>Ga0114996_10000063_pt1 | contig 135158 bp, 146 predicted proteins | sample ArcticOcean_MG_C_4_FD_87039 | JGI IMG/M metagenome (GOLD analysis project Ga0114996, IMG submission 87039) | Marine microbial communities from western Arctic Ocean - ArcticOcean_MG_CB4_134 | ecosystem: Environmental > Aquatic > Marine > Oceanic | place: Arctic Ocean: Canada Basin | collected...
CAAGGCCACCTCGGCCTCTCGTAGCTTCATGATGATCTGCTCCGGTGTGTGCTTCTTTCTTGGCATTTCGCCCCCTTTTTGTGCGTCCAAGCCTAACATTTGGCTCAGATTGGTTTTCGGGGGGCAGGTCACGTGCTGAAGAACAATAGAAGAATAATGACCGAGAAGATAGGAAACAGAACTGCGATATATCTCGAACGTACTGATAGCATTGGTGCATCTCCTACGTCGATTCTGTAACTCTAGTCCCGATTACATTTGAAGCAGCAACCTCGGTCGTAACGACAAATAAGCCAGATACTTCTAGCCCAGCATATTTTAGACGGTAGGCCAGTTCGACACAAGGGCCCTCGTTTCGTTGCCAGGGTCTTTCTTCGGTTGTTGTTTGGTCCTCTGGGAAGCGTTGTCATTCCGAGGAGTCTTCGACGAGTCCTTCCTTGGAAGGATAAATGGCCGCCTTGAGGAAACGTCGCTATACGACGAATATTTAGATCCCTCGCGTAGCCTCGGAATGACTCTGTACATCACGGCGATATAGGTGCCCCAAACGGCGGACAATATCATCACAAGAAGTGAGACGTTGATGCCGGGAACATTGATCCCTGCCTCTTGAGTGTATTGCGCTGGCCCCGCCGCGACGACAACCGGTGTGATCTCGAACGCGTCGGTGTACTGGGCGGTACCTTCGAAAATGGCGATTATCTCCGTCTCGCCTTCGGAGCGCGGGACGAAGGTCAACGTCGCGACTCCGAGTTGGTCCGTAGTACCTCGTCCGACTTCCACATCGCCTAAGGCGTTCAGAAAAACCAGGCTCGACTGAAAGATTATTTCCGTATCGGCGATTGGCCCAGCAGTTTGGTCTGTGAGCCGAGCGGTGATTGTCATTTCGCTGCCGACGGCGCCGTTGGCAGGAGCGGTCAACTCGATCGTTGCGACGCCGCGCGCCTGAGCCAGGGCTATTCCGGTCACGAGAAGCCAGGCCGCGACAACAACCGTTGATGAAATGACTGCTCGTCCGATATTTCTTTGTGTCATAGCTAGTCTCCCCCCCCCCGATTCCGCCAGTCCTGGGCTGGGAGGCGTATGGCCGAGTCTTTCCTGTCCGTAGGCCGGGCCGCTGGCGTCCTTCCGAGCGATGACTTTTTCCTCTTCGTAGTGCTCGGCGACCTCCCAGATGGCGATGACCGGCACCAGTTTGATGGCGATGATGATGATGAGCGCGGACGCGGCGAATCCAGCGGCCATGATCGACCACTCGACCCACGACGGGAAGTAGTTGGACGCCTCGTGTCACCGACCACGATCATGTAGCGCTCAAACCACATCCCGATGTTCACCAGCACCGATACCACCAGTATGCCGGCAATAGTTCGCGTCCATGGGAACAGGATTATCAGGCCGGGTGGGATCATGCCGCCCACGACATAGGTCCAGAAGTATGGGGCCAGACCGCTGGTGAACAACTCGTGGAAGTGCTCCTCCGCACTGCCCGCCAGTTTGTAGCCGACGACGACGTATTCCTGGGCGCTGAAGTGCATCATGATGAGGGCCAATGCACCCAGCATGTACCCAGGGTTGATAAAGTGCTGCGGCGTAACGTACTCCTCGAGCTTGTACGCCTTCCGTACGATGGCCATGACGATGATGATAGTGGCGGTGCCGGATCGGTTATGGCTGCCTTCGCCCTTACCAATGAGCCATATCTCAGTCTCGTCCCAGTTCAAGGCGATGCCGTACGGGCCGGCCACGTCAGCGCTGGGATGGGCCACGACCTCGTTCGCCTCGTTGTCGATCTTGTAGACGTGGCTGCTGTGGCCGTCGACCACGTAGGTCCACTTGCTGTCAGGACTCCTTCTACCAGTGGCAGCGCTACCTCAGTATCGGTGTATAGGGGTCATCCTGCTCGGCATGGCCTTCCGCGTTGCGGCGAAGGCCCGTGCGCTATTGGTTTGCAAGATGCCCATCGCCCACAAAACGTCTAATAGCGGTAAGACTCCTGCTTGTGAAAGCATGGTTGTCGGCGTGGCCTTCGCGATTGGGAACGGAGACTTGGGAGAGGCCAGTCCGGAAGTTTAAGGCAAAAATAGGGTGTTGCTGTGTTGATCGCCAAGCCTGACCTCCGAAACCTAGCTCATTTAGATGAACTACTTGCTGCGGTAGTCTTGCGGGCGCTGAGACAGAGATTGGCAGTTATTCCTGGACGTATGAAACGCAAAAGGGGTGCGCTCATACTGGAGACACACCCCTCATGTACTCAAATGTCGTCTGGCGACTAGCTGCCGAAGCGCACCGACGCGACGGGGTCGCTGTACTCGACGCCCTTGGTTGCCCAGAATATCGTCGCGATCTCGTCTACTGCAGCTACCAGACTCTCGGCGGCGGCCTTGTCGACGTTCTGTTTGTTGCTGGACGCGAGCTTTGTCGCGTTCCAGACCTTCGTGTGCAGGTCGGGGTACTTTTCGAGGTGCTCCGGCTTGAAGTAGTCGTGCCAGAGAACGTCGATCTCGTGCTTGCATAGTTCCGCATGCTCTTCCTTGACCGCTACGTAACGGGAGAAGGAGTTGGCGGAGGCTGCATCCATAGCACCGCTCTGGGCCTCGATTCGCACGACCATCTTCAGAACGGTCTGCGCAGCGATCTTTGCGGAGATTGGATCGTATATGCCACACGGGATGTCGCAATGGGCGTGGACTTCGCGGATCGGCAACCAGCGTTTGAATGTATCGAACATAGCGGGTAATCATCCTCCATCGTCTAGTGTTTTTATCGTTTGGAAGGGTATCAAGATGGGCGTCTGGGTGCAAGAAGGGTATTTAGGTCATAGGTGTTAGGTGTTGGACAGAAGAGACAGTCGATGGGTAGCATTGGCATGTAATGGGTCACTATGATGAAATAAATTTCTGTCAGCGGTGCGGGCATCGGCTTGTGGAGAAAGAGTTTGAGGGCAGCCTGAAACCGACGTGTCCTAGCTGTGGTTTCGTAGTGTTCCTCGACCCGAAGGTGGCCGTTGTCGTGTTGGTGACGATGAACAACCAGTTGGTGCTCATCAAGCGTGGTACCGTGCCGCATATCGGCGAATGGAGCTTCCCCGGCGGGTATGTGGACCGGGGCGAGCCGGTCGAGAACGCGGCACGCCGAGAGGTCAGGGAGGAGACGGGGCTGGACGTGGAGCTTACGGGACTCGTTGGGCTCTACTCAGCCGCAGGAGACCCGGTGATTCTCGCCGTGTACTCCGGGCATGCGGTCGGCGGAACAATGGAATCCGGCTTCGACACCCAGGACGTGTCTCTGTTCGATTTGGCAGAGTTACCGAAGCTGGCGTTTCGCCGAGACGAGCGGATTCTGGAAGACTGGCGGGTATCGTCGAGAGGAAGCTAGTACCGTATCCGCACAGTCTGGATAGATAGTACCCCCCTCCAGGGGTTCTATGTTTGGGATGGACATCTTCCTTTGCGCACTAAAGTCAATTGCCTCACTGCTTTGCTTTGTGAACTAGAGTCCGAGTCTTGTCGGCGTCCGTGATGAACGGCTCGTACTTCTCGATGAACTCCGCCAAGCTCTCCTCGACGGTCGCGGTGCTTGTGTCGATGGTGAACTTGTTCTTAATCAACGACCGCTCGTACTCCTCCTCGTGGCGCTGTAGCACGTACTCGATGTCTTTGTCCTGTATCAGTCCGTCTTCGTGCGGGCTCTCTCTCATCCGGCGGCGAATAGCCTCTGGCGTGGCTTTGACCTGGACGCTTACGGTGTGTGGAGCCAATTCGAGGATAATTTCCTCGATGTAGTGGACGTACACTGCCCGATCTGCGTACTCGCCGGGCCCGCCGTAGCCGAAGTACAGAGGTGCGTAGATCGCCTCGTCCACATGCATGCCTATGATGTTATGGTCGGGCGCATTCCTATAAAAAGACGGCCGGACATGGTAGTCCATCTGGTAACGCTGGAACATCTCCTTGAGCTGCGGCGAAAGCGAGAGGAATTGCTTTCTCTCCTCGGGTGACAATCCGATAATAGTTGGGTCTGGCCCCCCGGCGGCCCACTCTTCGTATAGCCGGTCCACCGTCGCGAGGTCGTCTCCCGCCGGATGGTTAATGTGCGGAATCTTCCAGTGGTCGTGGAACCAGTGATGGCCGCCCATGGTACCCGCCGCCCACTGGGATATTGCCCAGCCCAAGGTCGTCGTGCCAGCGTACTCACAGCCTGTCAAAATCAGATGCATATTGTCTCCTCACGCAGGGTTATGTTTCGCGCACCGCCTCAGCCTACCATATCTCTCGTTCATCATCCCCGTCCCGCCACCGGCAGGGATACTGAATCACTACGGTGCGCGACGACATTATCCACCCTCCTCAATTAGGGCTAGTTTAGTCCGAACTCGTAGCAAAACTGCTGGGTGATCGTCCACAGGTCCTCGGAAAGGAATGCCTTCACCAAAATATGGATCGCCTCGGGTACGGGGCCGTAATAGGCCTCGGCGATACCCCCGGTGATGCAGGCCAGGGTGTCGGCGTCGCCTCCGAGGGAGATAGCGTTACGAACGGCATCTTCGTAGGAGCTAGATTCCAGGAATGAGATGATCGCCTCTGGCACCGTGCCCTGGCACGACACGTCGAACTGGTACGCCGGCCTTATCTCGTCGACGGTTCGGTCAAGGTCGTAACCGAAGCGGTCGGTTATCTCGGCACGGATGATGTCCTTATCCTGCGTGGTACGTGCCAGGAAAATGCTCAGCGCGGTCGCTTGCGCACCCTTGATGCCTTCAGGGTGGTTGTGCGATATCTCCGCCGAGCGCGCAGCTTGCTCCAGGACGGTGTCGACCGTCTCGAACGCAAAGCCCACCGGGCTCACCCGCATGGCAGACCCGTTGCCCCAACTGTTGTAGGGCTGCGGGTCACTCGACTCGAGCCACTCTGCAAACATCCCGCCGTACCCTGCATCGGGATATTTTCGACCTACCTCCCAGACAGACTTGCCGTAGTCGCGGTCCCCCATAATCGCTTTCGCGACGGCGACGGTAAGCACCGAATCGTCGGTGAAGGTGCTCAGAGGATGGAGAAGCGGAAAGTCCTTTGTCTTGGTTGGCTCGAACTCGTATACCGAACCGATGATGTCGCCTGCAATCGCTCCGATCATGTGTGGGCCTCCTGCGAATCGCAGCCGTCGTCACGGACGCTTGCGTAACTCCCAGACTTGCTCCGATGGCCAACGTTGTGCCCATTCTCCGGTTACCGCGAATCGCAGTTCGGTGACATCCGGTGGGGCCTGGAGTTCGTGGTAATCGACGACATCAAACCCCGTACCACGGAACAACTTTAGCCAGTTCGAGATGGTGAGATTGAACTCAATCCCGCCCGGATCGATCTCCACGTAACGCCAGTCCAGATTGTGCAAACCGAAGTAAGGGGTATGAAGCCGTTCGTCGACGTTCGCACCGCTTGAAGGAATACAGATCATCGAGAAGGGATGGTTGCCGAGAAAGGTGAGCCGCCCACCGGGACGGAGGAGACGGTGCGCTTCCGGTATCCAGACGTTGGGATCGCACCAGATCGCAGCACCATATTCGCTGATCGCGAAGTCGAACGATTCGTCTGGGTAAGGCACCGTTTCGGCGTTGCCATGCAAGAGGGTGAGGTCGATTCCGTGCTCGGTCATCAGTCGTTTTGCGGTCTCAAGCTGCCGGCTGGAATTGTCGATGCCGACGACCTCGGCGCCACGCCGTGCCATCCAGGCACTGACATAGGCCGTGCCACAACCAAGCTCGATCGCCTTCATCGAGCTCATGTCGTCCGGCAAGAGGCGAAGCTCGGATTCCGGAATATGCCAGCAACCCCACGAAGGTTCGGTCGCGGCCCAATTTCGCTGCCCTGGAGCAACCCAAAAGTCCGCGTATTCGTCCCAGTGAGCGCGATTGACGAGTACGTGCTCAGGCAAGCTGGGCGAGTCGTGTCGTTTGCTAGTTGCCATCGGACTCCTCAGCGTCGGTTGCTTTCGGCGCGGGTGTGTAGTGCTCGGTCTTGCGGGCGGTGGTGATGAAGCCAGTATGACCGATCATGCGGTGGTCTGGACGGACGCTGCGGCCTTTGACCGACCAGGTCCGCATGAAAATCTCCGTCGTCTCGATCAAGCCAAAGGTATTCGCGTCTTCCAACGCCTTCACTAACTCATGAATCTGAAGTACCGTTGGCAGGAAGCTCACCATAATGCCGCCGGGCACTAGAGCTTCGACTGCGTGCGGGACGACGTGCCACGGCTCCGGCAGATCAAGCACGATGCGGTCGAGGTCGGTTTCTGGAATACCTTCGTAGACATCGCCGTTTTTGAACGTGACCTGAGGGTGCTCGGGTACCATCGCCGACAAGTTCTGCTGCGCGCGCTTCGTCATGTCCTCTCGGAGGTCGTAGGTAAAAATCTCGCCCCGCTCGCCGACAGCCCTTGCCAGCGCTATCGTCACCGCGCCGGAGCCCGTCCCTGCTTCTAGGACTCGCGCGCCTGGAAAGATATCGCCGTAGGTGATAATCGCGCCAATGTCCTTCGGGTACACAACGGTAGCGATACGAGGCATTTCACGAATAAAGTCGGCCATCCCCGGCTTGACGACGATGAGCAAGTGCCCCTTCGATGTCCATATCCGCCCGCCCTCCGGCTTGCCGATGATGTCGTCGTGATTGAACGTGCCGAGATGGTTCTGGTCGGACTTGGCGTCCTTCAGCGTGATGAGGTATCGCCGACCGCGCCGGTCGATGATGAGGGCCTGGTCGCCATGGTGGAACATGTAACGGGGGGTGGCTACCTCGTCGGCGGTCTCAAGAACGTGCTCATCGCCACGCTGGTATTCGTCGTCATGGTCAGGTTTCAATATAACGTGGCCTCGCTTTGGTTGTTGATGGTACGCCGCTACAATCGCCCTTCCTTAGTCCTTCCCCCGCCGAGGGAAGGAAACCGGACTCTCACCCACTTGGGGAGAGATACCATGAGGGGGTTACGTTTGATTACTGAGGCAAGTGGACGGAACGCCAGTCCCCCACCGCCGCGCCCTCTTACTCAAGCACACCAGCCCGCTTGAGCACCTCGAAGACCTCGCGAGCACGCGCCTCGCCGGCGTCGGGGTTCGGTGGCCGAACATCGGAGTTTTCGATAACACCCATGAATTTCAGGATGTACTTGCACACCGAATAGGCGTGCGGATCGAAGGTACAGTAGTTGAGAATCGGTAGGATCTTACTGTAGTACAAATCGCGCGCTTCGTCCCAGCGTTTTTGCATAGCAAGGTTGTACAACTCGACCTCGTGCTCCGGCACCAGCGTCGCGCTGCCGGAGATAACGCCGTCGGCCCCCATCTGGTACGCCAGCAGGCTCATGAGATCCCAGCCGCACAGGATGGGAATGCTCAGAAGCTCCTTGGCCTCGTAGTTCTTGTCGGGGAGTCCGCTGATCTTGAGCGCGATGATGTTCTCGGTTTTTTGAGTGAGCGGCAGGATGTCGTCGCGGATGGAGACCTCGCCTCGCGCACCCTGGTCATAGAGCATGACCGGCACGATGTCGGCCAGGCGGAGGAAGTAGTCGTGAGTGTCACCGTTGACCGGCGGACGGGACATGACGTAATCGGCGCCAACCTCGCTGGTCAAGCGCCCAATAGCAAGGCCGTCATCGAACTCGGCGTTGACGATACCAACACCGACTGGGATCTTGCCATCCACATACTCGACGACTGCGCGAGCCGTATCGTGGCGTTCGTCCATCGTATACACGTCGTACTCGCCGATCTTGCCCTCGACAACAACGCTCGTCGCTCCGGCATCGAACACGCGGTCGAACTGCCGGAAGATTCCCTCAAGGTCGATCTCGCCCGACTTCGTGAATGGGGTCATGAGCAAGGTATTTACGCCGTTAAGTGGCTTCATGTGGCCGTTCTCCTGTATGGAACTTCCGCTAGCCTGGATTCCGTTCGCCCCTTCGATAAACTCAGAGCAGGCTCTGAGCCCGTCGAAGCCTGTCCTGAGCCACGCCGAAGGGGGTGAGTTGACGACCAGCGTTGCTAGAATCGCTCGAATCTGATGCTAGATGGCGATTGTAGGTGTGAGAGGTCAAAATGACAACCGCCTTCCAGGGTCGCTCGATATCAATACACAAAAATTCGTGCCCACCGGACGTCCAGGTAGGCGTCGTCGCCCGCGTAAAAGACGACCAGCACCTCTCCATTGGGCAGAAGGACACCGCGTAGGTGGCCGAATCGCCACGCCTTCATGTCGTCCCACAATTCTTGCTGGGATCGCTTGCCACGAGCGCCCGACTCGGTGCCGACGGCGCTCTCGTAGACGGCAAGCTGCGATGCGGCATCCCAGGTCTTGCCGAAGTTGTCGCTGAGGGACGCCCCAATGCGGTTGACGACCTTACGGTCGGGATATACAAAAAGTACGCGGTCGCTGCCGAGGGGAATCGGCATGCAGTGCTGGCCAGAGACGCCGGTGCCAACGGGCTCCGTCCATGACGAGCCGTCCGGGCTACCCCATGAAATGTGGATGTCAACATCGGTGCCGAGAGGTGGCGTGCCACCGGATGGCTTCGTTTGACAAGACCCGACCGTTCCGATAACCTTCGGCCACCGCTAGCAGTTATCGCCCCTCGGCGCAATCCGGTCGCATCGTGGAATGCGTCGGTTAAACGCTAGGGACCCGCGATGGTTGTGAGCCAGTTTGTTATCTGGCTCGTGAAGCCAACGCTCCAGACCCGTTTGGGTCCTCAGTGTTCGACGAATCCGCGTCCGGTTATTTCTCGTTATTCTTCAGGAGGTGGATGTATGAAAGCTGTAATTCTTGCTGCTGGAATGGGCACCCGCCTCCGTCCAGTCACGTATGGGACTCCGAAGGCCCTGATGGAAATCGGAGGTCGGGCCGTGATCGAGTACCCGCTTCGCGCGCTGCAGGAAGCGGGAATATCGGAAGTCGGCGTTGTAGTCGGCCATCAATCGCAGCGGGTGGGTTTGACCGTGCAGGAGTTCACCTCGGGAATAACAATTATCGAGAATGACTCCTACCGGGGCGGGAACGCCATTTCGGTTTTGGCTGCCCGCTCATTCGTCGCAGATGAGCCCTTTGTGCTCTGCATGGCGGACCACGTCATCAGCGCCGAGATCACGATGTCCTTGCTGTCCGAGGATAGCAAAGCCGACATCCTCTGTGTGGACCGACGAGCGTACCTTCCTTCTCAGATCGGCGACGCTACCAGAGTCCTCACCGATCTCGATGGGACGATCTTGGATATAGGAAAGAATCTCGACTTCTACAACGCGGTAGACACTGGTGTCTTCAGGATAACGGCACAGGTTTTCGAGGCGATCGAACAACTGATGAGACGGCAGGGTCTGGCCGTATCGATCTCGGACGTGGTCACGCATATGGGCAGACAAGGTCGGCCTTTCAGCACCTGCGACGTGAGCGGCATGTTCTGGGCAGACGTGGACACGCCGGAGGACTACCGTTCCGTCGAGACGCTTCTCAAGGGGGACAGATGGAAGGCGTCTACGATGGCTTCATCTCCCGCAATCTAAACCGTCGGATATCCCGCCCTCTCGCTCGGCTGCTGAGCCGCACACCCGTTACACCGAACCAGGTCTCGGTTTTCAGTCTTGGCGTCGCGTCGGTGGCTTTCCTGTCATTTGCTCAAGGCTACTATGTCGCCGGGGCATTGCTGGCGCAGGCTTCCTCCATCGTGGACGGAATAGACGGCGACCTTGCTCGCATCAAGAACATGACCTCCGCTTTTGGCGGATTCATGGATTCCATCCTGGACCGCTATGTAGATGGCCTCATTCTGCTGGGTCTAGCTATCTGGACGGCGGGCGACGACTCTCTGGTGTACGTCTGGGCGATAGCGTTTCTCGCGATGACGGGGACATTTGCCGTAACCTACACGCGTGCCAGGATCGAGCACATTCCGCGCAACACATTTGACTCTGGCCTCACGTCCGCCGCCTCCAGGGACGTTCGACTGTTTGTGGTGATGGTGGGCGCTCTCGCGGGGCAAGGGTTGGCGACACTTATCGTACTGGCTGTGTTGACTAACGGCGTGGTGCTGCTAAGGATGCGACACGCGCGGCACCTATTGAAGGGTCTTTAGGGTGTGTTTCCGCCAGGCCCTCGAGAACTCTTGTTGGCCGTCACGTCCCAATCCTAATCGACGATTTGGACTCTGGGAGAGCGAAAGTACCCATCGGTGATCTTATTTGTGTCGCGCAACACGAGCGTTGGTGTCCCAAACGACACGCGCTACCAACTGCGCCGCGCCCCGACAAAAACTGGCAGATACTTCGACTGACCCAAAACAATCGTGTAGTAAAGTGGACTTCAGCGTACCGAGTGTTGCGCCTCAACCATTCGACAGGCACTCCAACTACAACTCCGATGCAGCCGGACATGAGCAAAACCTACGTCGCCGCCATTCACCTTCCGATTGTATCTGACTTACGCTGGTTTCCCGTCCGGTTCGGGCTTGATACACTACCCAGAGTTTCTTGACCGCTGGGTGATCCGAGTTCGCAAGATCAGTTCGAGGCGCACTGTAGCGTCGATTGCATCCCGCATCCCTCCGCCGTCGAGGGGGAGAGAACCAGCGGCTTCCCCATCTAAGTTACTTCCCTCGATTCGGATCGGTTCCCGGGCTTATAGTTGTTTACGACGAACGGGTGGGAGAGCAGCCCGACTTCATCTCAGCCATTGACCGATCCTAGCGCGTAGGATAAATTCCAGTTAGGCAAGCGTGTCGGAAGCATCGCAATTCCCTCTTAGACGGAGAGACCAAGTACAGTAGTAGTTAGCATCGAGCCTGTCCGCAACGGAGACAATAAGAAGAACCATGATAAACGTTCTCATTTTAGGTGAACTGACGGATAGCAAGACCCTCGACCCGGTGACAGGGGAGTTGATTGCAGCGGCTGAGCAGCTTGGAGACGGCATCTGCGTTCTGCTTATGGGCACCGGACTGGATGGTGCGGCAGGCGAGGCTATCGCTCTGGGCGCAGGCACGATCTATACCGTTGAGGACGAGGCCCTAGACGGGCAGGCCGTCGACCTCCAAGTCTTGGCTATGACGCAGGTGTGTCAGCAGGTGAACCCGAAGGTTGTGCTCGTAGGTAAAACGCAGAATGGGCGTGATATTGGGCCCAGGGTCGCGTTCAGGCTGGGTGCCGGCCTCGCGCAAGACTGTATTCGCATAGGGATCGCTGCCGAAACGGGAAGAGTTGTGGCTACGCGACCCGTCTACGGCGGGAACGCCGTGGCGACTGTGACCTTCTCCGGCAATGGCACGCAAGTCGTGCTAATGCGCGGCAAGGTATATGAAGCTCCTGTGCCCGACTCGTCCAAAACGGGCGAGGTCGTAGCAATCAGTGTCGATCTTGGAGGCTCGGTGAATCGAGTGAGGAGCCTCCGAACGGTCGCTCAGGCGAGCGAGGGAGTGCGGCTCGAAGACGCGAATATTGTGGTGTCTGGCGGGCGTGGTCTCGGCGGCGCGGAGCCGTTCGAAATGGTACAGGAGCTTGCCCATATTCTCGGCGGGGCTATGGGTGCCTCGCGCGCGGCGTGCGATGCCGGATGGCTCGATCACTCGTACCAGGTTGGTCTAACGGGCAGAACTATCGCACCGAACGTCTATATCACTGTCGGGATCTCCGGAGCCAGCCAACACATGGCCGGATGCTCTGGAGCCAAGAACGTTGTGGCGATCAACAAGGACCGCGAGGCCAACATTTTCAAGGAGGCGACCTATGGCGTGGTCGGTGATTGGCAAGGGGTGCTTCCGTCGTTTATGGAAACGATACGAGAATTAGTGAAATCTTGAACAAAAAGTCCCCGACATGCTATACAATACGGGTGATGTCGCATTGTGACGCGTCCGACCGGCAGGATCGGCAAACCACATTGGGGAGGGATGGGCATTGATGGAACGTGACGATTTCGCTGTCGACCTTGCAGAAGTCTTCGAGAACATCGACCACGCGGAGGTTGTATCAATATCCTTCCCAACGTTTAACAAGTCCGCCGTTATCGACATGAGGAGCAACGAGTCCGAAGGGCCGATGCTCCGCGTCATGCCAATGGTGTCGTCGCCCCGTGAGCGTATCCGGAGCGTACGAAGACTGCGCCCGAACTTCCCCCGAGCGAAGGATCTGACCGTTATCCCGTGGCACGGCTATGTGGACACCCTGGTCCAGATCGGTATCTGGGACAAGGTAGTTGACCGATTCGTCCGTTCAGGCCAGCAAGAGGCGGTCGACTCCTGTAATGAGATTCTCAAGGAACTCAAACAGTCTGAGAAGACGGAAATGACAGCCGCAGTCTTGGGCGACAACTATCACACGATATGGACATCACGGAACTAGCAGGGAGAGCGGATTTCCTGAAACGTTCTCTGAATCTCTCCCAATGCTGGGAGAGATTTTTGTTTGTGCTCACTTAGCTGATAAGCGAGCCGTTTTCCTACACCAACGTCAAAACCGCAGCCGGATTTCCGGTATAGATGGCGGCAATCTGGTCTTCGGTGACGCCGCGGTCTCTCAGACGAGGGATGATGTGCTCGACGATGTGGCCGTAGCCCCAGCCGCCGTACTTGACGAGGTGGTGCTTGCCGCAGATGTCCTGGCCGATGACGACCTTGTCACCATATCCGGCGTCTATGAGCCGCTGAATGTGGTCCATGCGCTGGGCGTCGTTCGGGAAGTCCATGACTCCGTAGGAGAAGTAAGACGATTCCCAGCCGAACTGGTCGTACTCGAGGTAGCAGCCGGTCTTGGCTAGCTCGATCACGCGCTCAACGTCGGTAAATGTCCTGCCGATGTGGCCCATAACGACGCGATTGATGTCTCCACCGGCACCCGCAATGATGTCCAGCACCTCGAAGGTTGCTGCCTCGTCACGTCCGGGATGGACGAGGATAGAAGCGCCTGTCTCTTTCTGTGCGTGTGCCGCCGCGACGAGCACTTTTCTCTCGTTGTCGTGCAGCGGCCAGCCGCAACCCAACTCGCCGATCAGACCCGTTTTGATGCCGGTGTTCCCGACGCCGGTCGTCATGTCGGCGATCATTTCCTCGGCCAGGTCGTCGACGGTCTTGTCGTCCATACCAGCAGGATGTGACGGCGCGATGTAATACCCGGCACCCATGACGATGTTTGCGCCGGTGGCCCTAGAGATGTTGGAAAGAGCGATCGGGTCGCGCCCGATACCAACGGTCGTGACATCCACGATGGTGCCGCCGCCGACCCGCTTGAAGTGACTAACTTCCTCAATCGCCAGGTCTTCATCGAGAAGCTGCAAGTTTGTGTAACTGCCGAACGGGTTGTAGCGAACGCGCCCAAGGTTCTTCATCGATACGGGCTCGTATGCCTTTGCTTTAGCAGTCGCCTCCGCTGGCGCCTGGAACACGACGGTGAAGTCGATGAATAGATGCTCGTGCATCGTGGTATTGCCGAGATCGGCGGGATCGATGTCCCCAAGGACGGTTTGAACTTTTCCCTTCATGTGAATGGCACTCCTAGTAAGCAGTCAAAATGGTCGAGGCGAGTGTAGTTGGTGGCTGTGGTCAAGTCAACACAGGTTGCTCAGGGCTCCCATCGCATCCGATGATGTGTTTCGGTCTCACCAACAACGGTGAATCCCAAGCGCTCGTATAGCCGCCTTGCACGGACGTTTATTTTGAAGACCCCGAGTTCGACTGGACGACGGTGCGAAAGCACATCTCGGATCAAGGCCGTACCGATACCACGGCCCTGATAGCCGGGCGCAATCGAGATTTGTGCTATGAAGATCTCTCCACTTTCCTCGCCACTCCTCAAGTAGCCGATCTCATGGTTTTCGGAGATGACTACCTGGGTAGTACTGCCGTATCCGAAGCGTTTGCGGAAGCGCCGTTTTTGAACGTCATCGTTCCAACCCCATATTTGCTCGACATGGGGCTTCATGGCACCACGGTGGATTTGAAACAGGGTTTCGAAATCTTCGTCAGTCGCCTGTCGAGTGCTGTATTCTGGCATGTCGATGACCTTTATCCGTCGGCCTCTCAGTCTGGTCGCTACGGTTTATACTAGCACTCATGATTACGATGAAGGCACATGCCAAAATCAACTTGACGCTGGAGGTACTCGGCAAGCGGGACGATGGGTACCACGACATCGCCTCGATACTTCAAACAGTCAGCCTACACGATACGTTGACCTTCGAGGACGCGGAGGATATCGTCCTCAGTTGCGACCGTTCTAATTTAGTCACGTCAGACAATCTTGTGTTGAAGGCAGCGCGTCTGTTGCGGGACACGGTCGGTATATCATCGGGAGCGGCGATTGAGCTTACGAAAAAAATCCCGGTGGCGGCGGGACTTGGCGGCGGCAGCAGCGATGCGGCAGCGACTCTGCTAGGACTGAACCGGTTGTGGGGTCTCGAAATGCCAACGGCAGAGTTGCAGCCACTAGCCGCCCAGATCGGGTCGGATGTGCCGTTTTTCTTGTATGGCGGGACGGCGCGAGTGTCCGGTCGGGGTGAGCGAGTTGAGAAGCTGCCACCGACCGACCTCGAGTGGGGCGTGATATTGAGCCCTCAGATCGATATGCCCAACAAGACGGCGACGGTGTTCTCGAAACTTGGGCCGATGAGTTTTACCAACGGCGGACTCACTCGCAAGTTAGCCGCCCGACTTGGCAGTAAGGGCGACACACCACCGCAGTTCCTGTTCAACGCCTTCGACGACGTGGCGATAGACGTTTTCTCTGGTCTCGGATCGTATTGGGATGCTTTTGAGGCACTGGGAGCGCGGGAGATTCATCTTTGTGGTGCCGGGCCTTCGCTGTATGCGCCGGTGTCTAAAAAGGAGCATGGAACTGCGATTCAGTTGCTCTTGCAGCACCGGTACGGATGGGAGGCGCATCTGGTGTCGATGCTAGATAGGGAAGAATCACCCCCACTCTAGCTCTCCCTCCTTCGACAGGCTCAGGACAGGCCATCGAGGGGGAGAGGACAAACCCTCCGTCTCGGCGGCCAGTCTACGAAAGGAATATCGCTATGCCAGCGTGGGGAAAGAAGACTTCAAGGCTTCCTTGCCGTTCACGCTGCATGGTGGTCTGGTAGTCGACGTGATCGGGGTCGTCGTCAGGGAGCTTGTGCAGGCAGGGCTTCAGCCGCTCTTCTTGTGGGCAGAGGTGCATGTCGTGCCGATGGTCCCAAAAGCCCACGAGAGTCATGGGATAGTACAGCGTCTCCGCTGCAGAGCGCAGGTCGGCGACGATCTCGCTGGCGCGAGTGCCTCCGTCGGTCTCGATATCAATCGTTACTCGATCCATGTGCATAAACGTAAAGGGAAAAACGTGAAACGTCAAACGTAATGGACCGAGACGGATTGATGGGGCTGTCGGATTACGTTTGACGTTTCACGTTTTTGAAATGGTCCCAACCTGCGTGCCCAACATCGATGGGACTACCTGCCTCGTCAATTACCAACACGCCCTCGGCCGAATCGACGATTTTTCCGATGATCGTTACGGGGACATCGGTGGTCTGGCGCGCTTCCTCCACAACCTTCTCGGTCGCTGCGAACAGCAACTCGTAGTCCTCACCGCCGGTAAGAGCGAGTGACAGCCAGTCGTCCGGGAATTTTTGTATAAGCTCATCGCTGACGGGCACACTGTCTGCGTGGACGACTGCGCCGACTCCGCTTGCCTGGCAGAATTTCTGCAGATCACCCATCAGTCCGTCGCTGATGTCCATCGCCGCCTTCCCGCCAGCGTTCACCAGCGTCTGACCGACGGCAAGGCGAGGAGTCGGACGAAAGTGAGCGCCGCGAAGTCGGCTTGTAGAGTTGTCGAATGGCGTCCCGGCCGAGGCTATACGAAAACCTCCTGCAGAGTCGCCGAGGGTGCCAGTGACGGCAACGAGGTCTCCGATCTTGGCCGCGCCGCGGGTCAGCAAGGCTCCCTGGCCGGTCTCGTCTTGAGCCATCGTCGCCCCTTCCATTGCTACCGTCACGAAGAAGACAGGAGAGCGAACGATGTCTCCCCCGACTACTTGGCCGCCGAACCCGTGGCAGGCCTCGGCGATACCGCGGTACATCTGAACCAGCCCATCGACGGGCAGCTCGTCGCGAAGACCCAGCGTGACGATGGAGTACGTCGGCAGACACCCCATCGCGGCGATATCGCTGAGGTTGACGACCATCGCCTTCCAGCCCAGGCCGTGCCACCCGATCTGGTCAAGGACAAAGTGCCCGCCTTCGACCATTGTGTCGGTGGTGAAAACGCGCGTGCCAGCCGGGGAGTCCCATGCGGCCGCGTCGTCGCCGATGTCGAGGCGCAGTCTATTGCCGTCCGCGTCAGCTTCGCCGGGCAGCAACACAGCCTCTTGGTCGAGAGTTTCGGTCAGAAGCTCAATGAGTTGGAATTCGCCGATGTCACTGACGAGCATATCGGTTGACGCCCTCGATCAAAACCCCACGCCACTGACGCCGAGGTGATCCGATTCGAGATTGCCCTCGCGTTTGTAGCGTTTGGCCTTCTCGACGTAATGATCGGCAGTCGTTTCGATGAGCTTCTGGTGACGCTCGGCGACTTCGCCCCGTATGCGGCCAGGCACACCGACGACCATCGACTTCAACGGCACCTCCATCCGCTCTACGAGCATCGCCCCTGAAGCGACCAAGCTGTCTTCGCCAATCTCGACGCCGTCGTTGACAATGGCGCCGTTGCCGATGAGCGAGCGGTCGCCCACGACCTTGGCATGGCATAGTACGCGATGGCCGATGACAACGCGGTCGCCGATATGAACGTCGGCGTCGCCGTGGACGACAGAGTTATCCTGGATGCAGGTGAACTTACCGATGGTGATCTTGCCGGCGTCTGCGCGGATGACGGTGCCGGGCCAGATGCTGGAGCCCTCGCCGATCTCCACATCGCCGACGATGTAGGCGGCCTCGCTGATGAAGGCTGTCGGGTGGATTCTGGGTGATTTGCCGTCGAGGTTTCTTATCAAAGTTCCTCCGAGGAGATTACGTATTGCGTTTCGAGTAATCGGGATAACGGAACACGTAACGTAACGTTATATGGGCTAGGACAGTGAGAAGGCCCTGCGCTCGGTGGTAGCGTACACCAAGCGACGGTGCCGCCGTCAATATATGATATGCTCTGAACGGTCTTGGGGAGAGGCGAATATGCAGGTCAAACGGCTCGGTATCACGCTGATCGCGGGGTTCAGCGTACTTCTCTTCGTCGCGGCCTGTGGCGACGACAAGCCAGAGCCTACTCCCGTGCCGGTGCTATCCACTCCGACGCCGGAACCGACCATAGACCCCACGGCAACGCCAGCGGCGACCGTCACCAAGTTGGACATCCAGAAGGCCGTCGAAAGGGCACTCGAAGACCGTGGGACGAGTGCCTCGGTTGCGCAGCTCGGGCGGATCATCCGAGAGGATCTGCTCTCCGTACAGTTTCCCAACGGCATTGGCATCGACAGCGACGACCTCGATACCATGATCGAAGAGGAGTTGATTCCCGCACGGGAGGCGCTCCTGGCCGCCAACCGTGCACAAGAAGACGAGAACGAGACCACGACGCCAGATGTGCTCTTCCGATATATGGGCGCTGTAAACTCACTGTACGCGGGGCAGAACGACGAGGCGATCCCTGCGTTCGACCTGATCATCCGAGTGCATCCAGACATGGCGCGGGCGTACTATTATCGAGGCCTGGCATTTTATCGGTCGGGATTTGACGAAGAGGCGTTGGCGGACCTCGACAAAGCAATTGAGTTGGACCCCGAGCCGGGAGAGCCGTATCTCCAGCGCGGCCTCGTGCACTACCGAAGCGACGACAAGCAGGCGGCGATGCGAGACTTCAACAGCGCTATCGACCTCGCCCCATGGCTGGCTGACGCTTATCGCAATCGCGGGGCTCTATTTCTGAACAACGGCGTCGCCGGGCCTGGGCTCGCCGACCTTGAACAGGCCTTGCAGATTTACGAGTTCGAACGAAACCGCGAGCGCTTCGATGAAGTGATGGCCATTCTGAACGACCCACCTAGCGAGCCGCTACAGATGTTCACATCGACGGATCTTTTGCCCAGGCTGCCGTAAGCAAAGAATTATTACGTAATACGTCTTACGTGATAGGCCCTTTGCCTTCGCCCCAAAGCCCCCTCATGTTCTTGTACAGATAGATTAGGCCCTGTTGGCGCCTCGCACCTCTCGTGTCGATGCCGTCGGGCAGCAGGCGCTTCATCTCACGAGTGATCTCGTTCTCGGCCAGGCTGGGAGTTTTTCGGAAGATCTCGAGGCTGCGTCTTTGCAAATCGAGATCGCGCTTGATGCCACCCCAGGCGTACATGAACGGCAAAACGATGTTGATGGTGATGTCCTGCGCCCTATTACGCCCAACAAACGGCGGAGCTTCAAGCCACGATGTTACGAGTCGGTGATCGCCAGATCGCAAGGTGGCCGCCAGGCTGGCGATCAGTCCCTGGTCAACAGACCTGTCGATGATCAGCGCCGCCCCCTCGACTCGCCGAATCGGATGGTTAGCGGGCCGTACTCGAAAAGTCTTCCAGGGCTCGTCGATCTTCTTAACCTGGGGAAGGTGTCGAAGTAGGTCTCGAATTTTTTGCGTGTCTTCGGGCGAGACAGAAGACATCAGGCCCGCCGCCGATATCAGCATTGCCCGGATTGACAGCAGACGCGTCGCTGCTGGTTCGTGCCGAAGGGCACGAAGTCGGGCGATGGGAAGAGCCTTCGCAAGGGCCGCGAAGGGCTTTCGGTTCGCGGAATACCCTAGCGCCTCCATCATGCCCGCATACAGTAGCTGCTCCGGCTCTTCGATGCCGATCTCGATGGCGAACCCATCAGCCTTCGACCTGAAACGGGTATCACCCGCACTGTCGAGTTTGCTGTGAATATCAACGATAGGAGCGATATGCCGGTCCAGAGTTGATCGCTCTTCGTCTCGGTCCAGCACTTCGGGAAAGTGTTCAATGACCGCAACGGGTACCTCGACTTTGGATTGAAGAGAGGTCGTGTGAGCCCCGTTTTGCTTGAGCACCACGTGGAGCACGACTCCGTTATAGTTCGGGTCGACGTGATGGCGGTGAGCGCTCCAACCGCTGACGGCCACATGCACCTCCACATCGCCGATGATGACCTCCCCCGACTCGTTGCTGAGAACACAGTCGCGGAAATCAGGGCCTGCCGAACTGCTGCGTCGGCCAGGGTACAGCACCTTTAGGCGTGCGCCGTCCTGCGTGACTAGACCGTCCGCCAGGCCGTCGGCGTTTTGCCAGAGCCGAACGACCGCCTCTTCGGGCCCCTTTCTCGGCTCGCGTATCCAGCCCAGGCCAGAAGTTATCGCTCGATCATATGTTGGGCGGGCTGCAATCATCCCCAGGGGTTCCCGGCGCGATTCGTAGTATTTGCTGAAACCTAGCATCGGAAACGTAGGTATTCCATAGCTAGCCGTCGATTGACTTATCTTACTACAAATGATAATAGTGAGGCCTGGAATCGACAGTAACTTAGTGCTATGAAAAAAGCTAAAGATTGAGGAGGCCACCCATGCAACATAAACTATGGAATATGAGAGGGCTACTTACCCTAGTCGCGGTGCTCACGCTGGTCGTGGCGATCGCCTGTGCGGCCGACGAGTCCGCCCAGCCCGCCCAGCCGGCAGCGCCGTTGCCAGCGGCACCAGCAGCAGAGGCTGCGTTCCCAAGCGGCTCAACCGCATCGGCACCGGCACCCGCGGCCCAGCAGTTGCCAGCAGCGGCGGCACCAGCAAGGCCAGCCGCGTTACCTGCAGCTGCCGAGGCTCCGAGTACCGGAGCAGGCGTCGTTCAATCCGCAACCGCTCGTGAAGGCGCAGACCCGACGATGGCGATGGACGACTTCAGGTACGTGGCACCGAAAATCGCCCCGGGCGACTATCCCTCGCATCAGTGGGATGGTCCAATCCCAACGAATTTGAACGAATCTCCAGCATCCGCTGCCTTAGTAAGGTCGGGAGCTATTTTGCCGCTTGAAGAGCGGCTCCCCGTTCACGATGACATTTGGGTCATCGCTCCCTACGACGAAATCGGGGTGTATGGCGGAACGTTGCGAATCACCAGCAGAGGGTTGAAGACGCTGGACCATCTGGCGGTCACCAGCCTGGTCAACGGCGACCCGACGGGTACGAGCGAGCCGCGTCTCATCAAGGCCGTTGAAGTCAGCGAGGACGGTCGCAAGTACACCTTCACCAACCGCCGCGGCGCCCGTTGGTCCGACGGCTACCCGATGACCATCGAGGACATCAGGTTCGCTTTGGAAGACCTGATGTTCAACGTGGACTACAATCCCAACCTCCCACAAGAGTTGAAGTCGCAGATTACCGGCAACCCGGCCAGGTTCGCCGTCGTAGACGACATCACGTGGACAATAGAGTTCGACGACCCGTACTTTGACCTGGCCAGTTCGCGGCATATGTGGGGCTCGTCGAAGACCCGGGGATGCCCGCGTTGTTACTACAACCCGTCCCACATCTATAAGCGATACCATACCAAGTATAACGCCGAAGAGATCCCGGCCCTGATGAAGCAATTCGATCAGCCCGATCCTCGTGCGCTGTTTGGCAATATTCGGAACATTCGAAGCGGACCCGGCAGCGACTGGCGACAAACCGGGGACATTCCGACCGAGTTCGACCCCGACTTCATCTACATGGGCGACATGTTTGCGGCGGCCATGTCCGAGTTGATCCAAACGCACTGCTGTGAAGGCGGACGTAGTGCGGAGCGCAACCACTACTTCATGGGCGTGGACCCCGAGGGCAACCAGCTTCCTTACATGGATGGCCAGGTGCTTATCCAGGTCGAGAGCAGGGACGTCGGCGTGTTCCGCTCGATGAACGGCGAGAACGATTATTTTGGCGGGGACATGATCCTGAGTGAGATGCCACTCTACATCGCCAACATGGACAGGGGCGACTACAGCGTTTACATCTTCCGGTCCCCTGCTGGTAACGACTCGGCAACAGCGGTCCAGCAAGAGTTCGTGGCGGACGAGGAGATGGGACGGCTGCTTCGGACGAAAGACTTCCGGAAGGCCCTGTCGATAGCGACGGACCGGAACGAGATGAACGAGATCGTGGCCAGCGGTATCGGCACGCCGCAGCAGTGGATACCGCACCCGATCACACCGTATTTCCCAGGCCAGCAGTACGCGAACCTTGACGCAGGGTACGATCTCGATGGCGCCAAAGCCCTTTTGACGAAGATGGGATATTCCGACGCCAATGGCGACGGGTTCCTCGACCGCAAGGACGGGAGTGGACCGCTGTCGCTGCACTACACAGCTTCGTCGACGTACTACCCGCACATTGAGGTCCTTCAGAACCACTGGGGCAGGCTGGGTATCGACGTAACCATCGACGAGGGTGGTTCGGGCGGCAAGGTCAATATCCCAAATCCGACGCTGCCCTTCGATCACCACATCTCCTTGTACTCGATGAATCAGTGGACGGTACAGTGGACGCGATCGTTCGCCGGGACCCGCTCAACTCCTCTTGGGGCTGAGATGGGCGACTATTGGGCGTCGTTCGGAGAAAGTGGAATGGCACCCACGGGCCCCGATCCGAAGTACCAAGACGCATATGGCAAGATGGCGGCTACCGGCAACTATCCGGCGGACATTACCGGCAACATCATGCGCATGCAGGACATCTGGCGGACGGGCATCCAGACCGGAACAACCTACCATCCTGCCCGCGTGGAGATGGGCAAGGAGTACTGGCGGATCAGCGCCGAGGAGAAGTACAATATTGGCTACCTGGGCTTCATGGGGATCGTTCGAGGTATGACGATGAAACGAAATAACGTTCGTAACGTCCCGAGAAACCACGTTGCCCTTGAGGCCAAGGGTATCCTGGGGGCGTACTATTTCGAGGACGGTCTCGATAACATCAACAACCCGGGCAACAGATCGCAGAAGTACAAGAGCGTCCACTTCTTGGATCCCGATTACTGGACTGAATAACCAGCACTAGGCTGAGGAATAGCAAGAGGCCCAGTGAGAAATCTCACTGGGCCTCTCTTTGTTTATTAACCGTTTCCTGGCCTGCGGTCTAGTCTCGCCGTTCTGCCAAATAGTCAGTGAACCGGGCGAGGAAACCTCGCCTCTACTTCTGGAAGATGCCCTTGACTCGGCTACACCGAATATACAAAAGCTATCGCTTGGAGAACTGCTCTTTCTTGCGCGCCCGCTGCAAGCCGTACTTCTTGCTTTCCTTCTCGCGAGAGTCGCGGGTCAGGAAGCCGCCTCGCTTGAGGGTTGCTCTCAGCGATGGATCCATCGTTAGCAGTGCACGGGAGATTCCGTGCTTTAGTGCGCCTGCCTGACTGACGACGCCGCCGCCAGATACCTTGGCTACGACCCGCATCTGACCGAAGGTATCCGTCGCCTCGAGGGGCGAGTGAATAATCCCCTGCCAGGCCTTCCAGGGGTACACCTCTTCCATGGGCTTGCCGTTGACGACTATCGGCCCACGCTCCGCATAGAGCCGAACGCGAGCGACCGAGGTCTTGCGCCGTCCGGTCGCGTAGTAATACTGTTGAGATACCAAGTTAGCCTTCCTCCTCAGATGCCATTTCTACCAAAACGTAAAGCGCAACGTCGCGCATTGCCTTCGACATTCCCTTTTTCTAGGAACTCGTCGCTGCCGTTGCATTGATCTGTGCCTCGTGCGGATGTTCAGGCCCAGCGTATATCTTAAGTCGGCCGATCATCTGCTTTCCGAGCCTGCTCTTTGGCAGCATGCCCTTGACGGCGTGCTTAATCGCGTCTTCTGGCTTTTTCCGCAGTACGGTCTCAAGATTTTGTTCTTTCAAGCCGCCTCTATAGCCACTATATCGATAGTACATCTTATCTTCGAGCTTTTTGCCGGTAACGACGATCTTCTCTGCGTTCACGACGATGACGAAGTCACCGCTGTGCAAATAGGGCACATACGTTGCCTTGTGTTTGCCCATGAGCAGCATTGATATCTCCGATGCGACGCGACCGAGGGTCTTCCCCTCAACGTCGACGACGCGCCATTCCGGTGTTGCTTTCGGGTTCGTTGCGGTTGCCATTGTCTTTTCCTTCAGATAGCTTATCAAATTTGTCGTACTGCACACTCACCAAACAGAGGCCTTGGGGCGGCAGTGACCGGGCTATTGCTGTCGTATTTTCGTCGTCCAGGAGTCTTTGTACGTCCTCAATCCTTAGTCTTCCGAGTCCTACGTCCACCAGTGCTCCAGCCATCCGGCGTACTTGGTGTGGCAGGAAGGCGCTCCCGTCGACCTCGATTTCAACTATCTCATCCGCTTCACGCAGCTCTGTCGAAAATATTTCGCGGACGGTGCTCGCGGTCAGGTCTTCAAGCGGCCCTGCGAATCGGCTGAAATCATGCACACCCTCTAGCAGTTCCGCTGCCTCGGCCATTTCGCTCACTTCAAGCCGCTGTCCCAAGTAATAAGTCGTTTGCCTTCGTAACGGTGATCTAGTCGCTCCACAATCGATGGCATATACGTACTTCCTCCTAGTCGCCCAGCGCCTTGGATCGAAGTCCTCAACGACTTTGTGAGCTTCCTTCACTGCTATGTCGTCTGGCAAGTAGTGGTTCAGCGCTCGAACGATAACTTCGGTTGGCTGCACGACTTCCGAATCGAAGGCGACTACCTGCCCTTTGGCATGAACTCCGGCGTCGGTTCTACCGGCACCTTTGATTCGGAGTGACTCTCCTGTGAAGCGCGATATTGCTTTTTCGATCTCCTCCTGGATTGACGGTGCATTCTTCTGATATTGAAACCCGCCGTATCGCGTCCCCTCATATTCCACGGTCAGGGCGTATCTCATCGGGGAGCCTTTGCCTATTGCGTCTTACGTACTACGTAATACGAAATGGATCAATCGACCAACTCTAGCATCGCCATCGGCGCGGCGTCGCCTTTACGCATGCCGATCTTGAGAATGCGTGTGTACCCGCCAGGCCTATCCTCAAATCGGGGCCCGATGTCGTCGAAGAGCTTTTTGACAATGCTATCATCGGTCAAGAACGCCGCAGCCATGCGCCGCTGATGCAGAGTCCCCTTCTTGCCGCGCGTAATGAGCTTCTCAGCCAGCCGTCTTACTTCTTTCGCCTTCGGCTCGGTGGTCTGTATGGACTCATGCCGCAAAAGGTCGGTTACCATGCCCCGCAGCATTAACATCCGGTGGGCCGTTGGCCGACTTAATTTGCGTCCTGCAATCTTGTGTCTCACGTTCGGTTCTCCCTAGCTCTCGGCGCCTACGTCTGCGGTCTCTGGCTCACTGGCCTCTGCCTCGGCGGCTTGCTCCTCTTGAAGATCGGGGTCAAGCTCCGCGGGCAAGAGGTCGAATGAGCGAAGTTGATCGTACAACTCGTTCATGGACTTTTCGCCGAAATTTCTTATTTGCAAGAGATCGGCCTTTTTCATTTCGAGCACCTGTCCGACCTTGTCGATACTCGCACGCTTGAGGCAGTTCAGCGTCCTCGACGAGAGATCGAGTCTCTCGACGGGTGTGTTGTACTGCTCCGGCGAGAGCTTTAGCGCAACAGGCGTGACGACTTGACCATCTTCACTGCCCTTCTGCGTGTTAGCAAACAAGAAGAACTTATCTACCAAAACGTTTCCTGCCTGGCGGAGCGCGTCGATGGGCGAGATAGAGCCGTCGGTCCATATCTCGATGATAAGTTGCTCAAAGTCCGTACGCTGACCCACACGGGTGCTTTCAACCTGATAGTTGACCTTGCGTACGGGCGTAAAGATGGCGTCAACCGGCAGAACCCCGATTGGAAGACCATCACCCTCCGATGCCTCGGAATAGCCAACGCCTCGCTCGACGTTAAGCTCGATCGACAGACGCGCTTCATCGGAATCGAGGGTCGCGATGTGCCATTCCGGATTGACAACCTCAAAGTCGGAGGAGGCCATGATGTCACCAGCGGATACGTCGCCCTGTCCCGCCACTTCGAGCCGCAACTTACCGGGCCGGTCGGCCTCGGACCGCAGACGAACACCCTTGATGTTCAGCAGGATGTCCGACACCTGTTCCTTAACGTGATCAATCGTCGCATACTCGTGCAACACGCCTTCGATCTTGGCCCAGGTTACCGCAGTGCCCTGAAGGGAACTGTACAGGACTCGTCGAAGTGGGTTGCCCAGGGTCATGCCGTAGCCCTTCGGCAGGGGTTCAGCCATGAACTTGCCGTAGCGCTCGCCCTCGTCGACGATCGTTATCTGCGGAATCGGATCCGGATCTCGCTCCTCCTCTATGGTCTCGGGTGAAGCAAATGTCTGAAAATCTATCATATGTCGAAAACTCCTCTGGGTCGTTACCCCGATGCCAGTGCTGGGTTCCGAAAAACCACCAGCAATCCCTTTACCTGGAGTAGAACTCCACGATGAGCCGAACGTCGATACCGCTATCAATATCTGATGGCTCGGGCAGCGATACAACTTCACCTTTCAGTGCATCCGTTTCAAGCCTCAGCCAGCTTGGCACTGGCCGCTTCGGGATGCCATCTGTCAGGGTTTCGACGAAGCCGGGCATCGTATCGTTGGTAACCCGTCGCCAGGTAACGACGTCGTCCGGCTGCACCTGGTATGACGGAATGTCCAGCTTGCGGCCGTTAACGCTGAAGTGTCCGTGATTCACCATCTGTCGTCCTTGCCGGCGTGAGTCGGCGAAGGCCAGCCGATATACGACGTTATCGAGACGCCTTTCCAGCAGTTGCAGCAGTACTTCACCTGTCACACCTTGACTGTCTCGGGCATCGGCAAAGTAATTACTGAACTGTCGCTCGAGCACGCCGTACGTGAAGCGAGCCTTTTGCTTCTCGCGCAATTGAAGCGCCCAGTCAGTAGGGCGCCTCGGGCGGCGGGTTCCCTGGTCCCCTGGTGGGTGGCGGCGACGCTCAACTCCGCACTTAGGGGAGTAACAGCGGTCGCCTTTGAGAAATAGCTTTTCGCCAATGCGTCGGCATTGGCGGCATGCAGCGTCGGTGTATCGTGCCATCTGGTCTTTTCCGTGCCTCCTGGGATGTACTGCGGCTTCCTTAAGCCGGGATGACTCCCATTTCTTGTCTTAACATGTCCAAGTTGTACGATTGTTTGGTCGCTCTGAGATTGTAATACAGCATTGTCCACCCTATGAACAGTACGGGCGGCACCAGAGTCTCGATCAACAGCGCGGCAGCGAAAGCGATCGGCGTCGGCAGACCAAAGGTCGTGTCCAACCCTGTGACGAAAGTGCCAATGGCGAATGGCAAATTAAGAACGATTCCCATTCCAAGCGCCACCACGCCAAAAACGACATACGCCAAAAACAGTCTCAGCCAGTTTTTACTGACGAGGCCCATGCTGTTCTTCGCCGCATCCAGTATTTTCATTCGCTCCGTCATCACTATCTGTACGGTCATCGACCAATAAACCAACGCCACCATCGCGGCAATCAGCGCCAGCAAGAATACTCCGACCAGCGCTATGCTTCCTATCTGCCTGACCAATCCTACTATTAACAGCATGATCAGCCCGTATGCCACTCCGATTGCCGTGAGCGATAGACCCTGGCTCCTTACCCGCCTATAACATAACCTGACATCCACTCGCCCACTTACGTAATGCTGTCCTACCGCAATTACCGTCGCCCCGAATGCGATGGTCTTGGCAAGGAAGCCAATGACCGCCAGTCCGAAAAATATCGGCACCGAACCCCAACCCCACGTCTGCGTCACTACCAAACTGACAATGCTCTCAGGAAGCTGGGTAATCAGTACAATTCCTATGAATTTCCACCAATGCTTGCCGAATACGACAACTGTCTCGTCCAGTATCCCGGTCAGCGACTGCGTCGGCCACGCCGAACTCGCCTTGTCGGACTCGGAGTCCTGGTCAATCACAATGCCTTACACACGCCTGCGCTTCTTAGGGCGGCAGCCATTGTGCGGAATTGGAGTAACGTCACGAATGCTCGTGACGAGGATCCCCGCCGCGCTCAGTGCTCGTACGGCCGCTTCACGCCCGGCTCCTGGACCTCGGACGAATGCCTCGACCTGTCGGAGGCCATGATCCATTCCCTTGCGGGCAACGTCTTCACCGGCCCTCTGGGCCGCGAACGCCGTGGACTTCCGTGAACCACGAAATGTCCCCAGCGAGCCAGCACTGCTCCAGGCGATCGAGTTGCCTTGCGCATCGGTCAGCGTGATGATTGTGTTGTTGTACGTCGACTGGATGTAGGCCCTTCCTACTGGAACGGACTTACGCTCCCTGCGTCGTGTTCTTGGAACCCTAGGCATAATTCTCCTCGATGTCAAAAAATGTCAGCAATAGATTTAGTCGAAGCCTGTTACTTCTTGGCAACCTGGCGCTTGCCAGCTACCGGGACGCGGCGTCCACGTTTCCCTCGCGCGTTGGTCTGGGTGCGTTGGCCGCGAACCGGGAGTCCTCGGCGATGGCGTCCTCCACGGTAGGTCCCAATATCGATAAGGCGTCGTATGTTGCCAGTCACCTCGCGACGAAGGTCACCCTCCACCAGCTTATCGCGGTCGATAATCTCTCTTATACGCGACAGTTCGGCCTCGGTGAGGTCGCTGACTCGCGGGTTGCCCTCGACGTTGGCCTTTTCGGCGACGTCTTTGGCCTGCCACGGGCCGATGCCGAAGATTCGCGTCAGGGATATCTCCACGCGCTTGTTATCGGGAATGTTCACCCCGGATATAATCGCCATATTCTCTCCTAGCCCTGCCGCTGCTTATGGCGCAGGTTGCTGCAAATGATCAAAACCTTGCCGTGCCGTCGAATTACTCGGCACCTTGCACATCTCGTCTTTACGGATGTTGATACTTTCATGTCTGCCTCCCTGTCGTCGGGTTCCGATAAAGGTGAAGTTGCGCGCGAACAGGCCCGTCATGTCTACTGTCCCTGCCGCCCTTCGTGAGGAACTCCGATCTAGTTCGTGAATCGGTAGCTGATTCGTCCCCTACCAAGGTCGTATGGTGAAAGCTCGACGAGAACACGATCGCCCGGCAAAACGCGAATGTAGTTCTTCTTGATCTTACCGGATAGATAGGCCAGCACCAGGTGTCCGTTCGCCAACTCAACGCGAAACGTCGCGTTGCGAAGCGACTCGGTGACTCGGCCCTCTACTGCAATCGCCTCTTTCTTCCCGCCCTGTTGTTTCGCTTTCGGCATAATCCTCCCTACGCTGTCAGGACCTCCGGTCCACTCTCTGTTACCGCCACCGTATCCTCGAAGTGGGCCGACCGTTTGCCATCAGCGGTCACTACGGTCCACCCATCATCCATAACTCTCGTATCCCAGGTGCCGATGTTGAGCATCGGCTCGATCGCGATAATCATTCCCGGTCGAAGAAGCGTTCCTCGTCCAGGTGTGCCGTAATTCGGCACCTGCGGGTCTTCGTGCAGCGCTCGTCCGATGCCGTGACCTACGTATTGTCGTACTACTCCGTAGCCAAGTCCCTCAGCGTACCTTTGCACGGCAGCCGAGACATCGCCTATTCGCTGACCCGCTATTGTCTGCTCGATTGCCTTGCGGAGCGATTCCTCCGTCGCCTCGATCAATCTCTGTGATTCATCGTCTATCTCGCCAACTCCGACCGTAAAGGCAGTATCGCTGTGGAACCCGCCTACAACTGCTCCAAGGTCGACACTTACTATGTCTCCATCTACCAACTGGCGCTTTGACGGAATCCCATGAACGATCTCCTCGTTGAACGAGAAGCAAATCGTGGCAGGGAAATCGTACAGCCCTTTAAACGAGGGTATCGCTCCCAGGGAACGAATCTCCCTTTCGGCTAGAGCGTCCAACTCACCAGACGTTATTCCCGGCTCGATTGCGTTTTTTAGTACGATTTTGGTAAGGGAAGCAACTCGTCCGGCCTCGCGCATCAAGTCCAACTCTCTTGGAGACTTGATGGTCACTCCGGCCGGTCGCGGCATCCCTATTGTCGCCGTCTGTTTGATACTACCCCTCTGTAATCTGTCCGCGTCCTTAGGTCGCGAATTTGCCAACCTTACTATAATAACACATCGCCTTGGTCCCGCCCCTACACCTGACTCACCTGTCTGATAAGTGCCTTACTCACGATGTCGATTGACTGCTCACCGTCGATTTCTCGCAAAATTCCCTTGTTTCGATAATAGTCGATCAAAGGTGCGGTCTCTGAAAAATATACTTCAAGCCTCTTCCCTACGGCCTGGGGCTTGTCATCCTCTCGCTGGTAGAGTTCGCCGCCGCATTCCTGACATTTCCCGCTCCCCGGTGGTGGGTTGAAGAGCTCATGGTAAGTTGCCCCACAGTCCCGACAGACGAGTCGGCCCGTCAACCGCCTGACAAGCTCCTCATTCGATACGTTCACATACAGAACACGGTCGAGACCGCTGGTGTGCCGAAGCTCTTTGTCGAGCGCTTCGGCCTGACCAAGGGTCCGAGGAAAGCCATCCAGAAGGAACCCTCTACTTTTGGCTTCGGACTCGATCCAGGTCACAACCATTCGGATGGTCACATCATCGGGAACGAGTACACCACGATCCATATATGAACGCGCCAATTGCCCCAGTTCGGTGTTCCGCTTCTGGTGATCGCGGAATAGATCGCCAGAGGCTACTTTTGGTACGTTAAGGTGCTCAGCCAGTTGCGCTGCCTGCGTTCCCTTTCCGGCCCCCGGAGGGCCTAGTAACACGACTTTCAAGATGAAAAACGTAAAACGTGAAGCGCAACAAAGCAAAGTGACCGATATCTCAACCACCTTTACGTTTTACGCATTACGTCGTACGCGTTCCCCTCCTATCTCAAGAATCCTTCATAGTTTCGCATCAGAAGCTGGGCTTCGAGTTGACGCATCGTGTCGAGTGCCACACCGACCATGATAAGCAGACTCGTGCTGCTCAGGGTCAGGGCGCGGATATCGGTGAGTATTTGGAAGACGAACGGTAACACCGCCACGGTCGCCAAAAACAGCGCGCCTCCCCAGGTGATCCGAATGATCACGCGGTTCAGGTACTCTTGAGTCGGCTGACCGGGCCTGATGCCCGGAATGAACCCGCCGTTTTTCTGGAGGTTCTCCGCCAATTGCTGCTGCTGGAAGATAACAAGTGTGTAGAAGAACGTGAACCCCAAAGTCAGAACGAACACAGCGACCCAGTAGGGCATGCGTGTTGGGTCCATCGCGTCGGCGAAGGACTGAATCGCTCGGATCACGAGGTTAGTACTCAAGGGATCACGGAAGTAACTCGCAACGGTAACCGGTAATATGATAATCGAGAACGAAAATATCAAAGGAATCATGCCTGCCGAGTTGACGCGCAAAGGTAGGAAGGTCGAGCCGCTCTGGCGTTGCATCCTTCCGCCACGAAACACACTCCGCCCATATTGGACTGGAATACGACGCTGCGCCTCAGTGAATAGCACGATGGCGAAGATCGTTCCAAATCCGAACAGAAGCAGCAACAGCAGACCTGCCGCCTCGTCGCTTTCGAGAAAGCCCTGACCAATCTGTTGCGGGAACTGGGCGACGATGCCGCCGAAGATGATTAACGAGATGCCGTTGCCTAAACCGCGCTCCGTGATCAACTCGCCGAGCCAGACGAGGAACATCGTTCCCGCAACCATCGAGGACATCATCGCTAAGGTCGGGAGGTTAAGGCCCAATTCAACAAATGGCAGGACGCCCGACTGCTGGAGAAGCGTCAACTGACCGTAACCCTGGAAAATCGCGACTGGTACAGCCAGGTAGTGGGTGTACTGATTGATGCGCTGCCGCCCATACTCGCCCTCTTGGGACATGGCTTTGAGCTGGGGCACGACGGGCGTCAAAATCTGCATCACAATGGATGCGGTGATATACGGGTATACTCCCAGTGCGGCGACACTCAGGTTCGAGAGCGCACCACCGCTGAAGAGGTCAAGGAATCCGAGCAGCGCCTGCTGCTGAAAGGCTTGCGACAGCGCCTGAACATCAACGCCCGGCACTGGAACGTGGGCCACGAACCGGAATATGACCAACATGGCCAGCGTAAACAGAATCTTCGCGCGCAAATCTGGCACGCGCATAGCGTCGATCATTGACTGGATTAGCTGCGGCCGCCCCACGTCCTGAGAAGCCCTGCCAGCCTGAGATTGGCGCACTATGCTACCTCCCGCACACTTCCACCCGCTGCTTCGATCTTCTGCCTGGCCGACTGAGTGAATTTGTTCGCCGCGACATTGATCGCTACAGCGATTTCACCGGCACCGAGTATCTTGACAGGATTCTTCAGATTTTTGATGAGTCCTGCCTCAACGAGGGTTTCCGGCGTGATCTCATCCGCACTCGCCAGTCCTGCGAGAGACTCGACGTTCGCGACACTGTACTCCACCCGAAAGATGTTAGTGAAACCGCGCATCTTCGGCATTCCTTTAATGAGACGCTGCTGGCCGCCCTCGAAACCGGGCCTGACACCACCGCCGGTGCGGGAGTTCTGTCCCTTGACGCCCCTACCGGAGTAGGTACCGTTGCCGCTACCGTTACCGCGACCGACGCGTTTTCGATTCTTCTTGGCACCCTTTGGCGGGCGCAGTTCGTGTTGTTGCATAGATCTAAAACGTAAAGCGAAAAACGTACTCAGAACTTCATTTGAGCTTACGCCTAACGGTTTACTCCTCCTGTTGCGTTTCAGTCACTTCCAACAGATGCTGCACTTTGAAGATCATTCCTCGAATGGACGGGCGGTCTTCATGCACCACTGTCTGGTTTAGCCGGCGAAGACCCAGGCTCTCGACAACCCGACCCTGGGTCTTCGGGAAGCCGATGGTGCTCTTTCTCAATGTAACTGCGATTTTTGCCATATTTTTACCGAGTATTCCGTACTGTCTAAAGTTGGCTTGCGATACAAAACTCGATTCACGGCGAAATACTTCGAGCCTCACCCTTTACGGTGATGGGAGTCGGAAGTCGCCCAACCTTCACACTACGTAATACGCAATCTCCTTAACGTTCGTCGGATCTTGGCCGGGGCTCGATACGCGGGGGCCGACGGCGCTGTTGGTCGCGGCGGTCGCGTCTGCGGGGTTGAGGCGGAGCATCGATGAGCTGCTGGCGCTTCGCCAACTCAACCGCCGGGTCTTTCATCATCTGAAGTCCCTGGAACGCGGCCTTCACTGTGTTGATCGGGTTAGTGCTGCGTCGGGCTTTGGTGACGATGTCCTTCACGCCAGCCAGTTCAATGACCGCTCGCACCGCACCACCGGCAATCACACCGGTGCCGGGTTTGGCGGGTCTCATCATCACTTCAGATGCGCCAAACGTTGAAACCACTTCGTGAGGAATCGTGCTGCCGGCGAGCGACACCTGCACCATGCTGCTCCTTGCCTTTGCTTCTCCCTTACGGATGGCCTCGGGCACTGCGCTAGCTTTGCCCTGGCCGATGCCAACGCTCCCTTTGCCGTCGCCGACAACGACAACGGCACTGAAGCTCAAGTTCCGTCCACCCTTAACAGTTTTGGAGACACGGGATATTTTGACCGTCCGGTCCTGAATACCGTCAGATTTATCCTCTTCGTACCTGTCTCTTCGTCGGTTATTACTTACCATACTAGAACGCGAGACCTCCCTTGCGCGCAGCATCTGCTAACGCTTTCACCCGTCCATGATACTGATATCCGCCACGGTCGAAGACGACCGTGCCGATACCTTTTTCCTTTGCACGCTGTGCGATCAGAGTGCCAACGACTGTTGACACGTCGGACTTTTTCTTGCCGTCGCTCTGCGACTGAACGTCGCTCTCAGTGCTAGCAGCAGACGCGAGAGTCACGCCATCGATATCGTCGATGACCTGTACATAGATATGATTGAGGCTACGGAAAACCGCCAAGCGAGGCCGTTCCGCTGTTCCGCTCAAATCCTGACGGACTCGCTTGTGGCGGGCCAACCGCCGCGAGAAACTCGTTTTGCGTGCCATTCTTACGCGACCCTCCTGGCGCTCTTGCCCGGCTTCAGCTTAATCTGCTCACCCCGGTGTCGAATGCCCTTGCCTGTGTATACGTTAGGAGGACGCACCTTTTTGATCTCGGCTGCGGTCTGCCCAACAGCCTGTTTGCTGATTCCGGTCACGTGGATAAGGTTGTTGCCTTCGACAGCGATGGCGATGCCATCAAGAGGCTGATAGTCGACCTCATGGCTAAGCATAACGCTGAGTTTGATCCCCTTGCCGCTTTGCTGAACTCGATATCCAACTCCCATCAACTCCAACGACCGTGCGTATCCTTCGGACACTCCGATCACCATATTTGCGATAAGGTTCCGTGTGAGTCCGTGCAGTGCCTTGTGCGGTCCTTCGTCTGAGGGCCGCTCGACCTTGATGGTTCCGTCCTCCATCGTAATCTTCATATCCGCGTGGAAGGTGTCGGCCAGAGTACCCTTCGGTCCCTTTACCGTCACCGTTTGACCATCGACCTTTACGTCCACCCCCGCCGCAATGGGCACGGGCTGATTACCTATCCTGGACATTTTTCTAGATGCTCCCTGACTGTTCGAATTGCTCCGCTACCACACGTAGCAAAGGAGTTCTCCACCGATGTTGTCACGCCACGCCTGTTTACCAGTCATGACACCGCTGGATGTCGAAAGAATCGACACGCCTAGGCCGCCATAGTAGCGGGGGATTTCCCCCTTCTGCACGTACACTCTCAGGCCGGGGCGACTGACCCTCTTGAGGCCTGAAATAGCAGGCTCGTCCTTGTCACGATAATGGAGGTAGACCTTCATCTCTCCCTGGGGGGCATCACCCTCCTCCACTTCGAAGTCCTCGATGAACCCTTCATCCTTAAGAATCTGTGCGATGCCACGCTTCATTTTCGACAACGGCATCGACACTGAATCGTGTCGAACCATGACGGCGTTCCTGATTCGCGTGAGCATGTCGGCAATGGGGTCTGTAACTGGCATTCCTTCTCTCTCCCTGCGTCCCTGTACCTAAGCGGCCAGCGTGTCGGAGTCAGCATGTGCGAAGGGCATACCCATAAGCTCAAGGAGCCTGAACCCTTCACGGTCTGACACCGCCGTTGTCGTGATAATTACTTGAAGTCCTCGCATTCGGTCGATGGAGTTATAGTCGATTTCGGGGAAAATAACCTGCTCGCTGATACCAACCGCATAATTGCCGCGTCCGTCGAAAGCGTTGCGGGATAGACCTCGGAAGTCACGGATACGTGGCAGCGACGAACTGACGAAGCGGTCGAAGAACTCGTACATACGACGTCCCCGGAGCGTCACCTTTAAGCCCATCGGCATACCGTCGCGAATCTTAAAGCCGGCGATCGACTTCCGAGCCTTCGTCGTTACCGGATGCTGGCCAGTGATGGCAACAAGGTCTTTCGTCGCAGCTTCGATTGCGTTCCGATTGGTGATTGCCTCGGCACCGATGCCGGTGTTCAAAACGATCTTCTCCAGTCGCGGATTTTGCATCGAGCTGGTGTACTCGAACTCTTTGAACAACTGAGGCGCGATCTCATCACGATAGGTGACGAGGAGACGCGGGGGAGCCAACGGCTCGGCTGCTGCCTGCGGTGCTTCCTCAGTCTTCTTGGACTGCCGTTGAGTTTTACCGGTACCCTTCTTGCTGGTTGGTTTCTTTTTCTCGGTCGTCACTCGATCACTTCCTTGCACTCTTTGCACACTCGAGCTTTGGTACCGTCGGCCAACCGGGTTGTTCCGACGCGAGTAGGTTTACTGGTGTGCGGGCATATCAGTTTGACATTGGAAATCGGAATAGGCATTTCCTTCTGTACGATACCCGCCTGACGAATGTTACCGGTCGCCTTGGTGTGCCGAGATACCACGTTGATTCCCTCGACGAGGACCTTATTGTCCTTGACCAGGATATCCTGGATATGCCCTGTTTTACCTCGGTCCTTGCCCAGTGTGATCAAGACATTGTCATTTTCACGAAGTCTCACTTACAGTACCTCCGGAGCAAGGGATACGATGCGCATGTGGTTTTGATCTCGAAGCTCGCGAGCCACCGGCCCGAAGATCCGCGTGCCTGTCGGCAACTGATTTTCGCCAATAATTACGGCTGCGTTCTCGTCGAAGCGAATGTGAGAGCCGTCAGGCCGGCGGGTGGTCTTAGCCACCCGAACGATGACGGCGCGCACTACCGAGCCTTCCTTCACAGCGGAAGCAGGTATTGCCTCTTTAACCGAGGCGACGATTGTGTCCCCTAGACCAGCGTACTTTCGACCGCTGCCACCGGGCACACCGATGCAGCTTATTATCTTGGCTCCAGAGTTATCCGCAACTTTGACCCGGGAATATATCTGAATCATTGTTGCGGCTTCTCCTCGTCTGGTTTCGCATCCTCAGTCTCGTCCTTAGGTGCGTCATCTTCGGCCACGGCTTCTTCTTCCTCAGAACTCTCCTGTGCGGGTTCACTCGCCTCTTCCGGCTCGTCAGCAGGCTCAGCTTCAACCTCTTCCGCCGCAACTTCCTCTTCGGTTTCGGCTACAGGCTCATCGACATGTGCCTCTGGTTCCTCTGTCGCTACTTCCTCTGCCACCTCTTCGGTAGCTTCGGCAGCCGGTTGTTCTTCGGCTTCGGTAGTCATTTCAACCGCAACATCATCGTCTGCTTCTGATTCGTCCTCGACAGGTTCGGACACGGGCTCGGGGTCGCCAGCATCGGGTTTATCGACTTCGGACTCGTCAGGGTTGCTATCGACGACTTCGGCGGTAGGTTCTTGTTCAACCTCGTCGACGACCGACTCAACCTCAGCCACGACTGCCTCTTCTACCTCCGGCTCTGCTGCTACCGATTCCTCGACGGGTTCCGCCTCGACCACTTCCGGAGCCGGAGGCTCTGGGATAACTATGTCTACTTCGCCGGTGACTGTAATATCTTCCGGTTGAACGTCCGCAATTTCGTCACGCTGGACGATCTCACCAAGTCGCCACTTCTTCGTCTTCGAAGTCGGGCGGCTCTCGATGATGGTGACCAGGTCACCAAATTGAGCCGTGTTGTTTTCGTCATGGGCATTGAAGCGGGTCCGGCGACGCACAGATTTTTTATAGATTCGATGGACGCTACGCCACTCAACCTCGACGACGCACGTCTTGTCCATCTTGTCGCTAACTACTTTGCCGACCTTAACTTTACGTCGTTCGTAACTCATTGCGTGGCCTGAGCCAATTCCCTTTCCTTCATGATCGTCTTGATGCGAGCGACACGCTTGCGGCCCTTGCTAATCGCGTGAACGTCGGACAACTGCATCGTTGCCGAACGAAAACGCAGATTCATCACGGCACGATACGTGTCTTCCAGATCCTCGGCCAGATCCGCATCGTTCAGTCTTCTAAGATCGTCTACTTCAGCCATTTCGCCTCATCCGCCCGTATATGATTACGAGCTTACTATTGTAGGTTTATTTCGCTAGCGGCTACGACTCTTGTGCCCATTGGCAGCTTGGCTGAGGCGAGCTTCATAGCCGCCTTTGCCTCGGCTTCCGGCACTCCAGCCATTTCAAATATCATTCTGCCAGGCTTGACCACAGCGACCCAATGGTCAACCGCGCCCTTGCCGCTTCCCATCCGTGTCTCAGCCGCACGGGCGGTCACCGACTTGTCCGGGAATATCCGTATCCATAGCTTCCCGCCGCGCCGTGTGTAACGGGTGAGTACTCGCCGAGCCGCCTCAATCTGTCGCGACGATACCCACGCGGGCTCGGTGGCTCTCAGGCCAACGTCGCCGAAGTTCAGAGCGCTCCCTTGAACGGATAGGCCCTTCATCCGACCGCGCTGCTTGTTGCGGTATTTAACTCTCTTGGGTTGAAGCATCGGTCGATTCCTCTGTTATCGTGGGTTCTTCAGAAGTGGGCTCCGGCACAACTGGAACTGGTGCCGCTTCAACAATCGGCTCTGGTTCCGGCACCACAACGGGAGCCGCCGACTCTGCCGGTACTTCTTGTGCATCCTGGTCTGCAAGAACAGTCACTTGAATAGGTGACATCTCTTCGAGTTCAACCTCTTGCAACTTCGGCTTAGGCAAAATCTCGCCTTTGAATATCCATACCTTTACGCCGATACGGCCAAAATCGGTCGCCGCCTCGGCAATGTCAAAATCGATGTCCGCACGGAGGGTGTGGAGAGGGACTCGCCCTTCCATCGCCTTCTCGGTACGCGCGATGTCTGCGCCGCCGAGCCGACCTGCCGCCATAACCTTGATCCCCTGTGCGCCTGCCTGCATCGTTCGAGTCATCGCCTGACGGATCGCTCGACGAAACGCGATTCGCCGCTCCAATTGATCGGCAATATTGCGTGCTACCAAAAACGCATCTAACTCCGCTTGCCGAATCTCCTGAACGTTGAGGCGGACTCGACCCTTGGTTAGTGTTTCAAGGGCCGTGCGCAGCTCTTCGACCTTCTGCCCGCCGCGGCCAATAACGATACCGGGCCGGGCAGTGTGAACACTTACCACGAGGTCATTTGACCCGCGCTCAATCTCGACGCGAGAAATGCCAGCGTCGCCGTGACCGTTTAATACGATGCTACGTATTCCCACGTCCTCTTTGACGAGGGCACGGTAGTCCTTCTGCTTGGCGGCAAACCACTTGGCCTGCCAGTCTTTAATTATTCCGAGGCGGAACCCGATTGGGTGTGTCTTATTTCCCACGCTAGTCGTTTTCCTCCCCGTCGATGACGACGGTAATATGGCTATTCCTGCGGATGATTCGCGTCCCTCTACCCCGAGCCCTCGCCTTGAAACGGAGAAGTTTTGGACCCATGTTTGCATACGTTTCGACGATTCGCATTTCTAAAGGCCTGTTGGAGACTAATTCGTTCTCCGCGTTGGCCGACGCCGATTTGACGACCTTGGCGACTTGAGCCGCGATCGGCGATGGCATGAACTCCAATATGTTCAGTGCTTCTCCGACAGTACGGCCTCTCACCAGGTCAAGCAAACGCCTTACCTTCTTAACCGAGTATCCTGTGTTTGTTGTCGTAGCAGTTACAGCCACCGACTTTACCTCACCGATGTCGTTCGTTCAGACTTCGACGAACCGTGACCACGGAACGTCCTCGTGGGGGCGAATTCGCCGAGCTTGTGGCCAACCATGTTTTCAGTTACGAAAACTGGGATGTGCCGGCGCCCATCATGTACTGCGATAGTGAGACCCAGCATGTCGGGCATGATTGTAGACGCCCGCGACCATGTACGTATGGGGGTCTTGCTGTTGCTTCGCCGAGCAACCTCAATCTTCTTCGCCAGCTTGGGATGGACGTACGGTCCTTTTTTGATCGACCGGGACATAAATCACTCCAGAAACAGTTTACGCATCTCGCGATGCCAATTACTTTTGATACCTTCTCTTCACAATGAACTTATTCGACGACTTGTTACGCCGGGTCCGGTAGCCCAAAGTAGGCTTGCCCCACGGAGTCTTCGGCGAGGGCATCCCAATCGGGGACCGACCCTCACCTCCACCGTGCGGATGATCCGCAGGAGACATCACCACTCCACGTACCTGCGGACGACGGCCACGATGCCTGTTGTGGCCCGCCTTACCCAGCTTGATGTTCTTATGGTCAACTGAACCGACTTGTCCCACGGTCGCTACGCACTCACTGAGTACCTGCCGCATCTCGCCGGACGGGAGCTTCAGTAGAGTGTAGTTACCTTCTTTCGCCATGACTTGGGCTGATGCGCCTGCACTGCGCACGATCTGCGCACCACGGCCCACCTTCAACTCGACATTGTGAACCTGGGTACCGTTGGGAATCGATCGCAGAGGCAAAGCATTGCCTGGTCGAATCTCCGCGTTCTCTCCCGCCATGACTTTGTCGCCCACCTGCATTCCGACCGTCGCAAGGATATAGCGCCAGTCACCGTCGGCGTATTTGACCAACGCGATGCGAGACGTTCGGTTCGGATCGTACTCAATCGTGGTGACTTCACCCGGCACGTCCGCCTTGTTGCGTTTGAAGTCGATCACGCGCAATTGTCGCTTGTGACCGCCGCCACGATGGCGGACCGTAATTCGGCCCTTATTATTGCGCCCTGCCTGCCTCTTGAGCGGCTTGAGCAGCGATTTCTTGGGCTTACTGCTCGTGATGTCATCAGATGTCTGAATGACTGTTCCACGACGCCCCGGACTAGTCGGTTTAAGTTTTCGGAGTGCCATCTATACCCCTTCGAACAACGTGATAGTGTCGCCTGGCGCGAGAGTCACGATGGCTTTCTTCCACGACCGCTGAGTCGTGATCTTCGGACCGAAACGCTTGCGCTTGCCTTTAACTGCCATCGTATTGACTCTCGTGACGGAAACGTCGAATGCCTCTTCGACGGCCCTTTTGATATCGTGCTTGCCAGCCTTCTTCGCAACTTCGAAGACATATCGCCCGTTCTCACTCAAAAGAGTGCTCTTTTCAGTGATTATGGGCCTTCTCAGTATTTCAAATGAATGCATTGGACTCTCTTATCTTACGCCGCGACCGGCTCGGCTTCGTCAGCGGTCTGGGACCCGCCCCACAGTGCCTCGGCCCTGCGCACGGCGTCCAAGGTCATCACTAGCGTTCGGTGGTTAATTACGTCAACCGTGTTCAGCAAATCGGCCGGAAGCATATCGACTCCCGCCACATTGCGGCCAGCTCGAAGTATCTCGGAATTAGCGCCGTCGGCAACGAGAAGTACTGAACCTGTAGTACCAAGGCTCTTGATCATCGCTGCGAAGTCTTTCGTCTTTGCATTTTCGAGATCGAGCGCCTGTAATACGATCAGTCGCTCTTCCTTAGCCTTGTCTGATAATGTCATTCGTATGGCCGCTCGACGCATCTTTTTGGGAGTACGTTGACGGTAGCTCCTGGGAGACGGACCAAACGCTACACCACCACCTACCCAGAGTGGAGACCGGATGGAACCCTGTCGAGACATTCCTGAGTGCTTCTGCGGACGTGGCTTTCTGCCGCCGCCGGAGACCTCGGCACGTGTCTTAACTTTCGCTGTGCCTTGGCGCGCATTGGCGAGTTGACCGACTACAACTTGATGCACTAGTGCAACGTTCATCGCCACACCGAACACATCGTCCTGTATCTCGACTACGTCGATGGCCTCGCCCTTTGTGTTCTTTACTTGAATATTCACGATCTATCCTCGGTTATCCCCTCTTCGTCAACACCAACAGGGTGTTCGTGCCGCCGGGAACGGAGCCTTTTATAAACAGCAAGTTTCGGTCTGGGTCAGACTTCACGACCTCAAGATTGTTGGTCGTCACCTGAACGCTGCCCATGTGACCGGCCATGCGGAGGCCCTTCAGCACCTTACCTGGCGTGGTACCCGCACCGATCGAGCCGGGTGCGCGATGCCGGTCAGACTGTCCATGGGTCTTGGGGCCGCCAGCAAAACTGTGTCGTTTAACAGTGCCCGCGAATCCTCGCCCTTTTGTGGTACCAGTGACGTTTATGCGCTCCCCCTCTTCGAACAAGCTAGCATCGAACTCTTGCCCAAGCTCGACGGTGGAGATGTCAGCGGACTTGACTTCACGGAGATGGCGAAACAGCTTGCCCCCCGCCTTATCGAGGTGGCCTTTAGCAGGCTTGTTCCGGCGCTTCACCTCATCGAAGGCGATCTGGACAGCTTCATAGCCATCCACGGAGCTGGATTTGATCTGCGTAACGGTACATGGGCCTGTCTCGACGGCCGTGACGCACACGGCTTCCCCAGTGTCCTCGCGGAACATCTGGGTCGTGCCGATCTTTTTCCCTAACAGTGATTGAATACTCATGGTTGATTCCAGAAACGAAAAATGCACTTGATATTGTTAAACGAGTTTATAGCTTAATCGAGATATCCACGCCCGCCGGCACGTTAAGTCTGGTGAGCGAGTCGATGGTCTTGGAAGTTGGTTCCAGGATGTCGATCAGACGGTTGTGAGTTCGAATTTCGAAGTGTTCACGCGAGTTTTTGAATACGTGCGGCGACCGTATCACACAAAATCGCTTGATGCTGGTGGGCAATGGAACCGGCCCCGCCACCTGTGCCCCGGTGCGCTCAGCTGCTTCGACGATGTGTGTCGCCGATTGATCAAGAATCTTGTGATCGAACGCCTTCAAAATAATTCTGATTTTCTGGCTAGTCGCTGTCGTCATTCCTCACCTGATCTGACCTATTCTGCTGAAATACCGATAAGTTTCTGTCGTCTCGCTGCCGTAACTCATGGATGACTCATCGGCAACGCGCTGTCGATTTCCGATCCGTAAAGCTACTCTGTCTCTATCCCTTCGGGTGCCTGCTCATAACTACCGAACTCCAGTGAATGAGCAGCGCGGCCCTGAGTCAACGAACGGATCGTGTTTGCATATCCGAACATCAGGCCCAACGGAACATCGGCTCGGACAACCTGGATATCGCCCTGGCCTTCTATGCCTTTGATGTTCGACCTACGGCGCCCCAAGTCGCCGAGCACATCACCGAGGAATTCACCCGGTGTTATGACTTCTAGGGTCATTACTGGCTCAAGAAGCACTGGCCTGGCTTTGGCGATGGCGGCCTTGACGGCCATCGACCCTGCCACACGAAATGCCATCTCGGAGGAGTCTACTTCATGGTAGGAACCATCTACGAGCGTCGCTTTGACATCCACGACGGGGAATCCAGACAACGGCCCCGCACCCAGGGCATCCTGGATGCCCTTCGAGACTGCGGGAATGTACTCCCGAGGAACGTTTCCACCTCTCACCTTGTCCTCAAACACAAAACCACCACCGCGCGGGAGCGGCTCAATTTCGAGGACGACGTGAGCGAACTGGCCGTGACCACCTGTCTGGCGAACTAGTCGCCCTTCGGCCTTGGCCGGCCTGCGTATGGCCTCTCGGTACGCCACCTTCGGCTTACCGATGCTTCCTTCAACTTTGTACTCGCGCCTGATCCGGTCGACAATGATTTCGAGATGAAGCTCGCCCATCCCAGACATGATCGTCTGGCCAAGTTCGTCATCGTAGGAGACTTTGAGAGTGGGATCCTCGCCCGCAAGCTTGTTCAGCGCGTCGGCCAACTTATCCTGGTCGACCCTCGTCTTGGGCTCGATTGCGATGGATATGACCGGCTCGGGAAAAGTGATCGTTTCCAGAACAACAGGTACGTTCTGATCGCTGATCGTGTCACCCGTCGTTGCGTTCTTCAATCCGACGGCAGCAGATATTTGGCCCGAAAACACCTCGTCAACGTCTTCACGATGGTCTGCGTGCATATTCACGAGACGTCCGACTCGTTCGTTGCGCCCCGTGCTCGAATTGAACACGGAGGCCCCGGCCTTCACGCTGCCGGAGTAGACACGGAAATACACAAGTCTGCCGATGAAGGGGTCCGCGACTGCTTTGAACACCAATGCAGAGAAGGGCGCACCTTCGCCCGGCTGCCGGGTCACTTCTGCGCCTGTACGATAATCTTTGCCCTCTGCCGGAGGTACATCTGCCGGAGAAGGCAGATAGTCAGTAATCGCGTCGAGCAGCGGATGTACGCCACGATGGCGGAGCGCGCTGCCACATACCACGGGGACGATGAGGTTGTTTACGGTCGCCTTACGTAAGGCCGCCTTGAGTTCACCGACAGTGATTTCCTCACCTTCAAGGAATTTCATGGTTAGTTCGTCATCAGTCTCAGCGACCTTCTCGATCAACCTGTCACGGTAATCCTTGACGGCATCAAGCATGTTCGCGGGTATAGGTCCTTCCACCGGCGGCGAGGGACTTTCGTCCTGGTAGAAATATGCTTTTTCCTCTAGCAAGTCCACCACCCCCTCGAACGTATCTTCCGCGCCGATGGGGAGTTGAATCGCAACAGGGTTACTGCCCAACCGATGGACGATAGAGTCGATAGCACGTTGGAAGTCCGCGCCTACCTTGTCCATTTTGTTGATAAGACAGATACGCGGCACGCTGTACTTGTCAGCCTGACGCCAAACGGTCTCTGACTGGGGCTGAACTCCCGCAACAGCGTCGAAAATCACGACACCGCCGTCGAGAATTCGGAGGCTGCGCTCGACTTCCGCTGTGAAGTCAACGTGGCCGGGCGTATCGATAACGTTGATCAAGTGCCCTTTCCACTCGCAGGTGGTAGCGGCAGACGTGATCGTTATGCCACGCTCGCGCTCCTGGGCCATCCAGTCCATTGAGGTTGTGCCTTCGTCTACACCGCCGATCTTATAAATTCGGCCAGCGAAGAACAGCACCCGCTCAGTGACGGTTGTTTTTCCGGCATCGATATGGGCGATAAATCCGATGTTACGGATAAACGCCAGCCGGCTTTTTGACATCGTTGCTGTAGCCATTGTTCGTATACAGACGGCCCTAGCCGCCCAGGTTCTCCTGATCTACCAGCGATAGTGGGCGAAGGCCCTGTTGGCCTCAGCCATTCGGTGTTGTTCTTCTCTTCTTCGTACAGCATCGCCCTGGCCTCTGGACGCCTCAAGCAGCTCGCTCGCGAGCCTCTGCGCCATGGGACGGCCGCCTCTGTTCCGGGCGGTTAGCACGATCCAGCGCATGCCGAGAGCCTCACGCCGTTCAGGCCTCACTTCGCGAGGCACCTGATATGTTGCACCACCCACCCTCCGAGACCGAACCTCAAGCGAGGGAGTGGCATTTTGCAACGCCTGTCGGAAAATGTCGATACCGGGCCTGTTGCCCTGGCGCTCCGCCTCATCTAGCGCATCGTACACAACACGCTGAGCGGTGGTCTTCTTCCCACCAATCATCACCTTATTGATGAAGCGCGATAGTTCGACGCTCCCGAACTTGGGATCGGGGACTGCCTTCCGCTGTACTGCTCGTCTCCGTCGTGCCATATCATCCTTCCAAAAATAAAGAGCAACCTCATTGGTCGCTCAACTCCGAGGTTGCTCTCAGGTCTTAACTAGTAACTCGTTTGCTTCCGTACTTGCTCCGGCCTCGTCGGCGTTCGCTGACTCCCGCTGAGTCTAGCGCCCCTCGGATAACATGATATCGAACGCCTGGAAGATCCTTGACCCTGCCGCCACGAATCAGCACTACCGAGTGCTCCTGTAGGTTATGGCCTTCACCAGGAATATAGGCTGTGATTTCCATACCGTTAGTGAGCCGCACCCTCGCGACCTTACGCAGAGCCGAGTTCGGCTTCTTCGGGGTCATGGTTCTGACCTGGACGCAAACCCCTCGCTTCTGGGGAGAGCCTGAGTCGCGGTTCCCGCGATTCTTCAGGGAATTGAAAGTGAACCGCAACGCAGGAGCTTTATCCTTCGTCCGTTTGTGCTTACGCCCTTTACGAACGAGCTGGTTGGTTGTCGGCATATATCTTCCTGTTCGGATCGAAACGTCTTATTTGATGCACACAAAAATCATGACACGCTGACGCGCACAAAGAGAGAGTATACAAACTGTAGCCCTCAGTGTCAACAGGATTGCGAAGCGGTTCCGGCGGGTATCGCTACTTGCCAGGATGGCCGTCAGATCAGCCTGTGGTGATACGACGGCGGCGTGTACCGGCGGGCGTCGTGTAGATACCGACGACGACGAGTGCCAACCCTATCGTTGCCAAGACAAGCGCGGCCTCGTCCGAGGGGGCTAGTCCCCCGACCGATGGCGGCTTGACCGTGGGCTCAGTGCCACCACTCTGACCATTGCTTTCATCCGACGGGACAGGTGACAACACATTTGTTATGGGAGCAACCGTGAACTCGCCGAGCAGCTTTCCGACCCTTGTCCTGTAGGTCCCCTCAGGCCGAGTGATTGTAAACGACGTGGGCGCCGATTCACCGAGTCGGACGACGACGGACAGGTGCCGCTCGATTTCGTTGTCAATCCATAGCGTTGAGGGGTAGACGCCGAGCGTGGCGCCGGTGTTTGTTACAGTCGCGCTTATTGTTATCGCTTCGCCAGCTACAGGTTGTGACGGCTCAATGACGAGGTCTGTGATCTCGAACGTGGACATCGGTATCTGCTCTGCGCCGGTGATCGCCAGCGTCGAGAAGCCTGGCAGGACGGTCACGAAGTTTATTCGCTCGGCGTCCTCTCCGATGCGTTTGGACGGATGCGGTATCCAAGTGCTCGTCTCTTCATCGAGACGGCTGAACTCGACCGACCATTTGTGTACCTGGTTCGCGGCGATCCAGCTTTTCTCGACGGAGAACATTGCGGCGGTGGCTAACACGTCCTCCGGTTCGGTATTGTTCACTTCGATCTTGAAGAACGCATTGGCGATACGTCCGAGTGGCAAAGGTGGTAATTCAGGTAGGGGCGACGAGGATTCGAGACCCAGCCTTTCGATAAAGACCTTCACGTCACGACGCTCCTGGGAGAAACGCGCCAGGATTCGATCTATCCCTTGTGGGCTTCCAACTAACGCCGACCACTCGCCTACTGCGGTGGGCGCAATCGCATATTCGGTCGCGGTCTCGCTGAGTTCCGTCGCGACCGGAGCATCCCGTTCAGCTGCTGGATGGGGCTTCAGCCAAAAGTCGAGATGCGAGACCGGCGCGCTCGGCATTTTTTGTATAAGCAGTTCCAAAGGCATTGCCCACATTCGCTGGGGCGTGACCTCTGGCATACGATCGAGAAGGTTGGCCTCTGGCACGAGGCTGACGATCTCGGTCGCTTGCTCTGTAGTAACTGCGTCGAGTACGGGGCCTGCCCGCTTCGAGTCCATTACGCCCCAGAGGGCGGCAGCGACTCCGGCGTCCATTACGTCGATCATGGTCCCGGCACTTGTGGAATCCATTACTTCGAGGACCTCGATCATCAGATCGGAGTTCCCGGAGGCAACCTCGCCTTCGACCAGTTGGGCGGCCTGTAAGCGGTCGTCTTGGACGATTTGCTCGACGGCGCGGGCCAGTTGTTCGGCTTCGGAGGTTACCTGTTCGTCGTCCGTCGGAGGCGCTGAACCGCTGAGCGTCCGCCTCACGGGTTGGCAGCGCAGCTCGTACTCGGGTACCACAGGCGTCACTGAGATTGTCCGTTTCCACAGGAGCGTGCGAAGAAAAGCCGCACTGCTCTCGACTTCAAAGGTCTGGGCGAACTCAGCCATGCCATTCGCATCGGTTCGCTGTGTAATCGGGAACTGCCCACTCAGGAAGCCGGGCCCGAGACTGGCCTCGCAATCGTCGACCAACGAATTCGCGAGCGTATAGTCAGATTCGGGATCAGCCTGAAACTCACCAGCGACCATGAGCCGGTTGTCACCTATCAACCAGCCTGTCACGAGGAAAATAGGCTCCTCGCTCTGGGCTGCCGCGGCACCAGGCACCGTGAGCAGTAGCAGACTTATGACTAAGAGTGGGAGAAGACTTCGCAAATTCGATCTCGATGATGGACGGGTTCGTTGCCCAGTTAATGGTATCTGAGGCCGGAAGACCAAACAATACAACGAGATATCGAGGCCGTGGTTCGGTTTTGTAGGTTGCCCCATTCAAAAAATCTCGTTAGGCTGGTTGCGGACTTCTACGAGTATGAGGTACACAGTGCAAACTCGAATGCTTGGTAAGACTGGCCTCGAAGCGAGCCAGCTTGGTATGGGCCTATTCCAAATCGGTGAATTGACCGGAGCCGACGCCCAACGGCGGGTCGACACCCTATTGAATACGGCTCTCGACAACGGGATCAACTTCCTAGACACGGCCGCTTGTTACTCGGCGTCCGAAGACTACATTGGCAACGCAGTCTCCAGCCGTCGGAACGAATACATCCTTGCGACGAAGACCGGCCATCCGACGAACGACCTGGAAGGTGAACACTGGTCTGCCGACCTCGTCGAGCATAGCGTCGAACGCAGTCTGCGACGGCTGAAAGTCGATGAGTTGGACATCCTTCAAATTCACTCCTGCGGTATGGAGTTCCTCGAAAAAGGTGATGTCATTGAGGCTCTCATCAAAGCAAAACAAGCAGGGAAAACAAAATTCATCGGCTACAGCGGCGATAACGAGGCGGCCCAATGGGCAGTCGACAGTGGAATTTTCGACACCCTGCAGACGAGCTTCAATATGGTCGATCAGCGGGCACGCTATAAACTGCTCGCGTCGGCCAAGAAGCAGGATATGGGAGTCATCATTAAGCGCCCGGTCGGCAATACTGTTTGGGGCGAGATGAGAACCACCGGGCCGGGGAACTACGTCGAGCGAGCGAATGCCATGGCACAGGGCGGACTCGTCGACGGCGCACCCGACGACGCTGTCGAATTGGCGCTAGGCTTTCTGTTCGCTCATGAAGAAATCGACACAGCTATTGTCGGCACGACCAACGTCCACCACCTGTTATCGAACAAATCGATCATCGAGGACAAGCGCGATCTACCGACCGATGTCATCGATGAAATCCACCGTCGATTCGACGAACTGGACAACGACTGGTATCAGCAGATGTAGTGCATGGATGTCCTCCGTCAGAACATTTAGGAACAAAATCAATTGAACGTGATAATTCTTGGCGCGGGGCGCGGACAGCGGCTCATGCCCCTCACTGAATCGCAGCCAAAGGGCTTTACCGAGGTCGTCGGGACCCGCATTCTCGATTGGACACTCGATGCATTCCGGCAGAACGGTCTCGATAAGTTTATCTTCGTGGGAGGGTATCTTATCGACCTGGTACGAGACGCCTATCCTGACTTCAAGTTCGTCGACAACCCCGACTGGCCGACGACGAACATTCTGGCCTCACTCGTATGTGCCCGCGAGCATATGAGCGATGGCTTCTACGCCACGTACACCGACACCTTGTACCGTGGCGATGCGGTGAAAGCCTTGCAGGACTCTCCACACGACATCACGCTCGTCATGGACACTCGTTGGCGAGACCGCTACGTGTTCCGCAGCATGCACCCCGAATCCGACGGAGAGAAGATGATGGTGGACGGTGACAAGGTTATCGAGGTCTCCCGGACAATCGAACCGGCGGAGGCGTCGGGCGAGTACACTGGCGTCATCAAAATGACGGCCAAGGGTGCGGCCCAGTTCATGGACTTCTATGACGATCTGCGTGGCCGTATGGCGGACGAAGACGTTATTGCCGATGGAAGACCATTCCGAATGGCATACGTCATCCACCAACTCAATCGGATGATTCAAGCCGGCATTTCCGTACACTCTATCGCCATGCCGGGCGACTACCACGAAATCGATACGATCCAGGATTTTCACTTAGCTACCGCCGACTGGATGCGATTCACACAGCAATGAATAAGAAACTCTTCCCAACAACCGTTGTCGGATCGATGCCGCGCCCGCAATACGTAAAGGACTTGATCGAAAAGCAGGCTGACTCCGGCAAACTGCCTGCCGACTTCCAGCGCATGATGGACTCTGCCGTTCCTTACGTCGCTCAAATGCAAGAACTTGCGGGCATCGACGTGATCTCCGACGGCGAGTGGCGGCGGAAGTCATACATCGGCGTTATCGCTGATATCTGCAGCGGTTTCGAGCTGTCGATCAAGGAAGTGCTGGGCCAGCGGCAGACGTGGCACGTCGTCACGTCCGAGCTAAAAGTCGTCAATCCCGGGCTGATCGCCAAAGAGGCCCGCTTCCTCAAGCAACACACAAGCCGCGACGTTAAGGTCGCTATCCCTTCGCCGTACCTGCTAGGCGAGCGCATGTGGGATGCTGAGCTATCAAGCGCGGCCTACCCTACTCGAAAAGATTTCACCGAGGCGCTGGTGCCGATCCTGCGGCAGGAGCTTATCGCCCTTCGCGACGAGGGCGTCGCGATCGCTCAATTCGACGACCCACAGCTTTGCCTGTTCGTCGATCCGAAAGTGCGGGCCCAGTATGACGATCCCGAAAGTGAGATGGACTACTGCGTCGATCTGTTGAACAGAGTTGTCAATGGGGTGAATGGCATCGACTTGGCCGTGCATCTGTGCCGACGGAACAAGGGTCGCGCAGGATGGGTCGGCGAGGGCGGCTACGAGCCGATCTTATCCGCGCTGTCGAAACTCAACGTCGACATGCTGATGCTTGAGTTCGCGATTCCGGCAGCTGGCGATTTTTCGATTCTTGAGAAGTTACCAGAAAAATTCGACATCGGGCTCGGTTGCGTCGACTGCCGGAGCGAACATATCGATACACCGGAAGAGATCGCAGGGCGGGTCAGGCAGGCGCTGCAATACGTTGCGCCGGAGCGGATATCGCTGCATCCCGATTGCGGCTTCGCTCCCGGCAGCGCCGCTGACATACCCATCGACGAGGCGTACCTGAAGCTCCGCAACGAGGCTCTGGCTGCGGAGATGCTGCGGGAGGAATTTCAGTAGGTCTATTTGCAGGTACGTCACTATCGACTCCTACTTCAACCAGATCAAGACCAACAGGATTAGCGAACAGATTCGACAAGGGGTAAAAATTGCCACAGCTACGAGAGAACCGCATGAAGAAGAAGCTCGAACGCGGCGAGGTCGTCAGCGTTTTGGAGGGGTTTCACACGGCGGAGATCGTCGACTTCCTGGGGCCGCTGGGATTCGACGGTGTGTGGGTCGAGAACGAGCATGGGGCCATCGACTTTCGTGAGATTCAGCACATCACCAGGTCGTGCGACCTCTGGGGGATGACCTCTTTGATTCGCGTGAACCGCGTGGACTACGGCCTGATCTACCGTACACTCGACCAGGGTGCGCAAGGGGTGATCGTGCCGCACGTGGACACTGCCGAGCAAGCGAGAGAAGTCGTAAGAGCAGCCAGGTATGCGCCGCTTGGCGCTCGGGGGATGGCCACTAGCCGCCAGGCGTTCGGACTCAACATCGAGGAGTATTTTCAGCAGGCCAACGACGAAACACTCGTCGTTGTCATGATTGAGGATATCGTTGCCGTCGAGAATCTGCCGGAGATTTTGAAGGTGGACAACATCGATGTTTTCTTTGTCGCGCCGAGCGATCTGGCGCAAAGCATGGGGCTTATCGGTCAGATCGACCACCCGAAGGTCAAAGCCACGATCACAGACACTCTCAAGCGAATAGCGGATGCGGGCCGGACGCCCGGAGCCATTGCATTCGAGTCGACTGCTGACGAGATAGTCGGAGCGGGTGCCCGGTTCATTATGACAAGTTGGCTGCCCTATGTGACGTCAGGTGCAGGAGCTTATCTGAAGGCCGTCGAACGGGCCAGTTCGTAGACCAAGGGCGTGTGCCCCTTCCGCGGCTTCATCTCTGATCCGTTCGTCGTTCGGCAAGATCAGGACGAACGGACTTCGTTCTGCTTGCTAGGCGGTAACCAGCTCGCGCTTCGTCTTGCTCACGAGCGACTTGCTCAGTACGTCTTCGAGGTTAAACAGCCGGGCGGTCTCGGGCTCCATTGCGGCCATCGTCGTGTACTCTTTGTAGCCGCATTGGAGGCAGTGCCTAGCGTCGTCTTCGTCTAGGTTCATGTCGCCGACTTTGCATCTCGGGCATTCTTTGTACCAGATCATCGTAACTTCATCCTGCTTCCCTTAAATGGAGCTGTGTTTTATTTCGATGTAGTCATGGTACGTCGGGTTCTCTATATCCGACATCCGGCGGACGATGGATTGTAAAAACGCAAAGAGGCTGATCGGCGGATCAACCTCTCTATCGATGGGAGTCGTACTTTTGGGGGACGAGGCGACGGCTACAGCTTGATGATCCCGCGCTGAAGGGCTTTCGTGACTGCCTCGGTCCGGTGAGAGGCATCGAGCTTGGTGAAGATGTTGGCGACATGAGTCTTGACGGTGCTTTCACTGATCGTGAGGTTGATAGCGATTTCCTTGTTAGCCGCTCCATGAGCGATCTGCTGAAGGACCTCGATCTCGCGTGCCGAGAGGGTGTCTGCAGGGTCGGAGAGTCTCGTATCCTGTCGGGATATCTGGGCAAGGCGGTCAAGTACCTTGGCGGCGACGCCCGGCTCGATCAGCGATTCGCCTTTGGACACCGTACGGACTGCACGAAATAGCTCCTCGCGAGACGTGTCCTTGAGGAGGTATCCCTTCGCTCCCGCCGTTATGGCATCGAAGATGTACTCGTCGCTGTCGTAAGTCGTCAGGACAATGAACTTGACCGGTTTTTGTGATTGCAAACCGATACGGCGCATGGCTTCGACCCCGTCGAGCCTAGGCATCCGCAGGTCCATGAGAATCACGTCAGGTTCAAGACTGGTGGCCTGCTCGACAGCGCCTATGCCATCGGCTGCTTCGCCAACTACCTCGAAGTCCGGCTCCCGCCGCAGCATCGATGAGAGGCCGTCGCGTACTACCGTATGGTCGTCGACGATCAGTATTCGAATCGTTTCCACGTAGCTCACCTAACGCATTCAGAGTGTCATTCATATACAAGTAATCATACAGCGGCTACCAGGGTATGTGGGTATTTTCTACGGTGCCAAAACGGATGTTCACAGGATGTTTATGCCGTTACATGGTATTTCGCCTTGAAGTCGTTCATTGTCGTAGCGGAGCGCGGACGGATATACTCGCTCCCTGGCCAACTTCACTGGTAACATCGAACACGCCGCCGATAAGCTCTGCGCGCTGTCGCATCGCCGTCATGCCAAAGCCCCCGCTGGCGGATAACTCCCTGGACGAATAGGCATCAAAGCCCAGTCCGTCGTCCACCACCGTGAGGCTGGCCTGATTGCCAGAATATTCCAGACGCACGTCAACGTTGGCAGCATTCGCGTGCTTGCGGATGTTAGTAAGAGCTTCCTGACAGATGCGAAGAAGAGCCGCCTGAGCTTGGGACGGAAGTTCTCGCCTAACGCCACTCGTATCGAAGGACGCCTTTTCCTGCCCCGTAGAGGAGAACCTGGCGACTTCCGCGCGGAGAGCGTCTTCGAAATGCAGATGGTCTTCGAGGGCCTTTGGTAGCAGATCCCACACCGTACGACGAGCCTCCTGGAGACTCTCCTTGGCGAGCAACTTTGCGCGTGCCAGGTGCTCGGCTGTCTCCCCTTCAAGTCGCTCCTCCAGGGCTTGCTCGCCGGCCTCCAACTGCATGATTACGCCCGTGAAGCCCTGGGCCAGGGTGTCGTGCATCTCGCGCGCCATACGGTTACGTTCTTCCAGGACGGCCAGATCGCGCGTTTGCTCAAATAGTCGGGCGTTCTCGATGGACACCGCCAACTGGTTCGCCAGGCTTTGCGCGGTGAACTGGTCGGTCTCGTCGAAGGCGTCCCTCTCGCTGCTTTGAATGTCGAGCACACCGAGAACCGTATCTCCGGTCTTGACTGGTACAGCCAGTTCGGACTTGGCGCCGAGGGTCTGCTCGGTCTTGACGTGGCGCGGATCTTTTTCGATGTCGTTGGCTAGGACGATTTCGCCAGTGTCGCCAACCCAGCCTACGATGCTTGTCTGGGTTGCAGTGACGTGATCGCCAATCGGTACTTCCATGTTGGCGGCGTTCGCTCCGGCGGTAAGTACCCAGTCTCCAGAATCCTCTTCCAGGAAAACGTTGACGCTGTAGTATCCAAAGGTCTCAAGGAGTACATTCGGGAGGTAGCCGATCAGTTCATCGAGGGTCAGCACTGAACTCACGGCCAGGGTAATGTCGTTGACGGCACCCATGAACTCGACTCGGCGACGCTCCTGCTCGTAGAGCTGGCGTATCTCAGCGAGCAAGGACTCTTTCTCGTCAATTGACGACTTCAACTCTCGCTCGTAGCGTTTCTGGCTCGTCACGTCTCGGATTACGCCTTGAATCCGCCGGCCGCTGCCATCCTCGTCGAACTGAACGGTGGCCGTGAGCAGACAGTCGACGATAGTCCCGGCTTTGCACTGCATCTGTGCCTCGAAGTCTGTAACCGAACCCTTCTCTGTCAGTTCTCGTCGCATTGTTACTCTTACGTCCGAGTCCACAAAGACCTGCCCGATGTCGAGGCCGATAACTTCCTCGTGGGTATATCCAAAAAGATCGCTGGCCGCTTGGTTGGCGTCGATGACTTGTCCATCCTGGGCCACGAAGATAGCGTCCTTGGACTGCTCGAACAGGGTGCGGTAGCGAGCCTCGCTGCGCCGAATCGCCTCCTCGCCGCGCTTGCGCTGCACAGCGTATCGGATGGACCGAATCAGCATGTCTTCATCGGTCTGACCTTTAACGATGTAGTCCTGCGCTCCCTCACGAAGCGCGGCGCTGGAAAGCGCCTCGTCGTCGAGGCCGGTCAGCACGACGATGGCGACGTCTGGATGGGCGCTATACAACCGGGTGAATGTTTCGAGGCCGTGGGCGTCGGGAAGAGAGAGGTCGAGAAGAACGACATCCCAATGTTCGCCGTTCGAAAGCCGTTCCATACCTGCCGCGAGGCGCTCGACCCATTCGACGTGAATCGACGCGCCTAGGGAGTCCTCCAACGCCGCCGCCATAAGTAAGGCGTCGTCTGGATTGTCTTCGATCAACAGCGCGTTGATCTGTGTGGCTGACTCGTTCATGCAGTTCGGCGCTCCATATCCGGCAGCTTGACGGTACCGAACCAAAAATTGCCGATCGCGCGGACGACTTCGACGAACTCATCGAAGTCCACCGGCTTCGGAACGTAGCAGTTGGCGTGCAAGTCGTAGGCGCTCTGCACGTCCTGGTCGGCCAGGGATGTGGTCAATACGACAACAGGGATGTGCCGAAGCTGGGGGTCCGCCTTGATCTCCCGAAGGACCTGCTTGCCGTCCTTCTTGGGCAGGTTGAGATCAAGCAGTACCAGATCTGGTGTGCGGTTGTGGTCAAGGTCGTGCAAATAGTCGAGCGCTTCGATGCCGTCTGAAGCAACGTGGAGTCTATGTGACAGACTACTCTCTCGCAATGCTTCCTGGGTCAGGGTCACGTCATCAGGATTGTCTTCTACGAGAAGGATGTCGACGGGACGCTTCGTACGTTTGCTTGTCATCGTGTCACCAGTTTAGGTCCTTCTCGTCGGGAGTGCTGAGGATCATGTTTCGGATGCTCCATTGGGCCTCGTTTGGGTCATAGGAAGTCTCGACATAGCCAGTGTCGCCAAACTCGAACGAAACATTTACCCCTTTGCCAGACGGCACGATGCCGAGAATCGAGTACATCGCTCCACCCAGTAGTCCACCGTGGGCGACGACCAGGTAGGAGCCAGGCCCTCTGCGAATGATCGTTTGTACGGCTAGTGCGGCGCGGGTATAGAGGTCCCAGTCCCCTTCGCCTGCGTTCGCATTCACTACGAATGGCTGATACGGGTTGCGGTACTTTGGCTGGTTGAAGCGTTCTCTAGCTTCATCGAATGGAAGGCCGGCCATCGGGCCGTTGTCGCGCTCCATCCAGATCGAGTCGAGTTCGACGGGCACACCGAAGGTCTCGCTGACGATTTGCGCAGTTTCCGATGCCCTCACGAGAGTGCTCGCGATGATCGCGTCGAAGCTGACTCTGTCGCGTTTCCAGGCGTCGGCGCGCGCCCGAACCTGGGCTCGTCCCTTGTCCGTCAGGGGCGAGTCGTAGCGTCCCTCGTGGACCATTTCGTCGTCGGCCCTTGAGTAACCGTGTCGCATGAAAGTTATGTTAATGGTCATGGGAAATTGCGTATTTCGTAGTGCGTACTTCGTAATCAGAACCGGTGCGTTCGATGTACGTAATACACACTACTGAATACTGTCCTCCTTTGCCGGGATCGTGAAATAAAAGGTTGTCCCCTCACCAGGGGTTGATTCGAGCCAGATACGACCGCCCATACGCTCAACCGCCTTCTTGCAAATGGCGAGGCCAATGCCGGTACCTTCATACTCCGAGCGGGAGTGTAGCCTTTGGAATATAACGAAGATGCGGTCGAGGTAGTCCGAGTCTATGCCGATACCATTGTCCGCCACCGAGAATACCCACTCTCCGTCCCCGTGCTGTACTTCGACACGCACCTTTGGGTCGTTGCTGTCGCCGAATTTCACGGCGTTGCCGATGAGGTTGAGGAAGATCTGCGCGAGCATGAAGCTGTTGGCCTGCACGGTCGGGAGCCCGTTGTGAGTGATGCCCGTGCCTCGCTCCTGAATGACCGGTTGGAGGTCGCCGATGACCTGGGCGACCAGCTTTACGCAGTCGATTGACTCGGTCTCCACCTCGCCGCGTCCGATGCGGGAGTAGGCCAGCAGATCATTGATAAGCTCCTGCATACGTTTGGCGGCGTTGACGGTACGCTGGATGTAGTTGTCGGCATCTTCACCGAGCTGACCCTCGTAGCGTCGTGACAACAGCCTCGAAAAGCCGACGATGGAGCGCAGAGGCTCCTGAAGATCGTGGGACGCCACATAGGCGAACTGTTCCAGATCGGCATTAGAGCGCATGAGGTCCTCCGTCTGGCGCTGAAGGGCTTCCTGGGCGTTTGTCAGGTTCACGATCACGCCCTGAAGCCTCGCTTCACTTTCGCGAAGTTCGCTCGTCCGTTCCGTGACAGTTTGTTCAAGACCCTCATAGGACTCTTTGAGAGCGGCCGCCATGGTATTGAAGCGCTGTGCGAGTTCCTGCACCTCGTCGCTAGAGCCAGCATCGATAAAGTGGTCGAAGTCGCCACTTGCGATACGCTCAGCGCCCGCCGATAGCTCACGTATGGGTCTGAGGGTGCGTCCGACAAAGAAGAAAATCAGGCCGCTGCCGATAAGGCCGCCTACCAACATCACTGACAGGAGCAATACGGTGTTGTTCAGTATAGCGCCGGAGACGTTGTCCCACGGCTCCTGGGTCACCAGACCCCAGCGCGTACCTTCGACGGGGGCATAGCCGGAGACGATGGCATTGCCTCCCGGGTCGTCGATGACCGAAGCGCCTGTCTCGCCTCTGGTGGCGCGGAACACCGGCTGAATGTCCAGAAATTCGTCACCGATAAGCGTAGCATCGGGATGGGAGATTATCCGTCCGTTGCCATCGGCGATATATGCGAATCCTTCGCCGCCTGCTTTGAATTCAAGCGCCGACGCGAGGGTGGCACTCAACAGCGATGCTTTGACTTCTGATATGCCCGCGATCATGCCGCGCGGCAGCGACGACTCATCCAAAATAGGAACGCCTACTACGATGACGTCGCGGCCTATCCTCGGGTCGAGAAGGATATCTGAGTATACGGGCTGGGACGAGGATCGCACTCTCGTCGTGAACTCTTGTGGGAGCGACAGCGGAGTCTGTGGACTCTCCGAAACGCCGGACTGTCCTCGGAAAAAGAATGCCAGTCTACCAAATTCGTCGTAGATCGCAACCCCTCCGTCATACACGAATAGCTCAGCTTCGGCAGCCGCAAGAGTTCCTCGAATTCGGTCCCTGTCGAGGGAGCGGATGTCTTCGTCCAGGGATGCGTTGAGTAAACTGCGCGCCTGAAAGTCGAGGGCTTCGCCGAGTCGCGCGGCGGAAACCCGCGCAAGTTCCGTGTCGCGCCTCTCCACAACGTCGCGGGCTATCCGTTCATATGCGACGAGAGTGATGTCCGCCACAACAGCAAGGACGATCGCGCCTGGCAGCAGCACAGCCAGGAGCACCTTCGCTCTAAGGCTTTTGAACCGCAGAAATCTCAACGGGTACCGCCTCCAATGTCGATCAAGTCGCCACAAGTGTAGATTCGACCCATTAGCCGGTCAAGCAAAGCAATCCATGCAGCCTCTCTGTCATTTATAGACGGTTTCTTCGAGTAGGTCATCGCGCGGCGGGACTATTCACCCATCCGACAAAGGGACGATTGTGCCGCGTGCTATCATTACTGCCGCTATGGACGCTGACGAACGAAAACACTGGATCGCCCTCACGCGAGTACCGCAAATCGGCGCCGCGCGGGTGAGGTTATTGCAAGGCCATTTCGGTTCCCTGGCAGTCGCCTGGACCGCCGGAGAGGGCGATTTGCGCGAGGCGGGACTGGACGCCAGGGCTACCCGGTCGGTGTTAAACGAACGAGGAAAGATCGACCCGGACGCGGAGTTGGCGCTTCTGGAAAAGCACGGTTGCACGGCCATCACCTGGCAAGACCCCGATTATCCACCTCGTTTGAAAGAGGTCGATGACTCACCACCTGTCCTGTACATGAAGGGTGAGTTGTTGCCCGGCGATGAGCGGTCAGTAGCTGTCGTCGGCACACGGCGTGTGACAGCGTACGGTCGTGAGGTGGCACATCGGCTATCGCGCGACTTGGCGGAAGCCGGTGTTGTAGTCGTGAGTGGGCTTGCAAGCGGTGTCGACGGAATTGCACATCGGGCGGCGCTGGAAGCGGGCAAGCGAACCATAGCAGTGCTCGGAAGCGGTATCGACAACATCTACCCGCGCGAACACACCCGGCTAGCCGAGCAGATATCGAGTAGCGGTGCGGTTATATCGGAGCATCCCATCGGCACGAAGCCGAAGGCCGAACATTTTCCGAGGCGGAACCGCATTTTAAGTGGGATGACTCTGGGTACGCTGGTGATCGAGGCTGGCGAGAGCAGCGGTGCGCTGATCACGGCACGGCATGCCGTCGAGCAGAACAGAGAGGTGTTTGCGGTACCGGGAAGTATCATGTCGCCGAATAGCCGAGGCACCAACGGCCTCATCCAACGACTGGAGGCGAAGCTTGTTCACAGTCACGAGGACATTCTCGAAGAGCTAAACCTGTCGTTCGTAGGCAAGCAGATTGAGATGGCCGCCCTGTTTCCGGCAAGCGACGAGGAGTCGAAAATCCTGTTCCAACTCGGTCATGAGCCTACGCACATCGACGAGATCATTCGGGGCTCCGGGATGACAATTTCAGCCGTGAGCGGCTTACTGGCGATGATGGAGTTGCGCGGCCTCGTGCGCCAGGTTGGGGGCATGAACTACGTGCGGGCATAATCGACAAACGCCAGACCTGCATCTAACTTGTAACGCACCTGGCCATTGTGAAACTAGGGAGTGAAGAGTTCGCCTCTGAGACCCTCAAACACACTCCAAATCAACGGTGCTCATCCTCTGAACGGGCCTGCCCTGGAACCAACCGCAGTCTAATCTCTGACCGATTGTTCAATTAGGTAGTTGCAAAAGAGATATGGTCTCCGCATATAATGCCTAGGTGGGCAGGCTCGCAACCTGCCTTTTTTGTTTTCGTCGTCAAAACAGATTTCAACTAACGTGAGGACTATGGGTAAAGACCTGGTAATAGTAGAATCGCCTGCCAAGGCCCGCACGATCGGGCGCTTTCTCGGCAGCAAGTACGAAACGATGGCGTCGATGGGCCACGTGCGTGACATTCCCCCAAAAGAGATGGGCGTCAAGGTCGAAGATCTGAGCTTCGTCCCGAAGTACCGTGTGCTCCCCGACAAGCGCAAGATCGTCAAGGAGATCGCCGATGCGGCCCAAGAGGCCGAGATTGTCTACCTAGCGACTGACCCGGACCGCGAAGGCGAGGCTATATCATGGCACCTGATCAAGGCGGCCAAGATCGATGAGGCCAAGGTGAAGCGTGTGGTGTTCCACGAGATCACCGACAGTGCCGTCAAGGAGGCGTTCGCTCATCCCCGCGATCTTGACACTGATCTCATCGACGCGCAGCAGGCGAGACGAGTCCTCGACCGGCTCGTGGGATACGAACTCAGCCCAGTGCTGTGGAAAAAAGTACGCCGCGGTCTGTCGGCTGGCAGAGTGCAGTCGGTGGCGTTGCGTCTAATCGTCGAGCGCGAGACTGAGATCGACGCCTTCGTAGCCGAAGAATACTGGAGCATTGAGGCAAATCTTGCCCGGCAGCCAAGGAACGGCAAGAACGAGCATCCCTTCACCGCCGAGTTGCATCGATTGCACGGCGAGAAGGAACGCGTCGAGATGGGCAACGAGGCACAGGCCACTGCAATCACAGCCGACCTCGAAGGGGCGACTTATCGAGTGACCTCTGTTCAGAAACGTGAACGCAAGAGCAAGCCCTCGGCACCGTTCATCACGAGCACGCTTCAGCAGGAGGCGTGGCGGAAGCTCCGCTACACCGCACGCAGAACGATGGCTGTCGCACAGCAATTGTACGAGGGGATGGACATCGGCACCGGCGGATCGGCCGGCCTCATCACGTATATGAGGACGGACTCGACCAACGTGGCCGAGTCTGCGCTCGCTGAGGCGTCGGCATACATCAAGGAGAAGTTCGGTGCGGATTTCGCTCCAAAATCCGCAAGGACGTACACAAAGCGGGTTAAGGGCGCGCAAGAGGCGCACGAGGCAATCCGTCCAACATCGATATACGCTGAGCCGGATGCTATCAAGAAATTCCTGTCGCCGGAGCAGCATAAGCTATACGACCTGGTATGGCGTCGGATGCTTGCGAGCCAGATGACCGACGCGGTCTTCGACGCGACGCGGGTCGAGATCGACGCCGAGAGCGTCAAGTCGGGGACACATTACGACTTTCGCGCGACAGGGTCGGTGTTGAAGTTCGCCGGGTTCCGAAAGCTGTACCTGGAAGGCACCGACTCATCCAACGGCGACAAGCCTGATAATGCGACCGATCTCCTTCCCCTCCTGGAGGACGGCGACCCGTTGAATTTGCTGACACTGACACCCGAGCAGCACTTCACGCAGCCGCCCCCAAGGTTCACCGAGGCGTCGCTCGTGCGATCGCTTGAGGAGGAGGGCATTGGCCGTCCCAGCACCTATGCGCCTACGATGGCAACGGTACTCGACCGCGACTACGCGAGGAAGGACAATGGCCGTTTTGTGCCGACCAAGCTGGGGAAGGCGGTTACGGGTTTACTAATGCAGCACTTCCCCGACGTGATCGATGTGGGCTTCACAGCCAAGGTCGAGGGGCAGCTCGACGAGATCGCGAATGGCGAGCGCGAGTGGAATCCCATGCTGAAGGCCTTCTACACGCCGTTCAACTTGACCATCCAGGAAGCTCTTGAAAAGGCCGAGCGTGTCCCTCGCGACCAGATTGATGAGGAAAGCGACGAGATATGCGAAGTATGCGGGCGTTCAATGGTCATCAAGTCTGGACGGTTTGGACGGTTCCTGTCGTGCAGCGGGTTCCCGGAATGTAAGCACTCCGCGCAGCTCATGGAGAGGGTGGGTGTCGCCTGTCCCAAGGACGGCGGCGATATCGTCGAGCGACGGCAGCGCGCCAAGGGCGGTCGGAAGTTCTACGGCTGCTCGAACTACCCGAACTGCGACTTCGCCGTAAACGGAAAACCGATTGAGGAGCCGTGTCCACAGTGCAGCGGGCTGCTGCTCCAGCAGGGTCGGGAGAACTCAAGATGCACCCAGTGTGAATACAAGGGTCCGAGGCCGGAGCCGGCCAATGTCGCTGAGCTCGTCGAAGCCTAGAAATCACACAAAACTGAACGACGAATACGTAGGGGCGCGAATGATCGCGCCCCTATTATTTTATGGACATGAACGAGACAGATTGGCACGGCCTGATACAAAAATTCGAGACGCACCTTTCGGCGGAGAAGGGGCTTGCGTCTCTGACCGTGCGTAATTACAAGACCGATTTACAGCCCCTGTTCGAGTACATGCAAATGAAGGACATCGGCGATGTCCAGACGCTGGACCGGCACCAGATCAGGGCGTATCTAGCCTGGTTGGTCGAGTTGGGGTACGTCAAGGCCAGCATCGTGCGGAAACTGAGCGCGCTGCGGACGTTCATCAAGTGGCTGATTCGGGTCGGTATCCTCGAAAAAGACCCTCTGCCGACGCGCGGGATGATGAAGAAGGAGTCGCGCCTGCCTCGATTTCTTTCGCAGAGCGAGGCGGCAAGTCTGATGTCCGCCCCCGACGCGTCTGACAGCTTGGGTGTACGTGATCGGGCGCTGCTGGAAATTATCTATGCCGCCGGGCTGCGCGTTAGTGAGGCCCGAGACTTGAACGTCAGCGACGTGAACCTCGAAACGAAGGAGTTGCGTGTACGAGGCAAGGGTTCCAAACAGCGAGTGGTGCTGATAGGCACTGCGGCCCACGAGTCTCTCGTCCGTTACTTACGTGAGGTTCGCCCAAAACTGGCGTCTCGCGAAAGCGGGATGGCGCTGTTCCTGAACCGGAGCGGCGGACGGCTCAGCCAGCGCAGCATCCAGTTGAAGGTGCGAAAATACTCGACAAAAGTCGGTCTGCGGACGGACGCACACACCCACACCCTCCGACACTCCTTCGCAACACACCTGCTGGAAGGCGGTGCCGACCTGCGGGTCGTGCAAGATTTGCTAGGACACGCCTCGCCCGCCACCACACAGATATACACACACGTAACGCAGACGCAGGCGCGGAAAGTGTACTTGTCGGCACACCCGAGGGCGTCGGGGCCCGCACCCCAGCCCTCTCCCTGAGGGAGAGGGGGTAAGATGGGACGTAAGGTGTCGCACGTCATGTAGGGGGCAGAGTGCCCGTTGCCTGCCCAGCCAGTTCCCTGATAGCCCCTCTGCGCTCTGCTACAATCGATTGCGTGACATCACCACGATACGACGACCAACCTGAAGAGTTCGCACGCCTTACGCTACTCGACGAGATCGGCCCGCTGGGTGATTGCCTGGCCGATTTCGAGGGACAGCACATCAACGTCTTCGGCGGCATTCCGGGCGAAGAGGTGGTCGCCCAGATTGTGCGGTATCGCAGACGACGGAAGCTCATGATCTCTGGCCTAGTTACAGAGGTCGTCACGGCTTCACCCTACCGAGTCGAAGCGCCCTGCCAGTACTTCGGTGCATGCACAGGCTGCCAGTGGCAGCATATTTTGTATAGTCATCAACTCGTCCTCAAGCGTGGTTACGTCGAACGGGAACTCGCGGAATATCCGTCGCTGACAGGGGTTGAGATCGAGCCCACAATCCCTGCTCCTAAGCTGTACGGCTACCGAAACCACGCCAGGTTTACCATCAAGCGGGAAGGCAGCCCCGGCTTCGTCAACCGCATCACACGCCGGTTCGTGCAGACGGACGAATGCATGATTATGACAGCAGGCATCAACCGCTTGTCCGAAGAACTCCGGGGCAAGTCGGCGGAGACCACTCAGTTGGCGATTCGATACGGCGTCAATACGGACGACTGGTTGATTCAGCCGACTCTGAAAAATGAGGAAATCTCCCTAACCACAGGTCAAACTCACTACACAGAACGGATGCTAGACAAAAACTTTCGGGTAGGTTCGCCGTCGTTCTTTCAGGTCAACACGGAGCAGGCTGAGCGGCTCGCGACGCTGGTCGGCGAGCTGCTAGACCTGTCTGGCACCGAAACCGTCGTCGACGCCTATGCCGGGGTCGGGACGTTCGCCATCCTGCTGGCCGAGTCCGCGAAAAAAATCATCGCCATCGAAGAGTCGGCAGCAGCAATCAAGGACGCATCATTTAACGCTGAGGGTATCGACAACGTGGAGTTTCGCGAAGGCAAGACCGAGGACGTGCTCAACACACTTGAGATCAGGCCCGATGCGGTGATCCTCGACCCGTCAAGGTCCGGCTGTCACCCGACTGCCCTAGCCGAGGTCATCCGCTGGGCTCCAGAGCGAACGGCGTACGTATCGTGCGACCCCGAAGCGCTGGGCCGCGATCTCGATATTCTCGTTCGCGGCGGTCTTCGGGTCGAGTCGGTACAGCCCATCGACATGTTTCCTCAAACGCACCATATCGAGACTGTCGCCTTGCTCACGCCAGGGGTTTGACCTCGTCAGAGCATAACTTGGACCCTTCCGCCTCGATGCAGTCGACCCGACAGACAGAATGAACACGGTGCCCACATGCCGAGGGTCGGCACGGGGGCACGACCAGGGCAATCGCATTCTCCCAATCCGTTCGTGCTGAGCATCGTTACGTCCGGTGACCGGACCGAATCGAGGCAAGTAACTGCCCGACAAGCTATAAGTCATCTGTTTTGCCTCCTCTCCCCGCTGGGAGAGGATTGAGGTGAGGGCGAAGATGCTGCCCTTCAAACCAAGGTCGTTCGAGCGGTTACTTGATAGCTTGTCGAAGCACAAGTCGGGCAGCAGTTCGTTGTGAAGGTCACCTTGTCCGGGACACCTGCCCTTCGACAGGCTCAGGGCGAACGGGTGAAAGTCAAGCTAGACTCCAGAGAATGCGATTGCCCTGGGGGCACGACCCCTACAGATCGTATCGTACTCTCTTTCCTGGGAACGGTAGCCGCCCCAGTTGCAAACGACGTTTGCGCATTGCGTGCAAAACGTCACTTCCACACCAACTCATACGTGAAGTACACACCTATACAAAAGAATCACCACTCGACTAGCTTCCAAATCTCTGGCTGCATTTCGTCAGCGTCGGAGCCGATGTCCGCGAAGATGCTGGCGGCCTCGGTAAGGTGACGCATCGCCTCGTCGGTGTCGCTGATTGAGTGATGGAGGTCGGCCAGGTTGTTGTGAATGGCGGCTAGTCGGTGCCGGTCGCCCCAGGTCTCGCACAGCTTCAGGGCTTCGTTCGCCAACTCGATGGCTCGCTGATGTTGGGTGTTGGCCCCGTAGGACAACGCAAGATTATTCAAGGCGGCCACACGCGCCTCCGGTCCACCCGAAGACTCAGCGATACGCAGGCTCTCCTGCAGATGACGGACTGCGCCGTCGAGATCACCCTGGCCTTTGGAAAGAACACCGAGGATGTTGTGAGCCTGCGCCAGTGCGCCGAGGTCATCGGACTCTTGAGCGAGCTTCAGGGCCTCCTGTGCAAGGGTCACGGCCTGATCGATGTGCCCGCTTCGATGAGCGTTGAGGCTCTGGTCGGAGCGAACGCGGGCCAGGAAGCTCGTCGATTCAACAGACTCACCTGCCGCCTCGTAATGACTCGCCGCAAGGCCCCAATCGCCCTGCCGGTGGTATACGTTCCCCAGTTTGTGCTCAATATGACCCGCCGAGGGCGCGTCCGACAGCGCCGCTGCCGCCTCGTAGCTGGTGATAGCAGCGCCGTATTCTCCGCCGAGGGTTTGCAAGTCACCGATGTGCTCATGAGCTTGCGCCGCATTCTCAACACCGAGCGCCAGCGCCAGTTGGAAGTGATCGAGCGCTTCCCTATTTGCAAACAGCGACCGGGCGTACTCGCCAGCCACAAGATATTGTTCCGCCGCGAAGGCTTCTTGTCCCGCGAGATGGTAGTGGCGAGCAATCTTGCTGGCCATCTGACCGACGCTGCGACCGGGCCGGGTGCCCAAAGCGTCCGCGACGCGACGATGCAGGATGCGTCGACGCAATGCAGTTGTCTCATCATAGACCAGCCTCCGCAGATGTTCGTGAGCGAAGTCGTATAGCAGATCGGACGACTCGCCGCCGGTCATTTCCCGTACGAGTCGTCGGGCAATTAGTTCCTCAAGGACTGCGACGGTCTCGTCCTCGCTTCTGCCACTCGCCTCTCGTAGGGAAAAATAGTCGAAGGATCGGCCGATAACGGCGGCGGTGCTGAGGACTTGCCTCGCCAATGAGCTTACGGCGTTGAGCCGCGATCTGACGATATCGTTGACGACTGTTGGCACATCGACATTCCCATTGCTGCCAGGAGCATTTGCCATCGCATCGAGGTACTCAACCACGAAGAGTGGCACTCCTTCGGTCTCCCGTAGCAGTGTCATTTCAGCATTGTCCGGCAGCGCAGCCCCGTTCGACCGCGCGGCTGCGACGAGCTCGTCGATATCGCCCTCACTCAGGCGTCCCAACAGCACCCTGTCACCAATCGAAGACCGCTTTGTCTCTGCAAGCAATGCCCGCAGGCGGTGGTCGGCACCCACGTCCTCCGCTCGCCACGCGAGAAGGACGAGAATGGGTTCCCCTTCGATACGGCGCACAAGATAGGTAATGAAATCCAGCGTCGCATCGTCTGCCCATTGCACGTCGTCGATGAATACCACGCCCCCTCTGCCGCACGCCCCAACGACGGTACGCGATAACCCTGCGAGAAAATGACTTTGAGCGCCGGGGCCCGTCAACGGCGAAGGTTCGGGCAAGGTGGGTCGGGCTTGACGAAGTTCCGGCAACAACCGCGCAGCCTCGGCGAACCAATGATCAGGCATCGCAGCCAAAAACTCGCTCGCCCCGTCTTGCTCGACAGAACTGCGCAGCAATTCGGTGATCGGCCCATAGGCGAGCTTCGACTCCCCTTCATAGCATCGCGCGCGCATTATTCTGAACCCAAGTTCGGTTACGTGATTGCAAAAGTCCTCGGCCAAACGGGTCTTGCCAATACCTGCCTCACCCTCAATGACGACGAATCTGCCATCGGCGGTGATCGAACCATGAACTCCCAAAAGTCTCTGGAGGTCGAGGGATCGCCCGACAAGCGGATACCCAATTGTTGGAACTGTGCTTCTATCCGCATCGGGGACACTCGGTGTCGGCTGCTGACTTACTACCGGGGGTGGTAGTTGGCCCTCTTTGATCGCTCCATACAATTCGCTGGTTTCATCGAGGGGTGCTACTCCGAGTTCTCGGTCGAGGACTCGAACGCACTCGCGGTATTGGCGTAACGCGGCACCCCGATCTCCCGACCAGGCATGCAGTTCCATGAGCATGCGATGCGCTGGCTCATGCATGACATCGAGGCTAAGCCAGCGAGTGGCATGGTCAATTGCGCGCTGATAGTCTCCATTCGAAACGAGTTTATCCACGAGCCGCTGTAGGACGGTCGACAGCACTCCACGCAGCCGCTCCGACTGCCCGTACTGCCAGTCGTCGAACTCAGGGCTGTCACGAAGAGCGAAGCCGGACATGAAATCGGACTTGTGAAGATCGACGGCTGAGCGTAATGACTCGACGGCTGATTGCTCGTCGATGACTGCGCTCAGAAACTCCTGAACATCGACGGTCACGTTAGAATCATCAAGCGCAACGGTTCGTCGGTTTACGTCGAGGCCTTCACCGCCGAGGGCCTTCAAGGACGATAGCGTGCGGCGCAGAGCGGCACGTGCGTGGGCATCGTCGCTTTCCGGCCAGAGGAGCACCGCCAGGGTGTCGCGGCTTTGAGGCATGCCAGTGACGGCCAGATATGCAAGAAGCGCAATCGCCTTGCGAGTGTCGACCTCGACAGGAACGCCATCTCGTTCGATCTGCGGCGGGCCGAACAGCTTGATATGGAGGGTCATGGCGTGTCTAACCTACCACAGAGAGCAGCCTATGATTGTCTCTCTATACTCACCGTGGTTAGTCTTTCGGCACGACCACCACATCGATCTCGTCGATCAGGATTTTTTCCGTAAGGTCGGCTGATGCCGTGACCAGGGTTACACCGAGGACGTTATCGCCGTCGAGCATGAACTCCGAACTCAGGTCAAAGAAGATCGTCGAGTATGGAGGGAGCGGACGACCGATATTGGTCGAGCGGCCATCAGCGTGCCACATGCGGCGGATGGCTTCGGCTGGAATCGTCGTACCGTTTACGTCAATTTCCACCTGCTCGTCTTGCCGCAGGTCCTGTGCCCGAATGGCGATGTAAGCGTGCTTGACCTCGTCCCACTGTTCGCACAGGCGTAATCGGTACTCCTGCCGCTGTCCCGGACTCGTCCGGTCGAGGACGATCTTGTCATCCTTGATCGCGCCCGTCGAGGCCATACCTAGCGCGCCGTGATAGTCGACGGCCCCGAGCATCGAGCGGAACAAATACGTCCGAGGCTGAGCTGCTATTTTGGCCGGGTCATTGAGAACGGAAAGCATCGCCATCTCGCCGGGGAACCGCCCAATCAGGTTGCCGGTGTAGTGCTCCTGGAAGTTGAAGCTCGAAATACCATCGGCCCCGGATCCGTACATGTTGTTGGCGATGGCGCGGTAGTTGTCGGCGTTCATTGGGTGGAGGTAGACCCGTGACTGGAAGGTGATGTGCTCCGTGGTGCCGCTCTTCTTGTTCCCTGGCTGAAGCGCCCACGGCACCGTGTCGCTGCGAGCGTCGCTTGCCGAGCAGAAGGGCAGGACTCCGGGCAGGATGCGGCAATCCGTTCCTTCGGCCAGGGTCGAGAACTCGTCCCATTGGGCGTTCATGTTGGCATACATGCCGGCGCTCGGGCTAACGTAGTCAAGGATGCCGTCGGCGATCCACGTGGGGATGTCGAGGCCACAGTCGTGACACTCGTCGATAGTCTCCGGCACACGCACTCCGAGAAGCAGTTTTTTGCCTTTCTTCTCCCCTTCTTCATCGAGCATGTTGCGGATGCGCTGGAGCAGTTCGGTCATGAGTGGCTGGCGCTCGCGGGAGATCGAGCGCGGGTACGGGAAGTGGTTGTCGCTGCGGAAGGTTATCTCGATGCCATCCACATCGAAGCGACTGGCGATCTCATGGACCGCGCCGAAATGAAAGTCGCGCACTTCCTGAAACGAGAAGTCCAGCGTATTGCCCGGCATGGCCAAGGGCCCCGGCGGCACGTCCCTCAGAATGTACTCCGGGTGGTCGAATATCCACCGAGCGCCTTGTTTCGGAGCACCGTGATCGTCGCCGAACCGCGCCCCCGCGATGAACTTCATCCCATTCTGGTGCGCGCGTTCGCAAAATATTTCGATAGGGTTGATGCCCTGGTCGAGCATCGAGACCCAGCGTTGGTGCTGGGGCCGCTGGTCGTACTCGTAGGTATTCGAGTAGAAATACAGCGCCCAGCCCTGTCCGAAGATCTCCTGTCCGAAGGCATCGGCCCCGCTCAGGGCGATATCATCCACGAGCTTGCGTATCTGCTCGGGTGTCGCAGGTTCAGTCGTAAATGGCTCCCTGGCGTAGCTCGACAGGTCCGCCGCAAATAGCAGCCGGATGTCACCTTTGGGGTTAACAGGTCTGGGTCCTGGCGGATTCGTTGACATTAAACGTTCTCCTCTTCGATGCCGAGTGCTGCACGGTCCATCTGTGCGGTATACACCTGATGCCATCCGCCCTCGTCGTCTATTTCAAAATCGTCGGCGCTGTCCTGCGGCTCCCAGCCGAGCACCTCGCGGGTATGCTGAGTGTCTATCCAACCGTACTTGCTGTTCGAGGTTGCGCGGAAGATGCCGAACTTGAGCGACGACGGCGCTTCAATACACTTTTCGACTACCTGCACACAATCGCGATGGCTCAGGTAGCTCATCATCTGACGCCGCTGAGTAGGCCTATTGGCAGGGCTCACCGCGCCAAGTCTGATGCACAGGATCGAGATGTCGAACACGTCCGCATAGTAGCGGCCAAGCGCCTCGCCGAAGACCTTGCACGCGCCATAGATGCTCTTGGGCCGCACGGGGTCGAGGTGGGTGATCATCGGCCAGGTCTCGGGCAACTCGTCGTACTTGCCAGCCCCAATCAGACCGTATGGTAGGCTCTTGTCGTACTCATAGCCGGTCTGGGTATCGCCGGTGCTGCCGTACACGACACGCTTGACGCCGTGAATCCGCGCCGCCTCGAAGACGTTGCGCGTCCCGATGATGCCCGCCGACAGGTGCTTCTCCCAATCGAACACATCGTCGATATAGTTCGCCATGTGGACGACCATGTCGATGCCCTCGAACGCGGGCAAGATCGAGTCAAGGTCGGAGATATCGCCTTGAGTGTACGGGATGCCTTCGACGGGACGGCGGTTCAGCGCACTGAGTTCATATTTGTCGCCAAGGTTCTCGACGATGATGCCACCGATCAGCCCGCTGGCACCTGTCACGAGGATTTTTTGCTTTGTCATGTTTGTCTGTGATCCCTTTCTTTAGACCTGGTGCCAGCCGCCAACGTCGTCGATTTGGTGATCTTCTGCGCTGCCAACCGGCTCATATGCAAGAACCTCGCGGGTGTGGTCTGCATCCCGCCATCCGTACTTGTTATCCGAGAGTGCATTGACGATGTCATATTTGATCGTAAGCGGGAGACTCAGGCACTTGTCAACAATGTCCACACAGTCGCGCTGGTCAAGATAGCCGGGGTACTGCCTCCTTAGCGTCGGCACGTTGTCGGGAAGAACTGCACCCAACCGAATGCAGATGACGGACATATCGTAGACATCCGAGTGATATCGTCCCAGCGCCTCGCCGAAGGCTTTGCACGCGCCGTAGACGCTCTTGGGTCGCACAGGATCGGTCGTCTTGATGATCGGCCACTTATCTGGCACCTCGTCGTACTTGCCTGCAGCCAGATGACCGTACGGCAGGTTCTTGTCGTATTCGTAGCCGGTCTGAGTATCCCCGGTGCTGCCGTACACGACGCGCTTCACACCGTGGATGCGCGCTGCTTCATACACGTTGCGTGTGCCGATGATGCCCGACGTCAAGTGCTTCTCCCAAGTTTCGGCGTCCGACGTGTAGTTCGCCATGTGCACGACCATGTCGATCCCCTCGAACGCCGGCAATATGGCGTCGAAGTCGGCGATGTCCGCCTGAATACACGGAATGCCATCGACGGCGCGGCGGTTGAGGGCACTGAACTCATACTTTTCGGCAAGGTTCTTGACGACAAGGCCGCCGATGAGACCACTGGCACCGGTAACGAGGACTTTTTGTATAGGCATTGGTCGCTCCTATTGGTTCTTCAGTAATCCGACAACGAGAATGAGACGCCCGTCTTCGATTCGGATATCTAGTTTGTTCTCTGACCTCAGGTCGGCGATGTAGTCCTTGATACGTCCCCCGGCGCTTGGTCTCAACTGGTTAAGGTCTCTCTCAGTCTCATCGACCGATTTTCTATCGATGGCTGCACCATAGACCATAGACTACGTACTTGGCGGTTCCCGGCTGGCTCGGATTTTCGAGCTTACTGAAGTCTGGTTTAAGAGATGTCATAGTGCGCATACTCCTTGGTATTGGCTTCAATCAATGATCAATGACTTAATGCGCGAGGTATTGAATCACTAGAACGAGGGTCGGAATCCTACTCCAGCACAATGTCACCGCTCTTGCCGCCGCTCTTTTGCGCAAGCCGAATGTCGCCGATACGCATCCCTCGGTCAACGGCCTTGCACATATCGTAAATGGTAAGCGCTGCGACGCTGACGGCGGTCATCGCTTCCATCTCGACGCCAGTCTTGCCAGTCGTTTTAGCGGTCGCACGGATGTCGATGGCATTGCGCTCCGGGTCGGTCCGAAACTCGACGAGTATCTGGTTGAGGGGCAGCGGATGGCACAACGGAATCAACTGCGACGTGTTCTTCGCAGCCATGATTCCTGCAACCCGCGACACGCCGAGCACGTCGCCCTTTTCGATGGCGTTGGCCTCGATTAGTGCCAGGGTTTTGGGCTCCATGACGACTGACCCCATCGCGACGGCTATCCGCTCCGTCGCGGCCTTCGCACCCACGTCTACCATCTGTGCCTTGCCAGACGAATCGACGTGGGTGAGTGCCTGCTGCGGAACCGGTGCTGCTGTCGGGTTGTTCATATTTTTTCCATTCGCTTCGCCGTTAGCGAGACGGTCGGCCTCCTCGTTGAGCGGATGTCCCGCGTGTCCCTTGACCCAGTTCCAGCTCACATTTCGTTTGGCGACTTCGGCGTCAAGCCTGGGCCACAAGTCCTTATTGGCGTTGCGTTTCCACCCCTTGGACATGGTATTGATGACATACTGACTGTCGCTGTAAACGCTCACATCGGCGCTCGCCGGAACCGCTTCGAGCCCCTTGATGACCGCAAGAATCTCCATACGGTTGTTGGTCGTGCTGTCCTCGTGGCCGTGCAGAGCCCGCTGGGAGCCGTTCTCGACGATGACCGCTGCCCATCCCCCGGGCCCTGGATTGCCGATGCAGCCGCCGTCCGTGTAGATATCGATCATTAGGATTCCTTGGTAATCACGGTGTTTTCAGCCGTTCCATCACCCACATGCGAATAAGCGTCGTCGGCCCAATCCCCTTTTCCGATGCCAACGACCGGACTGCCTCAAGCGTGCCTGGGTCGAGCCTTATGGTAATACCTTCCGACAATTTTGACACCCGAACTCTTACCGACTTGAACTCGTCCTCGAAGTCAGTGGTGTCGTGGGTATCCCAGAACTCAGCTTCCTCTTGGCGGTTAGCGAACACGGGAATCTTGCTCTTGTGTTGTATAGTCATGTCTAATTACCTCCCTGTTCTTCCTCGTAGCGTCTGCGCTCCTTACGGCTTGCCGGTCGAGCAGTGACCGGATAGTAAACATCGTTGCTTTCGGGATCGAGAATTACTATTAGCATTCTGCCAAAATCGGTTGGCCCGATGACACGAAGCCGCCCCATATACGATTGGCTCATCATTGGACTGTTCTGACACGCCTTCTCGACCTCTTCCGGACTGACTTGGTGCCGCGCGATGTGAGTCACGTTTCCCGGGTCCCAATGAAGACGACGGATATCAATCTTAGACGAAGTGTAACACATCGTGTTACGTATACTGGAATGCACCTATTGTGTACCCGTAACGCTGCCGGTAAGATGCCACTGTCGCAATATGAAAGGACAGACCCATATGCCCACTCGCAAAGACCGAAAAATTATCAGCAACGACGACGGCTGGATCATGAGCAACATGAGGTCACCGGTGACGCCGGAGACGATTCAGGAGCTTATGATCGACACCTATCCGGGCTCGCCCATCGGTGGGGTGTCGTGGTGCGTGGGCAATAGCGAGACCTTCGAGTACGAGACCGAGGTCGGCGAGCGCACCGGCGACGGCTACGAGCATTTTGAGGACGAGCGACTCGCCTGGATGCACAAGAACATATACAGCCTGATCGAGAGCTCCGGCGGGCCGCTGACCGAGATTTCTCGGCAGTTTCAAGGGGCAGGGATCGACGTATTGCCATCAGTGCGAATGAACAGCCATTACGATATCGATTACGATTCGCCTGGTCATGGCAAGTTCCGCCGCGAACATCCCGAATGGCTTATCGGACAGCCACAGGAGTCTATTCCCCGCCCGACCCTCGAATACGCCATCGCCAGAGGGGTGGACTACAAATTCCCTGGCGTTCGGGAGCATTTGACCAAGGTCATCTTCGAGCTATTCGAAAAATTTGACGTGGACGGGGTAGAGCTCGACTACTTCCGACATCCGGCCTTCTTCCGCGTTGAGGAGGCCTACGCCAACCGCTACCTCATGACCGACTTTATCCGAAACATTCGTAAACGGATGGACGAGGTTGGTGCGGAGAAGGGCAAGCATCTCGACCTGCTCGTTCGGGTACCCGATACAGTATACGACTCCACGCGCATCGGCCTCGACGTTGAGAAGTGGATCACCGAAGGGCTCGTGGACATCGTCGCGGCGGGTGGCGGATTCATGCCCTTCGACCAGCCGATTCGCGAGTTCGTCGAGATCGCTGAAGGGACCGACTGCCAGATTTACGGCAGCTTCGAAGCGCTGCGCTGGTCACTGGACGAAGACGTAATGTACGCGCAAGCGGCGCGCTACTGGGACGCGGGAGTCGATGGCTTCTATCTGTTCAACTATTTTAACGCGCCCAACGAGTGGAAGAAGCGCGTGCTCGGCAACATGGTTGATCGTGAGAAGCTGCCGCGCCTCAACAAGCGCTATGAACTCGATCACTCCGATCGTGTCAGCAGCAAAGAGCACCACGTCGGGGCGTTCCGCTATGCCCTCCCCTGGGCCTCGCTGCCGGTGTTCATGGAGGAGACGCAGCCCGGCGCCGGGTCATTGCTGACTCTTGATATTGCGGACGACGTGGAGGGTGCCAAAACCGAAGACGCACTAGCCGCGATTACCCTGGGTCTAGGCTTCGACAACTTCAACGATGACGACGAGTTGGACGTTCGGATCAACGGCGAGTCGGTGTCGTGGGCATCCCGTAAAGTCTCCACGAACGGTTGGGACTATACGGTGTTTGACGGCGTCGTTTATCACACGACGATGTCTCAGAGGCACGAAGATGGCACGATGATCCAGTTCGATGTAACTGACTTACCTATCGTAAAAGGCGAGAACGAGGTGATCGTGCGCTTCATCAGGGGTGGTGGTCCGCACTTCGGCGCTGTGACGTTGGCGGAGGTGCGACTCCAGATCGACTACAAGTAGGCCCGCTTATCAAAAGCGCTGTGAACCGCCAATCGAAATACGACACCATCATAGTTGGCGCAGGATCCGCCGGAGCAATCCTCGCCGCTCGTCTCTCTGAGGACCCTCATCACTCGGTGCTGCTCCTCGAGGCCGGGCCCGACTACCCTGACTTCGAGAACATGCCCACAGAGGTAAAGTATGGCTATGGACGTGGGCAAATGGTCTGGAGCAATGTCGTCAACGAACACCGTTGGAGCTTTGTCGCCAGGTACACGGACGAAGCGAAGCCGGGAATCGTGCCCAGAGGCAAGGTGGTTGGTGGCTCTAGTGCTGTAAACGCGCAGATATTCCTTCGGGGAATCCCCGATGATTACGACAAATGGGCTTCGTGGGGCAACGACAGTTGGGGCTTTAAGGACCTGTTGCCCTTCTTCCGCATGGTCGAGAACGACATCGACTTCGCTGGGGACTTTCATGGGACGGATGGGCCAATCATCGTTCGACGATTCAAACCAAACGAGTGGAACGATGACCAACGCGCGTTTTTCAAAGCCGCCAGAGCCCTCGGATTTCCCGAATGCTCCGATCACAATACTCCCGACTCTACTGGTGTGGGGCCGACGCCGCTGAACAATCATGGCCGTATCCGTTGGAGCACGGCTATCGGGTACCTCAATCCAGTCCGCCACCGCCCTAACCTCACTATCCTCCCCAACTGTCTGGTTCAAAGGGTCGTGTTGGACGGGAATCGCGCTCTTGGGGTATCGGTAGAGACCGACGGCGAGACTTTGGACCTTGAGGGAAACGACATCGTCCTGTCTGCTGGCGCCGTCGGCTCGCCTCACCTGCTACTCCTGTCGGGCATCGGGCCTGGGGAGCACCTCCGCGAAGTGGGCGTGCCCGTAAAACAAGCGCTTCCTGGAGTCGGCAAGAACCTGCGTGATCACCCCCATGTTCGGATGTCATGGAAGCCACATGATTTAGACGACGTCAAGTCGAATATCCCGGGTATTCAGATTACTCTCCGATACACGGCGTCTGGGTCTCACCTGCGTAACGACATGCTCATTCATCCGGCTTCGCCCAAGAAGATCGATGTCGAGACCAAAGATGACCACGTGCCCCCGGAGCCAAGGGCCTTGATGGTCGTATGCCTCAACCTCGCCGTCGGGTCTGGAAGTCTGCGGCTCCGCGATTCGGACCCGCGAATACAGCCCTTCCTGGACTACAACTACCTGCAACAGGAGTTCGACATGGACCGTATGCGCGAGGGAGTACGTATCGCAATAAAGTTGTCCGAGTCTCAAGAGTGGTCTCGCCTGGTAGGTGAGCGAGTCACACCGACAGATCAAGAACTCGAAACGGACGAGGCGCTCAATGAATGGTTGAGACACTCAGTCGAGACCAGCCACCACATTTCTGGTACGTGCAAGATGGGGCCATCGTCGGACCCAATGGCCGTTGTCGACCAGTTTGGCAAGGTACACGGCCTGAACAATCTGCGAGTCGCGGACGCCTCAATCATGCCCGACTGCACACGCGCCAACACGAACGCGACTGCAATGGTGATCGGCGAGCGGATAGCGGCTTTCATACGTGAGGGTTTATGAGTGCAGTGGCTGCTCAATGAACCCGAAAATCGGTCGGCAGGAAGCGTCGGCTTAGTCCCACCCGAGGCTGTCGAACCAAATGCCGTTGCGATAGTTTTCTATAGCGCGACGAATGTATGGGATCGTGTTCTGCGGGAGATTATCGAGATCGAACCAGCTCAGGTCATCGCACTTGTGCGGCTCCATATTGACGATCTCGCCTGACCAGGCGGATGCCGATAAGAAGAAGCTGACGTACTCCTCGTCGGTCAAAACGTGCATCACACCAACGACCTCTATATCCGACGGCGATATCTCAATACCGGCTTCTTCACGAGCCTCGCGGATCATCGCAGCCTTGATCTCCTCGTTGCCATCGAGGTGGCCCGCGACCACACTGTAGTTGCCATCCTCGTACCCGGTGTTATACCGGCGGAGAAGGAGAATCTTTCGTTCCTTGATAAGGAGCAAGTGGACTGCCACCGGTGCCGTGAACATGGTTGGCCTCCATTAGGTTCTGCGCTGACTCTACTATACAAAAAACCGCCCCAACCATACGGTTGAGGCGGTCTGATGCCAAGAGAAGGGGCTAGATTCGGATACTACTTTGTTCGGCGGATCGTGACTTTCGCCACAGGATTACGCCAGTCGTGCTGGGCCGGGTCGAGATCGGCTCCGCCATGAACACCGGCGTGGACGTGGACATAACCCTCGGCTCCGGCGGTGTCACGTACCATTGGATTGCCACACGGAGGGCCAGGGATGAACGCACAGTCCTCGTTGTTGGCTTCGCTGCCCGCATCGTAGGCTGACAGGTAGAACGCCTGATTCGGGAACAACGGTATCGGCGCGTTGTTTATCGCGTAGAAGCCATCGTTGGTCGTAACAAGCATACCGACGAGCGAAATATTCCGGGCACGAGATGCGGATTCCACTACCACCGTTGCCGTCTCGCCCGGCAAGATAACGCCGTTGACACCCGTCAACGTCTGAACGTCGTGTACCTCGTCGTCCGCCATCAACAACGCCTCTAGCGGCCCAGAGACCGCGTCCTCAGCGATCTGTGCCAGTTCGTCACTTGCCGGGGAACCGAGTTCAAAAAGCCCGTCGAATCTTGAATGGTGAGTCGCCACCAACGCTGGCGAGAATATTTGTCCCCTCGTCAGATTCGTGATGGTCACCTCGTACATCGTTCCACGCCCATTGTCTCGCGCCGCCGCCACTCCAAATATACTCGCCGCTCCGACTACCACCGCCACCGTTGCCAAAACGCCCAATATGACCTTTCTCATGCTCATCTCCTTTTCCAAGTGCTGCTTGATTTCCGGCGCCGTTCAGCCGCCGATTACAGGAGATGAGTTTAGAGAGGGAATGTGTCAGCGGGGTAACGAATCTTACAGAGCGGTTAACGAGATATGACGAATTGTGACAGCCGCTACAGAGCCGACGGCATCCGGGTTCCGGGCACCTTCATCCGCATGCGGTAGACCGACGTGCGGGCCGTGACGTATAGCGTCTGGTTATCGGCGTCGCCCCAGCCGAGGTTGGCGGGCAATTCGGGCAGGCGAATCTTGCCCATGAACTCGCCCGACGGCTCGAAGACCCAGAGGCCGCCCGGGCCGGTGCAATAGACGTGACCTTCCACATCGACCTTGACCCCATCAGGCACGCCCTGCTCGCCGTTCTGAGGAAGCTCGGCGAAGACGCGGTGGTTGGTGAGTGCGCCGTCGGGTTGCACGTCGTATGCACTGATGTGCTTGTGATACCGAGTGTTCGCTACATACAAAATACTCTCGTCGGGCGAGAAGGCCAGGCCGTTGGGGTAGTCGAACGGCGCTGCCTGGAACACCTGTCCATCGGGCGTGACGCCGTACACAAAATTCTTGAAGAGGTCGACTGCTGGGGCGTGGTACGCCCATGCGCCGGGGTCGGTGAAGTACATCGTGCCGTCCGAGCGGAAGACCACGTCGTTCGGCCTGTTGAGCTGCCGCCCCTGATACGAGCCTGCCACCGTGGTGATCGTCCCGTCCGGCTCCATCCGGGTGACGCGACGATGTAAGCCGTCGCAAATGACGAGCCACCCTTGCAGGTCGAGCGTCATACCGTTCGAGCCAGCATCGCTGGAGCGAATTGTTGTCAAGTTACCTGTATCGACATCGAGGCGGTAGATGTTCGGCACGTCTGTGAACAGAAAGTAACCGTCAGGGTGCCAGACTGGCCCTTCCGTGAAGGTGTGGCCCGTCGTCAACGGTTCGGTTTCGAGATGTTCGAGAACTTCGCTTAGTTTGTCTGTCATTGTTCCTTGCCCCGACAAGTTTGAGGAGCTACGCGGTGGCGCGACGATAGGACCATGTGGCCCCGCCAAGCAAGACTACGGTCATTCCAATCAGCCACCACAGACCCGGCAAAATAACGTCCCACTCCCAACCCTGGATGATGAGCGCACGAATGCTGATGAGAACGTAGTCCACCGGGTTGATGGTGACGGCCACTTTAAACCAGCCTGTGAGAAGCTCACGAGGCATAAACGCCGTCGTCAGGAACGCGAAGGGCATGAAGAGTAGCCATGTGCTCATGGTCACCTGAGTGCTCTTCGTCTTGAGCGCGATGATGATACCTATGCAAGAGAAGGCTATGCCAAATATGGTCGTAGCAACTATCACGGCCAGGAAACCCAATGGCCCGGTATCGAAGCGGACACCCAGCACAAGGGCGAGAACAACGATCACGATGACTTGACCAAGGGCCCGTGTGCCAGCAACGAGTAGGATTCCCAACAAGATCGACACCCGATGGATCGGCGCGAGAAGGAGCTTGTCGAAGTAGCCGGACAGGACATCGGTCAAGACGACCATCGCCATGTCGCTGCCACTAAACACCATCGTCATTACGAGGATCATCCCCGTCAAGAAAGCCTCATAGTCATTCGTTGGAAACCCCTGCAACTCAGTGATTCCACCCAGCGGCGCGGCGAATAGCAGGAACATGAACGCCGCCGTCATGATGGGGGCGATCACTGCAATCGGCTGTGCAACCCAGACCTTCAAATTGCGGATGTAGAGAAAGTACGTCTCTCTCGCTATTGCCATGGACTTACCTCCTGTCGCTCAGACCGAGCATCTGTCGTGCCGCGCTATCACCGTCACCGCCAGATGCTTCCTCGTCTCGAATACTTCGCCCTGTGTGCTTCAAGAACACGTCGTCCAGAGTCGGGCGGCTAACAGACAGGTTTGCGATAGCGATATCACTCTGTCCCATGATATTTACAATGTCTGGGATCACCGGACCACCATCGGGGGTCGTCAGGTTGACGACGCCATCGGTCGCGGTCGCCGAGGTCACATAGGGCCTGTCTTTCAACAAGTCGAGAGATTTCTGTGCTAGCCCATTTTGGAGTTCGGAGTCCGGCGAAGCGACACTGATCTGTACGACGTCCCCACCAATTTCAGTTTTGAGGCTCATCGGAGAGCCTTCCGCGACAATGGTGCCCTTGTCGACTATGGCGACCCGCTTACAAAGACGGTCGGCCTCCTCCATCATCTGAGTGGTCATGAATACCGTCACTCCACGGCTGTTGAGTTCCCGGAGATGGTCCCAGATCGCCAAGCGGCTCTGAGGATCGAGTCCGGTCGTCGGTTCATCGAGAAAAAGAAGCTGCGGGTCGTGCATCAGGGCGCCCGCCAGGTCGACCCTGCGCCGCATGCCGCCTGAATAGGTAGCCACTTTGCGACTAGCTACTGAAGTCAGTCCGACGAGTTCCAGCAGTTCGTCCGTACGGCCATTTGCGTCCTTCGGAGAGAGGCCATAGAGGATCCCCTGGAGTCGGAGGAAATCTCGGCCTGTCGCCAGATCGTCGAGTCCGACTTCCTGCATCGCGAAACCGATAGACTTGCGGACGGCACCTGGATCATCGTCCATATCGTGACCGGCGACAATAACTTTTCCTGATGTCTTCCTCAGGAGCGTGGAAAGTATCTTCATGGTCGTTGTCTTGCCTGCCCCATTGGGCCCCAGGAAGCCGAAGAATTCCCCTGCATCGACCGCGACGTCGATTCCGTCAACGGCGCGGACTCCACCTTTGTAGACCTTGACCAGGTTCTCTACCTGAACGATTTTGTTCGCCGTCATGCCTGCTCTCTCTGGACCGATTGTCCCAATCACTATCGTCGAATCAGGATTTCGTGAACTTCAACAAAGTTTACCAGGGATGGTATGGAAGGTTCACCTCAATCGTCGTATGTTTTGACAATCCTTGGCGCTTTCCCCATGTCCGTCCGAGGGACCGTGCCGGGTGGAACCAGGCGAACTCTTGCTGTGAAAACCAACTCGTCACGAAGCGTTTTTTCAACGCGTCGCCGCAAACCTTCTAACTCGGACTGCTCAAGCCCGCGTCCGAATTCCACGTCGATATCGAGGACTTCATACGGCCCAGGCCTATCCAAAACAATTTGGAACTCGCCGGTCACGTCGGGCACCAGCTTGTTGAGCACCTCGGCGACGCCTGACGGGAACACGTTGATTCCCTTCACGATTAGCATGTCATCTGACCGGCCCGATATTCGGAAGCGGAACCCCGTTCGCCCGCACTTGCATGGGCCGGTGCCACGAATCTGCACCATATCCCTCGTTCGGTAGCGAATCAGTCCTTGCGCCTCTCGGTCGATGTTCGTGAGCACCAACTCGCCAACGTTACCTTCCTCGATTGGCAAGTCATCGCCGGTGGTGGGGTCGATGATCTGCGCGATCAACGCACCTTGCCCCAGGAAGTGCAATTCGTATACATCATCACAAACGGCTGCCAAGTTCGACATTGAATCGGCCAGGCCATAGGCGCTGGAGGCCCGCATCCCCCAGGTCTCTTCGACGTGTGCCCGGAAGTTCGGGTCTTCAAGTCCGGGCTCGCCATAGAAGATGCCAACCTTGATGCCCAAATCATAGGGTTCGATACCGAGTTCGTCGCGAACGACGTGTTCGAGAACGTTCGGGTAGGACGGTGTCGACGAGATGCCTGTCGCCCTAGCTTCCTCAATGATCCGCACCAACTGCTTAGAGCTACCAACGCCATATGGGATAACCGCCGCGCCGACGGCTTCGAGGTTGCTGTGGTCGGTATATCCGCCCATCCACAATTGATAGTTGAGGCAGTGTACGACAATATTGTGGGGCCGAATTCCAGCAGACCAACAGGACCGCGCCCCAATCTCATTGGTTTGCCGCAGGTCGTTTTTCGTCATAACCGTGAAGATGAAGCGGCCCGTGGAGCCCGACGTGCGGTGAACGATGGATACGTCGTTTTTTGGCGCGGCGAGGTAGTCACCAAACGGAGGCGTCTGTTCCTGAGACTCCCGAAGTTCGGCTTTGGTCGTAAAGGGCAGTCGAGAGAGGTCTTCGACGTGTCGAATGCTGCCGGGCTTCAGCCCAACCTGGTCAAACTTGCTCCGGTAGAACGGAGCGTTGGCATAGACGTATTCAAGCTGGCGGGCCAGCTTTTCTTGCTCCATGCCACGTTGGACATCGGGAGAAATGCACTCCTCTTCCTCGTTCCAATATTTTCTGTAATTTTTGCGTATGGTGCCCAAGGGTCTATTGTTCGGACGAGCCCATTTTGTCGAGGCGGCTCCCGACCCGATCATCGAATCCCTGCAATTCGATAGTTTGGAGGAACGATGCCTCTTCGAGGTCGAGAACCTCGTCAACAGTAAGGTCCGGTGCCTTGTCGAGGGCCTCACGGGTCAGCCTCAACGATAGTGGCGACTTGTCAGCGATGCTTTTTGCCAGGGCCATTGCTTCGTTCATCAAGTCATCGTCCGCGACGATCTTGTTAGCGAGGCCGATGCGGTACGCTTCGTCCGCGTCTATGAACTCCGCTGTGAAAAGCAACTCTTTCGCCCTGCCGAGGCCGACGATCTGCGGGAGCAGCTTCGTAGTCGCCGAACCGACGAGGAAACCGAGGCCCACTTCGGGGAAGCCGAATTTGGCATTGTCTGAAGCGATACGAATGTCGCACCCGACGGCGAACTCGCAGCCGCCGCCAACGGCGTAGCCTCGGATCGCGGCGATAAGCGGCTTGCCGAGACCCGTCATCAGCCGCTGGATGTCTTGTATATCAGATATCTCCTGACGCCAATAATCGTCGGACTTGCCCTCGGCGACCTCCTTCAAATCGTCGCCAGCGCAGAAGGCGCGCCCGGCACCGGTCAGCACGACAGCTTGTATGCCATTGTCATCGGTCGCGGTGCGAAGGTGGGTAGCGAAGTCGTGGAGCAGGTCGTGGTTTATGGCGTTCAGCCGCTCAGGCCTGTTGAGCGTGATTACCCCAACGGCGTCCTCTTTTCCGAACAATACTGCGGGGTCAGTCATGTGAATGTCTCAGGAATGACGAGAATGGCGTGAGCGGCGTGAACACCCTCACCCTACCCCTCTACCTCAAGGGGAGAGGGGATAAGAATTGTCGCATTGGTCTCCTCGCAATGACCTAGACGAAGCTGCTATGCCCGCCATCGGCGACGATACACGCGCCGGTGATCAGGTCGGCGCGCTCAGATGCCAGGAAAGCTGCAAGGTCTCCAATCGGCTCTGGCCAGCCGAACTTACCCATCGGCAGGTTTTGGTCGATAAAGTCTGCCACCACGTCGGGCGGATTGTCATTCTGAAATCGTTCCCAGGAACCGCCTTCGTGAAGTATCGAGCCTGGCGCGATACTGTTCACAGTCACGCCGTCGGTTGCCAGGGTCAGTGCAGCGTGTTTGGTAGCAGCGATTAGGGCAGCCTTGGAGGTCATGTAGCCGATGTTGCCGCCAAACTCTCGGCCGAATATGGACGCGATATTGATGATCCGCCCCCACTTCTGTTTTCGCATGTGCGGGAGCACTTGCACCATCAACTCGAATCCGCCGAACAGGTTCAGGTCGAAGACGGACTTCAGCTCGTCGGTGGAGATATCCGGCAAGTCCTTACGCACGAGGCTACCACCAACGTTGTTCACGAGAATGTCTACGCCCCCAAGACCATCGGCAACTTGCTGGTTCAGCGATTCGGCCTGACTGATATCTGAGACGTCTGCGACGATACCGATGGCGTTCACCCCGATGTCCTTGAGTTCGGCGACGGTCTTGTCGAGAGTTTCTTGCGAGCGCCCGCAAATCGCAACGTTCACGCTCTCGCGTGCCAGTGATAGAGCGCACTGTTTGCCAAGTCCTCTGCTGCCGCCGGTGACGAGCGCAACTCTGCCTGCGATGCCAAGATCCATGAAAATCTCCTGAAGCGGTAAAAGGTGCTGGGTGTTAGGTTTCGGGTGTCGGGCGTACAGTATAGCAGGCGACAAACGACCGGGTAGCGAGGCGGAATCGGGCCATTCCTTCCATCGAGTAGAAAGACGAGTGGAGGAGGTAGTCGCCCTAGACTCTAACCCTGGCGACGGCGGGCGTGAGGATGCGGAGACCTTGCTCGTAGTCTTTCGAGCGGGCCTTCTGGCAGAGGGCGCGCGCACGCGCTATCAAAGCGGTCGAGGAGTCGACATGGTCGGGGAACCGGGTGAGGCCGCCGCGTAGATTCCAGACTTCAGTCGATTTATTCCCCCGCTGAAACGCGACCTGCACGATTTTTGGCTCTGTCTGCGGGAGGAGCAGTGTGAAGTCGTCGACGCCGGTGCGCCCGATCAAATCACCGGGTCTGGCAGCATTCAGGAGCACTTCCGCGAATCGCTTTCGCAGGGTATCGGCGCGGGCCACCCCAGTCCGATAGCTATCGACCATGATATTCAGCAAACAAAAGTCGGTGTCGAGACGCTGACAGCGGGCGATCTCGTGTTTGACGATCTCGGTGAACGTGCTGGCGGAGAACGTACCTGTGAGCGGGTCGATTCCTGGCTCCAGTGTCGTGTCTCGGGTCACCAGAAGCTTCGCGAACTGGCTGTGCATTTCAAGAACTTTATCGATGGTGACCACTACTGTATCAACGCTGAATGGCTTGATGATGTAGTCAGCAGCCCCAAGCGAGATCATCTTCCGGACCGACTCGCGAGAAGGGTACGCGGTGACCATTATCACTGGATACAGCGGGTCAAGTTCTTTCGCGACGCGCAGAACATCCACGCCGGTGGCTTTGGGCATAACTATGTCGGTGAGTATCAGGTCGAAAGGGGCGTTACGCATCATGTCGATGGCTTCCTGGCCGTTACGCGCAGGCACAGGGTCGTACCCGTTCATATCGAGTATGTCGATGAGCACCGAGCGAATAATCTTCTCGTCGTCGACGATCAGAATACGCTGGCGGTCAAGTTTGCTTGCGGCCATTCACTAACCCCTTGAATGCCAATTGTTTCACTCTGGGCTGCAAATGCCACTGAGGTATTTCCCTACCGACGTTGGTGTATGCCACAGGTAATTTCGTAAACAGGCTACTCGATGGACTCGCCTAACCTTCTCATTCTCTCTACGATTTGTGATCTTGTTGGCAGTCAGGACGTGCCTTGTCCTTCGATGACGAAGCTAGCGGCACAGTTGGCGAAGCGAGCCGAGGCGATAACATCCCCAGTTTCTCCATACTCGACCAGGAAGGCCGCAGCAAACACGTCACCAGCGCCGGTCGGGTCAATCTCTTGAGCTGGATATGCGGCGATATGGTGCCAGGTACCTTCGCCGTGTACTTTTGCGCCTTCGCGCCCCATGGTCACGACCAGCGTGGGCACCATGCGAGCCCACTTCTCGATCAAGTCGGGGTCGACAACGTCTTCCTTGGACACGAACACTACGTCCAGGTGCGGTAAGACCTTCGTCCCCAGCCATCAGCGCTGGCTTACCAGACCCGTCGTATCCCACTGACACAGCCAGCCCTGAATCGATGCACCGATAAGCTGTGAGTCTTGTTTATGGTCTGTGTCAGCGCGCAGCCGCTCTGCAAGGTTCTCGTTTACGTCACTGACCAGTGGGCCGAGAAGAACGATGTCTGCGCTTCTCCACTTTTCAGGAATGTGGTCGTGGTCCATCGATGACGCGGTCGCCTCGACGTACTGCGTGCGGTTGGTGCCGTCATAGACATTGCGGAAGGTCGTCATTACGTTCGAGGGCACGTTCGAGCAGGAGACGCCAGCCAGAAGCTGATCGCTCAGCACAGCCGGTTCGGCGCTCGTCACGATAGCGGTGTCAAGGCCAAGCCGTGCCGCAGTCAGCGCGGCGTAGGTCGCCGTCCCCCGAGAGTAGGCCCATCCGGTGTCAGGTCTTTAGTGGTGGTGCCGACGACAAGAAAGTCAGGAGAGGTCATAGGGATATCACTCGCCCTTCGTCACGATTAGGACGAATTGATCTTCGCTGCCTGCCGTCCCTCAGTCCGTCGCGAGCAGCCGCTCGATGTTGCCGGAACAGATGGCGCGCAGCTCATCGTCCGAAAGGCTGCTGCGGTGCAGGCTATAAAGCATCGGCGCCATTGGCGAGTCGGGGAAGCGGGAGCCGAACATGACGCGGTCGGCACCAATAGCGTCGATAAGGATGTTTACGCCATCGGGGATCAGGAAGCGGGAAAGCTCGATGTATACGTTCGGCAGTTCTTTCAGAAGCGGCAGTGCCCATCCGATGTTGGAGTAGTGGACTTCGCTCAAGACGATAGTCGTCTCCGGGAAAGCCTTCGCCGTGTCGTGCAGGTCTACGGGGTCGAACTGCAATGCATCGAGCCACAGCGGCAGCTTCTCGGATGCAAGCCACTCCATCCACGACCCGACGACCCAGTCGCGAAATGGGTAGCGGTGCTTCGCTGGCGCCATCCGTACCGAGCGCACACTAAGCTCATGCAGCATCGAGCCGAAGGTGTCCATGTTGTCGTAGCTGGCATTGGCGACAAACTGCGGGACGAGTCTCGATTGCCCCTGGATCTGCTCCATCAGCAGGGCGTTCCCCTCCTCCGCGTCGAAGTCGATGGCGTGGGGAGAGTAGACCAGTGCCTTCTCGACACCCGCCTTGTCCATGACTGCGAGTGTGCCTTCGGCGGTGTCCTCGCGAACGTACCGGTCGTACCGCCTGCCCAGCGCGACGCATGCATCGAATGTTGGCACCGACGACTTGAAGTGGAGGTCTACCTCGCCCATGATTGCTCCTTGTACATTCGTACCTTAGCGCAGACACGCGTTGTGCTCTGCCGACTGGTCGGTTGAGTGTACAACCCGTCGTGAGGGGCGTCAATACGACCAAGACCGTAACCAGATTCCTGCGTCGAATCCCGTATAACACCACATATAGTGGTTGGGGTGTGGTCACACGAAAGACTTTGGGGTACGATAGCGTTCGACCGTTCATGGAGGACTCCTAAAAGGTGGGCTATCAGCACGCTCTAAAGCTCGAACGCGACATGGGTGAGCGAGCTATCGATGGGTTACGGGAGTTCGGAGACTGGGCGAGAACCAAGTATTTCGAAGATATTCACACCGCCCTCGATAGCGACCTGCAACCGCCTGATACGCTCGACAACGCGATAGATTTTGCCGAGATACGCACCGAGCTGTTGACCGAGCACCCGCACGGCTACGACTGGACGGGTATTTCCGACGCAGTGCTCCTCCGAAGCCCAAATCAGGTCGTATTCGTCTCCATCGACAACCCGAACGAGACGAAGCTGGCGCGCGATCTGCTGCCCAAGGACACCTGGCCGAGTCCTCCTTACAAACCCTATATCCCAAGGGGGGATGACTTTCAGATTCCGATGGACATGGGAGCGCTCGACACACCCAGGATGGCATCTCCGGTTTTGTGGTGGGAGGAGATCACGTGGCCGCAGTTCGTCGGACCCGAGGCTATGTCGGCCCTCTTAGAGATCATGGACGACCATCACGCACTCCAGGTCTGGGCCAGCATCGCCGAGGCCGAGTATCGCGCCCGCCGCACCTTCGAGGGGCGCATCGGCGATTGGGCAGACCGTTCGATGGGGTGGACAGATATGTCGACGAGCGGCAACGAGTGCGGTTCAGTCAACTGATGGGACGTCTTACCTCCTCTCCCCGATGGAGAGGACTGAGGAGCGGGTGGACGGCTGGTTCAGGCCAGACGAACGCCATTGGTCATTCAGTGAATGACACTCTCAGATGACAATGCTCCGACGGCCAGGCGTGCAACCTCCGCAATTGCATCTGCCCCCTCATTGCCATCCTTGCGATGATCAGTCAGCGCGAGGCCGGAGATGATCAGTGGCCCCGTCGGAAGATAAAGAATTCCCACATCGCCTTTGATGCGGCCGCTGCCACCTGTCTTGTGAGCGATCTCGACATCAGGGCTGATGAATTTTGGGATTCGCGTCCTGCTGATAGCTCCCTTGAGTAACTCGATCATATCCGCCGAGGCGCTCCGACTAATGATCTCGCCCTCATGCAATCGTCGGAATATGGACGCCATCTCGCGAGGGGTCGTCACGTTGTTGGCGAGAGACCCTTGGTAGGAAACGGCGGTGTTGTTCTCCTCACCTGCTCGCATGATTGCCCCAGCACGCTTGTCGTTTTCGGGGTCGATCGGCTCATCACCCATATCGACCATCGTATAGTGCCAGCGGCCCATGTTCATGGTCACGCGGGTGTTCGGAAAGCCGAGCCTGTCCATCGTCGCGTTGACGTTGTCGAGGCCCACCACATCCATGAGCACGTCGGTCGCCATGTCGTCGGTCAGGTGAATCATGAGCCGCGCATAGTCGCGTAGCGATATCTCCGGCTCGTCCCACAGCATACTGAGATTGCCGGTCGCGAACTGCCTCGACGTGTTGCGCGGAAGGCGTCGGCGGTCGTCGAGAGAAAGCGTGCCCTCCTCGACCCGCCGGAATAGCTCAATGAGTACCGGCACCTTGCAGATACTGGCCGTCGGGAGCTTTTCGTCGGCGTTCCGCTCGTACCTGAGGCCCGTCGTCAGGTCTTCGATATAGAAACCGATGCGACCGGGCACGGCGTCGCATACGGTGTCCATCGCTACTTTCGGAAAGTCCGTCATCTAGTCCTCCAGGAATAATTCACCGCAAAAGACACGGAGAGCGCAGAGAAAATACAAAAATCCTTCTCGGTGACCTCTGCGTTCTCTGTGGTGCTCCGATGGTCCTAGGCTCGGCCCAAACGCTGGTCCTCTGCCGCGAGCCATTCAGGGACCGGACGGGGCATCGGCGCGGGCACACCCAGTCCGTTCTCCCGACGCCATCGAAGCAACGGATGGTCTCGTTGTGTCTGTGGCAGTTCGACTGGCCGACCGTACGCTGCCGACTCGAAGATGCCCATGATTATCTCCAGGATGTGTGTCGCCTCAGCCCCGCTGGACTCGTGGTCGCGGCCCTCGTCGAGGGCACGAACATACTCATCGACGAACCAGTAGTCGTCCATGTGGGCGCTGCCACCCCCGTCGAATCCGTCGGGTATCACCGGGTCGAGTCGCTGCCATTGGTCGTGCTCGCCATCCGGCATGAAATGAGTGTTTGGCAGCCACCATGCACCTTGTGAACTGTTGAACAACAGTCGCCCTTCGGTGCCTAGTATGTCCAGCGCGTGCCCCGCTACGTCGACGACCGGTAATCGGTGCTGCATGAGAGTCGCGGTCACGCCACCGTCGAACTCCAAATGCGCGGTAATCGACTCTCCAGCGATTGTGCCCATACCACTTGGTGAAGGGATGACATCGTCGGGCGTAATTGGGTGTCCGTCAGTCGTCGCCGTCGCGTGAACACGCCGACAGTGCCCAGTGAGCTTCAGCATCGAGTTGAGAGAATGCGTCCCTATGTTCAACAGGCCGTAGCCGCCGTAATAGCCCTTCCCGCTGGCATGAATATGCCGCAGATCGCCGATGCGTCCTGCAACGAACGTGGCGTGCACCGCCCGCATCAGACCCGCAGTGCGTGACTGGTGATGCACTGCTACGCGAACGTTTTTGTTCGCGGCCTTGGCCAGCACCTCGTCAGCCTGCTCCAGATCGACACATATCGGCTTTTCGACCTCGATGTGTACGCCGTGCTCCAACACCCGCATGGCGAGGTCATAGTGGAACTCGGTGCCGGTGGGAATCGCGACAATGTCCGGCCGCGTTTCCACTGTCATCGCGTCGAGGTCGTCGTAGCGCGCCGAAACACCAAGCTCGTCGCCCAGGGCGTCCCTGAGTTCCGGCACCAGGTCGCAAAGACCCACTATCTCCGTTCGAGGGTGGGCATAGTACCCACGTGCCGCCAACGTCCCTCGGCTTCGACATCCAAGAATCGCAACTCGATATTTTTTCACGGGCTGACCCCTCGTTTGCGTTCCCGCCGATTATACTCCCGTTGACCCGAAGCCGGTGTGGTACGATCTGCCTACCTTCAGCACGTGTGAACGAGGTGTACCCATGAGCGAGAACGGCAAATACAAAGTGGCGGGAATCGGTATCGGTCGTGCGGGTACGGGGCGCGTACGTGCGTACGACGCGAATCCCCTGTGTGAGGTAGTCGCCGTCGCCGACTCCGACCAGTACAATCTCGACCTGGCCGCCCAGCGATTTGGCGTGCCCGGCTACGCCACCGCCGAGGAGCTTTTCGCGAATCATGACATCGATATCGCCGTTGCGTCGCTGCCGGTGCGTGCCAATCACAGTGTCGTGATGGCCGCCGTCGCGGGCAACGTGAAGGTTATGGTCACGGAGAAGCCGTTTACGGCAAAGCTCTCCGACGCCGACGAGATGGTAGAGGCGTGCAGGGCCAAGGGAATAGAAATCGCATCGGGGCTCGTCTCATGGAATCGCATCAACCACTGGGCGGCCCGCGAGATGCTGTGGGACGGCGTGATTGGCGACGTACAGCGCATCAACATCTACGAAGCCAACGGCCAGGGCGGGTGTCACGGCATCAACCTTGCTCGGCACTTCGCCAACGACGCCGACGTGGAGTTCGTGACCGGCTTCGTCGAGCGCGACCCGTTTAGCGACTATGAGAGCCAGCACACGGGCAGCGACGACATGGGCTTCGGCGGCATCGGCGGGTACATCCGCTTCGCCAACGGGGTCGAGGCGTTCAGCAGCTTCAAGTCGGTCAACTGGCGTGGCTTCGAGGTCATCGGCAGCGACGGTATTCTGTATAAGCAGAACGGGACTTCATTGAAGCTCGATATATTGAAGGCAGTCGGCGATGAACTCCAGCCGGTAGAGGTGCCGGACGTCGCCCCTCCAGTCAGGAACACAGCAGACGGCTCGACACTCTACGACGACGAGGGCTGGGCCGAACTGACGGACGGCATGTGGAGAAGTGCCGCTGCGGTCGTCGAATCCCTCGAAACAGGCGAGCCTGTAAAGCTCACGACCGGCGATGATCTCCGCAAGGCGCTCGAAATCGCCATCGCCATGCGCGAGTCGGCCCGTCGCGGCGGCGAGCCCGTAAAACTCCCGCTCGAAGACCGCAGCCTGACCATGTACCCACAAAACTCCCGCTGGAACTACAAGAAGGAGTTCATGGGCCAGGACGCATACGCGGAAGCGCTGGCGGGGCAGAAGAGAGTTCAGAACTGATGTTAACAAAGGCCTAACAAAAATGGCTGCTTCCAACCAGAACAAACGATACCAAGTTTTCATCTCTTCTACCTTCACCGACTTGAGGGAAGAACGTCAAGCAGCACTTCAAGCAGTTCTCGAACTTGGTCATATGCCCGCAGGAATGGAACTGTTCCCTGCAGCCGATGACTCGGCGTGGGTGTTGATAAAGAAGGTAATCGACATCTCCGACTACTACGTCCTCATCATTGGCGGGCGATACGGATCAATCGACGAAGGCGGTGTCTCCTTCACAGAGAAAGAATATCGCTACGCTTTCGAAGGGAAGAAGTTCGTAATTCCCCTTCTCCACAAAAATCCTAATGACATCCCTCGTGGAAAAACTGACACCAACGACGCTTGGGAAAAGCTGGGTGACTTCCGAGAAATTGTGGAGAAAAAACACCACTGTGCCTACTGGAGCTCAGCCGAAGACTTGAGGATCAAGCTAACGACAGCGCTCGTTACCGCGTTCGATGCATCTCCAGCAATAGGCTGGGTACGCGCTGATTCGACAGCCGTTAGCATGAAGGACGCCCTGTTACACGAAGAGGCTATCAAAGACACCGTCCGAAAAAGAGACGCCTTGCGTGAGGCGCTAGGGATAGTGCCCGAAATGAGAAACGCACTTGGCTCGGCAGTTAGCCATCCCATCGACCAAGAATATGTGAAAGAGATCCGAGATCTTCATCGCCAACTCGAAAAGCTCAGGCCACTTTTTGAATCAACAGAAGAGGTTCGAAATGCACTTACACGGATTGGCAACATCGGGGGTTCGGCAGCCACCGGAAGTTTGAGAACCCCGGAATTGTTTGTTGCGTTCGAAGAAGACGTTGATGCAGTTAAGAAAGAGTTGAAGCGGCTGGAAGACTCTCTGGCGATAACGTAAGAAGTAAATCCAGCATTAATCCACTATGACTGACGACAAACGAGAATTCTGGGAAGAGACCTGGTCGGAGATGGACGGCGAGGTAACCGAGCCGGATGGCATCCTCATCTCCGAGATCAGCGTCCTGATTCCAGGTCGCGCTCTGGAGTTCGGGTGCGGCATGGGCGCCAATGCCGTGTGGCTGGCTGAGCAGGGCTGGCAGGTCACGGCAGCTGACTTTTCGAGCGCTGCCATCGATAGGGCCAAGCAACTTGCCGGAGAACGAGGTGTGGACGTGGACTTCGTAGTCGCCGACGCTTCGATATACCGGCCTGCCGGCGAGTTCGACCTTGTCACGTCCTTCTATGTCCAGCTTGCACCGGACAAGCGCGGGATGATGCTCGCCACGGCATCCGACGTCCTCGCGCCCGCAGGCACGTTGCTGTTCGTCAGCCACGACGAAGCCAGCCCGCCTCACGGCTGGGACGAAGACGATCACCAGACTCTCACGACGCCCGACCAAATCGCCAACGAGCTACCCGATCTCCACATCGAAAAGGCCATAGTCTTCGACCACGGCGAAGATGGCCCCCACGGCATGCACGTCGCGAAGGACGAGGAAGGGCACGAACCTCATCACGAACACGGCGGTGGACACGCTCATGGGATGTCCAAGAGTACAGTGGTTAGGGCGGTCAAGGCGAAAACGTAAGGACAGCCGCCAGTGCTGGTATCATAGTTCGACGATGAATTAGGTCTTTACGCTTTACGTTTTCTCTGGAGGTTCCCCATGCCATCCGTCCGTGATCAAATCCGCCAGCCGTCCCTCACGCCCGCCGAGGCGCGCGAGTTCCACTACCAGGCGCTCGTAATCGACGCACAGCAGCCACCGACCACGTCCGGTTTCCTGTTCAATGACAACATGCGTGCCGCTCTCGCGGTGTTGCACGAGCAGGGCTATACCCAGCGCGAGGCCCGGGCTCAGATGGCCCGCATGGCCGCGCGGGAGGTGCAAACCAACCCAGCCGCCGCCAAAGAATACATAGACTTGTGGCACACGTCGGGCGTGACCGTCGGCGCAGGCACGTACACTGCGGGGACGCGCATCGAGGTGGCGTTCGAGGACGCCGTCAAAGGCATCGCCGAGGCACGGTCGATGATCGACTCCCTCGACGGCGAGCTAAAGCTGGTGCTCAAGGCCGACGACATCGAACAGGCGTACCGCGACGGCAAGCACGGCATGATTATCGACTTCCAGGACACGCTGCCCTTCGGCACCGATGTGGCGCGCATCGACCTGTTTCACAACCTCGGCCTGCGGCAGGTACAACTCACGTACAACCTCCGCAACCTGGTGGGAGACGGCTGCACGGAGCACAACGCCAGCGGCATAACGTACTTCGGCCGCACGGTCGTCGAGCGGCTCAACGAACTGAACATGATCGTCGACGTGAGCCATTGCAGCGAGCCCGTCGGCTGGGACGCCATCGAGCTATCGACCGCGCCGGTGATCGTCAGCCATTCCAACGCCAAGGCGGTCACCTATCACGACCGCGCCAAGAGCGACGAGCTTGCCAAGGCCATCGCCGACCAGGAGGGCTTCTTCGGCGTGACCATCGTCCCAGGCTTCATTCAGGACGAGTCGACCGCCGCGTCTCTCGACCAGTTCGTCGATCACGTCGTACATCTCGTCAACGTCATGGGCATCGATCACGTAGGTGTCGGCAACGACAAGTGCGGCACCGGCCCGCAGACCGGGTCGCTGGTCGAGTACCCCGAAGACATGCCGACGCTCCGGCCCGGCGCCTTCGATTGGAGCGGCTTCCGTCCAGAGCATCGCGTCCATGGCGACTACCACAACACCGACTACCAGACCTTCGCCGACTGGCCCCTCCTCACGATGGCCCTCGCCAAACGCGGCTACAACGAAGAAGAGTTGCGGAAGCTGCTAGGCCTGAACTATTTGCGGGTGTTTAGGGATATTGTGGGATAAGGGCTGCGCTCCCTAGCTAACGGTCATTGCTTCTTCGGTTTGTCGGGTAGCCGAACTGAGTGATGTCGCTTGACCGGAACTCTCGGACAGCAGGCTGACCAGGTACGTGTTCAAACTAACGCCATCTCGCTTTGCGTCCTTGGCCAATCGGCCATGAAGGGTCTTCGGAAGTCGCAGGAGCAGACGCCCACTATAGGTTTCCGCGTCGGACGGCTCCGGGATCGGCATACCCTGCTCTAGGCTCGTCTCGATCCAGAGTTCCTTAGCTTCTCGTAGGTTTTCTACAGCTTCGTCCGGCGTGCCGCCATCAGCCATGCAGCCGTTCATGTCCGCAATCTCAGCAAACCAGTACGGCTCATCGTGGTCCGTATGATGCGTCAACTCAATGGGATAGTCGAGCGACATGTAGTAGCTGAGAAGCTTTTTGTTTGTCTCGGCCATTCTTGCCTCCATCTTCATTCCTCTTCCAAGCTGTCGATCATCGCAAGCGCCTTTCGGACATATGGTGGTTTGACAGGGTCCCGCTCGGCAATCGTCAGAATCGGATTCGTTCCAGGGACAGCGAAAACCTGGTGACTTCCTCTGCTTCTCAGTAAGACGAATCCTTGATCTTGAAGTACCCTTCGAAGATCGTCGAACGATACGTCTCTCGGATTGTTCCGAATCCGGTCAAGTCTTTTGCTGCGTCTCGCCATTGGCACTCACTTTTGATACCACATATGATATCACGACGGCACCTCCCTTGCGATGATGTGAAAATCGGATACCGTCGTTGACCGTCGAAAAAGTAGCTGCTACCGTTCTGGTGAGCAACTAGGAGAACGTCCTTGACGAACAACCACACAAAACTCTTCAAGCGTCCTTTCCCCGCGCTCACGCCGGCGCAGCGGTACCATTTCGAGGTGTATGGCTACGTCATCATCGAGAACACGCTGACTGAGGATGAGACGGCCCGTGTACTCGACGCCCTGCAACGTTTGAAACGCGAGTTTGTGGCGACTGCTGATCCGAACAGTGTGACGATTAGGGGCTGTCGCGCATCCGGCTACAAGCCGACGAATATCCACTTCGCTCATGTGTTGGAGACCGACCCGGCTATTCTCGAACACATCACGAACCCGCGACTCGTCGGTATGGCTGAGGAGATCGTCGGCGGAGTCGTTCGACTCTCGGAGTCGGAGGCGATCATCAACTCTCGCGACCCGGAAACATCTGACGACCCAGAGCCCAAGTTTGGTTTCCACTACGGCACCCGGCCCGATCATGGAACTTATACCGGAAACGGGCTATTCCACAGCAATTTCGTGAAAACACTGACGAACCTCACGGAGCTTGGCCCCGACGACGGTGGCACCGTTGTCATCGCTGGCAGCCACAAGATCGCGCTGCCGTGGGAGGACATCGTCGAGGTCGCCCACGAGGACCGGTCGCTCATACATCAGGTCGTCGCCCCGGCAGGCTCGACGGTGCTGTTCTCGGAGTCGCTCATCCACGCCACAGGCCAACTCCGCAGCGACCGCGAGCGGACGATCATCATCACCGGTTACACACCCCCGATGTTTAAAGCCGACAGGGGCCAGGAGCCGAGCCCGGAGTTCCTCGAAGGCTTACCGGAGGACATCCAAGAATACCTCGTCGGCAAACAGCAGTGGGGATGGAAGCCGCGCTATCGCTCGCTACCGACGCCCGCTGAATAGCTCCGTTGTCACCGTGTGCACGTGATGAGGATTCAACAATGGCAGATGAACGCGCGGAACCGGCGCATCCTCCTGAAGAGCATGATCCGGCAATCCGTATCGTCGAGTATGACTCATCGTGGCCCGCCACGTTTGAGCGAGAAGCTACCACTATCAAGCGCACCCTGGGCTCCGTCGCCGTTCGGATAGACCACGTCGGCTCTACAGCAGTGCCCCGCATGCCCGCCAAGCCGATCATCGACATCAACGTGTCGGTACGCGACGTCGAGGCCATCGACGCGTATCGCCAGCCGCTGGAAGCCCTCGGCTACCTGTTCGTCCCGGACCCTGATCCTGACTTTCGAGATTTTCACTTCTTTGGCAAGCCGGCCACACGTCCCCGCAGCTTTCACATTCACGTTTGTCAGGTTGACAGTCTCCATGAGAAACGACATCTCGTTGTCCGGGATTACCTTAGAACCAACGCGAACGAGGCCAGAGAATATGCGTCGATCAAACGGTCTGCTGCTGAGCAATATCCCGGCGACCGCCTCGCGTATATGGCTGCCAAAGGGCCGTACATAGACGCTTTAGAGCAGCGAGCCATCACATGGTACGAGAGCCGAAAAGAAAACTTTGGCAATTCTCAGCGATTTCAGTAATCTCTGGTCTTTCTGAATGATCTGAGGAGCTTAATCGGTCATGACAACATCAAGAAGGGTGGCTCCGTCCAGGCTTCTTGATGCTGTATCTCAACTGGACACCCAACTCGCTAACTCTTCGCTTTCGGAATCGCGTATCCCCGCGACTCGAACACGGTACGGGACTGCTCGGCGACGCCGTCGAAGCGGTCGCCTATGCGAAATTGGTCGCCAAGCGGGTTAGGTACAGCCTCCAACGCATCGGCGATAACCGGGCCGATGGACGAGCCGAATTTGAAGCCGTGTCCGCTGCCGCCCGTAGCCACGAGCACACGTTCCGAGCCGGGTGACCGGTCGATGATGAAGTGGTCGTCGGGCGTGGCGCAGTAGAGGCAGGCCCGCCCATCGACAACGCGACCCCGGCCCATCTCTGGGATGCGGTACCGCAGGTACTCCATCGCCTGGTCGATGAACTCTTGCGAGCCCGTGCGGTCGATGTCCGGGTCGACAATCTCGCCGATACCCTCGATAGCGATTTTTACGAACCCTTCGCGGAGAAGCGGGAAACCGTACCAACCGTTTACATCCGGATTGTCCGACCAAACGGGGAATCGATCATGGGCGAAGACCTCCGGTCTCTCTACTTCGATCAAGACCATTTCACGTAGCGTCACCAGCAGGTGCTTGCCAACCTCCGGCACCAGCCTGCCGCTCCAGACTCCGCCCGCGACGATTACCTGGTCGAATTCGAAGGTGCCGCCGTTCGTCGTGACCGTGACGCCGCTCGCCGACTCGTCGATGCCCGCGACCAGCGACTCCTCACGGATAAGTGCTCCGTTTTCGCGAACCATGCTGGCCATCATCTCGACGGCCCGTCCACTCTCGACGTACCCAGCCCAGTCGTCGAAAATGCAAACTTCATCGTCTTCGATAACGAACTGCGGGAACTTTTTGCGCCCCTCCGCCGCCGTCATGACAATCAAATCGGTGCCCCGACTTTGCAGAAATTTCCAGTTCTCGTACATGCCGTTGCCGGGCTCGAAGCCACGCATCATCTTGAACGCGCCAGTCTGATGGTACAGAGACTGGCCCCACACTTTTTCCCACGCACGCCATTGGGCACCGGCCCGCTCGGCCAGTTCGACGTACGGTCCACTGTCGCCATACCATGTGCGGCGAATACCCTTCGATACATCGGTGGACGTTGCCTTCTCGTACGGTATCCTGCCCTGATCGAAGACTGTAACGTCGTGTCCGCGTCCACGCAGCTCGATGGCCGCCGCCAGCCCGAAAACGCCCCCGCCGATAATTGCGATGTTCATGGTCGTGTACCCACCAAGCAGAGTATTAGTAGGATAGTTTACACTGGTCTGCTCCCCGAAAACTGGCACAACCGATGGGGCAGGTCAATACAACATTGTCTGGTAGGCATCTACTGATCTGCCTAACTGTCTTCGATGTCAGGCGAACATTGCTCTCACATGAACTGTCCGTCGAAGACATCTGTAAAGTGTAAAAGTCAATACTTAATCGGACATATCTGATCTTTCCGATAGTAACAAGTTGTCGGATCTCGTTGTCCGGTTCGTGGCTTTGCTTACTCAGGTCTTTCTCTTTCGTAAAGTGTTTGCTTTCTCGGAAAGTCTGCCAAGCCCTCTAGCCTGATATCTCCAGCGGCAATTTTTTGCAGCACTGCAACGTAGTGCTTGCGCTCGGCGGCCTGCACGCGATCCCGCAGAGTCTCGATCGTATCGCCATCGAGCACCGGCACCTTTACCTGCGATAGAGTTGGCCCCGTATCGTAGTCGCCTTCGACCAGATGCACCGTCGCACCGGATATTTTTTGCCCGGACGCGAGCACCGCTGCGTGGGTGTTGTCGCCGTACATGCCCTTGCCACCAAAGTTGGGTAGTAGGGCAGGGTGTGTGTTCAGGATGTGGCCCCTGTACTGCGTCAGTACAAGCGGGCCAAGCCGCTTCATATAGCCGCCGAGGACGATCACTTCGACCCTATGATCGGTCAAGGTCGCGAGAATGGCACGGTCGAGATCGTCAGGGTCGGGGTGCGTCACGCTGCTCAGATGGAACGCCGGGATACCGTGTTTGTGCGCACGCTCCAGGGCCATCGACCGCGAGTTGTTGCTGATCAAGACGCACACCTCGGCGTCGAGGCGGCCATCCTCGCAGGCGTCGACGATGGCCTGCATGGTTGTTCCCCCGTGCGACGCAAGGATGCCTAGGCGGAGGTGTGGCATACCCTCACCCCGGCCCTCTCCCGCACGGGGAGAGGGAGGAAGAACAGCAGCAGAGGGGTTCGGAACCATCACCCAACACCTATCACCTATCACCCGCTCTTCAGTCCTTCTTCTGATCGGCAAGCTGCGCCATGTAGGCTTCGTCGCCCATCAGGGTCTTCTTGTAGAACCAGCGCGACCTCTGCGGGAGCATCACAATGCTGCGATCCTCGATTGGGAACTTTACAGGCGTGTTGCCGTTGCGGGCCGACTCCCGCAGGCCAATGGCGAGTTCAAGGGAATGACGCATGTGGTCGCCGGTGGTTGCGCCAATCGGCGTTCCGTTTTCGAGGTTGTCTACCATCTCGTCGACGATGCCGAGCATCACGTCACCGGGGTAGCGCCAGCCTTCGTCATCGTAGGGGCGTTCTGGCGACGTTCTCCGCGGCTTGAAGACGCCCTCGACTTCTTCCAAATCGTACCAGTCTGTCGGGCTGTCGGACGTCTTCTTTTTGAAGAGGCGCAGCCCTGGACCGGTGTTGTTCGAGTTGAAGATCGTGCCGTCGGTGCCGACGACCTCGACGCCGCGCCAGTAGTGGCCTGGTGCCTTGTAGTTGCTGAACACCTCGACGCCGTTCTTGAATCGAATATATCCACCCATCGCGCCGTAGCCGGTGTTCCCCTCTCCGTGTTCATCCTCCGCCTCGTCGTTAGGGTCGCCGGACACCCAGCCGATGGCGAAGTCGGCCTCTGGACTTCCTGCGAAACGCCCCACTAGGTTGAGCCCGTGGGTGCCGACTTGATTGTTATTCTCGTAGAGATTGATGCGAACAATGTCACCGATCTCGCCGTCGGCCACCATCTGGTACGCCTTCTGGTAGTCGGGCGTACTGGATACGACAACGCCGCAGATTAGCGGAACGTCGCGTGACGCGGTTTCGCTGACCATGCGGTCGGCGTCAACGAGACTGCCGGTCAGTGGCTTCTCGCAGAAAATGGTCTTCACACCCGCCTGTGCCAAAGCGACGACCGCATCGGCATTGGGCCGCACAGGGAGCACTGCCATACCGATGTCTATCTCGTGATTCGCCAGCATCTCGTCCCAGGTGCTGTATCCAGGTGCACCAAAGCGCTTCGACGCGAGATCGAGGTTCGGCTGGTCCGTGTCGGCGATGGCGACGACTTCACAGAGCGGGTGCATGTCGAAGGCCCGTGCCCTCGGCACTCCCGCTCGACCCGCGCCTATAAGTGCAACTTTGTATTTACCGTTCTTGGTCATATCAAAAAATCCTTTCTACTCGGGTTTCTGCGACATCAATGCCGGCCAGTACCAGGGAGTGTCTCCGACACTTCTCTGTCCGAAAGCCCTGGCGGGTACGGGCAGTACGCCAAGACTTCGGTCTTCGACAGGGAATTTGATCGGTTGAAAACCGTTCCGGTGCGACTCACGCATCGCGACGATGATTTCGAGGACCTTTCGCATGTTTGCGCCGCTACAGCGGGGCTCGACGCCCTCCTCGAATGTATCGAGGAACGACCTTGTACTGTTGTCCTGACGCGTCGCCATGCTGATCCAGCCGTCACTGTCGAGATCAGGCCCAAAGTGCTTGCTGAGAGGAAACGGCCCACCGAACGCCTCGGCCTTACTTCCATGGCCTCTCAGCATCCGAACGCGACCCCAATCGTAGGAAAGGGAGCCGCCCTCGCAGAGCACCTCGAACCCCCGCTTTTCACCGGAACGCATGTAAATATAGCACTCGATGCCGTTGGCGAAGTGAATCGAACCACCCATCCCCTGGTCGTTGTCGCTCCAGGCGTCCTTTTCCACCCAGCCGGTCAGCCACTCGACCTCCGCGTCCCAGGCGAACATCCGCATGAGGCTCAGGGCCTGACATCCCCCGCCCCAGATCTCGCCGGTTCCTCCGTAGATGCTGATTGCGCGAACGTCACCGATCTCGCCGGACTCGATGATTGCCCTGGCTTTCCAAAGGTTATCGTAGTTGCGCTCGGCGTCGCCGGAGGCGAAGTGGATGCCCTTTGACTCACATGCTTCAACCAACTGATCGGCTTCTTCTAGGGTCACACAGAACGGCTTCTCAGGGAATACGGCTTTCACGCCAGCCTCGACCGATGCCAGCACGACCTCAGGGATGACCGTCGACGGCAAGATGGGCGCGGAGATGTCGATTTGTTCGTTGGCAAGCAACTCGCGGTAGTCGGCGTAGCCCCGTTCGAGCCCGAATCTTTTTTGAAACAAAGCGAGAACTTCAGGGTCCTTCTCGGCGACGGCCACGACATCCGTGCGTGGGTCGATCTGGTATGCGCGGGCGTGCTGCGTGCCCTTCAGACCCGCCCCGATGACGGCGACTCGTAGCTTTTCTGTCATATCGATTCTCCTTGACTTCAGTTAGCGCCCGTTCGTGCTGAGCCTGTCGAAGCATGGGTGGCAAATCAGCCTGTCTTAATCCCGCCGCGCGCCTGGCGCGCCACGATGCGCTGCCATGTCTTGCATGTAGGCCTCTCGGCCCATAGTCGTTACCTTGAACGTCCATCTGCGCAGCATCGGCCTCATGGTAAGGCTGCGGTCTTCCATCGGCAACTTGACTGGCGTGTGCCCTCGACGAGCGGACTCCCTCATGGCGATGACGATTTCGAGCGATTTCCGTAGATCATTTCCCGTGGTTGCCCTTAGTTTCTCGCCGGTATTCAAAGTATCGACAATCGCCTGAATACTCGCGTGGAGGCCGAAGCTGACGTCCGTCCAGCCGTCGGTATCATAGTAGCGCTCGTTGCTGCGGACGGGGAAGACACCCTTGACCTCCTCGACAACACCGGCCTCCGACTTTCGCAGCATGTGCATCCCGCCGTCATCGCGATAGAGCACCGCCTTGTCGCAAATGACCTGGACCTTAGAGGCCCCGGCAAGAGGGTTCTCCTCTTTGCGATGAACAAAGGTCTCGACGCCGTTCTCGAAGCGGATGTAACCGCCAATGGGTCCAAACTCTTCCTCGGTCTCGCCCTGAGGATCGCCTTCGGTCCAACCGATGACCCACTCGGCTTCCGCATCGCCAGCAAAGTGACGGGCCATGTTGATGCCATGACATCCGCCCTGACCGAGCCGTTCGTAGATGTTGATGCTCTGTACCTCACCCAGTTCGCCAGACTCGATCATCTCGCGCGCCTGCCACATCTCAGGGTAGTTCCGAGGCACGAGGCCAGCCGCGAAGACGATCCCACGTGACTCGCACTCCTCGACCATCCGGTCGGCGTCCGAGAGGCTGGCGGTCAATGGCTTCTCGCAGAAAATCGCTTTAACGCCGGCGCGGGCGGACGCAATGACGGCGTCGGCATTGACGCTCACCGGCAACACCGGCGCGGCGATGTCGATCTGCTGGTCGTCGAACATCCCATCCCACGTCGAGTAGCCCTCAACACCGAAGCGTTCCTGAAACAGCGCCAGAAGTTCGGGGTCGGTATCCGCTCCGGCTACGAGATTGGTCGACGGGTTCATCACATACGCCCGCGCGTGGTTCGACCCCATCCGACCAACGCCAATCATCCCGACTGTGTATTTTTTGTCCATGATTTTTTCTTTCGGTTGAACTGTTACTCCACCTTCAATCGTGCGAACCGCGAGTGCGTCACCGATGCCTGTGTACACCACCAGCTTGCGATCAGTGTGCCATCGGCCATACGCGCGAGATTGGGCTTGCCGAAGGCGATGTTGTCGTGGCTCTTGGGGTATTCTGGTGTACGCTCGACGCCGAGGTACTCCTGTCCGACCGCGTCCCCCCATACCTGTACCTGGTTTTCCACGTCCCACGTCTTGCCCTCGTCCCGGGAGAGCACTACGTTAATGCCGGGGTTCATGCCTTCGCGGTCAGTGTACGCTGCGGCCATCACTCCGCTGCCCAGGTCGGCCAGCCAGCAGGTCTGCGCCATGAGATTAGTCGGCTCCGGATAGCTCCACGCGCTCGCGTCCGCGTTGGATATCGTTATGTGCTCGGCAAAGTCTTTGGCCGTGCCCGGCTCCTGCGTCCACTGCAGCCCCGCGACCCGTCCATCGAGCATCTTCACATATCGGCTGTGCGAGAACATTTTTTCAGTATCCGAGGCACTTTCCAATGGGAACGCGTCCGACCATGTCTCGCCTCGGTCGTCCGAGAAGGTCGAAAAACCTTTGATGTGCAGGGGGCCGATGTGGTCCCACTCCTTCCACAGTTCGAGACCCATCCACCATCGGCCATCGTTCAACTCGATAATGGACGATGGGGTGTCTGGTAGGCTATCGAGTGGCAGGTCCATCACCCGTGGCGAAGTCCATGTTCGCCCACCGTCGTCAGAGAAAAAAACAATCTTGTCGGACGCCCGGTGCCCTCCCGTTTCGGGATTGAACTGGGGTCGAGGGTCGGAAAAGTCCATACGGAAAGCGGTCAGCACCAGCGTCCCATCCTTGAGCCTGAACGCGTGCGGAGCGGAGTAGTTGTACAGGCGGTCGTCGTTGGCAACGTCCCAGACTCGGCCTTCTTGCACCCATGTCTTGCCACCGTCGGTCGACCTGGCGACGTTCAGCGTACCGTCAGTCGAATAGAAGGCCTGCCCGATACGGTATATGCATAGCACATCGTCGCCGTCGAGCGGTACCACGTTGGGCAGGAAGGCACACTCGGCCTTTTGCCCAGGGTCGGGGTTTTTGTATATGACACCGTCGTCTAGCAGTTTCAGTCGCTTCATCCAATGTCCTCTTTGGCTAGATATCGATACTCATCTCGTCTTCGGCCAGGAACGCACGGTCGGCACCGAGGATCGCCTGTGCCTTCGCGAACTCCCCCACCGGGTCGGCCAGGACGGCACGTCCATGGTGGGTGTAGCTCAGCTTACCAAAGCTACCGACCGAGTCGCGCATGTACTCGGCGATGGCCTCGACGGTGTGATGGCCGGTCTCCATGAGCACCAGGTCCGCGCCCTCAACGATCGGCGAAACGTCCTCGGGGGCGGCGATGTCGCCGGAGTATACAACGCTCTTGCCGTCGGCCTCGATGCGATACGAGAACGAAGGCCAGGGCTGCCCGGGCTCCGGTTCACCGAGGTGGTAGTTACGGCTGGCGATCACGCGGAAGCCGTCCTCGTCGAAGACCACGCCGTCGGAGGGTAACTTGTGCTCGAAGTGCTCAAGGATTTCGCCGCCTTTGTAGTCCTTGAGATAGAACTTCGTCGCCTCCCAGATGTTCGGCTCCGGACAGAAGAGATCGACGTGCTTATCGGTGAATGGCGGCGGATCCTGGCCCGCCACGTCGTTGAGCTTACGGATTGTTGAGACGAGGAGCGGGAGCCCGCCGGTGTGATCGATGTGGCGGTGCGTCAAGAAGATCGCCCTCGTTTGAAGCGCGTCGATACCGAGCAAATGTGCCGTCCGCGAGCAGCCTTCGCCCGCGTCGAACCAGAACAGCGAGCCCTTGCGCTCGATCACGAACGAACTGTGCATCCGACCGGGCATCGGCTCCGTGCCCGCGCACGTCCCAAGAAAGGTGAGTTTCACCGACAGACCTCATACTGCAAACGACGACGGACCACAGTCTACAACTCTGATGGGATTGGTGCTATGCGGTGAGGACGGATAGCGGAATATTGTGGGGCGATCTAGCTTGCGGCCACGTGGACTACGACAATATCTTCGCGACCGGCAACTCCCGTTTGAGTCTGCACCGACCCGATTTATCGAGCAGCAGACTTATGAAGCTGGGCTGAGCAGCGCCTCTTTTACAAGTTCGAGAACCGTGAGCGCCTGCTCCCGACTCACCGTCGGAAAGTCGTCGAGGAATTCGTCCAGTGGATCGCCAGCTTTCAAGTAGTCGATGAGGGTTTTGATGGGCACGCGTACCCCGGAACACTGATGCGCCACTCATCACGTCACCCGAAATCTGTATGACTGAGCGATCATGCATGCTGCTTCCACTGTCCATATCAAGGCCATGTTATCAAAGCGCCGATGGGCTGACTTCCCACCTCGATGACGAAGCAGTATGCGTGAGTCGATATCCAGCGGTAAATCGACTGGATATCATTGAGAGTGCTTTCCTTGAAATCCCTGGCGTCAGCGTACTCCATTACCTCGGGATCGTTGTTCCACTCAAGTAGGATGTCCCAGTCGTCTTCAGTCATGGGGCGAAGGGTGACACGATTTCCTCGAAGAATCACGTCATGGCCTCGCAGATTCACCGCCTCGTGGTTGGGGCTAAACTTGAAATCGGGGATTACGGCGTTCATGGCATGTTGTGAACCACTTTGGCCTTCGACAAGCTCAGGCCGAACGGATTTCTACCTCGCGCTCTGCGTCCTCTGCGAGAGGTTTTTAGAAAGGCCTGTAGCGGTTTGCTATGGGCATGCGGCGGTCGCGGCCGAAGTTACGAGGGGTGATTTTTATGCCGGGTGGTGCCTGACGGCGCTTGTACTCGTTGCGGTCGACGAGAGCGACGATGTCCTTGACAGTCTGCTCGTCGAAGCCCATGGCGACGATGTCTACAAAGCTGCGGTCCTCCTCGACGTACGCCTTGAGTATCGGGTCAAGCACGTGGTATGGCGGCAGCGAGTCCTGGTCTGTTTGGTCGAGGCGAAGCTCGGCGCTGGGGGGCTTGGTCAGGACGGTCTCAGGTATGACCGGCTTGACGTCCAGGGTGTTGCGGTAGTGACATAGCTCGTAGACGAGTGTCTTCGGCACATCCTTGATGACCGCGTAACCGCCAGCCATGTCCCCGTAAATGGTCGCATAGCCGACCGCCATCTCGCTCTTGTTGCCGGTCGTCAGGACAAGCCAGCCGAACTTGTTGGACATCGCCATCGTCAGTATACCGCGTATGCGTGACTGGATATTCTCCTCGGCTAGGTTCGGTTCCAGCCCCTTGAAGTGCGGAGCGAGCGTGTCCAACGACGCGGCAAAAACGTCTTCTATTGGCGCGGTCTTCAACTCGATGCCAAGGTTCTCCGCTAGTTCACGTGCGTCGAGAACGCTGCCCTCCGACGAGTACCTCGATGGCATCGACAGACCGCACACGTTCTCCGGCCCAAGTGCATCGACAGCGACCGCCGCCACGATACTTGAATCGATCCCACCGGAGAGGGCAATTAGTACCTTGGAGAAACCAGACTTACGAATGTAGTCTCGTGTGCCTGTCACCAGGGCGGCGTAGACCTCGCCCGTCTCGTTGTAGCGCTTCGGCTGTCGGGCAGGTAACGGCAGCTTAGAGACGGAGATGTCGTCCGAGACGACAAACGTCCGCGACGAACCGACCTGGTTGAGCAGCCCCGCGCTCTCCTTGCGCGAGCGGGTGTCACGGGCGCGGGCGCGGAACACCGCGTCCAGATCGAGGTCAGCCACGATCAGGTCTTCCTCGAATTGGCTGCCGCGTGCGACAACCTCGCCGAGCGGGTCGTAGACGATGCTCGCGCCGTCGAAGACCAGCTCGTCTTGGCCCCCAATAAGGTTGAGGTAAGCGACGTACAACTCGTTGTCGGTGGCCCGGGTTGCCAGCATATTCTCGCGCCAGCGACTCTTGCCGGAGTAGAAGGGCGATGCGCTGATGTTGACGATGATCTCGGCTCCCGCCGAACGCTGTACGACGGTAGGGCCGACCGCACGCCAGATGTCCTCGCACACGTTCACGCCCACACGGATGCCGTTGACGACGAACACGGGGCACTCAGTGCCAGCCTTGAAGTAGCGCTCCTCGTCGAACACGCCATAGTTGGGCAGGGACATCTTGTGGTAGACGCCGACTAGCTCACCGTCATGTGCGACTGCCGCCGAGTTGTGGACGTCCGAGTCGGAGTCTACGAATCCAACAATCGAAGTGATCCCCTTCGACGCCGCGACGACCTGACGCATCCGCGCCTTGTTGTCTTCGATGAACTGATGCTTAAACAGCAGGTCTTCGGGAGGGTAACCAGTAATGGCGAGTTCAGGAAACGCGACGAGATCGGCCTGAAGCTCGCGGGCCTTCTCCAAGTAGTCGATGATCTTGGCGGTGTTGCCATCGAGATCACCAACGGTGGTGTTGATTTGAGCGAGGGCGATTCTGAAGGTACGCATGGGGAAAGCGGGCTAGCTTGCGTTGGCGCCCGCAAACTCTGCGATCCGCTCCAACGCCCGTTTCAGATTCTCTGTCGAGTTGGCGAAGGAGAAGCGGACACAGCCGCTGCCATACCTGCCGAAGGACTCGCCCGCCAGTGAAGCGACCCCGTAGTCTTGCAGGAGATCGTCGGCGAAACGGCGGCTTGTCATGCCGGTGCCTTCTATATTCGGGAAGGCGTAGAAGGCCCCTTTAGGCATTGGGCATCGGATACCAGGAATCTCGTTGAGGCCCTTCACAAAAACGTCGCGGCGACCTAGAAACTCATCCCGAAACTCGTACGTTTTTTCCTGTGGCCCTTGCAGCGCTTCCACTGCGGCCACCTGAATCGCCGAGGCAGTGTGTGACACGCTGTTGGTGTTCAGCTTGACGAAGTGAGGCACGAGTTCCTCTGGCATGACGCCGTAGCCGATGCGCCAGCCGGTCATCGCATAGGTCTTCGAGAAACCGTCGAGAATGATTGAGCGCTCGACCATTCCTGGAAAGCTCGCGATGCTGCTGAATTCACCCTCGAAGAGAAGGCGGATGTACACCTCGTCCGTCAGCACCCACAGGTCATGCTCAATGGCGAGGTCGGCCAGTTTACGCAGCGTCTCTTTCTCGACCACACTGCCGCAAGGGTTATTCGGTGAGTTGACAATCATCAGCTTTGTCTTCGTTGTGATCGAAGCGGCCACCTCGTCCACGTCGATCTCGAAGTCCTTGTCGGACGGCAACCTGATCGGCACCGGTACGCCGCCGACGAAGTTGATCATCGACTCGTAAATAGGAAAGCCCGGATTCGGGTAAAGAACTTCGTCACCCTCGTCGATGAGAGCGAGCATGGTGTAAAACATAATCGGCTTTGCCCCGGAGGTGACGACCACGTTATCGGCGCCGACCTCTATTCCACGGGTGCCTGCGACCTCAGCCGCGATAGCCTCCCGCAGTTCCGGCATTCCAGCCGACGGTCCATAGTGGGTGTAGCCATTGCGGAGAGCTTCAGCGCCTGCTTCGACGATGTTCGATGGAGTGTCGAAATCGGGCTCGCCGATTTGGAGATGTATGATGTCGCGGCCTTGAGCTTCGAGAGCCTTTGCCTTTGCGAGCACCTCGAACGCCGTTTCGGTACCGAGGCGGCTCAAGCGATCAGCGATCTTCATTCCGGGTTCCCCTTTTGTCGAATGATCGTAGTATACACCAGGGGTTTCTTTCCTTCGTACGAGCCCCTTGGGATCGCGAAGCCGGGGGTCGGCAGAAGGGCACGACCCTTACGAGCCTAAACGCCAGACGCATCCTCCACCTGTCAGCTATCACCTAGCTCCCGAAATTCGAAACCTGACACCCGAAACCCGCAGTGATACAATTTCGTGTGCAATGCGCATCGCAGCTATATGAACGTATACCTCGGTACCCCAAGGGGGTTTTGCGCCGGCGTGGTCATGGCCATAGACGTGGTCGAGATCGCGCTGGAGCGCTTCGGCGCGCCGGTGTATATGAAGCACCAGATCGTCCACAACCCCTACGTGGTCGATTTGCTCGAAAAGAAAGGTGCGATTACGGTAGAGGAGGTAGACGAGATTCCCGCCGACTCAGTCGTGGTCTTTTCGGCTCACGGCTCGCCCCCTGAAGACTTCGAGCAGGCTACGGCCCGCGATCTCCACGTGCTCGATGCGACTTGTCCGCTGGTCACCAAAGTGCACAACGAAGCCAAGCGATATGATCGTGAGGGCCGCAAGCTGATTCTGGTCGGCCATAAGGGCCACCAGGAAGTTAAGGGCACGATGGGCCATCGGACGATGCACCTGATCGACGACCGCGACGAACTCGAAATGCCTGATTGGTCGGACGACACGCCGGTTGCCGTGCTCACGCAGACGACCCTTTCGGTCGATGACACTCGGCAGTCCATTGAGGATATCGAAAGCCGTTTCAGTGATGTGCTCGTACGCAACGACCTGTGTTACGCGACAACGAACAGGCAGCTTGCGGTCAAAGAGTTGTGCAAGCAGGTCGATCTTGTGCTCGTCATCGGAGCACCAAATAGCTCGAACTGCAACCGCCTTCGCGAAGTAGCTGAGGCCGAGGGTGTACCGGCCCATTTGCTCAATGGGCCGGAGGAGATGCGGCCCGAGTGGTTCGACGGCGTGAAAAACGTCGGTGTCACGTCTGGAGCATCGACACCCGAAGAGCTGGTCCGAGCGGTCATAGACGCCATCGACCCCGCTGCGGTGCTGCCGATACGGGGTGCCGAGGAGGATGTGCGCTTCAAGCTGCCGAAGGTGCAGTGCTGTGAACTGCACACGAAGCTCTGGTATGCGTAGCGCAGCCGACGTAAGGGAAGGCTAGTCAAAGTATGAGATACGACGTCATTGTCGTCGGTGCGGGGCCAGCAGGCTCGACCGCTGCCCGCGAGTCTGCGCAGCGCGGACTCTCCGTGCTGATGCTCGACAAAGCTGAGTTCCCCCGGGACAAGCCCTGCGGCGGTGGCGTAACCGTCCGCTGCGCCAACCTTCTCGATATCGACCTCACGCCCGTCATCGAGCGCACCGTAACCGGTGCGAAATTCACCCTGCATCGTGGCCGAGAGTTCTCCCGCTCTTCGTCTGGTGTCATCTCATACATGACCCAGCGTCGTCATTTGGACGCCTTACTCGCCGAGCGAGCGGTCGAAGCTGGTGTCACATTTCGGCAGCGGGAGAGTCTGAAGAGCGTCGAGCGAAACAACGGCAACGTTACCGTGCGGGCGGGCAGAGAGACCTACGAGGGACGCACGCTCGTCGCTGCCGACGGCGCGAACGGAACGACCGCGAAGATGGCCGGCGTCAAAGCGAATTTCTTGCACGGCATTGCCCTCGAAGGCAACATTACCCCGAAGGGAACCTTTCCCGCCGAGTGGGAAACGACAATGGGAACCGACTTCGGAGGCTTACCCGGAGGCTATGGCTGGGCATTCCCGAAGGGCGACCATCTGAACATCGGAGTCGGGGGCTGGAAGTATCTTGGCCCTACGCTAAGGGGCAAGCTGAATGAGTTGGTCGAGTTCTACGGATTTGATCCCGCCGATCTCTGGGGTGTGCGCGGCCACCACCTACCGATACGCCGCAGAGGCTCACCCTTCGTTGACGGTAACGTCGTGCTTGTGGGAGATGCAGCCGGTGTACTCGACCCTCTAACCGCCGAGGGCATTTACGGTGCCCTTTGGACCGGTCAAGCCGCGGCGGCAAATATCGCCGAGCATCTCGACGGAAAGACGGCTAACCTCGACGGCTACCGCAAGCAGGTCGAACGGCAGCTTCTGCCGGAACTTACCGTTGGGCGGCAGTTCCACGATGTTTTCCACTTGTGGCCGGGGTTTTTCATCGGCATCGAGCGGAGAACGTCCATCCCCTGGCGCGCGATGGAGCGCATGGTGCGGGGCGAGAGCACCTATGTGACGGTTGCTCGACGACTGGGCTGGATGTGGCCGATCATGGAGTTCATCTCCGACGCGGTGCGGGTGTTCCCGCCGCTGCGCCGCATGTCCGGTCTCCCGGACCCTGTGCCACCAGAGCGCTTCTTACGGCGGAGAGCCGAGCACACGAATTCACTCTAACCGCGAAACCACAACACGATGCAAATAATCATCGACAGCCTGATTGCAGGTGCCCAAAGGGCGCGCGGCACCGTCATAATCATCGACGTGTTCCGGGCGTTCACGACTGAAGCCATCGCGTTCTCGCGCGGTGCCGAAAAAGTCATCCTGGTGTCGACCCCTAAGGACGCGCTAGAACTCCGCGACCGGGGGATAGCTGACCTGTGCGTCGGTGAGGTACACGGCATGACGCCCGAGGGATTCGACCACAATAACTCGCCCCATGAGATGTCCATCGCAGATGTGAAGGGCAAAGTGTTGGCTCATTCAACAATGGCAGGGACCGTCGGCGTGAACGCCGCAACGAATGCCGACGAGATATACGTCGGCTCACTCGTAATCGCGAGATCGACTGTTGACACCATCTTGCAAGACAAGCCCGATCTCGTGACCATCGTGGCGATGGGCGACGGCGGAAAGATACGCACCGACGAAGACGAGCAGTGCGCCCTCTATATGCGGAATATGCTCGATGGGCGTCAGCCCGACCGCGACGCCGTGCGTACCCTCGTCATGGCCTGCGATCAGGCCGTCAAGTACGATGATCCCACCCAACCTCACTTCCGTCCGGAAGACCGCGACACTGCCCTCGAAATTGACAGTGTACCCTTCGCGATCAAGGTCGTTCGCGAGGATGGAATGCTGGTGTCGAGGCCGGTGAATCGCCCAGGCTGACCGACGCCTCCCGCCTCAGCAGAGTTTGATGACGCCCCCGCTATTCCGCCCAAACCCCTACACGATATAGGTGCGCGCTCCCGTCACAGTCAGAAACGGCTGTGCTAAGCTGGACTGATAAGCGCACGTTATATATGACGTGCGGAGGCACTCGGCTTGTCAGTCCATGCGCTGCACATACGGATCGCCGTGATGGTCGTTCTCGCGGCTGCCTTAGCTGTCTCGTTGGTTTGGTGGCACGACCGTTCCGTTGAGGCTCAGCAGGGGCCTCTTATCGTCAACTACCTCCTAGACGACCGAGGAATCTGCGACACTGATTGCGGTTTGCGCGAAGCGATCCTCTCTGCCGCTCCCGGCACGATCATTCAGGTTCCCGCCGACCGATTCCTCCTCACGTTGAATACCGAGATCGTCATCGACAAGCCCTTGACGATAAGGGGCGCAGGCGCTGACCAGACCTTCATCGAGCCCAGCATCACACTCGCGTCCAGCACGGTGCGAGTCTTCCGCGTAACCTCGGAGGATGTCGTCATATCCGACCTGACTATCCGCCACGGAAGCGTGTCGGGCGATGGCGGCGCTATCCTCAACGAGGGCGGCCTGACTATCGAGAACAGCATCCTCACGAACAATCATGCTTCGATCAACGGCGGGGCGGTCGCCAACAAGGGCACCCTACGCCTCATGAACACTACGATCATCGATAACAGCGCGAGCTTGAACGGCGGGGGCGTTTTCAGCGGCAGCAACGCCAACCTGGTGGTCGAACAGAGCTTTGTCCTCAACAACAGCGCCATCAATGGCGGCGGTATCTACAACGAACTGCGCGGGAAGATCGAGATCATCGATAGCGGGATTCGGGACAACATTGCCGATTCCGGCGGCGGCGTGCATAGCCAGGGCTCGTCGGTTGTAAGCGTCGATAACACCACCTTTCTTGGCAACACCGCGACGAGCACCGGCGGCGGCATCTTCAGCCTCGGTAACTTTTCTATAGACCGCAGTTCACTCCGCGAGAACATTGCCGTACACGGGGCTGCGGTCTATGTTGGCGCTGGCGATTTTGACATGACGCTCGTCCAAGTGCTCGACAATAGCGCCGAGCTTGGCGGAGGGGCGTTCGTCGCTGGCGACGGAAGCTTGTCTGCCACCCAAAGCACCCTCGAAAACAACGCGGCGATCTCGAGTGGTGGTGCGGTATTCGTACGAGATGGGGGGGGTACTGAATCTTACTGCCAGCACGATCGCCAATAACCGCACCCTGGACAGTGGAGGGGGTATCAAGAACGGCGGCACGCTGACTCTCACCAACACAACGATGACAGAAAACATCTCCACAGGGGGCAGCGGCGGTGCTGTCTTCAATGACGGGAAAATGACCGCTACGAACGCCACGCTCGTTCGCAACGACGCGGAGTTCGGCAGGGGTGGCGGCGTGTTCAACCTGGAAGACCCACGTGACTTCATACGCGGCACGGTCGAGCTTGCAAATACGTTAATTGCCTCTAACCGAGCGGCGGAGGGACCGGATTGTTTCGGTGCACCTCACTCCCTCGGCCACAACCTGATTGGCAATGCCGATCACTGTACCTGGGAGACTGTCGAGGGCGATCTCCTTGGCACGGCGGAGGCGGGTATCGACCCTCGCCTCCTGGCGTTGGGACGGCACGGCGGGCCGACCGAGACGGTAAGGTTCCTGACGGACAGCCCGGCCATCGACGCGGGCGGCGATGACCTCGCACCAGCGACGGATCAACGGGGAGGATTCCGCCCCATCGGAAGCGCCAGCGATATCGGGGCGTACGAGTCGGGCCAGAATCCGCCGGTTTCTGTCGACGACATGGCAGTTACTGACGAGGACAAAGCCGTCACAATCAGCGTGATCGCCAACGATACCGACGTCGAGGCCGATGAACTGAGGGTTGAGAACCTCGTCCAGCCCAGTCGAGGCAGGGCGGTCGTCCAGTCAAACGGTAGGGTAATCACGTACACGCCCTCAAAGGATTTCAACGGTACGGACGCTTTCGCCTACACCGCCAGCGACGGTGTGCTCGAAGGCAACCTGGCAACGGTTGAAATAGTCGTGAGTCCTGTTAATGACGGACCTGTGGCAGCGCCGGATTTTCGCGAAACTTTCGTTGATACGGCTATCACTGTCATTCCGCTGAACAACGATAAAGACATTGACGGCGACCCACTATCTATCGTCGAAATCACCCCGCCGACTAATGGAACTGCTGTGCTCAACGACGACGGGACGATTACATACACAGCGAATGCGGCGTTCCTCGGAGTCGACCGCTTCACGTACAGAATCACGGACTCACAGATCGAGACCGCCGAGACAATAATATCCATAACAGTCGTCGAACTTCCCGCAGTTGCGACAACAACCCCAACCGTGCTGGCGACGACCACGCCAGAAACAACACCGGGTCCTGAGCCGGAACCGACTGCCACACCCGAACCTGACGGCACCCCTGGCACTGGCAATGACTTGACTCCAACGCCGACCGCGACACCAGGCCCTGAAGTGCCACCGACCGGGGGTACCGGCAGTCCGACACCAGTATCTCCGCCGCCAACGCCCGACGTCCAGTCACCATCGCAGCCAACTTCGACAGCAGTGCCGCTGCAGCCCGGCGAGGCGACGCCAACATCCACATCGACCCCATCCGATGGAACGTCGCCGGTAGTGCCGACGCCGACTTCGAGGCCCGTTCTCACCCCGGCAGTGACGCCGACGGTCGCCCCGTTCTTCTATCCGACAGCGTTACCGACCAAGACGCCGTTCGCCTTCGCGACCGTGGCTTCCGTTTCGGCCCCCGCATCGAACGATGGAAGTTCGTCAGCCGCTCCAGCAGCGACTCCAACGGTCACGCCGACCACGAAGTCGGATAACAGTGTCGGTAAGGGCGAAGACTCCGCGACGAGCACAGATGGTCAGCCAACAGAGTCTGCGACGAGTACCGACGAGGGTGGCGTGGCCTTCGGATTCTGCTCGGCGCCTCCTCCGGGACATGCAGGCCGAGTGGACTTCAGTCTCGTGGCTATCCTAATCGGCGCGGTCGCTGTCAGCCAGAAGCGGCGCTTCTCCCGACTACTGTAGAATCTGATCCATCACAACTATTGGGGGCAACGATGGACAAGCAACGCATAGGTTTCGAGGACATCTACGCGGCAGGGCCGCACTACAGCCGAGGCATACGAGCGGGCAACATGCTGTTCCTCTCCGGCTGCACGGCCAATCGGTCCGAGGCGGAGAACGGCACGGCAATGGAACAGCTGTGGGTGGTGCTGGACCGGCTGACTCGTATGGTGGCCGCCGAGGGCGGGAAGCCGTCCGATATCGTGAAATTCACGACATTCGTTAAAGACACCGACGACTGGTTTCCGTTTGACGGCGAGCAGACCGACATTTATCACGAGTTCTTCGGCGACGACTATCCGGTCAATACTATCGTGGGCGCGCGCTTTCCCGGCGACAACGTTCACGTCGAGATCGACGCGATCGCGGTGCTGGACTGAGGACGCTAGAAGTTGCGGAGGGCTGTTAAGGCCTCAACATGCGCCGGAGTCGTGCGGCAGCAGCCTCCGACAACCTGTGCGCCCACGCGGACCCAATCGCGGGCATACTCCAGGTAACGTTCCGGGCCAACGAACTCCGTACTCGCATTATGAGAGTACGCGCCGATGGGCAGCGATGACACTTGGCGTATCGATTCCAACCCCCTAACCGTGTCCTCTACTGCGGAGTGCATAACGAAAATGACGGATGCCCCCTGCTCTTCGGCCATGCGGGCCGCATCCGACGTTTTCTCGGCAGGCTGGTGTTTGCTGCGAACGCCCATGTACGACTCGCCTTCGTGCGTGAAGCACGTTAGTCCCGCCCAGGTTGGAACGCCGGTTGCGACACCCGCCGCGACAGCACGTTCGACATCAGCGATGCGTGTCGCCATTTCGACGATCAGCAGGTCAACGCCTGCGTCGGCGAGAACATCAGCTTGCGCGTGAAAGTCACTGTAATACTCGATGAACGACGTGGCTATGGCGGGGATACCGCCGGCCACGACGACCTGCTGCTTCGGCTTGACGTTATCGATAGCCTGCCGCGCCAACACAACCGCAAGCCGGTTCAGTTCCTCGGCGCGATGGCTCAGACCTATCTTTGCTAGAAGCTCCGGATTCGTGCCGAAGGTGTTGGTGATAATGATTTCGGCACCGGCGCGAAGATAGTCCTCGTGAATCGCGAGATTCACCTCGGGATGGGTAATCAGCGGTCCGGCGGCCCAAGTCACCGGGTCTGGCTCGACGCCCCTGCGCCGAAACTCCGAGCCTGTGCCCCCGTCCATGATGACGAGTTCACCCAACTCGATCCTGTCGTGCAGCGCAGTAATACTGTCAGGTATTCTTTCGTTCATGTACTTACTGTAGCAACAACCTTTGCTCGCCACAGCAATTGATCTTGCTAGATGAATGGTTCAGTGTCTTGACTCAACCAAACGGCAAGTGTACTGCTAAACGCAAGTTATACATCGTAAACATCTCATAAATTTTTTTGTTGCCTGCACGCAGATAATATCGCGGGCAGCATTGAGTCAGCGAGCTGCGAAGCCCTTGATAATGGCCTATATGGGCATTTTTCATCGCCAACTGCTAATGAAGCGCTTCACCTTCGACACGACACGAATCCGCACCGTCGCTTCGGACCAACAGGGAGTCACCGGACTTGAGACGGCGATCATCCTGATTGCCTTCGTAGTCGTCGCATCGGTATTCGCGTTCACGGTGCTGTCGTCAGGCATCTTCTCCGCCGAACGAGGTAAGGAGACCGTGTTCTCCAGCTTGCGCGAGGCTCGCGGTTCCGCCGCTATCAAGGGCAGCGTCGTCGCAAACGGACTGACCAGGGACACCTTGAGTCTCGCCAACAGTGCATGGACGGGCGAAACCAACGTTACCGCCACCGCCGACGCCACCGACAAGAAAGAGGGAACGGCGAGCGCCGATCTGTTGGTCGCTACTGCGTTTACGACCGGCCTCGCTGCCTCCGAGGATATTAGTTCGACAGACCTCACCGGCCAGACGCAGGTGCAATTCTGGGTAAAATCCTCAACGACTACCGTGGCCGGTCAGATAGAGTTGGTGCTGGATGAGACGGCTGGTTGTGGAAGTCCAGAGGCGCAGATGGACATGCCAGCCCTTACCGCTGGCACTTGGACCGATGTGACCCTCGCGATCTCGGATAGTGCAGGCAATGCCGTTTCCGACACCAACAAGGATGGCGTCCAGTGCGTCGGCATCGAGATCGAGGTTGATCTGAGCACGTTACAGAACGAAACAGTCAACTTGGACAGAGTGCTGGCGTCCGGCATGATCGAGTCTCTGGACGTCATCGTCACCAACTCCCTGGAAGGGGAGCCGATCGGCATCGTGGAACCCAGCGACGCCGACGATGACTCCGTGGCCGACTCCGACAGCCTGAACACATTCGTCATCAGTTACACCGATAAGGAGCAGGTTATCCGAGACCTATACTGGACGGGCCGGTTCGTCGGCACGAACGATAGCGACGAACTCCTGGAGCCGGGCGAGTCGTATGCCCTCACTATCCAGTTGGCTGCTCTTGCCGACAACACTCCGCTCATTGTCGACACCGATTTCACTCTCGAACTGAACGGAGAATTCGGCGCTGTCATGATCGTCACGCGCCGTACGCCGTCGGTCATCGACACCGTGATGAATCTGAATTAGCGGGATAACAACGTGACGATGAAGGGGATTACTCCGACTCCAGCAGGCGACTCCCCCAGCTTGCCGTATCGATAATCACGAGCTGTGCAACTTCGAGTGTACGGTGCATGTGGTGGATTTCGTTAGTTGGCATCGTGAGGACGACCTTGCTTGGCTAACTCCCAGAATCCACGCGGATTGATAATCACCGTGTCGGTGATAGACTCCTGCAACTCCAGCAGGTCTCGGTCTCCTGTAACCAGAACGTCGGCATCGCTGTTTAATGCGGCCGCCAATATCCAACGGTCGTCGGGATCGCGTATCTCGACTTCTGGTGCGCTATCCGGCGTTGGCTCGACATGAAAGCGTCGGAGAAACTTTTCTGCGTCGAGAACTTCCTGCTGCGGCATTTTGAATTTTTCGCTCAGTACGCGACGAAGCTCTTCGATCACGACTTCACTGGTGATGAACTTGTGCTCCGACGCAGCCAAGGGGAATATATCCGCGCCCAAACCGCGAGTCGTAAACGCGCTCACGAGGACGTTCGTGTCGCAAAAGACCCTCACGAAACGTCCTGGAACACGTCCTCATCCGTGAGGTAGCCGCGGGCCTCGGCAAACGGCATCAGGCGTTGTCGAAGACTCTCGAATTCGAGAATTGTAAGGTAACGACGCAGCGCGTCCCGAATGATCTCGCTCCGGTTCCTGCCGGACGTTCCGGCCACCTTATCGAGTTGGTCTTCCAGGTCGCTGTCGAGCCGTACCGTAATCGCCGTTTTCACCACGTCCACCTCTACTAAATCTGTATTACAACGTAACACGCTATGGAAGTACCCCCACCTCGTGAGTGGTCATGTGGGAGGCGTGACTTCACGTAATGCAGCCACCGCAGAGCATGACGTCACGTGAGGGTCAAGAGGAGCGATTGAGGTATTCTTGTGCGATACTGTGCCCATGAACGACCAACGACTGAGGCCAGTCCCCAACTTCGCTAATGAGGACGAGGAGCGCGAGTTTTAGGCGACTCACGATTCCACTGACTACGTCGATTGGGACAGGGCCGAGCGTGTGGAAATTTCGAACCTGAGCACTACGATGTCCGATACCGATCCCATCCTCGAAAAGATGCGCGAGATATGCCTCGCGTTGCCAGACACCAAGGAGACGCTCACTTGGGGACAGCCCCACTTCCGCGTCGGGGAAAAAATATTCACGGGATACGGCGACGAGAAGGGCGTGATGACCATCGGCTTCAAGCTGGAGATGGCCCACGCCGACGCGATCATCGGAGACCCGCGATTCTGGCGAGCGCCGTATGTCGGACGGCACGGCTGGGTATCGATGGACGCTTCCCAGATCGACGACTGGGATCTCGTCGAGGACCTGGTGCACGAGAGCTACCGACTCATAGCCGCGAAGCGTTCGGTCAAAAAGTTGGACGAGATGCTGGCTGAAAGGGACTGACCGCCCGAGCTAGTCGTGCCAAGGGAACGCATAGCTCGGCTGGTTGACGAAGCGTTTCATGCCCGCCTCGACGCGAATTGTCGTCGAAGGCGGCAGCTCGACCACGAAGTACTTGCCGTTCACCTGGACTGAGCGGTGGTGCTGTGGGCGCTCCTCCGAAATCCAGCCTATCGGGTTGAGGATAGAATTTTTGCCCTCACCCTCCTCAATGTACCGCACTTCGGTAAACGTGTGCTCTCCGAAAGCGCCCGCCTGCACGATCAGCTTCCGCATCTCGCTGGTGCTCAGGTTCACAAGCTGAATACCCACTCGGTCGTCACGAATCTCGTCGACAAGGGCGGCCACATCCTGGGGCACACCAGGTCGCTCGCGGTCAACGTCGAAATAGCGCGCTGTCGCCCGCAACAACCCGCCGTTGTACAGACTACGCGGTGCGCCGAGCATGACTTGCGTCAAGCCGACGGTGCGGATGGGATCGGCGTTCTCGCCGCCATAGTCCTTGCGGTCGGGGACGGTCGGGTTGTACGGCGGCCAGCGATTATCCTCGACGATGGTGTCGAAGTCGCGGTCGTCGTTACGGTAGGACTCCATCATCGCCTGCGCGAAGGCGTACTCGGCGCTCAGTATCTTCTCCGGCCAGTCGGGCAACTTGCCGTCGTAATACTGGAACCGTGCATACTCGAAATTCCCGCCACGGCGTCCGCCCTCTGGCCTGACCTCATTCCAGTCGCGGGACACGTCGCCGTCACGAATCTTGGCGATCAGATCGTAGTCATCCTTGGACAGCGACGCGTGATATACGTGGGCCATATCCATGACCTTCATCGGCTGGAACTCCTCCCAGCCGCGCTCTGTAATGCGGGTCGGCACCAGGAGTTGGCCGTTGTCGTCGGTCACGCCCATGTCCACAAGGAGCTTGACCTGCGAACGGATAAGGTCAAGGTAGCTGTAGTCGCCGGTGAGCATAAGAGCACACTCGGCGGCGACGGTCGCGGCGATGAAATTATGGTCCGCCGACCACCGGCTGTTCCAGCCATACAACCCGCCCCACCACTGCCCCTCGCGCTGCCCCCCGACCTCGCCCGTCGGCCCGACGTTGTCCGGCAGGATACCATCGTTTGAGCGCATACGCTCCATCCATGCGTCGGTGTAGTCGAGCACCCACTGCCGGTACTTTTCCTCGCCAGTGTACAGATAGGCGTGGGTCACGAGGCCCGTGGCGGCCAGGTTGTCGGCCACGTCGCCGTTGAGAATCACGTCGTCGAACAGGCGCACGATCTCGTCGCGACGCTGGTCGTCCTCGTACCAGTCCTCTTCGAGGTCCTTTACGACCGGGTAGAGGTTCGACCGCTGGGCAAACCCAGAGATGCCGATGCCGGTCAGCCGGTACCAGGGGTCGATCAGAGCCTTCACCCTGTTAACATCCATGTGCTGCAATGGCCCGACGCTGCTGTGGTACGGCGACCGGATGATTTTGTGTACGGGGTCGTAGTTAGGTGCGTTTGGATCGCCGCCCATGTACATCGCAGCAAATTTTGCCGTACGCAAAATATTCTCGGCGTTGGTCGGGTCGGCGACGCCCATATCGTAGAGGGCCATGTTGCCCTCGCCCATGTGGAACCAGTCGCACGGCCCGTTCTGGTTGTAATACTCGTTGTGAATCTGGCCTTCAAGGTTACGGTGCGGCGGCCCGACGGGGTTCGTATCGTCGAAGCGCTTTGTAGTCGCGTTCCATGCCCGCAGCGCCCATTTCCAAAGCCGCTCGTCGCCGCCCATCGAGTACAGCAGCCCCCAGTTATGGAATATTTCATATACGTCGTCCACGTCCTGGACGTAAAAGACGTTGCCATCCGGGTAACAGTATTTTTGTATAAACAGCTCTGCCGACTGTTCCATAAGACTGATGAGGTTCCGCTCCATGAGCGCCCAAGCGGGCGGCGGGGCTATTTTCGTAGCGCGGATGGTGGGGAGGTCGCAGATGTATGACTTCACAAAAAACTCCTATGGGCCGATGAATTCCCAGTAGCTCAAGAACCAGGTGAACGACACGAGCGATAGCGCGACGAGGGTGTAGTGCAGTCGTCCGAACCACGACCACCAGCGTTCTCGCCACGCCCGGTAGGCGAGGTAGACCACGAAGGCGGCGGCGATGGCGGTCAGGTAGGGGATGATGAAGAAGGGGCGTACCCACGAGTGGAAACCGAAGTTAAGGGTGATGTCCCCAGCCATGCTATAGTGCGCGACCCAATACCAGAATGCCCAGTTGACGACAGTCGCCAGTCCAGCGACCACACGTGCTCGACCAGCCCACGCGCTCGTGGAGCTAGGTGATTTCCTGACTGTGCTTACGACAAAGACAATAGGCCACGCGATAATCGTCGATAGGTAAAACAAAAAGAGTCCAGCAAGCTGATCGACAGGATCCGGCCCAGCCTTTGGTTCTGACCACCGCGAGAACCAGGTTCGCGGGCCTTTGTTCAGATAGATTCCGGTCGAGAACTCGATTGGGTCGTCGCTCATGAGGCATTCCATAATCGTCGCAATACCAGGATATTCCAGGAACTGTTCGACGATTCTGCGGCCACATGCCGTATCCACGCCAACCCCGTGACCGGCGTGGGGAACCACGACGTGTTGGCTGTTCGACAGCGTCTCGCCAGCCATCTCCGCGTAGTAGGGCGGTGTCGCCGGGTCGAACTCACCGGAGAGGAGGAGCGTCGGGATGTTACTCACGACTGGTTGGTCTTCGATCGGGTTGGGGCGAGCCCCCCACAACTCGCACAGTGACAGCGTGAACGGTCGACTTTCGGGGTCTACAAACCGGGGATGCGCTTCTCTGTCTGCAGTCACCTTTTCGGGATCGTTGAACGCGGTGTCGTCACTGCATAATACGGCATAGGTTGCCCCAAGGTTCTCCGAGGGGACCACACCGCTGAAACTGAAAGAGTTTGACCAACCATCGGCGATCTCCGGATCGCCTTTACGCAGTTGGTAGATGAGAAACGGTACGTACGGTATCCATTGCTCGTTGTGAAGAGAAGACACAACCAAATTCATCACGTTGTACCCGTCGAGTGGTTCAGGCGACAGCTCGTTTCCCTCGTCGTCATAGTCCTTGACGGTGACTGGGTCTGCGTCGAATCTGTCCATCGTCTCGTAGAACACGTCTTCGAGATTCGGGAACGTGGTGTCACACGTGTCGTCCGACTTGCACGCGTCGAAGAGCGCCCGAAGACTCGTTGCGATATCGAAGTATTCGGACTCCAACAGACCCGGTTGGAGAGGCAGGACTCCGTCGAGAATGACGCTTCGAATGTTGTCTGGATGGTCTCGCATTACCGTCAGGGCTAACTGCGAACCGTATGACGACCGTAAAGATTCCATTGCTCGTAACCCATGGCCGCCGCCACTTCAGCCACGTCGGTGGCAGCATTAGCTGTCGTATAGGCATTAACGTCTATACCGTCCTCGACAAACCCGTCTCGGCAGCCCAGTGCGGCCTCGATTTGGGAAGCCAACTTTTCGTAGGGGTCAAGCAGTTCCTCACGGATTGTTGAGAACCTGTCCGAAGTGTCGGGGCATTCAAGGTGTGGCTGCGAGAATCCCATCCCTCTTTGGTCTATGAGAATGAGGTCTCGCTCACGCCAAAGGAATTCTGCATCGTCAAGCCAACGTTGTATGAATTCGACAGAACCGGCGCCTGGGCCGCCTTGGAGGTAGATCACAGGATCGTTGGGCAGGTCGTTGCTATTGCTTGTCCGGTGACCGCGAATTGTAGCAACTGCCAGTTTGATCGTCGGGCCATCGGGGTTGGAGCGGTCCTCAAGAACGGTTACCTTTCCGCACTCGACGAACCCTCCGGACGGACGATAAAACTCTATTGGACAGGGCCCATGTCGATATCGAGGCAGCGCTTGTTGTTCTTGAGGAGTCTCGGGGTTGTCTGCAGAGGCTATGCCGCTGGCGAGCAGCGCGATCACCAACGCGACTCCTGTCGCGAATAGCAGATGATGAGTTGAGAGCAACAAACGCAGCCGGTAGGTCATTGGTATTGTCTTCATCGGCCCGATGAGCGTGCCGCCATTATACGCGCAGCGCGGTAAACGACAATTGTCCTAACCGACCCTGCTATGATGCTAGGCGACCGCCGATTCATGTAGGAGGGCAACATGCAGACCATCGAGAGCAAGCCGGACAAGTGGCAGTACGTCATCGGGCCGTACAGCAAGCCTATTGCCACTGTGCAGCCGGGCGAAGTCTTCACGATAGAGACCGCGGACGCCTTCGGCAACACCGTCGATTCGGCGGATGTCGACTTGAGCGAGGTGCTGGACCCGGAGTACTCCAACCCTACGACCGGCCCGATCTACGTCGAGGGCGCGGAGCCGGGTGACACGCTAGCCGTCACTATCCACCACATCGAGCCGACGCGCGACTACGGTGTCAGCGTCAGCGGCGGTGAGTTCGGCGGTCTCTGCCCCACGCCCATGACCCGCATGCTGAATCCCCCGCTTCCCACAGTGACGATGTTGCATCCCATCCGTGACGGCATGGTCACTTTCAGCGACCACTTGCCCATCGCGCCGATTCCGTTAGAGCCTTTCTATGGCACCATCGGTACGTCCCGACGTCTGGATGCGATCACCACCGAGGCTCCCGGCTCTCACGGTGGCAATATGGACGTGCCGGACGTTGGCATCGGCTCCACTCTGTACCTGCCCGTCAAGGTTCCAGGTGCACTGTTGTTTGTTGGGGATGGTCATGCTGCTCAGGGTGATGGGGAGGTGTGCGGCTCCGCAGTCGAGATACCCACGCGAGGTACATTGAGTGTCGACCTGATCAAAGGGCAGTCCATCGACACACCCAGGCTGGAAACCGACGACTTTTTGATGACCGTTGGCAACGCCCGCCCGATGGAGGACGCTGCGCGCATCGCCTACTACGAGCTCGTGATGTGGCTGGAGGCCGACTATGGCATCGACCGTATGACGGGGTATCGCTTGTGCTCCTTCGTCGGACAGGTCAGATTGGGCAACATGGTTGACCCACTCTACTCGGTCGGGGCGAAATTTCCGAAGAAGTACCTGCCGGGGACGTAACTCTGGTGAACGAAATGATACATATCCGCGACGAGGCTCAAGCAGACGCTCCGCATATACAAAACATCCACGAGCGGGCGTTCGGTGGGCAGTACGAGTCACGTCTGGTCGATATGCTCCGCGAAGCAGGACACATCGTCCTGTCGATCGTCGCGAGCGTGGGTGACGAAATCGTCGGAAACGTCATCCTTTCGCCCGCGACGATCGAGCCAAGAGTACAACATTCCCGATGGCTTGGACTAGGGCCCATCGGCGTGCTGCCGGAGCATCAGGGGCGTGGCATCGGGTCACTCCTCGTAAAGACTGGACTTGAGCGGTGCCAGTCTATGGGCTACGACGGCGTCATCTTGCTGGGTTCGCCAGCGTATTACTCACGGTTCGGGTTCGTCCGGGCAAGCAAACAAGGACTGACCAGCGAATATGGAGATGGCCCGGCGTTTCAAGTTATTGAGCTTCGGGAAGATGCGTTGGCGGAGGCCGAGGGAAAGATGGTCTACTCGCCTGAATTCAAAGACGCAGAAACAGAACGCTGATCGGTAACGAAGCGGAACTCTATTCGACGATGCGCCAGTCGTAGACGGGATCACCGCGCATTGATAGACTCGTGCGATGAGTGTTCTTGCAGCGAAACTGAAGGCTCATCTGGAAATCTCCTGGGGGTTGTGGCTTGCCGTCTTGACCTCACTGTTGGCGGCAGTCGCCGTGATTGTGCGCGCCTACATCGACCCGGACGGCTATCTTTCCCCCGACTCGTTCGCCTATCTACGTCAGGCAACGTTCTTCATTGAGGGCCGAGGCTTCGAGTCTGACCTCACCGCGCGACTCGTTCCCCGATTCTTCGCCACATGGCCGCTTGGATATCCTGCGCTCATCGCTGCTGTGGGATGGGTACTTCGCCTGGACCCGTGGTGGGCGAGCAAGGTACTCAACGGAGTTCTGCTCGTCAGCGTTCCGTTCATCCTCAGGCCAATGTTCGGGCGCAGTGTCTGGATACCGATACTCGTCTTGCTTTCCGGTGGAGTCATCGGCATTTTTTCGTATACATGGTCCGAAGGGCCGTTCCTCGTAGGGGAACTGCTTTTCGTCTATGCACTGATCAGATTTGCGAAGAAGGGCGACATTCTAAGCGTGCTGCTCCTGACGCTTGCCGCTGTCTCGCTATTCCTCCTTCGATACATAGGGGCGTTTGCTGTGGGCGTTCTGGCTTTCGATGCAGTGATTATGTTGTTGCGAAGAGATTACCGCAGGTCATTAACACTCATTGCCGTCGCGGCCGTGGTCGGAGCGATCATGCTCGGCTACCTGTACAACAATCAGCGCCTGAACGGACACTACGTTGGGTACTCTCGTGTAGCACCGGACGAGATGCGGTGGGAGCTGACGGTTAACCTCTTTGAGGCCCAGACGACCGAGCTCAACTTCGTTTTCGATAGTTGGCCGAGAAGGATTGGTGGCGCTCCCTTCGTTCTCATCCTCGCGACGACATTCGCCCTTATTGGCATGACGGTCGTTGGGCTGGCCGACCGATCCACCAATCGAGGTCCGCCCAGCCTGGCGCAGCCGGAATATCTGAAGACGGGGATCTACTACTTTCTGTTGGTCGGTGCAGCCTATTGGGCAGCGATCGTGCTGATGCGTTTCACCTCCGATTTCGACCTGTTTAGTCCTCGAATTGTGACTACCAGTCGTCTTCTTGCACCGTCGACGTTGCCTCTGTTTTTCGGGGTGACCGCTCTGGTGCTGTCATACCGCAGAGCCTGGCTGCCCGGTGCTATCTACCTACTCGTCCTGCTTGCAGTGTCATCGGCCGCGTTCAACGTCGTGCATACCCCACTTGAGGAATTCCGACGGACCGGTGGTGAGACGTTTGTGGGGACTCGCCGCGCCGCCCTCGACACCTATCTGGACCTTCCTGTTGGTAGTCTCTTGATCTGTGGGAACGAGCATCTGAGATACACCCGCCCCGATTTGAGGCTTGTCACAGAACGAAGCTGTAGGGTAAACGGGCTTGGGACGATGGTCGAGCGCTATGGCACTCTGCACGATGGGCCCTCCTATGTAATGGTCCGTGACGAATTGACGCCGATCGTTGAGACTATCCCGCGGACACCGATACCGGTCTCACCTGCCGACGACGCTATCGTCGAGTCGCTGACGCCGATTTTCGAATGGGGACCGTTCAGGCACGGGGGAGACGGCGACACGCAGGCGGGGTACCAGCTTCGCGTACGGGCTGACGACGAACGAGACCGCATCGTGTACGACACCGGGTTCGTAGACGACAGCTCGGCAACCAGCCATCCGTATGAGGCCGGTGCATACGACGAGATCGATGATGTCACCGGCATGCAGCGCTACAGCATGCCGCTTAAGCCGGGCGGACACTACCACTGGCACCTGCGGGTTCAGGACAGTACCGGTGTGTGGAGTGCATGGAGCGCCAACTCAGCAGGCAAGTTCCAGGACTTCGTCGTCGCGGAGGCAGCGAAGTAACTCGCTTGTAGACAGGACTCTATCGCCCCATCTGGCCCTTAGCCGCCCAATCCTTTCGTGTCTCGGCGAGATCGCGCGCCCTTGCCTCTTGCCGCTCCACGTCAGTCTTGGCGAGCGCCGAGTAGAAGATCGAGCCGAGGCCCCAGCGCTCGCGGTCGCTGGGATTGGGGTCGGCGCGGTGCACCATGCTCCAGTGATGAACAAGGATGTCGCCGGGTGATGCGCTGACGGGCACCTCTGCAGCGAAGTCGGCGTCACTGTAGTCGGTGACGCCCTGTGAGAAGCCGAATATCTCAGTGTGGCCGTGAGGTCGGACAGGCTTTTTGTGAGTTCCTGAAAGGTATCGTAGGCAGCCATTCCCTTCATCGACCTCATCTAGGGCAAGCCACATCGTCAGCGCCTTGTTGGGTGTTAGCGGAATGTAGTAAGCGTCCTGGTGAGCAGGTGTCTCAGCACCAACGCGAGCGGGCTTGTTAAACAACTGGCAATACTGCGGGACGACTTCGCCATCGAGCAATAGCTCTGCCAAAGCTGTGAATTTTCCCGTGTGGATGAGGTCGCTAAAGTAATCGTCGTACTTGGAGATGTGTCCCAGGCGCTTGAGCGTTTCAGGCTTGCCCTTAACGTCATACATGACCTCGTACTCCGGGACCGTCGGCAGTACGTCCCGTATATAGCGTTCAATCTCCTTGCGGAGGGCCTCCACCTCGTCGCCGTCCATGAACCCGCGCACGACGACCCAGCCTTTATCGTCCCAGTCCTTCTTAATCTGAGCCCCGTTATCCTGCCAGGTCATACCGTGGCCTCCCTGTTTTCCGTGTGATCGGCACCATTAGGCGCGAAACACTACACAAAATCACCTTCCGAGGGCCTTGGCAAGCTGTGCACCATGCTCCTTCATGAAGTCGTAGATGATGTTCATGTCGGTGCCAACAGAGAAGTCGATGACGCCCATGTCCATATACTTCTTCGAGTCTTCCCAGGAGTTGATCTCGATTCGTGGCCGAATGCCCTTCTTGATGCAGGTCTCGATAGTGAACTTCTGGGCCTCCAAGACCTCCGGGTGCTCGTAGTCGCCGGCTCGCCCGATGCTCATGGAGTAGTCGCCGGGGCCGAACTGCACCATGTCGATGCCAGGCACGCTGAGGATATTTTCGAGGTCCTCAACCGCCTCTCGCTTCTCGACCATTATGGCGATGACCGCCTCCTCCGCTGCTTTCACCCAGTGGCCCAGCGTCACATCAGGGAACACATAGCCCATGTCGCGACTGCTTGTCACGCCAGCTATACCGCCCGCTGTCGGTGTCTCCGGTCGTACTGCCCGCACTGCCTCAGTTGCGTCGGCCACCGTGCGGATATCGGCGAACAAAAGGTTCTGGAATCCAGAGCCTGTCGCCTTCTCGGCTAGATAGGTGCGTGGCTCCTGGTCGATCTTAATCATCGAACTCATGTGGTCGAACAACTCGACCGCCCTCGCAAAATTGTCGAGCGCGAACAGGTCGTAGGGCCCGTACTGGCTCGTAAACTCAACGTAATCGATGGTCCCGGCATACCCAATGATCTCGGCCATACCTGGCCAGACGTTGGCGGTGTGAGTTCCGATGGTCGGCTTGCCCGCCTTAATCAAGTCGCGCAGAACGTTGTTCTTCTTCAATGTCGTCTCCTAGAGTTATTTGATGGTTCGAGAATGGTATCGCAAACGAAAGGGCTTGGGTACTCAAATAGACTAATCTGCCAGCACGCTGCGGGAGATAATCATGCGCTGCACTTCCGACGTGCCCTCGTATATCTCGGTGATCTTCGCGTCACGATACAGCCGCTCAACCGTTGTTGGTGAAAAATATCCGACGCCGCCGTGTATCTGCACCGCCTTGTCCGCCGTCTCGACCGCCACTCGAGACGCGAACAGCTTCGCCATCGACGCCTCCGTGACAAAGGGCATCCCCTGATCCCGGAGTGTGGCGGCCTGCAGCACCAGCAGGCGCGCCGCCTCGACCTCAGTCGCCATGTCCGCGATCATCCACTGGATGCCCTGGTGATCGGCAAGGTGCTTTCCGAAGGCCTCCCGCTGCTTGGCGTATTTGACGGCTTCCTCGTACGCCGCCTGAGCGATACCTACTGCCTGGGCTGCGATGCCGATACGGCTGGCGTTCAGCACGTCCATTGTCAGCTTGAAACCCTCGTACTCATCGCCCATGCGGTTGGCAATAGGCACGCGGCAGTTGTCGAAAAACACCTCGCAGGTGGACGAGGCACGAATGCCCATTTTGCCGTGCATCGGGGTGATCGTGAGTCCGGGCGTGTCGCCATCCACGATGAGCGCGACAAACGCCTTCGACCTCAGACTCAAATCCAGCGACGCTAGGACGACGAGCACACCCGCCTCCGCTGCATTAGTAATGAATATCTTGGAGCCGTTCAGCACGTAATCGTCGCCGTCGCGCGTCGCGGTGGTTTGAATACCCGCAGCATCACTACCGGCACCAGGCTCCGTCAGTGCAAACGCAGCGATAGTGTCCGCGGTAACCATCCCCGGCAGATATTTTTGCTTATGTTCATCCGACCCAAACATATTGATGTAGTGAGCAGCCAGAGACTGATGAGCGACGTACACGGTGCTGGTCCCGGCGCACCCTCTCGCCAACTCCTCGACGACGATCGCCCCCTGCCGGGCGGTGCCCCCGCTGCCGCCATATGCCTCGTCGATACCGAGCCCGAACAGTCCCAAACCAGCAATACCCGCGACATTATCCGCCGGAAATTCTCCACTCTGGTCGTAAGCGGCAGCCCTCGGTGCGAGTACTTTGTCGGCGAAGTCCCGCACAGTGGACTGGAGAATCTTTTCTTCTTCCGTCAGGAGCAGATCAGTCATGTGTATCTCCACCTCGCTGGTGTATCGGGCGCAGTATGACGCAGAAAAACTTACGCGCGCAACCCTTGACACTCGCGTTTACAGGTGTATACAGTTAAAGGACGATGCAGATTCGCAACAGCTACGCCTATTATTGGTACTACTTTACCGGCCCAACGGCTGCCGGAGAAGTCCAGGTGCGCGGGAAGTAGCGGCGAGCATCCCCAGTGTAGACACCGAGACCTCAACCGGCAGCGGTTGGGGTCTTTTTAATGTTTGAAGGAGTACGGGCAATGCCAGATACAAATACAAGGGACGTTAACGTGCTGAAGACAGAGCAACTCATATCACCGGCCGACCTCGTGGCGATGCTGCCCGTGACGCCCGAGGCCGAGCAGACCGTGGTGCAGGGACGTCGAGACATCCAGGCGATCCTCCACGGCGAGGACTCGCGCTTCCTCGTCATCGCGGGCCCATGCTCCATACACGACGAAAAGGCGGCGCGTGAGTACGCGCGAAACCTGGCCGAGATTTCAGAAAAGGTCAGCGACCGTATGGTCATCGTCATGCGCGTCTACTTCGAGAAGCCCCGTACCACGGTCGGTTGGAAGGGCCTCCTGTACGACCCGCATCTGAACGACACCTTCGACATCGGCACCGGCCTGAAAATGGGCAGAAAGCTCCTGCTCGACGTTGCAGAGATGGGCCTGCCCACCGCGACCGAATTTCTCGACCCCATTGTGCCTCAGTATCTTGCCGACCTCATTAGCTGGGTCGCCATCGGCGCTCGCACGACGGAGAGCCAGACCCACCGGCAGATGGCGAGCGGCCTGAGCATGCCTGTCGGCTTCAAGAACGGGACCAACGGCAGCACGAAGATCTCCGTCGACGCGATGGTATCGGCGCGAGCGCCGCACGGTTTTCTCGGCATCGACCAGGCGGGACGAACGTCGGTCGTCCATACGGCGGGCAATCAATACGGCCACCTCGTCTTGCGTGGCGCTAACGACGGCCCCAACTTCGATGCGGGGTCGGTCGCAACGGCGCAGCAAGAGCTCGAAGAAGGAGGGGTGCCATCCCAACTCCTCATCGACTGTAGCCACGGCAACTGCAACAAGGACCACACGAAGATGCACGTGGCCTTCGAAAGCGTCATCGAGCAGCGGGTCCGTGGGAATATCGGCATCATCGGCGCGATGCTGGAAAGCAACATCAATCCCGGCAGCCAGAAGATCAATGGCGACCCTTCCAAGATGGAGTACGGCGTCTCGATCACCGACGAGTGCATCGGCTGGGAAGAGACCGCAAGGTTGCTGAACTGGGCGTACGACCGGCTGGGTTAGAACGTCATGGACCTGTGATACACTCCCACGACCCAAAATGATCGACAACCCGACACAACCAGAGACCGAGCCAAGCAGGCAATCGAGTCGCCTTCCATGGGGCATCTCCGACGCCATGTTTGGCTTCGTGCTCGTTGCGGCGGGCAGTCTCGTTGCGTTGGGACTTTTAAGTATTCTAAGAAACGATTCTGCGAACGAACCTGGCCCCATCACCATCGTAGCCATGTCCTCTCTCCAGGTGCTCATGCTGGCCGCCGTGTGGCTGCTCGCCATCAAGAGACGTGGCGCATCCTGGAGCATTTTAGGTATACGACGAGCCGGGCTGCGCTGGCCCATCATTGGGGCTTGGGCGGCTCTGGGACTGGTACTGAGCTTGGTCGCCGGTGCTGTCTACTCGGGAATCGTGACAGTGCTGGGCATCGAGTCGCTCGAACCGCCGCCGGTCCCGGAAAGCGTGTTGGGCGAAGGCCCGATACGACTGCTGACGGTCGGCATCCTCATCGCTCTAGGCCCCTTTGCCGAGGAGGTCTTTTTTAGAGGATTTCTTTTGATGTCATTCGTCCAGGGAATCGGCGTCGTGCCGGGAGTCATCATAGCGTCTGGCATCTTTGCCATCAGCCACCCCAACATCGCAGTTATTTTGCCCGTATTCGCCAGCGGCGTAATCTTGTCATGGCTCTATCTGAAAACACGCTCCATCTGGCCGCCGTTCCTGGCTCACATGGGCCAAAACTACCTGGCAGTGACTTTCGCATCATGACCGTCTCGAACAGGCTCGACCAGACACTTGCCAAAGCCCGCGCCGACGGGAAGTCCGTACTGTCGCCTTACATGACCGTTGGGTTCCCGGACTTCGAAACATCCATCGACATCGCTGAGGCCATCCTCCGAAACGGCGGCGACCTCATGGAGATCGGTGTGCCTTTCAGCGATCCGCTGGCCGACGGCCCGACCGTGCAGCGGACGAGCTTTCAAGCCCTCCAGAACGGAATCACCGTGAGGAAGTGTCTGGACGCCATCCGGCAGCTGCGGTCGAGAGGCATCGACTCGCCTCTGATGATGATGGGCTACTACAACCCCTTCTTCCACTACGGTATTGAAGACTTCGTGCGAGACGCCGCCACCGCTGGCGTCGATGGTCTGATCGTCCCCGACCTTCCGCCTGAAGAGTCCGAAGAGTTCGAGGCGCTTTGCGAGGCAAACAACATCCACCAGATACAATTCGTCGCGCTCACGACGACCGACGAGCGCATCGAGTACATCGCGAAGCACGCCAGCGGGTTTATTTACTGTGTCGCGGTGCTCGGTGTCACGGGCGCTCGTAGGGACATGCGCGCCGACATATCCGGGCTGGTGAAACGCGTGAAAAAGCATACCGACGTACCGGTTATCCAGGGCTTCGGCGTCTCGACCAAGGAGCACGTTGACGCAATTGCCGCCTACGCCGACGGCGCAATCGTAGCTAGCGCCATGTTCGATGCAATCGAAAACGCCCCAGACGACGAGAAAGTGCAAGCAGCTGTGGATTTTGTAAAAGGACTCAAAGGAGGGTAACCCTCACCTCAGTCCTCTCCCTCAGGGAGAGGAGGCAAGAGTACAGATACTAACGAAACTGTCCGTTCTCTCTCCCTTAGGGAGAGAGTCAGGGTGAGGGCCAGAAATGGCAAAAATACGAGGATTACGCGGCGCAACCGTCCCCGACGACAACACCAAAGAGGCGATCCTTGAGGCCACGACCGAGTTGCTGAAGACTATGGTCGACTCGAACGACGTGGTCGTCGACGACATCGCAGCGGCGTACTTCACGACAACCGCTGACATCAACGCCGAGTTTCCGGCGGCTGCGGCGCGGCAGCTTGGTTGGCAGTACGTCGCCCTCCTCTGCGCCCACGAGATGAAGGTGCCCAACGCAATGCAGGGGGTGATCCGCATCATGCTCCTGGTGAACACCGGCAAGGCAGCCTCAGATCTCAAGTTCCAGTACCTCCGGGGCACCGACGCCCTGCGGAAACGAGTGACCGACGAGTAGGTGTCAGGTTTCGGCTCTGACCGACACCTAGCATCTGACACCCGAAAACCCCGGCGGAGTGAAGGCAGAGAAGGAAACGCCATGCGAGATTGGGATTTTCAAAAACTATTTGATCGAGGGATGATTGAAGACGCCCTTGTGCGTGATGAGTTGTTCGAGGATATTTCCAAGGGCAAGAGTCTCACGATCTACCAGGGTTTCGACCCGACCAGTCCTAATCTTCACATGGGCCATCTGGTCGGGCTGCGTGTGCTCCGTTGGTTCCAGCTTCATGGACACCGAGTCATCCTGTTGATCGGCGATTTTACCGCCCGTATCGGCGACCCGTCTGATCGGCCCGAAGCCCGCAAGCGACTCACACATAAAGAGGTACTGGAAAACGCGGCAATATACCGTGAGCAATTTTCCCGCACGTTCGATTTCGATGGTGACAATCCCGTGGAGGTCCAGTTCAACGGACGCTGGCTCGACACGATCACGTTGACCGAGTTCATCGAGATTATGGATAAGTTCACTGTTCAACAACTGCTCGAACGTAGCATGTTCCAGGTGCGAATGAAGAATAACGAGGCACTCTACCTCAACGAGATGATCTACCCCGTGCTACAAGGCTACGACTCGGTTATGACCGAAGTGGACGCCGAACTCGGGGGGTCGGACCAACTGTTCAACATGATGCGGGGACGTGACCTATCCCGCGCGTATCTGGGCAAAACCAAGCATGTCCTCACGACACCGCTCATCAACGGCCTTGACGGACGGAAGATGAGCAAGACATACGGCAACACAGTCGATCTCACAGAAGACCCCGTGCCCATGTTTTTCAAGCTGACGCTGGTACAAGACGCAGCGCTGCCCTCGTTCATGCGCCTTCTGACCGACCGCACCGACGACGAAATTGCCGCTGTCGAGGAGCGCGCGAAGTCCGAGCACAACATGATCGACGCTCGGCAGCAGTTCGCCCACGACATTGTGACAATGCTGTATGACGCGAACGCCGCAGATGAGGCTCAGCAAGAATTCGAGCGCGTTGTCAGCGAAGGTGAGCTTCCATCCGACATCCCCGACATCAGCGTGACGTCAGATATTGTCCGAGACGGGGAGGTTAGTCTTGTCGATCTGCTCGCCGTAAGCGACCTGATTCAGAGTAAGGGCGATGCTCGCAGACTTGTGCAACAGGGCGGCATCCGCGTCAACGGAGAAGCAATCACCGACCCACGCGCTTCGATTCCAGCCACACGGCTAGCCGGTGCATTGGTCAAGATTGGCAAGCGAGGCTACGTGCGAGTCAGGATGGGATAAAACTACCGCAGCCGCAGCATCACCCGTCGTGTGGCGTCCACGAGTTCGTCGACCTCGGCCTCGGTCGTGAGAGCACTGAGGCAACCCGCAGCTTTCGTTTGCATGAGAATGCCCTCATTGAGTAGGCCGGTAAAAAGCTTCTTCTGCATCGCCTGATCGCCACGGAGCACCGAGCGGTAGTTGGTGATCTCCTCGCCGGTGAAGTGAATGCCAAACAACGAACCGATTCCCGTCACCTGTGCCTCGACATCGAGTTCGTCGAAGACTGCTCGCAGCTTGGCCCTTAGCACGTCGCCAAGAGCGTTCATCCGTTCGTAGACCTCCGGCGTCATCTGCGCCAAAGTCGCAAGACCTGCGACCATCGTCATCGGGTTGGCGTTGAACGTGCCTGCGTGCGAGACGATAGGCCCTTCGGTCGGGTCGAACAAGTCCATCAAGTCGGTGCGTCCACCCCATGCGCCGACGGGCATACCGCCGCCAATCACCTTGCCGAAGGTCGTCATGTCGGGGATCACGCCGAAGTGCTCCTGGGCACCGCCGGACGCCAGCCGGAAGCTCTGTACCTCGTCGAATATAAGCACCATACCAAGCTCATTCGTCAGGTCGCGCATCTTTTGTAGATATTTTTTCTCCGCAGGCAGATAGCCGAAATTGGACAGCACCGGCTCCATGATGACGCATGACACATCGTCCGCGTGCTCGCGCAAGATCCGCTCCGTGGACTCGATGTCGTTGTAGTGCAGGGCGATCACGTCCTCGACAACGCTAGGCGGCTGGCCCGGCCACTCGGCGACGGCCGTGGGCTCCACAGGGTCGAGCTTGTCGAGCGGCGTATACACACTGACTGACACGTACTCGTGGTTGCCGTGGTAGCCGCCCTCGATCTTAGCGATCTTGTGCTTGCCGGTATAAGCGCGGGCTGCACGGATCGCGTTCAACGTTCCCTCAGTGCCCGAATTGGTGAAGCGCACCTTCTCGACCGATGGGACTCGCTCGCATAGCATCTTCGCAAGTTGCACCTGCGACTCGTGCGGCGTGCTGTAGCTAATGCCGTTTGACGCCTGTTTTTGAACAGCCCCGACGACCTGCTCGTTGGCATGACCAAGAACGTAAGTCGTCGCGTTGAGCATGAAATCGAGGTAGCGATTACCATCCACGTCGGTGATGTGGTGCCCGTCGGTTCGCTCGACGAAGAACGGGTACGGCGCAAAATACGCCGTGCCCCGGGAACTCCCGCCTGGCAGATATTTTTCAGCCTCCGACTGGAGTTTCTTAGAAAGCGGCGTCGAGGCGGCGTATTTTTCGATTTCGGAGGTTCTTTTTCCCCTATCCATTACGACGCACCGTTTCGGCTACCGCAGCCAGGTACTCTCGAATCGCATCCTGGATATTTTCAAGGGCCGCTTCTTCCGTTTCGCCTTGTGACCAGCATCCTGGGAGTCCGGGGCAGGAGACGCTGTAACCCTCGTCGGAATGTTCGAGAGCGATCTTGTACTTCATAAAAGTCTCCTCACTCCGCCTGAAACGTTCCGTTAGCTTCTTTCTTGCGGCGCAGACCCGCCAGTACTTCGTTCAGGCTACCGGAGCGGAAGCCGTCGAGGTCGAGAGTGACGTAGGAATAGCCAATTTCCCGGAATTTCTTGGAAATGTCCTGGCGCGTTCGGTCGTCGAGCACTATAGAAAAATCGTCGGGGCCGATCTCAATGCGGGCGACTTCGTCGTGATGTCGGACACGAAGCTGCTCGATGCCGAGACCGCGAAGGTATTTTTCCGCTTCAGCGATACGAGTCAGCGCCTCGACCGTGACGGGCGTGCCGTAGGGTATCCGTGACGACAGACAAGCCTGCGCGGGCTTGTCCCAGGTCGACAGGTTCATGTCACGAGAAAGCTCGCGAATCTCGGTCTTGGTCAGTCCCACCTCGACTAAAGGACTCCGCACACCTCGGTTTCGCGCCGAGTTCATGCCCGGACGAAAGTCGCCGGAGTCGTCGAGGTTGTGTGCGTTGATAATCTGCGAGTGCTCGGCCTCCGGCAGAGCAGAGAGGTGTTCGTACAACTCTTCTTTGCAGAAGAAACAGCGGTTGGGGTCGTTGGCCTGATAGTCTGCGCGCTCGACCTCGTTCGTCTCGACGACCCGGTGGTTGAGGCCCAAATCACTGGCGACTCGAATAGCGTCGTCGAGTTCGGACGACGCAAGGCTTGGAGAATGGGCCGTGACCGCCAGCGATCTCGCTCCCAGCAAGTCATTGGCGACGGCAGCAAGGAAGGTGCTGTCGGTTCCGCCAGAGTACGCGACGACGACCGAACCCATGTCGGCGAGCGCCGCCTTGAGGGCCTCCATCTTCTGATATACCGTTGTTGCTGCCTCAGCTACCATGTTATCAACCATACTACCACGAAGGATTTTGTGAAATGACCCTCGCCGACCGCAAGCCGGCCCAACGACGCGACGATATTCCTGCCGACGTTTTACAGGCTCTTAGTGAGGGACGCATCGAGTCAATATCGCTCGCGGAGTGGTACGCCATCGACTACCGCGTTCTGCTGCAAACCGTACTACCACAGGTCGGACTCGCCGAGGATGTTGAGAAGGCAGACGCCCTATACAAAAAATTTGCGGATGAGAAGGGGATTACGCGGATCAAGTCGGTTGGCCGCCTGCTGCACGGTCTCACAAAGAACCGACCCGACCGCGACGAAATTCTCGACAAGCTGGCCGCTCACACGTCAGATGCTGTACGAGCATGGGCGGCCTGGATTATCGCGGCGGACGACGACTTATCTCTTGACAAGCGGCTAGAAACGGCAAAGCGCTTCGCCACCGACCGCGCGATTTCGGTGCGAGAGAACGCCTGGGACTCTTTTCGACGCCACGTCATCGCAGATCTCGACCGCGGACTTCAGCTTCTGGAACCCTGGGTTCACGACGAGGACAAGAACATTCGTCGGTGTGCCGTGGAAGGGACACGGCCCCGTGGGGTGACGACGGTACACATCGTCGCATTGAAGAAGGATCCAGAACTCGCGCTGCGCCTGATCGAACCCGTGCGTTCCGACCCGAGCCGCTACGTGCAGAATGCCGTCGCTAACTGGCTGAACGACGCGAGCAAAGACGCGCCAGAGTGGGTCGTCGACTTGACTGATCAGTGGAGTGAGGAGTCCCCAACAAAGGAGACCAGCTATATCGTTAACCGTGCGCTGCGAACGCTACGAAAGAAGGGGCGAGCATAGTATCGCGAAACCCCCTCTCTAACTCTCCCCCGAAATGGGGGAGAGGACAAGATGGGAATTCAGAAGCTGTGGGTCAGCATCCGAAGGCGGTCGCCCTCGGTCCAGAAGGGCTCCATCTTCGCGAGGAAATCTTCGAAGGTTTCGGCGGCCGTCGAGTTGGTAGTGTCCAGGACGATCTTGTTGTGGATGGTCGAGCGTGCGAACTCTTCATCGAAGCGCTGAATCACATGCTCGATATCCTCGTCTCGTACCAGACTGTCATCGTGAGGTGAATCCTTCATGCGCTGACGGACGACCTCAGCGGATGCCCTCACCAGCACCAACACCGTCTCAGGAGCATATTTCAAAAAATTCTGTTCGATTATCTGTGCTTCGACTCGGCGATCGCCCGGCTCACCGGGGCCGCCATAACCGGAGTACAGCGGAGCGTATATAAGTTCGTCGAAGTGATGCCCCGAGAACATTCCGCCGATCACAGTTGAGTGGTCAGTCTGTGACGGCGTGTGATAGTAAAGCGCGTATCGAGTGAAGACCTCTTTCACCTTGGGCGACATGCTCAGCACTTGCTGCTTCTCTTGGTCCGTCAGGAGCGTGCCGGGCGTCTCAATGGGCGGGTGGCCGGAAACGTGCGGAATCTTGAAGTGGTCGTGAATAATCGTCGTCTGCCCCATCGACTCGTTCAACCAGGCCTGGAACTGCTCCATGAGAGTCGATGTTCCAACGTATTCGCAGCCAATCGCGATAATTTTCATCTTTTACCCTTCTCGAATCTCGTAGGGGTCGTACCCCAGTGCCGACCCTAGGGCGGGGGCTTTCACCCTCACCCCAACCTTCTCCCTCAAGGGGCGAGGGGGCAAAACATCTGCTAGCTCGCCTTATTCAAAAGAATTCGCCGGCGGTCTTCGATGGTTAGGTGCGGCTGGATGGC
>Ga0114996_10000068_pt1 | contig 132261 bp, 128 predicted proteins | sample ArcticOcean_MG_C_4_FD_87039 | JGI IMG/M metagenome (GOLD analysis project Ga0114996, IMG submission 87039) | Marine microbial communities from western Arctic Ocean - ArcticOcean_MG_CB4_134 | ecosystem: Environmental > Aquatic > Marine > Oceanic | place: Arctic Ocean: Canada Basin | collected...
CTGCAAGTCTGGAAAACCGATTGCCCAGAGCTCGCCATGGGACACAATGATTTGTTTGTCGATGCGGCGGGATCTTCCGGCGGTTGGGGTGACCCTCTAGAGCGTGATCCTAATGCTGTCATAGCGGATCTCAATAGTGGGACATGCCCCGACTACGATTTCGTCAACGAAATGCACGGGGTCGTCGCGACTCAAGATGAGGGTGGCAATTGGGTCTTAGATAGCACTGCAACTAGCGCGAAACGCACCGCACTGCGTCAAGCCAGATTAGATAACTCTGTCGACGTCAAGGACTGGTGGAAAGAAGAGAGAGAAATTGTTCAAAACGCAGCTTTTTTTCCAGAAGTTGGATTGATGTATAACGAAAGTCTTTCGTTTGACAAATTCCGAAACGAGTTCACCTCGTTCTGGAATCTGCCTCGCGAATTTAATGTTCTAGAAGGATAGAGCCATGAGTGATGATATTTCTATCAGTAAAGGGATTATTGAACAACTTGTCGACGGGAAGATCGATGACGACAACTTAGAGCGGTTGCTAAAGCTTCCTAAAAAAGATAGTGGTCGTTTTTTCAAATATATAGAAGTGCTGCAAGACAAAGTTAATTGGAAAGACAAGATCCTACTTCGTCTATCCGACAAGCTATATATTGTAAGCCAAAGAGCAGGAAATCGAATAACGAAGTGCGAGTGTGGCCATGAGTTTGGAGATTACCGTTCCAATTGGAAGCTTAACAGCAAGATACGTGTACGAAAAACAGCTAAAGAAATGAAAGCCGTCTACGACCCTACTCCTGCGGTCCCGGAGGCAGGATGGCAGGAAATTAGAGAATATTTCTGTCCAAGCTGCGCAACCCAACACGCCGTCGAGGTTGTCCCCCCGGGGTACCCTATAGTCATGGAAATGCTTCCCGATCTTGACAAGTTCTATAGTGAATACTTAGGTAAACCTCTCGCCGATGCTTCCAGCGATTGGTACCAAGACAAGACATCTAACACTACCAGCAGCTGGGGATAACTTCACGGAGTTTCGATCACTCGTACTTTTATTATCGAAGGGACGCAAACTATTTTTGGAGATTACAACATGAGCACAACTGCTCCTATCGCCGCCAACATTAACGATCTTATACTTGCCCTTGATGCCGGAGGAACTATGACTGATGCCATTCTAGTGAAACCTGATGGCACATTCACTATAGGCAAATCGATTAGTCGAAAAGAAGATCAACCACGTAGTTATCGCGATTCGGTAGCTGACGCGGCGCAATCTATAGGTTTAACATCTGAAGACGTTCATAAGCGACTGGCGGCTGACGTCTACTGTGGGACAGGCATGCTAAACACAATCCTAACCGGAGACGGAAGAAAAGTAGGACTGTTAGTGACCCGTGGCTTCGAAGACCTTTCCGTTATGGAAGGAGGACTAACCTATTTAGGACAGAGTCAGGCTGAATCGTTGCACCAACAACTACATAAACATACCCGCCCTCTAGTAGAACCAAAAAATGTTCTCGGGGTGAGCGAAAGAATTGGCGGCGGTTGTTACCTTGGTGAAATACATCTTCCTGCAGGACATGTTCTGATCCCGCTCAATAAAGAACAGGTCGTAGCAGGGACGAAAAAATTGTTGGATGAAGGGTGTGAAATTATTGGCATTCTTTTCCTATATTCATTCGTTGACCCTCGCCACGAGCACCAAGCTAAAGCTATTGCTGAAAAAATAATTAAGGACAAAGGTTTGCAAGTTCCTGTAGTCTGCTCCGCAGATGTTGCCCCCGTAGCAAAAGAAAATAGTCGGCTTAAAAGTCTTCTATTCCAATGCTTTGCTGCCGAGCAAGTAAGAGCATCTCTGCTAGATGTCGAAAAGGCAGCACACGAATTAGGGTTTGATGGTCGATTACTAACATTGCTCTCATACGGCGGCGCTGTAAACATGGACTACACTAGGCTTTATGAAACTATGATATCAGGTCCCGTAGGCGGATTAATTGGAGCACAGTTCATCGGTAACATTCTAGATTTAGACAATATTGTGACCGCAGATATGGGCGGCACTAGCTTTGATGTTGGTCTCATTATAGACAAACGAATTGGTATAGCGAAAAGCGCCGATATAGCGGGTCATCGACTAGCCTTACCTATGGTGGAGCTAGACTCTGCGGGACAAGGTGCGGGCTCGGTAGTGTGGGTGGATGAATACAAACGCCTACATGTCGGGCCTGACTCCGCTGGCGCAGCGGTGGGGATCTGCCTCAACTACGACCGACTCACTGTGACAGATATTAACGTAGCACTGGGATATGTCGATCCAAACTATTTCTTGGGGGGCCAGGTCAAGCTTAATAAAGAGGCCGCGCTGAAAGCTTTAAAAGAGACTGTAGCAGAGCCTCTCGGTCTTGAGGTCTACGAAGCTGGAGCAGGATTACTTCAAATAATCAACACTGAAATGAATGATCTTTTGCGTACGATGATCGCATCAAAAGGATATGACACCCATGACTTCACCATGCTCTACTACGGAGGAGCTGGTCCTGTACACATGTATGGCTTTGCTGAAGGTATAGAATTCAAAGATGTAATCACTATCCCATGGGCGGCAGGATTTTCCGCATTTGGAGCCGCTTGTTCTGAATATATGCATCGGTATGATCGCGGCACACGTGCACTAATCCCTAATCAATCGAGTGATGAGCATCTTGCAAATATCGCTAGAGATATAAGCAAGACCTGGAGAGAAATGGAGCAAGAAGCTAAAACACAGATGAAAGCAGAAGGCATCGATCCCACAACCGTAACATTCCGATACGGAATTTCAGCGCGATATATGGGGCAAATAGAAAGTTTCAACACCGCTTTAGAAAACGGCATAATGGATGGGCCTACTGACGTTCAAACAATGATCGATGCATACGAGGCAATGTATTCTAAAGTTTATCCAGAAGGCGCCAAGTTTGGTAGTGCAGGCTACTCATTGACAGATATTCATCTTGAAGCAATAGCAAGCAAACCACAGCCAAAGCTCCTCAAACATGAGTTATCTGATTCGGAACCAACTACCAGTGCCTTTGTAGAAAAACGCGACGTTTATCACAAAGATGGATGGGTCAGCTTTAATGTGTGGGAAATGTCAGAGTTAAAAGCCGGAAACACTGTCAAAGGCCCATCGATAATCCGCGATCCAATGACCACGGTGGTTGTTCCACCAAACAAAAAAATGTATATAGACGAATATCTCATTCTTCACTATAGTTAAATTAGAGATTTTTAAGGTGAAATTAGCCACTTTTTTAATAGACGGGCAAAAGCGAATAGGACGAGTCGAAGACAATGTCATTGTGGACTTGTCTGAGGCCGGTGTCCCCAGTGAAATGATCCCGTTTTTAGAAGTCGGGGACTCAGCATTAAGCAAAGCGCGAGCATGCAAAGGGAAAGAATATCAACTTTCGCAAGTAGAATTTTGCCCACCCATTCATAGACCACCCAAAATTCTGGCAGTCGGCTTGAATTATAAAGACCATATTGAAGAAACAGGATTAGCGACCCCTGAATTTCCCATGTTTTTCAACAAACAATCTACTGCGGCTAATGGTCCATACTCACATGTACACTTGCCCAAAGTGTCAAACAAGCTCGATTATGAAGGAGAGTTGGGATTTATAATCGGCAAACGATGTCGGCACGTAACAAAAGAAAATGCATTCTCAGTGATAGCGGGATATGTCGTTTGTAACGACGTGAGCGTTCGCGATTGGCAAATGCGCTCTCAAACTTTCACGCTAGGTAAATCCTTTGACACACATAGTCCTTTTGGACCTTGGATCACCACCAAGGATGAAATTGAAGATCCACATGCTTTGGACATCAAAACCTGGGTAGATGGTGAGCTGCGGCAAGATTCGAACACACAACACCTTGTTTTTGACTGCTTCGATCAAATCGCCACATTAACCGCAGCGTTTACTCTAGAAGTTGGGGACCTAATATTAACAGGCACACCTAGTGGCGTAGGCATAGGGTTCGATCCTAAGAAATTTCTTACTGTAGGACAAAGAGTGAAAGTGGAGATATCCGGTTTGGGATATATTCAAAATGAAATCGTGTCTGAGCCAGACAGCACTGCTACTGCATAACGTAAAGGTGAAACAATGAAAGCTTGGCAATTCAAAGCATATGGACCTTACCACGAAGTGCTAAAGTGGTCCGAGCGTGAATCACCAATCAACAGACCAGACACCGCGGTAGTTAAGACGTCGGCCATATCGCTGAATTTTCCTGACTTATTGGTTTGCCAAGGCCTATATCAAGTGAAAGCCCCGCTTCCTGCTGTTCCTGGAGTAGAAGGGATAGGTGTGGTTCAGTCGGCCGGACCCTCGAGCAAGTTCAAAGTCGGAGATCGAGTTGCTGGTTTCTGCCATGGTGGAGGAACATTAGCGGAATACTTCGAGGTAACAAATAACAGTGCTTGGGTAGTTCCTGATTTCGTATCTAATGAAACGGGTGCAGCATTGAGCGTAACATACGGTACATCTTACTTTGCGCTTACTCACCGTGCCCATCTCCAAGCAGGCGAAACTCTACTGGTTCTAGGGGCGGCTGGCGGAGTGGGACTTGCCGCGATCCAACTAGGGAAGCTTATGGGCGCTACAGTAATCGCTGCAGCAGGAAGTCAAGAAAAAATAGACGTCTGCTTAAACCAAGGCGCTGACCACGTCGTCAATTATAAATCGCAAAATCTTGTTGAAGAAGTTAATAGAATCACCAATGGTCAACGGGCAGATGTAATCTACGACCCAGTAGGAGGAGAACTTTTCGAGCAAACAAAAAGATGTCTTGGCTGGGATGGACGATTGATTATTATTGGCTTTGCTGCTGGGACCATCCCGACAATTGAAACTAATAGGCTGCTTCTAAAAAACGCAGCCATCATAGGATTGGCTTGGGGTCAGTACATGCAGAGGGCGCCAGAAAAAGCCGAAAGCTGCCAGAAGCACTTATATCAACTGCTCAAAATTGGGGCTATAAACCCAGTCATTTTCCAACATTTAGCTTTTGAAGATGCCCTAGAAGGAATGAAAGTACTGGAAAGTCGAAAGCTATACGGAAAAATTGTTCTTTCAAGATAATTCCTAAGTTGTTGATTTAGAAGGGCCAACTAGTACTTCCTTATGTAAAACATGTTGGACCGACCCTATTTTTACAATCTTCAGCACTCTAATTCAGACAGGTGTTGCGGCCTACCTCATAGAGGTTTATGATGACCGCTCGCGCGCAAGGCGTATCGTTTAGTTGAGGATAGAAGAAATAGTCGAAAAAAGCTGGGGATTTCGGTTGCACAAGACAAGCCTTTGTAGAGGGCAAACTTTCTAGTCAGCCACCATTCAACCATCTAATGACCTTACTCTTACTTTCAGGATAGACCTTGTTTCTCGGACATACACACATACCACCATTACCCACCCATTATCGGCGCTTGCCTCTGTAACGTTTAAGGTAACACGTTATTTTTATCGCTCTTGCTATTTTGCCATCGAGCAAGAGTCTATTTACTTACAAAAGATGGTATATATAAAAGGTACAAGTTATGGATATTTATGTTGGAAACTTATCTTACGACATCAGCGTCGAAGAACTCAGAGAGTCATTTGAGCAACACGGAACAGTAAATAGCTGCAAGATTATTAGCGACCGTGATACTGGCCGCTCTAAAGGCTTTGGTTTCATAGAGATGCCAAATGCGAGCGAAGGAGCAGCGGCTGTAGAGGAGCTCAACGGAGCTATGTTAAAAGGGCGTGAAGCGAGAGTTAATGAAGCGCGTCCTAGAGACGACAGGAGATAAGCCTAGGTTTTTAAAGACTGTCTATATTTAGGAAATATAGGCAAACCTAACGTTCCTAACCTAGTTTTCTATTGCCGGCTTAATTTCTGCAATAACCCGTTGTGTCTGATTGAATACGTCTTTTTCACCTGATGCAATAGGAAACAGGACAAATTTACTTGCACCCGATTTAATGTAGGCGCGGATTCGCTTAGTGACGTCTTCGGAAGTACCTATCGCGAATAATGGATTCAGGTCCATATTCTCTCCTATACCTGTTCGCTTAACGAAAGGAGACGTCACTACAGCTTCATCATCGACTCTCCCAATGCGAAAGGCTATGGATGTGCCATAGTGATCATCGTCGATCTGTCGTCCATATTCGGCTGCCTTAGCCTTAATACCTAAAATCACTCGTTTCACCTCTTCAGGACTGGTTATTCCACCAATCCACCCCGAACCCAGCTTTGCCGTGCGCTCAATAGCAGCATTGCTGGAGCCACCAATCCACAGGGGCAATGGACTCTGGATCGGACGAGGAGCGATAGAAGCATTTTTATATTGGTAGTACTTTCCTTCGAAAGTGACTGATTCTTCAGCCCAAAGTTTTGCCATAAGAGTAAACATTTCATTTGCCTTAGAACCGCGGTGATCGGAGCTACGTCCAGTCGCAGCCCACTCAGCCGCCTTGGGGTACCCGACACCAAACATTGGTAGCAGTCTTCCCCCACTTAAGTAATCTATCGTAGCGCATTGCTTGGCTAACACTAGCGGGTCTCGCAGAGGGGCGACAATCGCGTTCATACCAAACTTTATTTTTTCGGTACAGCCTGCAAGAGACGCTAGCGCACTTAAAGACTCTAAATAATTATCTGTAGATATCAATCGATCGGATTGCCACACAGAGTCCACCCCGGCCTCTTCGAGCATTTGAACCCAACGAAAAAACCCTTTGCCACTCTCAAACGGATAATTGAGTAAACCAAATCCTAGTCTAACTTTCATATTTTTCTCTCTCTGTTTATGCTTCCATTGAAATCTTTCGAATGTCGCTTCATTAAACTATCCCTATACAGCAACAGAATTTTATTGTCAGAAGAATAATAATACATCTATAGTACCCGAACACGAATGCACGCTAAACATATCATTGATTTAGGCCAAAAATACCAACTTTACGTTGGTGCTTTTTTGAATAAAAATACTCCTAATTCTTTAACAAGTAGTAACCAGTTAATGAGAGAAAAACCAGCCATCGACCTTGACGTTTCTTCAGTAGATGAAATCGCAAAAATTGGTCACGTAACCCTTCTAGCCAATGAGCCGCCTTGGCACTCGACCAGAATTAAAATCGAAGCCAATCAACAATATACCTTGTTAGCAGATGGTCGGGTAAATTGGTCCAGAAAAAACTCGAGCCTATATGCTGGACCAGGGTTTCATCTATGGACAAGAGTTCCAGGCGGCGAGATAGATAATGTAACCAGAAATACTGGCACATTTGTAGCTGATGTTTCTGGAACCATCGAGGTCGGAATTTATTTTGGTTTGTGGTCAAACCTAAAGGGGGATCTAAAATCCTCTCTTAATCTTTACAACAATTTGATGGGAAAACTAAACATCACTATCATCTCCTGGAAGGGAGATCCTATGGAGGGCTTAAGAAAACTAAATGCTCTCAACAAGTCTGCATTTTTTGAAGCGGCGTTTAAACAACTTGAGCAACCAACACCTCCGCCAGCAGGTTGGCAATATTTGAAAGACGCCGGCGTCAGCGACATATACTCTCACACCACTGATCCGGGCAGAGCTCGGATCATTCTTAATTCGGTAGATGACCAAGGAATAATACGTAAAGAAGTACAATTTCCTATTACACAATCTTCCTATTTAAATTGGGACTGGAAACTACTAGAACACCCTAGCTGTGTGCGAGAGGACAAAGTGAAGTCCCAAGACTACGTATCAGTTGCTGCTGAGTTTGAAAATGGAAGAGACTTAACATGGATCTGGAGTAGCGAATTAGATGAAGGGCATTACTTCGACTGCCCCGTACCCTGGTGGAGAGAAAGGGAGACACATTTCGTTGTCCGGAAAGGTGGCACAAATAGAAACTGGCTACATGAATCTCGTAACTTATTTAAAGACGTCAAGATGTCTATGGGTTTTGAACCCCAAATGGTTACTGCTATATGGCTTATCGGCGTTTCAACATTTCAACATGCACAAGCGAGAGCAGAGTTCTCCAAGATATTCTTGAAGGATAAAAACAGAACTCTTCAGATTTTATAGTTACCGCTGTCAGGCTTTAAAGCCTGACAGCGGTAGTTTCTTATCTAAAAGCAGGCATAACCTCGCTCGCCATTAGCTCTATATGTTCATCTGACCAGCTGGGGCTCATGCCTGGGGGAACTGCCCAAGTATAAAATCTTTGGCAGCCCGTCTCTTGTTGGTATTTTTCTATCATTTCACAAGCTTGTTCAGGACTAACTATGTATACGTCGTTCTTTTCTATGGATTCACGAGTAGCAGTAACAGGCTTAATAAAATCCATTCCGGCACCACTAAACCATTTACCGTACTCATTCTGTTGGTAAGCTAAATGCTCCACTGCCTCTTTCCACCGTTTCTCGGGATCTTTAGCAACATGCAACCATGCATAACCGGCTGCTATCTCATATTCATCAGGATTCTTCCCCGTCCTCGCCAATTCATCACGGTAGACTTTGGTAAATGGCCCTACTGGACCGATGGCAATATACCCTGCGCCGACTCTAGCCGCACGACGGACTGCTACATTACTAAAACCAGCAATCCATAACCTCGGGTTCTTTTGCACAGGGAGAGGTCTTAATTGTATGTCTTCAAAGTTATTGTACTCTCCGTGGAAGCTGAATCTTTCACCCGCGAAAAGTCGTTGGATTATTTCAATCCCTTCATCCATGCGCTTCCCACGAGATTTGGGATTTACTCCCCAAGCTCGAAGCTCTTCCGTTTTGTAACCTACTCCTAATCCTAGTTCTAAACGTCCTCCAGAAATAACATCTAAAGTAGCCGCATCTTCTGCAACTCGAACCGGGTCATGCAGCGGCAACAAAAGAACACTAGTTCCAATATGTACTTTTTTCGTCAAAGCGGCTATCGCACAACCTATCGGAAGCATAGATGGAGAATAACAGTCATCTAGGAAATGGTGCTCTGATAGCCATATGTCGTCAAATCCAGCTTCTTCAGCCCTCACGATTTGAGCAAAGCACTCATGGTAAAGAGTCGTGTTGTCTCGTTGCCACTGGGGCGGATTGCGAAAGTCATACCATAATCCAAATCGTAATTTACCCGCACTCATATCAAGTCTCCTATCAAGCTAAAATCGTTAAAATTCCAACTGTTAACATTCTATTATTACCCAGCAGCGGCTACAGAAATAGGTGTCCCGTTTAGGATGGGCATGACTTCCTCAGCCATAAGTCGCATAGATTTTTTCATGGCTTCTTTATCTGCCCAATCATGAGCCGCATAAAGTAGTGTACCGAAATCTCCAACCTCGGAGCGGAACGCATTGAGCTTTTGTGCGACTGTGTCTGGACTGCCCCATATCACGCATGCATTCCTAACTGCACGATGCGTCAGCTGTTCCGGATCGTCATCTTTATTTACTACAAATGGGCCTTTGTAATTAGAACGATCAAATATTTTGAATAAATAATCATAATAATAATCGTACGGGCCTCCGTCTTTTTTTACAAAGGCCTCTGCCTCAGCGTCTGTATCCGCAACGTAAATACTTCTAGCAACATGCCAATCATTCTTGTCTGGGATCAGTCCTGCATCTTCCGCTCCTGCACAATAAGCCGACCAATGCGTAGCCACTGACCATGATGCGATGAAGTTTGCAGAAACAGGCATATAGCCCCGAGACCCAGCAAACTTCAGTGAGCCAGAAAATGGGCTCATTGCAGAGATGGCTATCGGTGGGTGAGGTGTTTGCAGTGGCTTAGGGACATAGCCAGTTTTTATGTCATGGTGAGTCCATTCTTTCATTTCGATATTCCAATGTTTCCCATGCATTTTATAGGGTGGATCCGTTTTCCATAATTCTAGAATCATGTCCAAAGATTCTTCCATCATTTCCATTCTGTCTTTATCAGAAACACCAAACAATTCAAAGTCAGAAGCTAGACCACCGGGACCAACGCCCATAATGAATCGGCCATTACTCAGATGGTCAAACATCGCCGCTTGCCCGGCCTGAACCGCTGGATGGTACTGAGGCAAGCACATCACACCCGTTGCGAACACAATTTTTTTAGTTCGTGCAATTAAATTTGCATGAAACATTAAAGGTGACGTAATTTGTTCTACCGCCGAGCTATAGTGCTCCCCTACCCAGGCCTCTGTGTATCCCAACTCGTCAGCCAAAACTATCGCCTCCATATCTTCTTCAAGCGTCTCGTGGTAGTCGCGGTCTATATGATGCAGCGGCATCATGAAGTAGCCCAAATTCATGGCAATCCCCTTTTGTGAAATTCGTTACAGAATATGTAATCTTGTACTCCTGACGGTCTGAAATCAACAAGTTCTAAGCTTTGACAGAAATAGACACCTTATGCCCATCTTTCTAGCCATGTCTCGGAAAGAACATAGGGAAAAATCTAGAGACGAATACGTATCTTACGTCTATAATTTAAAACAACCTAAGGAAATAGCGTTGAGCTTCGCAATACGACTATCAACGCTCCTTTTTAATCGCTTTCAATATGTGGGAGAAATCATGAACAATAAATTATACAAAGGAATGAAAATTGGGATATTTCAAGTGCTAACCGACATGGAGGGCGGAGACCCAGCGGTCGTGGCTAAACATGCAGAAGATTTAGGCTTTTCGTCGTACTGGGCACCAGAGCATACCGTGATACCTGAAGGTTCCGCAGATGTTTATCCTGGTAAAGAGCCAGGCGGTTCGACACCAGAATACTTATTTAAAATGCCTGATCCTCTTATTGCATTAACCCGAGCGTCTGCAACGACGTCGACAATTGAATTGGGAACTGGAATTACGCTACTACCCGAGAGAAACCCAATCACTACCGCAAAAGAGATAGCTAGCCTTGATCATTATTCCGGTGGACGATTTTTACTAGGAATAGGTGCAGGCTGGAACAAGCCAGAATGTGAAGTACTAGGCGGAGATTTCGAACATCGCTGGACTCAAACCAAAGAAAATGTCGCGGTGATGAAAGCGCTTTGGACAGGAGAATATGTTGAACATCACGGTAAATACTATGATTTTCCTCGCCTGATATGTAAGCCAAAACCCGCTCGTCATCCTCACCCACCAGTATTACTCGGGAGCATAGGTACACCTCTTGTGTTCAAAAGAGTTGCCCAGTGGGGAGACGGATGGCTTCCATTCTGCGCCAATCCTCAAGAAATAGTAGACGGAAGAGCCGAAATCAATAGTTACGCAGCTGATTTTGGACGCGACCCTAAATCACTCGACATAACCTTGTTTGCACCCGATGGATTTTTCAGAACTCGACCTGATTTAGACAATGTAGTCGAATCAGGTGCAGACGGGATTGTGCTATGGCTTCAAGGACAGGACGGGCAATCAATCCTTGAAGAGCTTTCCCAGCTTGCCGCTGATATTTTCTAACCATATACCACAGGAATATAGTAATGCCCTATAAATACCTAAAAGTAACGCGTGATGAGCATATAACTAGTGTCACCCTTAATCGACCCGAGACTGCTAATGCTCTAAATAAAGAACATCTTTCGGAAATTGAGGCCTGTGCGTTGTCTTTCAGGGATGATGAACAGACGAGAGTGGTTATTTTTACCGGTGAAGGGAACCATTTTTCATCTGGAGCAGACATTCAAGAAATGGTAAAGAAAGATGACACCGGTCTCCTTATGAAACGACGTCGTATCCGAATGGGCGAACGAGTGCTGAATGCCGTTCTAGGTATTGATCAGATCACTATTGGCGCATGGAATGGCGGCGCCATCGGTGGAGGAGCTTGTTTAATAACCGCCATGGACTTTCGGATTGGGGCCTCAGGGTGCTTCCTGCAATACCCAGAAATTGATCTTGGTCTTAATTTGATGTGGCAAAGTTTACCTCTCACCATTCGTTTAGTAGGCGCATCAAGGGCGAAAAAATTAGTGATTGGTGGTGAGCGTATCTATGACAAAAAATTGTATGAGTGGGACATAGTTGAAAGCGTTGTCTCTCCAGGTGATCTTTTATCGGAAGCTAATAGCTTTGCTCAAAGATATGTTGATAAATCGCCTATTGCTGCGCAAATGATAAAACGGAGCATTAATCACATTAGCGGTGCTCTGGATCGTGCTTTGATGCATTCGGATGCGGATCAACATCTGTTAGCCATGGCAACCGATGATCAAAAGGCCGCACGAAAAGCCTATTTAGGAAAAAGCATCCCAACCTTCACTGGGAATTAAACGACACACGACTACTGCTGAAATTTTTCAGCCATATCTTGGAGTGCTTCCCGCTGAAGATTCGACCCGTAGCTATAGCGTTCATTTTACTGTCTTTTTTTTGGGGCTACTCCTGGGTTTTCATGAAGATAGGGCTCGCAGACTCTGGCCCTTTCGCCTTCGCAGGACAACGAACCTTTGTGGGTTCGCTTTTCCTGCTATGTTTTGTCGTGGTAATGAAGCGTCCACTTGAGCTTCATCGCTATAAGGAAATCCTCTTGCTTGGCGTGTTTAACACTGTGGGGTGTGTCGGATTCTCACAGTTATCTTTGGTAAACGCAGAAGCGAGCCGAGCCGCGATATTAATGTTTACCTACCCTTTTTGGACGCTACTACTTGCCTGGCCAATTTTAAATGAGCGCATCAAACCTTTCCAGTGGGCTGCGATTATTTTGACATTCCCCGGCTTAATGTTTGTGTTAAAGCCATGGTCGATAGACGGACAGTTATATGGGTGCATCAGCGCCCTCTGTGGCGCCTTCAGTTGGGCGATTGCATCTATCCTGATCAAACAAATGCTTGCTAGGAAATCTATTGACCTACTATCTCTAACGGCTTGGCAAATGGCTTTTGGCTCATTATGCCTATTATTCATAGCTTGGGTGTCCGGAGAATCCCTCCCAACATACACCTCACGTTTCATAATAGCCCTGTTCGCAACGGGCATTGTGTCAACTGGCTTAGGTTGGTTATTGTGGGTTTATCTCCTTGATAAACTAACTGCAGGAACCACCAGCATGATGACACTACTCGTGCCAATTATCGCCATACTTTCATCGGCTTGGCACTTGGGTGAATCTATATCTCCAGATGATTGGTTGGGCATAACTATGATATTGTTAGCTCTATCTTGTTTGACATTTTCTAGTTTCAAACATCATCGAGGAAACCGTCTGAATGCTCTTTCTAAAGAAGATTAAAAGGATGATACTGAGAAAAATTTGGTCCATTCAATGAAGGATGAAACTGCTACCAACGGGCAAAGTTTCTTAAGTCATCCAATTGGTCTGAAGACTCTATTTCTCACTGAGATGTGGGAACGATTCTCATACTATGGAATGCGCGCCATTCTCATTCTTTTTATGGTCACGACTGCAAACGACGGTGGGATGGGGTTGACGGTCTCTGATGCTGGTGCCATATACGGCATCTACACATCAATGATTTATCTAGCCTGCCTTCCTGGGGGGTGGTGCGCCGATCGCCTTGTCGGGCAGCGTAACGCAACTTTGATAGGTGGTGTGATAATTATGTTCGGGCATGTCTCATTAGCGATCCCTGGTATGCCTTACTTTTTCAGTGGGTTGATGGCATTAGTAATTGGCACCGGACTTCTTAAACCAAGTATCAGTTCGATGGTTGGGCAGTTATATGGAAAAGAAGACCAGAGAAGAGATGCTGGTTACTCGATCTATTACATGGGAATAAATATAGGGGCATTTGCCTCACCTTTGATCTGTGGTTGGTTGAGTCAAGCCCCCTACTTTCGTGCAGTGATTGAAAAGGCTGGTCTTCAGCCAGGCTCAGCTTGGCATTTTGGCTTCGGGGCTGCCGCAGTAGGCATGGCAATTGGATTGCTTTGCTATGTCAAAGGATCAAGGAATTTAGGGCAAGTCGGCTTGCTCTCACCTGTAACGGCGGTCAAATTCACCAAACGAGGGATACAAGGGCTATTAATACTAATGCTGCTCTTTAGCTTAGTTATCTCTGTGCTATTACCCTCTTTAAAGGTCATTTCGTTAAATCAAATAGGAAATATTTTCGGAGTAAGTTTATTTGCGATCACTTTTTGCTTCTTCTTTTGGCTAATTTCCTCTAACTGGAAAAACTCGGACGATCGCGCACGGATTTTTAAAATTCTAGTGCTTTTTATAGCTGCGACTATTTTCTGGTCACTATATGAGCAAGGTGGTTCAACTCTTACTCTTTTTGCAGAAAGAAATACCAACAGAGAAATCATGGGATTTACCTTTCCCGCTAGCTGGATGCAGTCTCTTAACCCTATTTACATCATACTGTTTTTAGGCCCAGGATTCGCTTGGCTCTGGCTAAGACTCGGCAGCTCTGGCCCGTCCACAACTACGAAATTCACATTAGGGCTTTTTTTCATGGCTTTAGGTTGGTCTGTCATGGTGGGGGCAGCGTATAACGCAAGCAACGGTGTGCTCGTGAGTCCCTCGTGGCTGGCCTGCATGTACCTCCTTCACTCAATTGGCGAAATGTGTCTTAGCCCAGTCGGCTTGAGTGCGATGAGTAAGCTTGCACCGCAGAAAATAGCTAGTCTGACAATGGGTATTTGGTTTCTTGCCAGTTCAGTTGGCTCTTATGTAGCTGGAAGAGTTTCCGGACTTTATGAAACTTTGGCCTTAGAGAATATCTTCGTAACGCTGTGCTTAGTTGCTTTCATCGCTTCACTCGTTCTTTTTTTAATGTCGAAATCTCTGGAAAAACAGAAATCAAAACACAAAATTTAATAAGCCCTAAGTGCTTGGCTGTTTAAGTATCTGGGTTAGCAAACAGAATCCCTTCCGCTATAAGTTTTTCAACTTTTTCAGAATCATAACCAAGCGTGTGTTCGAATACATATTTGTTGTCTTCTCCAAGGAAAGAAGTACTTAACGATTGGTTATGCGCAAATTCGGAAAATCGCAAAGGCATTCCGGGCACAAGCACCTCTCCGAGTTTTGGATCCTGTATAGGTCGGACTACCCCTCGATCTAAAATATGTTTGGTGCTCATAACTTCAGAAATACTTAAGACTGGTGCACATGGGACTCTCTCAGCTTCTAACGCTGACAGAATACTTTCATCGGATTCTTGGAGGTCAAGCCATTCCTGAATAATCGAGATAACATCCTCTGATTTTTCTAACCGTTTATCGTTCGTATCAAAGGCACTAGCCGTAATCAAGTCAGGCCTCCCAATGGCCCGACAAACCCCTGGCCATTGAGGCTGCAATGCAATAATGCAAATGTAATGTGTTTTGCCTTTAAAAAGACCTAATGGGCAGACGGCAAAATGATGGTGCCCTGAACGAGTTGTCTCTATTTCACCATTAGAAACACTGTAAACTTGAATGTTCATCTCATGGCAATGCATATAACAGTCAAGCAAAGAAATATCAAGATATTGCCCGTGCCCGCCGCGCTCTTGGTGCAGAAGCGCAAATCCGATAGCGCAAGCTGCATGAGCCCCAGTCATCACATCGCCAATACCTGCCATAGGGAAAGACGGTGGTCCACCAGCTTCTCCAATCATTCCCATAATTCCACTATAGGCCTGAGCAATGTAGTCAAAGCCGGGGAGTGCCGAAAGTTCGCCTTCTTGACCAAAGGCTGAAATAGAACACATGACGATTTCTGGATTTAACTTACGCACTTCTTCCCACGAAAATCCAAGCCTCGATATCACACCAGGGGCAAAATTCTCCACAAAAACATCAGATATTTTTATTAGATCACGGAGCACTTCCTTTCCGGACGCATGCTTCAGATCCAAGCAAACGCTTTTTTTACCTCTATTTTGCTGTGCGAAATAAGCGCTACGCCCTTCCTTAATGGCGGGTAACGCTCGTGTAATATCTCCGGCAGTAGGGAACTCAACTTTAAGCACCTCTGCACCCATTTCAGCCAATAGTCTGGTAGCACTAGGGCCGGCTAAAACGTGCGTCATGTCGAGCACGCGACATCCATTCAATATGTGCTTAGGCGTCGATTTAGACTTTGTGTTCATGCTCCCTTCACTGTAACAGCCGAACGCTTTAGAACTCTTCTAACAGATCGCTCGTACTTAGGAGCTGGCGTATTAATGATATCGGTCAGCATGTCAGCATTTCGTCCGGCCTTAATCCGCTCACTGGGGACTTCTCCATAACTCGTAGTCCTCTGGCGCGTTTCCCTTCCTGCCGCGGCTATCATTTCTATCATTAGCTCTGGCGATGTTTCTTGCCCGTACGACGCACCAGCGGCCCGAGTAATGCTTTCATTCATAAGCGTTCCTCCCAGATCATTTGCGCCAGCATTCAGACAAGCTACGACACCTGTATGACCCATCTTTACCCAAGAAGTTTGGATGTTGGGGATGTACTTTCCTAACACAATTCTAGACACGGCATGCATTAAAACCGACTCGCGAAAAGTCGGGCCTTGTCGTGCTTTACCTTTTAAATAAAGTGGGGCTTCCATATGGACAAAAGGTAGAGGTACAAATTCAGTAAAACCTCCTGTCTCTATCTGTGCATCTCTCAGTCTTCTAACGTGACGAGCCCAATGTATAGGTTTATCGACATGGCCATACATGATAGTTGATGTTGTCTTAAAGCCCACTTTGTGGGCTGCACGCATCACCTTAAACCACTCTTCAGTATTGATCTTATCAGGACAAATGATTGCACGTACCTCGTCATCTAGAACCTCTCCCGCTGTCCCTGGAAGCGTGTCCAATCCAGCGTTTTTAAGAAGAAGAAGATACTCTTCCAGTCCAAGACCCATCGTGGCGGCCCCCTGCCAGACTTCTAGCGGGGAAAATGCATGAATATGCATATAAGGCTCGGCGTCTTTAACAGTCTTTAGAATTTGGATGTATGTATCGCCAGTATATTGTGGGTGGATCCCTCCTTGCATACAGACTTCCGTTGCGCCTCTCGCCCAAGCCTCATGCACACGCCTTTCGATTTCAGAATGATCTAAATCATAAGGCTTGCCACGCAAATCTTCACTTAGTTTGCCTTTTGAAAAGGCGCAAAACTGGCATTTAAAATAGCATACATTCGTATAATTAATGTTCCGGTTGACAACAAAAGACACGTCATTTCCATTTGTTTTTTTCCGGAGATCATTTGCAGCCTGACAGATCGCTGAGAAGTCATCTCCTCTAGCTTTGAATAGCCGTTCAATTTGGAGATCAGAGAGCAGTTCACCAGACAATGATAATTCAAGGATATTAGAAACATCGCTAGATACGTGTTTAGGTTGTCCGGAAATTGCATCTATAATATCTCTTGGCGGTTCAACCAGATCGCCAGGACTCCACTCGTCAGTTCGAGGGTAGCCTTCCGCATCTACCATCTGAATAAGAGGCGTCTGAAACCTTTCGTCAACCCAACTATGCGAATCTTGTATATATGACGGGTATATTGTTAGCCGTTCATGCAAAAACTTACCAGCCGCATAGGTGTCGTCGACGAGCTTGCTCAAATGAGGCCAAGGGGCTTCAGGGTTAACATGGTCTGGGGTTAACGGGGAAACCCCTCCCCAATCGTTAATTCCCGCATTGATTAGAAGCGGGAGACTTTCCGGACTTAGGTTCGGAGGAGCCTGTATACTCATTTCAGACCCAAAAATTATTCTCGCTATCGACAAAGTCCAGAGCATTTCGTTCAAGTCTGGATCAGGGCTGTCTTTCATCTTAGTTCCGGGCTTTGCTCGGAAATTCTGAACAATTATTTCTTGTATATGACCAAATTCTAAATGAATTTCACGGATCGCCAAAAGAGACTCTATCCGTTCACGTCGCGTCTCGCCAATCCCTATCAAAATCCCTGTTGTAAAAGGTATTCTTGCTTTCCCCGCATTCCTTAAAGTGTCTAATCGGATCTGTGGGGCTTTGTCCGGCGAACCATAATGCGGCATCCCTTTCTCACAAAGTCGCTCGCTCGCGGACTCCAACATTATCCCCATACTGGGCGAGTACTCCCGTAACATCTTACACTCTTCTAGCGTCATCGTTCCAGGGTTCATGTGAGGGAGGAGCCCTGTCTCCTCAAATACAGCACGCGATACATCCCTTAAATATTCTAAAGTCGTGCTATATCCCATACCTGACAAAGCATCCCTAGCAGCCTTGTATCGTAACTCTGGCTTTTCTCCAAGGGTAAAAAGAGCCTCTTTACATCCCATAGCTTTACCTTGACGAGCCAGCGCCAACACTTCTTCTATGCTCAAGAAAGGATTAGCTGCTTTTTTAGGTGCTTGAGCAAAAGTACAGTAATGACAAACATCTCGACACAGTTGTGTTAACGGGATAAAAATTTTCCGCGAATAGGTAACACTGTTACCAAACCCTTCGTCTCTTAACGCGGAGGCCTCTGCCATCAGAAAACTCAAGTCATCACGATCGCTTAGCGCGAGTGCGTTACTTGTCGTTATCAAGTCAATCATAAAACTGTCTTCACCTTATTGGTTTATTCATATCAATCTTGATGCAGCGCCAATACCAGCGTTACTCGCACTGCGGTTGCGCCTCGGCAAAACCTTTCTAGCGATACCACTATCTGCTAAGTAAGCCAACGTTTCTGTCTCATTGTCAAACGAAAGAAGCATTTGCAAGTCGAGCGGATTGTCAATGTCTAAAGCAAGGCCACTTGAGTTGACAGTGATCGGCGCAAGACCCAGCTGCTCTCCAGCCGCAAAATGTTTAGAAAAAGAAGCCTTGCCGAAAGAAAACTTAATCAGTTGTATTGGGCTTACACACAATGCATTTGTACCATCTCTCTGGGTATCAGGCGCTATCGTTAGGGCCTGATCGCCACGATGTTTTATGATAATTTCATCTATTTCTGAGCTTCTAACTAAAGGGACGTCCCCTGGTATCATTAGCATTCCTCGCTGCCCATGCTTGACGAGCCACTTGCCTGCTTGCTCAATTGAAGCGGACAATCCAGATTTCTCCTCCTCTAAAAAGAGACCCCCAAGCCTCTCAACCGCATACCGTGCTCTAACTTCATTCGACACCACAAGAACCCCAGACACTAATAGTGAGGACGAAACCGCCAAAAGAACATCGTTCAACATGACTTGCGCTAACGACTCTCTCTCTGACTCAGACATCAATGATGCTAAGCGAGTTTTTGCATTCACAAATCGTTTCACAGGCACCACTACCCACACATCATTGCCCTCTTAGTTTATCGCACAGTTTCACAGCAGTTTGCGCTAGATTTATCCGATCGTCTAGCGAGTTCATCAAAGTTTGTGTCGTAACGACTGATAGACCTAATTTTTGTATCGCTTGAGCGTGTTCTGTATCAGTGTCGTCTAGGATGAAGCCCGTAATTAAATCTACATAATGCATCGCTACACTTACTGGCGACAACACGAGACCAAGCTCGTTCATTATCTTGGCCGTGGGACCTTTAATAGCCTGCCCCCCTATTAAAGGGGAAACCGCAATAATTGGCGCGTTGCTTGCCATCAACGCTTCCCTTAAACCATGCACGGAAAGGATAGGATCGATACTTAAAAAAGGATTAGAGGGACAAATAACAATCCCGCATAAATCAGGATCTCGTAAATATCGGACAAGACTATCAAGCGGATGCGCCACGGTGCTAGAAACGAAGTGAATAGATTGAACCTCATGGTCGCAACGATCTCTAACAAAATAATGCTGAAATTCCAAGCGTCCTACTTCAGTCTCTATATGAGTTCGAACAGACTCATCACTCATAGGCCAACAAGGATAGTGCACACCCAGACATCTAAATAAATCAGTAGTGACTTCTGAAAGTGATCTACCTTCTTTCAGCAATTCGGTCCTCCTAAAATGGACGGCCAGATCTTCATCCCCTAAGCTAAACCAAGACTCCCCGCCTAATTTTTTATAGGCATCCAGACATCGCCACGTCTCTCCATCACGCCCCCACCCGACCTCAGCGTTACTTAGTCCCGAAAGTGTATACATTAAAGTATCTAGATCAGGAGAAATAGACAGGCCCATGTGTTCAAAGTCATCTCCAGTATTTACCAAAAAGGCAACTTCAGATTCCGATAGAATTTTTGTCAGCCCTAAGGCAAGCTTTGCCCCCCCTACGCCTCCAGTAATTGCTAAATACTTCTTCATTAAACTTATCGCCCAAATTTATTGAAATAGGTCATCTTCAATAGGGCGATTGATCTCGGCCGCCGATCCAAATTCGGAATCAACAGGGAAACCACGAACTAAAGCAACAGGAGTCTTCTCAGTGGTTTCCCCCATAAGTAATGTTGCCAAAGCTGCAATCGCATCAGCCCTGTTGATTACCGTCACTTTCAACTCCCTCCCAAATAAATCGGTAAGGCCCCGACGGTCATCAATAACCTGAAAGCCAGCGCAGCCAATTGCGCCACCAATCGTACCCATGCGCCATGGCCTGTTATGGCTGTCACTAATTAACACACCGATGTTACAACCAAAAGCCAAATCAAGCTTGTGTTTTAAATTCACAGCCGAGCGATCAGGATCTTCCGGAAGCAGGAGCGCATACTCATCATCATCCTCGATGTTTGACTGATCTATTCCCGCATTTGCGCCGATATGTCCTAAGCGATGACGAACAATGAGCACACCAGGCTTTTGACGCACAACTTTTGTCGACTCGTCTAAGGTCAATTGGACCAGTCTAGGATCTTTGTCGGTTTGTTGTGCTAGCGAAATAGCTTCTTCACTTGAAGCCACATCTTTTAAACGAATCAAACGCCCCTCTGACTTGGATACAATTTTTTGTGCCACCACCAGAATATCACCTGATTGAAGGGATAGGGCGTTCGTTTTCAAGCTATCTAAGATTATCTCTCCTAGATCGTCTCCGCGACTGATCATAGGGATACCTAGCAGCGTGCTGATGGTTAATTGACTAGTAATCTCGCTTACCATAGGGGTCTCTTCCTAAAATATTCAGCGCTGTTTTCTTGAGCATGCATGATAGGTTAATATCATACCAAATCAACGCGTTCGTCACGATAATAAATACGAAGGACTGGCAACGTGTTAGCGATCGGGGGTTTGGTTGAAAAATAAAAAAGCCAGCCTTTCCTTGCTAAAATTTATTTCATACAGTATTAGGAGTTTTAATATGGGGATCCTCAATAGTAAGGTTGTGTTAATAACTGGAGGTGGACGCGGCATTGGGAGAGATTTTTCTTTAGCTATGGCAAGAGCCGGTGCGAAAGTCGTGGTGAACGACCTAGGATCGACTACTGATGGGCAAGACATAGAGGGGCGACCTGCTCAAGAAGTAGTCAAAGAGATCAATGATCTTGGAGGAGAGGCATTCGCCAACTTTGGAAGTGTCTCCAATTATGATGACGCGAAACAAATGGTTCAAGATGCCATCGACAATTTCGGACAACTAGACTGCGTAGTAAATAATGCTGGGATTTTAAGGGATCGAATATTTCACAAAATGAGCGTAGAAGAGTGGCACAGTGTTATTGACGTACACCTTCACGGCACTTTTTATATAAGTCGAGCAGCAGCCGATCATTTCCGTGAGCGCGAAACTGGCTCTTATGTCCACATGACTTCTACAAGCGGATTAATCGGAAATTTTGGCCAAGCAAACTATGCCGCCGCCAAGCTTGGTATTGTAGCGTTGTCTAAAAGCATTGCCTTAGACTTAGGAAGGTATAACGTCCGTTCTAATTGTATTGCTCCTTTCGCTTGGACACGCATGATCGGAACGATACCCATCACAGACGAAGCACAGAAAGAACGAGTGGAGCGGTTAAAAGAAATGACCCCTGATAAGATCGCGCCTATGGCCGTATACCTCTTATCTGATAAAGCTAAAGAGGTAAGCGGGCAGATATTTGCTGTAAGGAACAACGAAATCTTTCTGATGGGCCAGAACAGGCCACTCAGGTCAATACATCGAGATGGAGGTTGGACTCCTGAAACTATCGCAGAACATGCCATCCCTGCCTTTAAATCAGATCTATACCCACTAGACCGATCACAAGATATCTGGCCGTGGGATCCGGTTTAGAATAGATTGAGGACTCTATTTCTTGCAAACATCTAGGCAGACGAGGAAACATTGGATGAAAGACCACAGCAAACTAATCGGCAAAGTTCTCAGTGAGCAGGTTGTCGATCTCACTATGAAAGATACACTTCTCTATGCCTTATCTCTTGGATTTGGTGCGGATCCGCTAAACGTCTCCCAGCTACGCTATGTCTACGAATCAAATACTCTGTCTCTGCCAGGAATGGCAATGATAATTGGTTATCCTGGATTTTGGATGAAAGAGCCTGAGTACGGCTTCGAGTGGCAGAAAGCCCTTCACGCTGAAGAGTCAATAACAGTCCACAACCCTCTGCCAACTGAAGGCAAAATTTTCGCAAAGACTATAGTCGAAAATGTAGTAGATCGAGGCTCCGAAAAAGGTTGCTTTGTCTACATGAAAAAGGAACTTTACACCGAGAATAAATCCACCCATTTGGCGACAGTAGTTTCAAACACGTTGGCTAGAGGCGACGGAGGCTTTGGGGGCGGAGGTACACCACGGGCAGCTATGCCAGCTTCTCCTGCTGAAAAGCCTGGCATAACATGCGACCTAGCTACCTTGCCGCAATCAGCATTACTATATCGACTTAGTGGAGATATGAATCCGCTACATGCTGATCCTCAAGTTGCTCGGTCTGTAGGTTTTAGCGGACCCATACTCCATGGGAGATGTACTATGGGAGTCGCGATGCACGCACTGATAAAAAGCTGCTGCGACTATGACGCGTCCAGATTAGAGTCAATGGAGGTTAGATTTTCTTCCCCTTTTATGCCGGGAGAAACCTTGCGAACAGAAATATGGGGAAATGGAAAAACAATCCAATTCAAAGCAACAGCACTAGAGCGAAATGTGGTTGTGCTAAATAACGGTAACGCTCGTGTTAAGCAAGCATAAGCAGAGGTAATTTTTTAACATGCAAGCCATTTTGAAAGGCCTTAGAATCATTGAAGGGTCTGCCTTCATAGCAGCGCCTATGTGCGGAATGACTCTCGCTCAGTTAGGCGCAGACGTCATAAGATTTGATCAAATCGGCGGTGGGATGGATTATCATAGATGGCCTGTAACCAAAGATAACAATAGTATTTACTGGGCTGAAATGAATAAAGGGAAACGCTCCATCGCAGTCGACTTAAAGTCAGAAGAAGGGCGTGAGTTGATTGCAGAATTAATTTGTAGTGAAGGCGATGACGCGGGCATTTTTTCGACCAACCTCCCCGCGCGCGGATGGCTTTCCTACGATTCCCTTAGCAAGCGCAGGTCCGATCTGATACAGCACGAAATCATCGGGGACCGCCATGGAGGTACCGCTCTAGACTACACTGTCAATGCCAAAGTCGGCTTTCCTTATATAACGGGGCCTATGGATGATGACCGCCCTGTAAACCATGTCCTCCCAGCATGGGACATTACCACAGCATATCTTGCAGCAATCGATATACTCGCAGCAGAAAGGCATCGCCGGCTAACGGGAGAGGGGCAGCAAGTCAAACTTGCGCTTGCTGACGTGGCACTAAGTACGATGGGACACCTAGGATATATTGGTGAAATTCACATAAACCATGAATCAAGACAACGACACGGAAACTATCTATTCGGTGCCCTAGGTCGAGACTTCGTAACCGCGGACAGAGAGAGGGTTATGGTCATAGCTATCAATGCGAAACAATGGAGTGGTCTGTTGGAAGCTACAGAACTGACGGAAGAAGTCTCTCAAATAGAAAATCTAATGCAACTAGATTTCTCAACCGAAGGTGATCGTTTTAAAGCCAGAGAAGAGCTATGTCGTGTTCTGGAGCCATGGTTTGCCCGCCAACCGTTTCAAACAGTGGCGAAGGTATTCGAAACATGTGGTATCTGTTGGGACAAATATCAAACGGTCTCGGAGCTAGTTACCAACGATCCGGACTGCTCTCCTGAAAACCCCATATTTGAAGAAATCGAACAACCCGGAATAGGAAGCTATCCGGTACCTAGCGGTGCGATGCATTTTTCAAGAATAAAGCGGTCCAGCCCTCGACCGGCGCCAATTCTGGGAAACCACACAGATGAAATCTTAGCAGACATATTAAAGCTAGACAGCAACACTATCGGAAAGCTACATGACAACCGGATTGTGGCATAAATAGAGATAACTCACATGACAGATCGACAAAAAAAATTCTCAGGAACTAAAGATGTACAGCCCCATCTTCTGCTAAACGTAGACAAACTAGCTACTTGGATGGAGCTAAATGTTGAAGAATTTTCCGGTCCAGTAACAGTGAAAGAATTTAAGGGTGGCCAATCAAACCCCACCTATCAGCTCATCACGCCCGGCAAACGCTACGTGTTACGCCGTAAACCTCCAGGAACACTAATGCCTTCCGCGCATGCGGTAGACCGTGAATTTAGAGTTATTGATGCCTTAGGACGCGCCAATTTTGCAGTCCCTAAAGCCTATGCGCTTTGCGAAGATGCTGATGTTTTAGGGACCATGTTCTACGTGATGGAGATGGTCGAAGGGCGAATATTTTGGGATCTATCTCTCCCAGACCAGACGCCTGAAGAACGAGCTGCCATATATGCCTCAAAACTAGAAACGTTAGCTCACCTCCAGAATATCAACCCTTTTGATATCGGCCTTGAGGGCTTCGGCAAAACTGAAGATTACATGGCGAGACAAATCCATCGATGGGGCAAAATTTATATTGCATCCGAGACCAATAAAATACCGTTAATGGACAAGTTAAATGACTGGCTACCCAAGCACATACCTGGCGCTGAAGAATTATCGATTATCCATGGGGATTATCGCCTAGACAATATGGTGTGTCATCCGACCGAGCCAAAGGTTATCGCGGTACTTGACTGGGAATTATCAACCCTCGGTCATCCATTGGGTGATTTTGCCTATCACCTTGCCCCTTGGCTGATCCCAAACATAGATGAACGTGTATCTAGTCTCGAAGGGTTAAATCTCTCAGAACTAGGTATTCCGACCGAAGAGGAGTACATCGAGCAGTATTGCTCTCTTACACATAGGGACCGTATTGATAATCTAGACTTTTACAAGGCCTATACTCTATGGAGGCTAGCAGCGATTTACCAAGGGATTGTCAAGCGCGTAGAGGATGGTACTGCAGCGAGCACTGATGCATTAACGGGTACTGAAATACCCGAAGCTTTTGCAGAAAGAGCGTGGTTTTATGCTGAAAGATCGTTAGTTTAGTACAATTAATTACATTATATTTTACTATTAAACAGTTGATTATAAAGAATTAAAGGTTAAAAATGTCTTCTATCGCAGACCAGTTAAGATTTGAACCCGCATCTCTCCCACCGGAGTCAGAAACTCTGCGCAATGAGGTAAGGGACTTTCTCACGACAGAATTGAAAAACTATTCTGTAATACAAAGAAGTCATAGCTGGGAAGCTTATGATGCAGGTTTTAGCGCCAAGTTGGGCGCCAAGGGTTGGCTAGGTTTAACGCTCCCAAAAGAATATGGCGGTCAAGGACGCTCCGCCTTTGATAGGTATGTCGTTGTAGAAGAATGCCTTGTAGCTGGAGCACCTACCGCTTTTCACTGGGTCGCAGACAGGCAGAGTGGTACTTTACTCATTCGATACGGCAGTGAGGCCCAGAAAAAAGCCATTATCCCAAAAATAACCGCAGGTGAAGCGTGTTTTGCTATAGGAATGAGCGAGCCTAACTCTGGCTCGGACTTAGCTTCCCTAAAAACCAAAGCTCAACGAACTAGTGCCGGATGGCTAGTTAACGGAACTAAAATATGGACAAGCAATGCTCACCGAGCTGACTACATGATTGCTCTTTTCAGAACCGACCCAGACCCGAACAAGAAACACGCGGGACTGTCCCAATTTTTAATCGATTTAAAACAGGCTAAGGGAATTACTCCAAGGACTATAGAAAATTTGGCTGGCGGAAAAAATTTCAATGAAGTTGTTTTTGTAGATGTAGAACTTCCCGAAGAAGCGCTGATCGGTGTCGAAGGTGAGGGGTGGCGTCAAGTAACTGAAGAGTTGGCTTTGGAAAGGAGCGGACCCGAGCGCTACTTATCGTGTTTCTTTTTGCTTCGCAAACTTTTAGATGAGCTAAGTGGTGAAAAGAACCCAGCTATTCTGTCTAAAATAGGAACCCAAATAGCCTGGGCTATAACTCTGAGGAACATGTCAATAAGCATTGCCGCACAACTTCATGCCGGAGATAACCCCACGCTTGCGGCCTCTGTAGTTAAAGACTTGGGATGCCAGTTTGAGCAAGCTCTCCCCGGACTAGCCCAAGAGCTATGCCTGCTGGAACCAACATTGGAAGGCTACGGCAACAGCTACCAACAAGTACTAGGAAACCTCATTCAAATAGCGCCCTCTTTTTCTTTGCGGGGTGGGACGCCAGAGATCATGAGAGGCATTATCGCTAAAGGGATGGGAATCCGATGAGTGAACTGAGAAACATATTGGAAGATAGTGTCAATCGGTTGTTCTCTGATCAACTTGACTGGACCGCTCTTCACAAGTACGAGAAAAATGGATGGCCGACAGATCTGTGGGAGCACGTGACAGAGCAAGGCATGGACAAAGTTCTAGCTAGCGAAGAGGCTGGCGGGATGGCCGGATCGTGGAGCGATGCGTATCCAATTATCCGTGCTTGCGGCCGGTATGCGGTCCCTGTTCCGCTACCTGAGACAATTCTCGCACATTGGATTGCAGTTCAATCGAACCAAGCTCTCATAGAAGGCGTTCCGAGCGTCTTTTCGAAAGGCTGCAAGCTAAAAAAAGACAAATTAATTCTAAGAAATGAAAGTCTGCCATGGGGAGGTCGAGCGGATTTTTTGGTGGGGATCGTTGATGGCAATGTTGTCATCGCTGACACAAGAAATGCAGTTGTTAGCCTTCAAAAGAACTTAGGAAGAGATGATAGAGACATATTAAGCGGGGAACTGGAAGTCATAACTACTTACCCCACCCTGCTTGATAACGACACCGTGCACTGGCTAGGAGCATTACTCCGAAGTGCTCAAATAGCTGGAGCCAGCGCTGCTGCACTTGATCTTGCTGTTCAATACGCTGGAGATCGAGAACAATTCGGACGCTCACTATCAAAATTTCAAGCCATACAGCACCAGCTCGCTGATCTTGCTGGCTTGGTGGCATCGGTAGATGCTATTGCGATCACCGCGTTTGCAAGACTTGACTCAGCTGGAATAGGTGGTAACGGCAGAAATGCTAGACTTGAAATAGCAGCAGCCAAATGTCGTGCTAGCGAAGCAGTGGAAAAAATTACCCGAATTAGTCACCAAATACATGGGGCTATAGGCTTTACTTATGAATACGGACTGCATTTTGTCACTCGTCGACTGTGGGCATGGCGCACAGAATATGGCGGAGTTTCCGAATGGGGGGAAAATTTAGGACGTATTGCTGTTGAGTCAGGCGGCGACGAAATATGGCCGATCATCACAAAATAGAAGGGCAATAGATATGTTAGATAACGAATTGACACTAGAAATAGACGGCGTACTAGCGCGTTTGACAATTAATCGTCCAGACACGCGCAACCCTCTAGGGCATGCTGGAGACGGAGATCGATTTCGGCTAGCTGCTGATACCATTAACAAGAACAAAGGCCTTAGATGTGTGATTATGACTGGCGCTGGAAAGGCCTTCTCAGCTGGAGGTGATCTGAAGTCTATGCGAGACCGATCTGGACACTTTGGCGGCAATGCACTGCAACTGAGAGACCATTACCGAGAAAGCATTCATGGAATTGTAAAAGCGATGTGGGACATCGAAGTGCCTATCGTAGGTGCAATAAATGGCGCCGCAATAGGATTAGGAGGAGACATCGCTTCGCTTTGCGATATCCGGCTAGCCGCCGCGTCAGCAAAGTTCGGTGCGACTTTCTTGAAACTTGGAATATTACCGGGAGATGGCGGTGCGTGGCTTCTCCCGCGACAGATCGGTTGGTCTCGAGCAGCACAACTGTTTTTTACCGGAGATTTGATTGATGCGCAAACTGCCCGAGAATGGGGACTGGTTTCAGAAGTGTACCCAGACGACGAAGTAATGGCCGAAGCAGAGAAGCTTGCGGCGAAAATATGCGTGCAACCCCCACAGGCTTTGAGAATGACAAAAAAGCTTATGCGCGACGGTACTATGGCTAGTTTCGACTCAATTATGGAAATGTCAGCAGCTCTACAAGTCACCTTGCAACATACTGAAGACCATATGGAAGCAGTCAATGCGTACTTTGAAAAGAGAACGCCAAAATTCAAAGGGAAATAGCTGCTTTAAAAAAAGCTAAGGCTTGAAATTTGGAGACACCTTGAGTAAGTGGTCAAAATTTAGCAGCGTCTACCTGATGCCTGCAGCAGTTTTCCAAAGCGTCATAATAGGCGGCGGTTATGGCACCGGTCGTGAAGTAGTAGAGTATGTGACAAGGCATGGTGCTTGGGGGGGAGTCATTGCAACTTCGATTATCGCGGTAATTTTTGCCGCGGTACTATCGACAAGCTTCGTCTTTGCACAAAGATTCCAAGTTTTCAACTACCGGAATTTTTTAATATCGCTTCTCGGGCCGTTCTGGGTGATCTACGAAATTCTTTTTCTATTGTTATTAGTCCTCGTGCTTGCGATTGTGTCCTCGGCGATTTCAAATATATTCAGCCACAGGTTCGACACCCCTCCGATTATAGCTGTAATTACTTTGATGAGCTTAGTAAGTTTACTCAATTACTATGGTAGAGAGTTTGTTGAAAGACTATTGTCTTTTTCTACGATAATTCTAATGCTCTCACTGTCAGTATTAACGATATTCACTGTTACCTTGCTCTATGATGATATCCTGAACAGCTTTTTAGCACCCACAGCTATCCCGGATGCCATACAAAGTGGGACACAATTCGCGATATATAACAGCGCATTGATACCTGTCCTTATTTACTGCGCCGCAAAAGCAACGACTAGCAATGAGGCGATGAAAGCGGGATTTATAGCGGGCCTATTTGGTGCCGCTCCAGCTCTAATGCTCCATATTACTTTTCTCCCATATATGCCTGAAATCATGACGCAAAAAATTCCTACATACTATTTATTAGAAAAAATTGGCCTCGACTGGGCCATAACGTCATATTTCTTAATTTTAACGGGTACAATAATTTTAACTGCTGTGGGTATCCTCCAGGGAGTAAATGAGCGCATTGACTCTTGGAAAAAAGACTCCGGACTGGGCACCGGACTAGCTCCATGGCAACGAGCACTCGTAGCCGGAACCCTAACATTCATAAGTATATTTTTAGCAAAATTTGGTATAGTCGCTTTGATAGCCAAAGGCTATGGAACTCTATCGTGGGCATTTCTGGTGGTGTTTACCATTCCCCTCATGACCATGGGGATCATCAAAATTAGACGAAAAGGAAATATCAATGAAACATGACGTGGTTGGTGGAAATTTCACATTGGCAGATGGCACAAAACTGCCTTTATCTAAAGCGATACGAGCAGGTGATTTTGTTTTTTTATCGGGTCAGCTCGGCTTAGAAAAAGACGGCACATTAGCTGAAGGAATTGCTAATCAAACCAGGCGCTGTCTTAAAAACATTGAGGAGCTTTTATCTAGCGCTTCCGTAACCAAAAAGAACGTCATCAAGACGACGGTCTGGTTAACAGACATCGCAAATTTCGCTGAATTCAATGCTATCTATGCCGAAACCTTTGACAGCGAACCGCCCGCACGCTCTACAGTTTGCTCAGCTTTGGCGTTACCGAATGCACTGGTTGAAATCGAAGTTATTGCTTATGGTTAACTCGGTTATATCGGACTGCGTTTAATTAACTGTTTAGCGATCAAAAGCTTCTGTAGCTCGTTTGTTCCTTCCCCTATGCACATCAACGGCGCATCCCGATAGTACCGCTCTACGTCAAACTCTTTAGAGTAACCATAACCGCCATGAACCCGCATGGCCTCTGTAGCATTTTGTAAAGCCGCTTCAGAAGCAAAAAGCTTTGCCATCCCAGCCTCCATGTCGCAACGCTCGCCTTTATCGTATTTAGACGCCGCTTGTTCTACTAGTAGTCGCGAGGCCTCGACATTAGTCGCCATATCAGCAAGCTTAATCTGTATAGATTGGTGTTCACAAATTGGTTTGCCGAAAGTTGACCGCTCTTGTGCATATCGCACCGCGTCATCCATAGCAGCTTTTGCAACCCCAACAGCTCTGGCAGCCACGTTGATGCGACCCAGTTCCAGCCCTCCCATCGCGTGCTGCATTCCTTTGCCTTCTACACCCCCTAAAACACGATCCGCCCCTATCTTGAAGTCATCAAAGCTGAGCGCTGCACTTTCAACCCCTCTGTAACCCAACTTTTTCAACTTACCGTCCACATTGAAGCCGGGGCCTTTCTCTGCCAAAAACATTGTCATGCCTTTATGAGCCGGGCGCGCATCAAGATTAGTTTTAGTCAGTACGGCATAGAGTGAACCATGCACGCCATTAGTAACCCACATCTTTGATCCATTTATCACATAGACGTCACCCTCACGCTTTGCGTGAGTTTTAATTCCTTGCAGATCGGTACCGGCATCAGGCTCAGTAAGACACAAAGCGCCATGCAGATCAGCTGCAGCCAGGCGCGGCAAAAAGTATTCCTGTTGCTCCTCAGTTCCAAATCTCTGAATCAACTGCCCCAACATCATGTGAGTATTAATGACTCCAGCCAAACTCATCCAAGTCTCACTTAATCGAGCAATCACTTTAGTGTAAGACGAGGCAGAAAACCCTAAGCCGCCACACTGCACTGAATACATTAGACTAAAAAGACCCATTTCTTTCATCTGCTGGACGATCTCGGTAGGATATATATCCTCGTGTTCAAGTTTCCTGACATGAGGTGCCACCTCTTTTGAGAGCCACACATCGAGCGCGTCCATGATCTGGTTTTCCTCTTCTATCGTAACGGTTCCCTGAGAATGAGACATATCAATAACCTTTTGCTAGCTTATAAAACAAGTTCCAATTATAGTCAAAACCGTTGTCCTCTGATAATTATTTTAGAACAAGCTTGCGAACACCGAATGAAAAAATATTTTGCTTACGGCTCTAATTTACTACCTAAAAGAATTGAGCAAAGGATTGGGCCATTAACTTCTATTGGGGCGGCGATTCTTCCCAACCAAAAAATCAACTTTTCAAAAATCTCGACCGATGGCTCTGGAAAATGTACCATCGTCCCTTGTAGAAGACAGAACGTTCATGGCGTGGTTTACGAGTTATCTTTGAGTGCCAAAGCACTTTTAGATGAAATCGAAGGGATCGGAAAGGGTTACCAGTCAGTTTTATACAAGATTGATGGTTTCGGAGAATGTTTTGCTTATGTTGCAGAACCCGCCTATATTGACGAGAATATCAAACCTTACGAATGGTATAAACAATTGGTGCTGCAGGGATGTCAGTTTCATCGCTTCCCCAAAAAATATATCAAGAGGATACAATCTTACGAATCAATACCTGATCAAAACCAGGTCAGGTCTGACAACAACTTACGTTTAATAAAACGTTTAGAATGAGCTGCATTAAATATTATTCACCAACCCACTTGAATAGGAGAGAAAGATGTTAGTAATGATGACCGCAGATCTAGAGAAACCGGAAGGAATGGGAAAAAATGACTTTTTCGAAGTATGGCGACAAGAATCAGTCGCTGCTATTGAAGCTCTTAAGGCAGGGGCTATCAAATCAATCTACAAAGTTGCTGGGGAATATCAAGTCATTGCAATTATGGAAGTAGACGATGGCGATCAGATTGACAACATTGTTCACAATCTACCGATATGGAAGCTTGGTTACGGACATATAGTCCCAAAAATTACGTGGAAGCCTCTGAGATCTTATGAAAACTGGGCAGAAGATCTCAAAGAATTGGCCAAAAGCTAATTAACTTCAAACTGGTCAATGGCCGACAATATGAGACCGATGAAAATTATCATTTAGCTACATTAACCGAAGTCTAAAATATGCAAAAGCTAGGACAGACAAAGTGACTTCAAATTTATAGAGTAAACCGCCTAGGAGGAAAGTAATGTTCGAAAAATCGTGGATGGAGGACTGGCAGAAGCTAGTCAACAATAATGGTCCCATGAGTTGGATAGGAAAGCACTTTACAACAAACTTGCTTTTCGGATTCGGCGATACTGAATATGTCGTAGAATTTTATAAAGGAAAAATAACTACCATTGAGTGTGATTTCAATCCAGAAACTTGTTATCAACTCGCTATTAAAGGACCGGCAGAAAGCTGGGGTAAATTTTGCCAAGAAGTTCCCCCTCCGATGTATAACGACATCTGGGCAATGGCCCATCCACTCCATGGCCGATTAACGTTAGAGGGGGACCAGATGGTTCTCTGGCAGAATATGCGCGCTCTATGCTGGGCGCTAGACCGAATGCGTGAAATCTAAGAGCAGCTAATTTAGGAGAATTGAAATGGGTAATATTGAACCAATAACAGGGCGGTATGTTTGGGTTCCGTACAACGGAACTGAATATCGTATTTTTTTTGAAGAAGCTGGCGAAGGAATTCCGCTGATATGCCTTCACACAGCAGGAACAGATTCGCGCGAGTGGAGGCATCAACTTTGTGATCCGGCCATAAATACCAACTTTAGAGTTATAGCTATGGACATCCCGCGCCACGGCAAATCTATACCTCCTTATGATTGGTATAAAGAAGATGAAGAATATAAGCTAACGGCGGAATTTTACATGGGGATAGTTATTGCTTTCTGCGAAGCTCTTGAACTAGACAAGCCTGTGATCATGGGAAGCTCTATGGGCGGGAACATATGCTTACATCTAGCTGAAAAACACGAAGAAAAGCTAAGAGCTCTAATCGCCATAGAAGCTTGTGAACACTCATTAGGATGGCATATAGACTGGTTGAGGCATTCTCATATACATGGTGGAGAAGCAGCCGCACAGTCTGTTTTTGGCTTGATGGCACCCCAAAGCCCTGACAAATACAGATGGGAAACTTGGTGGTACTACTCACAAGGCGGGCCTGGAATTTTCAAGGGTGATCTGTATTTTTATAGCCAAGATCATGATTTCAGGGGCAAAACTGAAAACTTATCGGGTAAAGTTCCTATGTACTTCATGACAGGCGTATACGACTTCGCGTGCACTCCGGAAATGACTGAAGATACGGCGGCGAAGGTAAAAAACTCGGAATGCATCATTATGGAAGAAATCGGTCACTTCCCAATGAGCGAAAATCCAGAAGTTTTCAACCGATATCTTATGCCTGTACTGGATAAGATATTAGCTAACGAATCCTAAAAACGATTCTGTTGCTAGTAAATAAAATTGGGGAGCGTCTTTGCCGAGTCGCTCCTTTTTTTTATAGCTTTCAAAACATAAATTGACTATATTTTTAACTTAATTTTAATGATGGCGAGTTGTGTACTATGAATACCGAAGAACAAGAAACAATTGCACAGATCCGAGATACAGTGTTTAAAGTATCTGAAGAATTCCCTGGAACTTATTGGCAGGAAAAAGATCGAGAGCGGGCCTATCCTACTGAATTCGTCAACAGGCTAACTGAGCTAGGATTACTCGCCTCGCTGATACCGGAGGAATATGGCGGTAGTGGCTTATCAATAATTATGGGCGCCGAAATACTCAAGGCCATTCATGAATTTGGAGGGAACGCCGGTGCCTGCCATGCACAAATGTATACAATGGGGACAGTCCTAAGGCACGGCAGCAACGAACAGAAACAGAAATATCTCCCTAAAATAGCTACGGGCGATCTACGCTTACAGGCTTTTGCGGTCACCGAGCCAACGGCTGGAACAGATACTACCAGTATCTCTACCATGGCTGTAAAAAAAGGCGATCAATATATTATAAACGGCCAAAAAATATGGACTTCACGTGCCGAGCATTCAGATCTCATGGTGCTACTAGCCCGTACTACACCCAAGGATCAAATAGAAAAAAAATCTGCAGGCCTCTCCGTTTTTCTAGTGGATATGAGGAAAGCTATAAACAATGGGATGACTATAAAACCAATCAGGACCATGTTGAACCATTCGACTACTGAAATATTCTTTGACGATTTAGCGATACCAGCTTCTAGTCTTATCGGTGAAGAAGGCAAAGGATTCAAATATATACTGTCTGGAATGAATGCTGAGCGAATTCTGATAGCTGCAGAGTGTGTTGGTGATGCTCGCTACTTCATAAAAAAAGCTTCTGACTATAGTATACAGAGGAAAGTGTTTGGTCGCCCGATTGGACAAAACCAAGGGATCCAGTTTCCAATTGCTAAAGCTTTTGCACAGACCGAGGCGGCAGAGGCTATCTTAGACAAAGCATGTAGGCTTTATGAAGCAGGAGATACCTCTGGGACATATGCAAACATGGCGAAACTATTGACATCAGAGGCTTCTTGGGCGGCAGCAGATACTTGTATGCAAACTTTTGGAGGGTTTGCTGTGGCAGAGGAATACGATATCGAGAGAAAATTTCGCGAAACACGGCTTTATCGAATTGCTCCAATATCGACTAACCTAATCCTTTCCTATCTTGCCGAGCATGAACTTGGCCTTCCTCGCTCATATTAAGGGATCCATCCAAATCAAAGCTATTAGGTCTGGAGTCTTAAGAAATGTCTGATGACTTGCAAGGGGTTTTAGTTGTCGCTTTAGAACAAGCTGTAGCGGCACCTTATTGCACACGTTTAATGGCAGAAAGCGGTGCTCGAGTCATAAAGCTTGAACGTCCTGATGGAGACTTTGCCCGAGCGTATGATGGGGTTTTAGAGGGAGACAGCGCCTATTTCGTTTGGCTGAACTCCGGAAAAGAATCATTAGTGGTAGATTTGGCAGCCCCTGAAGATAAACAACTCCTACAGTCCATATTGACTAAAGCCGACGTATTTATACAGAACCTTCGCCCCGGCGCCACAGATAAGTTGGGGTTTAGCTATGAGGACGTTAAAACTATTAATCCGAGTATTATAATGTGCTCTATCTCGGGATACGGAACTGAAGGCAGTTATTCTAAGATGAAGGCCTACGACGCGCTTATACAAGCGGAAAGTGGCCTATGCTCGGTCACTGGCCCTCCAGGTCAACCTTCTAAGGTAGGGGCATCAATAGTCGACATATCAACAGGCCTGAGTGCCTATGGGGAGATACTGAAAGCGCTTTTCAGAAGGACGCGGTCAGATAATGGGCGCCACATCGAACTAAGTCTGTTTGAGGTGCTCTCAGAATGGCTAGCCGTACCACTGTCTTATTTCGAATATGGGAATAAATTATTAACTGGCACAGGTATGGACCACGGCCAAATATGTCCCTACGGATCGTACGAGGCGTCAGATGGCCAGATTTTTATCGTGATACAAAACCACAGCGAATGGGTAAGGTTGTGTGGAGAAGTGTTAAAGCGTAAAGATATGGCGGATGATGCGCTGTATAGAACGAATGTACTACGAATGAAAAATAAGGATGCTTTGCGAACTGAAATAGAAAACGTATTCGGTACCATGACAAGGCAAACGCTTCAGGAAAAACTCCTTAAAGCTGGAGTTGCATGCGGAAATATTAACGATCTCAGCGATCTTAGTAGCCATCCCGCTCTCGTAAGAAAAACAGTGCAAAGCTCCGGAAATCAATTTACTCTGGTGCGACGCGTGGGTGATACCGAGGACAACGCCACCGTTCCTAGCTTGGGAGAGCATACCGAAAAAATACTGAAAGAGTTCTCGTAAAGCTCTTATAAACATTCTATGCTTAAGTACGTACATCTCGTGCCAGTATCTACTTTGTTATAAGGGAAACTTTTATGTTCTATATTAAATTACTAGCTTTGTGCCTGCTCTTTAGCGCCGAAGTGTTCGCTAAGAACACTCCGTGGTGGCCGTCTAAATGGGGCGCGAATGACACTCTCGGTTCTTTCAATATGCTTGGACCCGATCTCGCTCTTAAAGCGAGCAAGCTTGTCAAAACGGGGAAAACCTATCGGCTAGGCATAGAAACCAACAATAAAACACCCGCGTACGGCACTCGAACTTTTGAGGTCCAAATTTTACAACCCAACCAGTATGGCGGCTCGTCATATGGCGAAAACCAGTTCAGTTACTTCGATGACTATATGGCAGGATGGATGGGAGTGGGCTCCCAAATTGACGGCTTAGGACATGCGGGAACAGACGGTGTTTTCTACAACGGATTTAAAGGCAAAGATTTTGCTAAGGTTGATGGACTTAAATCAATGGGTGTCGAAGACTATCCACCCATAGTCACGCGTGGAGTACTTATCGATATGGCCGCGTGCATGGGGCATAAAATTGTGCCAGTTACAACAGTCTTTAATCGACAAAATATTATGGCGTGCGAGAAGCAGCAAGGGGTGTCCATTGAAGCTGGAGACGTTGTTTTGCTCCACTCCGGATGGATGAACCTGCTTGAGTCGGATCCTGATACTTTCAGTAAAGCGGAGCCAGGAATTGGTGCGGACGGCGCTAAATACCTTGTAGAAAAGGAAATTTTAGCTGTAGGAAGCGACAGCTGGGGGCTCGAAATTTGGCCAGGAGAGGATCCCAAAATTTTTGATCCCGTTCATCAAATGCTTTTAAATCATAACGGCATATACATACTCGAAAATATGGATACGCGAGAGCTTGCGGCAGACAAAGGATATGAGTTTATGTTCGTTCTAGGTCCTGCTCGAATATCTGGTGCTGTGCAAATGATTATTAACCCAATAGCTATCCGGTGAATTAGATATTCACCTAGTATTTTTAGACGCTCAGCTCACCCACCGAAAACAAATCGCCTAGCTTATGAGAGAGGAGCTGAAGAAACCCTTGATCCCCCTAAGGTTCTGTAGACAATACTTTGATTTGCAATTCATAAGGCTTAAAATCAATTAACGATTAAAAATCGTAAAAAGGAATTTGTTTCAAGTATGACGACTCACAGTGTTGACGGACCGCTCTTCGAAGATTTCTCAATTGGGCAATTGTTCGGCGCACCTTCAGTAACTGTCACAGAAGGCTATACGGCACTTTATCAAGCGATCACGGGAGACCGCATGCGCCTCCCGCTCGATACCCACCTATCGTCTCAGGTGACTCAGGACGAGCGTTCCTTAGTACATCCGATGCTTGTCATTAATATTGTGAACGGACAGACCACTTATGCGTCCCAAAACGTAAAAGGAAATTTATTCTACAGAGGCTTGATCTTGAAAAAACCTGTCTTTGTCCACGACACTTTAACCACGATAACTAAAGTTGTAGGCCTAAAACAAAATAAATTGAAAGCCGGCAGGGATGCCACCGGTATGGTAGCTCTAGAAATAGAAACTAAAAACCAAAAAAATGAAGTGGTTATGAAATATTGGCGTTGCCCAATGATCCCTTGTCGACAAAAAGATATCGGCACTGGGAAAAATGACGATTTTAGCTGGATTCCAGAAGCGCTGTCTATCGAAGACTTGATATCCTGTACTCGCTTAAATTGGAACATCAACCCACTGCTCGACACGACATTCAGCCCCACAACCCCAGATTTTCTAGTCGGGGATCATGTCGTTATTTCAGGCCAAGATACTATAACGGCAGCACCCGAGCTTGTGCGCCTAACAGGAAATATTGCATTTGCTCATACAGATGCCTCTCGGAGCTACCTGAAAAAAAGGCTTGTGTATGGCGGACATACTATTTCCTTGGCTTACGCACAAATTATGCGTGCCATGCCTAACACTATAGCTCTAATCGGATGGCAAGGCTGTGATCACCTAGGACCGGTCCTCGAGGAGGATATTATTAGGTCTGAATTTACTGTCACAAGTATTGTCCCGTTGCAGGCCGGGGGCTCGCTGTGTGAACTCAACGTCGAGACTTATGCCAAACGCCTAAACTCTGAGGGTAATTATGTAGAATCAAAAGTGCTGGCCTGGAGGCTGGTACTCTGGGCTTAGCATTACAGACCTGCGCTATGGCCACCGTCCACAGTGATTAAGTTGCCATTCATAAACCTTGATGCATCTGATGCTAGGAACAAGATAGCGCCGTCTAAGTCCTCTGGTTGACCGAATCTTCCTGCAGGTATTCCTTCCAACAGCTTTGTCCCAGCTTCTGTCTTTAACCACTCACGGTTCATTTCCGTTTCAAAATAACCTGGGGCAATGGCATTAATACGAATCCCTTTTGCCGCCAAATCGACGCACAGATCGCGTCCTAAATTAATGATGCCCGCTTTTGTCGCTGCATACGGAGCAATATGGCCTAACGGACGAAGGCCTAATACTGAAGCAATATTAATGATGCTACACTCTCTACCGTCAGCCACTCGATGCTGAATGACAGATTGTGCAAGGACCCAAGGGCCTCTTAGGTTCGTTTCATAGACGGCATCCCAATCCTCATCTTTGTAACGGTCTGGCGCTTTTATTATTGCGATACCCGCATTATTTATTAAGACGTCAATCGGGCGAGTGGACTCTATCTGAGCGATTGTCGCTCTAATGCTCTCGCGATCTCGGACGTCCAGTGCAACAGGAGTGGCATTTCCACCAAAGGCATGGATTTCTTCTTGAAGGTTCTTAAGTCTATCTGCGCTTCTTGCCGCAATTAAGACATCCGCCCCTGCTCGCGCCAAAGTCCAAGCAAACCTTCTCCCTAACCCTGAGGATGCGCCCGTAATAAAGGCTGTTTTCCCAGTTAGGTCAAATAAAGCTCTAGGATCAGCGGTAATTGCATTTGTGATCATATTAAGGCACTCATTAATAAAAAAATGGAAAAGGGAAAATCTCTCGGCCTTTTAAATCAGCGGCTCATAATCCCAACTTAGGCCTTATCCAGGACGCCAGCTTAGCTATAGCATCATCAGCCTCTGGAGCATGGCCCGCCATAAAATGAAAGACATGCTGCATCTCGGGATAAATATCAAGCCTCACATCGACACCAGCTGCTTTTGCTCTCTGCTCAAATCGCACAGAATCATCGAGCAGCGCCTCATCGCCACCAGTTTGTATGTATATAGGTGGTAGACCAGAAAGTTCAGCGTTCAACAGGTTGGCAAGAGGATCTTTTGGCGACGCTTCACCAAGAAATGTCGCCGACATGCCCATAAGAATATCTCTGCTAACCAGAACATCTTTTTCCGCATTCGATTTAATTGTAGAACCGGTTGCTTCAGGATCATACCAAGGTGACATAGGCATCGCACCGGAAGGCAAAGGCAATCCAGCATCACGAATAGCAAGAAGAACGGAACTACATAACGCACCACCCGCCGAATCACCGGCAGTACATATGTGCTCTGAACTATAGCTTTGGTCTAACAACCAGCGATAAGCTATCAATGCGTCATCCACCTGAGCCGGATGAGTGGCCTCAGGTGCACGACGATAGTCCAAAATAAGCGCTTTACAACCGATTTCCTTTGCCAAATGACCAAACACTTTACGGTGCGTATACATAGAGCCGGTCACGTACCCACCACCGTGCGTGCACATCACGACTCGATTGTCAGAGCATCCTTTGGGTATGGCCCACATAGCTGCCACGCCTCCAGCATCTACCTCTACGTAATCCACACCTCGGGGTTCAGCAGTGATATCTCCCCAATGCTCAAAAATCGCTCTTGTTTCCTCTAAGCTCATCTCGGGATTGGCGCTCATCGCCTCAAGCCATCCTTTGTACAAAACCTTTATTGTTTCTGCCTGAATACTAGCCATAACGTTACACCCCTATCTAATGATTTTTAATTAAATCCTAATTATCCGTTTCACTCCGCCAACCTTTACACCGCCATTTGAAGTAAAGCTACCTTGCCATATGGTTAAGTGCAGAGGGTTCAAAATCTCGTCTTTTCATTTTTGGAAGATTTGCCTTTGTCACCATCTGAATAGTTGTGCAATGCATACTCTGAATATCAACGACAGAAGCGGTATCTATCAAAGGCACTCCAGAACCTTTATTTAAAGGCAAGTGCGTATCGGGATGCGCGACGCCACCCAGAATATATTTCCATAAAACGCCAGCCCGATCATAAAGCTTACCAAAAATCGGCATCATCGTTTGAGCATCTAGGTATAACAATCTATTTCCAACAGGGTGATCTGAGCGCTTCGGCGACCCTTCTAATACATGAACTTTTCTAACTTGCCAATTGATATTAGGAAAGCAACCCGAGTGGCCGTGAAAATCCACGAAATTATAATCCTCTCGGCGTGCTTTACGATCAGCATGAGGTATTTTATCGTGGCGATACATCGGCAAAAGTATGTGTTTAGTCCCTCCATGTGACCAATTCATATCTTTAATACGGCCGGTATATCCTAAAAAATCCTCAATCATGATATCACTACCTAGAAATGAATCTGTCCTCATTGTCGTTGCAACACGACGTACCCTTCTTAGCAGTGGCACATACATCCAACCTTGTTCTTCAGCCGTGTCATCGCTGTTGTAGAAAATGAGTAAATTTGTCTTAGCCACATCACCTGGTTCATGGGCTGTAAGAGTGAGCGCACTATAGGTTTTATAACGATTGTCTTTAACACTAGGTATAGGCTGGACAACATGTCGATACATCAACCGCATGAGTGCGGCTGAAAATTCTAACTCTCTTTCAATTTTTTGCGACTTCATATCACGATATTGCCAATACATCTCAGGTATTTTTCCGCCGTCGCCACCATACGCATATCGCATATTCCAAACCAATTTCTCTCCAGCTTGCGGGTCAGATGGGATAAGCTCTTCTGGAAAAGGACGACCGCCAATATAATTCAATATTATCCCAGGCTCTGAGCCTAGCACTGCTGGACTAACATTGTTTCTTGTAGCATTAATATAATTTTTATGAGGTCTAAAAGAAATGGGTTCCCCAACAGTCAGTGTTAGCCAACCTTTCTCGATCAACCCTGCCAAATCCGAATCTAACAACTGCCGCACTGACTCAAGGTTTCTTGGACTAATTACAAACCCTGCAGGTGGCGAAAGCTCTCTTGCCGCCTCTATGTCGTAGTCAAATCCGTCGGCTTTTGAATTTTCCGCGTAAGCACCACACAAGGCCACAGACCCGCTAAGACACAGAACTAGAGAAAGTCTACTAAAAATATTCATTATTTTACCTTTCTTGCAAATCCAAACCGCAGTCTCCACTCTCTCTGCATTGCTTCATTCAGTGTATATAAATAATTTACTAATGTTCCATTTCAAATAAAGAAATTTCTACGAAAGCAATCTGTGTTTAGCCAGTGTTTTCTTAAGCGCACCTTATTAATAATTCGGTTGGCCTCATACTGGCTAGACAGTTCTTGGAACTTGAGGGTAATACCAAAATACCAAACACCTAGAAGCTACACAAATAAATTTTTATAGCTGGGATGCCCCGCTACGAGCTTTTGCCAACAATTTTAATCACAGACCACGCAGCCATACCTTTAACGCCCTCATCAGAGCTCTTAAGCAGAGGGATGATCATCTTTAAGTACTTTTTGTCTTTCTTGCTTCCAACTAACCACACTCCTTGCATTCGAATATCTACATTTTTATTGTTTAATGCCCACTCCACTATGGCTGAGTGATCAGCGGTCACATTCTCCCATGCTTCAACTAATCGAGTGCCCGTGTCAGAACCCAGATCACAGCATCTTATAAGCTCATCGGTGATGTGACTAACTCTAGCATTCGGCAGCCTACTCAAACTAGCCGCAGCTACTGAAGGATCTAAACCTTTCCCATGAGCAATAATCGCTAGCAAGTCATTAGTTGCAGTTTCATTCCCGAAACCCGCCTCGCTAGCCATCGCAGCAATTTGAACTTTATAGGTTGAGGCGCCCCTAAGTTCGGACAGCCTTTCCACTGATGATTCAGATTGAAAACGTCCAATTCCAACCGCTTGTATCTCTAATGCATCTACGCCCCAATTATCCGTAATGTTAAGCAACATTTGCTTGGCATATTCATGATGTGCTGTATCGAGCAATGCTAAAAAAGCATAGGCTCTGGTCAAAGGGTCTTGATCGGTGTCCCCCGCAAGTTTTTTCATCGTAAGTTCTTTACTGTCGAATCGACTACCTGCCAACGCCTGCATGACGTGTTTCTTGACCCAAGTGTCATCCGAGTCTAATAAATTCACAAGAAAATCAGCTAGGTCGTCTCTTGGTCGGCTAGCTAGAGACTCCGATAAAAATTTAAAAAAAATCGCGTCATCCGTGATATCCGCGTACGCATAGAGTAAGTCCAACCCATTGGGATGTTCAACGGTCAACAGCTGGTCAATCGCGGAACGCATTAGCACCCAATCAGTGTCGGCCAACCCGTCAGCAAGCAGTTGCAGCGCGTCTTTGTCGCCAATTTCAACCAGTATTCCAGCTCCTTGATATTGGTCATAGTAGCTTTCCGATCCCATCAGGTCTCTAGCAACCTGCATCGCATCCATTTTGAACGATTCGTTTTCGGATGCATTTGATGGCGCGCACAGAAAAAACAACATACTAAGCCCTGCTAAAAATGCAGCTTGGTAAATTCTCAACTAATTGGATCTCCAGACAAATGTAAAATATTGCAACAGCAACATCATCACAGAATACTCAGCAATTGCAACCCTATTATATAGATTACAGGAACATCTATTTATAGATGATTTAAGAGTAACAGATAAAAAAAACGGAAGGTTTTACCCTTCCGCTTCTCGTTTTTTAAGCTACGATTAAACTTAGAACTGATATTTCAATTCAAAAGTTAATTCATCATAGTTTCTCACACTACCAATACCTTGGCGTCCTGGTCCAAATACAGAAGTCACGTACGGGTTCTGAGTAGCGCCCGCGCCTTGTGTAATATAGTTAGTAAACGGTCCAGTATCATGGGTCATGTTGTTTGTACCGCCCCAAATTAAGTGAAAACCACTCTTAATAGACCAGTGATTATCAATCAACCACTCAACGTTGAAACCTGCAACGTGTGAGTTAGACGCTTCTTCCCAAACATAGAAACCAATCGGTTTCACTTTATCGCGCATATAGTTACCGATAAAGAAGAACGTAGTGATCCAGTTATGTTCGTCAACGAACATACCTGTGTTCTTATCACCTTCATGATCCCAATACCAAGTATCGAAGATCTGCAATGACAAGAAGAATGTACGGTCTTTGTTTAAGAAAGGAATAAACGTTGGACGGTCAAAGCCGAGTGAGAAACGCATAACGTCTCCTTCATCAACCCAATCCGAGCGCCAAGTATTGTTGTATATTTCATCAAACGTCCATGATGACTCAATACGCATTACAACACCTGACCACGACTCGAAATAGTCCATTGCCAAACCAAGAGTATGTGCTTGCTTGTAGACCATAGAAGTCTGTCCACCCGCAAGAGGGCTACAGAACAATCCACCGCCGGGAGCAGCACAGTTCCCTAGGCCGAAGCCTTGGTTCCAGTCGCTACCAGTAACTAAGCCGGGAGCTACCGCTGCCCATAGATTAGCGAAGTTACCGTCGGCTATTGCATTGGTTGCGGCCGTTTTCATATCAGAGCTAGTAGCGTATTCCGCTAAAATGTGCGCCGCGTGAATTGGAGTGGTCACAACAATAGGATCAACGTAGCCAAGGGTACTTGTCCCTAAACCAGCTGTTCCTGAGGCTGTGGCTTCAGCTTTAGCTAGAGTTAGTAGGTCTCCAGTACTGTAGTCAGTACCATCTGCTGACACAACATTTCTTGCCCATTTTAAATCACCGATAAGCACATCGGTAGGCAAGTTTGCTTTGATACCAGCTGCCGTTAAGTGTCGTGTTGGCATGTTAACCGAGTGGAACCTGAACACGGGAACATCATTCCAACCGTACCAATGTGATACCGCAAAACGGAAGTCAGAAAGACGGAATTCCCATCTAAAGCCAGCTTCAGTATTGTTAATATCCCAGTCAGGTCTCAGGTTGGCGTTTAGGCCGACGGGTTGGCCAAAGCCAGATGGTTTACGCGTATCGTTAGCACCTAAGTAACCGCAGGAGTCTTCAGCCCGCAATTTGCTATTGTCTAACGTAGTCGCGAAATAAGCTTTCTTATCAGTCGCTGCCGCCATCATAGGTGTCACACAAGGCTCTACAGAGAAGTACGTGTTGTAGATAGCAAATGTGGATATGTCTTTAGAAAACGGGTGTGCCCAAAACGTTGATGGGTTTCCAAGACCTACGCCTTGAAATTCATCAAAGTTCCAAATCACCTGAATGGCGTTATCTGTCAACGGTCCCCATGAACCAGCTTTCCATTGAACGGATGCCATCCATTGCGGAATTCTGATGTCTTCAAAGGAATCGAAGAAGAAATGCTGACCGTAATCCACAGGGTTAATTAGATCCTGTAATCTGAAAAAGTCAGTCTTACCCCAAACGATTTGTTGCTTACCCAAACGGATCCAAAAGTCTCCGATTACCGCATCAGCATATAGCTCACGGAACGGGTACAAACGACCATTTGAATCAGTATTACCTGTCGCAACATCAATGTTGTCGATATTTAAATCGGTACATCGGTCACAATCAAGGTTTAAGTTAGACGACTTTTGCACTACTAAAGGAAACGCTGATCCGCCGACATTAGCCATTGCTCCGCTATTGTAAGTTTTGTTTCCGTTAGCGTCATGTGAGAACGCAACTTCGAAGTTTTGGGCTGCCCAAGATGGATTTTTCAATCCGCCTGTAATCATCTTCCCAATACCACCAGTTGAAGTTGAACCCAACCCTACAAAACCAAAACCACCCCAACCTAAAGCGTCGGTCGTGATATCAAATGGCTGACGGTCGCTTGTAGATACACCGGTCGTTCCCTCACCGATATGGTTATTAGACAGGTCACCCATGTCTTGAACAATATCGTATTCAGGTCTGGCGATGGCCACAAATGTTAATTCATCAAATATACCTATGTCTGTGTAAGATAACGCAGCTTCAACTTGAAACTTGTTAATCCACTGACCCAAGTATGATTTTCCGTTCAAAATACGTGAACGAACCTCACTCTTTAAAAACCCTTCTACCTCCAGCTCGCCACCAAAGGCGTCAACTGTGATACGTGCTTGCGAAGGACCTGCGAAAACTGCAAGTACTAGCGCAAAAAGGGCAACTTTTAAAGTGCCTTTTAAGTTTCTCATGGTAGAATCTCCCATGTTTCCCCTCTCATTATTTAGCTTCCGATAGTTATATATAACTACTGTTAGCTCCCTATTACAAGGCTTTCGATCACTCGAGAGCCGCTATTCACGATTTCTCCGGTGCCCTACTAGCTTAATACACGCTCAGGCTCAGGCTCTGCATTAGATTCACCGGAAGACGCATGGTCTACCTGCTCCTTCATCACAAAGCTTGGCTTAAACACTTTAACTAGTAATGGCAATAGAGAAATCGCCCCGATCATATTGCTTATCATTAATAGTGAAAGCAGCATTGCCATTTCACTGTTAAATCTAAGCGAAGAACCAAATATCCAATATACTATTCCCGCGACTACAGTCACAGCAGTAAACAAAACGGCTGCACCTGTGGTTGACAATGCGGTTTTAACAGCGTCATTTAATGACCTGTGCCTAACTTCCTCACGTATCCTATCCAGCATATAAATAGCATAGTCGACACCAATTCCGATACCTACAGCAGTAACGGGCAGTGTATTGATGTTGAGACCAATGCCTCTGAAGCCCATATATGCACGATTAATAATTACGGCCATCGCCAACACCACAAAAACGAGCAGCGCCGCGGTAATCGATCGGTAAGTGGCGACGACTGAGAGCATAACAACGAGCATAATTAATATCGTTTGGTTCAGCTCAGATTCTTCTACTTCTTCGTTACCAGCGGCCGTGGTCCCAATGATGCCTCCGGCGAAACGAGCTGTAACCCCTTCCATCGGATGTTCGTCTACGAATTTTTTCGCAGCAATCATTGCGTTTGTTACTGTTGGCCCAGTGGCATCTTTATAGAAGACCACAAAGTTCGCTGTCCGCGCCTCTAAATCCATATACTCTAGGATAACCCCTGGGATTGCCGCCCCAGCTTCGTACATGAAAAGAGTGTTACCAATGTCTCTTTGACTCGACGGTACTAGTCCCCATCTTGGATCATCATAATGGTAAAGCCGATTAATAGATCTTACCAAATGTGGGATCGTGCGAGTGCCGCCAAAACCCACGGTGTCGCGCATGTAAAGAGCGAACTCTTCCATTGTAGCCACGACCGCCGGCAGTTTCATCGTGTGAGCTGCTTCGGACTCAAAGTAAATGCTGAATTGGTTCGCTCCAGCAAATCTGTCGGCAATTGCCTTAGCCGCGACATTATATTCTGAATCCGGAAAGAGTATTGGTGAGCCAGGCATGTTCTCACCAACCACCATGTCTTTCGCGTAGAACAAAGACACAGTCACCAACACAATAGCAAAAGCAAAAATTGGTTTCGGTGCTTTATCGCTAACTAAAAAGGTTGACCATCTGTTCATAATTTTTGAGTAAACGTCATTTTCTTCTTTGCTAATCTTTGGAGCCGGGAGGAACGATAGAACTACAGGCACTAAAATCGATACAGTTACAAGGTTGCTCAAGGACCAAAAGCTACAAAAGTAGCCCAGCTTCGCAATAATGGGGATAGAAGACACTGTAAGTACAAAAAGCCCAGCAGCATCTGTAAAAATAGCTATTGAGGCCGGAACCAAAAGCTCGCCCATAGCCGTACGCACGGCGGCGTCACGGGTCTCGCCTTTCCGGATCTCATCATGGAAACGCTCCATCATCTGGACACAATGACTAGCGGTCCGCGCGGAAATCAAAATTGGCACAACCAGAATCAAAGGGTCAAGATTGAAGTTCATCCACCCAACAAAACCAAGCCCCCATATACTAGCCATTCCAGTCCCAAGCAGAGGAACAAAAACACCTGCAAAAGATCTGAAGTGCAGATAAAGCAAAAGTATCATCACAGCAAACGTGATACCAAAAATCGTGGTAAGTTCAGAAGAATGAAAATAAATCCATCCTTTCAACATTGGTTCACCCGCTATATAGAGTTTGGTAACACCATCCTCTTCTATTTCAAGTTTAAGCTCTTTCAGCCGTGTAAAAATTTTGTTGTAGTCAAGACGTTCCTCATCGAAGCCAGCAAGTATCAAAGCGGCTTTTCCGTCGGTCGAAATGTAAGTTCCATAAACTATGTCATTATTAAAAGACTCTTCTCTTAACTGTTTTAACAACTCAGGCTGAGTAGGAATATCTCTCGGCAGGACAGGCTCAGATTTAATCAAGCCACCAGCAGTAGTCCTAATTCGTCGTATTTTTGGATGTGCAATACTCGCGACTTGGTAGTGATTCACACCTTGAATCATGTCTACTTCATTCGTAATGTATTTAATTTTATTAAGCGTGTCGTAGGTAAAAATATCATCGTTTTCACCGGTGGCCTCAATCGACATAGTGACCACGTTCGCGCCACCAAAGGTCTGCTTCATGCGGTTGTAGTTTTTTATGTACTCGTGCTTAGCCGGTAACAAATCAGCAAACCGCGAATAAACTTCAATAGAAGGCAGAGACCATGCCAGAAACAAGGTAGGGATAACTACCCCCAAAACAGTCAACATCCGGTTGTCTAGCAGCCAGTTTGCTATTCTCTGTCCTTTCGTAAGATTAATTTGCGCCACAAAGTTCCCCTGAGAAATAAATAGTTATTTAACCCCAACATTCCGTTTGGGGATTGACACGCGTGATTTTGTCACGTTTGTGGTAAAAGGTAAACACTAAATACGTTGCGTTTTAACAACACGAGTTTATCTTTTTATGCTGCGTTGCAACACAAGATCGATGTTTAGCACGTCTTCATCACCAGTATTCCCTGTGAGATGGTGCGTCAAACTGTGGTTCTATAGATTTCGCTACAGTTCAAAGACGAAGGCGCACTTGCTGTGCAAGTCTCATTGTAGCTAGAATCCGTGAGATAGTTGTAAAAAACTTGGTAAACTTGAAGTGTTACAGCATGATCGGACGGCCTATCTAAACAAAACCGTAAGGCCATTCAGGATGCAGCCATCACTATATACTTAAAGTGTAATTAGTTAAATTAACAGGAAATAGCGTTCTATGAATGACCAAAACGATTCCGCCGCTTTCCGAAAAGCATGCGGCCTATGGGTGTCTGGGGTGTCGGTAGTCACGACAATTAATAGCAAAGGGATCCCTTTTGGGCTGACGATGAACGCAGTGAGCTCACTCTCACTGGAACCCGCGATGTTACTAGTTTGCGTAGATAAGAACTCAGATACTTTAGCGCCGATGTTAGAAACTCTCTGTTTCTGCATAAACGTTCTATCTAACGCGCAGCAAGAGCTATCCGGACACTTTGCAAAAAAAGGAGACAACAAATTCGAAGGCGTAAGCTGGTCCGCGAAACCGAATGGCGCTCCAGTGCTGGATGGTTCACTGGCAACTTTTATCTGTTCGGTCGCTCACGTATATGAAGGAGGGGATCACAAAATCATTTGTGGCGAAGTAGAACAGGTTGCCCACAATTCGTCTGCTGACACTGAGCCACTGATCTATTTTGGAGGAGGATACAAAGAATTTAAATCTTAAACGTTGCACGCAGGTATGCATAACTGGTATTTTAACGCTGTTTCTTTCTAGTGGGAAGATTACACAGCTACATAAAGTAGCTAAAAACAATAAAAATCGCGGAAATTAATTTTTCGGTTCATCGAAGAGAAACAGGGAATCCTAATGATTTGTAACTCAAAAATTTCATCTACCATTTTGCTAGCTTCACTTGCCTTCGGCTCGAGTCACGTCTCCGCCGCACAGACATCCTACGTGGACGTCATGGACGCTGGCTATCTTCCTGACCAACAACGCGTGATAGTCGCAGGCCTTCATGGAATAGTCGGCTTACTCGAGATAACTCAAGAAGCTGCAACTTTATCATTTGTGCCAGAAGCACCAACTGTTGACTTCACTTCGCTGAAGGTTCTCTCAGACTCAAATGTACTTTTAGGAAGTTCTACAGGCATGCTTTATCGTTACGATGGAAATGTGATCTCTGAAGTCCAACAGCTCTCGGAGTACAACGAACCCATTTTAGATATTGAATCGAACGAGTCGGGCGTTTGGGCCGTAGGCGGGCGTGGTTTAATCGCAAAAAGCGCTGACGGAATAAACTTTGAAGAAGTTGTGATCGAAGAAGTCAGCCTGCCTCTAATTGAATTTCCAGCTGGTTTCGAGGCAGATTGGTATATTGGCGCATCGAATTTGGATGCTGACACCCTTGAATTCAAAGCTTCGGTAAAAGGGAAGCCAGCCGTGGATGGAGAAGACTACATTCTGTATCCGGTTGAGGGATTCGTTCAATTTCAAACTGAGCTTGATATGGATCCTGCTCCTACCATAAAAACTAAATTTGCACCTGGCCCGCCTTATCGACATGGTGATGTTTCTTGGAACGTTGTTATGCTAAACGGATCGGTTGTAACACTGGCTGGAGAATTCGGAATGATCCTGCAAAGCTACGACGCTGGAGAAACTTGGGTAAGGCGAGACACCCAGTTAACTCCTAGGGAGCCTGAGCCCGCTTATTGGATGGCTGGAGTGCAAAGCGGAGAAAAAGTCGTACTAGCTGGCGCAGCGGGCGTCAATAAGTCTAGTAATGACAGCGGGCTGACTTGGGAAGAAAATACGAAACCAGGTAGAGAAGGTATTTTTGGCGTTGCACTGAACCAGGATGGCGCTCCGGTAATATCTGGCGCTGTAGGCTTGATCGGTGCCATGTCGACAGATGGCGAGTGGCAGCTGGCCGACCGTACAGAGCTAAAACTATTGTCTTGGATAAAAACGCCTGTATTAATGCCCGATGGCTCGCTCCTAGTACTTGGCGGACGAGGTACTGCAATCACAATCGCTGACGGAAAAATGAATCGCCTGCCTATGTTGCAGTAAGGGATAAACGCTAAGAGATATCAAAACCCCTGTATTCTGGGATTTTTTACAAGGGTCGAAGGGCTTCTATCTCGCTTCTTCTAAAGCAATCCCCACTATGTCCGTTCCAGAAGCCCGCTGCGAGCAGGAACGACTCTACAATCGTAGGTCCCACAAAAGAAAACCCCAAAAGCTTTAGGCGCTCGCTTAACACCGTAGCGCTGTCATCTAAAGACAAGTCATTCACAACGCCCAACACGTAGTTGTAAAAGCTACCATGTGTACTTTGAATGTCAGCAAAAAAGCGAGCATTGCAAACGACCGACTCGAGCTTTCCTCGATGCCTTATAATCCCCGGATTTTTCATAAATACATCAACGTCACGTGACGTCAGTCGGCCCACCTTACCAATAGAAAATTGGTTGAAAAGGATGCGATAGCATTCGCGTTTTCCAAGCACAGCCGACCAACTGAGACCGGCTTGCGCTCCTTCCAATGTCAATTGCTCAAACAAGGCACTGTCATTAGTAACGGGCACACCCCATTCCTCATCGTGGTAATCCAGGTCGAGAGGCTTTGAGGGATCTGCCCAAGGGCAGCGTTTTAAAGACATTAAATAGCTATTTTTTCGAGAACACTATACCGAGAGGCTTTTCTCGGTATAAATTTGCGCTAGAAAAATTTAGATAAGCTCAATTGCCATGGCCGTAGCCTCACCCCCGCCAATGCACAAGCTCGCAACACCTTTCGTGCCTCCCGAGTCAAGGAGTGCTTGTGCTAGAGTCACCAAGATACGTGCGCCGGAGGCTCCAACAGGATGGCCAAGAGCACATGCACCACCTCTAACGTTCAATTTATCATGAGGGATCCCTACTTCTTGCATGGCGGCCATTGCCACAACCGCGAAAGCTTCGTTAACCTCGAACAAATCAACCTCATCAACTGACCAACCCACCTTTGTCAACAGTTTGTCTATTGCATATACCGGTGCGGTAGTAAACCATCCGGGCGCCTGCGCATGAGAGGTGTGGGCTAAGATCCGCGCCACAGCCTTAACTCCAAGTTCCTTAGCTTTACCCTCTGAGCATAAAACAACAGCCGCAGCACCATCCGAAATCGAGCTGGAATTTGCCGCAGTCACCGTGCCGTCTTTTGAAAATGCAGGACGCAAGCTAGGTATTTTATCCAATTGAGCTTTTGCTGGTTGTTCGTCAGTATCAACAGTGATCTCGCCTTTTCGAGTCTGGTACTTAACCGCCTCAATTTCAGGCATAAATAATCCTTTTTCTATGGCATTCTGAGCTCTTTTCAACGATTCAATCGCATAGGCATCCTGCGCCTCTCTGGTAAATTTATATTTCGTCGCACAGTCCTCAGCAAAGTTCCCCATCAGACGCCCTTTCTCAAAAGCGCACTCCAACCCGTCAACCAACATATGATCCAAAACTTCCCCATGCCCTAGTCTCATACCGCTTCTCAGCTTAGGCAATATATAGGGGGCATTCGTCATGCTCTCCATTCCCCCCGCAACAACCACCTCAACAGAACCCGCCTTTATAGCATCGTGCGCCATCATTATTGTCTTCATTCCCGAGCCACACATCTTATTAACAGTTGTGCACGGTGTTGACTCGGGAATACCCGCGCCCATAGATGCCTGTCTAGCTGGTGCTTGCCCTAAGCCGCCCGACAGGACACATCCCATGATGGTCTCATCTACGACCTCTGGCGAAATTCCAGCTCGCTTTAACGCGCCACGGATCGCTGTTTCACCTAGGACAGGTGCAGAAACGTCTGAGAGGTCGCCTTGCATCCCGCCCATCGGCGTTCGTGCAAGTCCTGCTATAACAATAGGTTCACTCATATAATTTTCTCCAAGTACTGATATTCAAACATTTGATAGCTGCATATTTCTAACGATTCGTTCCCTAACTGACATCCATTAAAACACAACATGGCTGTAAAATTTAGGCTTCCCTCCCAGTTAATTCCCCCCCACTGCTCTACTGATCATCTGGAAATTTATAGCCATCTAAAGACTTGCGCAAAAGAAGTTTGCTAACTTTTCCAGTAGCGGTATGCGGAAGTTCAGGAACAAAAATTGCATCATTAGGTATCCACCACTTTGCCACTTTCCCTTCAAAGAAAGACAAAAAATCAGCTACCGAAAATTCTTGCGAGGGATCTTTAGCAACGACAACGAGTAATGGTCGCTCTTGCCATTTAGTATGTGCCATACCAACAACTGCGCATTCTCTGACGCGAGGATAAGACATTCCAACATTCTCAAGGTCTATAGAGCTGATCCATTCGCCACCCGACTTAATAACGTCTTTGGTACGGTCGGTGATTTTCACGCACCCGTCAACATCTATAGTAGCCACATCACCGGTATCAAACCAACCGTCCGACTGATGGGCATCAGAGTCCGCGACTCTATAATAACCAGAGCAAACCCATGGGCCACGCACTTTTAACGCACCGAACTTGATTCCATCCCAAGGAAGTGGCTGATTAGCGTCATCAGTGATTTTTATCTCAACACCCGGTAAGGCTCTCCCCTGCTTGACAATATTCGCTTTCAAAGCATCACCTGTTAGCTGACTAGTTCTTGCGTTCGGGGTATTCACGACGCCCACTGGGCTCATTTCAGTCATGCCCCACCCATGCAAAACAGTAACGTCATAATTGTCTCGAAAATCTTCCATCATTGATAGAGGGCACGCTGAGCCCCCAATGACTGCTCGCGTGAGTGTTTTTATTTCTTTATTGGTTTTTTTAAGGTATTCAAGTAACGGCAACCAAACAGTAGGAACACCCCCCGCTATGGTAGCGCCCTCATCGTTAATAAGGCTAACAAGCGTCTCGGCATCACTTAATTTCGGGCCAGGAAGTACAATTTTTGCTCCTACCATCATTCCCGCATATGGATAGCCCCAGGCATTAACATGAAACATAGGAACAACAGGTAAAATTACATCCTGAGCCGAAACACTAGCCGCATCTGGCATACACATGCCATAAGTGTGCAAAACCGTACTGCGGTGGCTATACAGCACCCCCTTAGGGTTTCCAGTGGTGCCCGACGTGTAGCAAAGGCCGCTGGCAGTGTTTTCATCGAAATCTGGCCAATCGTAATCTGAAGACTCTTTTACTAGCAAATCTTCATAACACATAAGATCAGGCAGACTACTATCAGGCATGAAACTGCGCGGTGCTAGAGCTACATAACCCTTAACGAAAGGACAATCACCAGCTATTGATTCCAGTAACTTAGTGAAAGCTACATCGAAAAATACTAACTCGTCCTCGGCATGGTTGATAATATAAATAAGCTGCTCAGGAAAAAGCCGTGGATTAACAGTATGTAAAACGCGGCCGCTGCATGATACCCCATAGTAAAGCTCGATATGTCGGTAGTCATTCCAAGCGAGTGTGGCAATCCGAGCATCAGAAGCGCAACTTAACCGGTCAAGCAAATTACTAACCTTTCGAGATCTTGATAATGCATCACTAAAAGTATATCGATGCCGTTCATTGTCGACCGCAACAGACACTATCTCTTGAAAACCATGGTTTCTCTCAGCGTGGGAAGCGAGATTTTTTATCAACAGAGGTGTATCCATCATTTGACCAAGCATTTTTTCAACTCCTATATCTCGTGATTCATTTACATGTTTTAAAAGCTAAGGTTCCACGCGTATAGTATCAATCATTAGAAACGACGCCAAAAAAAGAAATAATTCCTCATAAAGAGAACAGTCGTGTTAAATTCTACAGATGAAAAATGAAAATATTATCACCTTCAATCGACCGGATGATTGGCATCTTCATGTTAGAAACGGCGATGTGTTAGCGGCAGTAATCGGCGACACGTCTCGTGATTTTGGGAGGGCAATCATTATGCCAAATCTTCCTGTGCCGATAACCACAAGTTTTATGGCGGCAGCCTACCGCGCCGAAATATCGAGCCAACTTGCTGACAAATCCAATTTTTCACCGCTAATGACCTGTTATCTTACCGATACAACGAATCCTGACGATCTCAGAGAAGGTTTAAAATCCGGTGTCTACACGGCAGCAAAGCTATACCCTGCTGGGGCGACTACCAACTCTGATAGGGGCGTCACAGACATCAAACACCTTGATGGCGTTTTCGACGTTCTGAGCGACCTCGGCTGTCCCTTGTTAGTACATGGGGAAGTTGTGGACGATGAAATTGACATTTTCGATAGAGAAAAAACTTTTATTAAAAAGATCTTGATTCCTCTCAGATCTCGACATAAGAAGTTAAAAATCGTGTTCGAACACATCACCACTAAGCAAGCTGTTGAGTACATAGAGAAGGAAAACCCTAGCTACTTAGCCGCAACTATCACCCCGCACCATCTAGCTATCAACAGAAATGCAATGTTTCACAGCGGGATTAGACCTCATATGTACTGCCTGCCGATAGCTAAAAGAGAAGAACACAGACAGACACTTCTGCGTGCCGCATGTTCCGGAGACCAACATTTTTTCCTTGGGACTGACTCAGCTCCTCACACCAGGGAAAACAAAGAATCTTCATGTGGCTGCGCTGGCATATACAATAGCCCCAGCGCCATATCAGTATATCTTCAAATTTTCGAACAATCGGGAACATTGGATAAATTCAACAATTTCGCTTCAAAAAATGGACCCGCATTTTATGATTTGCCCATAAATTCGGAACTCGTGACTTACAGAAAAAATGACAAGCCGTTGGCTTTTCCAAATCTAGTCGTTATTAACGACGATATTGAAGTCTTTTCCCCACCCTTCAACCTCTATTGGGCAAAAATAATGCCATGAAGGGCTCCGTATTCGATTGGATCCAGTACGACTGCGACCATGTGTGGCACCCTTATACTTCGCCGATAAGCCCACAGCCAGTGTTCCCTGTGAAAAAAGCATCAGGCTGCATCATCACTCTTGAAAGTGGACAAGAGCTAATAGATGGGATGTCTTCATGGTGGTGCGCAATTCATGGATACAATCATCCTCACCTCAATGCAGCAATCTGTGAGCAGTTAAAAGACATGGCTCATATTATGTTCGGAGGCCTCACTCACCAGCCTGCAGTGATGCTCGCGAAAAGGCTGATAGACTTGTCCTGCGCCCCGCTACAGCATGTGTTTTTCTGCGACTCTGGCTCGGTTTCAGTAGAAGTGGCTATGAAGATGGCCGTTCAATGGACTGTATCAAAAGGCCAATCGAATAAAAACAAGTTCTTGGCTCTAGAAGGCGGGTACCATGGAGATACTTTCGGTGCTATGAGTGTCTGCGATCCAGTAACTGGCATGCATTCGCTATACAACAACACGCTGGTCAAACAGTTTTTCGCACCCAAACCAACGAGCGATCCCAATGAAGACTGGGACCGGTCAGAGTTTGATAACTTTACCAAAGTCGCTGATAAGCACTTACACGAAATATGCGCCGTTATTCTAGAGCCAATTGTACAAGGAGCCGGCGGGATGCATTTTTACCATCCCGATTACTTGAAGCAGGTGAGAAGTTACTGCACTGAAAAAGAATTGCTTCTCATAGTAGATGAAATAGCAACTGGCTTTGGTAGAACAGGTAAAATGTTCGCGTCGGAGTACGCCAGTATTAGTCCCGATATCATGTGTGTCGGCAAAAGTCTCACTGGGGGATACATGAGCCTGGCCGCCACACTTTGTAATCAAGAGGTAGCGGAAACAATTGCTTATGGGCAGCCGGGTATTTTCATGCACGGTCCAACTTTCATGGCCAATCCTCTGGCTTGCGCCTGTGCGAATGCCAGCCTTGAACTTTTAATCAGATCAGATTGGCAAAGAAACGTTTTCAGGATAGAAAAGTACCTCAAACAAGCTTTGCAGCCTGCCTGCGAACTGAAAACAGTAAAAGACGTGCGAGTACTGGGAGCAATCGGCGTTGTGGAAATGACTTCACCAGTCAATGTGCCCAAAATATCCAGTGCCTTCGTATCACAAGGCGTCTGGATTCGGCCGTTTGGCAACCTAATCTATATTATGCCCCCATATCTCATCAGCGATGATGAATTAGAGTTCCTCTCATTGGCTATACTGAAAGTAATCAGAACACTGATTTGATAGCAAATGATAGACATCCATCCAAAAAAAATTATAGTGGATAAAAGTGTCCAAAAAGCGATGGAAAAATGGCCTGACGTTCCAGAATGTTTTGGTTGGCTAAGCCTAAGCAGGCGAGCCGAATGGAGTATAAAAGGAGAGAAAGTAAATCACGCGAATACGCGGCGTTTTCTGCAACGGAATTACAACTTCGACAACCTTGGCAGATGGTTTGTACAGAATGGACCTCAACGAGCATTCGTTTCCTTGGAATACACCCCTAGGCTATACGGATTTTCAAAAAGTACTGGGTTTTACGAACATAGCGAAGCCGAAATGCCTCCCCTACGAGAGGTTTTGTTAGACGAGGATGGAAACTTATTACTATCCTCCGCACTCGGGGTGGGGGTGCTTGACGATAGGGATTTAAGTGCAGCATCTGAGTTAATCGAAGCTATAAATGACATCCCGATACAGTTAAACTACCGAGGAAAATCTTATAAGATAAAATCTATCACTAAGGCGCTTGTGCCAGAAACTTTTGGTTACATTCAAAACCCAAGACAACCTTAATAGGCCGAATATTGTGCAACTAATTAGTGTTGTGATACCCACCTACAATCGCGCGCAAATGCTAGATCGAGCGCTTGCTTCAGTCTATAAACAAACGTTAACCCCTGCTGAAATCATAGTGGTAGACGATGGATCGCAAGATCCTACGCAAGAATTACTTTTGCGCCATTATCCACAAGTGAAATACATAAAACAGCACAGACAAGGCGTGAGCGCTGCGCGAAATGTGGGTATAAAAATTGCTGAAGGCAACTGGGTGGCTTTACTAGATTCAGATGATGAATGGCTGCCAAAAAAGCTAGAAAAACAAATGGCCATGGCTCAGAAAGAGCCCACCATTTCTCTAATCCATTGTGGTGAAACATGGTTCCGAAACGGGCAACACGTTAACCAAAAAAAATACCACAAAAAATCAGGAGGAGAACTTTTCAGTGTCAGCTTATTGAGATGCATGATATCGCCATCATCAGTTGTGATGAAAAAAACTCTTTTAGAGCTGCATGGAGGCTTTGACGAACTCTTGCCCGCTTGTGAAGATTATGACTTATGGCTACGAATAACTGCTCGAGAAAAGGTCGGTTTTGTCGACGAAGCTCTGGTACATAAACATGGTGGACACTCAGACCAACTATCTGAGACGATGCCAATACTTGACCAATATAGAGTACAATCGCTTTACAAAATAATCTTGGAAGCACCTCTTACATCTCCACAACGTCAAGAGGCAAAAGAAATACTGCGCAAAAAACTTGACATTGTTCTAAACGGGGCAAAAAAACGTGGGCATAATGGCGTTATAGCTAGGGCTAAAGAAATCAAATGGAACTTGCTGGCACTACAACTCTTTTAGTGGCATTAAAGGCCGAAGCTCAGCCGTTGATTGACTATTACAAATTAAAAAGTATCCAACAGCGTCCATTTCCTATTTTTTCTAATGGACAGTTAAAAGTAATCGTCACTGGCGTTGGGGCATATCGAAGCGCAACAGCGCTAGGATATGCCAATGCTTCCTCCGCGGCACCTACAAGCCATATCTGGATAAATTTTGGCATCGCTGGGCACAGAAATCACCCAGTCGGCACCGCGGTATCAGTATCTAAAGTCATCAACAATAATAACCAAAGTTCCTGGTATCCAAACTTAATCAAGCTGCCTAATACCCTAATAGAACCCTTAACAACTCACGATCAGATCATTAAAGATTATACCAATGACACACTTTGTGACATGGAAGGCGCTGGCTTTATGTCAGCGGCGTCAAGCTTACATATAAAAAGCGAATGCCTGTTCGTTTTCAAAATCATTTCTGATAATCAACATTCTAAGGTAGAACGAATCACCAAAAACCTTGTCACCAAGCTCATCAACACCCATATCTCGACTTTGGAAACGCTAATAAAAAAAGCTGAAGAGGTTGTACAAGACGCTAGAAACTTTGTAACAGATATCGATTCAGAGCTATTAAAGACATGGCACTTCAGTCAGTCGCAAAAAAATCAACTGAATGAAAACATGCGTCGATTTAAAGCGCTAGACAAGCAAAGTTCATGGCCGGATATTAATCTAGATGAGTGCGTAACCGCTAAAGGTGTAATAGAAAAATTGAATCGCCGTCTACTGCAGATGCTTCCGAAGTTCTGAACGTGTTTAACTTTATCTATGTTGAAAAAAGTGTAGAAGGCCATCCTAGGACCCGACAAATACTATCTCAATTCCCTAAGTCCGCTATTGTAACATGTGAACACTACGGGGAAATATTCAATCGTCATCAACAAGATTTCCGTATGCAGAAAAAACAGCCCTGTTTAATACTGGCAGAAAAACACAACAAAAGAATTATGCCTGCCCCTCCTGAATACGGTTTAAGTACATGCCACAATTACTATTTCTCCCACATGCTTAATTGTATTTACGACTGTCGGTACTGCTTCTTGCAAGGAATGTTTCAGTCAGCGCACAACGTAATTTTTGTCAATTACGAAGACTTTATATTAGATATGGTGACTTTGGCACGTGAGACCAAAGGGCCCATATGGTTTTATTCAGGCTATGACTGCGATAGCCTGGCCCTAGATCCAATTACTGGATTTTCGAAATCATTTATAGAGACACTGTCGGGACTAGATAATGTTTTTCTAGAGCTGAGAACTAAAAGCACGCAGGTTCGCAAGCTCTTGGAAATTAGCCCTCGGGCCAATGTTATTTGCGCTTTTAGCTTAAGTCCTGAGGAAATCATTAAGTCCCTCGAACACCAAACACCTTCTCTGAGTGCACGACTCTCCGCTGCTAAAAAATTACAATTAGCTGGGTGGCCGGTTGCGCTGAGGCTGGATCCTATAATCTTAATCAAAGATTTCAAAGCGCATTATGAATCTTTTTTCGAACAAATAACCGAGAAACTTGATCTCAAAACGCTACATTCAATAACAATAGGCGCATTCAGGCTTCCTAAGAGGTTCTTCAAGACAGTCAAAAATCTTTACCCAGAGGAGCCTTTATTTGCCGGCAAATTTAACAGCGATAATGGACAAGTGAGCTATGAGAAATCTACTGAGAAAAACCTGCTAGACTGGTGTGAGGAAAAGCTGGGCAGTTATAACGACTGTCCACCCGTGTATCGCCAAACCCTGAAGTAGCTAGTAAAATTCAGTTCATCGGTGGAAGCGCTGAATAGGCTCCAACAGACTGTATAAAAAATCCTTCCGCCACCCAGCGAAAATCCTCTCAGGAACATCCCCGCGTAAACACCTATCCACTTCTTTAGAAGTGCACAGTACACTCGGGCCAATAGCAAGCTCTTCCGCTATTGTTGCCACTTTTTTCTTTATCTCTTTAGCCAACTGTCGCTCAGAGATCGATAGTGGCGCCTTTCTATTCATGTTTGAAGCGCTTTTTTGGCAGCTATTACCTATTAATTGTAATATATTGGTGCTAAATTTTCGAAGCATGTCCGGTTTGTCTTTCAAGATGGACGATAACTCTTTTAGAGTTTTCGGTCTATCTAGAGCAATAGATAAAAGTTGCTTGTCAGAAAAAATCCATCCTCGAGGCAAGTTAATTTCCTTAGCTTTATTGTCTCGCCAAACAGCCAGATTCATCGCTACCTCAAAATCTTTAATTTCCAGTTTCCCTATGCCAGAAACTCTCTCCCAGGGAGCTAAAACCGATCCGTGGGATTGTTGCAGCCTAAGGCAATCTTCAAACCACCAATCTAATCTTCCCAGCGACGTCAGTTTCTGGGACATGATTTCGGCCATTTCTGCAAGATACCTGACATCGTTCGCGGCGTAATCTAGCTGGCGAACACTAAGTGGTCGAGATGTCCAATCTGTCCTGGTTTGCGATTTCTCCAAGCGCATCCCCACAGTAGCTTCAACCAAATCGCCATAACCAATCTGATCTGCCATACCCAGCAATCCTGCAGCTATCTGAGTATCAAGTAACTGGGCGCTGGGCTCAAGGCTGACAACGTGAAGAACCTCTATATCTTGCTTGGCAGCGTGGAACACTTTTTTTACAGTAGGGGATTTCATTATCCTCTTTAGAACTGAGAGATCCTCCAAGGCTAAAATATCGATGCATGCTATCAAGTCGCCAGCGGCTACTTGAATCAAACATAACTGCGGAAAATAAGTCCGTTCCCAAAAAAACTCTGTGTCGAAACCAAGCACCTCTATGTTGGCCACATCTTCAACCCAAGCATATAACTCTTCCTGTCGATCGATAAATATATAGAACATTTCTGTAATAGAACCTTTTTTAAATCTCAAAACCGAATCTTTATGTAACTTTCGCGAGACACTTATCTCACCAGGTTTTAACCTAACGCATGGTTAATACGATAAACTAGTGAGCAGTAAGCCAGAACAGGCTGTTGTAGAGGACGTTTTTAACCAATGAAAAAATTCTCAGTCGCCGGAATCCTCCCAGCAATACTGTTGGGCTTATGCAATGCTACCCTAGCCGAAGCACCAATAATACCAGCGGAGTCATTAGAACCCTCTTTCGAACATGGACGAGCGTCAAAAATCGTAACCTATGTTCTCGGCAACTATCATTACGAAAAGACACCTTTGAATGACGATCTTTCTGAAAAAATTTTAAACCAGTACTTTAAAATATTGGATCCGCAAAAGTTACATTTCCTCCAAAAAGATATTGATAGCTTTAACGTACACCAACATCTAGTCGACGACTATCTGAAGAAACCGGCTTTGGACCCCTTGTTCCAGATTTTCAGGACGTTTAGAAGCCGCCTCGAAAACAGGATCTCATTCAGTTTGAGCCAGCTTGGGAACAACTTTGATTTTAATAAAGTTGAAGCTGTAACCACCGACAGGTCAAAAGAAAATTGGCCCGAAAATATTACACAACTAAATGATATATGGAGAAAAAAAGTCAAAAACGATGTTCTTTCTTTGCAACTTGCAGGGAAACAGTCGGAAGACATCCAATCAATACTTGGGAAGCGTTATAACGGGGTACTTCGCAGGACAAAGCAACTGAATAGTGATGATGTTTTTCAGACCATCATCAACTCATTCACTACGAGTGTTGATCCACATAGTACGTATTTTTCCCCAAGAGAATCTGAAAATTTCAGGATACGAATGAGTTTGTCTCTAGAAGGGATAGGCGCCGTCCTCCAGAGTGAAAACGAACTTACTCTAATTAGAGAAATCGTTACTGGAGGTCCAGCTGATTTGACGGAAAAATTATTCCCTTCCGACAGGATTGTTGGAATAGGCCAAGGAGATAACGGTCCCATAGTGGATGTTGTGGGGTGGCGTCTAGGTGATGTAGTCGATCTAATAAGAGGGCCAAAAAAATCCATTGTGCGACTTGAAGTGCTACGAAAAAACGTCCCAGTTGGCTCCCCAACTGACATCGTAGCGATAACACGAAACACCATAAAGCTAGAAGATCAGGCAGCAAAAAAATCGATACTAAATATCGTAAGTGGGATAGGAGTGTCTAAAATAGGTGTCATTATGGTTCCTACTTTTTACTTGGACTTTGACGCGCGCAACAAAGGCGAAAAAAACTATAAAAGCACCACTAGCGATGTACAGCGATTAATAGCGGAGTTAATTGAAGAGAAAGTGGAAGGCGTTCTAATAGATCTGAGGTCTAATGGCGGAGGGTCTCTTTCAGAGGCTACAGAACTAAGCGGGTTATTCATAGATTACGGCCCAGTTGTACAAGTCAAAGATTCTCGTGGTCGTATAAGCGCCGAAAAAGATGATAAGCGAGGTTTTGTTTATGAAGGTCCTTTGGGCGTGCTCGTTAATAGAAATAGCGCTTCTGCATCAGAAATTTTCGCTGGGGCGATGCAAGACTACAATAGAGCAATCGTCATAGGAGAAACTACTTTCGGAAAGGGAACCGTTCAAAATCTAGTAGATTTAAATGGTCTTGACAAATCAATGAAAGGAAAACTTGGTGAACTGAAAACAACTATTGCTAAGTTTTTTCGAGTTAACGGGGAAAGCACACAGCACCGAGGAGTAATTCCTGATATAACGTTTCCTGTTCATTATTCATCGACAGAGCATGGAGAACGGTCACTAGAAAATGCGCTGGCATGGGAAGCAATCAAACCCGCTATGTACTCGCCAATGCAACAAAATGATTTACACTTGAAGCAAGTATCTGAACTGCACAATGCCAGAATAAAAACTCATACTGCTTTTCAGAGCCTGATGGAAATAGAAGAGCTGATGGAGCAGACTCGAAGCAAGGAATCAACCACATTAGTGAAGTCGGTTCGCAAGAAACGCTATTCCGAGGATCGCCTTAGGCGACGTGTACTTGAGAACAAAATTCGAACGTTTCAAGGGAGAGTTCCTTTAACAATAGATTTCCAATCGACAGATAAGGAAACCTCCGAAGAATCCACGGAAGAGACCGAGAAGTATTCCGTGGAATTTGATGTGTTACTAAATGAGGCCGCGATGGTGCTGCATGATTGGGCCCTGCGACAGGAGTAGTGTTTTTCCAGGAGTCTAACCGGCGTTATTCACTTATCGAAGAATTTTTGAATCATTTCCCTTGGTTCAGAAGTCTTGTATGCATCAACAAAACACTCAACTCCCCTAGCAATCGCATCATCAACTCTTTCATTCTCCCATTTTAAAAATAACGCTTTCTGGCTCGCTATTGCCTCCGGGCCACTTTCTACAATATCGCTAGCCACCAAGTTAACTAAAGCGGGCAGATCTTTATTCTTGACAACATGTTCTACCAAACCTATAGCCAACGCTTCGTCGGCGTCTATGATATTCCCACGCAGCATGAGTTCTCGTGCCTTCCCCCAACCCACAATGCCAGGTAAAAGAGCCGCTTCTATAACTGATGGTACGCCGACTCGGACTTCAGGCATACCACAGCGTACGCTATCATCTGCAATTCTAAAGTCACAAGAAACTGCAACCTCCAGACCGGCACCCAAACAATATCCCGACAGAACTGCCACAACTGGCACTTTTGCTGATCGTATCGCATGGCAAAGCTCGTGAATAGAAGTTATGAACCCATCAGCTGACAACTTACTTAACGTTTTAAGAGCATTTAAATCTGCTCCGCCAATAAACGATTTAGTCGTAGCTCCAAAAAGAAAAACACATCTGAGATCTTTAAAAGATAAAATTGCGTCGAGTACTTCTTTACATTCCTCCGCGATTTTCTGATCTATTAAATTGAGCTCTTTAACCCCTTCAAATCGAGCCAATACGACTAAGCCTCCATTTATAGTTTTCTTCTCATAGTTTAAGTACGCCATGGGATACCTGCTTTACCTTAAGTATTTGCCCGATAAGCTTTGAATCTTAGCCTAACATAATCCACTACCCAACCATCCTCATCAGAGTATAAATAAGGCCTAAGTTCCTCTTGCACTTCTTTGTAAAAAGACTCCTGTTCTTCTCGTGCAATCGGAGCAACAAAACTCTGCGCAAAGATGCGAAGCCAAGACACTAAATCTCCTTTGATCTTAGTCGGTCTTGAAAACGAAAAAATAGTATGAATCTTGAACCCTTGGGCTACAAGTAGGGCCTTATACTCATCTTCTGACGGAAAGTACCAAGGATTGTATAATTCAGCTGAATAACCTCTCGTTTGTAAAAGAGAGCATAGAGTCCTAACAACAGCAGAAACATTTCCTTTGGCACCCATTTCTCCAACGAAAACACCACCTGGCTTTATGTTATGCCAAATATTAGCGATTACTTTCCCTGGCTCCAACATCCAATGCAAAGCAGCATTACTTAAGACGCCATCAAATTCGCCCATGACGCCCAGGCATTCGCCATTCCCAACAAAAGCGCTAATACCTCTTTTTTTTGACGCGCTAACTTGAGCTTGACTCGAGTCTACACCAGTGACGTCGCATCCTATTTTGGCTATTTTTTCTGCCAAGAACCCGTCGCCACAGCCTAAATCCATTATCTTATCTCCTGCTACGGGAGATAATAATGCTATTAATTCCTCTCCGTACATTGAGACGAAAGCCGCATCTCTGGCATAGGTTCTCGGATCCCATTTCTGCGTCACGGCTCTGTCACCGGTGGACTGCTCAGTTCGACACTATACATTCAAATAGCGAACGCCTGTGCCCTGCATAGCGCAGTATCCATTCGGGTTTCTATGTAAATACTGTTGATGGTATTCTTCTGCAAAGTAGAATTTTTTTTCGATTTTTATCTCAGTAGTAATTGCCGATAACCCGCCCAAATGAAGAGACCCTTGGTAAGACTTAACTGAAGCCATAGCCGTCTCCAACTGCTTATCCGAATTGCAATAGATGGCGGAGCGATACTGAGAGCCGCGGTCATTCCCTTGTCGCATGCCTTGCGTGGGGTCGTGCCCTTCCCAAAAAACGCTCAGTAAGCTCTCATGAGAACACTGCTCAGGAGAGTAGACAACTAGAACAACCTCCGAGTGGCCCGTCGTTCCGCTACAAACCTCTCCATAAGAAGGATTTTCGGTCATCCCTCCAGCGTAACCTACAGCGGTCGTAAAAATTCCTTTTTGGGACCAAAATTTCCTCTCTACTCCCCAAAAGCATCCCATCCCAAGCACTAACACCTCCAGATCATTAGAGTATGGAGGCAAAATTGTGGTGCCAAGAGCTTGGTGAACACCACTTAAACGTGGCTCCTCGCCGCTTCCAGTAGGAAAACCGTGTGGCGTGACATAAATATTTAACATTATTTTAGTCCTAATAAATGCATAGTCTCCAAGTACCTCGATCGCCAAACATAAAAAAAGCCACCAATCCTAAAATAAAGTCTAACATTAGTGCAGCAGTTATCACATAATCTATCCCACAATGTCTGGCCTAACCAGTAACGCTACAGAATCGAGGACATCCATGCTCAATATTTATAAAAAGCCTTTAGAATCTTGTTCATTAGACCCGCTGACTGGATTTGACAGAGATGGCGCTTGTAGCGCATGTTCAGATGATGTGGGACAACACACAATCTGTGTCGAAATGACGGAAGAGTTTCTGCTTTTCGCCCGAGAGAGAGGTAATGACCTTATAAGTCCTCAGTTAGCTTTCGGATTCCCAGGGTTGCTTCCAGGCGACCGCTGGTGCGTTTGTCTTGCACGGTGGATAGAAGCAAAAAATGCAGGCGTCGTTGCAAGGGTCCACGTTCGAGCAACCCACGAATCCGTCTTAAAAGAGGTGCCACTAAATGAATTAGAGCAATACGCGGTCAGCGACGGTTAATTCTATGAAAGCACCATTCCGCGCTCCGACACACTACAATGTTAGCTAACGACAATATCGCCTTTTTCATTGGCTTACGATTGCTTCGGCCAACGCAAGCAGTATCACGCTCTATAGGACTCTTAGTATCACTAATTGGGGTGGTGATTGGCGTAATTTCGTTAGTCGTTACTCTTTCCACGATGAATGGTTTTGAAAGGGATGTACGCAACCAAGTACTAGGGATGAGTGGACATATCAATCTTGTTTTCGGTCACAAAGGGTCAGAAAACTGGGAAAGCAAATTGAGTAATGTTCTGTCGAATCCTGAAGTAACTGCGTTTAGCCCGTACGTACGATCTGGAGCCTTGGTCAGTAACAATGACGTTGTCATCTCGGTCTCAGTCGAGGGTGTACTCCCAGAAAACGAGGAGAGAGCCACTGATATCGCAAATCATGTTGACCTTAATGCATCGTTAGCGACAAAAAAATCGCCCCCATCTGTAGTGATAGGCGAAAAGCTTGCAAAAAAGCTTAACGTCTCAGAAAGCCAGCTTATTACGTTAATTACACCTCACTGGGATAGAGAAGGTAATTTCTCTGGTCCCGAGTACCAATTACTGAAAGTAACCGGTATATTCAGAACGGGCATGGCCCAATACGACCACAAACTAGTAATCACACATTTAACAACTGCACAAAGTTTATTTCAAATAGGCCATTTAATTACTGGAGTTAAAATACGGCTCAATAATCCCATGATGGCACCAGAAGAAATCACCACCATCAACTCGCTATTACCGGACAATATACATGCTGTAGATTGGAGACATTACAATCAGAATTTCTTCCTTGCGCTCAATTCACAAAAAAAATTGATGTTTATAATTCTCCTAATGGTAGTAGCCATTGCGGCATCTAGCGCCGCTATAAACATGATGATCTTAGTTAGACGCAACTCGGCATCTATCACCTTGCTAAAGACTCTCGGAGCAACAAAGTCGATTATAGTGAAAATATTTCTGATCCAGGGCTTTATACTCGGCACTTTAGGATGCGTTATTGGGATACCGCTAGGTGTTTTGATAGTTAGCAATGCACAAGTACTTGTCTCACGTATAGAGGAATTGACAGGCTTTGACCTTATTGTTCCAGAGGTCTACCTCATAGACCATCTACCATATCTTATAGAAGCTGCAGACCTCAGCTTAATCGCGCTATCAACTATCTGTATTACAGTCTTAGCAGCGGCCTACCCAGCATACAAAGCTGGAGCGATCAAATTTTTCGAAAAAACAGAAGCTCAATAGCCGCGAACTGAAATTGAGATATTGCACGACACAATGTTCTGTTTATAATGCCACAATTCACATTTCAAATTAAGGTTTTCTATGGACATTGAAGGCAAAGTTTGCGTCATTACTGGCGCAGCAAGCGGAATTGGTCGAGCTGCGGCCATAGAGCTGCAAAAGCATAAAATAGGAGCACTGGGATTGGTCGATCTATCTGGTGCAATACTCGAGCTTGCGCAAGAAATCAACAAATTAAGGGGTAGAACTATCGCAACCGGCTTCCAAGGAGATGTCACAGATGCCGAGTTCCGAAAACATGTTTATGAGACTATGCGGAGCCAGCACGGACCCGTTAATATCTGTGTTCCCGCAGCCGGTATAACGCGAGATGCCCTAGCAGTTCGGCTGAATAAAGAGAAAGGGACTGCAAACGTCTATCCCATTGAAAATTTCCGTCAAGTAGTTGAAGTGAATTTAATCGCACCAACGTATTGGGCCTTAGAAATGGTAGCTCAGCTAGCTGAGAGTCGATTTAGCAAAGGTTTTATAAAATGGGATCCAATGGAAGGAACTCAAGGAGTAGTTGTCTTCATCGGTTCCGTCTCTTCTCAGGGAAACAAAGGGCAAATTTCTTACGCCTCTACCAAATCTGGTCTTGAGGGCGCTGCGTCCACATTAATGAAAGAAGCGATATTCTATGGCATTCGATGCGCTGTATTACATCCCGGCTTTACTGATACCCCAATGGTTCGCGCACTAGGCGAGGACTACATAAACAGCCAAGTATTACCAGCAACACAAATAAAACGTCTTATTCGGCCAGAGGAAATCGCGGATGCAATCTCATTTTTGATTCGTAACTCAGCTGTCAGTGGCCAACTGTGGGCTGATGCTGGATGGCATCCAATGCCAAACTAGATAGGTACGCAAATAAAAAAGGTAAAAATTTCAAAAGTTTAAACATGTCTTACTCACCTAAATAAGAGACTCCTCGAGTTGGGTGTTCTTGAACAGTAACTCTGCTTAGCTGCGGGAGATTTCTAATAAGCTTCGACCATAACCACTTGGCGATTATTTCAGTAGTAGGGTTTTCCAAGCCTTCTATCTCATTGAGATAGTAATGATCAACTTTCTCTTTGACCACCTCTATCGCACTTTCGACGTCGCCGAAATCGATCATAAAACCGGTTGCCGGCTCTATCTCCCCAGACAAGACCAAACTCACATTAAAAGTATGCCCATGCAATCGACTACATGGATGAGTCTTAGGCAAAAGGGGTAAAGATCGGCTAGCTGCGAAATCAAAGTTTACAGACATCTCCATATCAAGAGTATAACATTTATTGTAGGCTTCTTATAAAAATCACTATTAAAAGCACTTGGTGATCCTAACAAATAGTGCATTTTACATGGAGCATGCGTCTCTGATGCCTGCAAAAAAGTATGTTAGAGATTGAGGTCTTCACCCTAGTCTTGGCGGGAGTGGCAGCTGGATTCATTAACGTGATCGCCGGTGGCGGGTCACTTATATCTATCCCCGCTTTAATGTGGGTCGGACTGGATGGGGCATCAGCTAACGGGACGAACAGAATAGGTATTTTGATACAATCTGTAACTTCTACCATAAGATTTGCCAAAACTGAGGCTCATAATTTAAAAGAAAGTGGTCTGCTCGCATTAGCGCTCCTACCTGGAGGGTTGATCGGAGCCTATTGGGGCACATTGATTCAAGGAGTATGGTTTAATCGTCTACTGGCATTAGTCATGCTTTTTGTATTAGCAACAATGGATATCGAAACTCGCCCCGTAGCAGTTCAACAGAACTCGATAGACGGTGCTCGACTCAGAAATCCTGTTCTCGTCTATTCTTTAATAGCTATTATTGGGTTCTACGGAGGGATGATCCACGTTGGTATCGGGCTAATGATTATGGCAGTCTTGACTCACGCGGGTGGACTTAACTTGAAGCACACCAACATGCATAAAATGATAATGATCATGCCGTATACGCTCTCTGCTATTATTATTTTTTCTCTCTACCATGAAATCGCATGGCTAGCTGGCTTGATCTTGGCGGTTGGCGCGTCGGTGGGAAGCTGGCTTGGAGCAAAAATAGCTGTAGAGAAAAGCGAGAATAAAATTCGCATGGTGTTCAAAGGCTGCATTGGAGCAATGATTATAAAACTGCTGTTTTTCACCACAATTTAAATTGTTACAGTATTTTATGTTGTAACTTCAATACCAACTAATGAAAGGAACAAAATGCTTGATCTATTCTCAAATTATATCTTGTTTGCCGCCAAGACTATTACCATAGTCATCGTAGTTACCACTCCCTTGTTGCTCCTGCTATCTGGACGTAAAAACAACAAAAAAAACCAAGAGGAAACAGTCGTTGTCAGGCATATTAACGAAAAAATCGAACAGACAATCCGTCATTTTGATTCTGTTTTCTTGAATGCAAAAGACTACAAGAGAAAAATAAAAGTTGCAAAGAAACAAAATAAAAATGACGGCCAGAAAAAAGAAAAACCAAAAACATTTCTTTGCTATTTTAAGGGTGATATCAAAGCTAGTGGTGTCAGCCAGTTGAGAGAAGAAATTACTATGATACTTTCGGTAGCCAAACCCGATGATGAAGTGTTGCTCGTCTTAGAGAGTGGAGGCGGCACGATCCATGGCTACGGTCTTGCTGCTTCGCAATTAAATCGCGTCAAAGAAAAAAACATCCCCTTAAAAATATCGGTAGATAGTATTGCGGCAAGCGGTGGATACATGATGGCTTGTGTTGCTGATGAATTAATTGCAGCGCCATTCGCAATAATCGGTTCAATTGGGGTTGTCGCGCAGCTACCGAATTTTCATCGCCTACTAAGAGAGAAAAATATTGATTTTGAACAAATAACAGCCGGAGATTTCAAGAGAACACTCACCATGTTTGGTGACAACACTGATGTTGCACGGGAAAAATTCCAATCCGAAATAAATGACGCGCATTCGCTATTCAAACAATTGGTAAGCTCTCATCGACCGCTCCTAGACATGAATAAGGTGGCAACAGGGGAGCATTGGTTCGGAACTACCGCACTAGAACTTGGCTTAATAGACAGGGTGTCGACGAGTGACGACCTCATTCTAAATGCTGTGAAAACTCGAGATGTGTACAAAATACAAGTAGAAAAAAAATCATCATTTTTTGAGAAAGTGACGAACAAAGTGAGTGCTCTGCTCTACAGCTAAAATTTTCAAAGAGAGCCTTCGCTTTAAAAGTCAGTTCCTTCAAATAGATCCCTTCTAATTTTCACAAGGTAAAGAGAGCCACGTTAATAGGCTCTGGTTCTAAGCCTATTCAACGTAACAACGTTTAACTTCCTCTATGCCCTGTCTTGCAAAGGTTTCCCCTCCAATCAATAATCCTAGGCAAAAAAAAAGCCTCTGGAAACCAGAGGCTTTAAACCGAACAAGTCGGGTACTAAGAGTTTTTATTGATCAAATAAAGGATAATCCCCACAGCGATCAAGCCAACAAGTCCATTTTCTCCTAGTGTTGTCACTATAGCCAAAAGGTTTGTTACAACCTCTCCACCAACAAAAGGAATAGAACTTCCAAAAATGACTTGAAGTATGACTGCAACCGCAATCAACAAGAGGCCAATATCGACAACTTCACGTAAGAATCTTTTTGCAGTATCTAACATTGAATATTCTCCCCCCTATTATAAGGGTATAGTAGTTGTTGTAGGTTACAGCCTAATACAATACTTATAATGTATATGTCAGGCTATAGTTTCACTTAACTCCCATTTCAAACACCTTAAATGATACGCTACTAACAGATGGACATCAAATAGATAGGACACATTACTTTACCGTATAACCTATTGATTAATAAAATTTTAATTCTTTTTTGAGGAAAAAAATGAATATTCTAAGCAAAATCAGTCAAATTTTCAGTGATTTTGGGCTCCTGAGACTGAGCCTCCTCGCCCTATGTTTCATATCAATTGGATTGTCATTCCTTGCAGACGGAACAACACACTTGCATGACTGGCGTCTGGTCCCATCTGTGCTCGCACCCTCGATAGCGATGATGCTAGTGTTCGCCATTCCTTTAGATATCACTATGGCCTTCATCTTCAAATCTGACAGTGGCGAACTAGAAAAACCTAGATACGACAAAATAATCAGAGTGGAATCAATTATTTACGTTTTACTCTTAGCTTGCTGGAGCCCGTTTTTCCTGAAAATACTTTCCTGAAATACAAACCAATAGCAGTCGATACATCAAACATTAAGATAAAACTAAAAAGGGATAGAAAAATGCTCCAGTTGCTCTCTATAGGGCTATGTCACACCTCAGTGTCTAACGACGAGGTAGCTTCGCAACGAAAAAACATGGTCTCTACTCTTAAAGTCTTTGACCAGTTCAAAGCAGGTCTATCCGGCATCGACCAATACTCTCATCTCATAATTTTATTTTGGATGCATCAAGTAATTTTACCCACCAAACTTCACAGCTATCCGAGAGGCGATCGCAGCCTTCCGTTAACTGGGGCGTTCGCCTCACGAGGACGTAATCACCCTAACCCAATTGGGTTAGCGGTAGTTGAACTTTTAGAACACTCGTCCACTGGCCTTGTCGTACGAGGACTCGATGCGTTCGACAAGACCCCGGTCTTGGATATTAAACCTTATGACGATTACGACTTGATCAGTAATCCAAGAGTCCCCGATTGGTTTGCTAGGCGGGCTCGAAAAGCAGGACTATAAAAAAGGTTAGTTGGTTTTCAAAAGGGCGCATACGGCGTTCTCTGCAGGCATGGACGTCTGTTCATCACTGATATTTATTTTTCTATCTTTATCGAAAATAACGTGGTCGCCGACACTGACATTATAGGAGTTTGAAGTTCCTGATGGCACTTCAAGCGCATACCTTACCAGTACCTTAGATTCTAACAAATCTAACGAAAACGGCACGGTGTTTTCGACAATGTGTTCAACAACCATCTCTTCACTGATAAAGATAACATCCAACGACATCGCAGTGTTTTTCATCCACAGTGAGACTAATCTCGTGTCGGTGAAGTCAAACCACATCCCATGACATCGAGCTAATGATTCGCGATGCATCAAACCCCGCAATCTAGCCGAGCGATCGCTCGCCACCTCAACGTAAAACGCAGCTTTACCTCCCAAAATCAGCGTGCGTATCTCGCTGCAAAGCGCGTCTTTTGAAACGCCAAAAGTCACTAATGGAACTAGGAAATAGATTTTTAACATTTCGATTTAACAAGTCGAGCAAGAGCCGCTGAGCGGCCGACGCTCAACTCAACTAACGGCGTCGCATAGCCTGCAACTCCTGGCTCATGAACATTTTCACCCTTTAAATGCTGCAACTCAGGAAGCCATCGTTTTATGTATGCCCCATTCTGATCAAATTTTTTACTTTGAGTGACAGGATTGAAGATCCTGAAGTACGGCGCCGCATCCGCTCCACATCCTGCAGACCACTGCCATCCAAATGAGTTGCTTGCAAGATCCGCATCAACCAGCGTATTCCAAAACCACTCCGCACCTTTAAGCCAATGTATGCCTAAATGCTTGCATAGGAACGAGGCAACGAGCATCCGCACGCGGTTATGCATAAATCCTGTAGCCCACAACTCTCTCATTCCGGCATCAATGATAGGAAAACCAGTCTTGCCTTTAGTCCACAATGTGAAACCCTCCTCGTTATCCAGCCAAAGATGTTCATTGTCTTCGCCCCGAAAAGGCTTTTCATGTGTAGACGGAAAGTGAAACAATATGCTATAGGCAAAATCTCTCCATAGAAGCTGTCGACTCCAAATCTTTGAGCTTGCGGCCAATTGCGGATCAAACTCTGCCGTACGCTGAATCTCATGCCAAACTCGGCGTACACTAATTTCGCCAAACCTTAAGTGAGGCGACAAAAACGAAATATGACCGAGACTGGGGAAGTCTCTTCCTTCCGAATACTGCCGAAGAGTGTTGGCAATGAACAAATCTAGCTTTTTTAGGGCTGCCTCCTCCCCTATCGCCCACTGCCTCACCAAGGTCTGTTGCCACAGCAATCGTGGTCGCGGAAATATGGCATCAAGATCATGCCCGAAATCTAAAGCAGGAGGCGAGGCTATAAGGTCAGGTTTTCCAGACACTATGATATCAAGACCCACCTTGAGGCACATGTTATAGAAAGGAGTGAAAACCTTATAGGGAGTGCCTCCCCCACTTTTTAATCGTGTTGGTTCAGACAGGAGCCGTCCCTCAAAGCTCTTGATGTCACAACCGCGTTTCAAATTAGAAAAGATTGTCTTATCTAACGGCACCCCCAACGGATCGTACCGACGGTTCCAATATATTGAGTTTGCGCCTGTTTTCTCGATTAAAGACGGTAGAAATATATTCGGATCACCCTCAAAGCAAAGCAGATAACTACCTAGCTCTTCTAATTGACTCGACAGCTTCCTGAGTGTCTCTCCTAGCCAAAGCTTAGAAGCCTCGCCATAGGACCAGCGGGATTTCAGTTCTAGAATAAAAACAGGGATAACTAATTGTCCAGTCTTCACTGCAGCGTCAAGCGCCGGATTATCTTGTAATCGAAAGTCATCTCTAAACCAGACAATAACAGGACTCTTACTTTCTATATTATGGCCCACCTAAACACCTTTCATACCTATATATAAGCATATAAGGATCAACCATTGCCAGAATAGAATAAGTCTAGCACCCCTTCTTGATAGCTACCATATCGCGGCCCACAGGAAATAGCCTCCCACGAACTCGCAGGGTCACAGCGTTTGGAGCCTTTGGGCAACCCGCTGAATCTCGGCGACTTACATCCACCCAGTTGTTTTGCCAAGAAGGCATAGTACTGTAATCTCTCAACCGGACATCCGTCACTAAACAAACTCACTAATCTCAAGTATTTTAAATTCATTACGGAGTGAACAGCTTTGGCTGCATCCTCGATCCTTAGAAGATTCAAGTAACTATCACCTCTCCCGTCAAGCACTTGCCCTGCAAGCAGGCTAGATCCTCCAGGGACTCGACTTGGACCATATAACCCTGCTAAACGAACAATAGAAACCGTGGGGAAAACGCTAGTCCAAGCTTCCTCAATTTTCACTAAACGAGCTGCTCTTTCCGTAGAAACGTCGACGGCGCTTTCGGCACTAACTAGCCCATTTCGTTGTGTTCCATAAACAGCCGAACTAGAAACCACAACAATACGTCTAACTGTAAACGAGCTCAGCAAATCAAACAGAGGCTCTAACGAGCTTGCAGGCTCATTAAATGGGAATGCCGAAGGTGGTAACATAAAGTAAACATCAATCAATGTGTTGTCACATATGGGACGGATTTTATTTAAGTTCTTTTCATTGAAAACATCGCACTCAAGGCCCATAAATTTTCCAGTTGCAGGAATTAAACATTGCTCCTTTAAGTGTCGACTAATTCCATACGTTAGATATGTATTTAGCAGCGGAATCAGATAACTACCTAAATAGCCATTACCGATAACTAAAGACAATGTGTTTCTTCCAATCAGGCTAGTCATAGAACATACAGGTATTAATTCTTATTTTGAGAATGAAAACAAATAAAAGAACTCACAATAGAGCATATTGTGTACTTATACAGGACATTTATCCTTTTACTAGTACCACAGATTGTACAACTAGATAGTTTCTAATAAAATTGAGCCTCTCAACCAGCCAGTAACGTCGCGAAAATGGAGAAAATATATGTCAGAATTCTTTAAAGTACCAGCAAAAGGTTCAAAGATATCCATAGAAAACAATGTTCTCAATGTCCCAGACAACCCGATTATTCCTTTTATTGAAGGGGATGGTATTGGTGTAGACGTGTGGCCTGCCAGCAGTCGTGTAATTGATGCAGCAGTTCAAAAAGCCTATAGCGGAAAACGCAAAATTCATTGGATGGAAGTATTAGCAGGAGAAAAGGCGAACAATGAAACTGGTTCTTGGTTACCAGACGAAACGCTGGATGCCTGCAGAGAATTTTTAGTCGCAATAAAAGGACCTCTTACCACGCCAATAGGTGGTGGCATCAGCTCTCTCAATGTTGCTCTTCGTCAAATCCTAGATCTCTATGTTTGCATCCGCCCAGTAAGATGGTTCAATGGCGTACCGTCTCCGGTAAAGCATCCTGAAGCAGTAGACATGGTTATTTTTCGGGAAAACACCGAAGACATATACGCAGGCATCGAATTCGAAAACGGAAGTGCCGAAAACATACGATTTATGGAGCTGTTTAAAAGCAATTTTCCAGATTTGTATAAAAAAATTCGATTCCCAGAAACGTCCGGCATTGGGATCAAGCCTGTATCACAAGAAGGAACCGACAGACTTGTGAAAGCGGCTATAAACTATGCCATAGCCAACAAACGCAAAAGCTTAACCTTTGTCCACAAAGGGAATATCATGAAGTACACGGAAGGAGCTTTTCGCAACTGGGGATATCATTTAGCTGAAACTGAATTTGCGGATGAAACCTACACATGGGATCAATATGATCGAACATTAGCTTCACACGGTAAAGAAGCTGCCAACAACGAACAGGACAAGGCGCTTACCGCCGGAAAAATTCTAGTGAAAGACGCAATTGCAGATATAACCTTGCAACAAGTGCTTACACGACCAGCAGAATTTGACGTCATAGCGACTATGAATCTTAACGGAGACTATTTATCTGATGCACTAGCGGCGCAAGTAGGCGGGATAGGTATAGCACCAGGAGGAAATATTAACTACGATACTGGACATGCGATTTTTGAAGCCACCCATGGCACTGCTCCTAAATATGCGGGCCAAGATAAAGTCAACCCTGGTTCCCTACTTTTGTCAGGCGAAATGATGCTTCGTTATATGGGGTGGAGCGAAGCGGCTGACCTTGTTATTGCATCAATGGATAAAACCATTACTCAGAAAATAGTAACGTATGACTTTGCACGAATGATGGAAGGTGCTACCGAAGTTAAATGCAGTGAGTTCGCTGATGCATTGATTAATAATTTGTAGCGTCTCGATAACAAGTTGAAAAAAGCTGCAAACTGGGAAAGCAACCGCGCGTACCGTTCAGCGGCTAAGTGGATATATGAAGATTTTGTTAATTATGACGATGCTTTTCGAGCTATAACACGAAAAGCAAAAATTCGTTTTGAAACTCGGGACTGGACCGGTGCAAGAACGGACTTGAGCCAACGCATAGACCTCTATGAACAGTCAGTTCTAAAGACTGTTAATGACTTCAGAAATAGGTATCAAAAGGTATCAATGGGGATGTCTGATTGGGATGCGATTCAATCAGTCTACTGGAACCGCGTGGAAGGCATACCGCATGGACAATTCGCCAAAACATTTTTCAACTCAGTATATCGTACCGTCCTCCATGGCGAAGGAAAGGATCCCAAACACATCTCAGATACCTCTGGAATAATATCATCCCTCGCACCTATTAAATACCAAGCAAAACTGAAATATTACTTGAACTGGGGAGAGATCCGAGAAATGGTCTATCACCTATTCTCAGATTTTAAATTTGATGCCTCCTTTGTTGATCTAGATGATGATGTTAATTTTGTTTGCCAAAAAATTCTCAACGCAATTCCAACGGCCAAAGCCAATCAAAATGCAGTACTGAGAATAGAAGTACTGAAAGAGGTTTTTTATCAGTCAAGCCGAGCTTTTATCATAGGAAAAATATTTAGTACTGCAACTTTCAAGCCTTTCATCATCGCACTGGAGCACACTGAACAAGGGATTAAAACAGAAGCAGTCTTGAACACTGTAGATGAAACCAGTGTGCTGTTCGGATTTACCAGATCTTATTTCATGGTAGATGTAGAGCCAGTGGAAAGTGCTGTACATTTTATAACTTCTTTAATCCCACAGAAACCGAGAGACGAGCTGCATACAATATTGGGGCGCGCACGACAAGGGAAAACAGAGCGTGCACGATTGCTTTACACCCATTTGGCGACAGTGGGGAAAGAGGATAAATTCGAGCATGCTCGGGGAGAGCGAGGCTTAGTGATGCTTGTCTTTACCATGCCGTCATATGATTTAGTGTTCAAAGTTTTACGAGATAGTTTTGGCCACCCTAAAACTGTCACACATAGCGAAGTCAAAAAAAAATATCAGTTTGTATACAAACACGATCGGGCAGGCAGGCTCATAGACACCCAAGAATTTAGAAATATAGAGTTCCCCCTCAAGCAGTTTTCACAACAACTCTTGGAAGAATTACAGAGTGAGTGCGCGGATACTGTACATATATCTGGAGAAAAGTTGGTAATAGAACATCTTTACTCTGAACGTCGATTAATCCCTCTGAATTTATTTGTAAAAAATAATGCGCCTACAAAAGTTGCTGAAACGATTGTCGATTACGGGCAAGCAATAAAAGATCTAGCTTTGACTAATATTTTTCCAGGCGACCTTCTAATTAAAAATTTTGGAGTATCTCGCAGAGGTCGAGTCATCTTTTATGACTACGATGAACTGTCTCTTTTAACCAGCTGTGTTTTTAAGGACATACCAGAATCCAAATTCCCTGAAGATGACTTACGGGCCAAACCATGGTTTCATGTCGACAAAACAGATATTTTTCCAGAGGAATTCATAAATTTCATAGGGTTAAATGCGAACTTAAAAAAAATTTTAATTAGGGCACATGCCGAAATTTTTACTTCCTCTTACTGGAATGCGGTGAAACAACTCCACGTTGACAACTTGGCTCCTGAAATTGCTCCTTACTACCGGTTGACCTCTCGACGCTAGCTCGAGCTCCCGACAAAGAAAGTGTGTCCAGGGTATTCTAAATTTACTTGCAAATGTAGTTACGAATTATTATTATTTAGGTTACAATGAGCTTATACGTTAAGAACTAGATGTAACGAGGGGAAAACGTGACTCTATCAAAACTTCGCAGAGGAGACTCAGCAGTCATCACTAAATTGGATAACTCCCATAATGTGTCAGCGAGACTCGCAGCTAGAGGAATAGTGCCGGGAGTCAATTTTAAACTAGTAACAGCGGGGGATCCATGCGTCATCGGGCTCGAAAACGATAAATGGGCTCTTAGCAAAATAGAAGCGTCGCTAATTCATGTGTCTCCCGTAAAATCAAACCAGAGCAGCGTTTTCGCTAAGTTATTGCGTTGGGGGTGAACACCACCTTAGCAAAAATGCGCGTAGGGCAAGTTGGTGAAATTAGTGGCTTTCGCGAATCAGACCAAACCGTGGAAACATTGCTGCAAATGGGCCTGACTGAAGGCTCTTTAGTTAAAATTCTACGACTAGCGCCATCTGGAGATCCCATCGAATTAAGTATCTCAGGTTATTCTCTCTCCATGAGGAAAGCGGACGCAGAGCTAGTAATTGTTGCTGTTTAAGACAGCCCTATGGATTATAGAGCTGAAAGCCCTGTTCCAGGCATAAAAACAGTAACTACCATCGGAAATCCAAACACTGGCAAGAGCACTCTGTTCAATACCTTAACGGGACTTAAGCAGCAAGTCAGTAATTTCCCTGGGGTAACTGTTGAATATGCCAAGGGGCTTCTAACTCTAGAAGAATTTGATGTACAACTTATTGACGTGCCAGGCACTTATTCTCTAACAGCTCAATCACCCGATGAAATAGTAGCAGTCGATATCCTACAAGGCGCTGTACCCGAAGTCTCGTTACCCGATGCTGTCATCATAGTGATAGATTCTACCAACCTTCGCCGAAATTTATTTCTATGCACTCAGGTCTTGGAGGCTGGAGTACCAGCTGTACTCGCCCTAAACATGAAAGATAGCTTACCTGCACTCGGTATAGAAATTGACTATCTCAACCTAGAACAGATCCTAGGCGTTCCGTTGATTCCAGTTAGCGCGTCAACCGGAGAGGGAATTGCGAATCTAAAAACGGCCCTCCTAAATTGCCTACGTAAACCACTTCCACCTAGAAATTTAGAGATATGTCCTGATATTGACAAGGCACTCGCAAAGTTACTCAGTTCGATCGGAGAAGTTCATGTTAGCGCAATAGAGGCGCGACGTGCGTTCATTGATAAAGATGGAATTGCCGACGACCGCCTCTCTCGCAGACTCGGCCAGCCCTACTCCCTATTGCGCGATCAATTGCGTAGCGAGCTAGGAAAAGGAAGAAGTATCAGCGCAATAGAGGCGAGAGACAGATATAGCTGGATAAATACAGCTCTGAAGAAAGTGCAATCGATACAAAACCCTAACAAAAGCAAAATTACAGACGTGTTAGATCGGGCGTTGAATCATCCTTTTATCGGCTCTATTATTTTTATTCTTACCATGGGTGCCGTATTTCAAGCCGTTTTTGCGTGGGCCGCGCCGCTAGTGGAACTCATAAATTTGGGAGTTGCATCTCTTTCGCAAGGTAGCAGCGACTATCTTGGAGATGGCTTAATCTCAAGCTTTATCAGCAACGGCTTAATTGCCGGAGTCGGTAGCGTGATAGTTTTCCTCCCCCAAATACTAATTTTATTCACCTTCATAATACTGTTGGAAGATTCCGGCTACATATCGCGAGCAGCGTTCCTAATGGACCGCGTCATGAGAAGAATGGGGCTCTCGGGACAAGCCTTTATACCTATGCTATCGAGTTTTGCATGCGCTGTTCCAGGCATAATGGGCACGAGAATTATGGCAGACAGGCATGACCGCCTTGCGACGATATTGGCCGCTCCGTTTATGACTTGTTCAGCACGACTACCAATCTATTCTTTGTTGATAGGGACATTTATCCCTAATACACACGTTTTCGGAGGCTTCATCTACCTACAGGGCCTAATCTTACTATCACTCTATCTATTAGGAATATTGGGGGGTGGACTTACTGCGTTCATCGTTAGTTGCCTGTTTTGGAAAAGAAAAAAATCTACATTTCTACTAGAGATGCCCCCATACCGTCTTCCCAAGCTCTCTAATGTGGCTATTAAGCTTTACGGGCGTGCAATGGTCTTCCTCAAAAGAGCTGGAACTATAATATTCTCAGTCACACTGTTGATCTGGTTATTGGCTTCTTTCCCCACGCCTAATGAAGAAAAAAACGTAATTGAACCATCCATTTCTCAAAGCTATCTTGGGCAGATGAGTCGAACTGTGGCTCCTCTTTTCACGCCGCTGGGATGGGATTGGAAAATTACTGCCGCAGTTATAGCTTCTTTCCCTGCCCGTGAAGTCGTCATAGCAGCATTAGCAACAATTTATGCTGTCGATTTAGCCTCAGATGGAGAAGCAACACCACTTTCAGAGAAAATCAGAAATGCACGTCATGACAATGGTACTAAAATCTATACCATCCCTATGGTACTAGGTCTGCTGGTTTTCTATGCCTTATGCCTTCAATGCATATCTACGGTGGCAGTGATAAGAAAAGAAACTGATTCATGGAGATGGCCGATAATTTCTTGGCTATATATGACTTCCTTAGGCTATGGAGGAGCGTTTCTGGTCTATCAAGTAGGAAGCGCCATAGCATAGACAAATTGATATATCTCAAGGTTTTATAGAAATTATCCCTGTGGTCCCGTATTATTCTTTACGGGCGAACTAAGTACCGGAGAACTAAACATGTTAGAAAGCACCGACGACCGAAGTATCGCCGGTTACAGTCCTTTAATATCTGCAGCGGTACTGATGGAAGAGTTGCCTACTTCCGAAGTTGCCTCCCAAACTGTGGCAAGTGCTAGGACTCAAGCGAAAACAATAATAGATGGCTCAGATGATCGTCTCATGGTCGTCACAGGGCCATGTTCTATACATGACACCACTGCAGCGCTGGAGTACGGGTCTCGTCTAAAGACTTTAGCCAGTGCTTATAGAGATGAACTCTTGGTCATAATGCGAGTCTACTTTGAGAAGCCTCGAACAACAGTGGGGTGGAAAGGACTCATTAATGATCCTGGATTAGACAACACCTTTGATGTCAACAAAGGCCTTCGACTAGCCAGAGGCCTCCTACTTGACCTTGCGGACGAAGAAATCCCAGCTGGCAGTGAATTTTTAGATGTTATTACGCCGCAGTTTATAGCAGACCTGATATCTTGGGGCGCAATTGGCGCACGTACCACTGAATCGCAACTACATCGCGAGCTAGCATCAGGCTCATCCATGCCCATCGGATTTAAGAATAGGACAGATGGTAATGTTCAGGTAGCTGTTGATGCTATCGGAGCTGCTAGACACCCTCACCACTTCTTGTCTATTACTAAACACGGTCTCGCGGCAATAGTAGAAACTACAGGGAACAAACACTGTCACGTCATTTTAAGGGGCTCCAATTCTGGAACTAACTATGACAAAAATTCTGTCACGCAAACTGCACATCTGCTGAAGGACGCTGGTTTATCTAGCCGGATAATGATCGATGCAAGCCATGGAAATAGTCGAAAGAATCACTTAGCGCAATCGACCGTGGTTGATGACATCTACACACAAGTGTCGGAAGGCTCTCACGAAATTTTCGGAGTGATGATAGAAAGTCATTTGGAAGAAGGAAAGCAGAGCCATTCTAATCTTAACAGTCTCAAGTATGGACAAAGCATTACGGATGCCTGCATTTCTTGGACGCAGACTGAACCTCTGCTAGAAAAGTTAGCTAATGCGGTATTAAAAAAAGGCAAAAATCCTCGTTAAGGAAAAACGTATGATGGGGAGATCTTTATGGCAAATTCAAGGAATTTAGAATTCGGTCTCTGGTACTCATTTAGAAATCCAGAACAGTGGCGCACTGATTATCACGGTCTGTACCAAGACCATTTAAACCAAATAATACAGTGTGAAAGCTTAGGATATGATGACGTGTGGCTTACGGAGCACCACTTCTGCGAAGACGGTCACTCGCCCTCCATTATCCCTTTAGCGTCAGCCATTGCAGTACTGACGAAAAAAATCCGCATCGGAACCGGAGTCTTGCTTTTGCCTCTTCACAATGCTATTCGGATAGCTGAAGATACAGCCACTATTGATATCCTTTCTAATGGAAGGTTCGAACTTGGAGTTGGAATAGGATACCGACCACAGGAATTTCAGGCTTTAAGCGTCAACCTCTCCGACAGGGCCGCGTTAATAAACGAAGGTATAGAGATCATAAAAAAACTTTGGGCAGGAGACGTTGTTAATTTCGAAGGGAATCATTATTCGTTAAAAGACGTATCCCTCGAACCCAAGCCTTTGCAAAGGCCCGGCCCCCCTCTATGGGTGGGAGGCTTCGCAGCCGCCGCTGCTAAGAGAGCTGCTCGCCTTGGCGACGGATATATAGGTACAGGTGAGATGAATGAACAGGCAAAAGTTTTTCGAGATGAGTGGCATCGCCTAGAGCGTACCGGCGAACCTCAACTAGCAGGAGGACACTTTTGGCTGGTAGCCAGCAAAACCCCTGACAAGACTTTTGCAGAGATTGCACCACATGTGTTGTATCAAATCGAAACCTATAACAAATGGCTTGGTGAAGCCGGCCAGACTCTATTTCCCGGAGTAAAGACAGCAGATGAGCTTAAGCAACTAGGTATCTTAAACTGTGTTTCCCCGCAACAGGCCTGCGACCTAATTGGCGATTACGTCGAAAGCACTGGAATACAAAGATATTTTACTTGGACCGTCCCACCGGGGTATCCGGTCACAAGAATGACAGAGCACTTATCGCTATTCGCCCAAGAAGTAATGCCTCAATTCAAACGTTAAAACTCCAATACGCTTATCGGCCCTAGCTAAGAAGGAACAGTCGGTTTGGCCTTCGAAAACACAATAATTTCGTCAACGGTCAGACCCTTAAGCAGACTGGTTTGGCTGGCCATGCCTCTTTGTAAAATTTTGCGAACTGCCATATGCATGACAGGATGATTAATTGAGTCCGCCCCTAAAAACGCATCTGCCTTAAAATACAAAAATGAAAAGCTATCCTCATTTTGCCCACATAAGCGTACGTAACTATCATACCCAGTAGTGACTCCTGCTATCTGCAACTTGACATCGTATTGATCCGACCAAAACCACGGCACTTGATTATAAACCAGATCCCCTCCAAGCATGCTAGATGCAGCTACTTTCGCTTGATCGACTGCATTTTGAACTGACTCAAGTCTAATAATTTTTTTCAAAAATTGATTTTGATGCATAGTACAATCACCAGCGGAAACGATGTTAGCATCATTGGTGAAGCATCTCTCATCCACTCGAATCCCGTTATCACATTGTAATCCGGCACTCTTTGCAATCTCTGAGTTAGGTATAACACCAATGCCTACTAAAACAATATCGGCATTAATTGATTCGCCAGTTTTTAACACAACACTCAACCCGTGTTGCCGCTTTTCAAAACGGGAAACATCACATTCAAGCCTTACGTTAGAGCCCATACGCGTATGTAGAGCAAGATAAAACTTTGATAACTCCCCAGAAATAGCTCGCTTCATCAAGCGCTCTTGGGCCTCCAAAATGATTACGCTTTTACCCATTTTACGGGCTATCGCTCCTGCTTCAAGTCCCACAAATCCTCCGCCAACGACGACGACACTCCCCGCTGTTAGCAATCTTTGTCTTAGCTTTAAGCTATCTACAATACTTCGAATATAGAATACGTCGGGCAGATCCGCTCCGTCGCACTCTAGAGTTCGTACCCGCGCACCAGTAGTTAAGGCAAGCTTAGAATAATCTAATACATCACCAGAGCGCAGCGATACGGTACAATGTGCTGCATCGATATTCTCGACAGCATCATCCAACATAAGCTCGATGTCTAGCTTTTCAAAGTACTCTTTTTTTCGGTATAGCAATCTCTCCGGCTCCAGAGCACCTAACAGAAATTCTTTGCTGAGCGGCGGCCTCTGGTACGGCAGACTATTTTCATCACCAATTAGAATCAACCGGCCCCCAAATCCACCTCCACGAAGAGCTGCGCACACCTGCAAACCAGCCTGTCCGGCGCCAACCACAACAAAGATTTCCCTTGCCATCAGAGCCTGCTAAATTTGGCTATCAGGGATCAAAACGATCAGATCTTTAGATTGCTCGGATATTCGGAGTTGACAGCTCAATCGCGACTCAGGTCTACGCTCTGCAGAGACACATTCCAACATATCCGCTTCCATGTCACTGACGTCTTCAAGGCCTGATAGTTCCAATTCTTCGACATAAACATGACAAGTAGCACAAGCACATCCTCCACCGCATTCTGCCAGAAGCCCGTTCACATCATTCTGCATCGCAGCTTCCATCAGGCTCCAGCCAGTGGGGATTTCTACTATCGATTCCACGCCGTCAGGCTGTCGAAATGTTACTTTAACCATTACACACACATCCTACATATTTGGGTAATTCGGGCCACCCCCTCCCTCAGGAGTAAGCCAGTTAATATTCTGAGTGGGGTCTTTTATATCGCAAGTTTTACAATGCACACAGTTTTGAGCATTTATTTGCAATCTGGGGCCATTGCTTTCCTCCACATACTCATAAACGCCAGCGGGACAGTATCTTTCTTCTAGTCCCGCATAAAGCGCGTAATTGATTCGGACAGGAATAGTGGAATCTTTCAAAGTTAAATGACTTGGCTGGCCTTCCTGATGATTAGTATTTGAAAGAAAAACCGACGAGAGTTTGTCGAAGGTAAGGACCCCGTCAGGTTTTGGGTAATCGATTGGTTTGCAATCCGCTGCCAGCTTCAAATTAGTGTGATCGGAATGGTGCTTAAAAGTCCAAGGAGCCTTACCTCTAAACAAGTAAGTATCAACTGCAGAGTAAAACATTGCTGGAAACAGGCCCCACTGGAATGAGGGTTTTATATTCCTAACGCGGTACAACTCTTCCCATAACCAGGATTTTTTGAGTTTGTTTTCGTAATCAACAACCTCTATTTTTTCAACACGGCAGTCTTCGAGTACGGAATAAACCGACTCAGCCGCAGTTATTCCAGATTTCATTGCAGTATGAGAACCTTTGATTTTCGGCAAGTTAAGAAAACCCGCAGTATCCCCAACCAACATCCCACCAGGAAAGGTCAACTTAGGAATAGACTGAAAGCCACCTGCGCTTATCGCTCTCGCGCCATACGAAACTCTGCGACCGCCTTTCAACACATCTTTGATCAAGGGATGAGTTTTAAATCTCTGCATCTCTTCAAAAGGACTTAAAAATGGATTAGAGTAATTCAAACCCACCACAAAACCGATTGATACCAGATTGTCATCAAAATGATACATCCATGAACCACCGTAGGTATCAGACTTCATAGGCCAACCAGTGGTATGGGTTATCTGACCGGACACAAAGTTAGCGCTATCGATCTCCCAGAGCTCTTTTATCCCGATCCCGTAAACCTGTGGCTGAACATCCTTGCGTAGTCCATAACGCTCAGAAAGCTCTTTCGTTAATGAGCCTCTGCAACCTTCTGCAAAGATAGTTTGGTGAGCACGTAGCTCAATTCCTCTTTCAAATGCAGGTCCTTCCGTGCCATCAGCTTTAAGCCCCATATCACCAGTTGCGACGCCTTTTATGCCGCCATTCTCATCATACAAAACTTCGGCAGCGGCAAAGCCTGGATAAATCTCAACCTCGAGCTCCTCAGCCTGCTCTGCAAGCCATCGACACACATTCCCTAAGCTCGTAATGTAATTGCCTTTGTTATGCATTTGGGGGGGGGTAGGTAGTCGTAAAGAATGTTTTTCCGACAAAAGCAGAAAACGGTCTTCTTCCGCTGGGGTATTCAGTGGCGCGCCCCTATCTCTCCAGTCAGGGAAAAGCTCCTCCAGCGCTCTCGGCTCGACAACAGCACCCGATAGAATATGTCCTCCTATCTCGGAGGCTTTCTCTAGAACGCACACAGATATGTCAGAGTTGCCAGCGGCCGCAAGTTGCTTTAACCGAATCGCGGCGGCAAGACCAGAAGGCCCACCTCCTACAATCACCACGTCAAACTCCATAGATTCTCTTTCCATGTTGAAACCTTTCAATTAGAACCTTAAAAAAAACGTTTAACTTTAGCCGTCAAGAGCCTCCACCATTGCAGGAACTTCCTTGAACAAGTCTCCTACCAAACCATAATCAGCAACTCCAAAAATTGGTGCCTCTTCATCTTTATTTATGGCGACAATGACTTTGGAGTCTTTCATTCCGGCCAAATGTTGAATAGCCCCGGAAATGCCAACCGCAACATAGAGATCAGGAGCAACTACTTTCCCAGTCTGACCCACTTGGTAATCGTTAGGAACATAACCAGCATCTACTGCTGCCCTGGAAGCACCTACCGCAGCGCCCAATTTATCCGCTAATGCTTCAATTATTGAAAAGTTTTCGGAACTACCCACCCCTCGCCCGCCAGAAACAATAATATTCGCAGCAGCGAGCTCTGGTCGATCAGATTTAGTTAGTTCTTCCGAGACAAAGGCCGCTAAACCACTTTCTGAAGCAGCTTCAATCATCTCGACGATGGCATCCCCGCCGGTCTCGCTAGCAGCATCAAATCCAGTCGTACGGACAGTAATCACTTTTTTATCGTCCGTAACTTGCACCGTTGCAATAATATTCCCAGCATAAATAGGACGCGTAAAGGTATCACTAGACACTACGCTTATGATGTCTGATATTTGACCTACATCTAATAATGCCGCGACCCGGGGCATAACGTTTTTACCCGTTGTGGTTGCTGCAACCAAAAAATACTCATAATCTCCCGCTAACTTTACTACCAATGCTGCTAGATCTTCAGCTAAAGAATGTGCGTAACAAGGTGAGTCAGCGTATATGATTTTACGGACGCCTTTAATTTCAGAAGCGCTATTTGCAACTCCAGAACACTCTGAACCTGCTACCAAAATATCAATATCATCACCTATCTCCAGAGCGGCGCTTACGGCATTAAGTGTCGCACCACCGAGGGTAGAGTTATTGTGGTCAGCTACTACTAATATTGTCATTTCAAATCACCTTTGCTTCGTTTCGAAGTTTGTCTATTAGTTGGTTAACATCCTCAACTTTCACACCGCTTTCCCTAACAGGTGGCTCAGAAACTTTAAGTATTTTGATTTTGGGGGTTATATCTACCGCGAGATCATTTGGAGTAAAAATATCAAGAGGCTTCTTCTTAGCTTTCATAATATTCGGCAACTTCACATATCTAGGTTCATTAAGTCGCAGATCGGACGTTATTATCGCTGGCATTTTGAGATCTAAAGTCTGTATTCCTCCGTCGACCTCTCGCCTTACAGTAAGTAAGCTATCTCCTTTTAGCTCAACACCGCATGCGAACGTTCCCTGAGACCATCCTAATAATGCTGACAGCATTTGTCCTACTTGATTAGAATCATCATCAATGGCTTGTTTCCCCAAGAGGACTAAATCTGGCTGCTCTGTATCGACAATAGCTTTTAGAACTTTTGCAACCCCTAGCGGCTGCACATCCTCCTCAGTCTCAACTAATATCCCTCTATCTATGCCCATGGCCATAGCTGTTCGTAACGTCTCCTGACACTGCCTGGGCCCAATAGAGACTGCTACCGTTTCAGTGGCTGTCCCAGATTCTTGAATTCTAATTGCCTCCTCTACAGCGATCTCATCAAAGGGGTTCATAGACATCTTGATATTTGCTAGTTCGACCGCAGATCCATCTGCTTTAGGACGCGCTTTTACGTTGTAATCAATAGCGCGCTTTACTGCCACTAAAACCTTCATGTACCTCTCCAAATTAAAAGAAAAACCGGATCTAACCCAGTTAACAGATTATACGCCATTTTAAACGCCACAGATCTCCTGCAGAGGTTTTACTAGCTCACGAATCTTGAATGCAGCTATCGGTCGAAGATATCAAAATTTTCTAGGACTTAAGATCTCGGACATCCAAAATTAAATTGGAATCAAAACAACCTAGCCCATATTACCAACAAAGGGGACCGCAAAAAAGGCAAAATTTGAAAACTGAATTTCTATTGTTTGTGCTTTTCTTATTTATTTACCTATCAATCACTAGCTTGAGATAGAAATTATACTTCCGTGGAAATATTCATTTACACTTCGAACTAAGCAAAAACAAAAAAATGATACAAAAACAGCTCATTAACATTGATAATTCGGCTACTTGTTTATCAATTTAAACTTCTGAAGAGGATTCAAATGGCAACCTACTCTGAAAGCGTTAACAGCGACATCATTCCTACTGCTGAGGCACAATTCAACTGGGCCGACCCTCTCGGTTTACAAGGTCGCCTATCGGAAGAAGAACGGCTTTTAAGTGAAGCGGCTAACATTTTCTGCCAGTCAAGGCTTCTCCCTAGAGTGCTGCAAGCTCATCGCCATGAAACTTTTGACAAGGAAATAATGCGCGAATTTGGAGAACACGGTTTCCTCGGAGCGACTATTCCAGAGCAATACGGAGGTGCAGGTCTATCCTATGTCGATTACGGCTTAATAGCTCGAGAAGTTGAGCGAGTTGACTCGGGCTACCGCTCAGCGATGAGCGTACAATCCAGCTTAGTCATGTACCCTATCTATGCGTATGGGTCAGAAAGTCAAAGGATAAAATATTTACCGAAACTTGCTACTGGGGAATGGGTGGGATGCTTTGGCCTAACCGAGCCTGACCACGGCTCTGATCCGGGCGGAATGAAAACAAAGGCAAAAAAAATTGACGAAGGCTACGTACTAAACGGGAATAAAATGTGGATATCCAACTCGCCAATAGCTGATGTTTTCATCGTGTGGGCTAAAACCGAGGACAACATAATTCACGGATTTATTCTTGAAAAAGGTATGCCAGGATTATCTACCCCAAAGATTGAGGGAAAATTTTCGCTCCGTGCATCGATAACTGGTGAAATAGTTATGGACGAAGTCTTTGTTTCGGAAGAACAGCTCTTACCTAACGTGAAAGGGTTAAAAGGACCTTTCGGCTGTTTAAATAGAGCTCGCTACGGAATATCTTGGGGAGCAATGGGCGCTGCTGAATTCTGCTGGCATGCCTCGCTTAATTACACTCTGAACAGAGAACAGTTCGGACGACCACTAGCGGCGAATCAACTAGTCCAGAAAAAGCTCGCAGACATGCAAACAGAAATAGCTCTGGGATACCAAGCATCTCTATCGGTCGGAAGAATGATTGATCAGGGTGAAGGATCACCGGAATCAGTATCTCTCATAAAGAGAAACAATTGCGGCAAAGCACTCGACATTGCCAGAGTCGCCAGGGATATGCATGGAGGGAATGGAGTCTCAGATGAATATCACGTTATTAGGCACCTATTGAATCTTGAGGCTGTGAATACTTATGAAGGCACACACGACGTTCACGCGCTTATCCTAGGGCGCGCACAAACTGGGATTCAAGCGTTTTTCTGAGCCTGAAAGAAAAACTCAGCAATGAACCGGGCAGAATAGTGGAACAAGCCGCCAATATTGATTTTCATGTGTATTGTAGTGCACAATAGAAGCTTACGAAGAACAATCGTTCTAGGATTCTAGAATTTGCAGCTATCGAAGGAATATCATGATAAATATTTACGTTGGGAATCTCCCATATTCGGTGAGAAATGACGACTTAAAAGAAATTTTCGAAGAGTACGGGACGGTTAACACCGCCGAAATCATTTTCGACCGCCGTACCAAAAAGTCAAGAGGTTATGGTTTCGTTGAAATGACCGATGCTGAAGAAGGTAGAGAAGCTATAGCGGAACTAGATGGGTCGGATTACGAGGGCAGACAAATAAGAGTAGATGAATCCCAGCCCGCGGAAGAAAATCGCGATGGCCGCGGAAGAAACAACAACGGGAGAAGCACAAAAGCACCCCAAAAAGGTTCCATTCTAAAATTTCTCAAAAAGATGTTTTCATAAAATATTTTTGAGGTCAATGGGAAGGATCGCTAATGGATCATCCTTCACAGGAAGCCGAAGACACTTGGTGTTCTTTCATAGAAATGACGAGTAGCAAAGCGTCTCATTTGGAGAAGCTTTTAGCTATTTCTAATAGAAAAGAAAAGAGCAAGTATCCTAGTTCGAAGGAACACCGTGAGCTGGCGGACCTACTTGAGAGACATGACATTAATGTGAAGGAGTTCGCGAAAAAAATCCGCGGCCTCAAACAAATTTCCGCTAAAGAGCACGAGATTCTTATTCAAAAAATGGTCCTCTACAGTCAAGAAAACTTGAGTCCATAGCTTTTTTAATGTCCTCTTTACTAGCTGTTACAAACTACTCGTCGCCCTCTTTAGATGAATCCCAGAGACGAGAAGCCTCAACATAGTAATCTGGCTTATTGGTCGTCCAGATCTCCCCCCAATGTTGCCCACCCCCATCGACAACGAGAGTTTCACCGTTAATAAACTTCCCACCAGGACCAGCTATAAAAACAACTGCTTCAGCTATTTCCCAAGGCGACCCCGCTCTCATTAGAGGATTAGTTCTTGGATATAGGGATCGCGCCGATTCAGAATATACAGCCCAGCCCTCAGTTTGTATTGCGCCTGGGGCAATACAATTAACTCTTATGTTAAGCGGGGCCCATTCAACGGACGCTTTCTCCGAAAAAGTCACCACCCCGGCTCTGGCAGCTGCTGTATGAGCCACGCCGTGTAAACCTTGCCCGACAACAACAATATTAACAATTGAGCCTGGTTCTCCAGCTTTTTTCCATCGTTTAGCTGCAACATCCATCATGTTCCACGTCCCATGTAAGTTCGTGTTAATAACAGAGTGCCAGCCTTTTTCGGTGTAATCTATGGAAGGCTGAGGAAATTGTCCCCCAGCGCTGTTGACTAAAATATCTATCCCGCCATGAACCCGATAAACTTCATCGAAAGCGGCCTCTACTTGCTCTCTATTCCTAACATCTAGCGTTTGGTGATAAGCACTCAAACCATCTTGTGAATTTATAGAATCTCTAACTTTTAACAACTTTTCTTCGGTACGCCCACCCACAACAACGTTAGCTCCCAGCCTAGCTGCCAGCCATGCCGTCGCCCGCCCAATTCCACTACCACCACCAGACACGAAAACCACCTTCCTGTCTAACAGACCAGGCGCGAACACTGTTTCGTGTATCATTAACTCTTCATTCGTCGATGGAAACGTCATAGGATTAGTCATTTTTATTTCAAAAGCTCGCCGCTAATAATTAATTTCCGAACCTCTGTGGTTCCCGCGCCGATCTCTAATAACTTATTACCTCTGTACAATCGGTTAATCTCAGATTCCCAAATATAGCCAGCACCACCATGAACTTGTACAGCCTCATCAAGCACCTTATTAAGCATATTCGCCGCATACATGACGGATGCTGCGGTATTAGCGTGCACCATCCCGCGCCCGCCTTGTCCAGCGTCTAGATTATTAACTTCAGCTAGAACTTTGTAATTGAGCGCCTTTATAGTCTCAACCCAAACGTACATGTCGGCAATTTTCGATTGGATCATTTGAAAACTTGCAATTGGTTTGCCGAACTGCTCCCGAGTTTTTGCAAACTCAATGGTTAACTGAAGCGCTCGCTGTGCCATACCAAGACATATCGGAGCAATAGTTGCACGTTCTAAATCTAGCCCACTCATTACGACTGCGACCCCTTTGTTGACCTCCCCTACAATATTTTCCACGGGAACCTCGCAATCATCAAACAAAAGCTCACCAGTTTGACTTCCTCTAAAACCCATCTTGTGAAGCTTTTGCGCAACGCTAAACCCAGGAAAATCCTTTTCAACAATAAATGCAGTGATCCCGTGCGTGCCTTTTTCAGGTTCGCTCTTCGCATAAACCAAAAGTGTATCGGCAATTGGGCCATTAGTGATATACATTTTACGACCATTAAGCAGATAAACGTCACCTTCGAGCTTTGCAGTTGTAGCCATAGAACCCAGAGCATCAGATCCTGCCCCTGGCTCTGTGAGCCCGAGTGCTCCAATTTTTTCTCCGGAACACAATCCAGGCAAATACTTCGAGCGGAGGAAATCATTGGCATTCGCGTATATGTTGTTTAAACATAGATTCTCATGCGCGATCCAACTCAAAGATAACGCGTAATTCCAACGAGAAAAAGCCTCTCCGACTAAACCACTAGTGAATAAATCAAGACCCTGTCCACCGTACTCTTCAGGAACAGTAAGGCCAAAATATCCCGCCTCTCCGATCTTGTTAAAAACACCTTCCGGCCACCACTCCTCGTCGTCCATCCTAGCGGCCAAGGGATACAATTCATTTCGAGCAAACCGGTCTGCTTCATCCAGCATAGCTTGCTGATCGACATTTAGACAAAAATTGTTTCCCGTTGCGTCGCTCCTAGCATCACCCATGTATTTTCTCCAAATTTCAAGAACTATCGAGTTTATTCGTGCGCCACAATTCTACTTGCTTTTCAGTTGGAAGAAACTATCCAACATATCCACCGTTGACGGCATACATACACTTTCAACCATCGAAAGAGATTCTTTGTCCAGCTGACTTCTTAAGGTCGAAGACAGTGAGCCTCTTAACAGCCCTTTAGCCCGACCTGCAGCATTTGACGGAACATGTTTAAAATAATCGACAAGTCCTTCTAACTCTGTATCAAAGAGTTGATCTTCGACCACTCGAGAAATAAGACCTATATCTCTCGCTTCGTCCGCACTGAGTGTGCGATTAGTCGCTATAAGATCGAATGCACGCTGCAGTCCAACAAGGCGCGGTAAAAACCAAGTAGCACCTCCATCTGGCGTTAACCCAGAGTTAGTATATGCAAAGTTAAATCTCGCTGAACGCTTTGCTATCGCCAAGTCACTCACGCACACTATGCTCATTCCGCCACCTGCGGCCACCCCATTTACTCCGCACAGTACAGGGATTTGAGCCTGATGCAATGCTTCTATACCAGAGTGGAATTCCTGAACCATACGACCTACATGTTGACCCATGTCATCGCGATGTTTCAAAAATTCTTCCAGATCCCCACCAACAGTAAAGGCATCACCTTGGCCCTTCATAACAATCACCCTCAGTGATCTGTCTTCTGCGCAAGCTTGCGCAACAGAATTAAATGATTGGCAAAACTCTAATCCAATAGCGTTATGTCCCAGAGCGTTATCAAATAAAATTGTGGCGACACCGTCTGCGGAAAAAAAATCAATCTTTGAGCTCATAACCTAATTCCTCAATCGAGTGATAATCCTTGGTATCAAGATGGTCAGGATTAGAGACCATCACTTTCCTCGAGACATGTTCTATGAGAAGAACCAGAAGCTTGTCGAGATTTTCATCTTGCTTTCCGCTTCGAATAGACTCACACAAACCGCTCACAATCGCAGCTTCGGGGAGAGCATCTGCATTACTTAGTAAATCCTTCAAAGCACTATTGTTCTGGTCAGCCTGGTTAGAAACCCCTTCTAACTCTCTCATCACAACATCAAGCAAATATGTACAACACAAGCCGTGATATTTATCTTGCCCTTCCAAATCAGGAACGAGACGCTCTATATACTCTCGGACTGTCAAAAGAAGCTCTGATGCGTTAGGCGGGTCATTAAACATGTAAGCACTCCATATCAGTCATACTCCTTCGCTATGATTTTAAGTAAGTCATATTCGATGATGCTAGTGTTTCTACCACAAGCAGCAAATGCAGGCGATCGTCTTGCATCAGAGAGATGTCCGTGGCTTTGCATGATGTTATATATAGCCCATCTCATCACACCAAAAATCTCCCACCAACGCGATGACTCTCTATCAACCAAAGTTTCGCTAGCCTTCTCGTAGGCCTTGTAAAAGGTCTCTCTATCACCAAAACCACCTGCTGCAAGCTCCACACGACCAAACCTCCAAGATCGAGCGCAGAACCACCCAATTTCTTCCATCACATTACCTACATGGGCGCACTCCCAGTCTAGAAGAGCGCGAATTCCCTCTGTCCCAACAATCATATTTCCATTACGAAAGTCTCCATGAAGAAAAGTTTTCGAACCATGTCCTGGTTCGAACTTGGCTAGGTAGCGAAACGCTAGTTCTATAGCGGGGTGTGGCTCCCCGTACCGGTCATAGAGCGCGATTTGAGCACCCAATGGATCGTTACTCTCCTGTAATACAGATAACTCAGGAATTAAAAAATAATCGATTGTGTGCAATTTAGCCAAAATTTCTGCACTTTGCTGTAGAAATCTCGCACGCATTGTAGTGTACCGAGCGGAACTAATGAGTCTCTTGGGCAGAGTCTCTCCAGGCACAGCTGCAACGACATACCCATGGCCAAGATTATCTAATGGCTCTAGCTCAAACACGGGCCTAGGAACAGGAATCCCGTGTTCATAGACGATTTTTAAAATTCGATACTGTACATCAGACGGCAAAAATGGGCTATATTCATTCGGCACAGTTTCTTGTCTCAAGACCAAACGTAAAGGATGACTTCCTCTAAGCACATCAAAAAGCACGGTTCTGTTAGAGCCCCCTAGCGTGGCTAACTCAATATTTTCTATATCGCAATCGTGTCCAAATCTACGCTGAATACACGTCCTAATTTTCTCTGACAGATACCCAATGTTGTCATCGGTTTGTATCGCCATAACTAGCAATCCACCCTACATGTTTTGAAGAAAAACCAGCCTAACATTACAAAGGATATCCAACCGGGCAACCGTCCTCCACAAGCTCAATGTACTCCGTAATCCCCAAGGTTTCCCTATCATCCCATTGCCAGTGTGTGAGACCCTCAGCGACACGTGATTCCAGATACTCGTCGCCAATTTTTCTGCGATTTCTTAAAGGTGCTAAAGTTAAAATCTGTCCTTTTATGATTGCCGACCGTTTCTTAGTTTGTACTCCAATAGTAATGGCAGCAGGATCTTTAGCCATGGTCCACTCAGTGGTGATGTCCATATCTGTGATTTCTTCATATTCACCCTCGTATTGCAGGACTCCTCCCCTTCTTACGTTGCCATCGTTATCCGTAAGTTTAAGAAGCATCATCGCTCGTCCGTCGCCAAAATTCGCTATAAATAATCGATAAAAATAGATGTTTGTCCAGTACCTCGGCCCCCAAGAATGGTCGCGCCACCCCAGTCCATCAAACTTAATTTCCGCGCCATCTATCTCAATCGAAGTTGCCACCTTCATATGTTGATTGAAATGCCCCAAAGAGAAATCTCGGCCATACATTGTCTGCTGATCCACCGATAATGGTTCACCTCCATGAACAGGAGAGACCCCTGTCATGTCGTAGGAAATTTTAGCGATACCGCGAGGGGCGCTGGTAAAAAGTTTTTTTGGATTGCGCAATAGTTCTGGGTCATCTAGCAGCATGATCTCTCCACTATAGTCCATGGTAACTTTTCGTAAAGGCTTAACAACCTGATAATGCAACCCCCCCACCTGAAATTCGCTATTATCGTCAATTCCTAGTTTTTGAAACTGGCATGCAATCCTTCCATCTGGCAAATACATGCACACCTGCATTTCTGCATGGCCTTCATTTGCTCGATTCCCTATTCTCATCCAGCCGCCAGCCTTCGTTGAAAGGTCGAAACTATTTACGTAAACGCTTTCATTGTAGTTTTGTTCAGAGCTGGGCTCATGTGGATACTCATCTTGTTCCAGAAGCCTGTATTGGTTCATCGACCAACCTCCTTTTCTTGCTGTGGCGAAATGCTATGCGCACAGATATATTGTTCAGCTTAAGTATATTTTTAATGCTAGTATTTGGCGAACATTATTGAAAGGCGCTCAAGAACTAAGCAACTGTTAGCTTAACAGCCCTACAGGACCGAGCGAAAGGAAAAGTATATGACGTATAAATTTTCGGATGATCAATTGGCAATTTGTGACGCTATTACTAAGCTGTGCTCGAATTTCGATGCGTCTTATTGGTTGGAATGTGATAAAACAGGAAATTATCCTCAAGAATTTGCTGATACTATTTGCGAAGGAGGATGGCTAGGTATTGCCATGCCCGAAGAATTCGGCGGAACTGGAATGGGGATTACCGAAGCGTCCATTATGATGCAAGCGGTAGCGCAATCAGGGGCCGGATTCACTGGGGCCTCCGCTATCCATCTCAGTCTATTCGGTCTTAATCCTGTCCTGCTTTTTGGCACGGAAGAACAAAAGCAACGTATGCTTCCCCCTATGATACAAGGGAAGGACATCTCCTGTTTTGGGGTGACAGAACCCAATGCGGGGCTTGACACTACTAACCTGCAAGTGCGAGCCGATAAAGATGGGGACGGCTATATTATCCATGGGCAAAAACACTGGTCCTCAATGGCGCAAAGAGCTAATAAAGTTCTCCTTTTAGTCCGCACCACAGCGCGCGACAAAGTCAAAAAGAAAACTGAGGGCTTATCTCTCTTCTACACAGATCTGAATCGAGATTATGTTGAAATTCAAGAAATTGAAAAAATGGGAAGAAAAGCCGTTGATTCAAATGCCGTATTCTACGATGGCATGCCTGTACCCCAAGAAGACTTGATTGGAGAAGAAGGGAAAGGTTTTTACTACATCTTGCACGGGCTAAACCCAGAACGAATTTTACTGGCAGCGGAAGCGGTGGGTCTCGGGAGGGCGGCGCTCAAAAGAGCTGTAGATTATGCTAAAGAAAGAGTTGTCTTCGGAAGGCCGATTGGCAGCAACCAAGGGATCCAACATCCACTAGCGAAGAATTGGATGGAATTAGAAGCCGCGAACCTAATGGCGTTTACTGCCGCCGCAAAATATGATGCAAAAGAAGAATGTGGCGCCGAAGCCAATTCCGCCAAATATCTCGCCGCAGAGGCGGGTTACAGTGCGTGCGAGCAAGCAATTATGACTCATGGTGGAATGGGCTATGCTAAGGAATACCATGTCGAGCGATATTTGCGAGAAATGATGATTCCTCGGATAGCACCTGTCAGCCGAGAGATGATATTTAATTTTATTGGAGAGAAAGTCCTAGGCTTACCTCGTTCGTTTTAGTCATCAAAACCTAATAAGGAGAGAGAAAATGCGTTTTGGCATTATGCAAGATTTTCGGAACCCCATTAAATGGAGACGTCCTTTCCCTAGCTTTTATAAGCAAATTTTAACGCAAATTCAAACATGTGAAAAAGCAGGATATGATCATATTTGGTTGACGGAACATCATTTTACAGAAGATGGTTATAACCCCTCATTGATGACTACCGCGGCAGCGGTTGCGATGAAAACCACCACTATTCGAATTGGGACTTTCATAGTTATTCTACCATACCAGCATCCTGTGCTGATGGCAGAAGAAGTAGCCAACGTAGATATTTTATCGGATGGAAGGTTTGATTTTGGTGTAGGCCAGGGTTACTCGCATTACGAATTCGATGCCTTATGTATGAATCGGAGCGAGCGGGGACAAAGAACACGTGAAGGGATACAATTAATAGAACGTTTATTTAAGGATGAAGAAGTCACATTTGATGGGAAGTTTACCCAAATAAAAGGCGCGCGACTTTCTCCAAAGCCTGTGCAGGATCCTTTGCCTATATGGATAGGCGCACGCGGGCCAAAAGCGATCACAAAAGCGGCAGAAATGGGCTATCACCTAATGGCCACCCTAGGTCCTGATCCCGCACCACTTTACTTAGAAAGTTTAGAGAAATCAGGCAAGAATATTAACGATTTCAAAGTTGCGCAATTAAGAATGGTCTACTGTGCGGAGACGGAAGACCAAGCATGGGCTGAATGTCAAGATCACTTATTCCACATGCTGGAATTTTATCAAGATATACTTGCAGAAGCTGCTGATGCTGAAGGTGATGACGCACCTCTGCCGGTAAACAAACCTGAAGATATGCGTGATTCTATTCTAGCGGAACATTTCATGATCGGTACCCCAAACCAAATCGCTGACAAGTTAGACCGCTTTACCCGGGATTTTCACTGTACGGATTTTATTCTGGACAGCCAATTTCCTGGTCTTGATCCAAATCTAGGAACCCGCGCGTTAGAGCTATTCGCTAAGGAAGTAATGCCACAGTTTCGGGTCAAATAAGTCCCGAAACTGTGGCATATAGGGCTCGATTAAAAGCCTATTTAGCAGCAACCATACCATCAATGATCGCACCATACAGACCTTCTAAAGATCCTTGTACCTCCTCTTCTGGAGCACCACCTGTCGTGCTCCAGTTGCTGCCCCAGGATATGTGAGTACCACCATCTTGAATATCTGAGAGCGTAACAATCGCCACATAATTCTCGACTGGCAAAGCGTTGTTTTCAGTAATTGAGTATCCGAAAACCGTCTCATCGTGAGCAATATCCATCCGCTCAACAACTGTACCGCTTCCGTCAGCAAGCGCAATAGTCCTTACTGCACCCACCCCTTCGCCAACGCACTCACAAGAGCCAATTGCATCGGGTAGGATTTTTTTTATCCCGCCAAAGTCGTAAAGAGACGCGAACACCTCGCTACGAGGAATTGATATATTTCTTTCCACTAATGCGTCATAAGCCATGATTAGGCCTCCCAAATTAATTTAAATTTTACGTATCTCGATACGTTTGAACAACAGATGTTAGCGAGTTAACGTGCCAGCGTCGATAGCTAGCACTCAAAGAGATAAGTAATGAAAGCACAGATAGGCTGATTACAAGCAGATATTGCATTGCAGCATACGCGATGAGTAATTGACGCATCAAGTTACAAAAAGTGTTCTAAAGCTAAGCGAAATTTTTAACTTTAACTTATAGTGTTGTGTAAACTACAAAAAGGGGACGGAATATGACAATTAAACGACTCGACCATTATTTTATTTATTCCCAAAATCTCGAGAAGACCGCAGAGTTTTATTCTAATATTTTGGGCCTCGAATCAGGCCCTAGGCCTGACTTTGATTTTCCTGGGGACTGGTTTTACTTAGACGGACAGCCAGTAGTTCACGCAGGTACAGATGGGTTCACAGGAGGTTACCCCGAGAGTGGCGTCAAGGATAAATCAAGCCTAGAAAATGGAACCGGGAGGCTAGATCACATCGCGTTCAGAGCTGACAATATTAAAAAATTTATGGACAGGTTCACCAAGGCTAAAATAGACTTTCACACCCAACAAGTGAAAAGTTTTAATTTAACTCAACTATTTGTTAAGGACCCTGATGGATTAACTATCGAGTTAAATTTTTTCGATAACGAACAATCTTGAGATAAATTGAGAATAGCAGCAATATAGAAAATACTAGTTTGACAAAACAAAGTCCAAAAGGAAACTGATATGCACGTTGGTATGAGCACAATTTTCCAAAATCCCACTGCCCTAGATGATCGCAGCGTCTACCGCAACGAGCTACGCCTTGCCGAAATGGCGGAACCTTTGGGCTTTGAGTCTGTATGGGGTGTTGAGCACCATTTTACAGACTACACCATGTGTCCGGATCCACTACAATTTTTAACTTATATGGCGGGACGCACAAAAAAAATCAAACTTGGAACTATGGTTGTTGTATTGCCTTGGCATGACCCAATGAGAGTTGCAGAGCAAATATCAATGTTGGACAACATCTCGGACGGACGAGCTATACTTGGTCTAGGACGAGGAGCTGGGCGAGTTGAATTCGACGCTTTTCGTCAAGATATGGCAGAGTCTCGACCCCGTTTCGTAGAAAGCGCCGAGTGCGTATTGTCCGGTCTAGAAAGCGGCTTTTGTGAATACCAAGGTGAATTTGTAAATCAGCCCAAAGCACTGATACGGCCTGCACCGTTTAAGTCCTTCAAAGGCCGTACCTACGCTGCAGCAGTGTCTCCTGAATCGGTAGAGATTATGGCCAAACTGGGAATAGGCCTGCTAGTCATTCCGCAAAAACCGTGGGCTACAGTAGAAGAAGAAATATCTAATTATAATGACGCGTTCGTCCGCCTAAATGGGGAACAACCACCCGCACCTATCATGGCGGGTTGGACTATGTGTAACCCAGATAAGGATGCAGCTTACAAAATGGCTAAACAATATATTGGAGGATACTGGCAAACAGTACTAGACCACTACAACTTCGATACCGGACATTTAAAAGGACAAAAAGGTTATGAATACTACGGAAAATTCGCGGATGCTATGGACAAATCCGGAGTAGACGCAGCAATAGATTTTTTCATGGGATTACAGACCTGGGGGACACCGGATGACTGTTATGAGACTATTGTGAAAAATGCTCAAAGGATAGGGGCTGAAGCATATATTGGGATCTTTAGCTATGCAGGAATGCCTTGGAGCGAAGCTGAACGTAACCTGAAGTGCTTTGCGAAGGACGTCATGCCAAGACTGCAAAAATTAAAGATGTCTGGGAACATTTCTTGGGCTGCCTAGCGACAAGCCCATGTTAAATTTCAGCGCCGCCAAAGTCTTACTGGCTTTATGTATTTCCTATCTTGCATGCTATCCGCTATCGGAAACAAACGCTGCTGACTACATGCACGATATAGAGGAATTGAATGAAATTAGCCCGAGACCAGGACTAATTATTAATAACGTTAATCTACATAAGTATCAACATTTATTAGATGCTGACTTTAAGAAATTCATCAGTGGTAATTTCCTAACTTTAACAATTGGAGAGCCTATATCTTTCAATCCTCATGCGGCTTTTCTGAGGGCTATTCACCAACAAGGTGTCGAATCTTCTCTACCAGAAAAACCGGGGACCATAAACGACTTTCAACAAGGTCTACCTTTTGTCGAAGAGCTCGACACAAAAGATCCTGATGCCGGCCTTAAGCTAGCTTGGAACATGCGCTACGCGTATCAAGGAGATAATGGGCGTATTCCAGAGATGCATTGGACCTTGAAGGACTGGCGAACCGAGAAAGCCGAATTTAATATGACTTTTAAAGCAAAGCTCATGCGTTTCATGTATCGGCATGTCATTGAACCAACTCCTTTTATCATCGACAACTCTGAGGACGCATATGGTGCGTTTAGACTCGAAGCTATTGACGCAGGAAGCTATGATGGCACCCAAGCTCTTGTGTTTGCTAATAGAGATGAATCCAAGCCTCTAAATGGCTGGGTGTACATCCCTCAGTTAGGACGCACCCAAACTCTTGCTTCATTTTCTAGGGAAGAATCAATGTTTGGCAGTGATGTATTACCTAGCGACTTCATGGGCTACACCACCACTTTGACTGAAATGGAGTGGACGTTCCAAGGGCGTACCTTTGCCCTCCTCCCTATGTATCGACACGATCGCGCAGCCACTTCCGATCTCAAAGCGAGGAAGTTCGATTATTGGCATACTGATTTTCATGGTCGTGCAGAGTGTTTCCCAAAAGTCAGTTGGCAACTGAGAGAAACGTATATTTTAGAAGGGTCAGCAATTGATAAATCTGCTTCAGTATCGAAGCGAGTCCTTTACCTCGATGCCCAGACCTACTTGCCCCTCCTTTGGAAAATCTATGATTCAAATAACTCTCTCTGGAAGTTCGCAATTAACGCATACGCTCACCCGATGTCACATGTGGCCCATAATAATGATACTGGGGCGCCTGTTCTGACAGCCTTCTCAACTATTGATATAAAAACGAACCGATGCACCACAATTCAGGCATTAACTTTAATCAATGTAGACGACATAAGCGTCAAAGACTTCGATACTGGGGACATGCAAAGTGCGACCGGTAGAGATTACAAGCGGCGTGGCAGATAGAAACTGTGCAGCCTTTTCATTACAAGCGTTAAAAAAGGGGAACAGCAATATGAAATTCAGCTTAACCGTCCAAACCCGAATCACTGACTGGCACTTCATTAAGTACTTGGAAGACCTTGGGTACGATGCTGCTTGGATCCCAGACACCCAAATGATGTGGTCGGACTGCTACGCCACTATGGCACTTGCTGCGCAAAATACCTCCAGAATAAAACTTGGAACAGGAGTGGCTATTGCAGGCACCAGGATAGCACCTACTACCGCAGCCGCAATCTCTTCAATCAACGCACTAGCCCCTGGTAGAGTTTTTTTGGGAATTGGAACAGGGCACACTGCCATGCGCGTGATGGGGCAAGATCCAATCTCAATTACTGAATTTCGCGAATATTTACGAGTAGTTCGAGCGATGCTCCGAGGAGAAGAAGTAAATTATACCTATAATGGAAAAACAACTTCCATCGTCTGGCAAGAGCATGGTTCAGGATTTCGCGACATCGAGCACCCTATTCCGATTTATGTAGCTGCAAATGGGCCACGAGCACTTAGAACAGCAGGAATGTATGGCGACGGACTCTGCTCTATATTCAACGAGCAAATACCGGTCCTTACTTACAATCTAGAGCAAGTTCGGCAAGGGGCAAAAATAGCTAAAAGAGAACTTAGTGACTACCAAACCACCACTCTTACAAATGCGGTGATTTTGCGTGCGGGTGAAAAGCTGACTGACGACGCCGTCGTTAAAAAGGCTGGTTCTTGGGCTGTGACCGCTCTGCATTTCGTCTATGAGATTTGGCGCTATACCAAAGAAGATGGTGTCGTGCCCGAGTACATGCGAACCATATGGGAAGAATACTGCGATCACGTCGATAATTTTCCATTACCCAAAGAAAAAGTACATCAGCTAATTCATGAAGGGCACTGCAGTTTTTATACTGAAGGAGAGAGAAAATTCGTTACGCCCGAGATGATCGAAGGAACGACGTTAGTCGGCAGCGCGTCTGAAATAGCTGAAAAGATAACTGAAGCTGGAAAACACGGGCTTTCAGAAGTCAGTCTGCTTCCGCCTCTTACCCACATCAGAGAAGCTGCGAAAGAATTTGCAGAACAAGTGATCCCACTTTGCTAAAAAAGCGCCTCCAAGATCGCGCTGCGATAAAGTGTTTTTAAATTTAAGCTGAGGTTTTCGTCCATCAACCTGCCAGAGTATGTTCCTGGGCTATAATGAAATCTACTGGAATAGTAAGGAAATTTTCCTCGTCATTACATGTCACTTGATATTCCTCAGACTGAGCCGATTCCCTCATGGCGTCGACGTCTTTAAACCAAGTCAAAGCAAGGCCATCCAATTTAGGTAACCGCCCATTTAGATAAGAGCTAGCCTTAGCATGATTTTGTACATATCGACTAACTTGCTTTATTGACGCCCCCAGTGGTCCGTGTACCTCTCGCCAATGGTGTTGAAAAACATCAACCTCCATTCCTTGCTTTCGACGAACAAGTTCAATATTTTTGACACCGTCCATTAAAACAGGCCCATCTTTTATCACATGCTCATCAACCAAAATTTGCACAGAAGAAGCTAGATCAACAAACTGTTCTTCGTCATCAGAGATTTCCTGCAATTCTCGCGATGATTGAAGGTTATAAAGAGCGTCTGTATCCTCAAACCACAGCTCGCTAAGGCCATCAGCCGCAGGCTGATGCTTGGCATAACCCCCTCGCCTAGTATGCGACTGTACATAGCGTTCCAAGTTGGGTAAACGGGCAACGATTGGTCCATGATGGTTCAGCCAGTAATCCTGAAATGCGTCTACTTCCATCCCTTCTTTTCGTTTAAACACTGAAATGACTTTAATCACATCGAGTCCTCCCCAACGGTTTTGTTAACAACAATAACTCTAATTTGGTGTGGCGCTCAAGTATCCTGTTAAATGGCATGAGTGAATTAAAAATAGTTAACCTATGATAATTTAGTCTTAATTCATGTTATAAAACTACAAAGTATTCAATAAATCAAAGTAAAAACAGATTAACCATGATTTTTCCGGCGTCTTCCGTCTTCCCCAAAGGCCATATTACACTGGCCTTAGCGTTCATTTTATTATGGTTAAGTCCTTATCAACCATCATTTGCTGACGATCATCCATTATTGGGCAATTGGGTGATCAACGAATCCTTAAGCGACAACATCAAAAAGAAGCTAAAAGGACAATTCAGACGAACTCTACCTACTTCAAAATTCAACAGACCCATCTCCGGTGGGCGCTCCGGCCGTACTGCGGGAGATGAGGCACAAAAAAGCTATTGGAAGACATTGAACGAGGGAAAAGAAAGAAAGGCTGCTAAAAATCTAAGACGCGTAGGCACTGCTTATCCCCTGATATCTGCCAAAAATCTAAATATCATCTCAAAAGAAGAAAGCTATGTTTTTACATACGACGAACTATTGCCAAGGCAAATAAAGCCCAATCCACTAGGACGCATATACTCAGCTAAAGGGGAAGAATTAGTGGAGGATAGTCTGGGGCACACATTATCTTACTGGAAAGAAAACTCTCTCATACTCGAAACAACGAACACAATGGGAGGAACTTATATAGAGGAAGTTAAATTACAATCACCTGACGAGCTCCTATACGTTATTACATTAAACCTCCGTCTACTGCTGGAGCCCATCACTATAAACAAAACTTTTAACCGAAAAAATTGATTGCTACATGCTGTTAGCCAACTCATCTCTAAACTTGGGATGTGCTATCGCGATAAGCTCATCTGCCCTCTCCCAAAGCGTTTTCCCTCTCAAGGATGCGATTCCATACTCAGTGATGACGTAATCAACACAGTAACGCGGAGTAGTGACAACACTTCCCGATGCGAGAGAGGCAACGATCTTAGAATGGTTATCATCATTGGTAGAGGACGGCATTGCTAAAATAGACACTCCACCTTTTGATAACAAAGCCGCTTGAATATAATCAAGGCTACCGCCAACCCCACTCATTTGAATTGAGCCGATGGTCTCGCCATTACTTTGCCCATGCAAATCAATTTCAATAGCCGAGTTAATAGACACAAAGGACTGCATCGCTGCGAGCTCAAAAAAATTATGCGTCTTTGATAGTGGTGCCATCTCTACGCGCTCATTTAAATGACAATAGTCGTAAAGCGCCTGATTTCCAGCTAGTTCTCCATTTACTACTTTTGTCGAGTTTGGTGTAGCTTCGAGGAACTGCACCAAGCTCTGAGAAAGCATACCGGAAAAGAGATTAACGCCTTTTATATCTGACAAGCCTGCCAATACTCTATCCGGTATAGCGCCGACTCCAAATTGCACCCATGCATCATCTGGCACTAAACTCAAAACATGATCGACAATTTTCACGTCTCGTGACCCAGCGATACCTGTATCATAAGTAGTCAGCGCCTCTGACGATTCTATACCGTAGTCTATGTCATCTAATCGAATACGAGTATTACCACACGTCACCGGCATGTTAGAGTTCATCTCCGCGATGACTAGTGGCGCTTCGGACACAAAATGCAAGTTGGGACCAACTGAAATACCCAGACTTACTGTGCCATCTGGCTGCGGCATAGAGGTTTGAATCACCACGGCGTCAGGACTCACAGCACCACCTTGTCTCACAATCTGGTCTAAATCACTTAAACGACAAGGAATAAAAGAAACCTTTCGCTTATCATTCTCTTTAAACAAATTTCGCAACTTAGGTGCCGCTTGCCACGTCTTGTAATGGAAATTAATTCCCAACCCCCTTTCCAGAAACCGATAATCACCTAGAGAGAGACCTGAGCACACCGTCAAATCAGAGAACCTCTCAATGTCTTTGGAGAAAGCATCAAAAAATCTAACCGGATTTGCGCAAGATCCAGGGAAAATTAAATGAGAACCATCGTTAATTTGGGCTAAAGCTTCTTGAGGTTCAACGATTTTCAACATTTCGCGTACTTAAACCTTTACTATTTTTATTATCAACGCAATAGCATAGCGCGAATTGAGACAAAAAAGCTCCTAGAAAGAAAACTCACTAAATGTTATAAAACGGCTTCCTGTTGATAGATGTTTGTTCATGAAAAATGTTAACGATTGCTTAGGAAATTTTGAATGATATTTGGTGTAGAGCCTCTGATGTTTTGGGGATGGTTATTTCTGACAGTATATGTAGGCATGATGATTATTTTCGGCTTGGTGGGTATGCGCCGAATACAAGATAGTGACGATTTTGCTACCGCGCGTTCTAGCTACGGACCGGTTTTTCTAGCATTGGCTATGACTGCGACAGCAGCTAGCGGCGCAACTTTTCTAGGTTTGCCTGGGCTGGCTTACACGAGCGGCTTCTCAGTCCTTTGGTACGCCATAGCGTATCCAATAGGCCTATATATAGGCGTGGCGCTTTGCATGGTAGCCGTAAGGAGAGCCGGGGCTTCTTTTGGGAGCAGATCGATGCCTGAGTATCTAGGTGATCGTTTCAATTCAGATGCTTTAAGGTTAATAGCGGCATGCTTCTCGATGCTGCTCATGGTCTATCTAGCGGGTCAGTTACTAGCTGGAGCGGTGATGTTTACCCAAATGTTAGGCCTAGAAACCTTTCAAGCACTTATCATTACCGCAATTGTTCTAATGTTCTACATCGCGTTAGGTGGCGCGCATGCAGATATCCTCACCGACGGAATTCAAGGTGCATTGATGCTGATATTGGCCTGCGCGGTGCTCGGTATGTTTCTTATAGGCTATAAAATAGATGGCGGGTTCTCTGGAATGGTAATAAAACTAAACACCATAGATCCCTCTGGTGGACTCACGTCGGCCATGTCGCCTACACATCCATTGTTTAATTCGACCTGGGATATTTTTGCCATTTTCTTCGCTCATCTTCCACTTGGCCTTTTGCCCCACGTAGGGAATAAACTATGGGCACTGAAAAGCGATCGCGATCAGAAAAAATTCATCACAATAGCATTTATATTTGGCATGATTCTCCCTACTATCACGTGCGGCGGAATTCTAGCTCGTGCGTTGTTAGGAGATGCTCTTTTGTTGGAAGGGGCAAACCCTAACCACGCGATTCCTGAGCTCTTCATTGCCACATTGCCTGCCTGGGCAGCCGCACTCATCTGCTCTGGAGTTCTTGCGGCCGTTATGTCTACAGCTGATGGGTTAGTAGTGTCTACCGCTCAGATATTTGCTAACGACATTTTTAGACGAACTATTGCACCAAAATACATGCATGACACCTCTGATGCTCGTATTGACAGAATAGGTCTACATATTAGTCGCGTCGCTACAGTGTTGGTGTTGATGGTAGCAATATGGATCGCGTGGTCCACGCGAGAAATGAATGTTGCTCTCCTAGTTTGGATAGGGATAGGCGGCATGATGGCGGCAACTGCCGCACCCATGTTTCTTGGAGTCCTATGGAAAGGCTCGACACGTGTCGGAGCTCTGAGTGGCTTTATTGTGGGTGGTCTTGTGTTTTCCATCATGCACGGAGTAGGATTTGACGCCGCTTGGTTAGGGAATGGTTCCCTTGAAATTGTTGGTGGCTTTTTGGCAGAACAAAAAATTAACCCTTTCTCCTGTGCGACAATTGGAGGTTTGTGTTCAATAGTCACAATGTATTTGGTATCACAGGTCACCGAAAAACCAAGTGAAAAACATCTTAAACGCGTATTTGGGGGAGCATAAAAATGTCTACTTTATTACTTGATAGGTCCATTATTATTACTGGAGGCAGCACCGGAATTGGACGCGCGACAGCTTTACGATGTGCAGAAGAAGGCGCGTTAATTACTATTGCCGATATAAACGACGATGCGGGGAATGAAGTCATCAAAATGATTACTGCCAAGGGAATGCAAGCACAGTATTGCAATACTAATGTAACTAAAGCTGCGGACGTGAAAAATATGATTGCCCAAGCTATTAGAAAATTTGGCAAACTTGATGGAGCGTTTAACAATGCTGGGATAGAAGGCAACTTCACTAGCATTACCAAGATGACGGAAGAAGAGTATGACCTCACTGTTGAGGTCGACATGAAAGGTGTCTGGCTCTGTTTGAAATACCAAATTGAAGCGTTCCTTAAGCAAGAGTCCCCTGGCTCTATCGTCAGTACCGCTTCAGTGGCTGGCCTTGTAGGGACCAGAGGAGGCAGCGCATACTGCGGAGCAAAGCATGGTGTTATTGGCATAACTAAGTCTGCAGCACTTGAGTGCGCGCGAAAATCTATTCGCATCAATGCTGTCTGTCCAGGCGTTATACAAACGCCGATGCTCGATCGAATGACCAGTGGGACCGGAATTACACCTCAAACCTTGATAGAACAAGAGCCTATGGCGCGGTTAGGGACTCCAAACGAGATAGGAGAAGCTGTCATTTGGCTGCTTTCTGATCTTTCATCTTTCGTGACTGGCATGGCAATGCCCGTAGATGGGGGCTATACAGCGGTTTAGAATCTACACCAACGAAAAATGCAGCGTCAGAACCTAAATATGACGACATTTATGGCGCGCGCTATCCAAAAGATAAACGTAACCAAAACACTTCCACTGTCATAACGATACCGGATATTAACTTGCCTAAATTAGTTTCTGCTTTTCAAGTTCTCTCAGTTCACGTCGCATGATTTTACCAGTTGTTGTCATAGGCAGACTCTCAACAAACTCAATGATCCTAGGAACTTCATGTTTTGCAAGACGACTCCTAACAAACTCTCTCAATTCATCTTCTAGACTCTGCGTGCCTTCAATTCCGTCTTTCAAGATCAGAAACACTTTAATGATTTCTGTTCGAACTGGATCCGGAACCCCAATAGCCGCTGCCATTTGTATGGCTCCATGCTTGAGCAAGGCATCCTCTATTTCACTGGGCCCAATCCGGTAACCCGAACTGGTAATCACGTCATCCCCTCGACCGTGAAACCAAAAATATCCGTCTTCATCCATGTGACCTACATCACCGGTGATTAACATATCGCCAATATATTTATCTTTCGTCGCTTTTGGCTTGTTTAAATACTCTAGTAGCATTACCGGATGAGGCCTCTGGCAAGCAATATGGCCTTCCTGACCAAAAGGAACCTCCACACCATTGTCGTCTATGATTTTCACGACAGTGCCAGGTGTCGGCTTACCTAAAGATCCTGGCTTAATAGGAAAAACGTTTCCATTATTTCCGAGAATAACGTTGCACTCAGTTTGGCCAAACCCCTCATTAACAGCTAAATTCAATTCGTCTTGAGCCCATTCCAGCAAACCAGCCCCTACTGCTTCCCCTCCAGACAACACAGCTCTCAATTTCAGCGTATGACGGCTGAGAGGGTCTTCAACTTGCCGCATAAGCTTCAGCATCGTCGGAGTAAGCAATGCAAGCGTCACTTCGTGTTGAGCTAAAATTCGATAAGCATCCTCAGCATCAAAACCTTTCATTGCTGTCGCTACAACCTTGCAACCATGGAACCAACCAGGCATTAGTACATCCATCAGACCCGCCATCCATGCCCAATCAGCAGGAGACCATAGCGCATCGGCATCCTGTGGGAAAAAGTCGTAAATGAATTCTAAGCTAGGCATATGCCCCAGCATCATCCGATGAGGTTGTACGGACCCTTTAGGCTGCCCTGTTGTGCCTGATGTATAGCTAATCCAAGCGATATCTTCGGCACCAGTTTTAATGTTTTCAAATACGTCAGAAGCGCCCGAGATGGCAGTCCAGAAGTTCAGTCCTCCATCCACATCTCCGTCGACAACAACAATTTTTTCTAATTTAGGACACTGGTCACGTAAGGCATTTACTTTTTCGAAATTAGCCAAGTCTGTAATGACTGCTCTAGCTTCACAGTCATTCAATCTGTAGGCTACCGCGTCCCCCGCAAAAAGCACTGAGCAGGGTCCTGATACCATTCCGGCTTTCCAGCATGCAACATGCGCAATCGCGCATTCCGGATTTTGTGCGAGTAACAAAGTAACACGATCACCCCTTACAAACCCCCAACTCTGGAAAGTATTAGCGAGCTGATTGGCATATTTTTTTACGTCATCAAAAGTATAAACCGTCGTTTGTTTAGCTTCATCTTCATAAGTCAGAGCAATTCTGCTCGACCCATCTGCCCATCGATCGCACACGTCATCCGCGATATTATATTGCTCTGGAATATTCCAGCTAAAATTGTCGCATACTTCTTCGTAAGTAGCGCCGCGCTTTAGTAAACTAGTCATGCTGTAACCCCTAAAAACTTCACTGCACGTGATTTCCACACTTAAAAAAGTATTAAAATACTTTGGAAAAAAATTAGCAACAAAAACAACTATGGTAGTCACAGAACACGGCATTATTCGTCGACAAATCGATTTACAAAGTAAATTATAAATAATTTATTTATAATTTACAAAAAAGATATAATCAGTAACATGAAAAACACTCGCTCCAACGACAAGCATACGAAAAGTCGTGAATGCATACTGCAGTCGGCTAAAGAGCGCCTGCTCCGTTACGGATATACAAAAACTACCATGTCTGAAATTGCCGGGGATATCTCCATGTCAACCGCCAATCTATATCGATTTTTCACTAGCAAAGAAGAAATTTTCCTAGCTTGTATCGACCTCACCGTTGATGAGAGATTCACCAAGTTACAGGCAATCGTCTCCTCGACAAATGGAACGCCACTAACAAAACTAGAACAATATGCCTTCGCCCTCATTACCGAAAGCTACAAACTTAGTAAAGAAAACCATGTCCTTGGGGAATTGCTAGACTTGATTGCAAAAAATCACCCAGAGAAACTTCGGAAAAAAAACGAAAAGCATTACCTGCTTATAGAAAAAATAATCATTGATGGGATCGCTAATAAAGAGCTTGTTTCGGTTCCGTCTAGGACCACTGCTATAGCTATCTACACCGCTTTCTCTAGTTTCGAAGATTCGCTAGTGTCTAATCTTTACAGCCGTCCTGAACTGGAGGCCCAAGCGCGCGGGATAATACAACTTATCTTAACTGGAATCACATAATGGGAATATACTACTGATTCAGGAAAACACACAGCATAGATACTTGAACTACTAAGTTAAATCTCAAGAAAGAATCATACTATTGTCTTTAAATAGAAGGAACGTTGGATGAAAAATTTTGAAGCACGGTTTGCTGAAATCGTACTCAATAATCGAGCTATTACAATATTGCTATCCCTTGTGTTCGTCGGGTTATTAGGTAGCGGGACAACTAAACTTTATATGGATAGCAGTAACGAAGTCTTTTTCAGCGACGATAATCCAGAACTGCTAGCATTTCATAAACTGGAGAACACATATACTAAACATGACAACGTCATTATTGTTCTGGCACCTAAAGACCAAAATGTATTTACTCGTGAAACACTATCAGTAGTTGAAAAGCTTACGTTAGACTCCTGGCAAATACCTTACTCGTCTAGAGTCGACTCAATAACGAACTTTCAATACACTGAAGCAGTAGAAGACGACTTAATAGTCCGTGATATGGTCGCCGATGCAAACTCCCTATCAGATACTGAAATACAAAAAATCAAAAAAGAAGTCTTGCACGAACCAATTCTTTTCAAACAACTTATATCAGAAAAAGGTCACGTTACTGGTATCAACGTGACCCTACAATTGTCTCCATTGGAAAGGACAATGGGCACCCCTGAAATAGCTCAATACGTGCAATCGATGAAAGCCGAACTGGAGGCATCCCATCCTAATATAGACGTATACCTAAGTGGCATGGTCATGATGGATAACGCATTTAATGAAAGTGCGATAAACGACGTTACCAAGCTACTTCCTTTTAGCTTTGCATGCATGATGATTCTCTTAGCAGTTTTGGTAGGCCGTTTTTTCGGGACACTTGTCACATTTTTAATTATTCTTTTTTCTATCTTCGCCTCTATGGGAATTGGTGGCACACTTGGCTATCCCCTAACAGGAGTCAGTTCGTCTACTCCTATCATTATTCTGACAGTCGCTATTGCAAATTGTATTCATGTCTTGACAACCTACGCTCACGCGCTAAAGGAAGGACTCGATAAAAAAAAGGCTATGGCAAAAAGTCTTACAGTAAATCTTCAGCCTATTTTCCTTGCTAGCGCCACCACCGCAATCGGGTTTTTAACAATGAATTTCTCGGAAGTACCTCCCTTCAACCACCTAGGTACACTTGTCGCAATCGGCGTTTTACTTTCTTTTCTGCTTTCCATCACATTTCTACCTGCCCTCATCACTCTTCTACCAAAAAGCCGTGCCAAGTTTAAGGAAAGCGACGGCAAGGTTCTCCTTGGTCTTGCTAATTTTGTAATACGCCGACGCAGATCATGCCTTTGGGTGATGACTTTAACTACCGTTTTCCTGATTGCTAATTTACCTAGGAACGAACTCAACGATATTTTTGTCCACTACTTCTCAGAAACGATCGATTTCCGAACTGATACTGACTTCATGGTTGAGAACTTAACCGGCGTTTACACCATTAACTGGTCATTAGAGTCTAAGGAATCCGGTGGTATAAGCGAACCAGGCTTTCTTCAAGACACTGAAGATTTTTCACTCTGGCTGGAACAGCAGCCAGAGACGATACACGTAGCACGATTCACCGAAATAATGAAGAGACTTAATAAGAACATGCATGGTGATGACGATGCTTACTATCGTCTCCCTGAAAGCAGGGAGCTCGCTGCACAGTACCTGCTGCTATACGAAATGTCTCTGCCCTACGGATTAGATCTCAATAATCAAATAAATGTAGACAAATCTTCTACTAAGATAAAGGCTACGACTCAAACGATATCAAGCAAGGATGTCATAGCGCTCGATAAAAAAGCCAAAAATTGGATAGAAGAAAATGCATCTAATGTGACCAGAGTAGACAGCGCAAGCACGGTACTGATGTTTTCGCACATTGGTCAACGCAATATAAAAACAATGTTAGTGGGCACATTGGTTGCGTTGATTTTGATTTCTCTCATTTTAATGTTTGCTCTCCGCTCTTTAAAAATAGGAGCATTGAGTCTGATCCCAAATCTTATCCCATCCGCTGCGGGATTTGGTCTATGGGGCATTCTCGTTGGCCAAGTGGGCTTGTCACTGTCAGTTGTAACCGGCATGACATTTGGCATAGTGATCGATTACACCGTCCACTTCATGTCTAAATATCTTAGGGCGCGGCGCGAAGATGCCCTCAGTCCGGACGATGCTATTCGATACGCGTTCAAAACAGTAGGCCAAGCGCTTGTGGTAACGACGATAGTATTAGTTATCGGATTTGGGGTGCTAGGCACCTCAGTATTCTCGTTCAATGCAACCATGGGACAAGTTACAGCGATAATAATATCAATAGCGTGCATGGCAGTATTTTTTCTGCTTCCGCCTCTGCTACTGAAAATTGAGGGCAAATCATAATGCGACATTTACTTTTTATAGTTCTTTCTTTAGCGACCGCGACCGCCAATGCCGAAACAACAGCCGAGCGAGGACTTGCCATAGCAATAGAAGCCGACAACCGCGACACTGGCTGGGGTGATTTCAAAGCAAAAATGCTGATGATTCTGAGAAATAAGCAAGGACAAGAAAGCACTCGATCCATCAAACTTTCCAGCCAAGAAGTCTTGGATGACGGCGACAAAAGCTTATCGGTATTTAATTCGCCAAAAGACATCAAAGGAACTGCATTTCTGAGCTATACCCATTCGCTCAAACCCGATGACCAGTGGCTTTTCTTGCCTGCCTTAAAACGAGTAAAACGGATCGCGTCAGCAAACAAATCAGGACCTTTTGTCGGGAGTGAGTTTGCCTATGAAGATCTGACTTCTCAAGAGATAGAAAAATACACTTACAACTGGTTAAGAGACGAAACGATTGATGGTCAAACTTTCTTTGTAGTCGAAGCGACCCCAGCTTACGCAAACTCTGGCTACACTCGCCAAGTAGTTTGGATTGATAGCGAGATGCACCAAGCGGTAAAAATTGTATTTTATGACCGAAAGAATAGCTTACTGAAAACTCTTGAAAACACTGACTGGAAACAATATTTGTCTAAATACTGGAGACCAGGACGTATGTATATGAAAAACCATCAAACGTTGAAAAGTACCGAACTCATTTGGTCAGACTATACATTCAAAACTGGGCTTACAGACAGAGACTTTGATCAGAGTACATTAAAGCGTGCAAGATAGAAAAGCTTTACGACTAGAATACGTAATATCATGCTAGGTTATCGCATTAAGAACTACACCACGCAAAATGGCGTCAAGATTGACGTTGATCTGGCGTACAAGACTTATGGCTGCCTAAACGACACAAAAGATAATGCTATTCTAATCCCCACTTTCTTTGGCGGAAAACACCTAGACGCCGAATACATGTTAGCTGCTGGAAGAGCGATTAATACTAAAAGGCACTTTGTCGTTATTGTTAATATGCTAGGTAACGGTTTATCTTCATCTCCAAGCAATACTTCGCCACCCTATGATGGGAAAAGCTTCCCTTTAGTAACGCTATACGACAATGTCATATGCCAGCACGAGCTAGTTACACAAGCCCTTGGCATCAAGGAACTAAAACTGGTCACCGGATTTTCCATGGGGGCGCAACAAGCATTCCAGTGGGGAGCCCTATTTCCAAGCATGATCAAGGCAATTGCCCCTATTTGTGGTGCAGCAAAAATAGCAGACCATAATAAAGTCTTTATAGAAAGTGCTATTGGTGTTCTTAAGATAGCCCCCGATTTTAAGGATGGAAATTATCAAAAAGCTCCTTTGGATGCATTAAATGCTTTTGGCCACGTCTATGCAGCTTGGCTCTTCTCACAAGACTTTTTTCGCGAACGGCTCTACAAAGAAATAGGACTTGAGACATCAGATTCAGTCGTTAAATTTACACAAGATTATTTCCAACAAAGTGATGCAAACGATCTGATCGCGATGGCAAATACTTGGGTAAATGCAAATATTAGTGCGAACATGCATTACAATAGTGACTTCGATGCAGCACTACGGGCTATAACCTGCAGAGCCATAGTGTTGCCTTGCACAACAGATCTCTACTTTCGGGTAGCTGATAGTGCATATGAAGTTGATAAAATGCCCAGCGCCGAACTCAGACCAATCCCTTCAAACTGGGGCCATGCCGCTGGCTTTGGTGCAAACAGTAAAGATAATATCTTCATAGACAAGGCTCTTGCGGAGCTTTTAGCATAAGCTTAACAATTCGGAAAACCGATAACTACCCAAACTAGAAAACCATGAGGGCCCAAAACGCCAATGAAAAATACTATCCATATCAAAGAAGCAAAAGAAACAGAAGCAATTATTTTGCCAGACGACCTTGGGTTTGGGCGCATTTTCACGGACCGAATGTTTACCCAAGAATACAATGAGGAATCAGGATGGCATGGCGCCTGTATTAGTTCTTATGCTCCTATCTCTTTGGATCCAGCAGCGACCGTTTATCATAATGGGCAAATGGTATTCGATGGAACCAAAGCCTATCGCAGGCAAGATGGAAACATTAACTTGTTCCGTCCGGAACTCAATGTAGAAAGATTTAACTTGTCAGCGTCACGTATGGGCATGCCATCCGTTGATGCAGCGATACACCTTAAGGCGATAAAGACACTGATAGAACTTGAGCACCGCTGGGTACCACAAATGCCTGGGACAAGTTTGTATATCCGTCCTACGATGATCAGTACTGAAAAAACGCTTGAAGTTCGCGCGGGGAAAGAATATTTGCACTTTATCATACTTACTCCAGTTGCACCGTATTTTGCAACTGGCTTCAGCCCAGTCTCTGTGTATGTATCGGATGACTACGTTAGAACGGTCAGAGGCGGTACGGGGCAAGCTAAAACACCTGGTAACTATGCAGGTTCTATTGTAGCCACTGAGATCGCATTACAGAAAGGCTACCAACAAGTCTTGTGGCTAGACGGGGTAGAACGCAAATACATAGACGAAGTGGGCGCAATGAACATTGCCTTCGTTTTAAACGAGAAAGAGATAGTCACTCCATCCCTTACCGGTGCAATACTTCATGGTGTTACTAGGCGTTCACTACTAGAGTTGGCACCTGATCTCGGCTACAAGATAACCGAGAGAAAAATCGAAATAAAAGAAATTATTGACGGCCTTAAGGATGGCACCGTAACCGAGATCTTTGGAATGGGTACCGGCGCGGTAATAGCTCCAGTCGGTAAAATAAACTACAAAAACCAACCCATTACCATTAGAGATGGGTGTTCAGGGCCTATCGCCACCCACCTATATAACGAACTCACTGATATTCAGTATGGTCGAAAAAACGATCCGTACAATTGGACGCAAACTATATCAGTAGGCCCTCAATAAAATAACAACAGGGAGTCAATATAAAATGACAACAGTAACTCTAATAGAATACGCTGATGCGACCGGCGACGTCTTGGCAGTTTATGATGAAATGCGCCACTCTCGAAAAGCGGATTTCATTAACAATTTTTGGAAAGCACTAGCTAATAATCCAGATCAACTCAGACGTACTTGGGACCAATTAAAGACTGTAATGGGGCCAGGTGCTATTGACCCTCTTACTAAAGAAATGGTTTATATTGCTGTTTCTGTTGCGAATTCCTGTAGCTATTGCATACATTCCCATACCGCAGCTGCCCGTGCAAAAGGAATGTCTGAAGAACAACATAATGAACTTCTAGCCATTATTGGCATGGCCAGCCACACTAACGGACTAGTTACCGCCATGCAAGTTGCGACAGATGCAAAATTTATGGTCGAATAACAATTACCAAGTGCTTTTTCTTACAGGTATTTAGACAAAACGGGGACGACAAAATGGCTGATAAACCAACCGATGGTTACGTGATGAACCAAACCATGCTTAGAGTTAAAGATCCAGAAATTTCGGTAAGTTTTTACCGCGAGACACTAGGTATGTCGTTATTGGGCCAGTTCGATTTCGCGGAAATGAAATTTTCCCTCTATTTCATGGGCTATGTTTCGGATGACGAAAAAATACCAGCCGATAAATCTGAACGTGCCTCTTGGATCTTTAGCCAACCGGCCCTTATCGAGCTGACCCATAATTGGGGAACAGAGTCTGATCCTAGCTTCTCAGGCTACCATGATGGGAACTCACAACCCCAAGGATTCGGACACATAGGTATCTCAGTTCCTGATGTGTACGTAGCAAGTGAACGGTTTGATAAAATGGGTGTGGAATTCGTCAAACGGCCAGACGACGGAAAAATGAAAGGACTGGCATTCATCAAAGATCCTGATGGATACTGGATCGAGATCCTAAGCCCTCATGGGCTTAGGAAAATAGCCGTATCCTAAATCTATGCGTTCTTTATAGTAAGTCCGCCATCGACAGCCAAATGAGTCCCAGTAATGTACTGGGACGCAGGCAAAACAAAATTAAGAGTTCCGTGCGCTACTTCTTCGGGTTCGGCATAACGTTTTAAAGCAGACCTTCTATTAGCGAAAACTTGCTTCGCTTCGTCAGGTATACCCGAAGTCATACCAGTGTTGATCGGACCGGGACAAATGCAATTCACAGTGATCCCTTTCATACCAAATTCGACCGCCAGCGATCGAGTCAAACCGATTACACCTGTCTTAGCGGCGGTATAAGCTGCAACACCTTTTGTGGCTCCCAAAGCTTCTGTCGACGCGATATTCACTATCCGGCCCCCAATAGAAGCCTCGAGGTAGGGTAGGCACTCTTTAACCAGCATTACCTGAGAAGTAAGAAGAACTTCTACACTTTTGTACCAACTGTCAGAGAAGTTAGGCGAATCAATTGTTTCAAAAAAAACAACCCCTGCGTTGTTAATCAAGATATCTACGCCACCCCATTTATCCGCTACCGACTTAACAACGAGAGCTCGTTGCTCAGCATCGCTTACATCCAAAACCCAACCTGAAGCGCTTCCACCCGAGTTAAGAATTTCAGCAACTACCATATCGATTTTTTTCTTATCCAAATCTGTCACTGCGACATGGGCTCCTTCATCAGCAAACAAATGAGCAGTCGCACGCCCCATCCCACTGGCAGATCCAGTAACGATCGCCACTTTTCCTTTTATGCTCCGGCTCAGCTTGCTTAATTTAGCCATATCGGTATTCCCCTTTTTTGTCAATGTTCAATAACACCGTCCACTTAGGAGCTCTGATCAGATTATAACCAATAACCCAGAGTGATAAATATCTCGCCGAAGCTCATGGCGCTACTGCAGCAATAATTTTTTGAAAGACAAGAAGATGGTTGTTCGCAGGCATTTCAAAGTCATGCCTATGAACAAGATGTTTGTTCGCAGCTGAGACAATTAACTTTTCAAAACTGCGTATGCCTAAGCCTTTACCCTGTGACTTTAGCCATCTATCAAGATGACAATCTCCCTCACTAGCTATTTTATTCTGATAATGGAATGGTCCATAGAGGCAGAAAAATCCTCCAAATTTCAATGTTTGGAAGACCCCTGAAAGCATTTTAAGTACGGATGCCCACGGCATAAAATGTGCTGTGTTAGAAGTGAAAACCACATCGACCTGATCGAGGTTCCAATTATTACTAGACACATCTAAGACGATGGGCGTCTTGAAATTGGGTGAGTCGCAACCAATAACACCTTGCTGCAAGATATCCATGTTTGATGAAATTTCGCTGCACTGCCATATACAGTCAGGTGTGTTTTCACTAAAAAAAACCGCATGTTGCCCAGTACCCGAACCTATCTCAAGAACCGAAGATGCCGAACCAAATATAGGCAAGAGGGATTGAAAAATCGCTAGCTTATTTTTTTCAGCAGATGGATTAAAAGGCTTACTCATAGGTCTAAATAAACTCAAAAAACAGTTAACGCCATATGTCGGCCAGTTTATTTTGGCTTCCCACCAGGCATCAGTGTATATTGATATCTCATTGCATTACCAGTGGAACACCAGATGCCTCAGATTAATTGCGATAATTTAATAAACGTACATTCTGAACTTAACTATTTAGATGCGTCTGTAAACAATCCAGAATTTTATCTCTACAAGATCGCTTCTGGTGCTCAGCCATCACCCCCCAAACCAAACAAAAAAACCGTGCCAATATACGATCTCAGGGGTCAAACTAACAATGCGTCGCTCGACAGCAATGGCTTCCAGTTCATAACGCACTCACTCCCATCACTGAACTATTTTGATCAGAATGCAGTACAAAACTGCTACTATTCGTACTGTTGCAAATACGTTGCCAAAGCTTTGGGGGCCAGTCACGTTCACGCATTTGATCATAACATTCGAGACAAAGCTCTCGCTGATATAAACCAACCCAATGTTTTTCCTCCAGTAAGGTTCGTTCACAACGATTACACAGAAAAATCAGCTCCCGTGCGAGTTAAGGAGCTCATGGGGAAAGATGCAGAGACATTGATCAAAGGGCGATACGCTTTCATCAACGTATGGCGACCCCTACAGGGCCCAGTGACTGACGAGCCCTTAGCGATCTGTGACGCCGCAACTATTAAGCCATCTCACCTAATAGCAGCCGCCTTACGCTATGAAGACCGGACGGGAAGTATATACTCTGTATACCATAACAAGGGGCATCGATGGTTTTACTTAAGCAAGATGCAGGACGATGAGGTGATGCTAATAAAATGTTTCGATTCGAACTCAAGCGGAACTTCCCGCTATACCGCGCATACCTCTTTCCGGCTTCCTGATGCCGAGCTGAGCGTAACCACCAGAAGAAGCATAGAGGTTAGAACCATCGCATTTTTTGGCGACAACGACAGCAGTGCGGATTAATGTGAATCTTCCGCCCCCATCGTAGGGCGGAAAATTCAATACTTACTCAGCCTTGCATTCCATTTTCGGCAGCAGCGGGATGCAAACTTTTCGCAGCCCCGTCTAACGCTTCCATTCTAGTAAACCATGCGGCCAAGTTTGCGAACTCTGGCTCTAGTGGTTGGCCAACACCTTTGCAGAAATCCATACAGCAAAACAATACCATATCAGCAATGGTCATCTTATCTCCCGCTATAAAGTCCTTTCCAGACATAAGTCCATTTAACCACTCTCTTCCGCCGCGTGCCTTTGCTTTCAGGCCATCAGCTGCTTCTGGAATACAGAACAAGCGATCTCGGAATATTTCAATGCCCTCAGCATATCGAAATCCGTTATACATATGCTCCGTTATACCTTGCTCAATTCGTCGCAGCCACATTCTATTGTTAGCACGTTCCTCTGCACTCGAGCCTATCAGCACAGGCGACGGGTTCTCCTCTTCTAAATACTCGCAAATCACACTAGTCTCAGCAATCACAGTCCCATCATCGAGTTCAAGTGCAGGCATCTGCCCGCTAGGGTTTTTGGCAACATAATCAGGACCTCGATTTTCTCCACCCAACAGATCTAAATCCACCTGCTCTAACTCAATTCCTTTTTCAATTAAAAACCATCTCACCATTCTTGGGTTAGGCCCAAAAGAGTTAATAAGTTTCATTTTCCCCTCCTAATAAAATTATAAAAACACACCACAATGTTACTGCATCATTGCAAATAATGCCCCTCTTCAATTTCGCGCTGAACAAGCTAAAAATATGGTAACATTTAGCTATCATAATCACTGTTTAAATAGGTACAGTAACGGCAAGCTCGACTCAAAGGCGATACGCTATATGAAAATACCAATCCTACTGCTCTTGGGTTTAATCATGTCTGCATGTGATAATGATGATGTCGAGGCACAAAACTTCACTGAGACTACCGAGACGAAACGAGTTTTCTGTCCAGAAGAACTGATAGCAACGGAGTATGGATCCGTAGGTTTTATGAAAAACCTCGCTGAGAGCCCTGACTCTATAAAAGCTATTGCAGATAAGCAGCTCAAAATTGCATTCATGTCAGAAAATAGTGATGCTAAAGCACGCGTCATATATCGCGTAGAGCCCTTAGTGTTTCTCCCTACATCTGAACAGAAGCCCAGATGCTTAGTTCTAGATGAACAGACGCAGCTAAAACCGTTGAAATTCCAACCCCAATCATTTGAAAGCATCTCGAAGCTTAATGATTGGATTATGAGCTTCTCTAGAGGACAAGGAGACGACGGAAAAAAGCTTTATGAACAATGCAACTTAAATTGCAGTCCTCGGTACACTTTTGAAATTCTTAAAAGTTCCGCGAATTTTGATGTGACAACAACAGTCCATTGCGGTTTAGGCAGAGACACATCTAGCGACCAATACAAGCTTTCAACCTCTATCGTAAAAAGTTGTAAGACCAACTAGTTACAGAGGGCATTGAGAAAGATGTTTCATCTCAAGGCGATGGCACGACCATGACTTACTTTTTTAAATGCTGCCTCTGGCCATTCTTACTCTTATCTTCTATGGCAATTCTAGCAATAGGCTTTTCTAGAGGAACAGAAACTCTGCACTTTAACCTATCATACCTCTGGATTGTTGCATGCCTATTCGCCGCCGAAAAATTTTACTGTTACCGAGATGACTGGCGCTTACCGGACGGCCAGACTAAAGCTAACTTTGCACATACGATTTTAAATAAAGGAATGGTACAATTTTTCATTGTCATATTTTTAAGTCTAGGATGGATAGCTCCTAGAGAGACAACGCTATTGTCTGCCTGGCCAATGGTCCTACAAGTAACCATTGGCTTGGCTACATCTGAGCTCGGTTTATATTTTGCACACCGCCTTGCTCATGAATGGCCATACTTATGGCGTTTTCATTCAGTACATCATAGTGTCAAAAGGCTCTGGATTGTGAACACAGGTCGATTCCACTTTGTTGACTCCATCACGAGTGTCGCTGCCAGCCTACCCTTTCTTTTGCTATCAGGAATCTCGACGGATGCAATCATTTGGGTAAGCGCCATAACAGCCTATATTGGAGTATTGACACATTGCAATGTCGATTTACGCTTTGGTCAACTAAGTTATATTTTAAACACTCCCGAGCTACACAGATGGCATCACTCCACAGAGCCCTCTATTAGCAATAACAACTACGGTGAAAACCTAATGCTTTGGGATCACCTGTTCAAAACCTTCTATTTAAAAAAAGACGAACACGTTGAAACCATTGGAATCAGCGAGCACATGCCATCGAGCTTTATTCAACAGCTAGAAATGCCATTTAAATGGGATCACTACCAGCGCTATGGGGTAAAGGACAAGGTTCCAGACTGAGCGTATTTCCTGAGCTTCCACCATGCTATTTTTTTAAATAGCTGCATAAAACGAGTTTGTGCCCGCAGGCCAATCGCCGAAGCCACCATATGAACCGCCGCATCCACGTGCTTTTGCTCATACATCCCTGCGACAATACGATTGTACGTTCCCGTACATTTTTCTCGATCATAATTCACACCGATTTGGTCTATTGGCGCATTTGCAGCATGCCACGCGTAACCTAGTTCGTCATCGTTTACCTCAGTCACTCTACCAATAGCTATTTTCAGACGTTGAAAAAAGCCCAAGGAGGCTCGTTTCAGCCCGCTATTCTTAAACAACCGAAAGTGGCGAGACTCATCTCGCGCTATATACGTGCAAATTTGTTTAAGGACAGGCTCTTGTGTGAAATCCCTGATTGCAGAGTAGTACGAACAAGTACCCGCCTCTACAACGCATCTCGCTATTAGCTCACCTTCATTGGTCCCCCTAACCGACTCCGAAACATTAAGAGGTAACTGGTACAAAGCCCGGAAATGGGCAACACGAGATGAAAAATCAAAAGTAGGATCAACAAGCTCAGCCCAACGCCCCAACGCAGCACCATGCTGAACTTCTTCTTCTCCCCAAATGTCAGCGGCCTTTCTGAACTCAGCATCATTAGGAAAAATGTTATGGAGATAAGTCACATAATCTCGACTATTAGCTTCCACAAGAGCGGCTGTCTTTACAGCGGCCAATAGCTCTGGTGTCACGCTTTCCGGATCCAACTCTGACCAATTTATGTCGGACAAAAGCCACTGGTTAAATTGATTTTCAATTGTACAAGCTACCATATCATATACTTTACAGATTGGGTGTCGAATAACAGAGCCTGACACCATTGGCTGTTATAATTTAAATCTCCCTTGGTCATGCTATTGTAACCGGGATTGTTTACTATACTGATTTTTTATTATTACAACTTCAGTCTCCAGCTAGGATCCATCAAAAAATGAAAAAAGATGAACGTATCAAGTAACAAAGATGATGCGCGCTCATTTTCGGTAAACGACTATCTGCCGCAATATTTAGGTCATTTTAGACCTATTTTGTGCTTCATACTTGACCGCCTTTTTGGCCTCAAAGCACTAACCGAAGTCTATTCTAAATCCAGAGGTCTGGAGCCTCAGGCTTTTTGTTCTGATGTACTTAAAACAGTTGAAGTAGATTTTACAGCAGGTGCAAGCTTCGCTGAACATATCCCAAGAGCAGGCCGCTGTCTTGTCGTAGCCAACCACCCACATGGCCTGCTAGATGGCGTCGGAATGATCAAAGAGCTCCTCAAGCATAGAACTGATGTCAGAGTAATGGCAAACCATTTGCTGTATTGTTTTGAAGAACTTAAGCCTGTCTTTATAGGGGTAAACCCCTTTGGGGGTGACAAGGCGAAGAGATTTAATGCCAAAGCCGTCATCCAGTCCGTAAAATGGCTTGAAAATGGTGGTTTATTGGTTATGTTCCCCGGTGGGGAAGTGTCGAGTGTTAACTTGGCAAGCCGAAACGTCATAGATCCAAAATGGGATGCTGGCATAGGATGGCTAGTTAGAAAGACGAATAGTCCAGTGGTGCCGCTTTTTATCAGCGGACGAAACTCTTTTCTTTTTCAAACTGCCGGCATAATTTACGAGCGACTTCGCACGCCACTATTAGTTAAAGAATTTTTAAATCACCGTGGGGCTTCTATTACCGTTGACTGCGGGCCACTCATCCCAGTGAAAACGCTAAAACTACTCGAGGACGATAACCATATTGCAAAGCACCTTCGCACTTGCACTTATCTACTCCGAGAGAGAACCAAGTACAAAAAGCCCTTCCGGTTAATACGTCAAAAGGAATCTATTATTCTGGCAGAAGCTATTCACGAAAGCTACCCCGCACAACTGCTATCAGACGAGGTTTCAATGCTACCTACAGAGCAATGCCTCGTGTCGAATACCGGGAGGCTCCAAGTCTGGTATGCGGACGCTTTTCAAATACCTATGCTACTAAAAGAAATAGGTAGACTGCGAGAGATCGCTTTCAGAAATGTCGGTGAAGGGACAGGGAAAACCGAAGATCTTGATAAATTTGACACTTATTACCAACATTTATTTCTCTGGGATACAGAGGCCCAAGTCGTTATCGGGGGCTATAGGCTTGGAGGAGCAAAAAAAATAATCGCAGAAAGAGGTCAGGAAGGGCTCTATATTTGTACATTGTTCAAACTTGCTCCTAAGCTAAAAGACGATCTGTCCCACGCATTAGAAGTTGGAAGGTCGTTTGTAAGAGAAGAGCAGCAGAAAAGCTATTCCTCACTGATGATGCTTTGGAAAGGCATTGGCAGATACGTAGCGCTACACCCTAACTATAGGTATCTTCTTGGGCCTGTGAGCATAAGCAATGACTACCACCCTTTATCACAACAGTTGATAGTACGTTTTCTTCAAGGAAACAGTATGGAGGACAAACGGTCTAGTTTGGTAAAGCCTCGACAGCCATTTAAAGTGGAGAAAAAACATTCTCGTAGAATAGATATTAACCTCTCAGACTTAGGCGTTATTGAAAACATGCTCAGTACGTTGGAGGACCAAGATGCCGGCATACCGGTGATTCTTAGGCAATATTTAAAGCTAAATGGACAGATACTCGGGTTTAACGTGGATCCGGATTTTGGAAACTCGGTAGACTGTCTGCTATGGGTGGATCTCACCAAAACAGACAAGGCACTCCTTTGCAAGTATATGGGTAAAACTGGTGTAGAAGATTTCCTCCTTAAGCACAAAAACAGAGATGTGCCCAACGAGCGCGAGTTGAGGCTTAAAAGCAGTCTAGATTTGTATGAAAAAGAAAAAGGCTCCTAGCTAAGAAGCCCTTTCCGCGTAGACTGAAGAACTAATTAAGCCGCTTTCTCGCTCGCATCTTCATCTTCCCATGTCTTCAATACCGGCATGACTTCCTTAGCGAAAATAGATTGACTCCTCTCAGCTACTTCAAAGTCCATACCTGCAAAGCGAAAACATAACAGTGCACCCGTTGCGCCCATTAGTTTCTTTCTGTCTTCAAATTTCCTCAGCACTTCATCTGGAGTACCCCAAATTTGCTGATCAAGATACGCCTGCATCATGCCCTCTTTGCCGACTTCTCGCATTGCGTCTACAGCATCGCCATAAGCTTCATAGCCTTTAGCATTTTTGTAGTGTTCTCCCATCAAGTCATAGTGATGAAGCACACTTACTAAATAGCTCGCAATATATTTGCTATTTTCTTGGGCGCGAGCCTTATCAGTGTCAACAACAGTCATGTCGGTAAGGAGCAGTGGTTTAGGAGCAACTCCGTGGTGGCCTAAATACGCCTTGGCGTATTCTTCATACTCCGCCTTCTGGACTTCCATCGGTTTGTAATTAAACGCCATCATCTGTGCGCCTAAAAGTGCAGCTTCCTGCCCTGATTCAGGCGACATTGCCACTTGTACAAGACGGTCTTTAAAACTCTGAGTAGGTCGTGGTCTGATAACTGCTTTTGGCTGGTTGAAAAACTTCCCGTTATGAGGCCCCATCTCGCCTTTTTCAAGCGCATCAACTATAAGCGGTGCTGCCTCATCAAAACGCTCTCGAGACTCATCCATCGGCACTCCAAATTGCTCGAATTCTTTGAGAGACAAACCCCTACCCAATCCAAGTATCACACGCCCACCGCTTAATTGATCAAGCAACGCGGCTTTTTCAGCAACCCGAAGAGGTTGAATATTCCATGGCACTATACAAGCACCAGTCGCCAACTTTATTCTTTCAGTCTGACCGGCTATATAAGAAAGATAAACAAAATTATCAGGACAGAAAGAGTAATCTTCGAAATGATGTTCCACCACCCAGATATGGTCGTAACCCAAATCCTCGGCAGCTAACGACATTTTCACCTCTTCCTGATAAACTTCATCGTCACTCATACCGTCATAACCCCAGCTCTGCATTGCCTGTAGCATTCCTACTTCCATCCGTATATCCTCCCTTTCTCAACTACAAATTCTATTTTGTATAGCATAATCTAGTTGTTAGTGAAATGAAAAGTAAATTTAAATGCTTGAATTCAGTGTTGGGAGCAGGTGCGACATGGCTAACTACGATGAGATAAAAACTACTATTTTCAAATACTTCGATGGTGTACGTGAAGCAAATAGACAGCTTCTCGAAGAAGCGTTCGCTGCAGATGAAGCGCATATGAAGGGATATTTGCTCGAGGACGACGGCAGCTATCAGCTAAATGTGCGGCCGATTCCAGAAGTAATCGACGACTGGGCCTCTCGGAGCCCCTCCCCTGAAATGCAAGGAAAAATAATAGCTATTAACATCTTTAGCGACATTGCAGCTACTGCGCTATTTGATTTTAATGGAATATATGTCGATTCTTTTCAGTTGGCTAAAATTGGCGGGCAGTGGAAAATTGTCAACAAATTTTACATCAGCAAGTAAAAAAGCCTCACTGCATGTAACCTGCGCAAATGTTTTAGTTTAAAGGCCAAGGAGCGCAATATCGCCCCTTAGCAAACTATAATTCAGAGCTCGGCAAGCTAAACTGCAATATTTGACACCGTGCTTTTAGTCTCGTTATCCACGACAATCGAGCAATCTAAATATTCAACAAACGGCCGCTTGCCCCAGGCTTCTGTCATCGTGTCAAACCAAGCATTGTTATACCACGCCTCTGCAACAGCCCGAGACTCCCATAGGTAAATTCCGCCGACTTTTGATTGGTCATCATTTAATACATAGTATTTACGTGTCAACCCTTCCAACCCTTCATATTTAACAGCGGTGGCCAGCATTTTCTTTTGCAGGGCATCAATATCCGCACCCGCTTGCACATCAAATAAAACTCTCACAACAATCATCTTTTTCTCCTTGGCTATAAAATTTCAAATTAACCTGAATTACGACATCTTCGCCGAGACGCTTCACTATTGGTATCTCGCAATGACATTGTACGCACTTGGCCAACTATTTTTTCACTCTAAGCTGTAAAGAGGGGTCATCAGCTTCCCAACACAAACTCTATTCCTCTAGGCCTAAACGCTTATGCCAATCGGCAATCGACTCGTCAGGATACTTCAAAAAAAATTGGTCCCTCCTTCCATCAGCTAGGTATACCCAACCTGCCTTATACGCAGTCATCAGATGAGTTTTTTCTGGGGCCAGGGGTAATTCACTATCGATCGCGGAAGCAAAAGGATGAATCAACTCGGGCCAAACCGGGTCCCACAACCAAAGCGCACTGCCGCACACTTTGCAAAAACGCCTTTCTGCAGAGCTAACATAGGAACCTCCATCGTGATCAACTAGCCTAGCCCGGTAGATTGACAAATACTCCTCACCTTTAACTTCTAGAGTGGACGCCTCACCCCCGAGGTTTATTGCGTAACCTCCTCCTCCTGCTGTCTTTCGGCATATTTCGCAGTAACATAAGTTAAAAGGATAAGGGTGTCGCGACACAAGCGTAAAGCCTACCTTCGCGCAGTGGCATGAACCTGACAATAACATAAAGACATCCTTTAATTTTCCCCGTTGTTTAGCTTCACTAATGTTTTAAATCGATACAGTTCAGACGGTTAAGTCAGGCACATCTATAAAGTGTTGCTGAACCTCATCCCTACCAACCAATTCATTGACCTGTTTGCCTATTATCTTGGACAGTCGGTTAGGCTCAAAGCCCATCATCGAAAGACCTGTGCACGCGTTGGCCACCTCTCTATAGGACGAAATCAAGCCGTTACGCATCGCGCATATCGAAACTCCTTCAAAAACGACGCGTTTTCCGAAAGAGCCCCCCAACTTACTTTTGTAACTAAAGATATACCGCGCATAGCCAATCTCGCCAGCGCAAACAGGGTCAAACAGATCCCAAATAAAACCCTCAGCATCACGATGAAAACGGTCTGCTACCATTATCGGTATTTCTTCTTTCTGGAAGGCACCATAAAAAACGTCATGATAGACCCCTTCAGGGCCGAAACATTCGGCGGCTGAGACACCGTCCCCAGAAACGATAGACTCTGTCATCCTTAAAAGAGTTGGTGCAAATTCCATAAATATTCCTTTTCCAACATTCCGGTTGCTGAACAGTAAGCTGTTTAGAACAACCATTATTCTTACATGCTCATACTTTTTATATAGGGATAGGCATTTTTTTGCAATGTCGCAGCATCTTCAACTAGATACCATTCACCAAATAGCCCAGCTTTATGCTCCCTCTATAGCAGTATAAAGCCAAAAAGAATTCGTCCTCCTACCTTGCTTGATATATGCTGTTGTAAATAGCGGCACTAACACTGCAGTAAGGCTAATATAGGTCTGTCCATATAAAGGGGAACAAAATGACCACCAATTTATCCGTCGAAGATCTTCTCGACGCCTACCGTACGATGAAGACAATACGCGAGTTTGAAGACCGAGTGCACGTAGAGTTTGCTAAAGGGGGCATACCTGGTTTTGTCCACCTATATGCTGGGGAAGAAGCTTCCGCTACAGGCGTCGGAATGCACTTAAGAGATACCGACAAGGTTGCCAGCAACCACCGTGGTCACGGCCACTGCATTGCCAAAGGTGTTGAAGTAAAGGGCATGATGGCCGAGATTTATGGCAAAAAAACAGGTACATGCCATGGGAAAGGTGGTTCTATGCACATTGCAGATCTTGATACCGGAATGATGGGAGCAAATGGAATTGTCGGTGGTGGACCTCCGCTGGCATGCGGTGCCGCATTAGCAGCCAAGATGAAAGGCACTGAAGGCATCTCTGTTGTTTTTTGTGGAGATGGTGCCTCAAACCAAGGAACTACTTTTGAAGCTATGAACCTAGCTACCGTTTGGAAACTCCCCGTAGTCTTTGTTTTTGAAAACAATGGATATGGTGAAGCCACACCAAGTAATTATGCGGTAGCGTGTAAAGATATTGCCGATCGCGCGATAGGTTTCGGAATGCCTGGAGAAATAGTGGATGGACACGATTTTTTTGCTGTACACGAAGCTTTTGCCAAGGCTGCCCAAAGAGCAAGGGCTGGCGAAGGCCCATCTCTTTTAGAACACAAACTTGATCGTTTTTTCGGTCACTTTGAAGGCGATAATCAAAACTATAGGCCTAAAGGCGAGGTTAAGCGACTCAGAGAAGAGGTTTGCTGCTTGAAACGTTTCAGCATCGAGGCAACTATAAATCATGGCATCAACCAAGCGCAGCTGAATGCAATAGATAGCGAAGTGGCAAAACTTATCGATGAAGCAGTGGCCTTCGCAGAAAAATCGCCAGAACCTGACTTATCTGATCTCACGACCGACGTCTATATAAATTACTAGGGGGAATACAATCATGGCTAGAAAAATTACATATCAACAAGCGATAAATGAAGCCCTCGATCAGGAAATGGCGACGGATGAGTCTGTCATACTAATGGGCGAAGACGTTGCCGGTGGAAGCGGTGGGGATGGAGAGATGGATGCATGGGGAGGCGTATTAGGTGTCACAAAAGGGCTATGGGGCAAATACGGCGATAGGGTAATGGACACACCTATCAGTGAAGCTGGCTTTGTCGGGGCGGCCGTGGGTGCTGCTACCGCAGGGTTGAGGCCGGTATGTGAGCTAATGTTTATAGATTTTATGGGCGTCTGTTTTGACCAAATTTATAATCAGGCGGCTAAGTTCCGTTATATGTTTGGAGGGAAAGCTGAAACGCCCATAGTTATTAGGACTATGTATGGTGCGGGGTTCAGAGCTGCAGCGCAGCATTCTCAATGCTTATATAACATGTTCACTGCCGTCCCTGGTCTGAAAGTAGTTATTCCTTCTTCGCCTTACGATGTGAAAGGCTTATTGATACAGGCAATCAGAGATAACGACCCAGTAATTTTCTGTGAGCATAAAGTTCTATATACGCTAGAAGGAGACGTTCCTGAAGAGTCATATACGATACCTTTTGGGGAAGCTAATATCGTCAGAGAAGGAAATGATGTCACAATCGTGACGGTCGGACGCATGGTTCACCAGGCTGTCACCGCGGCTGCAACTCTTTCGAAGGAAGGCATTAGCTGCGAAGTAATTGATCTGAGGACCACCTCCCCTTTAGATGAAGAGACTATTCTTGAGTCAGTGGAAAATACCGGACGATTGGTTGTCGTGGATGAATCCACACCTCGTTGCAGCGTAGCGACAGATATATCCGCTATAGTCGCTCAGAAAGCGTTTGGCTCTTTGAAAGCTCCTATTGAGATGGTGACCGCTCCACATACGCCTGTTCCTTTCAATGGGACATTGGAAGACCAATATATCCCGAGCCCAGAAAAAGTGGCTGATGCCATCAGGAAAATAATGGGGTACAAAGCGTGAGCGAAAGCTCAATAATAGCGTTAACCATGCCTAAATGGGGCCTATCTATGACGGAAGGCAAAGTCATGGAATGGCTTGTTGAAGAAGGAACAAAACTAAGCCTTGGCGATGACGTAGTAGATATAGAGACTGAGAAGATCGCCAATACTTTCGAAGCATTGGATACGGGAATACTCCGCCGCAAAATTGCCGGTCCTGAAGACGTTCTTCCTATTGGAGCACTCCTGGGAATTATTGCACCTCTGGAAATAACGGACAACGAAATTGATGCGTTCATAGAGACATTTCTAGCCAACTATGTACCACCAGATCCTGAAGAAGAACAGGAAGAAGGATCTGGCAGATACGAATCGATTGAAGCAAATGGATATCATTTAAGATATTCAAAAATGGGGGAAGCCGCTCAAGTTATTTTGTTAGTCCATGGATTCGGAGGAGATGCGGATCGCTGGCTGTTTACACAGCAGCCGCTCTCATCTAATGCCACGGTCTATGCCCTTGACCTTCCCGGCCACGGTCAATCTACAAAAAATGTTCTTGACGGTTCAATAGATGGACTAGCTAAAACAGTCTTAGCGTTTATGGATGAACTAGGCATTAGTTCGGCACAATTAGTAGGCCATTCTCTAGGAGGAGCCATTGCCTTAAAAGTAGCTCTCATAAATCCATCGCGCGTATCTAGGCTCGATTTAATAGCACCTGCAGGACTTGGCAATGAAATCAATAATGACTACGTCCAAGGGTTTATCGCAACAGATAACCGTAAGGAAATGAAAGGTCTTCTGCAAAAGCTGGTTGCCAACCCTGATCTTGTTAACCGCTCCCTTGTTAATGATATGCTTCAGTTCAAGAGAACCGATGGTGTAAGCGATGCTTTAAAAACCATCAGCGCCGGTTTTATTGGAGACGATGGCAATCAAAATGATATCATGAAGGAAGAGCTTCATCGCCTAACCATGCCCGTACGAGTAATTTGGGGTACTAAAGATGAAATTATCCCGTCTGCCCATGCAGAATCATTACCTCCCAATGTTGAGGTCAGCTTGTTAGACGGATATGGTCACCTGGTTCAGCTTGAGGCGGCTTCAGAAGTTAACGCGTTGCTGGCTCTCTAGCCTTGTAGATCAACTGAGTCAAATCGACCAGCTTGCTGAAGCTTTCCTCACTGCTATTCCAGTCTGGCTTAAGAAAAGAAATTGTGATATTACCACTTGAAAAGCCCGAAACATCTGAATTCTCTATGGCATCGTCCTCCTTTCCCAAAGACACCGTTGTGCTAATGGTGTTAATTCCCCCGATCCTACCGTCGTGATTAATTGCAAAGCCTCCAATGTTACTTATCCTGCTAGCTAAAATCGGAGGATTTCCAGACACTCGCACTGGATAGTTGATGTTTAACAACTCTCCCCTAGGAATGACAGTTGGATCATTCATATATTGCTGTAACACAGTTACTAAAAGTTCTGCTGCTTCAGGAAATACAGCAATTGTGCTGGCATAACGCGTTGGTCTCGCCGTTGACTCCGACAAATCGAGACCTACGGACAGAGCAATGGCTGGCACCCCCATGAACACCGCCATTGAAGCTGCCCCAACGGTTCCTGAAAGCATTACATTGGAACCCAAGTTTTGACCAAAATTCGCTCCAGAAACAACTAAGTCAGGTTTCCTCTCGCCAAAGATATTGCTCAATCCGATCATGACCGAGTCCGCAGGGCTACCACTCACTGACCAAATTTCTGGCGCATGTTGCACCACAGAAAGACTGCCTAACGTAACCTTCATCCCAGTAGCGCTTTGTTCCGTGGCGGGGGCAACAACAGTAACCCTGTGTCCAGCTTCCAATAACGCAACTGAGACTGCTTTAATCCCTTCAGAGTCATAACCATCATCGTTAGTAAGTAAAATGTTGAGCCACGACGTACTATTAACAGAATGAGCGAAAAGTGCACCAGACAAGCAGATTACAAAAGAGATAGCACGCATTAATTAACATCCCAGTATTTTTAAGTGGTACGGTTTTTATACTGCCATAACTTTACCGTAAAATAATATACTAGCGTACGGAGCTTGTATTTGCTTTAATAAGGTCGGATGGAATTTGATTTTTGTTGTTCTAAATCCAGCAGCGCCAGTTCAAGCAGCGCCTAAACTCTACGAGCTCTCATAAGTGCGCTCTGGATAATTTAACATCACAATAAAACTGATTTGCAATAACGTGAGCTATACGCCATAAGACACTCTTTTGAATATCGCAAAAAAACTAATTAAAAAATTAAGGGGACATTAGCACGATGGATTTTA
>Ga0114996_10000073_pt1 | contig 128325 bp, 114 predicted proteins | sample ArcticOcean_MG_C_4_FD_87039 | JGI IMG/M metagenome (GOLD analysis project Ga0114996, IMG submission 87039) | Marine microbial communities from western Arctic Ocean - ArcticOcean_MG_CB4_134 | ecosystem: Environmental > Aquatic > Marine > Oceanic | place: Arctic Ocean: Canada Basin | collected...
ACCGAGCGATTTGAGGACAGTGCCATCGGCAGGTTCATCGTGGGAGCACGTGCTTTCATAGGGGAAGTGGAACGAGAGAAGATAGCCGAGAGGACTATGCGTGGCAAGGCAGAGAGGGCGAGGTCAGGGCGTATACCTCAGGGAATGGGGAAGGGGACCTATGGCTATCTATATGATAGGCAATCTGGTCTGAGGGTTGTGGATGAGCTGCAAGCGACTGTAGTCCGACATATATTTCAGCGATATACCGCAACACAAAGCTTCTCTAAGGTCTCCGGCGAGCTCAATGAGGATGGGATACCGGCATTCTCAGGCGGGCGGTGGTATCCACTGACGATCAGGAGGATCCTGGGTAATGAGTCCTACTCCGGGCATCTTATCTACCGTAGGACCAAGCGAATAAAGACTCGCAACGGTAATGGGAGAACACCTAAAAGCAGAGTAGTTATACGTCCGGAAGAGGACTGGATCCCTGTAGATGGGTCCACGCCTGAGATTGTTGACCGCGCAACGTGGGAACGTGTACAGCGTATACTCCAGGATCCGGAGAGGATTCGTCGCCAGCCTACACCACGCATCTATCCACTGAGGGGACGTATGCGGTGCGGTATATGTGCCTCGGCGATGGTAGGGCAGACCCTCACGGTAAAAGGGAAGCCCTATCGCTACTACAGGTGCCGACATGTCTATGACAAGAACACCAAGAAGACATGTTCAGCCAGATATGTGCAGGGTGAGCGTCTAGAGGAAGCCGTCTGGCAGGAGGTCAAGCGAGTACTGTCTGATCCGGGCATTGTGATCGAGGAGTTGGAACGAGCGGCTGACCTGGGAGTTGATGAGACCGAGGTCTCACGACTACAGGCAGTTTTATCAGAGGTCGCGGAACGAGAGAAACGACTGGTCCACTTATTCACGCTGGGAGACATCAACGAAGAGGCAGTACGGAACGAGGGCGTGAACCTAGCGGGTGAAAAGAGAGTGATTGAAGAGCGGCTGACATCGCTAAGTACAGCCAGGACTCCCAGTCCAGGACGGCTGAATCAGATGCGGCTGGAGCACATCTGCAAAGGAATTGCTGATTGGCTCGATAGGGCAGGGGAGTCCGAACGTGAGTTAGCCCTGGTCGCCCTTCAGGTGACGGTGAAGGCTACCAAGGACGAGGCCACAGTGAGCGGGGTGCTACCAGTTGACCATCCTCCGTTTATCACGAATAAACAGTCATGCCGATGTTTGTACAATGGTGACTAAATCTTCCTATTGAGGCACTATTGCAGGGACGCTACCTTCAATCCGTATCTCTTCTCGCGAAGCAAATACCTGAACCTGAAGAGCTCCTAGAACTAACTCCATATCGTCTTCTGCTATCTCCATCATCAATCGATGTAGCCTGCCGGCAATCTCAGGCAACCTCAATCTAACAGCCTCCAGTTCTATGGCTACTGGTGCCTGTGGCTAGTCCTGCAACAAGGAATTTCTCCTCAACAGACCTAGCAGGTTTGCAGTGGTGATTTCAGCCACGTCGCCCACTGAAATACCTTTGAGTTCCGCAACTTTCTCAGCGACCAACTTCACATCTTTCGGCTCTGTCCAGCGTGCCCTGTTGCGCTTGAAAGTCTGAGGATATGAATCCGTCTCAAGTACAAGACTCTCCATTGGTGTGTTCCTAACTACATCTTGAAGATCAGTCAGGCGCAACAACGGTTTCCCGATGGACAACATCAGACCCAAGTCGAGACACCGTTTAGCTACATCTTCATCAGATTGAAAATAATGCATCACTCCGCCAACTACCCAAACCTTCTCCTCGGCGAGGACACGCAATGTTTCGAAGTGATCGTTCGGTCGGCCTGGTAACTCCCTGGAATGAAAGATCACAGGTAGATTCGACTCCTTGGCAAGACGTATTGCCTGCCGAAATACCTGTCGCTGAGTATCAATGTCGGGCATGCCATCTAGAAAATCGAGCCCCACTTCGCTGATGCATACAACCTGCGGACTGGAAAGAGCAAGTGAACACATCCGTCCGAATTCAGTATCGTCCATCTCACATTTGAGTTGATCCGGATGGAAACCTACACCTGCAAATACGTCGGAATATTGCTCTGCCAGCTCAATGCACTTGGCAGATGATTCCTCCGAAACACCCGCAGAAATGACCAGATCCACGCCTGCATCTTTCGCTCTCTCGAGAATATCAGGCACTTCCTCCGGAGAGAACTGATCTAGGTGGGTATGAGCGTCTGCTAGGATAGTAACTCTCGCATCCGAAAGGATCTAATTACAGAATTCATTGCATGCCGAATTTGATGTGAAGGCCTGCGTCTATCATGACTTATCCACTTGTGGTAAAAGGCCAGTCTACGGCATCTCATATGTTCGTGAGACCGCCGTCCAAGAAAAGGGTTTCGCCCGTCATGTATGAAGATGCATCAGACGCCAAGTAGAGAGCCAATAGCCCGACCTCCCGCAACTCCCCGACGCGACCCAAAGGAACGCTGTTTTTCGCTCTCTCCCGAGCCGCATCCACTCGCGCTGAATCACTGGTTTCAGGGTCTGGGAATTGGCCTGGAGCAATGCAGTTGACGGTGACGCCATAGGGAGCCCATTCCAGCGCTAGAGTCTGAGTCAGTCGTACCAGTCCCGCCTTGGCAACGGAATACGCCAAAATGCCGGGTGTACCTTTTCTCGCAGCGAAGGCACTAACGTTTATTATCTTTCCCTGCCCGCGCTCAAGAAAGTGACTCCCAACGGCTCGACACCCTAAGAACGCCTGAGTCAGATTGATGTCGAGTACTGTCTTCCACTCTTCATCACTCATTGGTTCTCCCGGTGTTGTGCCTGGCAGAGGTACCAGTGGCTTACGGATGGCATCCCCAAGTGTGTTGATTAGGATATCTATGTGATCCCAGCGCTCAAAAGCATAATCAATTGTTCGTTCCCAGTCCTCAGATTTGGTAGCGTCAGCGGTTAGAGTCTCAATCGGGTGCCCAGCTGCTGCCATTTCTGTTCCAAGTGGCTCCAGGTAGCGATTTGTCAGCGCGGTCACCATGACCCTCGCTCCTGACTCGGCCATCACCCGGGCGATGCCTTTGCCGATGCCACGGGAGGCCGCGGTGATTATAACCGTCTTACCCTTCACACTATATTCTGTAGGAATCATGTCAGCCTCCGCTGGCTATTTGGATAAGTCCAAGCCAATTTAAGGTTGTCTATCAGCCGTAATGTACGGCTAGCCATATCGTCTCTTCGGCCCGGTCGGTCCATTCCACCTTGTGCTTCACATGTGCCGGGATGTTGACGTAATATCCGGGCTTCAAAATGATGGCGTGGTCAGATCCATCAAATAAGAGAGAGGCGCTCCCTGCAAGCACGATAACCCATTCGTCTTGATCCTTGTCATACCATTGTCCAGGAGGGGTTGAGTGTCCTCTGGACATGATTCGCTCAATACGAAAGTTCCCAGAGTTAATTATCTCCTCAACCGCCTCTTGGTCAAGGTCTTTGGGGATGGCTGAGAAGATGTTTCCTGATTGCATGGGTCTACCACCTAGTTATGGAGTACCAATGACGGAAATCAGCACGCCTTTAGCACTTACCTGCATTGATTTGTTAGCCGTCCAGTATGCATCGTGTCGACACTCTCTATTCTACATCAGATCAAAATAGACCTTTGTCTGGAAGTCCCTATGGGGTTACGATGAAGGTCCCGAACATAGTCAAGTTGTGGCATTGGAAGGTAATTTGTTTGGACTCCACGGCTGAAATGAGCTTAGAGTGAACAATCACATTAGCGTCATCTGGGGATACCCAGTCATTGGTGGCGCAGCACAAGCCAGCCGCGGCTGCCGTTTCCTTGGTCACGTCCTGTACTATAACCCAGTTGTGCTGCTGCGTAATAGCGTTGTTATTAAAGGTCAATATCACCTCAGTTCCGGCACTCGCAGTGAGAAAGCCACTTGCGAACGTCTGGGCATCGGTACATGCAGAGAGATGCCATTGCCAACTTCAACATAGCGTTAGACCCTGTAAAATAGCCCGACTAATACCGGATCCAGAATTGGCGCTCCAATTAAAGTTAAAGTGGTCTGACATTCGGGCTCTGATGAGTAAAATTAGTGGCTATCAGCGTCGGAGGAAGCTAACCAATCAACCGTTGAACCAGATCGAATGGCTCTTCCGGCGGCACGTTCTGGGACATTCCTTAGAGAAAATTGCAGAAGATGCCATTTGTAAGGTAGGTACTATCAGAGACACAGTGAAGGAGCTTCGCCAGGTCATGCGGCTTCGCGTGCGAGAGTCCGTAACCGGCAGGTCGAGGCGGCGCCGTCTGCCACGTCTTGTAGAGAAATGAGATTAGCTGAGTAGGGGAGAGGTAGTTCTGCAAGACAGATGGATCTTACGATTCTGATGTCTGGCGAGGGATCCCTAAATCAAATCGTGCCTGGCATATAGCTAACCTAAACGCCTACCACCGCAGATGGGAGCACCAAGAAATCATTTGGTAACTTCCGAACTAGCCTCCCAAGTACCTTAGACTTACCTCACCAATAGAATTAGGAGTACACTTCATTCCCATGGCTCGTGACAATTTATGGCGTCTGAGGCTCAAGTACGAGCATTCCAGAGGGAAGTGCTATTTGTGCGCTAGGCTAGGCATCGTCGGAGATGACATAAAACTATTTCAATCTCTTGGGGAGCACAGTGGGCGGCGGGAGGAGCCAAGCACATCATTCATGCTTCGTTGTACTGATCCCGTAGCCTGCCGACTGCGACAGTCAGTCAATCCTACCTAACGTGTGGTAGCTCGGTTAATAACTCGATCCCGCGCGAATAAAACTGTGTCAACTCAGTTGGAATATTGGTTCCCGGGAATATTTCCTCTAATCTCTCTTCCAATTCTGAGTCGCTGGGTCGCTCGTTTCCGAGTCGAAACATCTTGATCACGAATATATAGAACCGCTGCCAGTCGCGAGAGTTATGATTGAACGGGACCATCTGAACAGCCCTTCTAAACGCTTCGTCACCCTCGCTGTTGAACGGCAATCTTTACCTCCCAATACCGGCGTCCTCGCCTAAGTCATTCATGCTAAGCATGGTACACTCAGTATATCAGAAGGCAATCGAGCGGGGCCAATCTGAGCTGAGTCAAGCGGGTCTTTAATTGAGTACGCCAAATTAGGCCAGTACGAGCGGGCCGTACAGGGCTTCGGCAAGGCCATACGTCTCAACCCTCAATATGCCATGGCCTACATCAACATGGGTGCTGCGTAAGCCTGACTAGGTAAAGATGTAGAATCAGAGCGTGACATTCGGAAGGCCAAGGAACTTGGCTACATTTGTGCCCACATTGAAGCCTGTAATGGTCTTATCCAATTCCTCAAGTTCTTTCCTGGTTGCCATCCAACATGTTAAGAACGGCATTAATTTCAGGTCGGTATAGGTCAAAGAAGCCTGGAACGTGCCTTTTATGGAAGTTAAGGTTAATGGATCCCGTACGTTCTATTGATGCTCAATACCAATACAGATTTCAGTTCACTTGGTATTTATCCAGGATTCGGTTCTTTGGCTATAAAGATCATAGCTAATGTAGCGATTAGAGCACAACAACCCATTGCCAACCACCCTATCGTATATGAACCTGTAATATCTGCGGATAGCCCGAAAATCGGAGGTATTATTATTATTCCTATCCGCATAATTGCATTGGTGGACCCTATGGCTGTTCCGCTCCTCTCCGAGCCGGAAATTTCAGCAACATAAGTTGTGAATATACCTGGCCAAGCCATTGCTGAACCACCCATTGCACCAATTAGAAGCATTACTACGAATATTGGGGTGTCGTTATTAACCAGGCCAATCAAAACAAACGACGATCCAGCGATAAATCCAATTATACCTAATGTGATTTTACGTCTACTGTTTAATAAGAAATCACACGCTGCACCCCATAAAATTCTGGCGGCAGTACTAATAGCTAACGCCATGCCCAGGTACGCTCCCGCTGTGACCTCTGAGTATTTCAGATTTTCCACCAGGAACAAAATTAGGTATGACAATATAATGAACTGCAATCCAACAAAAAAGAACCCCCAAATTGTTAGAACTACTAGATTGGGGTTCTTTAGGATTGCTCCGAAGTCGGATACTGAAGGTTTCCTGATATTATTTTCTGTCTGAGGTACATCGCTGTAAAAGATCTGGAAAATTACGAGTACCAGCACAATTACTATCGCAATGGCAAAAAGGCCACTCCTCCAGCCATAATGTATGGCGAGATATGGGAGTGTCATTGCCGCTAGGGCTCCAGCAAGTGTAGGTCCGGTTTGTTTCAGGCTCATACCAAAGGCTCGAATATTCTGCGGAACCCAATCCATAATTGCCTTGGAAGTTGCTGGATAACAGGGTCCGGCGCTGATGCCTATTAGAAAACCAACCAAAATTGCAACCTGAAACGATTGTACTAGTGTGAATGCCAAAACTGGTAGCAAGCTGTATAGCATCATAATCACCAAAATACGCTTGACACCGTAAACATCTGAGATCCATCCTCCAATTATGACGGTGAAGATGCTGGCTGAGAATAATCCTGATGTTATAAGACCTATTTGGGCCCTTGTCAGACCGAATTCCTCACGTATGAATGGATAAAGTATAGGTATGCCTTGTACCACAAGGCCTTCCTGCACCATTGCTACCGTGGTCAGTACTATTACCCACCAGTAATAAGGAACTTTGCCGTCAACGACCTTTGGTTCTTGGGGGTTATGTTTGTTGGGAACGCGCATAGGGGACATTCTATCTCCAGATCAGGTTTTGTGCTAGACAAAATGTGAGTCGTTTCGGTATTGTTGCTGTAGCAGGACAAAGCATTAGCCCTCTGGCATAACGTCAGAGGGCTTTTCCATGCCTAAAATAATGGTGGCCGATGAGGGACTCAAACCTCCGACTTCTTGCGTGTAAAAAGTGTGCTAGGTTGTCTTTATGCGTACACCACTGTTTATCCCTGAAGTCATTTATACCTGAACTGTCTAAGTCTGTAACCCAGTGTCTTTTGGCGTATGGCTAAAAATGGGGCTAGTACTTGGTTGTCACCTATGTGTCAGGGTATAGGGGTTTACTGAGAACTCTCTCCCCGAGGTGGTTTCCCTTTTTATAGTGTCTGGCATGTGCAGGATTTGATCGTCATCTCTATCGTCATAACAGTCTATTAAAATGCATATATGAGCAATGCGGATAGATATACACCTCGAAAGGATAATCGAGGATGCGAATGTTTACTGATAATACTGATCTTGGTTGTACTGGTGGTTGCTTTCGTTGCTTTTGTATTACCAGTCCTCGAAGGCATAGTCTGTTTCTTTGGGCCATCAGGGCCATTTGCCAATTCAGATGCCAGGTGTTAAGTGCTATTCCTTAACCTGCAATATCCCTTTTTTATATGGGGTTACACTGTAGCACTGCGTCTACCTCCTCCTCTATTCGTATATGTTTCCCATCTTCCAAGCATCTAATGAAAGTAGTCTTGCTTCGGAGCCCTGGGCACGTAGGGAAACTCCAATGCTATCAGCCAATCCTGGATAGACTCTTACAGCGAGACAAACTTTGTCATTCACAAAAACTTCAACGACGCTTCTATCTATGAATATTCTTAGCTGCAGAGGTTCGCCAGGCCCAAGAGCTATTGCTGTAGTTTCGGGAGCTCTTGATAGTGCTCCAGGTAATACAGAGGAATAGGACGAATCTATAGATAAAACACTCGCTCGGTTCAGAACAGGACGTGGTGTGCCGTAGGGGGGGACCACCCTATTACCAGATTGTAATAGAGCTCCAGTTTTATCACCCCACCCCGTAATTCTGAATCCCCTATCCTTGAAAAATGCTATCCGAGTGTATTCTTCTCTATTTTTTGACCTAAGCACATTTAACTCAACCATAGGAGAGGTTTTTGTGTCTATCTCGGCAATTATCTCGATCGTGTTACCCTCTATTCCATCGAGAACTACCTCTTCATTAGGAGGCAGTACTGTATCTCCTAGATGTTTGTGGCCATATCTTAAAGATTCAATATCCCCAGCTGGTTTGATCTTTAACGCAGAATCGTCTTCCAATGTAAGGAGTCTTGGTAGAGTCATGATCTGGTTCCATCCCTTTGTGTCCATGCCAGGATTCATATTGAATATGGCCACGACACCACCTAAACCGTCAGGTGTAGCGGATGGAGCATGCACACCAGAAGGTGTAGATGCTCCGAAATTGAATAAACCGCCAGAGACTACTGAGAATTTGTCACGCCCCAGGTCGTAGTCACCCAAAAGATACTGTCCTCCACTCATATGACTGTAGAAAAGTAGTATGTGCTTATCTCCAATAGGCCAAAAATAGGGGCACGCCCCATCATCTCCAACCAGCGTAAAAATGTCTCCCTCAGTAAACGTGTGCAAATATTCCCAGTGGATCAGATCATTTGATCTGAAAAGAAAGTCAACGGCCCTTCTGATTCCTCCCGGCTTCGTCTGTAATGTACCGCCAGACAATGAATAATATTTTCCACCTTTACTCCAAATACAGGGGTCAAATACAGTATATTCTTGAGGGGATCCATCCTGTTCAAGAACAGGTATCACAGCCTTTCCGGTCAACTTCTCCCAGTTCAAAAGGAGAGGATCTGTCGAAACTGCAACCATATTCCCCACTTCGGTGCCATGATACATTGCTATAACCCGATCTCCCTCTACCAATGTAGATCCAGAGAAACAGCGGCCTTCAGGATTGGGGTATATTGCATACGGTAGATCTTCCCAGTGTATGAGGTCTTCACTTACAGCATGCCCCCAATGTTGCCTAGGATCTTCTGGTGGATAGGCTTGGTAGAACAAATGCCAGCGACCCTGCCAATAACACAAGCCATTTGGATCGTTCAATGTATTTTCCGGATTAACATAGTGAAAGATAGGCCGATAAGGATCAGTGCGGATATCTAGACGTGCTTCTAACATCCTTTGTAGCAATGGATTATCCTTCAACTGCGCTTTCTGCTCTTCCAAGGTATCCGCGAATTTATACTGGGGTGTTAGTGATGTGAAGTCTGGGTTATCCATATTTACCCTTTCTATACTAATGTCCGGTGGATAACTGTCTTGTTAGTGATCACCAAAGCCAGGCGGCGCCTCGTACTCCACTTGAGTCCCCATACTTGGCTTGGCGCACTTCCGTTGCGCACTCTTTTCCAAAAACCCAGTTAGACATTAAGGGCTTGAGATTGGAATAAAGCCGTGCAATATTAGACATGCCACCCCCCAGTATTATTATATCCGGATCCAATGTGTTAATTAGGCCAGCCAATGCTTTTCCGAGTCTTTGTTCGTACCTGACAAGACACAACTCGGCATTCGGTTCACCTTTTTCGGCCAATTCAACAACTTGGTAAGCTTCAAGCACATGCCCTGTGTAAAGCTCATAATCTCTCGCGAATCCTGGCCCAGATAGGAAAGTTTCTACGCAGCCAGTTCGACTACAGTAGCAAGGGAACTTTTCTTGGTAGCGGATATCCCCATCATTTGGCCAGGGTAAAGGATTGTGTCCCCATTCTCCAGCTACTCCATTGACCCCCATATGCGCTTTGCCATCGATGGCAATCCCACCGCCACAACCGGTACCTATAATTACCGCAAACACTACTTTGAATCCTGCACCAGACCCATCAACCGATTCAGAGACAGCAAGGCAATTTGCATCATTTGCTATCCGAACTGGCCTTCCTAAAATGCGTTGCAAATCCTCATCTAACGTTTTGTCATTGAGCCATGCAGCATTAGCATTCTTAACCTTATGAGTCACCGAAGATAAAGTGCCAGGTATACCTAGCCCTATGGAATCCGCGACTCCAACACCAGTTTCTACTTTGGAAACCAGCCATTCAATCGCTCGGAGTGTTGCAGGATAGTTATCTTTGGGGGTTACAATCCTCTCCCTATATAACTCGTGACCTGAGTCGGATAAAGCAATCGCTTCGATTTTGGTTCCACCAAGATCTACACCGATTCTCATATGTCCTTCCCTCCGTGCTACGCCCAGTCAGTCTTCCTTCCAAGATGAGTACGACCATGGATCTCTACTTAACGAGAGGGCTTATTTTGTGCCTAATTTAGTGGTGGGCGATGATGGACTCGAACCCCCGACTTCTTGCTTGGGAATAAAGAGTTCACCTGTTTCCACGTGTAGACCACTGTATCTCCCTGAAGCTATTTATACCTGAATCTCTACACTCGTGTCCATAACTGTTATTTGCCGTTAGTGTCCACATTAGTGGACTAGACACCCAACAACCGCTTCTGCATTGCCACCGTTGCACCTAATCTCCCATGGGACTTCTAGCCGTTAGGCTCTACACCACATAACCACACGTCTAGAGGCAGGCAGTTTACCCTACGGTGCATAGTAGAGTTCCTTGGCCATCCGAAATCACGCTCCGATTCTACACGTTTACCTAGCTTCTCGTATGCCAAACCCCTGTTGTAATAGGCGGTGGCCACCTCTAGATGCACATCTGCGGGCGAGCGGAGGCGTATGGCCTCGTCGTAATTCTCTATGTCCCGCTCGTATTGTCCCAGGTCGTAAGTACGCCCTACCCCTGTTCCAATAGGTGATGGCAATGTAGGAGTGCTGCGGATTGAGGCTTATAGCCATGTCTTGATCCAATATCGCTCGAACGGGTTGTCTCAGTGCCTGATACGCTGCATCTCTGCTGATATACGTGGTGGCCCTGATCCAATAACATTGAAGCGAATGAGAGGCGGCTGATGCTGCAGTTCCGAGTTCAGGCTCCTCTCTGCTACGTAACCCTCCGAGTCATGTGCATTTGTTATTCCTGGCCATTCGGTACATTAGGCTCGACTGTAGATTGCGCATGGAGTACAATCGGGCCATCTACCTCATCTATCCGTTGGAGATACGATGGCCAACGAACGCGTCCAACGACGCATTGAGCTGTTACTGGATGAATCCTACGAAGCGATTCAGGGCCACAGGGGAGACCGTGGATGACCGCTCGGACGTCTCCTCCCTGTGTGCCAGGCCCAGGCCCTACGAGATGGAGCGCGGGAGCAGAGGCCAAGGAATGAGGTGGATGTGAGCCGACCTCGTATCTTTTACGGTTGGTATATCGTCGGCGCAGGCATGTTGCTAACGATGCTCCACGGCACCCTCTATGTTTACGGGTTCGGCGCCTTCTTTATACATTTTCAGAACGCCTTCGGCGCCAGCCGGGCCCAGATCGGCCTCGTCCTGGGCCTGGCGCGACTAGAGGGCGGGCTTATAGCGCCTGTTTCGGGCTTCCTCATAGATCGGTACGGCCCCCGTCGTCCCATGCTTATTGGCCTAACTTTAGTAGGTCTAGGCTTCATCCTCCTCAGCATGGTCCAATCTCTGATGATGTTTTATCTGGTTTTTGTGGGGCTCATGGCTACTGGCTCTAGCTTCGGGTCGTCGCGACCGATTCAGGTATCGCTGGCCAATTGGTTTATCCGGCGGCGTAGCCGGGTTATGGGATTCCTGATGACCGGGTTCGGCATCGGCGGGAGCTTCGTCTTCGTCTTCTCTTGGATCATCGAGACGTATGGATGGCGAACGGCGGCCGTCCTTGCCGGAATTACGATCTGGACAGTAAGCATCCCTTTGTCTCTGCTGGTCCGCCACAGACCAGAGCAGATGGGCCTATTGCCGGACGGCGACAGGCCGGCCGACTTGCGGGCGACTACTCCGGCAGGCGGAGCCGATACGGATCAGGAAACGACTCCGGTCGCGGACCAGACCCAAGGGATATCGACCGAAAGGAACTTCACCGCCAGGCAAGCGCTGAAGACCCGCTCGTTCTGGATGCTAGCGCTGGTGTACGCCACCTGGGCTATAGTCCCACCCACTTTGACGGCCCACCAGATACCTTTCCTGGTGCAAGACGTGGGCACCTCCCCCGCCACAGCAGCCTTGGCCCTCTCCGCCTTCGCTTTCATCAGCCTCTTTGGACGCATACCCATCGGCTGGCTGGGGGATTACGTGAACTTACGCTACCTCCTAGCGGGCCTCTTCGTCCTCATGGGGGTGGGGCTACTGATTCTCTCTCAGATCCATACCTCTGCCCAGATCCCCCTCTATCTGATCGTCGTGGCCCCTGCCTATGGTGGAACCATCCCTCTACGCCCTGCCATCCAGGGATACTTCTTCGGACGGAAGTCCTTCGGGACTATCGGAGGCCTTCTCGTGTTCTTCGACCTTCCCGCAGCTGTGGCTGCGCCATTCCTAGTGGGCTGGATCGCCGATGTAGCCAGCTATCGACTGGGGTTCCAGATCATCGCTGTTCTGGTTATCCTGGGTTCTTTTGCCGTCCTGGCTGCGCGCCGACCCGAGCTTCAGGAGCCTGTTCCCCAAGTTGCTGCAACATAGGCAGCAGAGCTGATCCATTAGCTATTGCAGGGGTTGCGTGGTTTGTGTTTGCCATAATTATGCATTTTCGTTAATGATTATTACCTAATTTGGTGGAGCTGGTGAGGATGCTGTTAAGGCTTATAGGGCTGTTGTGAGAAGGAATACTGGCTTCGAAGACACCGTAATAAACTAGTCTAGGAACCTGGTTATTTCGTTTGCAGTAGGAACACGGCAAAGCTCATTCTTCCCAAACCAACCATATCGATGTCGTACAAACGCATCGTAAACCATGTCCCTGATCCATTTTGGTATCAGGTAAAAGAGAGATGCCACCTTGTATACGCCGCCAATGTCGACCGCTATCGACAAAATAGCATCAGATTTGGTCCTTGCTTTTCCAAGCCTTACATAGACCACACTATCTAAGTTCTGTACTGATTGGAGCGGATAGCCGAATGCTGGAATGGTAATCTCGGCAATCTCTGATTGGAGAGTCGCGAATCTGAACGACCAGACTGAATCTTTATCTAATAAGAAAGCCACCATCTTATTACAAGCGACGCAATAACCATCAAAGAAAATTACCCTGTCAGGCAAACGGCTATTCATTAGGTCACATGACCAAATAAACCAACATCAGATTTATGATATCTGTTCGGCATGGAGTACCTTGGATCTCTTTTCGAGGGGCTATTTCGCACCTAGCATTGTGGCGGAACTGAGGCGATTCGAATCCCTGACCACCTGCTTGCAAAGCCCTGTGTAGCCCTCGCCCAATTATAACCAGTCGGGGATATGCCGCAAGGCAATGGGCCTCATGTCTTAAGATCAGTGAACCCGTTGCAAAAGAATTTATCTGTGTGGTAGATTACTCCACGGTGGTGCTAGAGATGATGCTATCTGACATGTTGGCTCAGAATGTGGGTCAGCGGAGTAGGGGAGATGTAATCCTGAAGGGTATGAGTTCAGAGCCTTGGTGACCGTTTAACATACATGCCGATGGTTCGTCCAGTTGTGAGTAAAGAAACAGGGTATCCCTTAGGGGTATAATTAGCCAATCTACCAGCAGGTTGAGGCAGAATACATTATGAATCTAGTGGCATTAGTAGGGGCAAGCGTAGCAGCATATGTTTTGGGCATGCTAGGGCTGGTGATGGTTGTTGCAGCCGACAAAGACAGTAGGAGCGGGCCAGGATTGACATTTGTGGGATGGGTGCTGATGGTGCTGGCAGGCATGATAGTCATTGGCATCCTTGCTGAGATAGGAAACAATACCTCATAGAAATGCTTGTCGAACCACAGAACCACAATGACAGCCTAGTATGGTAATGAACTGGGAAATGGCTAGGTATTGAAACATGTTGAAAGTGTAAGTATTAGTGACTAGAATAAGGTCGAGTGCTATGCAGCATCACACTAATCCTGAGAATTGGTCTCCTGTATGCCAGAACTAAGCGAACCACATCCCTATATTATTACGCTAGCTCTTTGGCTAGCCAAGACGTGCATTCTGGTCTTCGTGTCGGGCTTCCTCGCATGGCTAGGAGTGAGGGTGCTGGATACTCTGACACCTCTTCACGAAAGAGTGCGGATTGGAGAGAGTCCGCTAGCAACCGCCTGGTTCATAGCCGGCTTTTTTATCCTGATGGGATTGGTGATCCACGGAGGGGCTACTGCCCCGGGAGTGATAGGCGGCCCAGTACTGGAGTATCTCATTGATATGCGACGAATGGGATTAATCGCCGTTAGCTTCATTGTAAGCCTTCTCATGTTACTGGGCATTTTTCTGATTCTCGACAAAGCCACTCCAAAGATATCCTTCACTAGCATCGAAGAGGATCCCCAAGCCATAGGAATCTACATCTTTGGTTACTTGGTATTCTTTGGACTTATCCTCCACGCCGCTCTAAACTCGCCTCTTTAGGAAGAGCTGATATTATTCCCAAGATGGTGTTCTTTCTGCTGCTACTCATCATTACCACGAGCCTGATGGCACCGTCATTGACCAGCGCATATTCTTCAGAGAGTTTCTATAGGCAGGAAAGTCACCTCTATGACGACTGGGGAATATTCCGCACCACAGGTGCTGGAGCCGATGGTTTCCTGGGATTAACTTCTAACGAGTTCAATCCCGTGATTACGCGGGAAAGCCTCGGGGAGAACTCGGATACTGCATGGCAGATAGGTGAGGAATTCGCGCAAAATTACCCGGACCGGAATCAACGGGCCGAGCAGATCTTCAACTTTGTAAGAGACAGAGTAGTCTACATCTCTGATGAAGATCAGTTTGGTGAGCGTGAGTTTGCTCAAAACGCTGATGAGGTAGCTGGAACCATCGTAGACGAGGGGCGAGCCATGGGTGATTGCGAGGACAGCGCTATTCTGCTGGCGGTATTATACAAGGCAGCTGGCTTTCGGTCTGCAATGGTTCTCATGCCAGGTCACGTTGCGACCCTTGTGTTTCTCCCCGAGTACCGGAAGTCGCTCCGAAGCATGACTCTATCTGGAGAGAAGGGTTGGGTCTGGGGCGAAGCTACCGGCGCAACTAACCCTTTCGGCTGGATTCCAGAAGGCCTCAATAAGGAAGAGATGATAGCCAGAGAGGTGACAGTGGGCTATTTAGATGACCCTGATGGCCAACCAGAACAGCCAACCCTCGAAAGAGAATCGCCGGCAAATGGCTCCGGATCAACTTCCGCTACCGGAATTCTTTCCTTATTTGGGACGATTGGGCTACTTGGGCTAATGGCCAGTGGCAGGGGAAGCGCGCGGCGATTCAGAAGATGGATGTAGTTCCTATTTGGCACAAGCTGTACCTAGGCTACAAGGCTAACCGGCCCCCGGTACCTGAAGAGTTACTTGAAGACTGTGAGCGAGTGCAAGAGCGTCTAGAATCCCTGAATGTAGCCTTCTGCACCGTAGAAGGCTACAAGGTACAGCCGTATAAGCCTTGATAACATCCTCATCAATAATTAATAAAGGATGAACTATGGATTTTCAGCCAATAGCAAATGTCGTTTTGATAGCTCCAGAAATACCCCAGAATACTGGCAATGTAATTCGTCTCTGTGCTAATGTCGGGGCTCGTTTGCATTTGGTGGAGCCGTTAGGATTCCGGTTGGAAAACCCTGGGTTGCGCAGAGCATCTCTAGATTACAGCGACCTTACAGATATACTTGTGCACAACTCTATAGATGAATTGTTCCAGACTATATCCATTGATAGCGTCTACGGTGCCACAATACCTGGAACTGTTCTGTATACATCCCCTCGATACAAACTTGGTGATACCATTGTTTTTGGTTCAGAAAGTGTAGGATTGCCTGCTAGTGTGGTGGACAAATTAAACTTCGAAAACCGTGTGCACATACCTATGATGCCTGCCAATCGTAGCCTAAACATTTCTAACGCAGCAGCGATTATTGTGTACGAGATGTGGAGGCAGATTGGTTTTTCTGGTGCATCTGCCTTGGCACATGAAAAGCAAGCTTATTTCTCATAACAAAAGCCTCCGTCCCCAGATTAATGATGTGGAATCAGTGTGTTCAAGTAAATCTAATTGCCTTTAGGTCTGGCGGACATTATCGACCAAAAGGGCAAAGGTATGCAGCATCTCCGAGGTGGCTGTTACGAATCAATGATTTACGCAACATCGAGGGTACCCCGCTGGGTATTTTTGAATCCACGCCGTGCGGATAGATTACTTGCGAAGGGCAGTAGGGGATAGGTTCTGGAAATCCTGAGTAATATGGGGCTATTTACTAGAAGCTTTGGGCCTCTGCTTCATTAGCTATTTCAACATCGTCCTGTAGTGACGTCATGTACACACGTTGCGCACGCCTGAGAAATATAGTGCCAACTGAATTCCACACTTCCCAAAAATCGTCTTCTGGTAGATGCGCTGCGTCCTCCAGAGTAATCCCCAAGAATTGGGACGTAGCATTCAATCCATCCCATTGCACCTGAGTCGCCATGCCTCCATTCCCATTCCCATTGCTGCTCTGCAATGAGCGCGGAGCTACGGCTCTTGCAGACGATGCCGGGCTCTGGGATTTGCCGCGCATACCACGCCTTCTTGGTACATCAACGGTGGGAATTCCAGCCTCCCTACAAAGACCAAGGAAAAGCATTACCTGCCGGCTATGCTGAGATCTGGGCGTGTAACGTTGAAAAGCATTCATCACACGTTCCTGGGTGTCCTTGGTTGGATCAATGCTCTGGAAATCGTCCGCATATGCTCTGCGGATAGTCTTCTCCAGTAGCTGCCGGTATTCATCCTCCGTGCTACCAGCCAGACCCCTAAGCGTGTCGGTGGGTTCATCCTTGTCAGTAATAAGCTCCATGAAACGGAGAGTAGCAAACAGCCTAGGAATAATATTCTCAGAGATTCCAATGGTCTTTAGGAGGTCTCTAGTTATCCCAGATGGCATGTTCATCCGTCTCAGCCGATGCAACAAAGCCTGCATATTTGCAGGAGGAGCATACGGACGGAAGAGGGTGCCGTTTTCTTGAACCATAAGCGTCGTACCTTATAAGATATTCGAACCTTAACATGAACCGCAGAGGTTGTAAAGTATGCTTCGTTTAAGTGTCTGGATATGGTACGCCAAAACATATTGACTTGAATTATCAACTGGTTAAACATAGCTGCAACTGAGATGAACCGCCAAGAGGTTAAAACCGTACCATGATAACCACACAAACCATAAGGTTAAACCGCATTCGTTTTGGGTTGAATGCAACTAGCTTGGTTCGGTTCTCCGAGAAAGCCTACCGCCATTATCATCCGGCACCGTATTCGGATGTGACGGGGGGTAAGAAAGGAGGATTGATTCAAGCCCGAGGTCCAGAGCAGGTACGTGGCACTCCATAAGCCGCTTGCCACATATACGTAGCTTTGCCCGAAAGGCAGAGCACTACAATAAAGGGGAATTTTTCTAATGATTGAGACACAGATAAATACCAACAATCACAATTTCATGGCAGATGCGTCTTGGGACAGGGCGCCAGCACGTATAAAAGTAGTAGGAATTGGCGGGGGCGGATGCAACTGCGTCCGTCGCATGCTGACGAACCAGATACCTGGTATCCAGTTCGTCATGGTCAATACTGACATAAAATCTCTTGAGCCAAGTGTGCCTGGCACTGATATTGTGCAAATAGGGCCGAAATCAACTCATGGATGGGGTGCTGGTGGCGATGCCAAGATGGGTGAACGTGCTGCCGAGGAATCTGAAAAGGAAATCAGGGACTCGCTCAAAAACGCTGAACTGGTTTTCATAACTTCCGGCATGGGCGGCGGAACCGGCACGGGGGCTGCTCCATATGTTGCTTCCATAGCCAAGGACATGGGCGCTCTGGTGGTGGGGGTGGTCACAACACCGTTCAGCTTCGAAGGCAGTCGCCGTATTGGTCAAGCCATAGCCGGCGTTGCCCGTCTTCGGCCATTCCTGGATAACCTGATTGTTATCCACAACGACCGCCTCCTCAAATACGTCGACCACGACGCAGAAATGATGGACGCTTTTAGGACGGCCGACGAAGTCGTCACGCAAGGCATATTGAGTGTTTCTGAGTTGATCAACGTACCCGGAGAAATCAACGTGGACTTCGCCGATGTACGCAGCATCATGGGCTACCCTGGAGCCGCTCTGATGGCCATCGGACAGGGCCGTGGCAAGATGGGTGTTGTGGATGCGGCGCGACAGGCTATGGAGAATCCCCTACTGAACATGTCCATCAAGGGTGCGCAGGGAGTCCTCTTCTCCGTAAAGGGAGGGCATACCCTCAGTCTGGGAGGAATCAACGCAGCCGGTGAGCTGATTGGAAATACGGTGAAGAAAAACGCCTCCATCTTCTTCGGCATGTCCATAGATGAGAGTCTGGAGGACACCGTAAAGCTCACCCTGATAGCAACTGGGTTGAAGGATAATGCGGGAGGCAGTACCTTTTCAGGCATGATTCGCAACGTAATCCCAGGTCTGTAACTATCAATGTCAACAGACTGTTTATGCAACACGGGGCAAGCCGTCCAACTCAACCAACCGCCCCTTGAATGCCAACCTCACGGATTTCCCTACGTCACACTTTGTGCACACTTTGTGTGAGAAGGGAAATCCGTGAGGTTTTTTGCCAATTATTCCTGAAACAGAGCCCTAAGACTGTGCCTGAAACCTTGCACGACTAGCCCATGATCTGTATGACGCATTATCATCATTACAGTAGTTTTCACGGCAGAAACCACACAGTACATGTGATCCAACCGGTGCTATCAGAAGGTTGATGGGCGCACAATAACTGCTGTATACTGCCAGAGGACTCGTCCAAAACAGCATATTACAACCCAAGACTCCGACGCATCCGTAGACTGGAACAATGCTCCGCCCAACGAAACGGAAGTATTGTCGAATACAGCCTCAGCCGATATAACTAATTGGCTGAGAGAGTATCCACAACCATGCCTGAAACACAGGCTATCCCATTATTCTGGTCTCACACTAACGGAGGAGAGAATTGATACAGACCAAATCTAGAGCTACGACTACGCCGCGTGCCCTTGAAGGTATCAGAGTTTTGGACTTCACGTGGGTCAGGGCTGGCCCCTGGTGCACGAGATGGCTTGGAGCGTTGGGAGCGGAGGTAATCAAGGTGGAGTGGCCCCAGAACCCAAGCACCCGCGGAGCTGTTGGAGGCACCTCAACACCGGATGGCCTGCCCGTCAACCTGAATACCGACGGCCACTTCAGCGACACCAATTCAAACAAGCTAAGCATTACGCTAAATACCCGCACTCCTAGGGGCATCGACCTCATCAAGCGTTTGGTTGCCGTCTCCGATATCGTTATAGAGAACTTTGCATATGGAGTCTTGGAACGGTGGGGGCTTGGTTACGAGGACATGAAGAAGCTCCGACCTGACATCATCTACCTGTCGATGTCAGGCTTCGGCCACACTGGACGTGATAGAGAATATCAGACTATGGGGCCCATCGCCCAGGCCCTGTCCGGATTAACATACCTCTCTGGCCTTCCGGGAGAGCAGCCAGCCGGCTGGGGCTGGTCATACATGGACGATACAGGCGGTATGTACGGTGCCATGTATGCTTTGAGTGCCATATACCATCGTAAGATGACTGGGCAAGGCCAACACGTGGACAAGTCCCAATGGATCAGCGGCGTGGCCCTCAACGGGGCAGCATTCCTGGACATACAGGCCAACGGACGCTCCACCATACGCGAAGGTTACCCCGCGGGCAACCGAACCCACTGGCCCAACACCCCCCTAGTGAATAACTACCGTGGTCGGACAGTAGCACCCCACAACGCATACAGGACCAGTCCTGGCGAGTACAACGACTGGTGCACCATAGCCTGCTTCTCAGACGAGGAGTGGCAAAAGTTGACGGGAATCATGGCCTCACCAGCCTGGGCAACCGATGAGAAGTTCACAACCCTGGCGGGCCGTCTGGAGCATCAAGAAGAGATGGATCAGGGGATAGAAGTATGGACGAAGACCCTTGGCAAGTACGAGATCATGGAACTGTGCCAGGCAGCGGGAGTACGCTCAATGCCAGTGCAGAGCAGTGAGAACAGGGTGGACAACGACCCACAGTTGCAGCATCGAGAGATGTACATGGAAATGGAACATCTGGCTATGGGCAACTGGAGACTCCAAAATGCTCCCTTCAAGATGTCAGAGACTCCCGCGTTCAACAGTCGGCCCGGGTCGCTGATAGGCCAGCACAACCGCGAGGTGTTCGAAGGGCTGTTGGGCATCGACCACGATGAGTTGGTGGCAGGCTTCGAGGATGGCACCTTCTGGCCCAAAGAGTTAGACAGAAGCTCCTATCCGTACCTCCAAGGGATGATAGAGGATGCATCGCCCATACAGTGGACCGGCATCGGGACTGCGACGGACGGCAGGCCAGTATCAACAAACCCTCAGAGTGCAACACCAGCCGGCCCATTCGCCGGAATCCGTATCCTTGAGCTTGCTGACGAGAAGGGTCAGTGGGCTGGCAAGCTGATGGGCGATTTGGGGGCGGACGTCATCAAGATAGAGCCTCCCGGTGGTGAAACGGCCAGGACGGTTGGGCCGTTCTACCAGGACGTTCCCAATAGGGAACGGAGTCTATCCTTCTGGAATTACAACACATCCAAACGTGGTATCACTCTTGACCTGGAGACTGAAGACGGACGACAGTTGTTCAGACGGATGGCTGAGAAGGCAGACGTAATACTGGAGACATTCAAGCCAGGTTACATGTCCTCATTGGGACTGGGATATGAGGACATGAAAGAAACCAACCCCGGCCTCATCATGTGCTCACTCACCGACTTTGGTCAGACAGGCCCCTGGAAGAACTACCTGACCAGCGACCTTCTTCACCTTGCAGCAGGCGGGCAGATGGCCAAGTGCGGATATGACGACGATGACGTACCCAACGCGCCGCCGATTGCGCCCGGCGGAGGTCAGGCGTGGCATATTGGGAGTCACTTCGCATGCATTGCCATCATGGCAGCCCTGAACCACCGCGCTTCAAGCCAAAATGGGCAGTACATAGATGCCTCGGTGCATGATGCATGTGCCCTCACCACAGAGATGCATGTGAACATATATATCTACACCGGCAAGGTGGCACTTCGCGGGACTGGACGCGGCGGAGGGATAAACCCTGGCCCAAAGGCCCAGTTCCTCTGCAAAGACGGCAAGTATGTCAACGCCGGCATCCTGAACCGTCTGAGCCCAGCTCAGTTGCGTGTGCTGGCAGAGTGGATGGGCGGATATGGGCTTGCAGATGATCTGTCAGATGAAAAATACAACGATCCAGCGGTGATTGCCGAAAACCGGTCGCACATCTACCAGCAAACATCCAACTTTTTCGTCAACATCACCAGAGATGAAGCTTACCACGGCGGGCAAAAGCGAGGTTTCAACATGGGGGCAATTCGGGCTCCCGATGAGGTTATGCAGGACCCCCATTTGGAAGACAGAGGGTTCTGGGCAGAGGTGGAGTATCCTGAGATAGGCAAGACGTTCCGTCACCCAGGACCAGCTGGTATCTTCAACGATTCTCCTTGGCAAATCTCACGGCGTGCTCCACTCATCGGAGAGCACAATGAGGAGATATTGTGTGGGGAGATGAACCTCTCACGGGTGGAGTTGGCTATTCTGGCCGAGGGAGGGACTGTGTAGCCACAGCCCATTAGCAGAGTATCGTCAAAGAAAACACCTGCTGTCGGCCCTCTCTCAACCTTTGAGGGAGGGCCGATCCATATCGGAAAGACCGCTTATTCCCGTTGGAATGATATTCGATAAGAGAATCGGCACGTCCACTTACTATCTCAGGCCCCTACACCACTCAGAGAGACTCCCTATGCCCGACTTGCCAACTGTGGTGGAGTCGCCATGAATGCTGCTATGGCGCACGTCACAGGTAGGGTCAAGAATATCAATACGGCCAACGTGTAGCTGCTGGAGATATCGAAAAGGAAACCGAATGGTAGAGGGCCAAGGGCCGCTGCAGCCACCATCCCAGATGTGACCACCCCCCGTATAGACCCCAGGTGCTTGCGTCCATAGTAGTTGGGCCAGATGACCGCTGAGGTGGTCATCATGATGCCGCCGCCAAGCCCAAGTGAGACTCCGTAGACGATGGCCTGCCACGAATGCGCCATCACAAGAGTAAGCAGCATGGAGAAGATTAGGATTAACGGCCCCCCGGCCAGTACGAACCTGTTTGGAAATCTGTCGCACAGAAATCCCGCCAGAAACGTTCCCGCCAAGGCTCCCGGTGCGATTACACTTAGCGCAGAAGCCGCCACCACCGCATCTAGACCGCGGCTGTCCATCACTGACACATGATGGAACACCAGCGCCGTCCCAATCAGCGACTGGGAAGACCCTGCGAGTATCAGTAACCAGAACGCTCGTGTCTTAAGTGCTTCCGGAACTGTGAAATTGATTTCCCGCGCTACGGGTGAGGCCGACTGTTGCTCGGGAGGCGCGTCGTCTCCGTCCGGAAGAAGGCCCACCGATTCTGGACTTCTACGGACCAGTAGAATCGCAGGTACCAACAGCAATCCCCAGACAATAAACGCCAGAGCTACCCACGCACTGCGCCAGCCAAAGGCAGAGATAAGAACGTGAATCAGCGGAGGAAATGCAGCCTGACTGGCCACACCTCCCAGGGTGTTTAGCGCCATGACCCTACCTCTAAGGCGCACGAACCAAAAAGCGATTACGGTGGTAGGAATGAGCGTTAGAGAACCTTGGCCCAGAGTGCGGATGGCAGCAAACCCCACGTAAAGATGCCATTGCTGAGATGCATTGCTCATAAATATCAGAGCAATACCAAATAGAGCGACAACAACAGGCAGCATGACCCTCGCACCGTACCTGTCGAGAAGACGACCCACCAGAAACATGGTGGCAGCCGCCGTTAATGAACCTGCAGTGTACAGCCCAGATACCGTGGTCCTAGACCAGCCGAGTTCATCGATTATTGGGTTCACGAAAAGCGAGACCGTGTAGGTCTGCCCCGGACCGGACGCGAACATGCCCATCCCGGCAACTCCCAGCATTACCCATCCATAGAAAAATGGGAACCGAGCCGTCCAGGACCCAGAGGTTTTTTGCTGGACTCCGAATGACATCTTTTGATTATATATTTGCTTGACCTGTCAGGGAAGTCCTTTGTACACTTTGCCAATCTAATACCACGGGTATGCCCTGAGAACTTGGATGCTCCAACATTGGTCTGGGCTGTTATTATTCAGGATAACATGGTAAATTTAGCCGTATATCAGACACAACTGATTTGGTTGACTGCAAACAAAGAAAACATAGCTTCCTTTCACCCTCAGCCCGTTGGACATTTCTTGGGAAACTCACGACCGTATATCGACAACGGCCTGCCATATATACTCATATATCGGATGCCTTGAGCATCCGGTCGAGGGACACAACAATGTCTACCGGCGATGTATTAGACAACATAGAATTCGACAGGAGCGTCATAGGTGTCGACGTGCCCGTTGGCTCCCATAAAGTAACCAAAAGGGAAATAGTGGCCTACGCAGAAGCAATGGGCGAAACCAACCCGCTCTATCTAGATGAGGAGGCTGCTAAGAACGGCCCCTATGGTACCATCATAGCCCCGCCCGGTTTCTACCACTCAATCCGTCTCAAACAGATGCCCGACATCAAGTTGAAGTTTGGAGACCGCAACTCTGGCTTCATAGGCGGACAGAGCATCGAATACTTCGAACCAGTACGGGCAGGGGACACCATCTCCGCAACGGCCCAGGTGGCAAACGTTTACGCCAAAACCGGCAGAACCGGGACACTTGTCTTCATAGTCCGCCGCACGACCTACAGCAACCAGCACGGACGCACTGTCATGATTGTAGACGGTTCAACCGTACGCCGGGGGACGGTGAAATGAATCAACCATATTTTGAAGATGTGGAGCCAGGAGACGAGATTGGCCCACTGATAAAGCAACCAAGCAGGGAAGAGGTAACCGCCTTTGCCAAAGTATCTCGGCTGGGCGGACGTTTCACCAGCGATGAGGCAGCCCATGGTGAGGGATACGATACCTGGATATTATCCGCCTGGCAGAGTATGGGTTACCTGGCACAAGTCATAACCAACTGGATGGGGCAGGACGGTTCACTCTCAAAATTTCAAGTCTTCTTCCGACGCGTTGTGGGCCCCGGCGACCTTCTGGAATGCCACGCCATAGTTACAGACAAGATAACTAGCGACGGTCATAACAGAGTCGTAATGGACGCCTTTATGGAAAACCAGAAAGGGGAGCATCTCATCCAGGGTACCGCTGAGGTGGTGCTGCCATCCAGGACAAGCAGTACAGACCCTGAAGCCTGTAGAGAGTGACATGTGGTGATATCTGCGCTCCACAGTGCCCTTTGATGATCCAAAACATACGAATAGAGTTCATACAAGAGGATTGAGGCATGCGTTTTGTAAAAGGCATAGGCGAACTAAAAGCCACCCGAATTCCGCCTCACTTCCAATTACCAAGTAACCCCGTAATCATATAGCGTCTGATCTTCCACGAGCCACATGTATAGGTCACCACACGCGTACATATACATGAGCATTATCATTGGAAAGGCCAGATAAGATGACTCATCATACCCTAGTTCGTGGCCTATCTGGTGCTGAGGGCATTCTACGGTGGTTGAGAGAAACATCCAATGTAAAGGGAAGACTACCACAGCCAGAGCCTCTGTGAGGGTGGCTTTGATAAATAGACGACCAACAGAATCGGTTATCGAACGGTAGCCACCTGCTATTTGAACTTACGTCAGGTGACTCATTCTCCGCTTTTAATGTGACTCACGCTCACATAAACCTGGTTTATCGCAGGCGTATGTACTTGAAGGACTCGGCATAACTCAATGCGTGAGCCGATCCCACCTCTGCCGATCGCTCCTTGATCCGTTTCTCCATGCCATCTAGCCGCTCCTGGTCTTCTCCCACCTGTGACTTGTGTTCACGCAACGCAGCAACTTTTACGTCTATTGTGTCGGCAATATCCACCCATACGGTAGCGTTGGATCCCTGCGCACCTAGGTATATTTCCAAGATCTTGTGGGGCATGAGTCCTTCTTCGGTAACAAGCTCAGGGAACATGTGGTAGTCACGCGCCGAAGGGAAGACGGCATCCAGTGCAGTGTCTCCAGCCGCACGATGGTCCGGGTGATTGATGTAGCTATCACTGTAGCGGTTGGTTGGGTCCTGACACACCAGCACATCTGGCTTTAAACGACGAATCTGGCGAACCATGTCTTTGCGTAGCTCAATGGTGTTCTGAAGCATACCGTCGGGATAGCGTAGAAATACCACGTCCTTGGCACCAACAACCGCGGCCGCAGCACGTTGCTCTTTCTCGCGGGTGACCGCCAGATCTTCCGGCTTGATATCAGGGTCGGAAGTCCCCTTATCTCCACTGGTGCAGAGGACGTAATAGACTTCGCTGCCCTCGCGCGCCCACTTTGCCAACGTGCCAGAGGCCATGAAGTCTGCATCATCCGGGTGAGCCACAATAACCATGACTCGCTTTGAATTTTCGTTGGTAGATTCAACCATTGCTGTTCCCTCCTCTAGTCTTAGCCTAACCTAGCTTACATGAAAATATTACGCCAGTAGTGTACATAAACGATAGGCTCGTGACGTACTCTAGCCACGAGTAATCATGGCGTTGATCTCGGAATGGAAGATGTCCGTTCCGTTTCTTTTTATTTGGCCGTCTTGAGAAACTTGAATATCCCCCGTATCAGCCAGCAACTCAAGATGACTGACAACCTCTGAAACGGCTGCAAAGAACCCACCGCCTGTGAGTTTCCGTGGAGGGAATAGCTCTTCCGTTACTTTTACTGGTGTGTCCGCCCCCTCACCCATGACCTCCATGACCTGCTCCAACCGCCGCACGTGGTGCCGCACGATTTCACGACCTCTCTGAAGGTTGCGAATGTTGAAACGGCCGTGGTTAAAAAGCCTGTGTGCGGGGAACAACGTAGTATGGTAGTCAAGGCTCAGTGCCTTGCCAAGAGACTTCAGGTAGCGGGCTAGTCCGTAGTGTTCGCCTGCCTCCTGGTGTTCCGGGGCTATTATCAGACCCAGCATGGCCTCAGGGTAGGTACGTTTTATCGTTGGGTGGGGAGTTATCTGCGGCAAAATGTGGTCGCCGGTGAACATGGCTCCATTCATTGTGATGCATATCTCGTCTACGGCATGGCCCGGTGTGTACAGGAACCGCAGATCACCTAGCTCTTCACCATCGCTAATAGCATGGATGGGCAGTTTCTCCTCAAGGATGTTGCGATGTCCCGCTATGTAACCGCTGTAATGGTCACGCCAAGGCGAGTCATCAGATGGAACCGCACGGCTCCTAAACGACTCCTCTTCGCGTCTCCTCACCTCGAATATAGACCTGTGCAGGGCTGATTCCTTATCAAGACCAGTACGTGCGTACTCGTAGGGAAGAAAGTGGAAATACAACTCATGTGCCCATAGCTCCGCGCCGCTAGCCTTTACCAGGTCGTAAACATTGCCATCGTGGTCCTGATGGCCGTGGGTGATGATGACGCGTTTGAGGTCCACCAGCTTTCTGCCAAGTACCTTCAGCCCGTCCTCTAGGGCATTTAGAGCGCCCCTTGGGCCGGCGTCCACAAGCGTCAATCCCTCGCAGTCAACAAGGTACGCCCAAGTAGGGCCAGTCCTTGTCGGGAACTGATGGGGCAGGGCAATGGCGCTGACCTCTCTACCTCCCAAGAGGGTAAAACGGATAACCATGCCATACCCGCTCTTATCTCCCTCTCTGACAACCTCCATGCCTTCAAGATGTGGGTTTGTGGACCCATTCCAGGATGTGGAAGCGGTCTCATTAGCCAAATTACAGTCCTCGCTTTGCTTTGCTTCGCAGAACAACGGGATTGGGGTGAGCGGAGGGATTCGAACCCTCGATCTCCAGGGCCACAACCTGGCGCCTTAGACCAAACTTGGCCACGCCCACCACAGTGATGGCCAACAGACGAGGGAAATTCTAGCATCTCCTAGGTGGCAGGGCAAGGAGAATTTCTTGTATCGATTTACCAACTGGTCTTGTTCTTAAAACTATGATACATAACATTCCATATATCGATGTAAGACTTCGAAGCCGCTTTGCGTTTAGCTTTGCGTCAGTCCAGTCAGGCTGCTTTAACCCTCCGCCAAGGCCATGGCTAGATTAACAAGGGACCGAACCGGTACACCAGTGGCCCCCTTGATCTGATACCCGGACTCCTTGTCGCTCATTGATGTCCCGGCTATGTCCAGGTGCACCCACGGCGTGTCATCGATGAACTCCGCCAGAAACTGGGCCGCTGCAATAGAACCTGCCTTCCGTCCACCCGTATTCTTCACGTCCGCCACCTGGCTCTTGTTCTGCTCCTTATATTCCTCGTACATTGGGAGCTGCCAGATGCGCTCTCCGGAGGCACCTCCTGCCTGAATTACAGAATCCAGCAGTTCATGGTTATTGGTAAACGCCCCGGTACAGATGTCACCCAGGGTGGTTATTATCGCCCCGGTCAGAGTAGCGACATCTACCAGCCGCACAAGGCCTTCCTGCCTGGCATAAGCGAGTGCATCAGCTAGAATTAAACGACCCTCAGCATCGGTATTCTCCACCTCCACAGTCTTGCCGCTCATTGTGTGTAGCACGTCACCCGGCTTCATAGCTGAGCCCCCAGGCATATTTTCGGTCGCCGCGGCTATGGCTGTGACGTTTAGTTTAGGTTTAATTTGAGCGATGGCCTTCATAGCAGATATAACGGACGCGGCTCCCGCCATGTCGCTCTTCATCTCTCCCATGCCCGCTGCACCTTTGAGGGATATGCCGCCGGTGTCGAAGGTGATGCCCTTGCCAACAAGTCCCAGGTTGTTGCCGGGATTAGCGACATCTCCCTTGTAACGCAGAACAATGAACTTTGGAGGCTCAGCGCTGCCTCTGGCCACTCCCAGAAGGCCTCCCATACCCAACTCCTCCATCTGAGGGCTATCCAGTATAATCGCTTCAAGGCCGTGCTCGTCCGCAATCTGTTGCGCAATTTCAGATATGTCAGTAGGAGTCATGTAGTTTGAGGGTTCGTTGACCATATCGCGGGCCAGTATAGTAGCCTCGGCATATATTTTCCCCTTCTCAAGTGCACTCTCTATGGCTGATAACTTGGAATCATCCATCTCCACGACGGTCAGCTCGTTCAGCCCCTTCCCGTCGTCATCGGACTTACTGAAGTGACGTTTGAAGGTATAAAGCCCGAGCAAGGCTCCCTCTGCGACGGCCTGGGCCGACTCAGCAATGTCCAGATCGCCGATCCCTGCTCCGTGAAGAATTGTGGCCGCGTTCTCTATGCCAACTCGCCGTAGCCTGCGACATGTGGTACCCATGACCTGACGCACTACCTCCGCACTAAAGTCCTTTTGCTTACCAAGGCCGATCACCACCACCCTTGCAGGAGGTATCTTACCGAGAGTGTGAATGATGGTCACCTCACCCTTTTTACCCTCGATCTCCCCATCAGAGATTAGCCTTGATATTGCCCCGTCCAGGGCCCTGTCGACCGCCCCTGTAGCGCCGCTGGGGGTTTTTACTCCATCGAACAAGTTGACGACGACAGCGCCCGTGTCTAACTGGGTAATGTCGCCGGAAACAGCTTTGATCTCCATTTTCCTTTCCTTTCTGATAGATCTAGTGGCCTTCCCATAGCGTTGATGGCACTAAGCCCTTACCAATCTGTCCATCTCACGGACAATTTTATCAATGACAGAGGTGATGTCATTAGAGGTATCCACAGCGAAGTTGTCCCTCCGTATGGGTTCCACCGAAGATACCATTCGACGGTATACAGAAATATCGGCCGTGGAGTTATCCTCGCCGCCATCCCCATCTTCTCTCCTGCGCAGTCGTTCTGACACAACATACACAGGCGCTTCCACACTCACAATTATGAGCTTGGCATTGGTCTTGTGTGCGATGTTATACAGTCGCTCCCTCTTGTACTCTATCAGGTTCGTGGCATCGAATAGCACAGGAACCCCCTTCCCCAGAATGTCTTCCACCAGAGCGTGGCAAGCCTTGAACAGCCTGGCATTTTCAGAGCCGCTGTGGGTAGGGAATGGGAAAAGCACCTTCCGCATAGCGTCCGTCTCCACAACGGCCAGAGGAACTCGTTCTGCCATGCAGCGGCTGAAGTATGACTTGCCTGTACCCGGCAGGCCGCTGATCACTATCAGAGCAACACTGGCAAGAGTGTCTGGCATAGGCACAACATGGCGTCTCAGTAGGTCCACGTCGTTCGTAATCTAGGCTCTCCTTCCTGGCTGTAAGCCTACGTTGGGATGCTGTGGGAGTGTGGAAAATAATTATATGTCACAGACGCCATCACGTCACCTGTATCTTATCCATTCGCCCGCCATCTGCTAACCTGAAAGTGCCATGCCGCTCCGTAAAGATCGCCTCAATAGCACATCTGCACACTCTTGCCAATATAGCTATTTCTGGGGATCCAAATAAGTGGGTGCAGGACAAGCTCGAAAATTCGATCAAAAGGCATGTGTTCTTACAAAGCTAAATCGACCACAATAAAAATGAAATTTCTGAAAACAATCAAAAGCAAAGTGCATTTGGGGCACCCACAACTGTAGAAATCAATCCCCCGCATCACGCGACGGCAACATGGCAGGTGTTACCTCCAGACTGTGTATGATATATTTGGGTGAACCTGAGCGAATGAGAGAAGATATGTTTAATCTGGGTATATTGACCAGCAGCGACATGGGTGCAGCAGGCCAGCGTGAGGACACCAGCGGGCAGGCCATCAAGGAGATATTTCTTGCCCTAGGTTTCTCACTTGCACGCTATGAGGTAGTCCCCGACGAAAAGGAGATTATCGCCTCGAAGCTTGCTGAGTGGGCCGACAGCGGAGAGGTGGATTTAGTGATTACTACCGGGGGTACAGGCCTTGGCCCACGAGACGTCACTCCGGAAGCAACTCAGTCCATCATCCATCGTCAGGTTCCCGGCATTTCAGAGGCAATGCGTCAATCTGGACTTAGCCATACACCGATGGCAATGCTCAGCAGGGGTATCTCAGGCCTTCGCGGAAACTGCCTGATAGTCAATCTGCCCGGAAGCCACAAAGCGGTGAAGGAGTCCCTGGAGGTAGTGATGGAGGCAATCCCACACGCCATTGAAACCCTGACGAAAGCTAGGGTGGAGAACCACCCCTCCCATTAGATATGCTAAGGAATATCTGAGAATGTAATGGACATTCATATACTAAGCCTTTTCCCTGACATGTTTCAGGGCCCTTTCCACGAGAGCATTGTAGGACGGGCCGTAGAACGCGACATTGTGAATATATACATTCACAACATACGGGACTACACACATGACAAGCACAGGACTGCAGACGATTACCCCTTCGGTGGTGGTGGCGGCATGGTGCTCAAGCCTGAGCCCCTGTTCCTTGCAGTTGAGGATATAAGATCACTCATCAAAGCTGAGCATGGCCAGCAAAGAGCCAAAGAGGTCAAAGTCATTCTGCTCTCTCCCCAGGGAGAGGTGGTCACCCAAGAAATAGTAGTGGACTTGACCTCTAACCGTGACACAATCTTCATCTGCGGTCACTACGATGGCGTGGATGAGCGGGTAAGAGAGCACCTCATAGATCGTGAGATAAGTATCGGCGATTATGTGCTGAGCGGCGGTGAGATCCCGGCCATGGTGATGGTGGACGCATTGGTGCGTCTTATTCCGGGGGCTGTAGGGGACACCAAATCCCTCGAAGACGACAGCCACTCCAGCGGCCTGATCCAGTTTCCACAATACACACGCCCTTCCGAGTATCGAGGATGGGAAGTTCCTCCCGTGCTGCTTTCGGGAAACCACCAGCAGGTCCAGTGGTGGCGCCGCCAACAGTCTATTCTACGTACACTGCGCCAGCGTCCCGACCTACTAGATAGCGCACCTCTCAGCCAGGAAGAGCGCCTCTTCTTGAAGGAATTTGAGGACTAGCAATGTGGCAAATATACTCTCCCTGCATCTGTAAAGGGGAAATGGCATAAACCTTAGCAAGCAAAATTACAACACAATCACACAATCAGAGATGAAAGGATAAAATCCTTGATCCTAAATCCAGACATGCCTTACACAAAATTAGTCGAATTATGCAATCATATGACTACTTCGAGGGCTCTTCATAGTTAGCTAGGACTGCCACTTAAACGCTCTCCGCAAACTCCGCTCCATAGCACCTGATATCCCCTTCGAATCCTCTTTATCACTGTTCTCTATTCCCATATCAGCTACCAGCTCACCTACCATTTTTGAAATTGCCCTGAAATTCCTCGGACAGGGGGTTGCAATGTAGGAAATATAGTGGTAATTTTGGAGTTAATAGGAATAAATAGGATATTTTAGGGAGTTAAGGTGCAACTTGGATCTCTTACATTCTTCGGAGAACAGGATCATCGGGTGGATCCGCAAGGGCGGATATCACTACCGACCCGCTTCAGAGATGCCTTTAAAGGAGGCATCGTCCTCACCCGTGGCTATGACCGTTGCATCTATGTTTACACTCCATCTCAGTGGGAAACCTTCGCCAGTCGGGTGGCTACTCTAGCACTCAGCAGGGCTAAGAACCGGAGAATGCGTCGAATGAGCTTCTCGGCAGCATATAACCTTGAGACCGACCGACAGGGGAGGGTGCTTCTGCCAGCCTCCTTGAGGCGCTACGCCCATATAGACGAAGAAGTGGTTATTGCAGGGATGGGGGATTTCCTTGAGATATGGGACAGGGAAGCATGGCTCGAAGAGAGTGCATCACTGGACGAGGACGCTTCGTTGATTGCTGAAATCTCGGAGGAGAGTTCGTGAGTGTTATGACCATGTCATACCATGTACCAGTACTCACTGATGAAGTGATTGCCGGCCTTCAGGTGAAGGCTGGCGGTAGCTATATTGATTGTACTGTTGGGGAAGGCGGTCACTCCAAGGCTATCCTGGATGCGAGTGCTCCTAATGGACAGATGCTTGGAATTGACCTTGACCCACAAGCTCTGGAAGCAGCATGGGACAACCTGCAATCATCTCGTGACCGCCTAGTACTAACCAACGATAATTTCGGCAATTTGTTAAAGATAGCCAGGGACAATGGTTTCTATTCCGTAGACGGCGTCCTTCTAGACCTTGGGCTTTCCTCCTTGCAACTAGAGGCAGGGAGTAGGGGGTTTAGTTTCCGTGCAGATGAGCCGCTGGACATGCGATTTGGTCCCAGCCTGGGAATCTCGGCTTGGGAGGTCGTAAATCGCTATTCGCAAGATGATCTCGCTTGGATCATAAAAACATATGGCGAAGAGTGGAGAGCTGATCGCATTGCTAAAGAAGTAGTTGAGAACCGCCCCATTGATACGTCTCTCCAACTTGCCCAGGTGGTTATGAAAGCTATTAGAGGGCCTTGGGGTCGAACTCATCCAGCAACACGTACTTTCCAAGCAATTCGAATACAAGTGAACAGCGAGATGGGAAATCTGGATCAGGTCTTGAGACAGGCCATCTCCCTTCTTGAGCACGGTGGCAGATTTGCAGTAATCAGTTATCACTCTCTTGAGGACCGTCTGGTCAAGAATTTTTTCAGGCAAGAGAGTAAAGAGGTTAAAAGTATACAGTTGATAAACAAGAAGATAATTTCCCCATCCCAAGCGGAGGTTCGGTCAAACCATAGGAGTCGAAGCGCCCGAATGCGGGTAGCCGAGCGTATTTAGAAGGGTATTCCCTTCTTATAGATCCAGGAGAACTGGTCTGGGGGGTTAAGTCGCAGTGGAGCTAGTGGAGCTAATTACAATGCCCTTATACGGCAGTATGCCAAGTAGCCAAATATCTTTGCGATTGAACCCTCTCTCTATTCACAGCGCTTTCCCCCTAGCACCAGTGGATTCTCTCAGGACAGGAAACTAAAGGAGGCGGTAAGTGATGAGAAATGAAACGTATCACGTTGCTATAGATGTTGGAACAACCAAAGTCTGTACACTTATCGGGCGCTCGGATGCAGCAGGAGAAGTACAGGTCATCGGTGTTGGCACCGTACCTTCAAGGGGCATGCAGAAGGGCATGGTGAGCAATCTTTCAGAAGTTCAGCAGGTGATTCAGTCCTCGTTGCGAGAAGCAGAAGCACAGGCAGGAATGAAGATATCCTCCGCTTACGTGGGGATCACTGGAAGTCATATCAATTATGTGAACTCCCGAGCCTCTCTGGACAACCGCCGATACGATAGTCCCGTTTGCTCTGGCGACGTAGACCAGGTAATTCAAGCCTGTTACGCCAACGGCACAATCCCCGGGGATAGGGTTCTTCATGTGATTCCCAGGGATTACTCAATAGACGGTAATTGGGGCGTGCATGACCCTATTGGTATGTACGCGTCCACCGTAGAGGTGGAAAGCCACGTGGTCATGGCAAACCAGACCTCAGTAGACAACTTGGTAGAAGCGTTGAGCAGGGCAGGGGTCAAGCTGAGGGGGCTGGTTATAGAACCACTGGCCAGCGCAGAGGCAGTTCTCTCAGAAGACGAGCGAGACATAGGCGTGGTGCTGGTGGACATGGGTGGAGGTACGAGTGACGTCTCCATTTTCCTTGAGGGCAGCATATGGCACACAAGCGTCATTCCGGTGGGTGGTTTTCAGGTTACACGAGATATTTCTATTGCCTTTTCAACTTTCTCTTTAGCTGCTGAAGAAGCGAAACTCAAATACGGCCATGTCAATCCAGCGGCTGTAGATAACCAAGAAGATATACGGCTGCCAGGCTTCGGTAACCAGACCTTCTCGCAGGTCTCTCGTCAGAGTCTGTGTGAGGTGATTCACGACCGAGCTGAGGAGTTGCTACGCCTCATCCTTAGAGAGGTCAAAAATGCCGGTTTGGACAATGCACCTCCAGGGGGATTGGTGTTGACAGGCGGAGCATCCAAGCTATCTGGACTGGAAGAGCTGGCAAGTAGCATATGGCCGGGACCTGTGAGAATGGGCGTTCACGCTGCATCGGCATGGGTGCCAAGAGACCTGGAAGACCCCGCTTTTGCCACTGCATTGGGCCTTCTTCTCTGGGACGCAAAACATTCAAATATCTACGGGAGTACATTCAATGGCAACGGAATTTCCAAATATAGCTTCCGAGTGAAGCATTGGTTGAATAATCTAACCCACAGGGTTCATGCATAGCAAAGGAGGTGTCATCATGGGCAATCAATCCTATGAAAGTGATGGGATAGCCAAGATCAAGGTTGTTGGAGTAGGTGGAGGGGGATGCAATGCAGTTTCCAGGATGTTCCGGGAACGTGTTCAGGGAGTAGAGTACGTGGGTGTGAACACCGACGCTCAGGCCCTTATGCGTTGCGAAGTGCCCCTGAGGATTCGTATGGGCGAGAAGCTCACAAGAGGGCTCGGTGTTGGGGGAGATCCAGAGAAGGGTAAGGATTCCGCAGAGGAAAGCCGAGAAGAGATATACGAAGCGATAAAGGGATCTGATATGGTGTTCGTTGCCGCGGGCATGGGTGGTGGAACCGGAACCGGGGCAGCACCTGTTGTCGCTGAGATAGCCAAAGAGGTTGATGCCCTCACCATAGGAGTGGTCACCAAGCCATTTGGTTTTGAGGGTAGCAGGCGTCGCAAGCTCGCCGAAGAAGGCATAGCACGACTGAAGGACAAGGTTGACACCCTCATCATCATACCCAATGATAGGCTGTTTGCAGTCTGCGATGAGAATGTAACAATGGAAATTGCCTTCAAAATGGCCGACGATGTACTCCGTCAGGGTGTGCAGTCTATCGCCGAACTCGTAACGGTGCCTGGGGAAATAAACCTAGACTTTGCAGATATTAAGACCGTAATGAGCGGTGCTGGCCCAGCCTGGATGGCTATTGGGCGTGGTACGGGCGAAAACAAGGCCGTGGAGGCCGCCAGAGCAGCTGTATCCAGCTCACTCCTAGACGTGACCATAGATGGAGCCAAGGGCATCCTCTTCAACATATCTGGTGGAACAGACCTTTCTCTCATGGAGGTTCAGGCCGCTGCAGATGTCATCCGCTCTGCCGCAGACCCCGATGCCAACATCTTCTTCGGCATGGTCACAGACCTGAAGATGGAAGAAGAAGTGAAGATAACCATCATCGCCACTGGATTCGCAGCGGAGGAGTCCTTCCTTCCCAAGGACGAGCATATCTCCCAGTTGATTATGTCTGCCATTCACGACGAGGCCGAGCTTGATATACCCCCGTTCCTGAGGAGACAACACAATTCCAGAAGGGGTGCAAGCGCCTATTAGTGTGCTTTATACTAAAGCCGCATCAGCGGCGATTCATTGACCTGGCTGAGGCCACCTCTACTTTGGAGGTGGCCTCAGCATATATAATTCGATGAAATAACAAAGTTTGCAAAATATATCACATTAGTATACCTTTGCCTTTTGCTAAAGGTGACGTAGAATGTTACTGGTTCTTTATCAAGGAGAGTAAATGCGCAGGTTTCCTTTACGACGGTTCCTTTTAATATCTGTCATAGTGGCCTTGGCGGGAGCATCGCTCTCATTTCAAGAGATCAACTTATCTCTGGGTGGCATAAACTTGGTGCGTGGCGGAGATACCATTTTAGGATTGCAGCTAGGGCTGGACCTAGAAGGTGGAAGCCATCTGGTTTACGAAGCCCAACCAGCAGATGGTCAAGAGCCCACGACCGAACAGATGGAAGGGGTTGTAAAGACCATTGAGCGGCGCGTAAACTCCTTTGGGGTTGCCGAGCCAATTATTCAGACGATGGGTGGCGACCGCATACTGGTACAGCTTCCCGGCGTCGGCACAACTAAGGCTACGGTGATTTTCCAGGATGATATTCAAACTGATGCTCTTCGCAGTGTACTGAGATCTGTAGGGCGTCCAGATGTGACCATTGAGCAAGAGGACAGCCATAATTTTGTCATAAGGTTGCCATCATTACAGCCAGCCAAGCTGGATAGCGAAGGCAACCTTATAGAAGCCGCAGAGAGGGACGTTATAGAGCAAGCGCTCAGCGAAGCATTCCCTGCAGCAACATTGAGCATATTATTCTCCGAATCCGCAGAGGCCGAAGACATACAGGTTGTTCTGGTAGAACTTGGCAGGGATGATGTGGTGGTCCGCAGTATCAGTGACTTACTCTTCGCTGTTGATATGCCTCACCTACAACCTGCTGAGCTGGATAACGATGGAAACATTATCAAGCCTGCGGAAGAGGACACCATTAGAGAAGCCCTTCAGAAGCAACTACCAAACATGCTCTCCCTTGAAGCCAAGGAATTTTCCATGGTGATCACTGGCGGAGTGGAAGAGGCCAAGCGTCTCATTGGTCAGACGGCTCAGTTGGAACTCAAGGAGCGCATCTGCACTAACGACCCACAGGATACCACTCAGAGTTGCGAAGACCCTGAATATCATGTGGACAGCCCTCTAAACCTTACTGGAGACGACCTTATAAGGGCCTATGGAGGCACCGACCCAAATCTCGGTGTCCCTGTAGTCAATTTGGAGTTCAATAGCAAAGGGGCCGAGATATTCGGCAAGCATACCCAGGACATCGCCGGCACCAATAATCGCACGGCATTCTTTCTGGACGGAGAGTTACTACTGGCCCCACTAGCCCGACAGGCCATAACCGGAGGCAGAGCCTTTATACAAGGCCCAGATTTCACCATAGACAGAGTTCGTACCATCGCAATTCAGCTGGAATCTGGACGGCTTCAAGTCCCTCTTACGCTGATTCAGGAGCAGGACGTTGACGCCACACTCGGAGAGGACTCCCTCAAGAAGAGTGTAGTGGCTGGCATGATTGGCCTTGGTATTGTGCTCCTGTTCATGGCACTCTACTATAGGGTGCCTGGTCTAATGTCGTGCATTGCCCTAATAATCTATTCCTTGATAGTTCTGTCCATCCTCAAACTGTGGCCCATAACTTTGAGCCTTGGAGGCATAGCTGCTTTCATCCTGTCTATTGGCATGGCGGTGGACGCCAACATCCTTATATTTGAACGTATGAAAGAAGAGTTGCGCAGCGGCCGTACTCTAATAGCTTCCATTGAGACTGGCTTCAACCGTGCTTGGCCAGCCATTCGTGACAGCAATGTTTCGACATTCATAACCTGTGCCATTCTCTTCTGGTTTGGTACCCGACTTGGCACTGGACTTGTGACTGGGTTTGCCATCACACTGTTTATTGGCGTAGCAGCAAGCATGTTCTCAGCCCTTACAGTGACTCGAACCCTTCTTAGAGCAGTTGCAGTCTCACCTCTTGGGCGATATGTGTTTCTGTACATGCCAGTAGAGAGAATTGAAACCCGTTCCAGCTCTGACACAGTGCTGAGAGATAGGGGCTGAGGTAATAATGGATTTTATAAGCAGACGTAACTGGTTCTTCATCATTTCGTTTGTGGTGATGCTTGTGAGCATTATCTCCCTCCTGATACCGGATGGCCTTAACACTGGCCTTGAGTTCACCGGTGGGTCTTCCATGACACTTGAGTTCCAGGAGGATGTTAGCCAGGAAGAACTGCGCTCTCAACTCACTTCTCTGGGCCACCAGCAAGCAGTGATTCAACGATTGGGTGAAGGCAACTTCTTCATCCGTACACGTACGCTGGAGGAGGCTCAATCAAATGAAGCCTCAGAGCGCGAGAAGATTATCAGTGATCTTTCAAGCAACCTTGGAACCAGCGTCGAGATAAGGGACTTCTTCTCAGTGTCGCCTATCATAGCATCAGAAACTGTGAAAAACGCCATTTTGATTATGGCAATTGCATCGGTGGTAATCCTAATCTATATAACATGGGCATTCCGACGAGTGCCGTCGCCGTTTAGGTATGGGATATCGGCCATACTGGCACTGATGCACGACGTTGTAGTGGTAGTTGGCATCTTCTCTATTGCAGGACGAATATTCAACCTTGAGGTCAATGCCATGTTTATAGCCGGCGTCTTGACTATTATTGGTTACAGCGTCCACGACACCATAGTAGTATTCGACCGTATCAGGGAAAACCTTATCAGAGGCATTGGACGCGACCTCAGTTCCACTATCAACATTAGTATTCAAGACACTATAGGACGGTCCCTCAACACCAGTATGACGATGTTGTTTGCCATCATGGCCCTGTTGCTTTTCGGTGGCCCAACCATCCAGGACTTCCTGATTGTGCTTTTTATCGGCATAATCGTCGGTACGTACAGCTCCATTTGGATTGCCAGCCAAATACTCCTGGTGTGGGAGAACGGTGACATGGGTAAGTTTTTCAGGCGTTTACCACTGCCATTCCCTTCGAGAAGGCAGTAGGACAGAACTCCCTGACATTTCTTCTTACGGTATGCAACACAGTTGGCTAATGGATGCAATTGCCATCTTTATGTACCCGCCTCGCACACAGTTGTTAATACACAACCAACACGCCTGATTAGCTGTGAGGACTGATGTAGCCTTGTCTTATGGCAAGGACTACAATCGCTCGCAGACAGCTTCCATATGATGGATGCCACATCTCCTTCTTGATTGTCTCCTCGCTTACATCCAGAGTGTGAGCTATTCGCCGATTTGTCTAACATTCGGCTATCTTGGACACAAATTCTATCTCCATCTGAGCTAGTAGCGAACCAACGGCTCCGGATGACCGTCCCACGTATTTCGTATCGGCCTAAGTGGAAACAGAGGCGCTAGAGGCCTGAAAGGGAATCGCGTATCAAGAACCTTGCCAGTGTAGAGAACGTGAGTCACATCTGGTGCGCCTTAGACTCCAATTTCTCCAGGTCTTCCTAATCCAGTCTGACTGATAGTGTTCGTTTCATGAGAATGCCTTATTCACCACACGAATTTGTCATAATTTTATGACATTTCTATTACTTAGAGGGCTAACAGATACCGTAAAGTCCTATTAAGCCAAGCTTACAACCCCTTCGAATAGCGACTCACACGTACTATAATTAGACTCTACCAAACGAATGGCATACTTTGAGGAGGATTCATGAAGGTAGGGGCCCACGTTTCCACCGCAGGTGGCTTGGACAAGGCAATTGATAGAGCCGTAGAAATAGGCGCTGAGACCATCCAGATATTCGTTTCTTCGCCAAGGGGTTGGGCCTTCAAGCCAATCCCGACAGCCATGATTTCTAGCTTCCAGGAAAAGGCTGCCAGCACAGGCATCGGGCCTGTATTCTTCCATGGCATATATCTTGTCAGTCTGGGAGCCCCCACAGAGGAGAACTTGGCAAAGTCGATCCAGGCACTCACAGACTATATGCAAGCAGCGGGAGAACTCGGAGCGGCAGGTGTTATCTTTCACTCAGGCAGTCACCGTGGAGTTGGATTCGATGGGGTATTCGACCAAGCGATAAGAGCGATAGACCAGGTTTTGAAGGCTTCGCCGGAGAACGTCTGGCTTACCATCGAGAATAGCGCGGGCATGGGAGACCACATCGGTTCCAAGTTTCAGGAGATAGGCCAGATGATGAAAGCCCTGGCCAGTCCAAATGTGAAGGTGTGCCTGGATACTCAGCATCTATTCGCTTCCGAGTACGATGTGACGCACAAGGAAGGGCTGGAACGGGTTATGGAGGAGTTCGACAGGGAGATCGGCTTATCGAACCTGGTGGCGGTGCATGCCAACGACAGCAAGTCGCCTTTTGGCTCGGCTGTGGACAGGCACGAGAACATCGGTGAGGGACACATCGGCCTGGACGGCTTCCGTACCATCATGGGACACCCCGCGTTCAAGGACGTTCCATTCCTGCTGGAGGTCCCCGGTATAGAGGGCAACGGGCCAGACAAGGCCAACATTGACGTGCTGAAGGGGCTGAGAGCAGAGCTAGGGTTGTGAGAGTCGTCGAACATTATAGAGATGTGTAGGACAAGTTGAAAGAGGAAGAGTTTAAGGCACTGGTGCTCAACGCCATCGGGGAGCTGCCACAGGAGTTGCTGACACAGTTGGACAATGTAGCTATTGTGGTGCAGCAGTGGCCAAGTCGTGAACAGATGGAGGAGGCAGAGTTGAAGCACCGGAGCGAATTGCTGGGACTGTACGAGGGCATCCCGCTGACGGACAGGGAGAACTACAATCTAGTGCTCCCTGACAAGATCACGATATTCCAGGGTCCGGTGGAAGCGCTGCACCAGAGTCCGCGGGAGATGGCGAAGGACATCAGTGTTACGGTTGCCCATGAGATTGCCCACCACTTTGGGATTGATGACGAGCGGTTGGAAGAGATGGGACTGTGGTAGCGCAGACACGGCGTGCCTTGAACCCACATAGTGTGCTGGTAAACTGGTCGGGCCAGAGGGGCGATTTATTTTCTTGCGAGAATTACAAAGAAATGCGGTTGGCGGCTATGCGTTCTTCGGCAAGGCGGTCAGCAGCCCGTGCGGTGGTTATGCCGTTAGTCCTAGACAGTGAGATGACACTCTCGACGGTGTCGTAGATACTGGCGACCTTTTCGGCGGCCGCTTTCTCATCGTATGCTTGACCCATCTCAAGGGAGATATTTATGATGCCGCCTGCGTTGATGATGTAATCAGGGGCGTACAGGATGCCCCGGTCTTGCAGGGTTAAGGCGTGTCGGTCGCCTAGAAGCTGGTTGTTAGCACTTCCTGCGACTACCTTGCACTTAAGACGGGGAATGGTGTTGTCGTTGAGGATGCCGCCGAGGGCGCAGGGGGCAAAAATATCGCAGTCCACGCCGTATATAGCCGAAGGGTCATCGACTACCTCAAGTCCCAGGTCACGTGCCCTGTTGAGTGCCGACTGGTTGATATCGGAGACGATGAGTTTTGCGTCCTCCCGCATAAGGTGGTCAGCAAGGTAGGAAGCGACTTTGCCGAAGCCCTGTATGGCGATGGTGCGTCCAGCCAGAGAATCTTTGCCCCAGATGTCAGCAGCGCAAGCCCTCATGCCCTGGTATATGCCGTAGCCGGTCATCTCGGAGGGGTCGCCGCTGCCTCCCTGGTAGACGGGCAGCCCGGTAACGTGTGAGGTCTCTTTGGCAATCCATTCCATGTCCTGTGTGGTGGCACCCACGTCCTCAGTGGTGATGTAGCGTCCTCCGAGGGAGTCGATAAAACGGCCGAAGGCCCTCATCATGGCCTCGGTCTTGTCGTTGGATGACGCCATTATCAGCGCTTTGCCTCCACCCATGTCCAGCCCCGCAGCCGCCGATTTGTAGGTCATGCCGCGGGAGAGCCTTAGCACATCCATGATGGCATCGTCCTCGGTCTTGTGGGGCCATATGCGAACGCCGCCGAGAGCAGGGCCAAGGGTTGTATCATGGACAGCGATAAAGACTCGTAGACCAACGGACTTGTCGGTGAAGACAGACAGCTGCTCGTGGCCCTGTGTCTCCATGTATTCTGTGATGTTCATTTTTTCGCCCCAAAAGGAGAGATGGTTATTCTTTCAGCGCTAGCTGGGATTGGAAGCAATCTCTATTCCCACTCAATGGTACCAGGAGGCTTTGAGGTGATGTCGTAGACCACACGGTTGACTTCAGCGACCTCGTTGACGACGCGGTTGGAGATTTTCGCCAGCAGATCGTAGGGGAGACGAGCCCAGTCGGCAGTCATAGCGTCCTCACTGGTCACGGCGCGGATTGCAACCATGTAGCCGTAGGTGCGGGAGTCGCCCATGACTCCCACGGTGCGGGTATCGGTGAGGACGGCGAAGCTCTGCCACAGCTCATTGTAGAGGTCGGCGGATTCAATCTCGTCCATGACGATATGGTCGCAAGCACGAAGCACCTCCAGCTTGTCCCAGGTGACATCGCCCATGATGCGGATGGCGAGGCCTGGGCCAGGGAATGGCTGACGATATACCATCTCTTCCGGCAGGCCAAGAGCCATTCCGGCCACTCTGACTTCATCCTTGAAGAGGTAACGAAGCGGCTCTACCAGAGAGAGCGTCATGTCCTCAGGAAGACCACCGACGTTGTGGTGGGTCTTTATTGTAGCGGAAGCGTTACCATCGGCCGACTGGCTCTCGATAACGTCAGGGTACAGGGTGCCCTGAGCCAGAAAGTCCACTTTGCCAAGCTCCGCTGCCTGCTTTTCAAACACACGTATGAACTCTTCGCCTATGAACCGGCGCTTCTGTTCGGGGTCTACGACGGCGGCCAACCGGGCTAGGAAGTCCTCGGTGGCATCCACATAGATCAGGTTCATCTTCAGGTTCCGCTCAACGGTGTCTATTACCTGTTCGACCTCACCATGCCTGAGAAGGCCGTTGTTGACGAAGATGCAGGTAAGCTGCTCGCCGATGGCCCTATGGATCAGGGCCGCTGTCACGGTTGAGTCAACGCCCCCAGAAAGTGCACAGATGACCTTGCCATTGCCAACCTGCTTCCGTATGCGTGATACGCTCTCTTCTACAAAGCTATTGGGTGTCCACGTCCCATGGCACTGGCAAATGCGATAGAGGAAATTCTCGATTATCTTCTTGCCCTCAGGGGTGTGAACCACCTCAGGGTGGAACTGTAGGCCAAGAACACCTCTATCGTTGCCCATGACTGCAACAGGGGAGTTGTCGGTATGGGCAAAGGAACGGAAGCCAGGCGGCATTTCCTGCACCTGGTCTCCATGGCTCATCCACACGGTTATGGAGGATGGCAGGTCAGCAAAGAGGGAGCTTGTTTCTTCATTCTGGTGCAGTACTGCATGACCATACTCATGCCTGCTCCCAGGTACAACCTTACCCCCCAGCTGATGGGCCATGACCTGCAGCCCGTAGCAGATTCCCAATATGGGAAGCCCACTTTCATATAACCATGCGGGAGCCATAGGAGCGTTTGGTTCGTAGACGCTAGCAGGGCCACCGGACAGGATTACGCCACTTGGGTTGAGACCGGCTACCTGTTCCCAGGAGACACTGGGAGGCACTATCTCGCAGTACACGCTGCACTCTCTAACCCTTCGTGCTATGAGGTGGCTATACTGAGAGCCAAAGTCGATTACGACAACCGCCTCAGCCTTGCCTACGTGGGATGCCTGTATTCCATTGGCGATTTCCATACGATAGAAACCTCCACATCTTGACTGATAGATAATCGGTGGATGGTGGGGTCGTCACAAGGAGCCTGAACCCACGAAACCATCGCCTCACATTAGCATCTGTGATATACTCCGTCAAGGAAAATTATGCGTAGCCCTCAAGGAATTCAGACCGCTGGAAACCAGGTGGAAAAGGCGGTATCTATTCTTCTACAGGGAGGACTTGTAGCCTTCCCAACCGATACGTTATATGCCCTAGGTGCCCATGCCTTTATCGATGCCGCCGTACAAAGGGTGTATGAGGTGAAGGGCAGGCCCATTCATATGGCATTGCCACTGCTTCTGGCAAACACTTTTGACATGGAAAAGGTGGCCGTCAATATTTCACAGGCTGCCTGGGACATGGCTGAACGGTTCTGGCCGGGAGCCCTGACCATGCTCCTTCACAAGGGGCCTTCCGTATCCTCGGTTGTGACTGCCGGTAAGGAAACGGTTGCGGTTAGAGTGCCTAATCATCATCTTGCACTGAAGCTAATAGAGGCGACAGGCACTCCGTTGACCGGCACCAGCGCCAACAGCTTCGGAGGAAGCGACCCCATTACTGCCCCACAGGTACGCCGCCAGCTTGGAGAAGGAGTAAGCATGATACTAGATGACGGCATATGCCCCCTAGAGGGGGCCTCTACCATCGTAGATATGACTTCTGACACCCCGCGTATTGTGAGAAGCGGGGCCATTCCCGCTTCTCTGCTGACGCAAATGTGCCCAGGAATCGAAGAGTCGGGCAGCAGGAATGCCACACGAAAATCATGAATCAGCCCTCCGCATTCAACAGACATAGGGACGGCATAGAGACAGAGCTGAAATCAATAGTCATGGGACAGAACCTGCCACTGTACCGAATGATGGCCTATCACATGGGATGGTTGGACGACCAGGGAGAGACGGTTCGCATAGATGTCGGCGAACGCATACACGCCACACTCTGCGTCTTGGTCTGCGAAGCCCTTGGCGGTGAAATCGCAAAAGCCATTCCCGCAGCCGTATCGCTAGAACTGGTGCACAACTTCTCACGGATACACAATGATATTCAGGAAGGCACACCGGAGCGATATCACAGGCCAACGGTGTGGTGGGTGTGGGGACCCGCCCAAGGCATAAACGCCGGAGACGGTATGCACGCGCTGGCCCGCCTCAGCCTGCTACGGCAGACCGAGAAGGGAATGCTGGCAGAACTTGCGTTGAGGGCTGTGGAAACCCTGGATACAGCCTGCCTGCGCCTCTGCGAAGGGCAGTACCTTGACTTGACATACCAGGAACGGGTAGACATATCACAGGACGCCTACTTTCAGATGGTGGATGGAAAGACCGCTGCGCTCATAAGCTGTGCAGCGGAGCTGGGCGCGTTGATGGCCTCCGCTGACGAGAAGTCCATAAATGCCATGGCCCTCTTTGGACAAAAACTCGGCACGGCCTTCCAGATACGCAACGACATCCTTGACCTGTGGCGGCCTCAGAATACGGATGCACCGCCGGCAGGGGACATACTCAACAAGAGGAAATCGCTGCCTATTGTATACGCGCTTCAGAACGCTAGCGGAACCGAGAAGCGCGCACTGGGAGACGTTTACTTCAAGCGTGTCATGGAACCCGAAGATATAGAAAAGGTTATTGAAGTTTTGGATAGGTTGGGTGCAAGGGAATTTTCCCAGGAAACGGCCAATACTCTATGCCAGGAAGCCATACAGGCCATAGGCGAAGCCGGCGCGTCTTCCCAAGGAATGGATGAACTCAGTAACGTAGCCCGTTTTCTAATAACTAGGGATTCTTGAATATTACAAATGCACGCTGCTTAGGAACGCCGCTACAATTGCGGAAGGGCCAATAGGGACTGAATTTAATGAACTATTATCGGTGGAGCGCCAAAGGACTTAGATTCTTCGGCCCTGTCGGGCCTCAGAATGACATTGTTGTGTGAGGTTGTATGAAAAAGCAGACCGTACGAGACATAGATGTTAATGGCAAACGAGTGCTGGTCAGGGTTGACTTCAACGTCTCGCTGGATAAGGGCATAATCAGCGACGATGGTCGACTCCGCGCCGTTCTCCCAACGATACAATATTTGCAAGAGCATGGAGCAGCAATAGTCCTCTGCTCCCACCTTGGCAGGCCGGGCGGGAAGGTCGTGGAGGACATGAGGCTGGCTCCCATCGGACAGCGCCTGTCTGAACTTTTGCAGCAGGACGTAACCTGCCTAGACGAGTGCATAGGCCCAAAAGTGTCGGCAGCAGTGAAGGAACTGAAGCATGGAGAAACTCTTCTGCTTGAGAACCTGCGCTTCCACCCTGAGGAGGAGCAGAACGACCCGGATTTCGCCAAAGCCCTTGCATCCATAGCGGACGTATTTGTAGACGACGGGTTCGCGGTCGCACACCGCGCACACGCATCCACGGAAGGAGTCACCCACTATCTGCCGTCTGTGGCTGGCTTTCTCATGGAGAGGGAGATGGAAATCCTGGGTTCGGTGCTCCAGTCCCCTGAAGGGCCCCTTGTTGTGGCCCTTGGAGGAGCCAAGATAAGCGATAAGATAGGAGTCATTGAGAACTTTCTGCACAAGGTGGATACCCTGTTGATTGGTGGCGGGATGGCTGCCACCTTCCTCAAGGCTCAGGGGTTGTCCGTCGGCAACTCCCTAGTGGAGGATAATCGACTAGACATAGCCCGGGACATCATGGAGCGCGCAAAGGGAAACGGCACGTCTCTGCTTATCCCGCTGGACGTGGTAGTTGCCGACTCCTTCAGCGCTGTGGCCGACAGCCGTACCGTGGACGTGGAAGATGTGCCAGATGGATGGTACATCATGGATATAGGGCACCGCACGCTGGATGTCTTCAGAGCTGAGGTAGCCAAAGGCAAGACAATCCTCTGGAACGGGCCAATGGGAGTCTTTGAGTTCGCGGCCTTCAGCAGAGGCACACGGGAGCTTGTAGCGACCCTTGGAAGTCTGAACGGAGCCACCACAATCCTAGGCGGAGGCTCCACGGCAGAGGCGGTGGACTCGCTTGGCCTTACAAACAGGATAACACACGTCTCGACGGGCGGAGGCGCGTCCCTGGAGTTCCTGGAGGGCAAGACCCTGCCAGGTATCGCCGCTCTACTGAACAAGGAGTCATAAAGACCATGATAGATTTCCCTCACATTGCAGATATATGCCAACCAACTGCTTCGAAGGTTGTAATGCTGGTAGCAGACGGCCTTGGCGGCGCACCCCATCCCGAAACGGGCAAGTCGGAGCTTGAGGTAGCCAGAACTCCCAACCTAGACAAGCTGGCATCATGCAGCGCCTGCGGGCTCACCACGCCTGTACTTCCCGGTATTACGCCAGGGAGCGGACCGGGACATCTATCGCTATTCGGATACGACCCGGTGAAGTACCTCATCGGCCGTGGCGTGTTGGAGGCACTTGGCATCGACATTGAACTGCGGGACGGCGACGTGGCAGCACGGGGCAATTTCTGCACAGTGGACGGCCAGGGCAAGCTTATGGACCGCAGGGCGGGGCGCATCAGTTCCCAGGAGAGTACCCCCCTTTGCAAAATACTTGACCAGATAGATGTGCCCGGACTTGAGGTGCGCATCTTCCCTGTGCAGGACTACCGTTTTGTGGCACTGTTCCGAGGTCACGACTTGAGCGAAAGCGTGACAGAGACCGACCCACAAATACTGGGCGTAGCGCCAAGACGTGTGGAGGCCCTCAACCCGGCGGCTGAAAAGACAGCCGCGGCGGCCAACGCCCTGATAGAAGGGGCAAGGGAGATGCTTGGGAACCGTGAGAAGGCCAACATGGTGATGCTGCGAGGGTTCTCACAACTGCCGGAACTGCCCAGTTTCGGTGAGTCGTACAAGCTAAACCCCGCCGCTATCGCCGCATACCCCATGTATCGCGGCCTGGCCAAGGTCGCGGGCATGAAGATAATACCCACAGGTCCAAATTTCCAAGCTGAGGTGGAGACTCTGAGGCTAAACTTTCAAGAACATGATTTCTTCTACCTTCACTACAAGCCCGCTGACGCTGCGGGTGAGGACGGCAATTTCGATGCAAAAGTGCAGGCACTGGAGGAGCTGGACGCATTCATACCCAACATCCTTGACCTGAACCCCGATGCACTGGTTGTGGCAGGGGACCACGCCACTCCGTCGATACTTGCAGGACACGGTTGGCAGCCCGTGCCACTGCTCATACACTCCAAACTGACACTGGGGGAGGGAGTGGATGCTTTCGACGAGAGGGCGTGTGCCAACGGGTCGATTGGAAGGATACCAGCCACTCAGGTTATGTTCCTTGCGCTGGCCCACGCCGGCAAGCTAATCAAGTTCGGGCCATAAGGTAGACCATTGGATAAAACACTTTCATAGAGGAGTGAGTCCCAACAGACTTGTACCCAAGAACAGTACTGAAATATATTCAGGAAACCTAGGAGGAATAGGATGCCAACACCCATCGTCGCTGGAAACTGGAAGATGAACACCACCCTAACCGAGGCAATAGCACTGGCGTCCGAGATGCGGGACGCGCTGGATACCATAGGCGAAGTGGAGAAGGTGCTGTGTCCGCCGTTCCTCTCTCTGAAGGCGGTGAAGGACGCTATGGAAGGCACCTCAATAAGGATTGGTGCGCAGAATATGCACCACGAGGAGAAGGGGGCATACACAGGCGAGGTATCGCCCGGGATGCTGGCGGAGTTGTGCCAGTACGTAATCCTTGGCCACTCAGAACGGCGGCAGTATTTCTGGGAGACGGACGAGGCAATCAACCGCAAGGTAAGGGCCGCACTGGCCGCAGGGTTGAAGCCAATCCTGTGCGTGGGAGAGGGACTTGAGGAGAGGGAAGAGGGGCTGGCAAAGTCGGTGGTGACGGCACAATTGCGTGGGGCACTCAACCGCGTGTCGTCCAGCTATGCGCTGGCCGTGGCCTACGAGCCAATATGGGCCATCGGGACGGGGAAGGCGGCGACCGGGGAAGCCGCGGAGGAGATGATGAGTACAATACGCGACACTCTTATCGAGCTATACGGAGATGCCTCAGCCATGGAAGTACCCCTGCTGTACGGTGGCAGCGTTACGCCAGACAACGTCGCCGAGTACGCTAGCCAACCAAACGTCAACGGAGCTCTGGTTGGGGGAGCCAGCCTGGATGCAGTGCGTTTCGCAGGCATCGCGCGCGGGATAGCGGCGGGGTAGGGGGGCATTCCATGCATCCTCTCATAGCCGTTGTGGGGCCAACGGCAGTTGGCAAGAGCAGGCTGGCGCTGGACTTGGCACGTCGGTTTGAGGGCGAAATAATCAACGGTGACAGTCGACAGATATACCGCGGCATGGACATCGGCACCGCGAAGGTTTCTGCGCAAGAACGCGCCTTAGTTACACATCACTTGGTGGACATAGTTGAACCCGATGAGCCATACAGCCTTGCCCTGTACCTGGAACAGGCCCGCAAGGCCGTCCAGGACGTACAGAAAAGAGGCAAGCTCCCCGTTCTGGTTGGAGGCACCGGGCAGTACGTCTGGGGTCTCCTGGAAGGGTTCCTCACTCCTCAGGTCGCACCCAACCAAACGCTGAGGGCGCGGTTGGAAGCACAGGCCGCGGAAGAAGGACATGGCTCACTGTGGCAGAGGCTTGAAGATGTGGATAGAGTGGCAGCATCGCGCATAGATTCTCGAAACGTACGGCGGGTCGTACGCGCTCTTGAGGTTTTTTGTGAGACGGGAATACCCTTTTCCCAGGCCCAAGGTCGAGAGAAGCCACCGTACCGCACCATGATCATTGGCTTGACGATGGAGAGGCCCCGTTTGTACGACCGCATCGACCAGCGAGTGGATGCGATGGCTGTGACGGGATGGCCACAGGAAGTATCGCACCTTCTGGAAAAGGGATACGACGCGGATCTGCCATCCATGTCCAGCCTTGGATATCGTGAGATGGCCGCGTACGTGAGTGGTGAACTGCCGCTGGAGGAAACTATGGCCCAAATTAAAACGGCCACACATCGGTTTGCCAGGCATCAGTACTCCTGGTTCCGCCTTGGAGACACTCGCGTAAGTTGGCTGGACTCAGATGCGCCAGAGACGACACCACGAGCGTGTGATCTAGCGGCAGAGTTTATCATGGAAACCGAGCAAGCGTAGTTCCGGCACGGAAGGCGCTCTAAATTCTGATGGCCTTGCGCTATGTAACGAACCATCCCACTGCCCCTTCCAGAAAAGTTAAGGTGTAGGGTAGGCCCTGCAGCCACATTCAACTTCTGTTGTCCTAATCTGACCATGTTCTGTGATCCGCAAGGTTTAGGTCTGATCTGAGCCCAGTCTGGAGGAGACACCGACAGCGCCACCGCCAAAGGGGCTTCGCCCCTCTGGACTCATCGTGGCCTAGGCCTATAATCTGGGCGCAGGGCCACGCTCATTCGCCAGGCTCATGACGAGCTTTCACCCGCAATAGGCTCTGTTTATAAAGGTACGGCAAGCGAGCCATGGTAGCCTATGGTAGAATCTAGGTGATTTAGGAGATAGTTCTATGCTGAAATTACTTGTCGGTCTGACAATAGGGATATACCTCGGATTCAACTCCCCAAAATATATCAAGCAGTGCCGAGAGATGTGCGATTGCTACATCTCGGCCGTGCATGATGAAGCGCACAAAAAGGAACCAGCGTGAGATTTACAAAGATGCATGGAGCTGGCAACGATTACGTGCTTCTAGATGCCCGCGACATGGAGGCCGACTGGCATGCTCTGGCCAAGTCCATGTGCGACCGTCACATGGGAGTTGGGGCCGACGGCCTTCTGCTGGTCGTGCCGTCTGGCACAGCTGACATACGTATGCGCATGTACAACCCGGACGGCTCCGAGTCCGAGATGTGCGGCAACGGCATCCGCTGTCTTGGCAAGTACGTTCTAGAACGGAACATCGTTGACCGTGATAGGAACCCGCTGAACGTGGAGACCATGGCCGGAATTCGTGTGCTGGAGCCGATATGGCACAACGGCGAGGTAGACCGTATCCGTGTGGCCATGGGCGAGCCTGAACTGCGTTCGAATAAGGTTCCTGTGACTCTCTCGGAAGATATGGGGGACGGGCCTGTGCTAGACTTCCCTCTAGACGTAGACGGTACTTCGCTTGACCTCACATTCGTCTCAATGGGCAATCCGCACGCGGTCGCATTCATAGACTCGCCCGTAAACAAGTTTCCGCTTCACCGCATTGGGCCGGAGGTGGAGCGACACGGGATTTTCCCCAACAAGGTGAATTTCTCGATAGTAAACGTGAAAGATGGCCGCTGGGTGGTTGCAAGGGTATGGGAACGCGGAGTGGGTGAGACACTGGCATGCGGTACGGGAGCCTGCGCCATAGCTGTGGCAAGCCGCCTGCACGGGTATACGAGCGATGAAGTTGACATAACCCTCCCAGGAGGCGTCCTCACAATCTCCTGGGACGGTGTGGGACAGGTATACATGGAGGGGCCTGTCGTTGAGATCTTCAAGGGCGAATGGAACGGCTGAATGCTAACCTGAGATGAGGCCATAAATGAAAGTCTGCATTCCCCACAGGACAACCAAAGACAAGGCTCTGGAGCAGTTAAAAGCACACAGTTCCAAACTGATGGCCAGGTTCGGCTCGGAGGTATCCGGGCTTCAGCAAGAGTGGCATGAGAACCAGATGACCTTCTCCTTCACGGCGCGCGGGTTTTCCATAACGGGTATGCTGATGGTAGCGGATGAACAGGTGGACTTGGAGATAAACCTGCCGATGCTGGCAAGGCTCATGGAAGGACAGATCCGAGATAGAGTGACGGAGTCCATACAGGAGATTTTTAAACCAGAGATTGAGGGTAAGGAGCAGAATACATGAAGTTCGCCAACCGTATAGAGCAGCTTCCACCGTACCTTTTTGTGGAAATCAGCCGCAAGATAGCCCAAAAGAGGGCTGAGGGCGCCGACGTGGTCACCTTCGCCATCGGTGACCCGGACATACCGACTCCTACGCATATTTTGAATCGCCTGCATGAGGCAAGCCAAGACCCTCCCAATCACCGCTATCCGGAGTCGGAGGGGCTACCTGAACTACGAAGGACCATTGCCGAATGGTACGAGGGACGCTTTGGAGTGACACTTGACCCGGATAAGGAAGTGCTGCCCCTCATTGGAGCCAAAGAGGGCATCGGTCATGCCGCTCTTTGCTTCATTGATCCAGGAGACGTGGCCCTTATTCCGGACCCCGGATATCCCGTCTACTCCGTTGGAACCATGTTCGCAGGCGGCGAGTGCCACTGGATGCCATTGGTGGAGGGGAATGAGTGGCTCCCAGACCTGAAGGCCATACCTACGGGAGTTGCAGATAAGGCCAAGGCCATGTGGATCAACTATCCAAACAATCCCACAGGAGCCATTGCAGGAGGGGAGTTTTTCGAAGACGTAGTAGCTTTCGCAAAACAGCACGAGATTCCAGTGCTCCACGACGCCCCATACACGGAGGTAGCCTACGACGGTTACAGGCCGATGAGCTTCCTTGAGATACCGGGAGCCAAAGACGTCGGCATAGAATTTCACTCGCTATCCAAGAGCTACAACATGACGGGCTGGCGAATAGGCATGGCTGTCGGCAACGCAGATATGATAAACGCACTGATGCGCGTGAAGTCCAACCTAGACTCCGGCATACCCCAGGCCATTCAGCACGCCGCGATAGAGGCACTCCGTGGCCCTCAGAACTGTATTGAGGAACACAACCAGATATACCAGAAGCGCAGAGACAAGGTGGTGGCGACACTGAGACAAATAGGGTTGGATGTGGCCGTACCAAAGGCCAGCCTCTACGTCTGGGCCAAGCTCCCACCAGGATGGACATCGGCAGCGTTCTCTTCGCTTCTAATAGAGGAGAAGGACATTGTGGTGACTCCGGGTTCAGGCTACGGCAGCTACGGGGAAGGGTACATTCGTTTGTCTCTAACCATCGCAGATGTACAGCTGGATAAGGGCCTTGAGCGCCTGACATCCTGGCGTATACCAGACCCGCCATCCAGCTAGACGTTCCCAGCTAAGAAACCTCAAGCCAGGCATACAAGGAGGTACCAGCCACGCCCAAGACAATCGTATCCACCAAGGTACGCCTGGAAAAGGCCGTCTTGGTGGGGGTAGAAATCAAAGGTGCCCGTCATCTTTGGACGGTGGAAGACTCGCTGGAGGAGCTGAGTCTGCTGGCCAGCGCCGCGGGCGCCCAGGTGGTGAGTACTCTCGACCAGCGTCTGGACAGGCAGACCCACACCTATGTGGGCAAGGGTAAGATAGACGAGATCAAAACCATGCTGGATCACGCGGAAGCAAACGTGGTGATATTCGATGACGAACTCACGCCGACGCAGCAGAGGAACCTTGAAGAAGCCCTGAACGTGAAGGTCATAGACCGTACCGCTCTTATCCTTGACGTGTTTGCAAGGCGTGCACAGACCCACGAAGGGCGGCTACAGGTTGAACTCGCCCAGCACGAGTATCTATTGCCACGACTTGTGGGCCAGTGGTCCCACCTTGAACGCCTTGGCGGCGGCATAGGCACACGAGGCCCAGGAGAGACTCAGCTAGAAACCGACCGCCGTATCATACGCAACAAGATTCAAAAACTGAAGCGTGAGTTGGAACAGGTACGTCAGCAGCGCTCACTGTACAGGCAGCGCCGTCAACGGCAGGGTGTGCCGGTGGTGTCACTGGTGGGATACACCAATGCGGGAAAGAGCACCCTTCTCAATGCTCTCAGTCATGCCGGGGTGGTAGCTGAGGACAAGATGTTCTCTACTCTTGACCCCGTCACCAGAAAGATATCTCACCCGGGCAGCAGGTCGTTTCTGCTCACAGATACCGTCGGGTTCATCCAAAAGCTGCCTCCAACGCTTGTGGCCGCCTTCAGAGCTACCCTGGAGGAGCTTGAGGGCGCCGATGCAGTCATCCACGTTATAGATATAACGCATCAGAACGCGGCAGAGCAGGTACAGGTGGTGGACGACCTCCTGGCTCAACTCAACCTAGAGGACAAACCCCGCATACTGGCACTGAACAAGATAGACCTCCTTGTGAATCATGAGCAAGGTGAAGAGTACGTACAGCGTCTCAATAACCAGGACGAGGACAGCATTGTGCCCGTATCTGCAGCGAAGGGATGGGGTATGGACAACCTTCTGAAAAGCATCACGGCGCTACTGGACGCACAGAAAGGCCAGTCACAAGACGCTGCAGGCTTTTGGGCCTAGAGTTCTCTCTCAAGTAATTTGATAACTTCAATAACTATTGGCAAAGGAGTTTACATGACGTTAGAAACAAATGGCCTGCCAGCCAAGCCATTTTTCACATGCGATGCCGATGGGCTTTCCATATTGGACGCCGCACAGGCAAACAATCTTCTGAGCGCGTACTCGATTCAGCCCTGGATGGATTTTAAGAATGGGCAAGGAAACATAATAGACACGATTCCGCGTAAGGTGACGGCTCGGGATGGGCAGCAGATAACTGTGGAGTGCGAGGACGGCATGGTGCACATAGACTTTGAGGAAGGAAAAGCTCGTAAGGTCACACCGGCCGGAGAGTACGTTTATATGGGCGCATTGGAAGAGCGGAACGATGGAATGGGTTACATAGCGGTGTCATAGGGATAGGGAACAGGCGATATATATTCGCCCTATATATGTTATGTCAAATACAATACGCTCGAAATCGCTCTCACGTTGGCATAATGCTGCCATGTCCACTGTCACCCTATCACTTTCGTCTAAGGCAGTATGAGACTGCTTGTGCAATACGAGCCGTAGACCTTCGACTTGACTTCAGGGTCGGCTGCGTGCAAAACTCAGCCCGAAAAAGCCCAGTTCCCATCCCATTGGTATCATCGAGTCCAAACCCCAGCCATCCTGGATTATTTGGCCCAGAGGTTAGATAAGAGTGACGAGCAAGACGCCCGACAGCCCGGATACCACCGATAATACCCCTGAAAGACCTGAAGTAAAGACCGTTCTATTAATTGAGGACCTTCACACCTCGTTCTTTACCCGCGACGGCGAAGTCAAGGCCGTTAATGGCATTAATCTAACCCTGAAAGAAAACAGTATCCTCGGCATCGTGGGAGAAAGCGGCTCGGGTAAATCCGTTACGGCACTTTCTACACTGCGCCTTGTGCCCTATCCTGGAAAGATTACGCATGGAACCGTGTCCTTCGAGGGAGTGAATCTCCTTGAGGTCGATAACGAAAGTCTACGTAAGATACGCGGCAAGGATATAGCCATAATCTTCCAAGAGCCGACCACCGCTCTCAACCCGCTTATCAACATAGGCACGCACATGGAAGAGGTGCTTCAGGCCCATAGCTCCATGACTAAAGTGGAGGCCAGAGAGAGGGCGGTTGAGCTTCTGACAGAGTTTGAGTTACCATCTCCGTCTCAGATTCTGAAACGTCACCCATTCGAGCTTAGCGGCGGCCAGGCACAGAGGGTGATGATTGCAATGGCAATGGCCTGGAACCCGAAGGTGCTCATCGCCGATGAGATCACCTCAAACCTGGACGTCACCCTACAGGCGGACGTGCTTGACCGTCTCAAGCGGCTACAGGCTGAGAGGCACTCTGCCATCGTACTTATTACACACGACATGGGTGTCATAGCCCAAGTGTGCGAGGACGTAGCCGTCATGTACGCCGGCTCCATTGTCGAGTATACGGACACTCCGCACCTGTTCCAGCGTCCTCACCATCCCTACACGTGGGCACTATTGCAGTCCATTCCACGCCTCGATCAGCCAACGCGCACCCTGCACCCCATACACGGCTCATCCCCCAACCTCATAGACCTCCCGGATCAGTGCCCCTACCTACCGCGGTGCCCCAAAGCCTCGAACGAATGCCGTCTAAGCCCAAAACCCGCCTTGAGAGAGGTTGAGCCCGGACACTACGTTGCCTGCTACAACGTGATTGAGCACGACGACTAAGAGGAGCGCGCAGCGCCCCCTCCAACAACCCTATGGATAATCGAGACCTCCGTAAACACCTCAACCAGGAATTCCGCCACGGCATTTTCAGCAATGCGCCCCGTTTTGATGGCCAGGTCTGCCTCAAGTAAACCGCGATGCAAGGACTCAAGGGCAGTCACGGAGTAACGCCTTCCCTGCTCTCTCACCTTGTTGAGTACCCATCCGGAGGATAATCCGATGCCGGCGCCTATCTGACTCTGCGGTACGTTCCTAGCCTCCATGTCCTTGATGAGAAGGAGAAGCCGCACCTGGCGCGCTACCATAGTCACTATGTAGGGGCCATTTGCTCCGTCCTCCATAAGATGTCCTATGATCCGCAGGGCTTCGGAATATCTCTTTTCAAGCATGGCATCAACGACATTAAATACGCTCATCTCCTTAACCAAGGGCACCAGAAGCCGGATGTCTTCTCGCTCCACGGTGCGACCCCCGCAGTAAAGAGATAGTTTTTCTATCTCACTATGCAGAGTCCATAGGTTGCCCCCAACCAACGCTGCCAACAGTCTAACTCCATCCCCGGATATACTGCATTTCATTGAGGCGGCTCTCTCCTCAATCCAGGCGTTCAACCCGGCACCGCTAAGAGAGGAAAATTCTCTTGTCCGTCCCAGCGGTGACAGTTGTTTCAACAGAGCGTTGTCCTTTCTGACCGCCCCGTCAATCAGCACCAGGTCTGTGGATGGAGGCATGGCAGGAATATAGCCTGCAATGGACATCCACGAGGAAGAATCGCCCTGTGCGCCTTTGCTCTTCCTGGAGGCCCTCCGGCCATCTGTGGAAGACAGTAGGCCGTCTACGATAACCATCCGCCTTTCTGCCAGGAACGGCACTGTGTTGCACAGCGCCTGGAGGTGTTGTGGCGAATAGGCGGAAACGTGTGACCTTGTGACATTGGCATCAAGGACATCCTTCGGCCCCACCTGGGACTTGAGATGCTCCAGTGCTTCATGTATGGAGAATTCGTCTGCGCCGTAGAAAATGTGAAGCATTTACCATTCCCAGAGTACATTTCCAAATGCACACCACACGAGTATAATATAAAGCCAGCATACACTAGAGAAAGCTAGGTTTGTAGCCACGGACACTTTACAAAATGAGATTGGCACTCCTATATCGCCTTGCTATTCCCCTTTTGTTGACCATTGTGTCAGCTTCTGTCTTCTTCCGCGCTCTGATTCTTGTTGTGCTAGCCATAGCTTTCTCATTTCTTCTTCTGCTGCTATCCCGTCTCGCAGGAAACGTAACGGGTAAGGCAGAAAAAACAACCAAGGACGTAAAGAAGGTCATAGAGAGCAACTACAAGATAGTGGACGACAATGAAGAGCCATCCAATAGCGAGAACGGATCCTAATAAGAGATCAAATAGAAGACCGTCAGAATTAAATCCTCTTATCAAAGGCACTCGTATATGTTGAGTAAGTGTTGCCGAACTGCAATGAAATTTCACGGAATCTAATATTTGAGAAAGAATATCAAATGCAAAGAACTCTTAGCCGTTACATACTACTTGAACAGGTTGGCAGTAGTGGCCTAGCGACGGTATACAAGGCCCAGGACCCCAGTCATGACAAATTTGTGGCCATGAAGGTTCTGCGCCCCTTTATGAGCACCGACGAGGCCCTGCTGGACAAGTTCTCGCAGGATATAGAACGAGTAGCCAAATTGAGCCACCCAAATATCCTGCCCGTCTACGGGAAAGAAAACGTGGGAGATACGCACTGGGTGGCAATGGAGTATACATCTTGGCCTACCCTAAGGCACTGGCTACAACAGCCTATTCCAGCGGCACAGGCGATGATGATCCTGCGTCAGGTCGCGGCGGCTATTGAAGCCGCTCAACTTGAAGGGATATATCACGGAGACATAAAGCCAGGCAATATATTCCTGGACACTGAGACGGGACATGTGATGCTGAGTGATTTCGGTATAACCATGCTGGGCGAGGGCGCACCCCCCGGGATGCGAACGTCGCTCAGGACGCCCCTGGCCACCTATACGGCCCCGGAACAGGGCCAGGGGTCGACTCCAAATGCCATTTCCGACATCTACTCCCTTGGAGTACTTGCCTACGATATGCTGACAGGGACGGTCCCATTCAACGCCCTTGACCGTTCCTCTGTGCAAGCAAGGCAGTTGATTTCCGCACCTCCTATACCAAGTGAGGTGAACCCGAATATCCCGCAGCAACTGGATGCCATAATCCTGAAGGCACTGGCTCCCCACCCGGAGCGGCGCTACCAGACTGCCGGAGAGTTCATTGCGGCGCTGGCGGCAGCGTCTCCCCTGCCGGAAGAAAATGTCACGTCCTTTAGGATTGCAGCCGGTTCAGAACCCCAAACGGTGTTGCCTGGCATGGAACCTGTGGGATCAATGCCGCTGGCAGAAGACCGTCCTATGGTTATTTGCACGATCTGTGGACACAACAATTATGTCGGGGCAACATGGTGCACCGAATGCTGGGGCGTACTAAACCGCATGGTAACAGTTCCGGGCAAGCCGGCCCTCTCTTGGGAAGAGAGGGCATTTAGGAGGAAGAAGTCATCCAGAATACGGCGCAGCATTCTGGGTTCGGGTATGGCCGCGATAGGAGTGGTTCTAGCAGTCCAATTCTTGAATATCACTCTTCCACTACCTACGCCATCGTCCACAATCAGCTCTGAATCAGGCCCCGGGGAGTGGGCCATGATACACAGGAGCTTTGAGGGCTCAGGAGTTGTCCCTGGAGAAAGTGCCGATATTGACGGCAGGATAAAGTGGACGTTTGAGACCGGTGACCCAATAGTTTCCAACCCTGCGATAAAGGACAACAGAGTATATCTCAGCACCCAGGACAATAGGGTGGTGGCCCTGGATGCATCTACAGGAGACCTTATCTGGGAGCATAAGACCGTAACGGCAGTGCAGTCATCACCGGCGGTGGCTGGAGACATGGTCTTCTTTGGAGCGCGGAATAGAAAAGTAATAGCGCTTGACGCCTTTACCGGCAATACGCTGTGGGAGTTTGCCACGGAGAACAATCCCACAACAGGCTCGCCAATAGTGAAGGACGGAGTGGTGTATATAGGTTCAGGCGACGGCCGTATCTACGCCCTAGACGCGCTGACCGGAACCGAGCGGTGGTCACAGCTGGACGCCCTTGACTGGATTACCAACACGCCCGCACTGTCCGACAACATCCTGGTAGTATCCTCGCTTGACGGCTGGGTGAGAACCTACGATACAAATACAGGCAAGAAGCGGTTCTCGTTCAGCGGCTTTAATCGGCTGATTATGGGATCTCCAATAATCATGGGAGAAACTATATATGTCCCCTATCAAAACGGCCTTTTGGCCTCCATGAAACTGAAGGAAACGGAAGTGCTCTTTCAGAGCAGGTGGTACAGAGGCGCGCTTCAACTATGGTTTTGGGGCATGATAGACCACCCAGGGCTTCCCAAGGGCGTGAACTGGGTCAAACGGATTGGTGGCACAATTAACTCAACTCCAGCGGCTGATGAAAACAAGATTTACGTCCCCACCGAAGGCGGGCAGCTCCACGCCATAGACAGGTTCACTGGAAAGCGTCTATGGATCTTTGACTCTGAAACGGATAACGTATCCATGCCAACACTGGTGGAAGACGTCCTTCTTTTGAGCGATAGTGATGGGGCGCTTCGAGCCTTGGACAGGGACAGTGGTAAGGAGCAGTGGTCACTGCAAATTGCCGAAGGTATCACATCCACGCCTGTGCTGGCCGGCGGCACCCTGTATCTTGCCTCTGAGGACGGTACGCTCTACGCCGTGGAGTGATTATTTTTTGCAAATTGCAAAAAGATACATATACAAGAATATACTTTTATAAAAAATGGAAAATGCAGAAAAATGGAAATAGGAATTGTCGGCCTTCCAAAGTCAGGCAAAACTACCGTTTTCAACGCCCTTAGCAGAGGTGATGCAGACATAAATCCATCGTCCGCATCAGCGACCAAGCCAAACCTTGGAATAGCGAAGGTCAAGGACTCACGGCTGAGACCGCTGGAGGACATGTTCCACCCCAAGAAGACGGTGCCAGCAGAGGTCAAGTACATAGACTTCCCAAAGGCACCCGAAGGGCTTGCAAAGTCACAGGGTATAGCAGGAGAGTTCCTAAACCTGCTCCAAAAAACGGACGCGCTGCTCCACGTTGTCAGAGCCTTCCAGGACCCGTCTGTACCTCATCTTGAGGGAGGAGTCGAACCACACCGTGACCTGGCTACCATGGACCTTGAACTGGCCTTTGCAGACCTGGCTATTCTGGAGCGAAGGGTGGAGCGGCTTGAAAGTGAGCTGAAAAGCGTCAAAGCTGCCGAAAGAGACGGTAAGCTACGAGAGCACGCTGCCCTGGACAGGATCAAGGGTGAGCTGGAGAATGAGGTGCCGATACGGGAGCAGCAACTTTCCGACGAGGAAACCAAGATCCTGGCGAACTTTCAGTTCCTGACAGCAAAGCCAATGCTGATTGTCTGGAACATTGGGGAAAATGACGTGACGCAGGCGTCTGAGTTGGAAGAGAAGCTGAGACAACAGTACTCCAAGCCTGGTGTGGAGATTGTCGCTCTGTGCGGTAAGCTGGAGATGGACTTAACCGATATGGATGACGAGGAATCAGAGGAGTTCCGCAAGGACATGGGTCTGCAGGAGCCAGGACTTCAACGTGCAATCAGTTCATCCTACCAGCTTCTTGGGCTGGTGTCATTCTTCACCGTCGGCGCCGACGAGGTTAGGGCATGGACCATCGACAGGGACATTCCTGCCGTCAAGGCAGCATCGAAAATTCACACGGATATAGAGAGAGGGTTCATCCGCGCCGAGATAATCTCGTATGACCACCTACTTGTGTGCGGCAGCCTTGCCGAGGGGAAGAAGAAGGGACTGCTCCGCCTTGAGGGCAAAACATACAAGGTCCAAGATGGCGACATCATCAATTTCCTTTTTAACGTTTGATTTCCCTGTAAGAATTCTGCTCAGAGCAGGATTTCACAAGACTAATATGGACTCTCGGCTATGAATAGAAGCCCGACCTCATCTGACTCCGTATGGAGTCGCGAGTCCGCCCTGCCAGCCCAGATAGCCCTATACATCCACATACCCTTCTGCCAAACCAAGTGCCCCTACTGCGACTTCAACACGTACGCGGGAATTGAGCCCCTGATACCCAGCTACATCGAGGCCCTGACCACGGAGATACGGCACTGGGGCGCTCTTTTGTGCAAGCCTGAGGTGAGCACCATATTCTTCGGCGGAGGGACGCCATCCTATGTGCCTGGGCAGTCAATTGAGTTAATTCTGAAAGCGACTCAAGACGCATTCCATGTGATGGATGACGCCGAAATTACCATGGAAGCCAACCCAGGCGATTTACTTGCAAATGACGTTGAGCGCCTTACAAAGCTGGGTATTAATCGCCTGAGCATTGGGACTCAGAGCCTGGATGATTCTCTGCTGAAGGTTTTAGGAAGAAGGCATTCCTCGCAGGAGGCGGTCGAAGCATACGGGGCTGTTCGAAGGGCGGGGTTTGCAAATGTCAGCCTGGACCTGATGTACGGCCTACCAGGTCAGACCATGCAGCAATGGCAGGATTCCTTGGAAAAGGTACTTTCTCTGTCGCCTGAGCACCTTTCGTTATACTGCCTCACGCTGGAAGAGGGCACGCCGATGGAGCGGCAGGTACGGTTGGGGGAGACGCCTGAGTCCGACCCTGACCTGGCCGCGGACATGTACCTACTGGCTGAGGAACTCCTGAAGCAGGCCGGATACGGCCATTACGAGATTTCCAACTGGGCTTTTCCTGAAAAGGAGAGCATGCACAACCTGACCTACTGGCATAACCAGCCTTACCTTGGAGTGGGCCCAGGAGCACACTCGTACCTAGGCAAGTGGCGGTTCAATAATATCAACTCGCCGCGGGAGTACATTAGGCGGTTTGGTAATTTCTCCAAAGCTGAATCTTCCCTCGATGTCTTATCGTCTGAGGTCATAAGCCAAGTGCCCACCGTGGGAGACGTTGAGACGATAGAGCAGCCTATGGAGATGGCAGAGACGATGATGCTTGGGCTGAGATTGGCGGAGGGGATGAGCCTCGATGGTTTTGCCGCGCGCTTCGGCAGGTCGCTGTCATCGGTTTACGGGGAGCAGATACAGGAGTTGACCTCGTTAAAGCTGTTGGAACAGAGTGGAGATGTGATCCACCTCACAGACCGTGGACGGCTCCTTGGCAACGAGGTGTTTTTGCGTTTCTTTTAGGTTCTTTGTAGAGACTACTCTCTCAAATTAATACTCCCATCTCCACTGACCATGTGCTATGCTGATTCCAAACACCCGTTCACGAGTCTTTTCTATGTACGTTATAGGCACCGCAGGACACGTTGATCACGGTAAGTCCACCCTAGTCCAGACCCTCACCGGCATCGACCCCGACCGCCTCCGTGAAGAGAAGGAACGGGGCATGACCATCGAGCTAGGTTTCGCCTGGCTCACGCTGCCGAGCGGCCAGGAGGTGAGCATCGTGGACGTGCCCGGACACGAGCGGTTCATTAAAAACATGCTGGCCGGCGTCAGAGGCATAGACCTAGCGTTGCTGGTGGTCTCCGCCAATGAGTCGGTGATGCCGCAGACCATAGAGCATATTGCCATCCTTGACCTGCTTCATGTGAAAAATGGGCTGGCGGTCATAGCAAAGAAGGACCTTGTTGACGAGGAGATGCTGGAACTGGTGATGGCCGAGGTGGAGGACGCGCTAAAGGGCACCACCATGCAAGGAGCGCCCATGGTGACCGTGTCCGCGATGACGGGCGAGGGTCTTTCAGAATTACTGGAGACCCTCGACACTCTTCTGCAAACCACGGAGGCACGTAAGGACTCTGGTAGGCCGCGCCTGTCCATAGACCGTTCATTCACCATGTCTGGCTTCGGAACAGTAGTCACTGGCACGCTGATAGACGGATCGCTGTCCGTTGGTACGGAGGTGGAGATACTTCCGTCTGGCAAGGTGTCCCGAATACGGGGACTCCAGAGCCATCGCCAGAAGATAGAGACGGCATCGCCAGGACGGCGGCTGGCGGTGAACCTGTCTGGAGTGTCGCACGATGAGATAGAGAGAGGCGAAGTGCTCACAATCCCAGGGTGGCTCCGGCCCACCATCGCGACCGATGTGCGCCTTCACCTACTGCCAGATGCCCCAAGGGGACTGAAACACAACGGCTCTGTGACATTCCATACAGGCGCTACGGAGACTGTCGCTCGCGTGCGCCTACTGGAGCAAGACTTTGTGAGTCCGGGGGAGGAGACATGGGCGCAGGTGCGCCTAGATAACCCCCTTACGCTGGTAAAGGGGGATTATTTTGTAATACGTTCCTCGAACACTACTTTGGGAGGGGGTACAGTGTTGGACCCTTACGCCAAACGTCACCGCCGCCGTCATTCACCGACCATAGAGCGGCTGGATGTTATGGAACTCGGCACACAGGATGAGGTGCTTGTCCAGGCGCTACAGTCCTCGGAACCGTGCAGTCTTCAGTCGGTGGCCGACCGCGCCAACCTCTCGATGGAGGAGACCAAGAGCCTAGTGGAGCAACTGGCCTCTAACAAGGGCGTAATAGTGCTTGGGGCCAATGCCATCACCCCGAGATCTCTAGTCTACTCGGCGGTTGGCTGGGCGGCCCTTGTGAGTAAGTGTAGAAATGCCCTGGAGGACTACCACAGAGATCATCCACTTCGCAGCGGCATCCAGAAGGAAGAGTTGCGAAGCCGTTTGAGTCTTTCGGGCCAGGAGTTCACGCTTGTTCTGCTACGCTTGGTGGAAGAGGGGGCCGTAGTAGAGGAGCCGAACGCGGTCCGCCTGCCACAGCATCAGGTGTCGTTGGACGCCACACAGGCCAAGTTTATTGAACGATACGTGAGCCAGCTACAGTCAGATCCATATTCGCCGCCAACGGATGCAAGCCTGGACGGCGACCTGCTCGCCATGCTGGTGAGCGAAGGCCGTGTAATCAAGGTGAGTGAGGCTGTAGTCTACGACGCGGGTGCATATCATGAGATGGTGGATAAGATAGTGTCCACGATCAAGGAGCAGGGCAAGATCAACGTTGCACAGGTACGCGATCAGTTCCAGACCAGTCGCAAATACGCGCTATCACTGCTTGAGTACCTTGACCAACAGCGCGTTACACGCCGGGTTGGTGATGACCGCGTGCTGAGGTGAATTCTTTAGTATCTTTGCGAGCAATAAGCTGTTAAATCAGACGAGTAGGTAAATATGTCGCTGGATTTACACAAGATCGCCGGGCAGATTCAGGATGTGGCCTCCGACCTCAATGCCAATGAGGGCGACCGCGAGTCGCGGTTGGAGCGGGCACTCAGTACCCTTACATCGGCTCAGCCTGAGGCGCTGGAGAAGAAACGTGTGAAGAGCAGGGCCAACTTTTCACCTATCGCTGGCCTCGGTGAGTCGATGGCGGGACGATATCCCTACCCTGCCCTGCCGTCGGATTACACCGTCCTTGCGGTGGACGGCTCGCATATAGACGTGGACAGACACCTGGCCGTCCAGTGCTACCTCATAAACATGGGCACGGTGCATATTCGATACGGCCTCAATCCCGAAGCGCGACTTGGGAGCGAGCCTCGTCTTTATACAGATGAGGACAGCATGCACATCATAGACCCTGAGGGCAACAGGACACAGAGCCTGGAAGGCCAACTCCTGGGAGAACTGCGCGCGGTTGAAGAGTTGCGGACGCTAGCGACCCTGGCAAAGGAAACCGACCCGGATATACCAGCCCTAGCCCTTATAGACGGCTCGCTGATACTGTGGGGACTGGTGGGACAGACATACCCGGACTTTGTTCGCAGGGTCTTGATGGACGATATTTACCTACCAGCGCTGGATGAGTTGCGCGAAATGGCAAAGCAAAGACCACTGGCACTGGCATCGTACATCAGCCTTCCGCGCAGCGCAGATGTTGTGAATGTCTTGCGATTGGACGCCCATCAGTGCCCCTACGATGTATCCAACTGCGATGACCATTGCGGCAGCCTTCGCCCTGGGCAACGTCCCTGCGATGCCGTATCAGGAGTCGTCGATAGAGATGTACTCGGCTCATTGCTGGATGGTGAGGAAAGATCCGACTCTTTTATCAACACTTCCGTCACCGTAGAGCGTTACTATGGAGAGCATGCGGTGCATTTCTACTATCTGAACGCTGGGGCAGAGATGGCGCGTGTGGAGGTGCCAGCGTGGGTTGCCGAGAGTCCAGAGCTACTTGAACTAAGCCACGCAATGCTGATTGACCAGTGTCGCAAGGGCCACGGCTATCCCATCGCCATATCGGAGGCACACGAGCAGGCGGTGGTGACGACGAAAGACCGCGAGGAGTTTCAGTTGATGTTGGAAGGCGCGCTACAAGACCACCGACTGCCAGTGTACACTTCTCAAAAGAATTTTTCTAAAAGGATGAAGTGGCTTTGATTTCTTGGCCCTAAAAGATGGACTTATAATGAACCTGGATAACAACGAAACCCGGCTTGGAGAGGTGGTGGAGACATCCACGACTGGATTTGTGACCCAGTGCTACCAGCTTTATGGAGCGCCAGCGTTGGGAGCGCTGGTAAAGTCGGGTGGCCCACACCCTGCCTATGGCGTGGTGCACCACGTGGCTACGCAGGGAATCGACCCGACCCGGAGGCCGGTGGCAAGGGGCCAGAATGAGGCCACCGAGGAAGATGTTTACAAAAGCAATCCGCAACTTGCGCATCTGCTTCGTACGGACTTCCAGGCCGTCGTCGTTGGGCACAGCACGGATGATGGCATAAGATACCACCTGCCATCAACGCCTCCTCCCATCTATGCATTTGTGCATTTGTGCTCGAACGAGGAGGTGGTCAAATTCACCGCTAACCCGGCGTTTCTCCGTCCGCTTGCTACATCGAATATCATTGCTTTGGAAGAAGTCGTTGCTTCCTGCCTTCGATACGTGGCCTCGATGCATGAGGATACTGAGAAATTCCTCACAGGAGCAGGTAAACAACTCGCTGCCTTCTTCCCAGGCGATTTCCGACGCGTGGAGACTATTTTGCAGAGAGCAATATCATAATGCTATTACAAGAACCCTCCTCCCATGTGTACCACTCTCCCTTGAAAATGGAGAATAGAAGGAAAAGTATCTGTGGGATACCCCCAGACCACTACCAGAAGGGGCTCTGCCCCCTCCAGACTCCCCTGGTGTCAAAATTCGGGACTATATCATGACAGAGCAAAGTCCGCAGGGAAGGTATCTCGGAAATGTCGTTGGAGGATCTCTCAATCGAGGGATTGAGGTCAGGCTTGACCCGCAGGCTCCTGTGGAGGAGATGGCCCTTGGTCAGCACGTCGTGATCCAAGGACAGAGCCGACGCTTCTTCGGCATAATCACAGACATTGCACTAGAGACCTCGGACGACTCCGTGAGGGCAAACCCGCCCGACCTGTCGAACCCGCTGGTCGCAAGGGTGGTCTCAAGCACCGCCGTATACGCCACACTCCAGGTGCTACCGATGCTGGCACTTGAGGGAACGCTCGCCCTTGTAGACGGCCCTCTGCCGGCCAAGACGGTGCCTCCGCACTTCGCACCGGTACACCTGGCATCCAAAGAGGATGTTGAGATGGTGTTCGGCAGAGAGGACGAGAGCCATTTCTGGGTTGGCACTCCACTTGACTTGGAAGAGCGCATCAACTTAGACCTTGAGGAGTTCGTGAAACGGTCGAACGGGGTCTTCGGCAAGAGCGGCACGGGCAAGACGTTCCTAACGCGGCTGCTGCTGGTCGGCATTTTACAAAAGAGCGCGGCGGTTAACCTGGTGTTCGACATGCAAAGCGAGTACGGCTGGATGGGTACATCGGAGGGCACAGGCACTGTCAAGGGGCTGAAGCAACTATTCCCATCGAAGGTAGCTGTGTTCTCCCTTGACGAGGAACATGGCCGCAGGCGCGGAGTCTCGGCTGACTACCTTGTGAAAATAGGGTACAACCAGATTGAGCCGGAGGATATCGAGATGCTGCGTGAGACGCTGAACCTGTCTGAGGTGGCAGCGGATGCCGCGTACACCGTGGCGGTGCACTTTGGACAGGATAAGTGGCTGAAGCAGTTCCTTGACCTTGGCAGCCAGACTCTTCAGGAGCTTGCCGGTACAATCGGAGTAAACGAGCGAGCGTTATCAACTCTGCACAACCGTCTGCGCAGGCTGAGTCGCTTCCATTTCGTCACGGACAGGGAGTCGGAGCAGTCGGTCGAGGAAATTCTGCGTTACCTGAACAGGGGCATCCACGTGGTGCTGGAGTTCGGGCGATACCAGAACGAGCTTGCAGCATACATCCTGGTCGCCAATCTCCTGACACGTCGCATACACAGCCGTTACGTAGCCCGCAAAGAAGAAGCGATGGGTGACTCTTCACAAGAGCCGCGGCCGCTGGTGATTACGATAGAGGAGGCGCACAGGTTCCTCAGCCCAGGGATTGCATCGCAGACAATCTTCGGGACGATTGCCCGTGAGATGCGGAAGTACAACGTGACGCTGCTGGTGGTAGACCAGCGGCCGAGCGGGATTGACGACGAGGTGATGAGTCAGCTTGGTACCAAGCTGTCCTGCCTGCTGGACAACGAACGGGACGTTGAGGCGGTGATGTCAGGGGTGTCTGGCGCCAGGGAGCTACGGTCGGTGCTGAGCAAGCTGGACAGCAAGCAACAGTCGCTAATTTTCGGGCACTCGGTGCCGATGCCGATTGTGGTGAGGGTAAGAGACTACGGCACGAATGAGTCGTACAGGGAACTTGGTTTCCAGGAAGCATCGGAGTTGCGGCAGCAGATGGACCGAGACGCGGACGACCTTTTTGGGGGGCGTTAGGTTTTTTGCAAAGCACGCCCTGCACCCATGATTGAGGTTGGTGGGTAGTAGAGGTTGTGCTAGGGACACGGAGGCAAGCACTATGAGCTGGAGCAAGGAGAACAAAGACGAGGCTCAGAAGGATATCCTTGGGCGGCCTCTCTGGTTCTCCGGAGGTGCAGTCGTCACAGGAGTGAGCTATGTGCTCGCTCACGGGAGGAATATCTCATCGCTTGTGAAGCAATCGTCTTTGGTGAGGATCAATTGCTCAGCTGACTGAGCAAACTGTATTCGGCCGTTGGTTGAAAGGGTTCTAAAGGAACTATCGTCACCACCTCTGCCATAGCGATAGTTCTAGTGGTGATTGGTGCCACGATTCTGAACAGAACTATCCAAGAGCGCGCAGATATACTCAAACAAGCAGAGGTTAACCTATCTCAATCGTGACATCAGCTCGTACGATATTACTCTAAGCCGATTACAAGCAGAACTGTACTCCATCGAAGTTCGCTTTCCAAGCCTTGCCTTGACGGAGCCTGAATACTCCCAGTATAGCCTTAGCGTGGATGAATATAATTCAACAGTGGCTAACCGTAATGCTCAAGTAGATGATTATGAACGTCTCTGCACTACTACTCGCCTCATACAGTAGCACGACGCACTACGTTGAGAAGTGGAGTAACGTAACGCCCAGGATTCCTCGCTACACTCGGAATGACAGATGATACGGCATGCTCTCCCCTATCGTCATGCCTTAAAAATATACAAAAGAATTCCATACGTGGTGGTGGTGTGCTAGGATGTGGGTCGGCAAACTGCAGGGTTAAACTCATGAAAAAGAGGTAACACCCCTGAACACTAAGGCCTATATACACGCTGAATTAGACGGATTGCTTCTCCCCTGGAACGGCGTATCGACACGCCCCATGTTCGGGGGTCGCGGGTATTTTGTCAGAGACAGACTTTTTGCCGCCTACTACGGTGACATCGCTACCAAGCTTCCCGACCAGGACTGGAAGGAAGTAGCGGACAGTCAGATTGCCCCGCCCTTCATGCCTGTACCCGGACGCTGCTTCGGCAACTGGGTGAGGTTTCCGCTGGAAAGCGCCGATGAGGTCGAGGCCGTTCTCCCATGGCTACGAAAGGCCTTTTAGTACGTGCACATTACGCCTCCCAAGGATCGAAAACGGTGAAGATACTCGTTGTCGGAAACGGGGCGCGGGAGCATGCCATCGCCTGGAAATTGAGCCAGAGCCCGCTGGTCGATGAACTTTTCGTTGCACCGGGAAACGCGGGTACGGCGGCCATTGCAACCAACATCGCAGTAACGGCCTCGGACATCGAGGGACAGGTCAAGACGGCACGCGAGCATGGGGTGGACCTGACGGTGGTGGGGCCGGAAGGCCCGTTGGCAGCGGGCATCGTGGACGTTTTTGAAAAGCAGAAGCTGGCCGTCTTCGGCCCCAACATGAATGCGGCCCGCATCGAAAGCAGTAAGGTCTTCGCAAAAGAGTTAATGAATAAATACGGCATTCCAACGGGAGAGTACGAGATATTCGACTCCTACGACGAGGCGTGCAGATACGTGAAATCGCACGCCTATCCCCTGGTGATAAAAGCCGATGGCCTTGCCGCAGGCAAGGGTGTGACGGTGGCGCAGACGGAGGAGGAGGCTGTAAAGGGGCTACATGAATGCCTGGTGCAGCGTGTTTTCGGCACATCGGGAGACCATGTGCTGGTGGAGGAGTGCCTAGTGGGGCCGGAGGTCAGCGTGTTCGCTTTCACAGACGGACAGGCGATGTCGCCGATGGTGGCCGCGTGCGACTACAAGCGCGCCTTCGATGGCGACGAGGGACCGAACACCGGCGGCATGGGTAGCTACAGCCCTCCCCCGTTCTGGACAGCCGCACTGGAACGAGAAGTTTATGAGAAGATCATGGAGCCAACGGTGCGAGCGATGGCACAAGAGGGATGCCCTTATAGTGGGGTGCTTTACGGCGGTCTGATTTTGACGAATGAAGGGCCAAAAGTGATTGAATTCAACAGCCGTCTGGGGGATCCAGAGACCCAGGTGATTCTGCCCCGCCTGAAGACAGACCTGGTGGAAATACTGCTAGCCGTAGCTGACGGCAAGCTAAACGAAACATCAATTGCATGGGATACCGAAGCCTGCGTGGGTGTGGCAATGGCCTCAGGCGGCTACCCCGGCAGCTACGAAACTGGGCTTCCAATATCTGGTCTTGCACAAGCCGAGGCCCCTGGTCTGGTATTCCACGCCGGGACCCGTCATCAGCAGGGAGAAGAGTCGTCGACCCTCACCGACGGAGGCCGTGTGCTAACGGTGGTTGGGAAGGGGTTTAACATGAAGGAAGCCAGGAAACAGGCGTACGAAGGTATTGCCAGGATCCACTTTGAAGGTGGCTTCTATAGAAGCGACATTGCTGCAGGTATAGAGAATCGCTAACTTCAGGCTCATATAGTTCGACAAGCATATCCTGAGCGAAGCCGAAGGGTTTACGATAAGCGAGTAATCAGGAGGAAAATGATGCCATTGGTAGGCGTAGTTGTAGGTAGCAGGTCAGACGAGTCCGCGATGCAGGATACACTGAAGGTGCTGGATGAGTTGGGGGTGTCGCAGGAGTTCTCGGTCATATCGGCGCACCGCACCCCGGATAAAGCGCGCGAGTACGCCAAGGGCGCATCGGAGCGAGGGATTGAGGTGATAATAGCGGCGGCCGGAGGCGCGGCGGCGCTGCCAGGTGTTATGGCATCGTGGACCACCCTGCCAGTCATAGGCGTGCCGCTGACATCGAGCGAGATGAACGGAATGGATGCACTGCATGCCATCGTCCAGATGCCGCCCGGAGTGCCCGTGGCCTGCATGGCAATAGGCTCCTGGGGTGCACGAAACGCCGCTTATATGGCCGCAGCCATCCTGGCGCTGAAGCACAACGACATAAGGAAGACATACGAGGAGTACAGGGAACGTCTGGCCTCAGGATAGGCAGGCAGTAGGGTGTCCTACAATACCAATAAATTTTGTGTATTTCGTAAATTTCGCGAAATTTACACAACATTCCCAAAGCCGGAAAACGTAAGCTAGATGAGAACACTGAACATTTGGCGGTATGTGGTCATGGCGTTGTCGCTATTGCTAAGCGCATGCGGCATATCATCCTCTCCAGAAGACACAGTGAATTTGTATTTGTCTGAGGCTGGTCAGCAAGGGACAGAGGCGGCCATTCTGCTATGGGAGCTTACCGAGATGGGAACGGAGTCCTTCACCCTCGACGAGGAACAGCAGAAGATAAGGATGGACGGACGGCGGACACTGGCCATCGAACTAACTGGTGCGCTGGTCATCACAGGATCGCGCCTCACATGGGAACGAGAGAGAACGTCCTACTACACCCTGAGGGCAGGTGTACCGCTAATGACGGACAGTCACAAAGAAGCCAATCTGGCCACAATTGAGATGCGCATCGTAATCGAAAACGGCGAGGAATCCCCACTGGAAGAGCGTTTAGCCTTCAACCTTTGGGCGCACCCTATCGACGGCTGGAGAATTACGGGACTGGACAAAAGCTTAATGGCGTTGGAGCCGTTTCTGGATGGTGCCAGGCAATCCAAGTAGCCTGGCACAGCCCTGCACGCATAAGTTCAAAAGACTCTCGGTCAATACTCTTGTTTAGAAATAGCAAGACAAGGTATGATTCTCTATGAGGTTATTAAAGTATTTTTTTCCCGAGGTGAAGGGTGATAGATAGGTACGCACGGCCAGCCATGAAACTGGTGTGGTCGGAAGACAACAAAAACGATAAGTGGCTTCAGGTGGAATTGGCCGTCTGTGAGGCCTGGACTGAGGAAGGCATCATTCCCCAGGAGGATATGGTCAAACTCCGGGGAGCACGCTACGACGCAGCTCGAATGAAAGAGGTCTTCGAACGTACGCGCCACGACATGACTGCATTCCTGCAGTCGGTGACGGCAGGACTTGGAGAAGAAGGCCGTTGGCTACACATGGGCCTGACTTCGCACGATGTCCAGGACACGGCCCAGAGCCTGCAACTAGTACAGGCATGCGATCTCCTCTTGGAAGACATAGACCGCCTCGTGGCTGCAATCAAGAAGCGCGCCATTGAGCACAAGAACACTCCCATGATGGGACGTACCCACGGTGTGCATGCCGAGCCAACCACATTTGGCCTGAAACTGGCCCTTTGGTGGGACGAGATGGGGCGCAACCGACACCGCCTTGAGGAAGCCAGAAAATCGATCGCCGTCGGGAAAATCTCCGGCGTGGTGGGCACCTACGCCACAGTCCCGCCTCAGATAGAGGAGCGGGTGTGCGCACAGTTCGGGATATCCCCTGCCCCCGTTTCCAACCAGGTGGTGCAACGAGATCGTCACGCTCAGTTTGTCACCACCCTTGCGATAATAGCAGCTTCTCTGGAGAAGTTCGCCACTGAGGTAAGGGGACTTCAACGCACAGAGGTGCGTGAGGTCGAAGAACCCTTCGGACAGGGCCAGACCGGGTCTTCGGCGATGCCGCACAAGAAGAACCCCGAACTTTCAGAGCGAGTGTGCGGTCTGGCCCGCCTCATACGCGGACATTCGGTAACAGCACTTGAGAACGTTGCCCTATGGCACGAAAGGGACATAAGCCACTCCTCAGCGGAGCGTCTCATTCTCCCAGACTCCTGCATGGCACTGGACTACATTCTGGGCATTTTCACAGGCGTAGTGGACGGCTTGAGGGTGTATCCACAGAGGATGTGGAGCAACATTGAGTTGACCAAGGGACTTGTCTTCTCGCAGAGGGTACTGATAGCGTTGCTGGAGAGCGGGCTGAGCCGTGAGAAATCGTACGAGATTGTCCAGGTATGCGCCATGAGGTCATGGGAAGAGTCCGCTGACTTCCGTCAGCTTCTTCGAGAACAGCCGGAGGTCACGGAACGACTGCCGGGAGACGCCCTGGAATCCATCTTCGACTACGATTTCTATATGCAGTACGTAGAGTACTCTTTCCTAAGGCTAGGGCTAGAGGGAGTTTAGATTGATGTCGCACTCTTACCTTGAACCGATCGCCGAGACCAACCTACCGAACCTTCTGCACCGCGGTAAGGTGAGAGACACATACGACCTTGGCGGCGGCTACCTGCTGATGGTAGCCACGGACCGCACCTCCGCCTTCGACGTTGTGCTTCCAACAGCCATACCGCAGAAGGGGCTTGTGCTGTCACGTCTCTCAGCCTACTGGTTTGATAAGACAAGCCAGGTTGTCCCCAATCACCTTGTGGCACTGGCGGACGATGCGGAGCAATTGGCAAAACTAACGGAGTTGAAAGACAATCCCCTGCTGACTGGCCTTTCGCCTGAGGTGGCATCGCGGGCTATGGTGGTGAGGAGGGCAGAGCGCATTGATATAGAGTGCGTAGTACGCGGATACATCACAGGCTCAGCATGGGCTGAATATCAGGCCAGCGGTACCGTTGGCGGAGACGATATGCCATCTGGCATGAAGGAGGGCGACCCCTTCCCCAAAACGCTGTTCACTCCCACCACGAAGGCCGAGACCGGCCACGATATGCCCATGAGCCTTCAAGATGTACAGGATATGGTGGGGGAAGAGATGACTTTGAAACTGGAGCGTATCAGCCGTCAGGTGTATGAGTTCGCCCGTGACGACGCCAAGACCAAGGGGATAATCATTGCCGATACGAAGATGGAGTTCGGAACAATAGACTCAGAGCTAATTCTGATAGACGAACTTCTTACGCCTGATTCGAGCCGTTTCTGGGACGCATCACTCTATGAGCCAGGCAAGTCCCAACCCAATTTCGATAAGCAGTACGTGCGGGACTGGCTCATAGCCAGTGGATGGGACAGAGAACCGCCTGCGCCTGACCTGCCAGAAGAGGTTGTGAGCAAAACACGGACACGGTATATACAAGCGTACGAGCGCATTACCAGACAGACGTGGACAAACCCTGTGGAGAAAGAGGACTGATGGCAGCCAGAGAACGAGAGCGGAGACGGAGAGCACACAACAAGGCGGAGAGCAGGAAGGTGCGTCGTATAAAGCATCACTCGCGCCGTCGAATTCGTCGGACCATATTTGGGAGCATCGCGGGGCTTGGAGCCGTGTTGATGGTGCTCTCACTTGTACTGCCGAACTCGCTTGGGCAGGTCGGAGGTAACGCAATCTCTTCAGCGCAGGGAGTCCAAGTAACGGTTCAGGAAAATAAAGTGGTTGAGGCAGAGCAACTCCATGAGGCCTATAACACCTCTCCGCCCACATCCGGGTGGCACTACGATATACCACTTGAAGATATCGTCTGGGGAGCCATAGATGAGACAGCGGAGAACGAGGCACAGGTATCCTACCTAGAGCGCGGTGGCATTATGGTGCAGTACAACTGCCCAGAAGGATGCCCGGGACTGCAACAGCAACTGGAACAGGTGATAAACCGCTACCCGGAGGGCGTTATTCTGTCCCCGTATTCGGATATGGACTCCACCATAGCCTTGACCTCATGGGGCTGGATAGACACCTTTGAGGATTTTGACGACCCCAGAATCGATGATTTCATACAAGCGCACATTGGCCGTGGACCATCCAGCTTCCGTTAGGAATCACGAATGTTTCTAGCCAGGGTATATGTCACACTGAAACCAACGGTCAACGACCCACAGGGCCGCACCATCCTCAGCAGTCTGAAAAGCCTTGGCTTTGACCTAGCGACGGATGTACGTGCAGGCAAATACCTGGAGATAAAGGTGGACAGCACAGATAAAGCCGCGGCTGAGACAACGGTGGAGGAGATGTGCCGGAAGCTGCTGGCCAACCCGGTCATAGAGAGTTACCGGTACGAGTTGGAGGAGATTCTTTTGTAACCTCCCCGCCCCTCTAGGTGAGCTTGCCAGAGTACAGATGATCGGAGTGTAAAGTAGGGCCAAGGAGGCAATGGAAATGGCACCCAATGAGTGAGTCGATACCGCGGCCATGGAGAATTCACTGAAAATCCTGGACACGATTTACCCTACAACAGCGGGAGGGCTGTTGAGGTAAGCCAGGGAGATAGTGGACAGCCTGAGCGTAACCTTTTTTCTCAGGCAGGGTACGTGTCTCGGAGCAATCAGGTAAGGTTGCCTAATCTCCTGCGACAACGACATAGACATAGGGTCTGCGATTGGGCTTCACGGTGTTTACGGAAGGACATGTTGATCAGGTCGTTGCTGCCTTCACGGATAGGGGCTTTTTTGCCAAGGAATTCACACGCAACGGCCTCATCACTATTGTGTCGTTTGTGAAGTCATTCATAAGGCTTGACTGAGCCTGCTACAGAGTCATCAACGACAGCATTTCCCACTACACCGGTGTGCAAATCCCCGTGCTACTGTTCACTCAACTAAAGGACATCGACTCGTTAAAGGGAAGTTCCTAGTGCCCAATCCACCTGAGGAATACTTGGAATAGGAATACGGGCCTGAGTGGATGACACCCAAGTAAGCCAGAAACTATGAGAACGATATAGTCAGGCTGATGCCTGAGGGACCGATTGCAGGGAGCGCTGGTAAGCTGAGTCAGTTTCTCAGCCGGCAAGTCCCGCGGTGACGTACAGCCAGGTTGTTGGTGCTGAAAGTAATGGAGAACCTGTCCACGGCGCAGATATAGTTCTTGCAGGACTGAAACGCTCCATGAGTAACAAGCAGGGATACGACAGGTTCTATCTGCCAGCTGAGGACTACTACCCATTTTTCGTCAGATACGACGGCCATGAAGAGTTGCTCTACATGGAAGAGATGAGTCCGGGCAAAACGCATGTGTACAGGACTAACCCGTCGGTGATTTCCAGCCGCGTGAACGTTTTGTCTCTTTTGCTCTAAGGCAGACTGGAAGCTAGATAGTTAATTGCTGATGGTGCCCTTGGTGCTTGGCACATCGTCTGAGACACGTGGGTCTATAACAAGTGCCTGACGCAGCGCCCTTGCCAGTGCCTTGAAAAGTGCCTCAGCCTTGTGGTGGTCGTTGCCACCAGAGAGTATCTGGGCGTGTAGGTTGATACGTCCCTCCATGGAAAACACCTCAAGGAAGTGGCGTACAAGGTCAGAAGGCAGATCTCCTATGAGCGAGTCGTTAAAATCCACCTTCACAACGGCGTAAGGCCGTCCGCCAAGGTCTAGAGCAACCAGAGCCAATGTCTCGTCCAGAGGCACAGTGACATTGCCCATGCGGAGTATACCTCTCCCCTCCCCTACGGCCTGATGCAACGTCTGGCCCAATACAATGCCAACGTCTTCCACAAGGTGGTGCCAGCCGGGTGAAGTGTCACCGCTGGCAGATACGGTAATATCCATGAGGCCGTGACGAGCAAGCTGTTCCAACAGGTGGTTCAGCATCCCGTTCGAGGTGTCTATAGAAGCCTTGCCTGTTCCGTCCAGGTCAATTGCAACCTCTACCTGAGTCTCTTTGGTGTCACGTTTGAGAGTAGCCTTACGATCGCTCACTGTCTATCTCCGCAGGGCGTGTCCTGCACTCATATTTTGCAAGTGTTACACCAGTTTTTATGGTCTACGATTTGTGCGGTTTTACTACAGTTCTTTGAATATCTCATCCAGCGCTTCGACCAAGGCGTCGGTATGATCCGGCTTACCCACGGATATACGCAACGAGTTCTTTAGTCGAGGCACGTTGAAGTATCGCACAAAGATGCCTCTACGCGCCAGTCCTTGGAACACTTGGAGTGCCCTGCCGCCTGACACATCGCACAGGAGGAAGTTGCCCAAAGAAGGCCACGGGGTAATGCCCTGGATGAGGGCCAGTTTTGAAAAAAGGCGCTCACGCTCCAAGATTATGGCTTCCACATTTCCCTGCAGATAGACCAGGTCATCGAGGGAGGCCAAGAGAGCAACCTCAGCCGCCGCACTGATGTTATATGGCTGTTTGATGTCCATGAGGAGCTGCAATAGCCTGGGCGCCATAATCCCATATCCCACGCGCAAACTAGCCAGCCCAGCCCATTTGCTCAGAGTGCGCAACACGACCAAGTTAGTATGCTCGGCGACCAGCGGAGCCACCGTCTGACCGCTGAACTCGAAGTAGGTCTCATCCACCACCACGAGAACGTTTTCCTGCAACAGGCTCAGGATTATGTCTTCCGATACGGAGTTTCCAGTCGGATTGTTGGGTGAGGTCAAGAATACGGCTTTTGTCATTGTCCCCATAGCCTTCTTGACCTTGGCGAGATCAACCTGAAAGTCCTTGTCTCTGGGAATTGAGAGCAGCTTCCCTCCGTTTACCTGAGTGCTGAAGGAGTACATACCGAAGGTTGGCGGGCAGCTAACGACTCTGTCGCCGGGCTCCAGTGTGGCCCTCAACACTAGGTCTATGAGTTCATCGGCTCCAGCGCCAACCAGGATGTGTTCCGCGGATATGCCTGTGTACGCCTCCAATGCCCTTCTCGGAGCAATCTGATGGGCGTCCGGGTAGATGTGATAGCCGTTGTAGTTCCCAAGGGCATCCCTGACTCGTAGCGACGGCCCGTAGGGGTTCTCGTTGGCATTGAGCTTGATTATGCTTTCGGCCGTTATCCCAGCGATTTGGGCCAGAGCCTCAGGCGAGTCTACGGCTTCGTATGGCCGTAGTTCTCTCAGGTCTTTGCGGAAGAGTTTTGTTATGTCCAAGAATGGGTCTCCTGACTATGCTTCCCTTAAGTATAAGCCCTTAAGAGGTTCTTGGGGATGTCCCTTCACCCTGAGAGGAGTTGTCATGAAGTTCAACTCTTAGCTCCACCGACCGTGCGTGGGCATCGAAGCCTTCGGCCCGGGCCAATGTGGAGGCGGTCTTTGTGAAGTTGCGTGCTGTAATGTGGTCAAGCGCCACAACCGGAGTCCTCTTGAGAAACGGAGTTACTCCAAGGTATGAACTGAATCGGGCTGTGCCACCTGTCGGCATGACGTGACTTGGGCCTGCAACGTAATCGCCCATGCCCTCAGGAGAATTATCCCCCAGGAAGATTCCCCCCGCATGGCGCACTTTGCCAACCGAGTCCCAGGGGTCTCTGGTCATAAGGCAAAGATGCTCAGGAGCATATCCGTTGGACAGCTCAAGCGCTTCATCTAGGGTGTCCACTACAACAATCACCCCACGGTTTTCGATGGAATATGAAGCCGTATCCTTACGAGTAAGGGTAGCCAACTGCCTCTGTATCTCTTCCTGAACCGGAGCTATCAGATTCTCTGAAGTGGTGACAAGGACTGGTGTAGCCAGCAGGTCGTGCTCGGCCTGGCCCAGGAGGTCGGCGGCGCAAAGAATGGGGTTTGCGCTATCGTCCGCAACAATCAGTGTCTCCGTGGGCCCTTCAAGGCCGTCTATGCTCACCTGCCCGTAGACCATCCTCTTGGCAATGGTGACGAATATGTTTCCAGGGCCGCAGATCATATCCACTCTGGGAATGGTCTCGGTGCCATATGCCATCGCGGCTATTGCCTGAGCACCGCCAACCTGGAATATCCTGTTTACTCCCGCGACCTGCGCGGCAGCGATGACCGAAGGAGGAGGCCCTTGGTCACCCCAAGGAGGAGTTGTAAGTATTATCTCCTTAACGCCTGCCACCCTAGCAGGTATGGCAGTCATAAGCACGGTTGACGGATATGCGGCACGCCCGCCTGGGATGTATATACCCACCCGGTCTATGGGTATTATCATCTCGCCGAAGCCGTTTTCCATATCCATCCAGGGACGCGGTAGAGTTGCCGAGTGGAACTGACGCACACGGCCAGATGCCCGACGCAAAGCCTCGATGATGTCGGAGGACACCCCAGATACGGCCTTCGCTATGTCCTCACGGCTCAACTCAAGGTTCTCAAGCTCCACGCCGTCTATCAGCTTTGTATACTCCTTAACGGCCTCATCGCCCCGTTTGGAGACCTGGGAGATTATACGAGCGACAGTCTGCTCAGGGGTAAGCGTCTCTCCGAAGATACGCTTTATGCCATCCATTATCCCTGGCGACGCGGCCTGATCCTCAAGAAAGGCCTCTCGGTTGAGGGCTTTCCGACCTTCCTCAACACCACGAACAATTTTCACTTCAAGTATCCCCTGGCAAATTCCAGCAAGTCCTCTATACTCCTCTCCCTAAAGGCCTCGAACCGTTCTCTGGAAATTGACTTATATATGTTGTCCAGACCATCATGAACGGATTCCAGAAAATCATCTACCATCTGTTTTACCTGCTTCTCTGCATTATCGCTGTCCCTTGCAATGACCCGGTTGGCCATGAATCGCAACCTGTCCCAGTTGAATTTCCAGTCCAGTGTGCCATCTATCCATTCACGCCATTCGCTCATTGTGGTGGAAGAAATAAAGCCCACGTCCACATCTTCCTCAGCATTCACCATGAGAGGACGGAGAGATTCGAGGCCACCAAGTGCGAGTTGTTCTCTGCGGTCCAGCTCCAACTGGAGGGCACGGTCCATGAGGTCTCCCATTATGGGGTCCTGAAAGACATCCCGGTTGCCGAAGTACGGCCTGTAAAGCTCCAGTATCCATATCTCATCTGAAATGAGATGTGAGGCGTAGCCGACTATGAAGGCACTTGTGGCCTCGGTGATACCAGCGGCCTTCGCCAGGTGAGGATGGCTTTGGAACAGACCATCCAAGCCATCGCCTTTCCTCTGGAAATCCAATGCTACAAAATGGGTGTCGTCCCGTTTGCCCTTGGTTATGATACGGATGTCCGGGGATACTGATCCCAGTAGAAAGGCTCCCAGATGCCGGTCTATAGTGGGATTCTTCAAGCGTGAGGCCGCTTCCTTTGCCATTCCAAGATGGGCGCTGAGGTTAGGCATTTCCTGCTCTGAAGGCCAATCTATTTGCCGAGCGCCTGTAGCAACTCCTGGTATGAGTTGCACTGGTCCTGAAAGACGTAGTGTGCTTGAAACACAGTGACGCTGCCCCCGCCAACCTGACGAAGGTGGTCAACGACACCAAGCAGTTTATCACGGGGTACGACCATAGTTGCGGCATACCATGTATCGCTATCGTCGCTGTACACTCTGGAAATGGTCGGGCCTTTGAGACCGGATAGGTCTGGACGCTGTGTCACGTGAGCGGCCACCTCTTCAGGGGAGTTTCCACGTATGTTTGCAGTGATGCTGAAGAAGTCCCTGGCACGTAAATGAGCCTCTACATGCTCCAAAATACTCTTGGTCTCCAGTCTTGTGGACTCTTCCTTGGTCAGCATACGTCTGTTACCGATGATGCAGGCCTGAGACACAAGTATTATCCCATCTTCGATGGTCTTTAGGCGGTTCTCTCTCATTGTGGTGCCGCTGGATGATATATCAGCTATGATATCGGCAAATCCCATGGCAGGAGCCGCCTCTAGTGTCCCGCTAGACTGCACAAGTGAAAAATAATTGACTCCGTGACGGAAGAGGTGGTGCTGTACCAGCCGGGGATACTTAGTGGCTATCCTCAGGTCTCTGCCCCTCTCCCTCAGGTCATGGGAAAGGTCTGCCAGGTCATCCATTGAATCCACATCCAGCCAAGAGTCGGGAACGCCCATCACCAACTCACAGTGCCCGAAACCAAGGTCTTCCACAATGAGCATGGAGTCGCTTCCCTCGGCGCTCAACTCCAGAAAGCGGTCCAGACCCGTGATGCCGAGATCGGCACTGCCTTCCTCAACCTTCATAGGTATATCCGCCGTCCTCTGAAACAGGGCTGTGGTATCGGATACAGCGTGGATTGTCGCGGTATAGCGACGCGGGCTGGAACGCTCAACAGGCAAACCACTATTGCGGAGAAAGGCCAGTGTGGATTCGTAAAGCTCACCGTCACTGGGGATTGCTAGGCGTAAGATGTCCGTCCTCCAAATTCTACGGTAAATTCTCCGGCGATAGAGCCAGGATGGATTCCAGGGTATATGCAAAGCCAAGGGCGGGCACATCGTGGTCTCCTCCAAGGGCTTTTACCAAACCGTCGTAACGACCGCCGCCACACATGGTGATAGGGCCATTTTGGCCTGTTCCAAGTATCTCGAAAACCATGCCAGTATAGTAAGCTATTCCACGCACGAGACCTATGTCTATTACAAGTGGTGTGGATGGACAGCGCTTGTGGAAGCTAGCCAGCACTCCCTCCAGGGGAACGAGGGCACTATGGCTGATGCCGTAGTCCTTAAGTGCGGTTCTTATCTGAGGCAGTGACTGTCCTTCTTCCCCCTTTATTGAAGCCAGACGGGAGAACAGCGAGATACCCTGCTGTATCTTCTTGGGGTCGTCGCCACGCTTTAGCTTCTGTATGAAGCGGGTTAGAATTTCCTCCATGGAACGGCTCCCCTGGATACCGCTGAGGGAGCTGTGAAAGATGTCCTGAAGGAGGCTCAAAGCTTCTTCTTCTTTCATGTCATCCAGCATATCGTCCAGCAGCGCATTTGAGGGATGCGCGTTTTCTTCTGACTTCATAAGTCCCAGAGAGTAGGCCCGTTCCTGTATCTTATGAGTCTCCTCCGGGTCCTGCTTAAGACGCGGTAAGCTGGCTATCAGGAAAGCCTGTGCCCTGTGCGAAAGGCCAATTTCCTCCAGCATGAGGTGCAATACGCCCACATGACCTACCACGGACGATACGGTAGGCGACCCCATGAGAGAGAGTCCCTCTTGTGCCAGTGCCAAGACTTCTCCATCGGACTCAGGGGAGGCAGCGCCTATGATCTCGGCACCTGCCTGGTGAAACTGCTTCAAGCCGCTGGCATGGTCGTGGCGGAATACGGGGCCGCTGTACTGTATTCGCATGGGAAGAGTTTCTCCGCTGACTCTCTCCAGATAGTAGCGGATTACGGAAGAGGTGAATTCCGGACGGAGACTAACCATGTTGCCTCCTGGATCCGTGAAGGTGTACATGCGCGTGGCCAACTCTCCCCCGGACTTGCGGAGGAAAAGCTCAGTTGACTCAATCAGCGGAGTATCTATGGCTTGATAGCCATGAGAAGAAAGATTCTCCATGAGAGTCTCTTGTAATGAGATCCTACGTCCGAGTTCTCCGGGAGTCTCGTCTCTCATTCCGGGCAGTTGCCGGATTGCTGGCATAATGTGTGTAAACCCCTGTTCTCAGCTAGGGGGTATTGTACAATAACGTCTGGGTCACTTCAATGCGCCAGGGCATGCCATGGACCCATAAAATTCATACGATTACTATACATACTATGATGCCTGTAACGGGACGTAGACCTAGACGAGTCAATGAGCAGAAAATGGTGGAGATGAATTATTTGTGTGGCATGCCTAAATCCCAGGCAAAGCTTCGCCTCAGCACTCACTACCTTAAATGAATGACAGGAAATGACTAAGGCTCGTATGCCGTGCGTTCGCAACCAAAGGCTCGTCGTGCAGGGGTGGCCGTCTCTGAGGCAGGTGCAGTTAACGTCAGAGTAAACGCACCTCTAGAGAGTGGCAAAGCCAACACCGCTGTAATCCAAGCTGTTGCCGATTGCCTCCTTCAGCGCTGGAATTAGTGCGGTGTCACACTACGCGTGACAAGATTGTAGTGGTGGACGGTCTGACTCAAGACTAGGTGATCAACAGTCTCAAGGACAGCGCTTAGCGCCCAAGCTATGAGACCACACTGTTGATTACGTTCAGGATGACGATGGCGACCATTGGGCTGAGGTCTACCGTACCTATACGGGCAAAGCGGCGTAACGGGGCAAGAATTGGTTCTGTTATCTGGACAAGCACATTCCGCACAGGAATTAGAGGGCTGTCATTCTTCATGATTCCCCCGACTACGAGCCAGTCGAAGATGACGCGACCAAGTATGGCAAAGGTAAGTAGGGTTATTAGGTAGCTGATAAGGTTTTGCATCAATCCTCTTCGCCCAGTGCAATGGCTTTCTCATAGGCAGCAATAACAGCATTGATCAAGATCCCCCTGAAGCCCTCCTCTTCAAGGGCCAGCAGGGCTTCGGCGGTCGTGCCGCCGGGAGAGGTCACCATGTTGCGAAGTTCTGCCGGGTGCTTTCCGGATTCCATGGCCAGAGCGGCACTTCCCTGGACAGTCTGAATGGCCAGAGCCTGAGACATGTTTCTGGACAGGCCAAGGTATACCCCTGCATCTATGAGCGCCTCCAAGAACAGGAAGACATAGGCAGGGCCGCTGGCACTCAGGGCAGTGGCCATGTCGAGGTATTTTTCATCTGCGACGTATATCTCCTGACCCATGGTCTTCAGCATCTCCCGGACGACATCTGTATGTGCACCGGAGACCTCAGGAGCAGCGGTCCATACACTCATCCCATGCCCCACCTGGGCTGGGGTGTTGGGCATAACCCGTATAACCGCAGGATGGTCCAGTCCGGCGGCAATGGTCTCGACGGCAGCTCCTGCGACTATGGACATAACGACCTGGGAGGCGGCAAGTTTACCTTGCAACCCTGCCATGACCACTTCAAGTTGCTGCGGCTTCACGGCCAGTACAACCACCTGTGCTCCCTCAATGGCCTTAAGGTTGTCCGATGTTACCTGCACGCCGCGCTGACTGCTGAGGTATTCCCGTCTCTGTGCCACCGGCTCGCCGACGGCGATGTTGCCGATGGTTATCATTCCACTATTTTGAATGCCAGAGAGAATAGCCTCGGCCATTGTCCCGCCGCCAATGAAGGCTATGGTTAACTCTTTAGCCATTGGGTTCCTTTCTCAATGTAGCCCATTATAGCACCCATAAATGTCAAAGGGACTACTCAGGCAGGTGCCCTGTGGTTGCTATGTAAGCGGCGATGCGAATGGCCTCTTTCATCCCAGTCTCGTTGGCTATGCCCTTGCCTGCAATGTCGAAGGCGGTGCCGTGGTCTACTGAGGTGCGCACAAAGGGGAAACCCAGGTTTATGCTAACGCTACCGTCGAAGTCCTTGACCTTGATTGGAATGTGCCCCTGGTCGTGATAGAGGACGAGGACGGCATCATAACGACCATCTATGGCCTGCGGGAAAACGGAGTCAGCCGGTACAGGCCCCGATACATTCATGCCCTGTTTGCGGGCCTCTTCCACGGCCGGAGCTATCTCGTCGATCTCCTCCCGGCCAAGTAGGCCGCCATCCCCGCCGTGTGGATTCAGGGCGGCAACAGCTATGCGTGGATTCTGGAAGCCCCATTCCTTGAAGGAGTTATGGGTCAGTTCAAGCTTCGCACATATGTTGTCCTTCTTAACGTACTCGACGGCACGGGCAAGAGTCCTGTGGGTTGTCAGGTGCACCACCCTTAGATTGCCTGCGGTGAGCATGGTGGCTACTTCTTTGGCTCCAGTTAGGCTCTGGAGCAGTTCCATGTGGCCTATGTCCTGATAGCCCGCGGCACGAGCGGCCTCTTTGTGTATGGGTGCCGTAGCAATAGCCTGAACCTCGCCCGACAACGCCATTTCTCCGGCTTGCAGTATCCATTCCACGGATGCTTTCCCAGCCGCCGCTGAAATACGCCCCGGCACTATATCTTCAGCATTCAAGTTGCCGGGATCAAGGATGGATATGGTATTCCCCAATGCCTCTGCGGCTGAGGATACCTGTGTTATCTCAAGGACAAGCCCAAGGTCCTGTACCATCTTATTAAGCAACGGAGCGTTGCCTATTATCAGAGGATGACAGGATGCAACCACATCCGAGTGGACCAATGCCTTGGCTATTACTTCTGGGCCGATGCCGGAAGGGTCTCCCATGGTGAGAGCTATAATTGGTCTATCGCTCATGTGCCCGCCTTTCACTTGATATTTATATGCATTATATGGGCTGTAGGGCCGTGGTACAATATGAACGGCCCCGGTTACCCGGGGCCGTTAGAATGCACGCTCTCTCGAAGAGGGCGCCGATTTGGGTAATCGATAGACGCTAAGCGTCTAAGCCCATTGCACACCGCTCCCACCAATGCCAATGCCGGGTCGGTGTGTATTAAACAGTGTCAGTAGCCCATTAAGGGCTCCACATCCCTCAGGATGTTGATCAGAGTGTGTTCAAACAATTCCGGCTGCCCAGCTAAGATAACGGGTATCTGTGAAAGCAGCACAGGCCTACGCCGCTTGTACGGTTTTACAAAGTTAAGCTCCCGAAAGTGTCCCTTGACGCGTATTACCCTAGGACGCGTGCGCCAGTGCCCCTTGACCAGATTACCTTTCTGATTGAGGTGAGGCTTGATCCATATAACATCTAGCGACGAATCTCTTTCCACCTGCATCGGTTATGCCTCCACAGTTAGATCGTCTACGACACTGTGGCAATGCTGAGATTGCTTATTATCCACACTTCTCGTAACCGCACTCCGGACAGTGCTGGCAGCCTTCCTGGAATACTAGGAACCCTGCACAGTCCGGGCAACTGACCTTGCTGACCGTACTGTTGCCGTTGGCCTCAGCCTTCAGGAATAGACCCTCCTGCACGGCAAAGGGTTGGGCCTGAGCAGATTCTAAAGACTCATCCCTCCTCTTTGACATGTTCAAGGTCAGCGGTTCCTGGGGAACAGAATGAGCGTGTCGGCTGATAACCAAGGCCACGGCGTCGGGAGCCGAGCGCACCAATGTGCCGTCATCCCATTGGGGACAGCAGGTGATGCCCCTGAGCTGCTCGGTCACCTGTTCCGGATCGATACCGGAGCGCAGGGCCAGTGAAGCCAGGCGTGATATGGCCTCTAGCTGTGCCGAGTCGCAGCCGCCAGCCTTACCAAGGTTAGAGAACACCTCGAAAGGGTGTCCATCCCGTGAGTTGATGGTTATGTACATGTTGCCGTGACCTGTGCGCACCCTATCGGTGATACCCTGAACCTGGGCTGGCCTAGCCATTGGCGCAGGCAAGACGGCTTGAGTATGCCCAACGTCAATCGTGGCCACGTCTGTGAGACTTGCCTCCATCGTTTCCAAGGCTCCCTGGTTTGCCGCTTCTGCGGAACCTGATGTAAGGACCTCTGCATCACGGCTGCCAGACCGATAAACGGTGATGCCCTTACAGCCCAATTCCCAGGCTAAGAGGTAGGCGGTGCGTACATCTTCCTTGGTGGCAGAGTTAGGGCAGTTGATGGTCTTGGATATTGCCGCATCGACGCTCTGCTGGAAGGCAGCCTGCATCCTAACGTGGTCCTGGGGAGATATGTCAGCGGCAGTGACAAAGACCTCTTTGACCCACTCGGGGACGTCGTCCCGTTCCTGGATTGAGCCTCCATCGGCAAGGTATTCCATCAACTCATCGCTGTAGAAATCGTCCTCCCTAGCCACACGTTCGAAGTTGGCGTCCACGTAGATCAGGCTCTCACCGCCCAGAATGTTGTGCTTGTGGTAGGAGAGGGAGAAGAGGGGTTCGATACCACTGGAGCAACCGGCTATCATGGATATGGTGCCCGTTGGAGCGACGGTGAGACGGCAGGCGTTACGCATGAGCCGTCCCTGCTGCTGATAGGTGCTTCCCTGGTAGGCTGGGAAGACGCCGCGCTCTCCCGCTAGGTCCTCAGATATGGCGTCCGCTTCCTGACGTACGAAGCTCATAACATCCCGTCCCAACTCCAAGCCTTCCTGGGAGTTGTAGGGAATGTCCATGTCAACCAACATATCGGCGAAGCCCATGACTCCCAGTCCAGTCTTTCTTGTCTGCTTGGTCATGTACTCTATCTCCGGAACGGAGTAGCGGTTGGCATCTATGACGTTGTCCAGGAATCGGGTGGCGATGCGTACCACATGGCTCAGGCGTTCCCAATCCAGGGTCGGCTGGCCTTCTGTCTTCACCACGAACTTGGCGAGGTTTACGGAGCCCAAGTTGCAGGACTCATAGGGCAGCAGGGGCTGCTCGCCACATGGGTTTGTGGCTGTCATGCGGCCAAGATGTGGAGTGGGGTTGTCCTGGTTCACCCTGTCCAGGAAGATGGTGCCCGGCTCGCCGTTGAGCCACGCTCCGTCTATCATGCTTTCGAACACCTCAGTCGCATTTAGTCTACCGACCACCTGGCCGGTGTGCGGGTCTCTTATGTCGTATTCTTCACCCTTCTGGGCGGCCTGCATGAACTCTTCGCTGGCTCCTACGGAGATGTTGAAGTTGTGGATATCGCCTTCCTGGGTCTTGCATGTGATGAAGTCCATGATGTCAGGATGGTGTACGTCCATGACGGCCATGTTGGCACCATCACGCTTGCCGCCCTGAGTCACAAGAGTGGATACGGATGAAAGATGGCGAAGCACTGCGACGGGGCCGCATGCCTTACCGTGAGTTGTGGATATGCCAGCACCCTTTGGCCGTATGCCTGAAAGAGCAAAGCCCGTTCCTCCACCGAATTTCTGCACCAAGGCGGCCTCCTTGGCTGTGTCCATGATGCCTTCCATGCTGTCCTCAAGCCCTATCACGAAGCAGGCAGAGAGGGTTCCTGCTCCAGTACCCGCGTTCATGAGCGTGGGAGAGTTGGGGACATATTCCAGGCTTGCCATGACGCGGTAATACTCCTCTTCCCAGTAGACCACATCAGCCTTTGGGTTGTAGAGGGTCTCAGTCTCTGCGATGTGTCGTGCAACACGATGGCATACATCAGACCAAGAGTGTTCGATAGTTTTACCCTGACTGTCCTTTAGATAGTACCGCTTCTCAAGTACCACCTTTGCGTTATCGGATATCTCCGGCTCAAGGGCCGAGACGATAGCCCCTGAGAGAGGCTTCATGGTAAGTTTTGGCGTTTTGTTCTGGTTGCCCGCGTGACCGTTAACGCTTCCGTTGGCCAGGGAATCGGCCACCTGCTGGGCGACTGTAGGGTCATTGACGCCGGCGGCCGCCAGGGCTGCCAAGACGTCCTTTATCATAGTCTTCTTGCCTCTGGCTGTCTCGCTTCCGTTTGTTCCTTCTGCAATTGTCATGGGTTCCTCCGTTATAGTTCCTCAGGCGTGTAAGAATGTTCCTTCAGCTTAGAGTGCTGTTAAATAGTGCGAATTAATGGCCTCCACCCATATCCATGGGCAGTCCCGGTGCGGGACGCGGCTTGCGGCCGCGGCGTCTGCGCTGTGATGTGTCTTCGCTCATCAGCGGCAGCTGTGGCGATTCCGTATGGCTCTCTTGGGTCTGATGCGCCCTCTCCAGGGCTTCCACGGCCTCCTTGAAGCTCTCCACGTCGGCAAAGTCACGATATACACTGGCAAAACGTATGTAGGCCACCGGGTCCATGGTCCGCAGGCGCTCCATAACCATCTCACCGATGGCTACGCTGGGAATCTCGGCGCGGCCCAGTCCTTGAAGTTGCGACTCGACATCGTCAACCAGCTTCTCGATAAATCCGGTTGGAAGTGGCCTTTTGACGCATGCCTTCTGGATGCTGCCTGTCAGCTTGTCACGATTGTATTCCTCACGGCGTCCGTCACGCTTAGCGACCATGAGAGCGGTGGTCTGAATACGCTCGTAGGTGGTGAAACGAAGCCCACACTGCAGACACTCCCGACGACGCCGAACGCCTTCGGCAGCTTCGCGTGAATCAATGACTTTGGATTCCGAGTGGTTGCAATATGGACAGTACATGGCTCTTGTAATTTCTGGGTTAGGCTTAGTGATACTAGATGTGGTGCTAAATTGTTGCCTGCCCACCAAGGGTTGTGCAGTTAACGCAGATGCATCCTACTACCAGAGATTGGTAGTGTCAATGGGTTACACCACCTTATTTTGTGCAATTTCGTGAGTGATGCACAAGATGTTGGTAGCACGCCATGCACTCACATTCACTCCTGTTGTCATAATCTGGCCATGTTCTGCAATCCGTAAGGTGTCGGTATGCGCTGAGCCAAGTCTGGGGACACCACAGACTGCATTAAATGGGCTTCGCCCCTCTGCACTCCCCTTTTCAGTAGCTGCTAAGGTGGCTTGAGCCCCTGGATACAGGCCTTGACCGCAGCTAGGATAGGCCGCTTCTAATGGCATCCAGCAACTATCCTTAGGCGGCTTCGGCAGCTAGGCCTGCAGGGCCATCGTAGGTAGGCGAGACGTCCATAGCAGCCAGCTTGTCGTTGAAGGGACACCATACGCACGGCACATAGTAGTTCCGCGGTGACGAGGCCGCTCGGCTCCTGTGTACCCGTACCAGGGGCGAATGCAGGGTGTCCTGATTCGCCTGATGATATCTCCACAATACTCTCCTGCCTACTTCTCGGCGGCCACTAGGCGGCTTGCCAACTGAAGTGCCTCTTCCCTGGTAGAAATCTCGCCTGCGCCGTGGGCCTCCTGGATGGCCTCAAGGAGGCGTCCGACGAGAGCCCCAGCTGGCAGACCAAGGGTCTCCATGAGCAAGTGGCCGTCCACCAATCTAGGCGTCTTTTTTGGTGCGCCTTCCGGGTCGAGTCCCATGTGCAAGATATGGCTTATGAGGTTACAGTGTCCTTGCCAGTCGTCGATCTCTATTCTCGGTCCCTTGGCCGACAGGTAGTCCGCCATGTTCAAGTACAGTGTGTCTACGGCAGCCTCGCCCAAGTCTCTGAAGTAGCGATAGGTGGCGCGCTGGGATGGTAGGTCTACAGCCTGGCTCATCTGTGTGGGCCGCAAGTGGTGACGCACCATTGTGCTTATGAGATTTATGCCACGACTGCTGAGGCGCAGGCGGCTCAGAACCTCCTGGCACACCTCTGCACCCTGGATATCGTGGCCAAAGAAGCGCATACGGCCTGTAGGGTCGATGAACTTGGTGACAGGCTTGGAGATGTCGTGCAGAAGGCCCGTCAGCTTTATGATAGTGAGACGGGTATGACCATCACTGACCTCCTCTTTGAAATATTCCTTCAGTGAGGGAAGCCATGGAGAATACGAGATGATGTCATCCCCCGCCCTGCCCTCCTCAGTGATAAGCCGTTCCACGTGGCCGGGAGTCTCAAGGCAGTGGTAAAAGACGTCCCAGTAGTGCTCCTTGGGCTGTTCCACATCCCTGGCGACCTCCAACTCAGGAATAAGCCGACAAAGCAGGCCCAGTTCGTCCATGAGGCGCACATGGACAGTTGCCTTAGGCTCTGCCAGAGTTTTCAGAAGCTCGTCGCGCAGACGTTCAGGGGCTACTGAGGAAAGCAGATGGGAGTCACGTTCAATGAGATCACGGGTGCGACCATCTATGGAGAAGCCAAGCTGGGCCGACAGACGGACGGCCCTTAGAAGACGCACGGGGTCGTCCTGAAAGGCGTGGTCGGATACGGCCTTTATGGTCTCAGCCGACAAATCGCCAAGGCCATAGAAGGGATCGATGAGTTTTTCCGTTGCTTTTGAAAGCCCAGCACCCAGCAGGGTTTCATGCAGGGCTGCATCCAGAGGAATGGCCAAGGCGTCTATGGTGAAATCACGGCGGGCCATGTCCTGCTCAATGTCACCAGAGAATGAACTCAAGTCCACCCTCTTCTGTTTTTTTGAGAACCCCTCTTCCTTTTCGGTGAGGCCACCTTGCCATTCCCGCGGTGAATGCAACACCACACGGGCAATACCGCGGGATTCATCCAGGAGAACGAAAGTGCCGCCTATCTCATTTGCCAGCTGCTTGGCCAAGACAACGGCATTGCCTTTGACGGCGACGTCTACGTCCAAGGTCAGCCTTCCCAGCAAGGCATCACGCGGGAAACCTCCAACCAAATAGGCCGTTGCCTCGCAACGTATGAAGAAGTCTCTGAGGACGTGAAGCAAGGGAAGCATCTCCCTCAGCCAGGGTGTGACAGCAGTCTCTGACGGAGTTGGAGAGGTCAATTTGACTCGGACTGCGCTCCGATTTCCTGGGGTTCCAGCTTCCATAGCTTGTGGGAGCTTTCCAGATGGTCTATGTAAAGTGTACCGTTGATGTGATCTGTCTCATGCTCAAGGGCCTGAGCAAGGAGTCCCTGAGCCTTGATGCGCACCTGATTGCCGTCCCTGTCCAGTGCACGCGCCCTCACCTTGAGGGAACGGGTCAGTTCGCCACGGTAGCCAGGTATGCTAAGACAGCCTTCCTCCACAACTCGCTCCCCCTCACGGCGGATTATTTCAGGGTTGATGAGCACCCGAACCTCGTCTTCTTCTGGAATCTCGATGACGACCACACGCTGGAGCATTCCAACCTGGTTGGCAGCAAGACCAACGCCGCTGGCCTCTCTCATAGTGTCTATCATATCGTCAATAAGCTTCTGTAGAGATTCGTCTATCTTGCTGACCCGTCTCGCCTTCTGTCGCAAGATCGGATCTGGCAATGTTCGTAAATTCAAAAGGGCCAATTAATGCCTCCTGGCACGGTCTGCGTTGGTCTTTTCGCCAATTATAATCTGGGTTGATGCCCGTGTAAATCCGATTGCGCTCCATTACGTGACCGATATTGGGTCTATATCAACTGTCCATCCCTGCGGGATGGGTGTTTTTTCCAACAGAGAGGTTGGATCCTGGCCTCTAAGTATGACGTGCCAACGATAGCGTCCTCTCACGCGAGGGGGATAGGCGGGAGCCGGCCCAAGCATATCCACGTCTGTGAGACCCAAGATATCCCTCTGTTTCTTCAACGACGCTCCAAACCGCATGGCTTCCTGGCGACACCGATTCTCGTTGGTGTGCACGTACACCAGATGCACGAGACGGCCAAAGGGCGGCAGGCCTTGCTCATCGCGGTAGCCCATCTCTTCCTCATAGAACCTCTCGTAGTCCTGGGCAGAGGCGGAGGACACAGCGTAGTGGTCTGGAGAGTAGGTCTGGACTATCACCTGACCCCCAAGAGGACCTCTGCCCGTTCGACCTGCCACCTGGCACAGGAGTTGAAAAACCCGCTCACCTGCGCGGAAATCCGGCATATAGAGTCCGATATCGGCACACAGCACTCCAACCAATGTGACGTTCGGGAAATGAAGTCCCTTGGCTATCATCTGAGTTCCCACCAGAACCTGGGCTTCGCCTCTTATAAAGCTCTCCATTATCCTCTCGTGAGCCCCTCTGGCCGAAGCCGTGTCCCTGTCCCACCGTATGGCTTTTGCCCCCGGAAAGGCCTGTTCAACCTCTTCCATGACCCTCTGAGTACCAAGTCCAAGGTATCGTATACGGATGCCGCGGCACTGAGGGCAGGATTTTGGAGAAATAAGGCGGTAGTTGCACTGATGGCAGAGTAGCCTCTCCGACTGCGCGTGGTAGGTGAGAGGGAGATCGCAACGGCGGCATCTAAGAGTGTGACCACAATCGCGGCACTGGACCAGGCTCCCACTACCCCTGCGGTTAAGATACAGCATCATTTGCTCACCGGACTGGAGCGTGTTTGCCATAGTCTGGCTCAGGGCGCGGCTGAAGATGCTCCTGTTTCCATCCTTCAGTTCCTGTCGCAAGTCAACTATCCTGACTCTCGGCAAAGGCAGATAGGAGGAGTCCTGGCCGAGCCTGAGTCCCACGCGATGGGGCAGTTCCAGCAATTGATAGCGACCATCCAGTGCGCGGCTGTGAGAGACGATGTCGGGGGTTGCACTGCCAAGTATGACCACGGCATTAGTCAACTCAGCCAGTTTCGCCGCCACCTCCCTGGCGTGGTAGTGTGGCGAGCCATCCTGCTGTTTGTATGTCCACTCATGTTCCTCATCGATGATAATGAGGCCAAGATCCTGTTGTGGAGCGAAGATGGCACCACGGGAGCCTATGACGACGCCGTAGTTCCCTTCCTGTATGCGCCACCACTGGTCGAAGTGCTCTCCACGTGAGAGGCCGCTATGAAGGACGGCGACCTGGCCGGGAAAGCGGCTTCCAAACCGTTCAATAGTCTGGGGTGTGAGTGAGAGTTCCGGCACCATTGCAATGCCACGTTTTCCTTTACTCAGAGCATATGCCAGCGCCTGAAGGTAGACCTCCGTTTTACCGCTACCGGTGACTCCGTGAAGCATGAAAACCTGGGGAGCATGTAAATCTATGGCACGTTCAATCTGATCCAGACAGTACCGCTGTTCTTCCGTGAGGGTCAGCGGGGAGTCAGGGAGAAATATCCTGCCTTCGAGCGGGTCGCGTTCTTCACGAAGCTGAATGCGGTGTACAAGGCCCTTGGCCTCAAGACCCTTTACAGCCGAAGACCCGAACTTCTTGTTAGCTTCAGTCAGAGATATTGTGGCGCCCAATTGGGTAATGTAATCCATGAAGGCTGACTGACTTGGTGCACGCACGCCGAGACTCGGTTCTTTTTCTTCCGCGCTCATAGAAGAGGGTGTCTGTTCCAAATATGTAATGTACTTTGGCTTAACCACTGATCTCCGCCACTCCCATGATGCATCTACCACACCTTGGCGTATCAGAGAGCTAAGAGCATTCTCTATGGCAGGACCCATCGCCTTGACCACAGCATCCCGTCTTACTCTCCCATTTTTATACAGGTATGAGACCACGCTGCTCTGAGATGGAGTAAGTTTGAGTCCGTGCGCGTGGTGATTCAAAAAGAGGTAGTTATTGGCCCGCAGAGGAAAACCGGGTGGAATCATCAGCGCTGCACAGTCAAAAAGCGGTGCCATGTAATAGGAGCTGATCCACCGAGCTAATGCCAACTTGTGTGAAGATAGAACCGGCTGTGGATATGCCACACGGGCAATCTCTCTAGTCTCCGTTACTTGGGGATCATCCGAAATATGGAAGACGACTCCGGACAGGACACGAGGGCCAAATGGCACCTGCACCAGATGACCGGGGGAAATGACTATTCCAGATGGAACGGAATATGTGAAGGTACGATCGTACCCAGCCGGGGCATCAACGGCCACCTCGGCGTACTTCGTCATTCTGCAATTGTACCTTACAAGTGCGAAGCCAGGATTCCGCCTCTTGCTATCTGCCTCGGCTTCTATCTTCCTTGATGCGGGCAGCCTTGCCGGAGAGGCCACGTAGGTAGTACAGCCTAGCTTGACGGACGCGCCCATGCCGCACAACTTCCACAGAATCGACAAGGGGAGAGTAGTAGGCAAAAGTACGCTCGACCCCTATCCCATAGGAGACGCGCCGAACGGTAAAAGTTGCACCTGGGCCACCACCCCTAGTACGAAGCACTGTTCCCTGAAATGCCTGAAGCCGCTCACGCTCACCCTCCTTTATGCGAAGGGTGACTTTGATAGTGTCTCCAGATCGAAACTCTTGAATCTTTGGGTTTGGAGCTTGGGCTACTACGCTATCTACATCCATCTGACAGTCCTTCTATGGCAGCTCAATTTTTGATTATGCGTCGAATTCCGCATTGTATTGTACAGTGTGTAACCTAGAAGAACAAGATGCCCTGTCAATGTGCGCAAGGATTTGGGTTTACGGTTTCTTCTGTTTCCTCAAGATATGACCTTGGCCTGCATACCGAGGTCACGCACCTGGCGGTTTGTCAAGGCCATCCCAACAGCGAGAACGATTATCACAGCACCTCCCAGTGCGACTGCGAATGGGGCGCTGGTGAATTCGGCAACGCCCCCAGCCTGCATGGCACCAAGCGGCAGGACGCTAAATGTCATGCCATAGATCCCCATCACACGGCCCCTCAACTCATTCGGAACCAGGGACTGAAGGGTCGTCAATATTGAAATCATGTAGATGGATGTGCAGGCCCCGGCGAGGAATATGAGGAACATCGCCAATGGCAATGAGGCAAAGATGCTGCTTGTAATAGCGAAAAGAATCAGAAACACTCCAAAGAAGACGGCTCCACCCAACAGGAGCCACCCCTTACGTTGAAAATGGCCAAGTGAAGCCGTCGTAACCGTGCCAAGGAGTCCACCGATGCCTGTGGCGGCGCTCAAAAAGCCCAAACCTGAGGCACCGGTTTCAAAGATGTCCTTGGCGAATACTGGAAATAAGAAGATGTAAGACATCCCAAACATGCTGTTGAAAAAACTCATCCCAATGAGGAATGTAAATATCCTATTCGTATGAACGAATTTGATGCCCTCAGCCATGTCCTGAACTACAGACGTACCCTCAGCCCGTTTGATTGGAGGCAGACGCAGAGTCGATATCATAAGCGCCATGATTAGGAACCCAACAAAGGGAGCATAGAAACCAGGGGCTATACCCAGTCTAGTGCCGATGATGATGCCGCCCAACGCTGGCCCAAGCACCCTCGTTCCCTGCCACACCATGGAGTTGAGAGCAACGGCGTTCATCATGTCTTCACGTTTAATCAGATGCGGGAATATCGCTTGGCGCGTTGGGCCGTCGAACGCTTGGATTGAGCCGATGAGGAAGGCGGTGACCATCAGGTGCCACACTTGCACCATATCCAGCAGAACCAGCGTCGCCAGAGTTAGCATCACGAGGCTAGAGATACTCTGGGTCAGCATAAGGAGACGACGCTGATCTACTTTATCAGCCACCACACCGCCGATGAGGCTCAGCACGATGGCCGGCACCCCACTAGCCAAACCCAAGTACCCTAAGAACAGCTTGGAGTCCGTGAGTTCATACACTAGCCAGCCCTGGGCAACCATCATTATCTGGAAACCCATTACCGATGCCACCATGCCCAGCCAGAAGCGGCGAAAGCCCTGATGCTTGAGAGCCGTAAAGACTTGCAGCATCCTGCGTGATTCAGTCGCGGTGGCTTCCATTTAGTTCTTTCAATTAAGCTTGAATATCAAGTACGGGCCTCGCTGACAGATAATACATCAAATTTTCACAGAAAACGGCTTTATTACCAACAGAGTTCCGAATACACCAGTCACAAATAGAAATCGCCTGGCATACTCAGGATTCAGGAGATAGGAATTGGATAAACATCAAACCACTAGGGTCCAGTAAACCTGCTACTGTCCCTGAAGGTTACGAATGTAGTGCACCAGCTTCCACTGCTCCTCTTCCGTGAGGAGTTTGCTGAAGATGGGCATTGTGGACTGCGACGGTGTCCCTCCCATCGCTGAAAAGTAACCTATTCGTCCTCCCCCACCAATAAAAAGACGCAAGTCATTGTCGGATGCGGCTATCGTAGCCGCTCCGGTAATATCGGCGGGTGGTATGCTTTGATATTTGATCAGGAAGTCTCTCATGGATCCATCACCCTTACCAGCGTCACCATGACACACGGCGCAGTTGACTCCAAAGAGATTCTTCCCTTGTTCCACGGTGCCTGATGTCTTCGCTAGAACAAACGCCTCTTCCACAACCAAGGAGCGTTCGCCAACCAACTTGAAAGGCATAGATCCCTGTGCGGGATAAAGACGTGGAGGTTCCTGAGAGCGATGGGACTGCGAATAGTGCATTTCGCTGAATAGCTCCACCTGACTGGTACCTCTACCCCATGGCAAACAGCCAGCGGCAACAACACCAAGTAGCAACACAACGACCATAAGGCCAGGATGGACTTTTCTACTTGGGAGTTGAGCCGATTTCCCGCGGAGATTGATTATCATGCCTGCAGTGCTCTGCCCTTCTCGTGAATTATGTCTACTGCGCTACCACGCCGCAACGCCTGTTCCATAACACTTAATTTCTCTTCTGGGCAAGTCACCAAGAGGCCTATATATCCCTCAGTTATACGTGGGTCATATGGGTCAAGACGCGGCCGAGGCATTCTAGATTCGAAAATAATGCCCAATATCGTAAAGATCACCGCGCCCAAAAGCGTCCCCTCATAAGAAATGATGGTCATTGCGGGAAAGGCAAGAATTGGTTTACCACCCGTAATCATGGGATAGGCAATTTGTGTCCCAGCTGTAAGCAAGAAGGCTACGCTCAGCCCCATTAGTGCTCCTATAAGAGGAAACACGTAGATGTGATGGACTGGATCCTTCTCACCAAACGCCCCTTCTGGATACGGGCAGCCTGTAAGCACATCAAAGTCCCCCTGTTCACATCCAGCCGCCAGAAGCACATCTGTCGCATCTGCCGCCGTGTCAGCGTTGTCAAATAGTCCTAGGACGCTCTTATTGGCCATTGTAGACCTCCAGAAATTATTCCTCCCGCATTACAGCGGGAACCATCACTTTCCCAATTTTAATTTCGTCGTGCAGAATCATGCCTTCTTTTGCATCCCCAATTGGAATCAGTGGAAAGACCTTGGCAAATAGAAGAACCAGCATCGACACCAAGGCAAAAGTAGCGGTGATTATTATAATCTCTACCAAGCTTGGTGTATATCCTCCCCACGTAAATGTGAAGGGCTGTTTCCTCGCCAGGCCAGGAACTATGATTATAAAACGTTCAATCCACATCCCGATGTTAACCAATATGGTGGTAAAGACCATCAGCGGTATATTACGCCGTACTTTTGGTACAAGCCACATTGAAACCGGAATAACATACGCAGTAAGCAAGAATGTTATAAATAGGGCCTTCCACGGCATCTGGAAAACCTGCATTTCCCTCAGGGCAATCTCAGGCCCTTCCAAGCTGTATAGGCCAAAGATGAACTCTAGAGCGAAGAAGAAGAACCATCCTGTAGCCACTACTATCAGCAGCTTAGCCAAGGCGTCTATATGCTCCATGCGGATGTAGTTCTCCCACTTGAACATCCACCGCAATATAATCATCACGGTCACCACGGCAGAAACTCCTGAGTGAACCGCACCGATGACAAAGTACGGGGCGAAGACAGTGCTGTGCCATCCCTCTACAGACATGGCCGAACCAAAGTCCCATGACACTATGCTATGCACCGATACGAAAATCGGGAGAATGATGGCAGACAGAAGGATGCCTGCTATCAGTTGCAACTTCCACTGCCTCACACTGCCTCTCCATCCCAATGAGAGCACGGAGTAAAGGACGTGCCGCCATCCTGTTGTCCTGTCTCTCAGGACTGCTATGTCTGGGACAAGCGCTATGTAGACAAATAGAATACTGCTGGTCAAGTACGTAAATACCGCAGCAGGGTCCCACACAAGCGCTGAGCGGACGTTAGGATACACGCCGCGAGCAAAGTCATATGGGAATACCCAATACATTACTCTCCACGGGCGGCCTGCATGAATCAGCGGCATTGTCATAGCCGTCATTAGTGAAAACACTGTGAGAACCTCGGCTGCTCTGGTGGCAGGACGACGCCACTCGGCCTGCACCAGCCTGAGAATAGCTGAAAGCATAACCCCTGCATGGCTAATACCGATCCAGAAGACAAAGTTGGTGATAAAGAATCCCCAGAAGACGGGACGATTCAAGCCGGTAACACCCAAGCCTCTGTTTATCATATATCCCGCCGCTGCAAACCCTACCAGAACAACAAGACCCAAGCATCCCACCAATAGGAAATACCACTTCGGAGTCTCAAAGATTGATCGCAGAAGGTCGCGGTTAATCTGAACGTCTGTCAGCCTTACTCGTTCCTGCATTCTTTACTGCTCCTGGCCTTTAATGTCGTTTTCCATGTTCATCTCTTCAATTCTAACTATTCTGGCTTAGCCAGCACTTTAATCTGTATCTTCATGAAGCGGCGCACCCTCTGTAAGAGGAGTCCTTCCTTCATCTCCCACATGGAGATTATCGGGAAAATCCTGGTGGCAAGCATGTATGCTAGCACGGCGCCAGCCAAACCTCCAACTATAACGAGAATGTCCGCTACTCCAGGGGCGTTGAATGGAGGAGCAACCTCAATAGCATGAAGACTACTGTCTTCAATAGAGTAGGCAGGGACGTAGAAACGCATGGCGTTGAAAAACGTACCAACAAGTACAATGCCGGCGGCCAGAGTAGGCCCCCATATGGTCTTGCGAATTATGTTCCACATTAGAATGATAAATGGCATGATGAAGGACAACAGGAACGACAACGCAAATGGAACCTTGTATGTCTCAAACATCAAGAACTTGAGAATACTCTGTTCCGCAGGTTGACGGCCGTACCAGTAGGTAAAGAAGCCAGACCACCAAAAGTAAAACCAGAGCAGAGACAGCGCCAAAAGTAGCTTGCTCAATGACCAGAACTGGTCAACCTCAAGGTATTTTCTCAAGCCAGTCTTCCATCGCAGGATGAACATTGTAACTATTATAATGGCCACGGCAGCCTGGAAACCAATTATGGCGTGGAACGCAGGGAATATGGAGTCTTTCCAGCCAGGCACAAGGCTCATGGCGAAGTCAACACTAATCAACATGTGCACAACTACGAGGAGCATAAAGTAGAAGCCACCAAGGAGAGACAAGCCGACATTTAGCTTTCTCCATTGATGAGGCAATCCAGTCCACTCCATCGCCATGCGTCGGTATATGTTCTGTCTTGCTCCGCTGGCATGATCTCTTACCGCAGCCATATCGGGTATAGAAGCGAAGAAAAGAAGTGCCAAACCACACACTACAAGAAGCCCCAAGCCTATTGTGTCCCATAAGTGAGGGCTGTGACCTGGCCAGTTGAACCAGATACTTCTTCGGCCATCTGTAACCGGGAGAACCCACAATAGTGGTATAAGCAGGAAGAAGTTAAACAACCCAACAACCGCAAACAACTCGGAAATTCTAGCCAAAGGCCTGCGCCAGTGCGCTTTTGCCATGCGTAATGCCACGGACACCAAGACCGCTGACTGTGAAATTATGAAGATGTACGCAAATGTTGTAGCATAGTAGCCCCACACATTCCTGTCATCAAATCCCTCTGCCAGAAGAAGTATGAATCCAATGATCCCTAGGCCAAAGAGCCCGCCTAATATGGCGGCCACCGTCCAAAACTGCCTACCAGGAGACTCATGCACCTGAAGGATATCCTGAGTAAGCTCCTGCGCGGTCATTCCCAAATAGGATGGCGGCGCTGGATGGTGAAGCTCATGCATGTGTGTCCACCTCTGTCTTGGCGTGGATATCTACCTTCTTCAGATAGATGACATTGGGCTCTGTTCCTAAGTTTTCCAGAAGCCTATACCCCCTACCACCATCTGCAAATTGTTCTTGTTTCATACGAGAAACCTGGCTCTCAGGGTCCTTGAAGTCGCCGAAGACCAATGTGCTGGTTGGGCAGGCCTGAACACAAGCAGGAAGGAAATTACCTGCCTTCATATTTTCGTCAGTCAATCTCTCGCCCAACTGCCCTTCGATCGTGCGCTCAGCCGTGTGCAAGCGCTGTATGTTGAAGGTGCACTTTTCCATGATGCCACGACTTCTTACGGTGACATCTGGGTTGAGTTGGTTCTTCAGAGTCTCTGGCCAAACAGGCTCCCAGTAGTTGAAGAAACGTACTTGGTAGGCACAGTTGTTGGCGCAATAACGCGTGCCAACGCAACGGTTGTAAACCTGAACGTTCATCCCCTGATTGTTGTGATACGTGGCGTATACAGGGCAAACAGGTTCGCAGGGCGCATTCTCGCAGTGCTGGCATAGAATGGGAATAAACTTCGCTTTCACATTTGGGAACTCGCCCTCCCAGTACCGCTCCACATGAATCCACTGGATGGCGCGGCGTTGCCGAAAGCGGTCCTCCGTGTTCAGTGGGATGTTGTTCTCCGCCTGACAAGCCACTACACACGCCTGACAGCCTGTGCAACGATCTACGTCTACAACCATTCCCCACTTGTGGTCTATTCTCTCATTAGCCATTGAAATCTCCTGCTTTCCCTATGCCGATATCATCTAGTTCGGCGGTGCTATCTGTACTATTTTCGCATTTTCGAGTTCAAATGCTGGTACATTGCCCTCGAAGCGCGACAGGTCGATATGCTCTCCGGTCTTCTTGATCTTGACCCTCGTGGCGGCCCACGCCAAGGCTCCGGTATCACCATCGACTATTGGAGTCAAAATGGAGAGAGTGTTGACGCCAATGCCTTCGGCATACCGCTCGGAGTACTGCTCGGAGGCCTTGTGACCCTGACCCACAGGTATTGACACGGTCCAAGGCGGCACAGCAGGATGGATGTACGCTGGCGCAATCACCGTGCCGTTGGAAGATGTTACCTCCAACATATCACCCTCCCTGATGCCCTTTTCTTCGGCGGTCTTGGTATTCATCTCAACCCAAGTCCGCCAGACCATAGTTGTCACAGGGTCAGGCGCTGCCTGAAGCCAGGGCAGGTGGGCCAAGTTACCATCTGCAATGGAATTCGACAGGAATGGGATGAGGTTATATGTGTCCTCACCTGTTGGACCTTCGATTGAGATATTTGGCCAGATTGTATCTAGTGGCCGAGGGTCACTACCAATGGCACGTTCCTTAGCCTCGGTATCCCACCAGCCTCCCCTTTGGAGCACTCCATTCCAGAAGCCATCGAAGGTGCCAGCCCTAACCGAGCCACGGTTTTCCATCCAGAGCTTCTCAGCTCCTTTTTTCAGCAGATCCTGAAAAGTTGGATTGTCGTTTCCGTCAATACCCAACCTACCAGTGAGGCCGATGTTCAAAGCCGCACCCAAAAGGAGCACCTCATCGCCAAAACTGCGCGTTTCCGCATGAAAGGGCCTGACGACAGGCTGCTGAAGCCCCATGGACTGATAGCGTGGGCCAGGATCAGGGACATCGTCGCCCCAATCCTCCAAGTAGGTATGCTCAGGCAAGATGAGATTTGCCTTTGCTGAGGTCTCATCCATAAAGCTGGAGAACGCTATGACGAAGTCCGCATTCTCCACGGCTGTGACGAAGTTAGCATCAGGCGGTAGCCCATAGACGGGGTTGACACCGCGAATCATAAGCACCTGCGGGCTGTCCATCTCCTTCCAATCGCGGAAGGAGGCGGGCACGCCCATGTTCATGACGTCCTGACTGGCCAATCTCTCAATAGGCGGGGCTGGGTTGAAGAAAACGCCGCCGTCTTTGTTTACGTTGTTTACAAGCAGGTTCAAGGAGTATACCGCCCTCAGGTTGAACAGGCCGCTTGTGTGTGCCCCAGCAGACCCTCCGCCAATGGCCAAGCTTGGCTGGTTATTCTGGTCAGCAAAAACATGAGCAAGCTCTACTATTCTTTCCTCGCTGACGCCAGTGGCTTCCACCACATCGTGACTGTCTGGCCTGAAGGCATCCAAAGCCTGGTATCCATTCCCGCCTGTCAGGACATTGGCCGCTCCTCTATCACCCAGACCATCTCTGATAATAACGTAGACCATGCTCATGGCTAGGATGCCTTCCCCGCCGGGCTTTACAGGAACCCACTCGTCTGCACTAGCCGCTGTCATCGAAAAACGCGAGTCGACCTGAACATGAACGCCACGCTTACCAGGACCCTGACGAAGCTCGCCGTAGCCGCGTGAGTATTTTACAGGAGAGATCCAAGTGGAAAGGAAGTCAGCTCCAAAGGAAATGAGATATCTGGAGTTCTGTATGTCAAAGTCAGGCAGCCTGTCCTGTCCAAACACGTCCTTGACAGACTGGCGGAGCGTCACCTGTTCCAAGGTCTCGAATGCCATGTGCTTACCACCATAGGCCTGGACAAATTCACTTGCCAGCAAAGCCAAGTGCCCACGCAAAGGCTGGGTAACCAGAAGAAATTTACTCTTGTCGGCGAGATTCCCAAGGCTATCTGTAATTTTCCTGCGTGCGTCCGTCCAGGAAATGGGCGAGAAATCTTCTGACGACCCTTCTCGAAAGAGGGGCTGCTGAATCCGATCCGGATGATACAAGGCCTGAAGCCCAGCCTCGCTCCGTGCATTGTGCTTGCCCTGGTTAATAGGATAATCTGGGTTGCCCTCTATCTTTTTGGCACGACCCTCAACAACTCTGACAATGATTCCGCAGGCTTCAGGGTCTTGACGACATATGGTGGCATACCAGTTGTCTATTCCTGTAACAAGATCCTCAGGCATATCCACAGGACTCTCTACCTGAAGCTCTTCTTCAGGAATACGGCAACCATTGAAGACTACGGCTCCTACAGCCGAGGCTCCTGACCACCGCAAAAATTGCCGCCTAGTTATTCCCATGGCTCGTTACTCTTCCTTAATAATGACACGTAGTACAGTCTGTGGGAGCGCTGTAATTCCTGTGACAATCAACGCAGTCACCCATCTTCAAACTGCGAACCTGCTTAACTTCGGCCATGGCCGCAACATCACCATGGCACGTTGAGCATACATTGGCAGCCATTGCGGCCTGCTCACCGGATGGAAGCAGATTGCCAGTTTTTGTGAAGAACCGTATATGTGGTTCATGGACAAACCGCACGTGGTCGGGCAACCTATGGACACGTTCCCAGACCACTGCTTCCTTATTATCCCAAGCAGCTACCAGCTTGGCAACCTCAGGCAGGTCTGTTCCAATAGTCTTATGGCAGAAAATACACTGCTCCACCGGCGGGATGCTGGCTGATGCTCCTTTGTCCACATTCCTGTGGCAGTAGGTGCATCCAAGACCTAGACCATTCATCTCTTCATTGCTGGCATCCAGCTTGTGATTGCCGTCTTCATCCACAAGGATGTCGACGCCGGCATGAACCGTGTGAGGGAAGGCTATGGGCTGTTCAGGAGCCCCGCCAAAACCAAAGACTTCGAAAGGTGTTGTCCACCATGCTCGAGCTACGAATAGCACCAAAAATAATGTGACAAGGCCACCAAGGGCAAGGCCTCCTGCTACTATTCCTATAGCTGCTATGCGTTTCATAGATATTTAGTAATTACTTCCCTAATTTAGTGTCAGCAGCTCGCACGCTTTATCGAAACTGAGTGGAGGAATCTCATATCCACCACCGCTCCCAAATACTCTTCAGTATGTGGGCCTCTGCAATGACCCTGCTTATAGAGAAGAGAACCAGTGCCAGAGAACCGAAGGCGCCTGCATAGAAGATGCGTCGCGCTTTGTTCAGCCTTTGAGGAAGGTGCCCAGAACTGATGAGGGAAGGAATTACAGCGTGGGCCGTGAGGAAATTAAAACCGAATCCGATTGCAAAGAGGAGAATAAACCAAAAAAAGTGGAGTAGATTACCGATCTCTCGCCAGTCAGTGCTATTGATGTATTCAGGATCCATCTTTATTCTTTAAATCCAAGTGGAACCACCACCAGCCCACCTACCCCGTTTACTACTCAAACCCTTACTATTTACTTTGCCAGAAGGACTTTGCAACAAACTTCACGTAGTGTACAATCGGGATTGTGGATAGTCAATAGGAAATACTAGAAAGTTTGCGCGAGATTTCACAACCGATTCCAGGAGGAGACCATGACAGATAGGCCAGAGAAGACGGCACAATTGCTCAACAGGCGGGAGTTCATGACAAAAGCTGCCATAGCGATGGGAGCCACAGCGGCACTGGCAGCGATGACTCGAAACCTGCCATTTGCGCCCTTCAAGAGAAGTGCTGCCAACCTATCTTCTGCGGATTCCATCTTCCTTCCCAAGCCTGGCTCAAGATTAAGGTACTGGCGCAATAAGCTGGATCAGTTCAGGCTCAGATAGTCTCCACAATAAATGGTAAATCAGTACATGAGAATTCCCTCATCCATTCCCGTGAATTCTGAGCCCTGTAAGTCTCCACAGACATCGCAGGGTGTTACCGTTTGCTATGCTTCAGTATGGAGGTATGCTTCGTGGTGAAAACCATATTCAGACGGTGGTTCCTTGCCGGCCTGCTCGTTCTTGCACTGGGCGTTTCTGCAGGCTGTGTTACAGACGAAGTTGCTTCGAACGCCGATATTGTTCTGGCGGAGATAGGCAGCGCCTCGACTCCCGCGGGGTCCATTGAGTTCGAAAGCAAGACACTGGTCTATTCGGCAGACATAGCCGACCTCGTAGACACAGTCCGTTCCAGAAGCCTTGAGATTGACAAGAAGGATCTGGTAATGAACTACCTTGTCCTTCAGAAAAGGATCGATTGCATCCTTGACGATGTAGAAGAGGCAGCGAAGGATGACGCTACCATACAGTGTGAGGGAAAGATCTTGGTTGCTAAAGAGGGAGAGCACGGACTCCTGGGTTTTGACGAGATCACAGAAGAGATCAACTCCAGAGATGGCGAGCCTGCCAAAAGGGACTATCTGGCAGAGTACCTTATTACATGGAACAAGATAAAGCGCATAGACAGGGTTGAAGAGAGTCTGGCACAGATAAGGCGGAGCAATGCACTACCGGTGTTTGGTGCGCTGATCAAGAGCATACACCGCTTCCCCATCCTGTATGAAGGCAATGAACTGGTGCCCAGGGATGATATCCCCAACCTGCTTGACGAATACAGCGCTCGCGATACGGAAGAGGCCAAAAGGATTCTGGTGATAGATTACCTAGAGAGGTAGCCCAACCCGACATTGTTCGTTCTGCAGCCACAGGTGATACATGCCCTATCGCCTACCAAACTCACGCTGTAAGTGAGCCGTGCTGAGATAAACCATCGTGGGACGGCCGTGTGGGCAGGTGTTTGGCTGGTCACTGGCCTCCAGTTGGGCAAGAAGGCTCTCCATCTCCTCACGAGCTAACGCCTTCCCCGCTCTCACTGCGGAGTGGCACGCAATGGAGCACACCATCTTCTCCTCCCATTCTAGGGCATTCTCCCCGCCCTGGCCAACTTCCTCAAGAATCGCCAGGAAAGCCTCTTGCGGATCGGCATCTTTGAGTGACGAAGGAAATGCCCGCAACAGATAGGAGTGAGGCCCGAAGGCTTCAAGATCGAACCCGTATCTGGCCCACTGGTCTCGATGAGCCTCCAAAGCTCCCTCCAGAACAGCAGGCAGTTCAACAACCACTGTCTCAAGCAGGCCCTGCACCTGAGGTACTCGATCCTTAACCTCTGCCTGCACTTTCTCGTAGAGCACCCGCTCATGGGCTGCATGTTGGTCTACAAGGTACATCCCCTGCGGCCCCTCGGCGACTATGTAGAGGTTCTGCACCTGACCTAGCACCCTCAATGTCGGCACTATTTCCCTGTGAGTTGAGGCATTGTCCTCGCCTTCAACCGGAGCAAAGAGCGAAAGCGCCTGCTGGGCTTGAAGGCCTTCGATGGGTCTGGCCTGTGTCGCAGAAGCGGTGCCGTAGGAAGCGAAATCGGAGCGCACGGATGGCACAGGGGCAAGTGCAACAAGGGTGCTGCGCACGACGCGCTGGAGAGTCGAGAAAACATCACGTTCCTGACGGAAGCGCACCTCTAGCTTAGCGGGATGGACGTTTACATCCAATTCTTCAGGAGGGACGGTTAGGTGGATAACGGCCAGTGGATGACGGTGTTCCATCAGGAAGCCCTGATATGCCTCTTCCAGAGCGTATGTCAACGAGCGGCTCTGTATCCAGCGACGGTTCACGAAAAGGTTGATATAGCTACGGCTGGCGCGGCTTACATCCGGGGGGCTTATCAGTCCGTCGGCACCTATGGTGTCGATCCCATCACCCTGGTAAACCACCTCCAGCAACGCCCTAGCTGTTTTTGTTCCGTAGACGGCAGAGCAGGCGTCTCTCAATTCGCCGCTGCCAGACGAAGTAAAGGCAGCACGGCCATCCAAGTCAAGGTGGAACCTGACTTCAGGAAAGGCGATGGCAAACTGATGCATCACGGTCTGCACGCGCGTCGCCTCAGCAGAGGGCGACTTCAGGAATTTGAGCCGAGCAGGCACGTTCTGGAAGAGGTCCATGACAGCAACGGAGGTCCCTGGCGGGCTTCCCTGTGGAGCGGTGTGAACAATATCGCCCCTTACCACCTCCACCCTAGTACCGGCGGCTTGCTGGGCCGGACGTGTGACGAGTGCGACGGTGGACACCGATGCAATGCTTGGCAGAGCCTCGCCGCGGAATCCCAACGTGTAGATGGAGTCAAGATTGCCGTCTAGGGCTAGCTTGCTGGTGGCAAAGCGGTGGAAGGCAAGTTCTGCCTCTTCGGTTGGGATGCCGCTGCCGTTGTCCACAACCCGGATCATCCCAAGGCCGCCGCCCCTTATCTCGACTGAGACGGCAGTGGCTCCGGCGTCCAGCGAGTTGTCCACCAGCTCCTTAACCGCGGAGGCCGGACGCTCGACGACCTCGCCTGCGGCAATCCTGGCAGCCACATGGGGAGAAAGAACACGAATCGTCATGGTGGTGGCTACGATTGGTCCTGACTGAGAGACGGTTGTGTGGGTTCAAAAGCGTGGCCGTTCCCGACAACCATGGCGGAGATTACAGGATAGATCTCCTCCATCTCCCTGTCGGTATCTTTTTCATAGAGGTATGCCCTGACCCTGACGCCGCCAAGGGCGGTCACAATGTCCGGATAGTCGTCGATAACCATATCGGGGGCGACGGTGACGCCCATGCCTGCCATCCTGCGCCGGTAGTCGTAGAGAGGCTTGTGAAAGCAGTCGGTGATGAAGGATTCGAGGCCGTGCTTCCTCACCTCGTACCAGCGTATGCCCATACCCGACCAGATGTAGAGAGTGTGGCCGTCGTCCTTAAGGCGCTGGAAAATCTCGCGTACGCCCGGACGCAGGTTCCCATTCATGGCGATGATTGTGTAGTCACAGTCGAAGAAGATGTTCATGGGTTGATGCTGGCATTATAAGTGGGCGACAGCAAAGGGAGCAAGGGTTCAAGGCTTGAGGCCCTGTCGGCAAAGCGATGACCCTATGATGGCAAGCGCCATCCCAGACTGCGAGGATTTCCTATCCGAATACGTGCACGAACTGTTCCGAGCGTTCGGGTGGCCTTGATTTTAGTTCTAGTACCTCACCTCCCCACCCTCCCCTGCCTCCTGTTGTAGCTGATAAAGCTTGTTGATAGCCTCAAGAGGGGTCATGGAGGATACATCCAGTTTTTTGAGGTCTTCCATGACGGGGTTTGGCAGGGCAAACAGGGGTCGTTGCCGCGGTGAAGCCTTTGGGCCGTCGCTCTCAAGCTCCGAAAGGAGGTCCCAAGCGCGGGTAACAACGGACGAGGGCATGCCCGCAAGCTGGGCGACGTGGATGCCGTAGCTCCTATCGGCTCCGCCTGGGACAATGCGGTGCAGGAACACGACCCTACCATCGCTTTCGACAGCTGCCACGCTGAAGTTTCGCACCCTCGGCAGGGTTTGGGAAAGCTGGATCAGTTCGTGGTAGTGGGTTGCAAATAGGGTCTTGCACCCAAGCCTCGGGCTGTTGTGGATGTACTCGGCTGTCGAACGGGCGATGGCAAGACCATCGTAGGTGCTGGTGCCGCGGCCTATTTCGTCCAAGATCACAAGGGAACGAGGCGTAGCATGGTGCAGAATGTTGGCTGTCTCGACCATCTCCACCATGAACGTGGATTGGCCCGTTGAGAGGTCGTCCTGAAGGCCAATTCGGGTGAAAACACGGTCAACAAGGCCGATGGTGGCGGAGGCTGCGGGGACGAAACTGCCTATCTGGGCCATGAGGACTATGAGAGCGACCTGCCTTATATGGGTGGACTTGCCGGACATATTGGGACCGGTAAGGATGACCACCTGGGAGTCATTGTTGCTTAAGTTGGTATCGTTGGGTACGAAGGAGCCGGGAGGCAGCGTCCTTTCTACGACGGGGTGCCGCCCTTCCCTGATTTCTATGGCGTCGTCGAGTGTGAGTTTTGGTCGCACGTAGCCGAAGCGTGACGCGCACTCGGCGAGGGCGGCAAAGACATCGATGTCGGCGACTGCAGACGCGGTGGAAGAAATGGCCTGACCGTACTCGGTTATCTGACTGCACACCTGCCTGAAAATGGAGCTTTCCAGATCCTCAATACGTTCCTGGGCGTTGAGAAGCATGGACTCGTATTCCTTCAACTCAGGCGTGATGAACCGTTCGCCGCCTACAAGAGTCTGACGTCGTGTGTAATCAGAAGGTACCTGAGGCAGGTTGGAGTTGCTGACCTCTATGTAGTAGCCGAAGACACGGTTGTAGCCGACCTTCAGGGACTTAATACCGCTGCGCTCCCTCTCCGTACGCTCAAGGCTTGCGATATATTCACGACCGCTCCGTGAGACGCCTCTCAACTCGTCGAGATCGGACGAGAACCCCTGTCGTATAATCCCTGCCTCGCCTGTGGATGTGCCCAACGAGTCCTCCAATGCCTGCTCCACCAACGAGACAAGCGTGGCACAGGGGTCGAGGCCTTGACTTAACCACGCTGGGAATTTTTCACCCTCGTCAATCAACCTCTTCAGATGTGCAACGGACTTGAGGCCGTTTTTCAGGGACACCACCTCCCTAGGGATGGCCGTACCTGTGGCAATGCGGTTGAGAAGCCTTTCCAGATCTGGTATGAGCTTGAGATCGGCCAAGACTTCCTCACGGGTAATCTGGTTGGTATAGAGAGCCTGCACCGCTTCCTGTCGCTGTTCCAATGCAGGCAGGTCCAGAAGAGGCTGACTCAGCCATTTTCTCAGCAAACGTCCGCCCATTGGCGTGTTCGTGACATCAAGGCTGGACATGAGGGAGTGCGAGACATCGCCCCATCTCCCCGCCTGAAACAGTTCCAGGTTACGACGTGTCTGATGGTCGAGGAGCATGAAGTTCCTTGGCGAATAGGTGTGAAGCCCGTGCAGGCGATCCAATGCTGGTTTTTGGGTTTTGTTAAGGTATCCCAGAATTGCACCAGCGGCACCTATTGCGAGTGGTTTTCCCTCACAGCCGTATGCCTCCAGCGTAGCGACGCCGAAGTGCTCTTTGAGAGCCTGTTCCGCTCCGGCAAGCCGAAACTCTTCTTCTTCAATGGTGGTCACGAATGACAGGGACACGGAAGGAGGTAGGAACTGGTCCTGAGCAAGTAGCACCTCAGATGCACCAAGGCGGTCCAGCTCCAACGGCAGGTCGTCCAGTGTTATCTGAGTGGTTGCAAACTCGCTGGTGGTTATGTCGACGTATGCAATACCGGCCTCTTCACCATCGACCACCACAGCGGCCAGGTAGTTGTTCGCTCTCTGGTCAAGAAGAGATGTCTCTGTCAGCGTGCCCGGCGTCACCACTCTCACGACCTGACGCTCCACAATCCCTTTGGCAGTCGTGTCCCCTATCTGCTCACATATGGCCACTCGGAAGCCGCGCTTGACCAGACGTGCCAGATAGCTATCGAGAGCATGGTAGGGTATTCCTGCCAGTGGGACACGCTGCCCCTTGCCCATTTCCCTTGAAGTGAGGGCAATCTCCAACTCCCTTGCAGCCACATGGGCATCATCGTCGAAGGTCTCGTAGAAGTCGCCCATCCTGAAGAGCAACAGGGCGTCTGGATGCTCCTGCTTGATCCTCAGATATTGCTGCCGGATTGGAGTCTCGGAAGTCATGTCAGAGCAATATTACAGGACGTAGGAATATATGGAAATAGCACAGCGGGCAAAACCGTGTCCTATGGCAGGCTCAGGGGAAGAGTAATACATTCAAATGCTATGCTAAACCTAAAACAGATGCGTGTGAGTACATGTGGCTGTGGTTTGCAAAAATCACTGCTTCCAGAACCGCTCTTCCGTCACGGTGAAGCCTCGTAGAGAGGCTCGTACCTTCACGTCCTCGATCATTCCAGGGTGGCCGCAGGCGTAAAGCATGGTGGATTCTGAGGACAGGCCAAACTTGTCGAGATACTCCTCGACAATGTTGTTCACCCTACCAGTGACTCCTACCCACCCGGCGTTCGTCTCTTCCTGGGGTCTGCTAATCGTGGGAATGTATGTTATAAAGTCTGGATTGGCAGTCGCCAGATTTTCCAGTTCCTCCCTGTAGCCAAACTCACCCTGATAGCTGGCACCCTGAAGGATATAGAAATGGCGTCTTTTTTCGCTACTATGGAAGTAGCTCCTAATAATACTGACAAATGGAGCAACGGCTGTAACTGTGGATACCATGAAGTGATTGGTATACTTCTTGTCCATGAGAAAGATGCCATTAGCCCTTGGGTGAATGCTGACCCTGTCGCCCTCACGGAGATTCCATAACTTGGTAGTCACCGGGCCATCTGGGACAAGCTCTACGAATAGTTCTAGGGCAGGCTCATGCGGCCCTGACACTATGGAGTAGGCTCGCTCAAAGTTCTCAAGTCTGATGGTGCAGTACTGGCCCGGCTTGAATGTGAAGGGAGTCTCCGGCAACAGCCAGAGAAGAATCAACTCGTGGCTCAGGTCTTTTCTTTTGGTAACAGTAGCGATAGGTAATTCTGTCATAACATCATACCTTTTATAGGATACTCTTTTGTAATCCACCAAAAAACATCCCAGCAATCAGAGGCAGACGAAATCACGAAATCTCTAAGCACTTAAAGTCTCAGACGCCTGAATCGGAAGTCACGCCTCCAGCTTGGCCAGCCTGACAGGTGTCACAGGTAGACCCGGCACATGGGACATCGGATCAGGGTCTTCGCTGCTCTCAAGGCGCGTCATCAGGTCGCCGAACAGGAAGGTGGCGGAAACCGTGCCCCTGAAGGCATCATCGGTCAGCTTGGCCTTGGCACGGATTCGCTCGCTGGACGAAATCACTTCCACCCAGTCCTCTTCCTGGATACCCATATCGGCGGCGTCCGAGGGATGCAGCTTGAGCAGTTCGTCACGCTGTATGTAGTTCTTCTGCCCCGCGACAACGACTTCCATCTCAACCTGTGACTGATGGAGCACACGACCAGGCAGGAAAAGGAGAGGGAAGTCGGCAGTGGTCATGGATGGGACTTCCTTCATCTCCAGAGGAATGAACCTAGCCTTCCCAATTGGGAATCCTTCCGTGTATAGAACAGAACTGCCCACGTCTTCCGATGTGAGGCATGGCCACTGAATGCCTTCGTTTTGGCCTCCTGTGGAAGAGTGCAGCTGGCTTGGCAGAGGGAAGTTTGGCATTAGCACCGGCTCCAACACGCCCTTCTTGGAGAGAAGGCGTTGATACGTGATGCCTGCATAGAGTTGGATCAGATTGGAAATCTCATCCAACACCTGGGCTGCGCAGTGAAAATCGAAGCCCTGGGCGTTCATGGCCTTTGCAATCTCGCAGGTTATCCACCAGTCTGGCCTTGAACCTGAGTTCTGTATATCGAGTACCTTACGCAACGGCTGGACACGCCTCTCCAGGTTGGTGAATGTGCCCTCTTTCTCGGCGAATGTAACCGAAGGGAGGACTACGTCGGCCACTTGAGCCAGGCCGGTCAGGAAAGTATCCTGCACGACCAGGAACTCCAGCGCCCTGGCCGCCTCAATAGCGTCACGAAGGTCGCCGTTGGAGAAGCTGGGGCTATCGCCCGCTACCAACATGGCCTTGATGTTTCCCGCAGATATGGACTGGAAGACCTCGATTACGCCCATGCCCCTGCCGGACGGCGTCTCAACACCCCAGGCTTCCTGTAAAGTCGTGCGGGCCAAGGCGTCGCCGACTGACTGATAACCGGGCAGAAGGTTGGGAACGCATCCCACATCCCATGAACCCTGGGCGTTTGTGCCGGACCGTAGAGGATAGAGACCTCCGCTGGCCTTACCGATGTTTCCAGTAAGAAGTGCCAGATCTACCAGCGCATTCACGCAGTCGACACGTTGTGACTGTGGAACGGTATCCAGAGCGTAGACAATGGCCGCAGGGCTGTTCTCAGCAAATGTGCGGGCTACCAGACGTATCTCGTCCTGTGACACGCCAGTCATTTCCTCAACCTTGTTGAGATCGAACTGCCACAGGGAGTGCTTGAGGGAATCCAAGTTATCGCATTTTTCTCCCAGGAAGTCCTGATCTTCCAGGACTTCGTCAACTATGACCTTGAGCATTCCACCAAGCAGGACTGCATCGGAACCTGGCCGTGGTCGTATCCAGGTGGTAGCATAACGGGTCAGCTCAACCTCTCTGGAGTCTATGACGATGAGCTTTGCACCATTCTTGACAGCCCGTTTCACTGGCACAGCCACCACGTTGTGTTCCTCTGTGGTATTGGTTCCAAAGGTCAGTATGCACCTGGCGTTTTCCAGGTCCCAAATAGGGTTGGTAGCGGCCTGATAGCCAAGGGCCTCTCCCAAAGGCTCGACCATCTCCGGTTTGAGGTTGGAGGAGTGGTCAACGTTGTTGGTACCCATAACAACGCGGGTGAATTTCTGCAACAGGTAGTTTTCTTCATTGGTGCCGCGGTAAGAACCGATAGCTGCAAACTGATCGCCCTTGTACTTGGAAAACTGCTCCGCCACCAATGCTAGTGCTTCCTCCCAAGAAGCCTCTTGCAGAGAGCCGTCACGCCTGATCATAGGCGTCTTGAGACGGCTGCGGCTATTAATGAAGTCGAGTCCGAATTTCCCTTTGAAGCAAGCCTGCCCATGATTGGCATCGGCCTCAAGCACTGGGATAGCACGTATGACCTTGCCACGCTTGTTCACTTCCAGCTTCAACTGACACCCAACGGGACAATGAGGGCAAGTGGTTGATACGTAGTCAACGGCCTTTTCCCACTTGTAGTCGGACTCAACGAGAGCGCCAACAGGACATACATCTATACATGAGCCGCAGAATTCACACCCGGATTCCAGGAGCGAGGTACCGTGGGCAGGGCCTACCAGGGATATACCCGAGCGTTCAGTGAAAGTTATGGCGCTGTCTCCACGCAGTTCTTCGCAGGCCCTCACACACCGACCACATACTATGCACAGGTTTAAGTCCAGATCATAAAATGGGTCCTTGGTAAGCACAGGGAGATTGCGGTTCTTGTAGGTCAGAGGCGTAGTAAGCCCAGTTCCAACAAAAATGGTGGTGTCCTTTAGCTCACATCGTTCGTTCTTGGGACAGGCGACGCAACGGTCGGTAACTGAGACATGGCGCTGGCATATGTCTTCAGGGCCGCACAGGTTGGCGCCATTTATGTCGGTGCGGTGGCAGGTAAGGCAGCCGTGTGGATGTTCGGAAATGATAAGCTCCGTTATGCCCTTACGCAGGTCCTGTAGTTGAGGGGTGTTGGTGCTCACGACCATGCCATCGGCCACGGGTGTGGTACACGATGCAGGTGTACCACGTCCGTTCTCAACCTCCACAACGCACATACGGCATGCGCCAAAGGGCTTCATACCGGGGTAGTAGCAAAGATACGGTATGTACAGCCCAACCTCAATAGCAGCCTGAAGGATGGTTTTACCCGGTTGGGTGACTATCTCTTGCCCATCGATTGCCAATGTTATCGAAGAGACCATTGTTCTCCTTAGAATCTAAGCTCCATGGGTTGGGCCGATGTCCATCTGGACCGAGTACGCTGTGGAGTGAAAACGGGCGCCATGCACTGTCCCGTGGGGCACCGTTTTTCCTCCATGTGTGCTGTAAAGTCGTCAGGAAAGGAACGCAATGCAGACTGGACAGGATTCCATCCAAGCTGTCCATGCCCACAGAGTGAACCGGCGGCCATGTTCTGACCGACGGTGCGCATAAGCTCCATGTCCTGAGGCCTGCTCTCGAATCTGGCTATGCGCTCAAGTATCTCTATGAGGTTGGTCATACCAAGGCGGCAGGGGAAGCACTTCCCACATGACTCGTACTGGCAAAATGCCACGAGCAACCGCGTCATGTTGACGGCGCACGCACGATCATCGGCAACGATGATCCCGCCCGAGCCAAGTATGGCACCCGCCTGAGCCATTGCACCAAAGTCCAATTCTATATCCAACTGGTCTGCGGGGAGTACGCCTCCAAGAGGCCCTCCCGTCTGAAGGAATTTGGCTTTTCTGCCGTCCGGCACTCCTCCGACCACGTTGTCTATGACATCGCGGAGTGTAATGCCCATAGGCACTTCCACCATACCAGGCAGAGCTATGTTGCCGGAAAGACACAGGATAGCTGTGCCTTTGCTGCCCTCAGTCCCTATGCCTGCAAACCACTCCCCACCCTTTGAGATGATCTCTGAAACGTAGGAGAGCGACTTGATGTTATTGATGTTGCTTGGAATTCCCCATACTCCGTAGGCAGCAGGGAATGGGGGACGTGCACGTGGCATGGCCCGCTTTCCTTCCACGGACTCCATTAGGGCCGTTTCTTCTCCTGAGACGTAGGAATCACCCGTAAGCGACACTTCCATGTGAAAGCTGAAGGATGAGCCAAGGATGTTGTCTCCCAACAGTCCCAGTTCGTAAGCCTGTTCAATGGCGTGCATTGTGCGGTGTATTGGGCCTTCATGGCCGTGGCGAATGAAGACAACGCCGTTGCTCGCCTCAGTGGCAAAGCCCGCCAAGATAGCCCCTTCGATGAGGGAGTGAGGGTCGCTCTCAAGGATGCCCTTGTCGTTATAAGCACCCGGATCGCCCTCTTCGCAGTTGCACAGGATGTACTTCAACGGTCCAGGCGAGCGTGCCAGGAAGCTCCACTTGGTACCCGTTGGGAAAGCAGCCCCTCCCCTGCCCCGCAGGCCTGAGTCTTGCATCTCTTTAATCACGCCAGCTGGCTCCATCTGTGTAACGGCCTTGTTCAAGGCGGCGTACCCGCCCTTGGCTATATACTGATAGATATCCAGCGGATCGATGTGGCCGCAGTTCCGCAGTGCTATGCGTACCTGATGACTCCACATGGGCAGGTCTTCCAGCCGCGGGATGCCATCTAGGCTGCCCTCACCGGAATAAGCCAGGGCAAGATCTGGACGGTGGTTGTCTCCGACGAGGTATGACTCAACTAGGTCTGGAACCATCTCCGGAGTGATGTTCTTGTAGAATACGCGGGGTTTCCCAGGCTTCAGGATGTCCACCAGAGTCTCAGCATAGCACAGGCCAATGCAACCGACGGCGCTGACGTTGGCGACTATGCCCCGTTTGTCCAACTCAGCCTTGAGAGCATCTATGACCTGAAATGCGCCCGCGGCCTCACCGCATACGGCAGTGCCGACCCGTATCCAAGGCTTATCGCCAGCCTCCAGTTCTTGGAAACGGCGTTGCGACTCTTCTAACAGTTCTTCAAAACTAGGCATAGTTTCTCACTAAGGGACTACTTTGCACTCCCACTCTGTAGCTGATAGACCATCTCGGTGACTCTCTTCACCATAGCATCGCCCTTGAGGCCGCCAAGGGCCTGCGGGCCGATGATCTTGTGGTCGACGCTGATAACTGGACCCTGAGAGCACGCACCCAGGCAGGTGTTGTACTTCAGGGAGATTTTGCCGTCGGAGGTGTCCCCCTCTTCGGAGAGGCCAAGAGTCTGTAGCACGGCCTGAAGGATTTCCTGTGCTCCCAGGAGATGACAGGTCGGCCCCCAGCATACTTCGACGATGTGCTCGCCGGGAGGGGTGAATCGGAAGTTGGTGTAAAAGGAGGCGACGCCCCAAACGTCGTTGATAGTGGAGTTGGTGTAGGCGGCGACTTCCTCGATGGCTTCGGGAGGTATGTAGCCTATGGCATCCTCTATGGCCAAAAGCGAGGAAAGAACGGTAACAGTCCTGGCACTCTGATTTGCCAGGGCCTCGCCGATTTTCTGTCTCTGGTAGTCCTGGTTGTTGGTCAACCTATCTCCAGGTGTCGTGGGATATCGTGATTTTTCTAACTAGGGGATGGTAGCACAATGGAGTAGAGGGTTCAATGGGGGGGGTTGTAAATTCAGCATGGTTTAGACGGCGAATCCAGCGTCTTCGAGATAGTATAATTGGAACACAAACTGACACGGGAGCGTGAGAGCGATATAGCGCAGAACAAGGCAGACACTGTGGAAGAGTACAGGGCCAAACAGCCCGCGGACAGGCGTGCAGCACTTGAAGCGGTCCGCAAGGTAATCCTGGAGAATCTACCAGAGGGTTATGAGGAGTCCATGCAGTCCGGCATGATAGGGTATGTGGTTCCATTGTAGAGGTATCCCGTGACCTACAACAAACAGGCGTTACAGTTGGCCGAGCGCGTTCCAAAAGAACTATTTTCGCTGTACCTTATGAACGTCTGTGGCGACCCAGGGACCGAACGGTAGTTTGTGAATGAGTACGGGTCAAGCGGCAAGAAGCTGGACTACCTGCCGCTTGACCTGGTTGGAAAAGCCATAGCGCGGACATCGGTGGATGATTTTGTTGAGATGTACGAGGAGTCGCGGCCGAGAAGGTAACAATACGATTTATTCGAGCCACGCGTTGAATATCACTCTATATTTGCCGACTTAGCGAGGTTATGCCTAGCACACAGTATTCTGACATTCTCAACGAGAATACTTGTGCCACCTTTGAAGAAAGGAAACTCATGGTCAAAATGGAGTTGATATGTCGCACCACAGATAACACACCGACCTTTGTCTTGCTTGTAAACATCCTGTTTGATCCATGAACCAATCTGACGGCTGGTTGTGAGGTAAATACTCTCAGATGCACTTGGTACGCTTGAATCTATGTCAACCTATTCAAGTTGGAAACTGAAAACCATACGTTGACAATCTGCCAGAAATTCATGATCTTTCAGAATGTACAATCCCCTATCCGTCCAGACACCAGGGCGCATCTTTTCATAAACGCGAAAGATTGCAGATGGAACTGTTCCTTGCTTGGAGTCATCTACCCATGCAGCACATAGTCCGTTCTGAGTAGGCCTACTATTGGATTCAAACCGTGGCTGATCTAAAATCTTTGGGTCTGGAGTGTCTTTATCTCTACGAACATCATGCCTATCCTAAAGCAATACCGTTCCGTCCTGGCTCAATGCATCGACATATGGAGCATCCTAGCGCCTGGACATGAGAATAATCCAATGACTAGGCTGGGGATTGAAATACATACCACTCTGCAAGGACATGCAGTGACGACTGCACATATCCCATTAACTTAGAATCTCATCCTTGATCAGTTGTACATCCTCTTCACTCTGACTACCTTTCACATCCCCCTGAGCAGATCAACTCACTCGCTGGTAGCAGGAGGCGCGTCTGGGATGGGAGGAAGCAGGTCAGGATACTGGACGGCAAACTCTCGGTACAGCTCTTTGGATATCCCTATTGTGCTGCCACTGCCGTGGCCTGGTAGAATGAGGGTATCGTCTGGAAGCGAAAATAGCTTCTCGGTGATGCTTCTCAAAATCTGTTGAGTAGCCTCCATGCCTTTGCTCTCCCCCGGCGCTTGCGCATACAGGGTATCTCCCGTGAAGAGGTGGTTTCCCACTAGATAGCACACCGACCCTGGAGTGTGGCCGGGCGTGTGTATGACATGAACGTCAACGGTTCCAACATTGATGGTATCACCATCAATGACTAGGACGTCTGGTGATACCGGCATATCGTCGGCGTCCTCCGGGTGGGCGGCGATGTGAGCGCCTGTGGCATCGGCTATGTCCTTCAGACCCTCAACGTGATGGCTATGTCGATGGGTTATGAGGACGGCTTCGACTTGAGTTTCCTTTGCCTGTTCCAATACGTCCTCAGTACCAAACGGGGCGTCTATGATGATGCTTTCGTTGGTCTCTGGGCATACTATGAGGTAGGCATTGTTACCCTCGTGGCCACAGAGCTTCCAGAATATTTTGAATTCTTTGTCATAGAGAAGTTCCATGTTAAACAAAATCCTGCATCATCAAATCTGCAACGTGCTTGCCCATACGAACGCTGTAATTGGTGCCGCGATCCTCAGGATAGACCTGGGTGGTATTGGCCAGGTACAAGCTTTTAATTGGCGTCCTGTGGTCGGGTAGCTGCTCAGAATAGTTGGTGCCTATTATGGGCTGTGCCGCGGCCACTTTGTGGTAGTGCCACTGTTCTATCCAGGAACGGTCGAACCGGGGGTTTATTTTCTTCAGATGGGGGATGTACTCCTCCAACAGGTCACTGTCCTTCATGTTGAAGAGAGGGCTGGTCTCGTCAAGGTAGTTGGAGATGTACAGAATGTGCTTGCCTCCGTACATAGACGGGTCGACGAAGTTGGTCTGCTCAATGAGGCCAACGAACGGGATTGAGCGGTCTGCAATGTTCAGCCAGTAGATGTCTGTCAGGGGTTCTTTGAGTTCCAGGATCACAAGGACGGCTGCTAGATAGTCGACACGCTGAAGCTTATCTACGTAGTCCTGGGGAAGCGAAGGGACAAGGCGCGGAAACACATAGGACGGTGTTGTAGCGAGCACGGCATCATAGGAGTGGATAACCGAATTGCCCCCAGCGTCCTGAACCTCCAACCCAGTGGCCCTGCCATCCTCGACTACGATTGACTTGACCGGCGTGGAGAGGTGTATCTCACAATCAAGCTCTTTGATGCGCTCAGCCAGCACCTCGAAGACCTCAGCGAAGCTGCCGAGCGGATAGCCAAGGCGTTCCCGCTGCATACCCTTGAGCCCCTTGCCGCGGGAGGCGAAGCGGGTTTGAATCTTCCCCCAGAACCAGGGCATGCCAACCTTGTCATAATGCGCTCCAAACTTACCCCTCAGCAACGGCCCCCACACGACGTCGTACACTCCCTTACCCGCGTACTTCCGTATCCACTCTGAGGCAACGAAAGGCTCCAGCTTACGCCAGTCCTTATAACGGCGTATGTAGAGGGTCACGAGACCGAGCCGAAAACGGTCGATGAGGCTGAGGGGCGTAAAGCGCAACAGGTCGGTTGGCGTCACGAAGTTGTATATTTTACCGTCGTAGAAAATGCCAACCGTCGACTCAATCCATGCCATCTTGTGGCCGAGGCCCAGTTCATGGATGAGGTCAACAATATCGGTGTCGCTGGTGAAGAGGTGGTGGTAGCCACGTTCCAGTCGGCCGCCACCGACATCGAATGTTGAGGCCTGGCCCCCAAGGAAGGGAGCGCCTTCGTATACCGTTGCCTGGTGTCCGGCCTTGCCTAGGTTGTAGGCCGCAGCCATCCCCGCGGCGCCTGCCCCGATTACTCCTATTTTCATGGAGGGTCCTCAGCTTTCAAGGGAGTTCCTGGAGAGTTATATGAGGATGGTCCGGACTGCGCACGACTCTCCCTGGTGAGCTGTCCGAGCGACATCTTATCCATCCACAGGAATGCAAGGCCAAGCAACGTCACCGGCACCAGCAGGGCCATGTGAACCACGATGGTGTACGCTCCGGCGGTACTCGCCTCAGCACCAAGCAAGGTCAGCGTGGCGGCGGCTGCAACTTCGAAAGTGCCGATGCCACCTCCGGCCGCTGGCACTGATGTTGCCAAATTGGATACGGATGTGACCAGCAGAACGACCCCAGCCATCTCGGCCAAGCTGAATACCTGATCAAGGTTGAAGGAGAAGGCGAGAAGATAGTACATCAATGCTTCCAGCAGCCACACGGGGAAGGAGAGAAGGAAGACGTCCAGAAGACGACGGGGGCTTTGCAGGACAGCCAGGCCATCGATAAACAGGTGCGCCAGCCCGTTGACCCGCGACCCGACCTGTTCAGGCAGCATGGCTGTTATACGGTCTACCAATGCCAGGAGCCATCGCGGCGAGGATGAAGCGACGACCATGAATGCGGCTATCAGCACAAAAGGCATGGACATGGCGAGAGCAAGAATCACCCACGGTATGCCAGCCCTTTCCCCAAGACCCTGAAGCAGGCCGGCCAGGGGAAGGAACATGGACACGAACACTGCTAAGAACAAAAGAGTGAGGCCATCGAAGACACGTTCAACGGCGATGGTGGCAAGTGCTGAGGCCTTGCTGACCTTTTCTCTCTCTCCCAGGTAGTAGGCGCGCACAACCTCTCCCAGACGCACTGGAAGCAGATTGTTTGCCATGTAGCCAACCACAACCACAGGATATAGACGCGCTACTGCAAGTGTCCTCACTGGCGACAGAAGATACTGCCAGCGCAGGGTGCGGAAATATACGGCTACGAAGTAGACAAGGATGGCCGGAATGAGCAGAAAGTAGTCGGCCTCTCCCAGCTTCTCCCAGGTCTCTCCAATGTCGATGCGGGAGAAAAACAGGCCCAGGAAAAGGAGACTTACTCCAATGGCCAGCCAGACGCGGTAGGATTTAAGCAAGAACTAGACTCCGTGTTGAAAGCTTTATGACCACTGGTCAGGTAACCAGTATAGCTTCAAGGGATGAGGTGGGACAAGGAGGCATGGCACGTCCGCGCCAATAAACGCAGAACAGAAGGATCATTGATTGAAGTGCAAACCCCTACTCCGCCTTTGGGAAATAGGCTAAGGCCCTGTGATAGAGGAAGTCGATGTCGGTCTTGCGGTAGATGAAGTAGTCGAGTCCCTCACGCCACTTGTCCCTGCTAAAGAGGTTTGTGAACACGTCTCCTACACTGAAGCAGGGCTCCGTGGGCGTTTCGCGGCAGGGCTTGTACCCTTCGGCAGGCCACCACAAGTACAGGAACTCTTCCGCTGGTGCATAGTTACGCGCGTACTGAGCAACTCTCTGCTTATTGCCATCGCTGATGAGCAACACGGAGCCTTCGGGAGCTTCGGTCACACTGCTCATGTCGGCATAGTCCACGGTCTTGAAGTTCCTTAAGTACCACACCATGCCCCAGTATATGTCCTTGTCCACCGTCAGATGCAGGTCTTCTCCTTCGCCAGTTCTCTGAGCCACAGCCATGAGTTCATCCATAATTCTAGGCACATCGCCGGAGTCCTGAGCGTACACCAGCATCTCCGTGGGAACATCTCCATTGATATAGCTGGCCTGCCATCCTGCCCTGACAGCAAAGACCAGCAGCACCAATGCGAAGGAGAGCGCCACTACCCTCAGACCGCTGGACACGCCGGATCGCAAAAGCAGATGAATGCCAAGGCCTATCACGGTGAGAGCAATGGCAAGCAGTGCCCAAAACTCCAGGAAGTTCATGAAGTTTTCACGCTCTATACGATACAGAAGAAGCCTCAGCAACAGGTACAGCAGTAGGGCCGTCATTGGAACCAGATACAGGCCGCCGGCTCGCCATACACTCCGCCACGGTACGGCTTGTATCATATCTCCGATGAGCCTTCCTGAGAGGACGATCATTGGAAGTGCAATGTTCACCACAAGCCAGGGCATTTTCTCTCCCGCGACGGAGTAAAGCACGAATGTCAGAACAGTCCAGTACACAAGGAATCGGGTGAAGCTATTGCCCCTGACGGCATAGTAAACGATGGCCACAAGTGAGAAGAGAAACGGCAGTAGTTCGTATATGGGGATAATGACCAAGTAGTAGTACCAGGGCTGGTCGCCGCGGTTCACATCCTGCTGCACCAGCCAGTATCCAAGGGACTGCCACATGCCACTGCCGATTCCCACTATGTTGGTGAAGAAGGTGGTGTATAGAATCATCCACACTCCGTAGAAGACGGCTGCATAGCGCAACCACACACGCCTGTTCCAGTTGGTGCCTATCATGGCTGCGAACCACACAACCCCTATAACCACCAGAAAGGCGATGACCATCCCTTTGGTCACGGCCACGTCCTGTATGGTGAAAAGCAGTTCCCCGGAAGGAGCACCTATTGGGCCAGGCCAGGGCAATTTCTCAGAGTTGGCCAAGACTATTCTTGCACCTGTCAATCGGTCCTGGAAGAAGCTGACGACCGCCGAAGCCTGGGGGGCTGTCAGAGTAGCCAGGAGAACCATGAACGCCCCAGCGCGTGAGAACTCGGATAATCTATGAGGACCGCTTGGCCTGCCTAGCGCAAAACCGTAGCCAGGCCAGTACCGGTATTCACCCTGGTCTGTAAGAGACTGCCCTCGAAGGCGGTTAGGTCTACGCAGCAGCCAGGGAATCCAATCCGTAGATGAGACTACAATCAGGTAACTGCCAAGGACTGCCACGACCATGAAGGTGGTCTCCTTGGTGGCAAAGGCAAGGGCGAGGATGATCGCAGCCCAGTAGAGATAGCGCGGTTTTCCCTGGTCCATGAAGCGCCAGAGAAGCACAACTAGGGCCAGTGTCCACACAGCCATGATTATGTCATTGCGGGCATAACGACTGTAGAAGAGCATCATTGGTGAGAAGGCCAGCAGTGTGGACGTTACCAAAGCGCCTGCCGTACCAAGACGATGGCGCAGTAAGTACGGAACGCCCACCAGGGCCGTGCCGAAGATGGCGTACAGTACGCGTGCGATGTAGTCGCTATCACCAAACAGGAAGAACAAGACTGCGACTCCGTGGAACTGAAGAGGGCCGTGCATTAGGGGCGAGTGCTGAAAGCCGAAGCCATCGGCTAGGCGGGCGCTGTAGTACAGGTGCAGGCTCTCGTCGTAGCCAACGGCCCTTGAGCCGACGTCCCATAACCTCATAGACAGAGCAAGCAGGATAAGGGTTGTATAGGCGATGACTTCCCAGTGAGGTGACAACACGGCAATCAGGCCCATATTCTGCTGGCCCTGAAGTGAACCGGATGAGGATTCGTCGTTCATCATTGTTGGAAGATTACTCTCGTACACGGTATATGGTCACATTATCCTGGGAAAACGCCGTGTCTGAAAACTGCGCAAACTTGGGCAGTCCCTGGATTCCATATGAAGCTCTCTCTCGTAGGCCTATCACCACGTACTGTATATCGTATTTGTCCAGCAAGCGCAACGCTTCCGAGGTATCCAGGGTCTCATATATCGTTCTCACATCCTCTTCCCTACCCTCGAAAGGTTCGCGGGAACCGTGCCACTGGTGTTCGTGCCAGGGCCAACCAAGGACTGTTGGGAGTCCTGTGCTGCTAGATACTCTGCTAAAAGAACTCCAGCTGTTTCCAATCGCCTCCAGCACACCCTCGCCCTCCTTCCCGTTGTCCTGAAGCCAACGGATGGCGGCGTACTCGCCCGGGCTGATGCGCGCGATATAAGCAAGGCCGTCTAGGTTTGTATCGCCGCCGAACTGCCCGCTTTTGGTGAAGGCCGCCTCTACCGGGTAGTACAAGCTGGCTATGAAAACGATACCAATCAGGCCCCACCAGCCCCTCATCCCCAGACGAAGGAACCGGTGAGACGGCGTCTTCATTGAGCCGAGGAAGTATAGGCCAAAGGCCGAAGCGATGGCAAGAAGAATCCATGCCTGATAGTACACCTTGAATATGGTGTTCATCCGGTTGTGGAACAGGTCGTCCACACGGAGAAACTCCGGCCCCAATATCAGAAGCATGGCAAGGGATATAAGGGCTAGGGCGAAGACCAGAGCGGGGGATGCGCCGGATTCCACATACCGTATCAGGCTGTACAACGCGATAAAGAGAAGGAACACAAGGGGCATTATGTTCAGGAACCGTTCCAATACCACGACCAGCGGAGTGGTTGACCAGGTCAGTGTGCTCCACCCCAGTTGCCAGGCCATCCAGATGAAAAATGGCAGGAATATAAGGCCAAGCACAATAACCGCCCTTGGCCAGAATTGTTCTTTAAGAGATTCCACGACGGTTCCGCAGTCGGCGCAGAGGTTGCTTTGTGCCGCATTCTCTATGCCGCAGTTTGGGCACAACACTGTCGTGTTATCCGAAAACACGGACAGCACGCTATGTATCTGCCGTACAAGAAAGGGTATGAGTATCACTAGGAACAGGCCCCAGATGATGAGGAAGTGTATGGGGCGTGTGCCAATTTCGCCAACGGGGAGCATACCCGATGCCTGGCTGTCCATGCTGAGATAGTAAGGAAGGTACATGAGTATTGCGAAAAACAGCGTGACTGCTATTGGACACCAGACCAGTGAAAATACCCTTGGCCAGCTACCTTCTTCTTGCCGCACGGCCTTGAAAATCAGCAGCGCAGCCCACAGGACTGCAAATGGGACGATATCCCAAACGTTGATAAATGCCAGCGCTCCAAGGAGCAGCGCGGACACAAAGACCCTTCCAGGGTTGTCCCTCACCCATCGCGCTCCAATGTAGACCGGCATCAGGAAAAAGTTGAGGCTAAAGGTCACAAAGAGAAGAATAAAGGGAATGGACATGAAGTGTGGGTGCAAGTCTCCCAGAAGGAAGCTGAAGAAGGGAAACTCCGTTATGGTGTAGTCCAAACTGGCACCTTGAGGGCCGAGGCTGTCTATGACACGGCTGCCCCTCCACCACCACAGGTAGTCATTGGGACGCCATGAAGAGGCATCAACAGGTCCGAGGTCTTTTATTCCGATCCAGCCCCAGAACGACGCCGTTCCCAACTCTCGCAAACGCACGAACTCCAGAATGCCCTCCAGGTTGCTCGTCAGCAGCAACAGCACGGGAGCGAGGAGAGCGAAGCCAACCGCACGCATGGCAGAGGCTCCGTGAGCACGTATGAGGTTATACACAAGGCCAAAGGCTGCTGTGGCAGCCAGAGCCGGTATTAGCGACAAAGCCAAGTTGTAGGATATGCGTGTTGGAACGAAGCTCAACTCCGTGAGGTTGGCCATCATCAGATAACCGAAGTAGTAGTACGGTGCATCGCCTCCCCTAAGCCAGGGGTCCTCCGGAGGGAAGAAGTTGGCTAACACGGAGGCGTTGAGGAAGGCGAAGTCCATTGGCTGTTCAGTGGTGTTTATGGACGGGTCGTAAGAACGATATATGACACAGACCAGGTACAACAGGAGAAAAACGCCCTCGCCTACGAGGATGGATTGTCGTTCCCGACGTATGAACTCGATGATCTCTTCACGGCGGAGATACGCGTACCATCCGGAGACTACAGAAAACAGTACCAGGGCACCCCATAGCGTGTAGGGATTGGTCGGAACCAGATGAAGCGAGCCCAAGACCCACATGAACCATGACAGAAGCAGGAGTCCGAGGGGCTTAGCGACCGAGTACCCTCTATCGCCAAGGCGAGGCAGTATGGCGAAGGCCAGGGGGAAGGCCACGAAGCCAATCAACTCTATGACTAGGAGCCAGTATAGGACACTTACCAATGTTTCTCACACATGTCTTTTGAGAGTTCTTGAACTAGCCTGAAGATACCCTCTTAATCTCCCTTCAGGAGATGGGCCGTCAGGAAACAGGAGAAAACAACTCCTCCACGAACTCTCCAGGGTCGAAGGGCGCCATGTCTTCTACGGCCTCGCCCGTGCCGATAAAGAGTACAGGCACTCCCAGTTCCTGCACAATGGCTATGACAATGCCGCCTCTGGCCGTGCCGTCCAGCTTGGACAGGAAAACGCCTGTGCACCCCATGGCTTCGGTGAAAGAACGCGCCTGTGCCAGCCCGTTCTGGCCGGTGGTGGCATCCAGTATGAGAAGTGTCTCGTGGGGCGCTTCCGGGTCGAGGCGGGAGAGGACACGAGAGATCTTCTTCATCTCCTCCATGAGGTTGAGTTTTGTATGAAGCCTGCCGGCAGTATCCACCAGTACAACGTTGGCATCCCTGGCCCTAGCGGCCTCAAGGGCATCGTAGGCTATGGCAGCGGGGTCTCCACCAGGGTTGTGAGCGATTACGTCGACACCAACCCGCTGTCCCCAGGCCTGAAGCTGGTCTATGGCCGCGGCACGGAAAGTATCGGATGCCGCCAAGATGACACGGCTTCCCTGCTCTTTGAAGTAGTGGGCCATCTTGGCAACGCTGGTGGTCTTGCCAACACCGTTGACTCCCATTGCAAGGATAACCATCGGGCCGCCTGACGCCGGTGGCTGACCGCTATGAATGTTTGAACCACCGACAGACATCAAGAACACCATCTCCTGTTTCAGGAGATCGATGGCTTCGGATGCATCCGTAATTCGCAGGTACTTCGCTTCCTCCCGGACTTTTTCGATGATCTGAGTGGTGGTGGCCACTCCCACGTCCGACGAGATGAGCAACTCCTCCATGTCTTCCCACAGGGCCTCGTCCAGGCGGGAGCGTTGCACAATCTGGGTCACACGCGCAAACCACGACTCCCTGCTCCGCTTCATGCCGTCCTGTACTTTGTCGTGCCTTCTCAATAGCTTGAACATGAGTTTCCATATTAGCATGGCCCATTCTGAAGCCGCAACCTGAGTTCAATCGATTTTAACTTTCCCCTACTTCTGATACTATCGGCGAGGCACAATCACATAAGGCCAGGAGACTTGGGATGAGAGACATGAAGTTTTGGGAGAAGATCAGCGCTTTTCTTGAGCAGCATTCCGGTCGGGTAATTCTGGGAGTGATTGTAATAACTTCCCTCCTTGTCATTCCTCTACTGGCGATGGTACCGGAAGAGGATGCTTCGGGAGACCCCGGAGGCCTTGTGTTCGACCTACAGGCGGACATCGACCAACGATTCCCTCCATCGGTTCACGCCATTGGGGTAATAGTCGAAGCCCGCGACGGCGACATACTAACGCAGAAGGCACTTTGGGAGTTGTACAAGAACACCGAACATCTGCGTACCTCCGACCAGGCAGGTGAGTTGGCCCCACCGGACCTGTATTCTCAGCCATATCTATTCCCCTTCTACTATGCCGAAATAGAGCACCCGGCGGTTGGCATCTATACGGTGGCCGACGCCGTACAGGACGTGCTGGCTCAGGACCCTCGTTTAAACACCACTCTTGAGAATGCCAGTGACTACCAAGTGAAGCTGGCACTGCACCAGTTGTTCTCCGACTCCCGCGGAGAGGAATTCAGGAACAACCTTTCCGTTATGACCGTCAGTGAGGCTCGCTTGGTGGCCGGTCAGGAAATAACCTTCTGGCGTTCTCCGGCCATGCTTGCATTCGTTGTGGCGGACAACGGGAAGCTTGGAGGAGGTTCCATGCAGATTGGTGTTGGAGGGGGTGAGGTCACAAAACAGAAGGAGCATTTCAACCGCAATGTCCAGAAAGTCCTCAGAGGAGAACAGGAGAGCTTTCGTCTCTGGGGCATAGCCATAGACGTTGGACTGGAAACAGAGGACGAGTCCGGAATCGCCGGCCCATTCATCATGTTCACCCTCATAGCCGTGCTAATTGTGGTTGGCGTGAGCCTGCGTTCTTATTGGGCGGTGGCTCTGACTGGAGCAGGAATTGGGCTGATGATGATATGGCTAAAGGGCATCTCAAACCTGGTAGGTCTCAAATCCGGCATAGTCATAGATTTCATTGTGCCGATAGCGATGATCTCCCTTGGGGTGGATGCCGCCATCCATGCCCTGAGACGCTATGGAGAGGAAAAGGAGAAGGGTTATGAACCGCGGTTGGCATTGCGGTCCGGATTCGTTGGTGTCCTGGGTGCCTTGACACTGGCCATGCTGACCGACACGGTAGCTTTTCTCTCCAACATCACGTCTGGCATAGAGTCAATCGTCGGTTTTGGCATGGGAGCGGGAATAGCAGTGGCATCGTCCTTCGTCATACTCGGTGTTGTAGTTCCCCTTGCCATGATGCGCGTCGATATACTAATGGGAGGCGTTGCAGAACGGGAACGAGCGCCCTCACGAGGGCGAATGGCAAGTTTGTGGCAGGCCCTGGCTATGGGCCTGGCGGCCATATTCACAGGCGTCAGCATCATATTTCTGATAGCACTAGAGCCAACAGCCGGAATAGGTCTCATAGCCGCCTTTATAGTACTTGGCATACTGTTGCCACTTTTTGTTACTACCCGCATGAGAAAACGCATAGCAGTAATCGCGGCCGCACAATTGGTGTCCGTGGCCGCTCACGACGCTGGAATCCCGCAGGCAAAAGAATCGGCAACGCAGGCAGCACTCACCAACGCGGTTGTGGGACTGGCGCGGAGACACGCCATCACGCTGACTATGGCGGCAATCATCACTGTTGCCTCCATCTCCTTCGCCCTGAAGCTGGAGGCAACCTTCGACGTCAAGGATTTCTTCGACAACAAATCTGACTTTGTGGTGAGCCTGGACAAGCTGGACGAGCACGTTGGCGAGACCGCGGGAGAGCCTGCTCTGATATACGTCAAGGGAGACCTGACAGACTCGCGGGCACTTAAAGCTCTCCAACAGATGCTGGATGGCATGAAGGACAACACATACCTGGCCCGTACTGCCGACGGGGAGCTGAACATTAGCCCCAACATCTTCACCTTCCTGGGCCGTATGGTGAACAACGAGTACGCTAGGACACAGGTCGAGGAGGTCACAGGGGTGGCCATCACCGATGCGGACTGGGATGGCGTACCGGATACCAAGGCGCAGATTGAGGCAACATACGAATACATCGTAAGGTTTGGCATCCCACTGAATGAAAGTACAGTTGTTTACAACCACGCTCGCATCCGCGAGACCCTGTTCCACGACATCAGCGGTGGCGAAGAGGACGCGACCATCTTTGAGCTTGGAATTCCAGGCTCCAGGGAACAGTCCGTGCTGACGGGTGCCAGGAAAGCCCTGGAAAGAGACATCGCTATGTTAAGTGAGATTCCATCGATTTCTCTTGTGGGATTGACGGGATCACCATTCACCAGAGAGGCAGGGCTGAACGCCACCACTAGGGCACTGAGCGTCGCCCTGCCGATCGCGGTTTTGCTCTGCTTCCTCGTCATACTGATGTTCGTGCGCTCATTGAGGTACGCCCTAGTGACCATTGTACCGGTCGGGCTGGTGGTGACATGGCTGTACGCCTTCATGTATCTTTCAGGATTTGCGCTGAACTACGTAACCGCCGTCATTGCCGCCGTGTCCATCGGTGTTGGCATAGACTACTCGACCCACATGACACAGCGATTCCGTGAGGAACTGGGGAAGGAAAGAGACCGGTTCCAGGCTATACGGCAGGCAGCACGGGGCACTGGGATGGCACTGATCGGTTCGGCTGCCTCCAGCATCGTTGGATTTGCCATCATGGGTCTTGCTCCCATGCCGATGTTTTCAGCCTTTGGTTTCATCACCGCAGCGATGATATTGATGGCGGCAGCGGCGGCGCTCCTTGTGCTGCCGTCGCTGCTGATCCTGGTGACACCGACGCTGGAGAAGGACGCCTAAGCCAAATTGGGATACGTGAGTCCAGCATCCAGCATCCA